>Ga0187894_10000139_pt1 | contig 92872 bp, 56 predicted proteins | sample GBC1701081metaG_FD_136650 | JGI IMG/M metagenome (GOLD analysis project Ga0187894, IMG submission 136650) | White microbial mat communities from a lava cave in the Kipuka Kanohina Cave System on the Island of Hawaii, USA - GBC170108-1 metaG ...
ATCAAAGCGTATTACACGGAGATCGCCGCGGCTTCCGATCTACCATTGCTGATCTATTACTTTCCCGCTTACGCGCCGAGCGTCAACAGCCTCGATCTGATCCTCGAGTTGTGCGCGATTCCGGTCGGATTTCGTCTCCACGCTTTTTGCGCGAGGAGCGGCGCAATGAAACCTTCGCGTTACGCCTGGGTTTTGGTCGCGTTGCTCTGGGTCGTGGGAATGCTCAACTACCTCGATCGGCAAGTGATCTTCTCGCTCTTCCCGCCGCTCAAAGTCGAGTTCCAGGTTTCCGACACGCGACTCGGCCTGCTCAGCGCGGCCTTTCTGTGGATTTACGGTTTGTTCAGTTTGCCAGGCGGTTACCTCGCGGATCGTTTCAGCCGCAAAGGCGTCATCATTTTCAGCCTGGCGGTCTGGTCGCTGGTGACGTGGGCGACGGCGCACGTGGGCAGTTTTTCGCAACTGCTCGCGGCGCGCGCGTTGATGGGCGTCAGCGAAGCCTGCTACCTGCCCGCCGCGCTGGCGCTGATCGCCGGCCATCACGGCGAACGCACGCGCTCGCTGGCGACGGGGCTGCATCAAAGCGGCCTTTACACCGGCGTCATTCTGGGCGGCGCGCTGGGCGGATGGATGGGAGAGCGTTACGGCTGGCGTTCGGCCTTCACGCTGCTGGGCGTCGCCGGAGTCGTTTATGCCGTGGTCGCATTCTTCGGTCTGGAGGGCAAGGCGAGCCAGCCAGCCACGGCGCCATCCGAAACCGGGGCGAGCGGCGACAAGTTGAATTTCCTCGCTTCGGCGCGAGAGTTATTTTCGCTGCGAAGCTTTTTGTTTTTGGGCGCGGCCAACTCTCTGGCGGCAATCGCTTTCTGGATCGTTTACACCTGGCTGCCGACCTATCTTTACGAACGGTTTCAGATGAGCCTGATTGGATACACCTCTTCACAAACCGTGCTGGTCTTGAGCCTGATCGTCTTCGGTCTGGGCCGGGGATTTTTTGACTGCAACCTGATGCCGGCGCTTTGCCAGATTGCGCCGAACCGATTGCGCGCGACCGGTTTTTGATTTTGTGCGCGGCGGGGCTGGTTCTGCTCCAGGTTCGCGTGGTCGGCGCCAAACCGGTACAGCTAAAGGATGGACATTTTAGGATGTCTGATCTTTCATAAATAACTCAACCACCAATCCCTGCGGCGTCGCTTCACCTTGGCGAACCAGCGACAGAGCGGATACAAGAGCAACAGGCCGAGAAACCAAAATACATAGACCACCCACAAGGAAAACCCGAGATTGCCAGGGTTCGGCGAGGGCCGATCCAGCGGGCTGATAAAGAGCCACGCGATCGGTTGCCCCGCCAGGTAGCCCGCCAATGTCGCCAGACAGTGTACGGTGATCCACTGTCCAACATAGAAAAAGAGCGGTACCCGGCCAAAGGTGATGAAGATGCGGGATAGCCTGCCTTTCTCGATCCGCTCAAACCAGGGAAGCGCGAGAATGGCCGCGCCCAGTGTTAGCAGCAGAAACAACAGCGAAGGGGGATACTTCGATACGTTCAGGAAAGAAAGAACGGTGAAGACCGCATTTTTTTGCATTCCCCACCGGCTGGGATCGCCGTACACATTGACGCTTCGAAGCAAGACGAAGATTGCTAACAGCGCGGCTCCCAACTTGAATAAGATTCGCCGCCGCCGTTCCGCTTCCATTTGGTAGAACGCGCCGAAGGCGTACCCCGCCGGCAACACGCCGATCCAAGGAATAAGCGGATAAAGCGCGAGTCCGTAAACAGTCGGCGTGAAGAAGATCACTCCCGGTTGATGCAGCGCCATCCAAATCGAGGCCCAGAATCCCGACCCCTGCATCGGGTTGACTCGAACGCCGTCGAGCAGGTTATGCAACGCGATCACCGCGACGCTTACCGCGGCGATCAGGCGCAATGGCAGATGGATCAACGCCGCGAGCGCAACCATCGAAACGCCGATGACCCAGATCACTTGCAGCATCAGCGCGAAGCGCAAGTCGAGGTTGAACCATACGACCACCCTGATGATGGTGAATTCCAACAGAATTAACCAAAGCCCGCGCTTGACGAGGAATTTGGACAACTCCGCCTTGCTTTTGCCACGCGCCATCTGCAGAAAAGCGCCCGTCCCGGCCAGAAACACGAAGACCGGAGCGCAAAAGTGCGTGATCCAACGCGTGAAGAAGAGCAGGACGTTCGTCCTGCTGAGGTCCGTGGCCTCGAAATTCAACACGTCACGATGAACGAAGTCGCGCGTGTGATCGAGCAGCATAATCGCCATAACGACGCCGCGCAGCAGGTCAACGGAATTTACGCGCCACGGCCCCGCTGTAGTTGTCCCGCTTGACGATCCGGCTTCTAACTCTGATTTTGCTCCCGCAGTGATCAAGTTGACACGCTCCTTCTTTATGAGTTTCTGGATGAATCAGGCCCCGGCTGTGAGGACACGCGCGAGCGGACCTTAAACTTGGGCGGCGAACCGGCGCAAACAGTTTGTGACGAGGCGAGCGAAACGCAGGGCGAGTTGAGCAAAAGCCGTGACGAATCACCAATCACGCGCGCCTTATACTTGGCCTCAATCCGCTATGTGGTTTATATTCCGCGCGGGTTCAATTCCATTCATTCGTTTCGCAAGGAGGCTTACACCGATGCGTGTATTGCAATTCGTTTCGTCCGCTCGTACGTGGTTGGCGTTCGGGCTTCTGTTAAGTTTGGCGGCGCCGGTCGCGCTGCTGTTGAGTGAAAACGCTTCGCAATCGAGGCCGAGTTACTCAGCCGAAATTCGCCGCTCCAGTCACGGCATTCCGCACATTACGGCCAAAGACATGGGCAGTCTGGGCTTCGGCGAAGGCTACGCCTTTGCGCAGGATCATCTCTGTTCGCTCGCCGATCAGGTCGTGAAGGTCAGAGGGGAACGCGCGCGCTTTTTCGGCCCTGGCGAAAACAATCGCCACCTCAACAGCGACATCGCTTTTCGGGCGTTGGGCGTTTATGAACAGGCGCGTTCGATGCTTCAATCCATGCCCAAAGAGCAGCGCGAAATAATTGAGGGCTACGTCGCCGGTTACAATCAATATCTCAGCGAGGTCGGCGCGAACGGCGTGACCGGCTGGTGTCGCGGCAAGGAATGGGTCTTCCCGATCAAGGCGGAAGATTTGATAGCGTATAACCAGAGCATCGTCGTCACGAGCGTCAATTTCGCGGATATGATCGCAACCGCGACGCCGCCGAAAAACGAAACGGCGCGAGCGGAACAGGTCGGCATTCCCGACTTTGAGCAGGCCAGCAACGGTTGGGCGATCGGCTCGGGACGCTCGGCGAGCGGGCGCGGCATGTTGCTCGCGAATCCGCATTACCCCTGGGTGGGCGCCAATCGGTTCTGGGAAAAACATCTCGTCATTCCCGGCCAACTCGATGTGTACGGCGTGGGCTTGCTGGGCATGCCTGGCGTCGCGATCGGCTTCAATCGCGCGGTGGCCTGGACGCATACGGTCTCGGCGGGCAAACGCTTCACGCTTTACACGCTCGATCTCGCGCCGGGCAATCCGACACGCTACCTCTACGACGGCAAAGAACGCGAGATGACGAGCAAGGTCATCAGCGTTGAGGCGCGACAGGCGGACGGCGTCGTCAAACAGGTCGAACGCCGCGTGTTTTTCAGCCACTACGGCCCCGTGCTCAATTTCCCCGGCGTCGGATGGACGGCCAAACGCGCGGTGACGATCCGCGACGCCAACGCGAATAACGTCTCGTCCCGGTCTCAATGGATGGCGATGAATCGGGCGCGCAGCCTGGAAGAATTCAAACAGGCGCACGCGGAATACAACGCGATGCCCTGGGTCAACACGATTGCGGCCAGCGCCGACGGGCGCGCGTGGTACGCCGACACTTCGGCGACGCCGAATTTGAAACCCGCCGCGCTCGCCGCGTGGCTCAAACGCAGAGAGAGCGATTCGTTGACCCGAACGGCGTGGGAGCGCGGACTGGTTTTGCTCGACGGCGGCGATCCACTGTTTGAATGGGCCGATGATCCCACGACGCGCCCCGGAGTGATTCCTTATTCGCGCATGCCGCAACTGGAGCGGAAGGATTTCGTCTTCAACGCGAACGACAGTTTTTGGCTGGCCAATCCGCGCCAGTTGCTGACCGGGTTCTCGCCGTTGCAGGGCGCCGAAGGCACGGCGCGTTCGTTGCGCACGCGAATGAACGTGTTGACGCTCGACGACGCGCGTCCGGACGGCCCCGCCGGCAAAGACGGTAAATTCACGCTCGACGAACTCGCCGCCGCCGCGCTCAGCAATCGCAGCCTGTCGGCGGAACTGGCGCGCGGCGAACTGGTCAAACGCTGTCAGGCTACGCCGTCCGTCACGCTCGATGGGCAGGCAGTGGATTTGCGACAGGCTTGTGGGATTCTCGCCGGCTGGGATGGGCGATACGATGTTAACAGCGTCGGCGCCGCGCTCTGGCGCGAATTCATCACGCAATACGATCCCGCCGAATTACAAAAGGATGGCGCGCTCTTTCAGCGCGCGTTCGACCCCGCCGATCCGGTGGGCACGCCGCATACGCTCGCGCCGGACAAACCCGGCGAGCCGCAGTCCTTGCTCAAATTGGCGCGCGCCGCGCAGCTACTGGCGCAGGCCGGCGTCGCGCTCGACACACCGCTCGGCAAGGCGCAATTCAGCGACCGCAACGGCGGACGCATCCCCATCCACGGCGGCGAAGGCGCGTATGACGGGATTACCAATTTCGTCAACTACGCTCCCAACACTACGACGCTCGAACCGGAAGTCAGGCCGGAACGAATCAAAGGCAGCCGCTTCCTGACGAAAAACGGCTATCCGGTCAATCGCGGCAGCAGTTTCGTGATGGCGTTGGAGTACACGGCGCAAGGACCGCGCGCGCAGGCCTTCCTGACCTACTCGCAATCGGGCGATCCGGCGTCGCCGCTTTACTATGACCAGACGGAACTCTTCTCCGCTAAAAAGTGGCGGCGCATTCTTTACACGGAAGCTGAGATCAAGGCTGATCCCAACTTGAAAACGCATACAGTCAGGAGCGCGAAATAACGTTGATCAAGATCAATATGGATGCCGATCGTTGGCGACAGATCGAAGAACTGTTTAACAAGATGTTGGATTGCCCGCCGACTGACCGTTCGGCATTCCTCGACCACGCGTGCGCGGATGACCCGGCGCTCAAAAAAGAAGTGACAAGACTACTCGCCCTTCACGAAGAGGCGGCGGACAGTTTTTTACACACTCCCGCCTTCCAAATAGCCACGCACACTCTCGCCACCGGCGCCAGCACCCTTCCGCTGGAATCGAACGAGCGAAATCCCGCGTGGGAATCTCAGCGGCTCATCGGCAGCTATGAACTGATCCGCGAAATCGGGCGCGGAGGAATGGGGGCGGTCTACCTGGCCCGCCGCGCCGACGACCAATATCAGAAACAGGTCGCGATCAAACTGCTTCGCGTCGGGTTGGAAAGTGCTCTACCAACTGCTTTGCGGACGCCGCCCCTACAGTTTCGAACGCCGGAGTTGGGAAGAGATCGAAAACGTCGTCTGCCGGCAAGAACCCGTTCGGCCGAGCGAGGCGTTGGCCACCGTCGCGACCGCAAAACATGCGGAGAAGGACACACAGGCCATCGCGCCGAAGACCTCCGGCCACACGCGCGGCGAACCTATCGAAAGCCTCCGCGAGCGTCTGGCGAATGACCTCGACAACATCGTGATGATGGCGCTCAGAAAAGAGCCTGAACGACGGTATGCGTCGGTCGAACAACTGAGCGAAGACATTCGGCGTTACCTGGAAGGGCGACCAATCATCGCGCGCCAGAACACGGTCGGGTATCGGGCCGGGAAATTCATCCGCCGGAACAAAGCCGCGGTCGCCGCCGCGGCTTTGGTCATCGCAACGCTGATCGTCGCCGCCGTCGTGACGGCCTGGCAAGCGCAAGTAGCCCGGCGGGAACGCGACAAGGCCGAGCGGCGGTTCAATCAGGTTCGTAAATTGGCGAACGCCGTGGTCTTCAAATATCACGACGGCGTGGAACATCTCGCCGGCTCCACTCCCGTACGCCAGATGATGGTGAAGGACGCTCTGGAATATCTCGACAATCTGTCGCGGGAAAGCGCGAACGATCCCTCGCTCTTGCAGGAGCTCGCCGAGGCGTATGAAAAAGTGGGCAGGGTGCAGGGCGCCCCGGCGCAAAGCAGCCTCGGCGATTATCCGGGCGGCCTGGCGACACAGAAAAGGGCGCTGGCCATTCGAGAATCCCTGGTCCAGGCCGATCCGAAGAGTGAAACTCCGCGCAGGGCTCTGGCGAAAAGCTATCTGCTGGTGAGCCATCTGTTGATCTATACCGGACAGACGTCGGAAGCGCTCGATCATCTGCAAAAAGCGCGGGTGTTGCTGGAAAAACTGACGGCGGAAAATCCGGCCAATTTCAGCGCCCGAGGCAATCTGGGAACGGCATATACACTGATCGGTTCGATTCTCCAGTCACAGAATGATTTGCCGGGCGCGCTGGAATATTTCCGCAAATCCCTGACGCAAGCGGACGCGGACGCGGCGGCCAACCCGAACGACGCGGAGCGGCGACGCGATCTGTCGGTCTCGCACATCTATGTGGGCGATGCGTTCTACGCGATGAACAATTTGACCGAGGCTGTTTCCCATCATCGCAAGGCGCTTGAGATTTCCGAAGCTCTGGCCGCGGCCAACCCGAACAACGCCCAATACCAACGTGATGTCGCGGTCTCGCTCCAACGACTGGCGTCATCCCAGGAACGGGCCGGCGATTATCGCGGCGCTCTGGAAAATTACCGGAAGGTCGAGGCCAGGAATGAGCGGGCCGCCGCCGCCGACCCCTCCAACGCGCTGACCAAGCGTGACCTGGCGGTATCACATTTCAAAATCGGCAGGACGCTAGCCGCATTGGGAGAAACAGGCTCCGCGCTCGTCCACCTGCGTAAATTGGCCTCCATCGCCGAATCGCTGGGAACCGATCCGTCAAATACGGAGGCCGGGAGCGATCTCGCCCTGGCTCATCAAACAATCGGCGAGACGCTGGCGAAGCGAGGCGAACTGCGCGAGGCGCTGCAAAGCTATCGCAAATCGCTGGCGATCAATGAAGCGATGGCGGCGAAAGACAAATCGGATACGATCACCTCTTCCAACATTGCGCTTACTCATCGCGCGATTGGCGACGCGCTGTCGCAACTGAAGGATGTTTCCGGCGCTGAAGCCGGTTACCGGAAGGCGCTCGAAATCTATGAGCCTCTGGCCGTGGAAGACCCCACGGATGAAACGTTGCGGCGCGATCAGGCCTTGGCCTACGAAGGACTGGGCAACGTTTCCGCGGCGCTGGCTGCCGCAAACAAATTACAGCGCGAGCAGACCAGCCGCTGGAGCGAGGCCCGCAATCGGTATCAACAAAGTCTGGCGATCTGGCGCGACCTTGAAAAACGCAAGGTTCTCCGGATTACCGATGCGGGAAAACCCGATGAAGTCGCGCGGAAACTGGCGCGGTGTGACGCCGCGCTGGAGAAACTGAACTCAAGAGATACTGCTGGCAAACTCCCAAAGCCATAGAATCCGGGATCATTACCCATTACCCATTTCGCATTGCCCATTGATAAGCAGGGAAAGAGCCTCTCTTCCTGCTCATCAATGGGCAATGCGAAATGGGTAATGGGTGTTAGTTTCACTCCTGTTCGTTCATGAGTCGCAGTTCGCTCGAGAGTCGCGCGGCCTGCGCGAGGAGGTAATTGCGCTCCGGGAGGTTCCCTGTCTTCCCTGCCGCCGCCCGGTAGCTCCTGATGGCGCTCTCGCGATCTCCAGCCAGTTCCAGCAGATGCGCTCGGACAGCGTCCAGGCGGTAATGATCCGCGAGGCGGGCGTCAGCGCTGAGAGCGTCCAGCAGTTCCAAACCCTTCGCCGCGCCGTGGACCATCGCCGCCGCGATCGCGTGATTCAACCTGACCATTGGGTTGTCGGACATGCGCCTGAGCAAATCGTAGAGCGCCAGGATCTGCGGCCAATCCGTGTCCTCGGCTCGGGCGGCTTCGTCGTGAACGGCGGCGATGGCGGCTTGCAATTGGTATGGGCCGACCGAGCCCTTAGGTAACGTGGCCGAGATGAGCGCGACTCCTTCCGCGATCTGGCGCTTATCCCAGAGCGCCCTGTCTTGCTTCGCGAGCGGGATCAACTCGCCTTCGGCGCTCGTTCGCGCCAGACGGCGAGCGTCGGTCAACAACATGAGCGCGAGCAACCCGGCGACCTCCGTGTCGTCCGGTCGCAGATTGCGCAGGATCCTCGTCAGACGCATCGCCTCATGCGACAGATCGCCTCGGCGCAGATCGGGTCCGGCGCTGCTCGTGTAGCCCTCATTGAAGATAAGGTACAGGACGTGTAGAACCGCGCGCAGGCGCTGCGCTCGCTCCTCGGTGGTCGGCGGTTGGAATGGAATGCCGGAGTTCTTGATGCTTTGCTTGGCCCGGCTGATCCGCTGGGCCATTGTCGCTTCGGGCACAAGAAACGCGTGGGCGATTTCCGCCGTGGTCAAGCCGCCCACCGCCCGCAACGTCAGCGCGATCGCCGAAGCCGGAGTCAACGCGGGATGGCAACACATGAAGAGAAGGACCAGCGTGTCGTCTTCCTGCGGCGCAGTTTCAATGGTCGTCAATTCCGATGTGTAGGCCGCCTCCAGCGCCACCTCGCTTTCGCGACGGCGGCGGGCGGATTCGCTGCGAATGTGGTCGGCCATCCGCCGGAAGGCGACCTGCGTCAGCCATGCGCGGGGATTGTCCGGTATTCCCTCGCGTGGCCACTGCATCGCCGCGGCAAGCGCCGCCTCCTGAACGGCGTCCTCAGCCGCCGCGAAGTCGCGAAATCTTCTCACAACAGTCCCGAGCGCCTGCGGCGTCAATTCCCGCAACAGGCGCTCGATCGAAACATCCATAGCCTGTCCTATCACGGTAATTCTTCCGGCGCCCCGCTCATCACTTGCCGCACCTCAATGGGCATATTCCCCGGAATCCCTCCGGGCCCGGGCGCCGCCGACATGCGCGCAGCGATTTTATACGCCTGCTCGGCGCTTTCTACGTCAATGATCGTGTATCCGGCGAGAAACTCCTTGGATTCCGGGAAGACGCCGTCCGTCACAAAGGGCGCCCCGTCCTTAACCCCGCGAATGACGCCTTTTGTCACAATCGGCTCCCCGTCGCGCCCGGCGCGAACGACTCTGGCTTGGTCAGGGAACGCCAGGCCTTCGGCCGCAACGAGCACGCCCGAATCCTTGAGTTCCTCGTGGAAAGCCTGCATGAAAGCGCCTTGCGCCTGAAGGTCCTCCTTCGACCACTTGGTGTACCAGTCAAACTCCGCCTTCGTGCCCGTCAACAGCAGAATGTACTTCATATCTTTTTCCTCCTTTTAATTCTAGCGCCACCCTCGGCGCCTTTTCATGGAGTAGTCGGATCAAATTCGGAGTTCTCTACATCCCTCAAGATTTTTTTTATGGATAAAGTCGAGCTAAGGTGATGGGGCCATCATCATCGCTATCTATCTGAGCGCTCCCCCCTGACTCCCGATGGCGGGATCGAAACGGTTTCTCACCTACTACCTCCGCTTAACCATAAAGGAAGATTGCGCGGCGCCCCAATCGCTGTTGTCATAGGCGACATCGTCGGGGCCGGATCTGGTTCCCGTCAGCGCCTGCTCCATCAACCGGTTCAAGGGATGGCCGTCACCGCGTCTGGCTCCCGCGACAATCTTTCCTTAGTATCTCATCCAACCTCTCGGTAAAGAATTTCCCGTTCGGATCGAGCTTGCCTGTCGCTTTCATAAATCTCACTTCAATCGCATCACTGATCGGCGAGATGCGGTTTTCGAGCGCCTTGAGGTTTTTCTGTTTCGCCATCTTTTCCAGCGCCTCGGCGATCCGGTCCGCCGCGTCATTGCTCGCCGCTTCCACATAAAAATCGAAGAGCGGCTCGCCGCTTCCGGAAGAGAGGTAAAAGATCTCCGCATCCGCCCGTGTCGCTAACGATAATGCGGAAACGCTCTTCGCTCTCGCGCAACGCCGCTTCGACCCGCTTGCGTTCGGTGACGTCGCGCGCGATTTTCGATGCGCCGATCACTTTTCCGGTATTATCTCGAATGGGCGAGACCGTCAGCGAAATGTCAAGCTCACTGCCGTCTTTGCGCCGGCGCACGGTCTCGTAATGATCAACCTGTTCGCCGCGTCTGATGCGTTCGAGGGTTTGCGGTTCTTCGTCTATTCGATCCGGAGGAATGAGAATCGTCACCGGCTTTCCAAGCTTTGATCCTCACTGCTTCCAGCCCGGCAGCGATACCGTGGCGCGATAGTTCGAGTCGTTATACATCGGGTTGCGAACAGGCTTATAAATCCGCTGGCCCGCGAAGGGCCGATCCTGTGTGTAAACCCACACGGAGTCCGCGTCCCACACGATAATCTCGTCCCGCTCGTCGCCCGTGACGTCGAGGACCTGATACGCGAGGTCGGGATGGCCGTCGTCGGGCAACATCACGACGCGCCGCAATTGCCCATCAATCATCCCGCCTTCGCGCACATTTGCGCTCAGCATCGCGAACTCCTGTCCGTCGCCGCGCCAGTTCACCGGCTGCAAATGGCTCGAGCCTGGGATCAGTTCCTCCTGCGCGAGGATGTTCGCGTCCGCGTCGAACAGCGTCACGATCCCCGTATTGCGCCAGAAGTTCGCCGTCAGGACTTGCAGGCCCGGAGCTTCGGGCCGGTACTTGGCGACGCTTTGCGTTTGCGTGTGGCCGATGCGCGCCTGCTTCATGATCTTTCCGTCAGCGGAGATCATCACCAGACCTTCGTCGCTGCCGCATGAATAAATGCGCGGCCGCGCCCGCGGATCAGCCGTGTAACTACCAACCGAAATAGCGTCCGAGTGATCCTTCATCGCCGCATCGTGCGACCAGATGGGCTTGCCCGTCGCGTTCCACAGCGCAAATCCGATGACGAACTCGTCCTTGCCGTCACCGTCGAAATCGTAAGGATAGGGATAATGTCCCGTCTGCCCCGCGCCGCTCCACAGCGGCTTCAAGTCGTTGTCGAACACCCAGAACGTGTTGTAACGATCTTTCAACAGCAGCTCCTGCCGGCTCTTCTTGCCCGACAGGTTGAGGAAGACCATCGAGTCGCCGCTGTTCAGTTCGTACGGACGCTCTCGGTTCTCCGCCGGCGCAGGCGGCATCCAGGCTCGCTTGAGCGCCTTGCCGGTCGCGCCTTCCAGCACCTGGATCTGAAAATCCTTCACCATCACGACCTCGTTCTTGCCGTCGCCGTCGAAGTCGTGGATCTGGAATGGCGTATCATTGGTGAGCAGCGTGTTGCGCGGATCGGGGCGGCCAATCTGCCAGAGCATTTTGCCGTCGAGGTTGACCGCGGTCAGGCAACTGATGTGGTCGAACGCATCGCCGCGCACCTTCGGAATGTTCTGCGCGATCAGCATGTCCAGGCGTCCATCGCCGTCCAGGTCGCCGAAGCGCACGTTGCGGCCCGCGCCCCACTTCGGTGTGCTGAACCTCTTCCAGAGCTTCGGCTGCGGATTGGCGGCGCGGAGCGCCGCCAGTTCCCTTTCGCGGGCGGCGACACGGCTGCGAATCTGTTGCGCCACGGCCTCCGGCGCAGTCACTACAAAGTCGGTGAAGCGCGCGGGAATGTTCGCCGTTAGACCAGCGCGGCCGCCGAGGGTGTCGCCGTCGCTTGCCTCGATGATCAGCTTGCCGTCGAAGTAGGCGCGCATCTTCGGCCCGTCGTTTTCGACCTTCAGCTCGTGGTATTTCGTGACGTCGTAAGACACGTCGGCTGACCCGAGTTCCTTCCAGTCCACCACGCGCAGCCTTTGCTCAATCGGCAGCTTCAGCGCCAGCCGCGCCTTCTTGCCGCCCGTTATCGAGAAGACGTAGTAGTGGCGATTGGTGTGATACCGAAAGACGATGCCCGCCGATTCCGCCAGCGACAGCGGCCTGACCATTGCCGACACGGTATAGCCGGTCCACAACGGATCGCCCGTGACGAAGAGCGGCTGCCATCGCTCCGGCTGGTCGTGTAGCAGATGCTGTTCGAGATAGGTCTTGCCATCCTCGTCGCCCGCCACCCACGAATCGTTATGCGTGATCGGGTTGTACCATGGAAACGTCGCCACGCCCCGGTGCGGTAGATAGTGATATTCCTGAATGGCTCCATTCAATAATCCAACTGGCTTCGAGAGCCAGCCCGGCGGGAACTTCGAGAAGTCATCCCGGAACAGCTCGACGTGTGACGACGCGGCGATAAAGAGCGCGAACAGTAAAAGCAGGATCAATCGCATATGGTTTTCCTAAGTAGCCCCTTAGTCAGGTAGAAGAGAGAGTACGGAACAGACGGAAATAACGGAACAGACGGAAAAAGAGTAGGGAACTATCACCTAACAACTTCTGCCTGCCGCGATCCTTTTCCGTCTGTTCCGTTATTTCCGTCTGTTCCGTACTCTCTCTTAATGCTCTCTTCGGAGGACGTTTCCATGCCTGATGTCCGCCCGCCGCCTCAGAAAACCAATTTCAACGCGAACTGGATCTGGCGCGAATCAATCTTCGTGCTGTTGATCACGCCGAAATTGGGCGTTCGTAGTTGCGTCCCGGGCGGGCTCCAGATCGGGTGGTTCGGAGCATTGAAGATCTCCGTCCTGAATTCCACATACTTCGACTCGGTCAGGTTGAACTTCTTGTTGAGCGAGGCGTCGAAGCTGATGATGCCGGGACCGATGACCGAATTGCGCGCGGTGTTGCCGTAACGGAAATTCCCGGTGGCGGGAATCCGGTCTACGTAAGCGTCGGTGTTGAAGAATCGCGTGCGGGTTTGCTCGCTGCGCGACAGGTTCGGATTGGCGCCGGTGGAATCCGGATAACAGATGCCGCCGCCGTTCTGGATATTGCCCGGACCGCACGTGACCGTGAATGGGAAGCCGTCCTGTAACGTCAGGATGCCGCCCAACTGCCAACCTCCCAACACAAAATCGGCGACGCCGCCATCGCTCAGCCACCGCTTGCCCTTGCCGACGGGCAACTCCCACACCCACGACGATGTCCAGCGGCGGCGGAAGTCGAAGGCTGACAGCCCGCGTTCAAGCGCCAGGTCGTAGTTGTTCGACGGCGTCAAGCTATCGCCGTCAGAGGTGCGAATGCCGCTGCCGTTGTCAATTGACTTGCTCCAGGCGAACGAACTGAGGAAGGTCAAGCCGCGCGAGAAACGCTGCTGAACTTTCAAATACAGCGCGTGATAGCTGGAATGGCTCGGCGCGTTCATCACCTGGAAGCTGCCGAATTTCGGAAACGGGCGCGCGTTGTTTGTATTAGGTAATTGGCTTGGCTCAGGATTGTTGTAACTCTGCAATCGACGCAGCTTAATGCCGGCTGAGCCGAAGTAGGTCGCCTCGACCGTCATGTCTCTGGTCAATTCGCGCTGCAAACCGAACGACCATTGCGCGACATGCGACGTGCGTTCGTTGAACTGATTGATCAGAATGAATGTCGGAGCGCCCGTCCGCGCGAATGGCTGCTCAAAGCTCAGATTGGGCCGGAAAGATTCGGCCGGTTCGTCGCGGCGGATAGTGAAGGGCGCGTTGCGCACGATGTCGAAGGTGGCGTTGCCGATGTCGCGCACGTAATAGATCCCGGCCCCGGCGCGCAGGATGGTCTTCGGCGTGATCTGGTAAGCGATGCCGATCCGTGGGGCGAAATCGTTGAGGTCGTTCTGATAGGCCCGGTCGCCAAAACGCCCGTCGCGCACGTACTTGATGTCCGGGGCCAGGCGGAACGCAGGGTTTCCTTCAAACGGATCGCCCTCACCCGCGCGCACATAAACCGGCTCCATCGAATTGTCCCAGCGGAAATCAATGTTGACGATGGCGTCGTACTTGTCGCGGAACGGCTGGTCGTTCTCCCAGCGCAGCCCGTAATTGAGCGTCAGCTTTGGCGCGATCTTCCAGTTGTCCTGCAAATAGAGCGCGAAGTAGTTCGAGCGGAAGTTGGCGATGGGCGCGCCGACCTGTCCTTCCGACCGGTTGAAATGGCCGAGCAGGAAATCAGCGAACGCCGCTCCGCCGCGTTGGGCGGCGGGCAGGAGAGGCTGCTGGGTGTAACGCCCGTCGAAAGCGAAACGCCCGCGCGTGACGACGCCGCCAATCTGGTTATAGCGTACGCGGCGAGCCTCGCCGCCGAATTTCCACGAATGCGTGCCGAGCGTCCACGAAAAGTTATCCACCAACTGGATCGTCGTGTCGTAGTTGATGAATGGCGCGTCGCTCTCTTCGCCAAGCCCCGACAGCCCGGTGATGTTGATATTGGGCACGCCCCAGTAAAGCGGATTGTCGCTCGGCAGGTTGATGCCGAGTTCCTTGACCACGTTGACGGTGTTGGCGCGCGGCGAGATGTGGGCGTTGACCAACCGGCTCAGGCCGAAGCGAAGGTCGTTGACCTTGTTCGACCCGAAAGTGCGCGTGTTGGCGATCACGCCTTGTTGCACGTCAGTGTCGGTGTTGATGCCCATATTCGGAATCGCGAATGGATCGTAGCCGAGTTCTCGCGAGATGCTGTGGCGGAAGAACCAACTCGATTTCGAGCTTTCAGTGAAATCCACACGATAGGTGTACTGGTCGGCGTCAACGCGCCGGGCTTCGTTGTTGACGAAATTGGAGCCGGCGCGTTCCTGCTGCGGCAGCGGGAAAAAGGCGAGCAGCTTCTTCGCGACCGGGTGAATGCGGTTCTCAGGAATCCGGTTGTTCGGAAACGGCGTCGGCGCTGTGATCACGTTGCCGGCGGCGTCGAAACCGCGCGTCGCCGGATCGTAGATGGTTGCGCCGCCTGAGAAATCGCCGCTACGCCAAGCCGTCAGCGGGACTGACGGCGTCGCGGTCAGCGCCTTGCGCTCGCGCAAGCCCTCCCAGTTGAAGAGGAAGAACAATCTGTCCCTACCGTTGAGCTTCGGCAACATCACCGGCCCGTCTACCGTGAGACCGTACTGGTTGCGCTTGAAAGGCGGAATCGGCTCACTCGGACGGTCAAAGAAATTCTTGGCGTCGAGCGCCGAGTTGCGCAGGAAATGGAAGAGTGTCGTGTGAAACTGATTCGTGCCCGATTTGGTCGAAACGTTGACCTGGGCGATGGCCCGGCCATATTCGGCGTCGAACAGCCCCGACTCGACCTTGAACTCGCGGATCGCGTCAATCGAAGGCAGCAGCATGTAGCTGTTGAAATTCAGATCGGTGTTTTCGATCCCGTCGAGCGAGTAATGGTTGAAATGGATGCGCTGCCCACTGACGTTCAGCGCGAAGCTGTTGCGCTGACCGCCCATGCGCTGTTTGCCCTGGCTGGACGATGGGCCGTTAGTCGTCGCGCCGGGAATGAGCGAAGTGAGTTGCAGGTAGTTGCGACCATTGAGCGGCAACTCGACGATGCTGCGGTTTTCGATCACGGTGCCAATCGAAGCATTTTCGCTCTGCAAGACCGGCGCGCCACCCAAGATCTCGACGACGTTGGCCAATTCGCCGACCTGCAGCGCTATGTCAATTCGGTTGGCGCTGCCGACCAGCACTTCGATGTTCCTACGTTCGACGGCGCGGAAGCCGGTCTTTTCGGCTTTCAGCGTGTAGACGCCGGGCGGCAGAGCAGGAAAGGCGTAAAGCCCCGATTCGTTGGTCTGCGCTTCGCGGACGGCGTTGGTGGCGGTGTTGGTGAGCGAGATCTTCACCCCCGCCACAATTGCTTCGGTTTGATCCGTGACGACTCCGCTGATCTCACCCGAAGGCGTCTGGGCGCGCAGTGGAATAGTGATAGTGACGAGAAGAAGGAACGCGACAGTGACACGCAGTAACATATGGTTACCTCCGTTGTTGGTCAGTGATGGAAAAACACTCAGGTGATACTGCTGGCTAATGCGCCAAGCCTAGCAGTAGCCTGCCGTCGCGGCAATGGTTTTAAGTAAAAAGAGCCATTTCCTGTTCGACGTCTGGTGTCAGGACGCCTTTAAAAATTCAGCTTCAACCCGAACTGAATGATGCGCGGATCGCCCGCGTTCGCATGCGTGGTGGTGATGCGGCCAAATCCGCCGCCCGAAACGTTGGTGTTCGGGTTGGCGAAGTTGACCTGGTTGAAGATATTGAACATCTCGGCGCGGAACTGCAGGTTGACCTGTTCGGTGAACGTGAAGCTCTTGAAGAAGCCCATGTCCCAACTGAACAGCGAGGGGCCGTGAAATGCGCCTCTGCCCACGGTTCCGAACGTCCCAACGTCGTTCACCGCAAAGGCCGCTGGGTTGAACCAGACGGTCTTGTCGGAGCCAGCCGGCGGATCAACGCTGACGCCGGTGAATTTCGCTCGATCACGGTTGATGCCCGTCTGCGAGTTGTCCCGGCCGCTGGTAATGGTAAACGCCCCGCCGCTCTGATACTGGCCGATGCCATTGGCCTGCCAGCCGTGCAGCAGCCCTTTCAGAAAAGCGTTGTCAGTCGGCGCCTTCGGCAACTCCCAGACCCACGACACCACGAACCTGTGCCGGTAGTCGAAATCCATCGGGCCATAGACAAACTTGTCCGCGCCCTCGACATTCCAAGGCGCCACCTCGATGGCCTCGCCGGCGCTTGGGCTGTAGTTTCCCAGAGCTTTCGACCACGTGTAGTTGGCCAGGACGGTGAAGCCTTGCGAGAGCCGCTTGTTCAGCGAGAGCTGCATCGAGTGGTAATAGGACCGCCGGTCCTCGGTGAAGTAATCAATGTTGCCGAGTTCCGGCGCGAACAGCCGCCGTGAATCCACGCTGCCGGTTCCGGGGCGCGCCGGGTTCAACTGCTTAACGACGCGTCCGTAGTTGGAGGCCGAAGCGACGTAAGCCGCTCGCGCCAGCCAGCCCTGAAAGACCTCCCGCTCCAGCGTCAGGTTCCAGTTGTAGGTCAGCGGCGTCGTGTGCTTCCCGTCGTAGGTCGTCAACAGGACCGGACGTGGGAACGGAGCGTCGGGCGAGCCGATGGCCGCCGGTGTGACGAGGTTGAAATCATTTCGACCTTGATACGGATCGGAGAATGGCCCTTGCGGGCGAGTCACGCTCAATCGAATGCTCCACGGCGGCGCGTTCACCCCGCCGTTGTTGAATTCGCCCAGCAGGTGCTGGTCGTAAAACATCCCGGCTCCGCCGCGCACGCTGGTCTTGCCATCGCCGAACACGTCCCAGGCGAAGCCCAGACGCCCGCCAACGTTGTTGTAATCCCCCAGCGCGCCGTCTTTCGGCGCTCCCGGATCGCCGCGGAAGAGCACACCCGGAGGCGCGTTCTTGAATTGCTGCGAGCGGACGTTATTGCGGAAGTTGTCAATCGTGAAGTATTCGATGCGGCCCCGCACCTCGCGCCACGGCGGCGTCGGTTCGTAGCGCAATCCCAAATTGAGCGTCAGCCGTTGGGCCACTTTGAAATCATCTTGGACGAAGAGCGCCGAGTAGGTCGCGCGGTTGTTCTTGTATTCGCCGGTGCCTTGATCGAACGAATCCAAGCGACCCAGCAGGAAGTCGGCGATCGCGTTGCCGGTGATGTTGCCGCGGAAGACATAGTGGCCGGCGCGACGGAACTCGTTGGCAATGTCCGCTCGATAACGCGCGATCTCGCCGCCGAATTGCAGGCTGTGGCGTCCCATCACCCAACTCGTCCGGTTATTCCACTCGAATCCGTTGCGCACGAACGCCGCTTCCAGGTTGTCGCCGATGTTGAAGAAGCCGATGGCCTCGATCTGCGCAATCGAAGCCAGTGTCGGATAGAGCGGCAGCCGCACGCCCAGGTCGCGCATGCTCGGCGCGCCCGACGGCGGCGCGCGGCGCGAATGGATGCGGTTGTAACCGAAGCTGAACTCGTTGAGCACAGTCGGGCTGAACGTCCGCGTCCACGACAAAGCCGTGTTCTGCGTCCGCACCCGCGACTGGTTGCTGCCGCCGCGATAGGTGAGCAGGTTGTCGTCGTTGTAGATTGCGGCGTTGCGGAAGTGATCAATAAAGTAGCGACCGCTGATCTGATCCTTGTCGCTCAGCTTGTGATCAAACTTTGCCACGCCCTGATCCAGCTCCTGCGCGATGTTGCGCCCGAAGACGATCCGCCCGTCGCCGCCTACCTGCGGGATGAACTTCAGCACGTTGACCGTCGCCGGATCGAAGCGGCTGGTTGGTATCTGGTTGTCTGGGAAGCAGGCGGTCTTATCCGTTGCGTTGCAGTTCCCTGCCTTCAGCGGGTCTCTGAGAAAGACCGGGTTCGACCCGCTGAGCAGGCTGGAGAAATCGCCGCTGCGTTGCGCAATGGTCGGCGCAAACGCCGTCACGTCGTTCGCGCGGTTGCGGATGCGCGTGCCCTGCCATCCGAGGAAGAAGAAGGTCTTGTTCCGCCCGTCGTAACCCGGCAGCGTGACCGGCCCTCCACCGAATGCGCCGAACTGGTTGCGCTTGAGGAAGTCGCGTTCGCGCGCGAAGAAGTTACGGGCGTTGAAGACGCGGTTGCGCAGGAATTCGAACGCGCCGCCGTGAAAATCATTCGTGCCAGACCGGGTGACTACGTTGACGACCGCGCCGGCGTTATTGCCCTGCGCCGCCGAGTAATTGCTGGTCTGGATGCTGAACTCCTGCAGCGCGTCGGGGAATGGGAAAGTCTGGTTCTCCTGGAAGAAGAAGTCGGTGTTGCTTACTCCGTCCAGCTTGAAGGCGACCTGGCGCGCCTGTGAACCGTTGGAAGATAAGCGCAAGCCGCCCGGAATGGATTTGCCGGTTTCAGCGCTGACCGAAACGATGGCCGTCCCGGCCACCAGCGTGCTTAAGCGAGCGGCGTCGCGTCCGTTGAGTGGCAACTCAACGATGCGGGAACGATCCACCACTTCGCTGAGCGTTGAAGTGCTGGTGTCCACCTGAACGGCGCCGCCGACCACGTTGACAGTCTCGGTCAGCGTCCCGACCTCCAGCGGTATATTGATTGTCAAACTCTGGTTGGCCAGCAGTTCGACGCCGGTGCGGCGGAAAGAGCGGAAGCCCTTGGCCTCGACCGTTATCTCGTACTGAGTCGGGCGCAGGGCGGGCAACACATACTGCCCATCGGCGTTGGCGATGGCGGCGCGGGCGAACCCGGTGCCGACCTCAACGGCCTTAACCGTGACGCCGGGCACGGCCTCGCCTCTGTTGTCGGTGACGACCCCGACGATTTGACCGGCCTGCTGGCCAAACATATTGGCCGCGAGCAGAACTGTGAGCGACATAACGAAAATGATTCGTCGCAACATAATTTCCTCCTGAATGTCCGACAAACTTCAGTTTGTCGGAGGCGTTGTCATGTGTCGCATCCCGGGAGCCACGACAAACTGAAGTTTGTCGGACATCTTAGAAAGTCAGCTTCAGTCCGAGTTGAATTTCACGCGGCGTCAACACAGTGGCGCTGATCCTGCCGAATGCGCTGGTTCCCAAGGTTGTGCCGGTGGTACCCCCTGTACCGGGGTTGGCGAAGTGCGGATTGTTGAAGGCATTGAAGAATTCCGACCGGAACTCAATGGCCCGCTTTTCATCAATCGCGAACTTCTTGAAGAGCGAGAGATCGAAGTTCACCACACCCGGCCCGCGCACATGACTCTTGCCGGAATTGCCGAACTGGAATTGCGCGGGCGCGGTGAAACAGCTCGTGTCAAACCACTTCTCAGCGGTCTTGGGGCGGTTGACTTTCGAGCAAGTGATGTTCGCGTAGTTCTGGGTCGTGCCGGCGTTCAACAGAACGGGCGTGACCAAAATAATCAGAGGGGTTCCGTCGCGGACGTTGGTGATCCCATTAATCTGCCAGCCGCCGATGATGAGGTCGGCGGCGCGCGGAATGCCGGAGAGGAACTTCCGGCCTTTGCCGAAGGGAAGCTCGTAGAGATAACTCGCCACAAAATTGTGCGGGACGTCGGGCGCTTTCCCGGTTCCCACGCCGCGATTCAGACTGTCATCGTAAGGCCAGATGATGTTCGTGTTGTCTATGGTCTTCGAGTAGGTGTAAGAGACAAGCGCCTGGAGGCCGGCCGAGAGACGCTTTGAATATTTGAGCTGCAGTCCGTGATAGCTCGATGAACCGTCGGAGCCTCTCTCGGTGATGTTCTGAGTCCTGGGGAAGATCGCGGCGTAAGGCCGGCGCGGGTCAATCGCCCCCGGCCCCGGCGACGGGGCCACATTGATCGGCCGGTTGCGGAAGATGTGGTATCCGTGATTGCCGACGTAGGCGACTTCCACGACGCTCGAATTCAAGACCTGCCGCTGGACGCTGAGCTGCCACATCGCCACCGTGTCCTGGCGGAAATTCCGCGGAATGAAGAAGAGTTGAATCCCGGCGGGCGGGTCAATCGCCGGCGCAATCGGCTGCGGGACGAAGCCCGGAAGCCCGTCCACGCTCAACCGCGCCGTTGGCGCGAACTGCGACGACGCGTTGATGATGAAGGTCTGGAAGAACGGATAGTTGCGTTCGAGCGTCCCGCCCGTCGCGCCGAAGTTGTCCGGGAAGTAACCCATCCCGAAAGACGCGCGCAGGGCGGTCTTGCCTTCATCGGGGCTGTAGGCGAATCCGATGCGCGGCCCGAAGTTCTTCGTGTAATTGTCAATGTTCGGCCCGCGGTTGTCGTCATTGGCGAAGACGATCTTGCCCGTGGTCAGGTCGACGTTGGTCTGCCGGTTGCGCCGCTCGCGCGGATGCGTGAACAGGTCGTAGCGCAAACCGAGATTGAGCGTCAGCTTCCGGTTTACGCGCCAGTCGTCCTGCGCGTAAAAGCCTCCGAAGAACATCCGCACGGCGGGCCGCGTGTTGACAATGCCGCGGCCGTAATTATCGGGCGCGCCCAGCAGGAAACTCGCAAACGCCGCCCCGCCGCTCCCGGCGCGGCTGGTGAAGTTGGCGTTGAAGTTGAAAAAGCCCCGTGGGTTTTGCTCCGGGTTGGTCAGCGTTGATTCGATCCGCTTCAGATCGGCGCCGAACTTGAGCGTGTGCGCGTTCTTCACCCAGGTCAGGTTCTCGGTGAGTTGATAAGTATTGGAAAGGCGGATCGCATCGGTGAATCCGGGAGACCCGGTTCTGGTAATGCCCGGAATATTGAAGTCCGCCACACCTCTGGTTTCGGGGAAGGCGGCCAGGTTGCCGTTCCTGATGCCGAATTCGTTGTTCTTGTCTATGTTGGAATCGCTTCCGAAGTGAGTGGTGTTGAAGCGATTGAAGCCGAAGCGGAATTCGTTGAGCAGCGTCGGCGAAAACGAATACGAATGGCCGATGACTGCGTTGTGATCGCGCGAATCGGAGTTGATTTCATTAAAAGCCAGGAACGGCGCGCCCGGGAGCAGCGAACGCAGCGCGCGTTTCTGGTACGACTCGCGCACAAACAGCCGCCCCCATTTGGCGAATTGATAATCGCCGCGGATGTCAATCTGGTTGACATCCTGCGTTTGGGAAATGTTCTCGCCGTAGTTGTTGACCACGCCCGAACGGTTGGGCGCCGGCCACAAGCTCAGCGCCTTGGCGGCCACCGGATCGAACCGGTTAGTCGGAATCACGTTGTTGGCGAACTGAGTCCTCTGCGCGGGATCGGCGCTGGAGGCCGGGTCGTAGATCGGGTTGGCGAACCCTTCGCTCGCCAGGAAGCGGCCTTCGCGCATTGCCTGCGTCGGCACGGAAGCCGTGAAGGGCCGCCCGCCGCGCAGTCGCAAACCTTGATAATCACCGAAGAAGAAGGCTTTGTTCTTGATGATCGGGCCGCCGAAGACGCCGCCGAATTGGTTGGTCTTGAACGGATTCTTGCTGGCCGCGAAAAAGTCGCGGGCGTTAAGCGCCTCGTTGCGCAGGTATTCGAAGAGCGCGCCGTGATATTCATTGGTTCCTGAACGCAGCGTCAGGTTGACCACGCCGCCGCCGAACGCGCCATATTCCGCGCTGGCGCTGTTGGTCTGCACTTTGAACTCTTCGATGGCTTCGATGGGCGGGGACATGCTGACGAAAGCATTGAGCGTCTCTTTGTTCTCGATGCCGTCCATGTAGTAGATCGTGCCCGACCACGGCAGCCCGTTGACGCTGGCGGAGGTAAATGTGCGCGCGCCGGCGGTCGAGGCGGCTTCCGGGGCCGCATTGAACCCGGCTGGAACCGCGCCAGGCACAAGCTGAATCAGTTGCGAGAAGATTCTTCCGTTGAGCGGCAGCGTCTGAATCTGGCGCTTCTCGACGATCTCGCCGAGGTCGGAGGTGGCGCTCTGCACTAGGGGCGCGGCGCCGGCGACTTCAACCGTCTCCTGGACGTTGCCGATTTCCATCGCGACATCAACGCGCGTCGTCTGGGCCACATTGATCACGACGTTGCTGGCCACGGCGTTGCGGAAGCCCGAAGCGCCGACCGCCACCTTGTAAGCGCCGGACGGCAGCGAGGGCGCGACATAGTTCCCCTGACTGTCCGTCTGGAATTCCCACGAAATGCCAGTGTCCTGATTCGTGATAGTGACCTTAGCGTTGGGGACTGCGGCGCGGTTAACGTCCTGCACTGCGCCGACAAGTCTGCCGGTGATGGCTTGGGCGTGAGCGGAAATGGTTAGGGCGAGCAACACCAGGCTCCAATATAGCGACGTACGATTCTCTTTCACGGCGTCATCTCCTTCCGGGTAGGTTGTTGAAAGTGTCAGCCATCGTCAGGCCGCCGCGCCGTTGCTCCAACCATCTGCCTGTATTAGAGTAACCGCTGCGACAACGCTTCCGATCTTGACTTCCCAAAAAGCTGATTTCATTGGCATGGCCCGACTTTTGAGCGCATCATGAGCGGAGGTCAGGAAGGAAGTCTTGCCCGAACCTTGATAAAGTTTTGACGAAGTTTTGACGCGCGTTTTTCCCAGGCGGCGACCAGTCTCATGAAGCAGCCAGCCAAACATTTTTATGAATTCGGCCCATTCCGATTGGATACCGGCGAGCGCGTCCTGCTGCGCGAGGGACAGCTTGTGCCGCTGACCCCGAAATCGTTCGAGACGCTGATCGTGCTGGTCGAAAGCGGCGGACGGATCATAGACAAGGAAGAGTTGCTCACTAAGATTTGGCCGGACACTTTTGTCGAAGAGGTCAGCCTGGCCAAAAAGATTTCTCTCCTGCGCAAGACGCTGGGAGAGGACTTCGCCCACCAATACATCGAAACCTTTCCCCGGCGCGGCTACCGCTTCGTGGCCGAGGTGCGAGAAGTGTGGGAAGAGACTCCGGCTCAGGCAGTCAATCGAAACGGGCAAAATGGGTCCGAGGGCGCGCGCGCAGGAGAGTTGGCGGCGGAGTCTGGCCTGGAAACTACAACGCCTTTGCGCTCCCCCGCCTACATTTCCGATCAGGGCAGCCGTCGCTCTCTTGCCGGCCGCTTGGGGTGGCCGGCAGCTTTGCTGGCGGTCGGACTGCTGGCCGGTTTTGTTGTTTGGCAATTTGCCTTTCGTTCCGCGCCCCTCGCGTCGAAACCTCCTCTGAACGCCGTTCCGCTCACCAGCTTTCAAGGCCGCGAAACTCAGGCTGCTTTCTCGCCCGACGGCAAGCAGATCGCTTTCACCTGGAATGGGCCGCAGGGCGACAATCCCGACATCTACGTGAAATTGATCGACGCCGAAACCCCGCTGCGGCTGACGACGGATGCCGCGGCTGATACTAAGCCGGTCTGGTCTCCGGACGGTCGTTACATCGCCTTCCTGCGTCAATCCGCGGACGGCAGCGCTTTCTACTTGATCCCGGCGCTGGGCGGCGCTGAACGCAAGCTCGCCGATGTCCTCCCTTATCAAGTTCCTGGTGACGGCAACAGCCCCTATTACTCACCGGATGGGAAATCGCTGGCCATCCCGGATAGACACTTGGCGGAGGAGCCGCTCAGCCTCTTCCTGCTCTCAATCGAGACTGGCGAAAGGCGCAGACTCACCTTGGCTCCGGCAGGCTCTTTAGGCGATTACTATCCGGCCTTCTCGCCCGACGGAAAACGGCTGGCCTTCGTCCGCGCGCCCCGCTGGTCAACTGATGATCTCTACGTCCTGCCGCTCGCGGGCGGCGAGCCGCGGCGGCTGACCTTCGACAATCTGACCATTACAGGTTTGGCATGGACCCCCGACAGCCGCGAGATCATGTTCACCTCGAGGCGCGGCGGCAGCACCAGACACCTGTGGCGTGTGGCGGCTGACGGGGGAACGCCCGAACGAGTGGACACGGTCGGCGCCGACGTGCTCAGCCCGGCGCTCTCTCCTCAAGGCAACCGGCTGGCCTATACGCAAGCCTTCGACGACATCAACATTTGGCGCATCGAGCTGGATGCGGTGGGCAAAGTCAAAGCGCAACGCGAACTCATCGCCTCCACCTTCAGCGATCATGGCCCGGATTATTCGCCGGACGGCAGGCAGATCGTTTTCGCGTCCGGTCGTTCGGGCTACAACGCGATCTGGGTTTGCGAAAGCGACGGTTCCAAACCGCGCTTGCTGTATTCCTGCGGGCCGTATGTGACGGGATCGCCGCGCTGGTCGCCGGATGGCCGCTGGATCGTGTTCGATTCGCGCTCGTGCGTCGCCGGAGCGAACGGCAATCCTGACATCTATCTCATCAGCGCCGATGGCGGCCAGCCGCGCCGCCTGACCGACGGCCCGGCGGAGGATGTTGTGCCGAGTTGGACGCGTGATGGGCGGTGGATTTATTTCGGCTCGAATCGGGGCGGCAACATGCAAATCTGGAAGCTGCCCGTCGCGGGCGGGCAACCCGTGCAAATCACCACGCAGGGCGGCTACGAAGCGTTTGAATCAACCGACGGCCAGTATCTTTATTACACGAAAGGGCGTGGCCTTGCCGGATTGTGGCGGATGCCAGTGGCGGGCGGCAAGGAGGAGTTGGTGACCGATCATCATCAGGCGGGACTCTGGCGTTATTGGCGCGTGACCGCGCAAGGCATTTACTTCTCCACGGCGACAGCCGCGGGATCGCTGCTGGAGTTTTATAACTTCGCCACCAAACAAATCAGCGAAGTCGCGCGCCTGGAGCGCGGCGCCGAGCGATATGTTCCCGGTCTGGCGGTTTCGCCCGATGGCCGTTCGCTGCTCTATTGCCGCATGGATCACAGCGGCAGCGACATTATGATGGTGGAGAATTTCCGCTGAGGTTTCATTGCGCAATCCCACCGACGGCAGTCGGTGGATGGTTAAGGTCCAGCCTACACCGGGGCCGGCCTTCTTTTCCGCGAATCCCACCGACGGCAGTCGGTGGATGGTTAAAGTCCAGCCTACGCGCCTCCGAAGGTTGGACTTTAAGTATCCACTATTTCTCAAAGACCATATGAAATATGGCATATTGAATAACGCCTCCGTTTTATCACTCGAACATGGCCGTATAGCGGCGCTGCATTTCTTCGGGAGAGACTTTCTCGATCTCGTGCCCAAGCATCCATTCGTGTCCGAACGGATCGAGCAGCGTCCCCGAACGCTCTCCGTAAAACGCATCAGTCAGCGGACGAAGCACGGTTGCGCCGGCAGCCACGGCTCGCGCCGCCATCTCGTCGGCGTTGACGACATGCAGGTGAATGGACATCCCCGCGCCGCCAACGGACTGCGGACCTAGAACGCCGTATTCAGGGTACTCTTCGGAAAGCATGAGCGTCATATTGCCGAGGGAAAGCTCCGCGTGTCCGATTCGCCCGCTGGGTTCGGTCAACCGGAATAGCTCTTTTGCGCCGAACGCTCGCGTATAGAACTCGATTGCCGCGGCGGCGTTTTTGACGCGCAGATACGGAAACACTTCTTTGATTTCGCTCGATGATTCCTCGGTGATAGGTTTAATTTCGTTTGTCATTGAAATGCTCCTCTATTGATGTGGCGCCGCGCCGGCGTTTAGTTCGCGGACCAGTGCGCGCCGGGTTGATAGTTTGCTCTACATTACAGAGACAGAATGCCCTCTTGCCCCCGGACCGTATTGTAAAAATTTGACCCGATTTATTCGGAGATGGGAACGTGGTTCATCCGCCCGCCGCCGCGGGCAAGGAAGGCGGAGGGATTGAGGCCGGAAAATGCCCGGAAGTCGTGGATGAAATGCGCCTGGTCGTAATATCCACAGGCCAGCGCTATCTGCGTCCAATCAGAGCGCCGATCGTAGCTCCCATCGTGAATCATGCGCAGGACTTCCTGAAAACGCCGGACTCGACAGAAGAGCTTGGGCGTCAGTCCGACCTGGTCGCGGAACACTTCGATGAAGCGCCGCTGGCTCAAACCGATCTGCCCGCTCACGTCAGCGATCGTACTGATATGCGGCACGCGCTGGAAATGGCGCAACGCAAAGGCCACCGCAGGATGGTATTGCATGGATCGCCGCGCCCGCGCCAGCAGCGCCTGTTCGAGCGCGCGGAATTGCGCGTCGAGCGTTCCGGCCTCCAGCAACCGGTTGCGAAGCTCACCCGCCATCGCTCCCCACAAGTCATCCAGGGAAAGGTTCATGTTGTGCAGTTCACCGGCAGGCAGGCCAAGAAACGGAGCCATGCCGCCCGGTTTGAAATGCGCGCCGATCACTTTCGCCGCCTGCGCCGTGTCAATACTGAAGTATTCGGAATGGGCGCCGATCAGCAGCCCACCCCGATAGGTCTGGGGCCGATCCTGCCGGTCATAGGTCTCGCTCCGATCTTCGAGCAGATCGATGACCAGTTCCATTTGCCCCATCGGCAACAATCGCTCGCGGGCGTGCGGTTGCGCGGGAGCCTCGTGATACCAGAGTATCTCGATGAAATCCGAAAGCGGTGGTTGCGGAATGTAATGGCGAGAAGTCATAGGATAATCCTTCAGCGATCAGTCACACGACTTCGATCTCACGGTTCGGGAGATCATCGAGTAAATGACAGAGAAAGATTACACCAGGCTTGTATTTGCGCGCCATTCTCATCACCTGCGGTCGATGATCATGTCCGAAACTTGCCAGCGCCGTCTGTGTTGAAAACCTATAGTTTGATCTCGATTGCCGGGCGAGAGTGTAGCGCTGAAAAAGGGAGACCATTATTTTCAGGGAGAACGATATTATGGCTGAGAAAACTTATGTGGACGGAAACAAACCAGCGGCGAGCCAACGTAGCGTGCAGACCGCGTCGGGCCGTATCAGTTACACCGAGCAGGGCGAGGGACCGGTCGCGTTGTTCGTGCATGGCGTGTTGCTGAACGGGCATCTGTGGCGTCATCAGTTGGCGCATTTGTCCGACATCCGGCGCTGTATAGCGGTTGACCTGCTTGCGCATGGCGACACCGAAATCGCGCCGGATCAGGATGTGTCCGTGACGGCCAATGCGAACATGCTCAAGGAATTTCTCGACTCCTTGAACATCGAGCAGGTGGACCTCGTCGGCAACGACAGCGGCGGCGGTATTGCGCAGATTTTCGCCGCGTCGTATCCGGAGCGCGTCCGTAGCCTTACGCTCACCGACTGCGACGTCCACGACAACTGGCCGCCTGAGGCCTTCAAGCCTTTCCTGGCAATGGCCGCCGCAGGCGGTTTGCGTGGAACGATCGAGGCGATGTTGTCGGACAAGAGCGTCTATCGCTCTCCGCAAGCCCTGGGGCCGGCGTATGAACACCCGGAACGTCTGGATGACGACAGCATTGAAAAATATTTGCGTCCGTTAGTCAGGACCGAGCAGCGCACGCGCGACCTGCAACGTTTCCTGGCAGCTTTCGACAACAAGCACACGCTCGCTGTTGAAGCGCGACTGAAGACGCTCAAGGCTCCGACGCTCATCGTCTGGGGAACGGATGATGTGTATTTCGACGTGAAGTGGTCACATTGGCTGGCCGATACTATCCCCGGCGCCCGGCGCCGCGTCGAGTTCAAAGGCGCCAGGATCTTCTTCCCTGAGGAACGCTGGGCGGAGTTCAATAAAGAACTGCGCGCGCACTGGCAGATGGCGCAGCAGAAGACGCAATGATAGTCTGCTATATAAACAAGGACATATGGAACTGGATCCGACAGTTTGCTACCAGGCAGTCTTGAGCCGCGACGCGCGCTTCGACGGGCGATTTTTCGGCGGCGTCGTGACTACCGGCATTTACTGCCGCACCGTCTGCCGCGTCCGCCCTCCCAAGCCGGAAAACATCCGCTGGTTCGCTTGCGCCGCCGCCGCCGAGGCCGCCGGATTTCGTCCGTGCCGCCGTTGTCGTCCGGAAGCCGCTCCGGGAACGCCCGCCTGGCTGGGTAGTTCGGCTGTCGTTTCTCGCGCGTTGCGGCTGATCTCGGAGGGCGTCCTGGATGAAACCGGTATCGAAGCGCTTTCAGCCAAACTCGGCATCGGCTCACGCCACCTGCGCCGGCTGTTTGCCGAACATCTGGGTGTTTCGCCGATCGCCATCGCAGGCGCGAGGCGGGTTCATTTCGCGGCCAGGCTGATTCAAGAGACGGAATTGCCGATCACTGAAATCGCCTTTGCCGCGGGGTTCAACAGCGTCCGGCAATTCAACCACGCCGTGCTTTCCGCGTTCGGACAATCACCAACGCAGATTCGGAATCGGCGCGGCCTGAAGACGGAGCTGAGGCGAATGAAAGAGGCCCGGAACGGAGATGGTCTCCTTTTGCGGCTGTCATACAGGCCGCCATTGGACTGGGCGGCGATGAGCGGCTTTCTCAAACAGCGAGCGACGCCCGGCGTCGAAACCGTTGACGGCGATTGTTACCGCAGAACGGTACAAATCAATTCCGTGGCCGGCGTCATCGAATTGCAGCGAATTCCGAACGAAGCTTACTTGCTGATGCGTGTCTGGCTGCCGAACTATGAATACGTCATGCAGGTGGCGGAACGCGCCCGGCGCATCTTCGATTTGAGCGCGGACCCGTTACAAATCGCCGAACATCTGCGACGTTGCCCCGCGTTGGCGGACGCCTTGGCGGCGGCGCCCGGTCTGCGCGCGCCGGGCGCGTGGGATGGGTTTGAGCTTGCTGTGCGCGCCGTGCTCGGACGGCCGGCGTCGGGCGCGACAACTTTGGCCGGGCGTCTGGTGAAAGCCTTCGGCGCGCCGCTGCCAGGATATGAGAGCCTTGCCCTGACTCATCTCTTTCCGCGACCGGAAGCCTTGGCGGAAGCTGATCTCTGTTCGATCGGGATCACTGAGGCGCGCGCCGACACGATTCGGGCGCTGGCCTCGTCCGTCGCCCGCGGGCGCCTCAGGCTTGACGCCTCGCAGGGATTGGAAGATGCAATCTCGCGCCTGTGCGCCATTCCGGGGATTGGCGACTGGACGGCCAATTACATTGCGATGCGGGCGCTCGGAGAGACCGACGCCTTCCCGGCTGATGATTTGGGGTTGCGCCGGGCGCTGGCTAATGGGAAGAGCTTGGTTTCGGCCAGGGAGTTGACGAAGATCGCGGACGAGTGGCGACCCTGGCGCGCTTATGCGGCGATGCATTTGTGGGCAGGTCTTGCCGGCGGCGCCAATGGAAACGAAGGAGGGAAAAACTATGCGACGAACTATACAGCAAGAACGAGCCGAGGCTTTTCACCGGCTTCATACCGGCGCCGGGATTCTCGTCCTGGTCAACGCCTGGGATGCGGCTAGCGCGAGGCTCTTCGAGCAAGCCGGCTCGCCGGCGATCGCCACGACCAGCGCGGGAATGGCGTGGTCGCTCGGATATTCCGACGGCGAGCAGGTCAGCGCGCGCGAGCTGGTAGACGCTTGCGCGCGCATCTGCCGTGTCGTCACGGCGCCGGTGAGCGTCGACATCGAGCGTGGATACGGCCGGACGCCGGCGGAGGTTTCGGCGACGGCGCGCGCCCTGCTCGAATTGGGAGTAGTGGGAATAAACATCGAAGACGGCGTAGCGCCGGGCGCGACCGAACTCGTCCCGCCGAACATTTTGACTGAGAAAATTTCCGCCATCCGCGCCGTCGCGGAAGAAGCCGGGGTGCGATTATTCATCAACGCGCGAACTGACGCTTATTTCTTGCCCACGAATGATCCGGTCGCCCGCTACGAAGACACCGTGCGACGCGCCCAAATGTATGTGGGCGCCGGCGCTGACGGCATCTTCGCGCCAGGTTTGGAGAGCCTCGATGAGATGGCGCGGATGGCGAAGGCCATTGAGCGGCCGCTGAACATCTACGCTGGGTATGCGGGACTGCCGCCGGTTGATGAACTCCGTCGCGCCGGAGTCCGGCGGGTGAGTCTCGGGTGCGGGCCGTTCCAGGCTGCGCTCGCGCTTGCCCGGCGCATCGCTACCGAAGCGCTCAATGAAGGAACATGCACGGCGATGACCGCGAACATGCTCTCCGCTCGTGAAGCGAACGATCTCTTCTCAAAAGCATAGCCTTCATTTGAGGAACTTCGGAGGCTCCTGGATTCGGCCCTGCCGATGGATCGCGGCGGAAAACTCCCCGGCGGCGGCAGGAAGTCCTTACCATGGTTTGAATGAAGCGCGTGAAGGAGTATTCAGGCTGATTGGCGCGGATTTTCTAGAATTTTCGATCAGGGTGGACGAGCTTTTCGACGCCGGAGATAAAGTCGTCATGCTGGGTTATTACAGTGGAGCGTCTCAGAACAATAGTGAAGCGATCGCTTCCGCGAAGCGCTGCGGGGCCAACGGGTCGCAATTCAGAAACAGAAACGGTTCGATCAGTTCCAGCTCCATCAGCCACAAACCTCCGTCAACCTCCACCGCGTCAATTCTGGCGAAGAGCAGCCGGTCCGGAATCAGCGCAAGGATGCGCTGGGCCTGTTCAATCAACGGCGCGGCGGGAGTAACAGACTCCGCATAACCGCCGTACTCTTCCTGCACGCGAAAGTCGCCCGCCTTCGGCTTCTTCAAAACGGCGTGGCTGTACTCCCCGCCGAAGAACATAAACGACCATTCGCCGCGCGTCTGCACTTCTTCAACAAATTGCTGCGCCATCGCCCCCGATTCCGACAACACCTCGGCGAAAGCGCTCTGTTCGCCGCTGGCCGTCTCGGGCGAAGTCACCCACGTGCGAAAAGCCGTCGCCGAGATCAGCGGCTTGACGACCGCCTTCCGCCAGCCACGCTCTTCAAGCACGGTCTGCAAATCAGCCCGCGTCCCCCGCTCCAGCCACACGGTCTCCGGCGTCGCCACGCCTTGTCGCTTCAAATCACGCAAGTAAATCTTGTTCAGGTTCCATTCGATGACGCGCGCCGGGTTCCACAACGCCGCGCCTTGCTCCTCCGTCTGTCTGATCCACCGGAGGAACTGCTGCGGCTTGTAGTGGTAGTCCCAGCAGGAACGGATGACGATGCCGCCCGGATTCCGGCTTGGCGCCAGGCCGGAACCCCAGATCAGCGGAATGACTTCAATGCCGCGCTGGCGCAGAGGTTCTGTGACCAGGCGATCATCTTCCGTCAGGTCGGGATACCTTTCGCAGGTGGCAAAAGCGATTTTCTTCATGACTTGCTCGCGGTCGTTGTTACATTGGCGCTGGTACGGTACCGGGAGCGGTAGCGACCGGGCGCCTCGTGAGGCGCACTCTCACGAGGCGCCCGGTCGCTACCGCTCCCGGTACCGTACCAGCGCGCCATTCTTGCATCTCCACATCTTGGTGTGTTTTCCCTACAGTTCGCCGCCACTGTAGCAGACGCTCAACGTGGATGTCAGGCCTGATCATTGAGACAACCTGCTTTGCAGGAAGAACTCGCCCAGCCCGACGCTGAAAATCAAGCTGCCGTAGAGCGTGTGCTCCAGACAAACCAATCGCAGCGAGCGGGTCCGCGCGTAAGTCTCCGCAAAGAACCAGCCGCCCACCAACGCCAGAAACACGGCGAACGGGTTTTGATAGATGACGTGCAGCCACCCGAAGACCAGCGCGCTGGCCAGCAACATCTCTTCCACCCGCCGAAACAGCCGGCGGTAGCGCCGCACGAAGAATGCGCGATAGAGCAGCTCCTGCGGATAGACCGAGAGCGCGGGATAGGCCGCCAACAGCAACCCCCAGCGGCGTGGCATGGCGCGCGGGAGTTCGAAAAGCTTTTCGGGGAACAGGGTGAACGTCAGCGCGATCAGACCGACCGCGCAGAGTGAGAACCGTAGCAGCAATGCTTTCAACTGGCGTCGCTCCGCTTCAAAATTATCGCCGCGCCAGAAATGAGCGGCGCTGAAATCGCCTCGCCGCCAAAGCCAGGCCGCCGCCCCGACCGTGATGCCGCCGAGAAGTAAAAGCCAGGGCGCGCCGCGTAGAGTCAGCCCTACGACAACCGGCGCGACGACAAAGAGTAGAATCCATTCGATCCATAACAACAGCTTTCCCATCATTCTTCGCCCTCGCGCTTAATACTACTATAAAGCTTTCTTTACCTGCGTCCGGCATCGTACTGACCTTTGTATGAAGCGCGCTATTAACTCACATGCTCCACGTGATAAAATCGCGCGCCGTTCAGGAAAGTCATTGTCCTGATGATTCCCGATAAGGAGTGATGATAAGGAGTGATGGATACAATGGATAAAAACAGAAAGAAACATTGGGTCTCGACGTTATCGGCTATTCTCATTTGCGCATCGCTCATAGCGCCTGCTCTGGTCAATGCCCAGGAAGAGGCGGCAAAGCGAAAATTGGTCAATCAGTATCAGAAAGCGATCGATATTATCCGCGAAAAATACATTGACCAACTCGATTACGAAACACTGACCACGTCATCGCTTCAAGGCCTGCTCAAATCACTCGATCCTCATTCGGATTACTTGGAACGCAAGAGCTTTCAGGAATTCATGGATAAACAGAATAGCGAGTATTACGGCATCGGCTCGAACGTTCGGACAATCAATAAAGCGACTTATGTGGCCGAGCCTTTTAAAGACAGTCCCTCGTCCAGAGCCGGACTTCGCTATGGAGATCAAATCGTCGCGGTCGACGGCAAGGACACATCGTCCTGGAGGGCTGATCAGGTAAGTTCGTTGTTGCTCGGAGAACGGGGGACACAGGTTGAGGTGACGGTGAAGCGATTGGGAATTCCTGAAGCGCTGACGAAGACAATTACCCGTGACGCCATCTGGCGCCCCTCGATCCCAAATTATTACCTCGTCAAACCGAACATCGGCTATATCGGTCTAACCCGCAATTTCCAAACTACAACGATCCGGGAGTTGCGGAAAGCAATGGCCGATTTACGCGCGATTGGCGCCGGCAGCTTTATCCTCGACCTCCGCAACAATTCGGGCGGCTATCTGGATCAGGCCATCCTCGTTTCCGATCAGTTTCTGCGCCGGGGCCAAACGATCGTCTCGGTGCGCGGACGCGGCGGACGCAACAACGATCAAATCGCCGTCGCGGAGAATGGGACGACGGAAATTTTCCCGCTCGTTGTGATGATCAACCGGTTCTCGGCGTCCGCTTCGGAGATCGTCGCCGGCGCCGTTCAAGATCATGACCGAGGATTGATTGTGGGCGAATCGAGTTTCGGCAAGGGACTCGTGCAACGCATCTTCCCGCTTGAAAACGGCGGGGGACTCCTGCTGACGATCGCGCATTATTACACTCCGAGCGGTCGCCTGATTCAGCGTGATTACTCGAAAGGGTCACTCTTCGAGTATTACTCCCGGCGCGGCGCCGATGGCAATGCGCAAACCGCGTCAAATCCGCCCACTGACATGAAAAAGACCGATCTCGGTCGAGCCGTCTACGGCGGCGGCGGCATTGAACCCGACGTCAAAGTCGCCGGGGCCGATTCCCTTACGCCCGTACAAGGCCTTTTGTACCACGCTGTATGCCTCTTTGCGCGTGAATTGGTCTCAGGTCAGGAGCCGAATTATCAACAGTTCAAGCTCAACGGCGTCACATATGACTACAAGATGAAGGGGAATGAGTACATCATCAACGATGATTTGCTGAAACGCTATCGCGATTACGCCGTCAATTTTTACAAGGAGAACCCTGATTATCAGATCACAACGGCGATGATCGACGAAAACCTGGACTGGCAACGTAACCGGATACGACAGGAAATTTTATTGGCCGCCTACGGCAGCGACAAAGCGCAACAAGGCATGGCCGATCTGGATGCGCAATTACAACGCGCTGTTTCTGAAATGCCGAAGGCCGCGGATATCGCCATCCGATCCTGGCGTCTCAGGCGATCCAATTCGTAGGGGCTGATTAGACAGAAAATTGCTTTCGCGCAATCGCGAAACGGCGCGATTGGCCGCCAATACCGCTTGCTCGCGTCCGGCTTTTTCCAGTTGTGAGTAATGGCTCTCCGGCAACGCCCACGTTTCAGGAGTCGGCGTGAAGGGCAAATGAACCGCGGAGACGACGTGAACATCGCACTCTCGTGGCCAGGGGCGATTGGCGACTTCCTCAACCGCCGCGTCGCTGAATTCAGACCCGTCAACTGCGAGTAAAATCTTCATCGCTTTTCTCATTGCTTTTCATGTTGCGAGGCGGCGCAACATCCTCCCACCAAGCTCAAGCGCAATGAGTGTGCCGCGAATCACTGCTTCACCGGCCTCTGCGCGCGGGCAAGGCGGGCATACTCTTTGCCTTGACCCTTTGTTGGCGCTCTGGTCCGCGCATGAGCGAGGCAATCGTATGGACAGCGGCTACAATCAGTAGATCGCAAGATTGGGGAAAAGAGTATTTTCCATTTTCCATTTGAGATTTGATATTTGTCATTGCCAGAGAATAACACCATCGAATGAGCGATTTTGCCGGCAATGACAAATCTCAAATGGAAAATGGAAAATGGAAAATGGAAAATGGAAAATGAATCTCTTCGCCCGTTTCGCGATCCACCGTCAGTACTGATCCGGTGAGTGACGATGGCGCAATCAACAACAAAGCGACAAGGTCTGACCAAGGCCGAAGCGCTCGCTCGTTTACGGCAGTATGGACCGAACGCGCTGCCTGAAAAACCTCCCACGTCGCTGTGGCGACGCTTCCTGCGGCAATTTCAAAGCCCGCTCATCTATATCCTTCTTTTCGCGCTGGCGGCGGACATCGCCATCTGGGTCAGCGAAGGGGCGTCAGGACCGCCGGTTGAATCCATCGCCATCGCCATCATCCTGCTGCTCAACGCCGGACTGGGCGTTTATCAGGAGAGCAAATCAGAAGCGGCGCTGGCGCGGTTGAAGGAGATGGCCGCGCCGCTTGTTTGGGTAATGCGCGAGGGGAGACTCGTTCACTTGCCAAGCGCGGACTTAGTCCCAGGCGATGTCGCGCGCATCGAAGGCGGCGACCGGGTTCCCGCCGACGGCGCCTTGATCGAAGCCGAAGGAGTGATGGTTGATGAATCGGCGCTGACCGGGGAATCAGTTCCGGTTGACAAAGAACTCGGCGGCGAGGTCTTCAGCGGGACGTTGCTCGTGCGCGGCAAGGGCTACCTTGAAGTCAGCCGCACAGGCCGGGAAAGCGCAATGGGAAGACTGGCGGTAATGATCGGCGGAATCGAAGCCGAGCCGACGCCTCTCGAACGCAGGCTGCGGAAATTCGGCGGACAGATCGCGCGCGTCGTACTCGCGCTGGCCGTGCTGATCGCCATCGGCGGCCTTCTGGTCGAAGGGATGGAACGCCTCAGCCACGTTTTCCTTTTCGCCGTCGCGCTCGCCGTCGCGGCCGTCCCTGAAGGATTGCCCGCGGTGCTGACGTTGACGCTGGCGCTGGGCGTGGAGCGGATGGCGAAAAGAAAAGCCGTCGTGCGCCGCTTGAGCGCCGTCGAGGCGCTCGGTTCGGTGACGGTGATCGCCACGGACAAGACCGGCACGCTGACCGAAAACCGCATGTCCGTGAAGGAACTGGATAGCCCCGACGCCGGACGCGCCTTGCGAGCGATGGCGCTGGCCAATGACGCGGACGTGGAGTCCGGCGCCGGCGATCCGCTCGAATTGGCTCTGCTCGAATATGCGAGCGCGCGCGGAGCCGAGCTTGACCTTCTGCGGCGCGAACATCCGAGGCGCAGTTCTCTGCCATTCGACAGCTCGCACAAATACATGCGCGTCACCGTGGAAGAGACCGGCGCGCTGGTGAGTTACCTCAAGGGCGCGCCGGAAGTGATCTTGAGACGCAGCCGTCTCTCCATCGAAGAGCGCGGAAACTGGGAAGAAAAGGCCGACAGTTACGCCAGAGAAGGATTCCGCACACTGGCTCTCGGACATCGTGAGGGTGAATGCGACGAGGAGATCGAATTTCTCGGCCTCGCGCTGCTTTGGGATCCGCCACGCCCGGAGGCGCCGGACGCGATCAGACGCGCGCAAGACGCCGGGATACGCGTGATAATGATCACGGGGGATCATCCGGCCACGGCGCTGGCCGTCGCGCGTGAAGTGGGTATAGCGCCGGGCCGTGTCCTGACCGGGTCGGAGTTGGAAGCGATGGGACCGGAAGCGTTGAGCGAGGCGGTCAACGAAACCAACATCTTCGCCCGCGTCGCGCCCGAACATAAGCTGTGGCTGGTCGAATCGCTCAAACAGAGCGGCGAGATCGTGGCGATGACCGGCGACGGGGTGAATGACGCGCCCGCGCTCAAGCGCTCGGACGTCGGCGTGGCGATGGGCGAGCGCGGCAGCGACGTTTCGCGCGAGGTCGCCGACCTGGCGCTGATGGACGACAACTTCGCCACCATCGTCTCGGCCATCGAGGAGGGCCGCAACATCTACGAAAACATCCAGAAGTTCTTCCGTTTTCTCTTCTCGACCAACCTGGCCGAAATCCTGATTGTGGTGGGCGGCGCATTCGGCGCGGCGCTGATGGGATTGCGCGATGAAACGGGCGCGATCCTGCTTCCTCTGACGGCTGTGCAACTGCTCTGGGTCAACATCGTTACGGACGGCCCGCCGGCGTTGGCGCTGGGCTTGGATCAGGATCCCGGCGTGATGCGGGAACGACCGCGCGACCCGCAGGCGCCGCTGCTCGATCGTGAATCGCTCCGGTTTATTCTGACGACCGGTTGCATCAAGGCCGCGATTGGTGGATCGCTGCTCGTGGCGATGCCGCTCATCGGTTTCAGCCTGCTGCAAACGCGCACGGCCATCTTTCTGCACGCGACGATCGGGCAATTGTTTTACGCCTATCCGTCGCGGCGGATCAACGCGCCGCCGCAATTCAACGGAGCGCTGCATCTGACCGTCGTTCTTGGGGTCGGGTTGCAACTATTAACCGTAATGCTTCCGGAGTTGCGCGCGCTGCTCGGGCTGGAGCCGCTCACACTGGAGTTGCTGGCGCTGGTGTCGGCAGCCGTGCTGCTGACGTGGGGCGCGGCGGAGGCTTACAGCCGCCGCGCTCTCTCGGCGCATTTCATGCGTGAGAGAGCGGCCTGATGATGCAAAGCGGGGACGATTTCATAATGACGCGTCGAGCTACTTGGGAGTCCAGAATGGCTCTTTCGCCGCGATGAATTCGACCGGTACTTCGGTAATGAAACCCTTCAGCCAGCGCGCGCACTCTTCCATACCGGCTTGCTCGGATGGGATATGACCCAGAACAATGAGCGCCTTTCGCTTCCCCGCCGCCACCGCATCATCTCCATATTCGATTGTCTCCCATTCGCGCGCTTCGCCCATCAACAACGCCTCCACGTCCTCGCGCTGGAGCATTTGCCTTTGACGGGGAAACCCGGGGTAGCCGGGCGCCAGGGCTACTTTGGTGAGCTTCATGTTAGGGTCGCCAATTACACGCATGGCCCTGATCCCGAGGCGCGCTTTGATGTCAGAGGCGAGCCTGCCCAGTGTGGTCTCCGGGATCACAAACATTCCGATGTTGTTAGGGGTCTGGAACTTTTCCCAGCCGAGCGCGCGGATCATGCCGGTCTGAACGCCGTCGGGTTTGCGCATATGCCAATGGTCGTGAAAGCGCCAGACGACGAGGTTATGCTCTTTGATAAAGGCTTGCTTGGCCGCCAGCACCGCGTCGTTTTCCTTCTCGAGATCCTCGGTCTTGTCTAGGTGATCGTAGAAGGTCGGCTCGTGAGTGATGATCAGGTTCTTGCCGGCGGCGGCGGCGCGTCGGAGAACATCAAGCGTCGCCATCATCGTCGTAGCGACACCGGTCACAGGAGCGTCGGGATTGCCCGCCTTGAAGGTATCAACTGTCTGATCCCGCCATGGAACCCCGACGTTCTTTTTAATACGGTCAATTACTTGTTGAGCAGTGAGGTGATTTTCCTGCGTGGATGCGGGAATATTCAGCAAGACTATGGATGCGAAGATGATAGTGAGTCCTCTGGCTACGCTCTTGTTCTTGGCAATCATGTAAACTCCTCATCGCGACTATTCGCGGACAAACTCTTGACCTTTCATTTTCCATTGGTAGATCGACAGGGAAGTTGTCGCTTGATCAATTCTTGATGACGTCGACGTAGTAGAGGTCAGTGGCGACCTCAAAATCCTCCTTCTTCACTCCGGTTTTCAAGGTCTTCCATTCCGTCGTCGGCTGGATGAGCTGCCAGTCCGTTCTTCGACCGACCTTCACCGGCATGGCAAACTCCTTGACGTCGGCTTTCCAGCGGTAGGAAACGCCGCCATCGCTCTCCTGGAACCGCAACTCCAGCGCCGGAAGCGCGGCCTGCCGGAGGTATTGGTCAAAGATCGGCGTCAGATTCCTGCCGGTCTGCTGGTTGAAGAAAGCCACCACATCCTCGGTCATGATGTTGCGGTATTTGAACCGTCTACAGTAATCGCGCAGCAGTTTCCACCAACGCGTGTCGTTGTCAATCACCGAGCGCAGCGTGTGCAGGAACAGCGCGCCTTTGAAGTATTGATCTTGCGAAGGCGTTTGATTGACGCCGCGAACGGTAATGATCGGCTGCTGGTTTCTGACTTTCGATTTGTAGCCGTTGACATACTTGAGCGCGTCTTCCCTGCCGAACAGGGCTTCGACATAGACGCATTCGGCGTAAGTCGCCCAGCCTTCTTGAATCCACATATCGGAGATGTCGCCGCCCGTAATGCCGTTGCCGAACCATTCGTGCGCGCTTTCGTGAATGATGATGAAGTCGAATTTCAGGCTGACGCCGACGCCCGTCCAATCGCGTTCGAGATAGCCGTTGGCAAAGCGGTTGCCATACGTGACTGCGCTCTGATGCTCCATCCCGGAATACGGGACTTCAATCAGCTTGTAACCATCCCGTTTGAATGGATACTCGCCGAAATACTTTTGAAACGCCTCCATCATCGGCTTGGCTTGCGAGAACTGGCGTTTGGCCCTCTCCAGATTTTCCGGCAGGCAGTAAAAATCCATCGTCAGATCGCCCAACTTATCGCCGAAGTGTTCGTAATGGCCGATATTGAGCGACACGCAGTAGTTGTTGATGGGATAGCTGATGGCCCAATCGTAGCGCGTATAACCGTCGCCGAGGTCGGTTTTGCCGACCAGCCGCCCGTTGGAAACATCGGTGAGCGCGCTGGGAATGGCGACGCGCAGGCGCATGTTTTCGACCTCGTCGCGCTGCTGATCTTTGTTCGGCCACCAGATGCTGGCGCCAACGCCCTGGCACGCGGTCGTGATCCAATGCCGCCCAGCCGGGTCTTTGCGAAAGCTGATGCCGCCGAAGCGCCCTGTCTCCCGCGGCGCCCCGGAGTAATGGAACTCGATGGACTGTATCGAGTTTTTCTTGAGCGGCGCGGGAAAGTCCACGAAGACCGCGCCCAGTTCGCGCGTGTATTTAAGCTCAGTCGAACCGAGTAGGATTTTGTCGACATTGAGGTTGGCAAACAGATCGAGTTGGATCCGCGTATCATCCTTCAGCATCTTGAAACGGATCGTATTCTTTCCGCTGATGAACTTCTTCTCCGGATCAACGCGAATATCCAGGTCATAGGAGAGCAGGTCGTTATTGGCCCGCCAGGGACCATACTCGCCTCGCAGGATGTCGGCCCGCGAAGGCGCCGAGGGGGATTGTTGTGAGGGCGCTTGGGCCGGCGCCGAGGCGCCCAGCGCCGGCAGGAATAGTAGGATAAGTTGAGACAAGAGTTTATGTCGCATCGAGTGAACTCTTCAGCCAGTGGCATGCGCTTCATTCTTTGGGTCAGCGAACGCCGTCGCCTCACTTCACGGCTTTGAGTCGCTTCAACTCCTGTTCGCGCTCAAGAAAGCTCAGGCCTTTGGTGATCCACGGCGCGGCGGGTTCGCTCTTCAAGTAATAGCCAAACCATTCGTGGATGCGTCGGTGATAATCGATCTGATTCGACTTCTTGCGCAATCCGTGATCTTCGCCACCATAAACGAGCATGACCACGTCTTTCTTCGCGCGCCGGGCGAAGTTGTATAGTTCAACGCCCTGGTGCCAGAAAACCGTCCCGTCGTTGTCGCCGAATTCAATCAGCAAGGGCGTCTTCATGTTGTGAGCGTTGTAGACGGCTGAGTTGCGGATATAGGCTTGCATATCTTCCCACAGCGGCACTTCCATTCGCTGTTGTCCGGTCTCGATGTGATCGGTCTCGGCGATGCCCGAAATCCAGTGATGGTTCCCGTAGTTGCTCACCAGATTCGTGATCGGCGCGCCCGCGACGGCGGCGGCGAACAGATCGCTGTGCGTCGCGAGATAGGTCGAATCGAAACCTCCCCACGAATGCCCCACGACGCCAACTTTTCGCTCATCAACCAATCCCATCTCAACCACCTTCTTCACGGCGGGCGTCACACATGCGATAACGGATCGCCCCGGTTCACGCGGTTGAAACTTGATGTCGGGCTGGAACAAAAAGTAGCCTTGCTGCGTGAACGCCGCGACATTGTAGTAATCGCGTTCCGAGGGCGCGCTGTAACGATGTAGCCCGTCCGAAAGCCGCTCGTAGAGATAAACGACCATCGGATATTTCTTGCCCGGCTCGTAAGGAGCCGGATAGAAGAGCGCGCCTTGAAATCGCTCGCCGCGTTCAGTTTTGTATTCGACCAATTCGGAACGTCCCCAGGCATAGTTGTTCTGGAACGGATTTGTCTTCGTGACCTGCTTCGCTTCCTTCAAACCGGAATCGCCTACAAAAACATCCGGCGAATCGTCGAACGCTTCGACAACATACGAATAAACATCGGCGCCTTTAGCCTTCGCCAAACGTTGGACGCTCTTGTCGAGCCAGACCAGGCGCTCCGCGCCCGCCTCGCCGCCCAGTCGTAGGCGCGCGTAGCCGGACTTCTTGGTCCACACGCCGAACAGGCTCAGATAAACCGGTTTCTCCTCCGCGATCCATTCTTCATCCGGATTGAGGCGTAGATAGCGATGGCGAATCTGTTCGGAGGCGCCGTCGGTGAGCCTTCTGGCGCGCGAGCCGTCCGGCGCGATCTGCCAAAGGTCGAACTTATCGTAGAGAATCACGGACTCATCGTTCTTCGTCCATCCCGCCACGCCGAACGCGGGCTTTTGTTTGATGGTGGCGTCCGACTCGCGGTCTACAAACGAAGTCGGCGCGCTCTTGGTGATATTGACTACCGCTCGCGTCGCGGTATTCACCGTCCAATAATGGTCGTCCTGAAGATAGAGTAAATATCGCCCGCCCGGACTCGGCTGCGCATAACCATCTTCGTTGAGCCGCTCTTTGATTTTCGTCCGCTCGCCGCTCGTCAGGTCAACCAGATAAAGATCGGCGGTGGGGCGTCCGATGGTTCGCTCCATCGCATATGCGGCCCAATTCGTTACATACCCCAGTTTCTGACGTTTGAGCGGGGTTACTTGTTCATCCCGTTCCTGGCCGAGTTGCGCGAAGCGTCCCGCGTCAATGTGCCAGGCCGCCAAAAAGTTTCTTTGGCGATCAATTCTGGCGTCAATCTTCTGCTTCGGCATCACGATCACATCGCGCGTGTGCCAAACATCCACCCCGGCGGGTTCGTCATCCTCTTTCGCCGTCTCCTTTGCGGTCGCGGAAGCGGTATTGCCGTCATTGTTGGCGGCGGGCTTCTTTTCGCTCGCGGGTTTTTCCTGCCATTTGGCGACGCCCAAAAACACGATGCCGCCGTCCTGTGACCACGAGGGGCGGCGAAAAGAGACGGTTCGCATGCCGGATGGAAATTTCGGGTCGGCGGTCGGGTCATATACCTGCCTGGCTTCGTCAGCGTCCGCAAGACGCCCCCACGCCAGCGCGATTTGCGTTGCGCCTTCGCGCCGGTCATCGGTTTTTGACCGTAACACCGCGAGATCAGCGCTCTCCTTCCGCCAGGTCAAACCGCTGTAGATGGAAGAAGACGAATCGAGCGCGCGCAGCGCGCCTGTTTCCGGATCGAAAAGCTGCACGCTATTGCCCGTCTTATCTTCCACGCTGATGGTCAGCGCAAGCAGCCGGCCACGTTCCGGAAGGTCTTGCCACGCATACTCCGCCACATTTCCAAACGTCGTATCGCGTCCGTTGGCCAGGCTCCGCACGATCAACGTCGCTCCCGGCGGAGCGTCCATATCTCCGGTTGGTTCCGCCGCCGGAGCGTCTTTACGTTCCGGCGCATAGCGACGCATCGCCAGAAAGACGCCGTTGGCGCTGAACGCAAAGGATTCAATGCCATCCACAACCGTCTGCTCCCCGCTGGTCAGGTTGAGCAACCCCATCTTCCGCTGAATGGGCTTTTTATCTTTCCTGAGTTTTTCTTCTTGCGCCTCGGAATAGCCGACGCCGTAGGCCACCCATCGCGAGTCCGACGAGAAGATCGGCTGTGCGCCAAAGGCCACGACTTTCGGTTCTCCCCCCGTAACGCTGACGATGCGCAGCTCGTTATTGCGGTTCGAGCGGTTGACGCCATAGGCCAGCCATTTGCCGTCGGGCGCCAATACCATGGAGCCGAGCGTTTCCCACTGACCGTAATCCGCCGGCGTAACGCGAGGTTTCGTCTGCGCCGCGCTGATGACGGCCAGGCCGAAAAAGAAAAGAATGGTAACAAATGTCATTCGTCGCATAGAGATTCTCCGGATAGGTAAAGTGTACGGACTTTGCCGAAAAACAAATTGTCGAGTTATTTTTCGGATCCTAGAGCAGTTTTCACATTGTGTACAGATTGCAGATGCGTCTTTCTAAAACATCAGCCCTGATGGGGTTGGCTGACGGACAGGGGTTGAAGCACAATGAGGCTATGGCAAAACCAGTCTTGTTGACAGTGGACGACGACGCGGAGGTCTTGCGCGCGGTCGAACGCGATTTGCGGCGTGAGTATGGCAATCGCTTCCGCGTGCTGCGCGCAAATTCAGGCGAGTCGGCGTTGGACGCGTTGCGACAACTGAAGCTGCGAAACGATCCGGTGGCGCTGCTGCTGGTGGATCAGCGCATGCCCAGGATGTCCGGCGTCGAATTCATCGAACAGGCCAACACAATTTATCCGGAAGCCAAACGCGCGCTGCTCACGGCCTATGCGGACACCGAAGCCGCCATCGGCGCGATCAACAAAGCCCGCGTGGATTATTACCTGATGAAGCCATGGGACCCGCCCGAGGAAAACTTCTATCCGGTGTTGAACGATCTGCTGGATGATTGGCTGGCGTCGTTTCGCCCGCCATTTGAGGGGATTCGCGTGCTGGGGCATCGCTGGTCGCCGCAGGCGCTCGAAGTCAAAAGTTTTCTGGCGGGCAATCACGTGCCGTATCAATGGCTGGATGTCGAGACTGATGACGAGGCGGGCCGGATGCTGGAAGGCGCGCCGGGCAGGAAGTTGCCGTTAGTGGTGTTTCCGGACGGCGAGCAATTGGAAGCGCCGGACGCGTCGCAGATGGCACGGAAGATTGGGCTGCGGACGAGAGCGGATCAGCAGTTTTACGATTTGATTATCATCGGCGCCGGCCCGGCGGGTTTGGCGGCGGCGGTGTATGGCGCGTCCGAGGGTTTGCGTACCGTGATGGTCGAACGGCAAGCGCCCGGCGGGCAGGCGGGAACCAGCTCACGGATTGAAAATTATCTCGGCTTTCCATCCGGCTTGAGTGGCGCTGATCTGGCGCGGCGGGCGGTGACGCAAGCGCGGCGCTTCGGCGTGGAGACGCTGGCGGCGGAGGCTGTCGGGTTGCGCTGTCAGGATTCGTATCGTTTCGCGCAACTCGCCGACGGAAGCGAACTGAGCAGCCACGCCATCTTGATCGCCTCTGGCGTCGCCTGGCGCAAGCTGGACGTGCCCGGCGCGGAGCGGCTGGCCGGAGCGGGCGTCTATTACGGCGCGGCGATGACCGAGGCGATTTCGTGCCGTGACGAAGAGGTCTTCGTCGTGGGCGGCGCGAATTCCGCCGGGCAGGCGGCGATGTACTTATCCAAATACGCGCGCCAGGTCACGATGCTGGCGCGTGGGCCGAGCCTGGCGGCGACGATGTCGCGATACCTGATTTGAACTGAACAACCCGGCGGCGGCCGCTCGCCACGCGGCGAGGCGCCTGGGCGAGAGCCTGGAAACACTCAATCGCCTGTGCCTGACGCTCAGCCATCAAACATTGACCGCCGAACAGATCGCCTTCCTGACCAAATTCCAGCGCGAAGCCGCCGAGTGTCTGACCGCCGCGCCCGCGCTCGACCCGCTGGCCGAAAGCGAATGCGAAGAAGAGATCAGTGAATGGCTGGAAGCGCGCCAGATCGCCGACGGTTGGAAACTCGCGCCGACCTTCGTGCGCGCGGGACTACATCGGGAAGAGTTGGAGTCGTTGGCGGGATGTTTGAACGGCCAGGCGCTCAACGACGCGCTGCAATGGCTCGAAGCCTCATGGTCCTCGCAGGAATTGGTCAAGGAGATCGAGCAGAGCATGACGCGCATCTCCGACCTGGTGCGCGCGATCAAGGAGTATTCGTACATGGATCGCGCGGCCTTGCAGGAGGTGGACGTGCATCAGGGATTGGAGAACACGCTCGTCATACTCGGCCATAAGTTGAAGCGCGGCGTAACAGTGACGCGTGAATACGCCGCCGACCTGCCGCGCATTTCCGCCTACGGCGGCGCGCTCAATCAAGTCTGGACCAACCTGATCGTCAACGCGATTGACGCGATGAACGGTCAGGGCAACCTGTGGGTTCGCACGGCGGTCAAGCCCCATCACATCCTGGTCGAAATCAACGATGACGGCCCCGGCATTCCGCCCGAAATTCAAGGACGCATCTTCGAGCCGTTCTTCACCACCAAACCACAGGGCGAAGGCACTGGACTGGGTTTAGACACCGCTTACCGCATCGTCCGAAAACATCACGGCGAAATCCGTGTCCAATCCAAACCTGGCGATACCTGCTTTCAGGTGCGTCTCCCCCTGACGCTTTCGATGGCGAGTTCAATGGAGGAATAATGAAAGACGCTTGCGCGCATCTGGATGAGGTTCGGGAAGTCACGCCCAGCTCGCGGGGCTGTGGTGTTACGCCGACGAACTCTTTTTCGAATCCCTCTGACCTCATTCGGAGTTCAGGCGATCGTTCGGGGACTCAGTATTCTTCTGCATTGAAATACTTGTTCCTATCATTGGCGCCGATGGAACAAGCGTATAACCGCACCGTTCATAAAAGCCAACCGCATCGGGCGCGACATCCGACCAGATATGGTTGCACCCCTTTGTCCGTGCGAACGACTCTGCTAGAGCCAATAGCGCCCTCCCATGACCTGCGCGTTGTAAATCCTCACGAACTGCGACTCGACGAAAGATCGCTTGCTTGCCATTAATGTCCACTCGAATTACGCCAATCGCCTCCCCCTCCAGTAATAACATCAATGGATAATTGCCTTCGCGGCTCTCATCAGGATGATTTTTATTATAGACGCCGATTCGCCCGCGATTCTCGAATAGCACTTTGCGCCGGATGCCATGATAAGCTTCCCATTCCTCTGTACTACTTGGAGCTCTCAATTCGTACTTTGGCTCGTTATTCATTGGTTTTGTCGCTTAATGTGGATTATACGGACGACGAATTACCCCCGCGGTTCTGTCTTCAGAAACGTCCCGCGATCGAGGTCCTCGAAGGCCTGTCGGAGTTGCTCCTGCGTGTTCATTACGATCGGGCCATACCAGGCTACAGGTTCTTCGAGCGGCTTTCCTGAAACCAGTAGGAACCGGATCCCCTCGTCCCCGGCGTGGATCGTGATCTCGTCGCCGCGGTCGAAGAGAACGAGCGAGCGGTTGTCGGCCTCTCGCGGAGGCGTCGTGTCAGCCCATTTGATCCCTTCAGTCGGCACTGCGAGAGGGCCTGAGGCGTTGCAGAACTTCCCTTCTCCCGCGAAAACATACGCGAAGGCGTTGCGCGTCGTCTCGACCGGAAGAGTCTTCCTCTGGCCTGGCGGAATCGCTACATCGAGATAGATCGGGTCCGCCGCGATCCCGTCCACGGGGCCGGTCGTCCCCCAAAAGCTTCCGCAGACGATACGAACCTGGGTTCCGTCGTCGTCCGTGATGACTGGAATATCGGCCGCCTTCACCTCCTGATACCGGGGCGCCGTCATCTTGAGCGAAGACGGGAGATTGGCCCACAACTGGAATCCATGCATACGGCCATCCTGGTCGCCCTTCGGCATCTCCTGGTGGATGATCCCGCTCCCGGCGGTCATCCATTGGACGTCGCCGGCGGCGATGACACCACGGTTCCCCATGCTGTCGCCGTGATCCACCGTTCCCGCCAGGACGTAGGTGATCGTCTCGATTCCGCGGTGAGGATGCCACGGGAAGCCCGCCAGGTAATCCTCCGGAACGTCATTGCGGAAATCGTCGAGGAGGAGGAATGGGTCGAAGTCGGATGTATTGCCGAATCCGAACGCGCGGCGAAGGCGCACGCCCGCGCCTTCAAGCGTCGGCTTGGATTTACTGAGTCGCTTAACCGGTCGAATAGACATATTGGCCTCCAATGCGGAAGGACGCGCCTCCGCATGAAATATGCCGGGATGATTATTTCAAAACTCTTGGCGCCGGAGAGACCGGCGAAGACGTTGACCTTGAACTCTCTTCCCCGGATTATCCAACAATGAACGGAATACTCAAACAACCCTGTGACGAAGGCGTCATCCTGGCGGCGCCTCGCCCCGCCGCGCCGTGCCGGCAGGCCGCTAAGCCGTGGGTTCTGACGGCGACGATTCTGGCTTCGAGCATGGCCTTCATTGATGGGACGGTGGTGAATGTCGCATTGGGCGCGCTGCAGCGGGAGTTCGGCGCGACGCTGGTCGGCGTGCAGTGGGTGGTGGAAGCTTACGCGCTCTTTTTGGCGTCGTTGGTGTTGGTGGGCGGGTCGTTGGGCGATCTTTACGGGCGGCGGCGCGTCTTCGCTCTCGGTATCGCGATCTTCGCCGTCGCCTCGGTCGCATGCGGGCTGGCCCGTGACCTCAACGAACTGATCCTGGCGCGCGCGGCGCAGGGAGTCGGCGCGGCGCTGCTGGTACCGGGGAGCCTGGCGATCATCAGCGCTTCGTTTCCGGAGAACGAGCGCGGGCAGGCAATCGGCGCATGGTCGGGAATGTCCGCGATCACCGGAGCCGCCGGACCCGTCATCGGCGGATGGTTGATCGAACACGCTTCGTGGCGTTGGGCCTTTTTCCTCAACCTGCCGCTGGCCGCCGTGACGCTGGCGATCATCTTTTGGCATGTGCCTGAAAGCCGCGGAGAAATGCGGGCCAGACGGCTGGATTGGCCGGGGGCGTTGCTGGTGACAGCCGGACTGGGGCTCATCGTCTTTGCCCTGCTGGAATCGTCGAACCAAGGCTGGCGCGGCGGGCGAGTCATCGGCGGGCTGGCGGCGGGAGTGATAGCCCTCGTCTTGTTCGTCGTTGTCGAATCGCGCAGCGCCGCCCCAATCCTGCCGCTTGAACTCTTCCGCATGCGCAATTTTACCGGCGCGAATCTGCTGACGCTCTTCTTGTATGCGGCGCTGGGAGGCGCGATGTTTTTCCTGCCGCTGAATCTGATTCAGGCGCAGGGTTATTCCGCGACGGCTGCGGGCGCCGCCCTGCTCCCATTCATTCTGCTCTTTTCTTTCCTGTCACGCTGGGCCGGGGGATTGGTAGAGCGGTGGGGGCCGAAGAAGCCGCTGGTCCTCGGCCCCTTGATTGTGGGATTCGCCTTCGTTCTGCTGGCGCTGCCCGGCCAGGGCGGAAGTTACTGGACGACCTTCTTCCCCGGCGTCGTTTTGCTCGGTCTAGGAATGGCGATGAGCGCCGCTCCCCTGACGACTGTCGTGATGACTTCTGTCGGCGCCGACCGCGCCGGCGTAGCTTCCGGCGTCAACAACGCGGTGGCGCGCGTGGCGGCGTTACTGGCGATCGCCATCTTCGGCGTGGTGATGCTCCACGCCTTCAACACAGCGCTTGACCGGCGGCTCGACAGTTTGGCGCTACCGACAGAGGCGCGGCGTCAAATGGATGAGACCCGCGCCAAATTGGCGGCGATGGAACCGCCTGCCACGTTGGATCCGGAAACTGCGGTCAACGTCAGGCGCGTAATCGCAGACTCGTTCATCGCGGGGTTTCGGCTGGTGTTGACGCTCGCTGCGTCGCTCGCCATTCTGGGCGCGCTTATAGCATGGCTGGTCATCGAAAACAGAATGCGGGGCGAAGTGGCGACACAAGCGCGATTGCACTAATGATCCAGCGCGGAATTGGGTAAAATCGGGTATATTTACGGGTATGGCGAACAACGAGACCGCGCCGCCCAGCTTGCAGCTAAGCTTGCCCATCTCGCACGAAATACTGCGGCTGATCGCGGAAATACACGCCGCCAATATCATCAGCGACTCCCACGCGCCCGAGCGCGGTTTGCGAGGCCAGAAAATCCTTCAGCCCCGGATTATGTTCGAAAGCGCCGCGAGTGAAATCGGTCTCGATGGCTCCGGGCGCCACGACGAGTTTTATGTGCTGGTCCCGATTGAAAACCGCCTCTTCTCCTACACGTTGCTGCACACGTTCTCAACGAAGGTGACGAACGAAACGCGGCTGGCTTACCGCCGCAGTGTGGACAGGCGTCCCGTGCGCGAAGGCCTCTCTTTCCCGGGGCTGGACGCCTTCCCAAACATCGGGCTGCTCGATCTTGCCGTGGACATCGGGCCGAATCCGAACTTCCCGCAGAACGACAGCGAGAATAACTATCAACTGGTCAACAACACGACCTGGCTGCTCGGCGCCCACTCGCTCAAGTTCGGCGTGGATTTCCGCAACATCCTCGAAAGCGCCGAACTTGTTGATCTCCGCCATCAGCTTGTCGTGAATGGGGCGCAAGGAGGCTTTTGGCCCGGCGTATAGTCCCGCCACGACATCGTCAACGCTGAGACCGGCGGCGGCGGCGGCGCTTTGCCCGTCGGATTTGAGCGCGTGATGAGTCAGCGTGTTGGCGTCGCCGTGACCCAGGCCCAGGTCGCGTTTGAGCATGTCGCGGATTTCGCCGTGTTTGGTGAGGCCGCTGGCGCGGATGATGGCGGCGAGTTCATCCAGCGATTTGCCGCTGCGTTTTTCGATGTTGGCGAGTTGCGTTGCGATTGCTTTTTCCAGGTCGCTCATGTTGATCTCCTGATGATTTGGGAATTGGTTGCGTTGAGGACGACGCTCCGTCGTGCCTCAACCTCGGTTTCTTACACGAGGTAGACGAATGAGTCTTTGGAAATTCGACAGCCCCTCGTGGCTTTTTTCATCTCGTGATCGAGCTTTTACTTTTTTCGCGCCTGGCTTTGACAGACAACGCCCAGCCACTCTTCTTCATCGATTTTCCAATTACTCCCACTCGTCACTTCCGCCTGCAGTCCTTGCGCGATGATCTCCGCAAATTTCCTGCCCGCGGCCATTTGCCGTCGTACCAGGTCAATCGTGCGCGTCAAGATGCGGTGATAGATTTTCAAATCGTCGAGCGTCAAGAGCGGGCCGTGGCCCGGAATCACTTTCACGTCCGGCGCAAGCTGCGGGATCAGCGTTTCGAGATTCCTCGCCAGGCTTTCGGCGTCGCCCCCGTTCCATGCAATTGGCGAAAGCATCGTTGAGGCTCATGTGTTTTGAATCGCCGACGACGCCGATGATCTCGCAGGGCTGATTGTCGCCTCCCATATAAATCACCACTCGTTTGCCAATCGGGTTTTCGTTCGGGAAACTCTGCCGCGCAAACGTCTCGTTGACAACCACCACGTGTCGCATCTCGGTCGCCTCCTGCTCTGTGTACAGCCGCCCGCGCTTGAGCGGAATCTGCATCGCGCGGAAGTAGTTCACATCGGTCACGACTACGCCGGTATTCAAGCCCTGTCCCGGCGGCGCCTTCGGCCGGCCTTCTATCTCAACCAATGTGCCCGCGTGCGGCCCGGCAAACGGCAGTAATTTCGCATTGTGTTTGTCCGGGCTATAAGTATTTCCGCTCACTTCTTCATTGGTTCTCAGATGGCTAAGGCGATTTGTAAATGGTCTCCTCGCCGACGACTTTTTCTCGACTGCCGGCGATGACGGCCCCTGTCACAGCGCCGCCCGCCGCGCCAATCGCCCCGCCTATCCACGGGCCGAAAGGCCCCCACCCCGCGTCATCATCCGGATTGGCGGCCTTGCCGATGGCCGCGCCAATTCCGAAACCGGCGGCGGCCAGACCGCCGATCCATGCGGCTTTGCCCCTACTGCCTTTCTTCTTCACGCGAACTTCGGCGACTTCTTCCTTCTTCACTTCCTGAGTCCGACCTTGAACCCTGACCTTGAGCAGATCGTCGGTCGCCTCGGACAGATTTCCGTCGAAACTTTGGCCGGATTTGGTGAGGACGACAACCGGCGATCCCTTCTTCTTTTTCACCTTCTTCCAATCACTCTGATTTTGTTGGCCGAATGCGGCGACGGAGACTAGTGAAAGCAGCGTGATCGCCATCAATAACTTTTTGCCGAATGGCGCCAGCATAGTCCTACTCCTTTCCTTTCTTTCTGATGTAGATGAAATCGTAAGCCACGCTCCAGGTCTTTCCACCATCGGTCGAGCGTTCCGAATATTGGCGCGCGCGGTCGGGGCTAAGGTTGTAAACGATCATGCGGCTTTTTATTTTGCGTCCGTCGGCCAACACCGCTCCGCCGTCAAGCCGCATGGCGTCCTCGTGGTACTCGCCGCTGAATTCGGCTTTTCTGCCGGTGGCGTCGATCCAGATTTGTCGCCACTTGCCGAGGCCGACATCGTAAAAATTCCAGCTCTTGCCGCTGAACCCCGGACTCTCCCAGTTCTCCAGAATGGCGCAACCGCCGGTCAATTTTTCGATTCGGCTGTCGCCCACCAACGCGCCTTTTTCAGCCTGCGTCTGTTTGACATCCCACTCGCCAACCCAGAAGTCGAACTGTTTATAAATCGGCTGGCTCTCGCAAGGGCCGGCCTGGCTCTGCGCTGACGAAACTGGTTGAGGTTGAACTTCTATCAACTCCGGCTCGCCTGCCTCGGCCGCGCCCCGCCGGGCGTCGCTACTGGCAAGGGCCAAAACCAGAAGGCTCAGGCTACAGAGAATCAAACTGATAGGTTTGTCGTCAACGATTCGATTCAGCATCTTTCCTCTCCTTCTTCATTGTCTGGCCAAGAAAGTCGGCGACAGCCGCAGCGTACGCGCCAAAAACGTCAGTTCGTCAGTATAGGAATCCAACATCTGTTCCGCCGTTCCGAGGTCGTTGTGGCCCGCGCCCTTCATCCTCTTGAGCAAAACCGCATTGTCGCAACCCTGCGCCGCCTGCATCGCCGCCGTGAACTTCCAGGCATGCGCGGGCACAGCGGTTTGATCCAACTCGCCCGCCATCACGAGCGTCTGCTTGTTTTGCTTGATCCCGGCTTAATGCCAGGTTTCGCCGTATTCGCCGCCGCCGCGCAAGGATGGTTGCGCGTAAACGCCGCCCATCTCCGACCACGCCAGCCGGTGCGGTTGGAACCAGGTGAACGAAACCCATCCCATCCCGCCATAGCCGTACATATAGGCCGGATTGTCTCCGTCGAGCTTCAGGTCTTTGCGATGGATGAGGAAGAGCAGCAACTCGTCTTGCGCCCGCGTCCAAGTTTTCGTTTCGTCGGAGTCCGTCTGTTCCAGCCAACGGTAAGGGTCGGGAACCGATATGCCGTGATACGTGTCCACATGTTCGACGCGTTTGGCCGCAGGGTACGCCATCCGGTTAGTTTGCGCCGCCGTGCGCGCCGGGTTGACTGGGGACAGAATCAATAGAATTGCGAAGATGATTCTCAACCGTTGTAATGTGCAAGACATACATCCTCCCCGCTGAAAAAGGTTTTGTTCAAAAAACGCTCTCCGCGTCTTTCAATGGCCGTTGTCAACACCGATGCAATGACGTCTTCTGCATTAACGCCCTCAGCGTTGGCTCCCCGACCGGCGCGCGGAAAATCAACGATCAGAAGTAGCCCACCAGGCTTAAGCGCTTTCGCGACCGAGCGTAGCATCTCATCCGGGCGGTCGAAGAAGCTGTACGTATTAACGATCACGATCACATCCATCGAGGCGCGTTCGAGGCCTGTAGACGTAAGTTGGCCACGGATCGCGGTAAAGTTGCTCAGCCGCTCAGCGCGCGCACGCTCATTCATGTATGTGACCATCTTCTCATCGAGCTCAGTCGCTACGACTTTGCCGGAGACGGAAAATTGACCACAAGCTTGGTGGCTTGTCGGACAAAGGTTTGGCTCACCTCTTTTCCGGCTTGCCAGAGATAATGAACATGCGTCCCGACCGGTAGCCCTTGATACCGCTCCAGGTCGAGGTCAACAGGAAATCAATCACGCCGTCGCCATCCACGTCGCCCACGCCGGTCGCGTCGAAGCCAAAGGTCTCGCCCGGCACTTTGCAAGTGATCGCGCGCAACAGGCTGCCGTCCTTGCCCGAATACAAATAGACCTTGCCGCCGGAACTGGCCGCGCCCGCGTGTTGCCATGCGCCGACCAGCAGATCGTCAAATCCGTCCTTGTTCACATCGCCCACGTCCGCCGAACCGATGCCGAAGGCGTCGCCCGCCGCTTCGCCCGTGAGCGTGCGCAACCGCCGCCCGTCCGCGCCCGAATGGATGTAGACCCGGCCCGTCGCAGGGCCTTTCGCTGTGTTGGGAAAGTCGGAGGCGTAGATGTCCGGAACCTTGTCGTCATTCACGTCGCCGACGACGGAAGTGAACATTGCGCCCAGCGCCGCGCCTGTCTCATCGGCTTCAATGATGAATTTCGGTTTGTCGCTGAGTCCGGCGTAGACGTAAACACGCCCGCGATTATTCGGCCCGGCGCCGGGCGCGCCCGCGAGAAGGAAGGCGTGACGTTTGTCTTTGAAACCGTCCACGATGCTGCCCAGCGCGTCGCCCGCCTGCTCGCCGTCCAGCTTCAACAGCAAAGCGCCGTCTTTGCCGGAGAAGACGTAAGCGCGCCCCGCGTCTTGCGCGGGGTTAGCGCCCGGCGCGCCCACCATCACATCGGCATGCCCGTCGCCGTTCTGATCGCCGACGCCCGAGGCGCTGCGCCCGAATCTTTCATTGGCCGCGCTACCGGGGCTGAGCGTCAGCAGCAGCTTCCCGTCTTTGCCGGAATAGACGTAAGCCTTGTTCGTTCCCGGCGCGCCCGCGATCACGTCTGGGATACCGTCAGCGTTGACATCGCCCGCGCCCTCCAGACCGATGCCCAGACTCTCGTTCGCGGCTTGTCCCGTCTGCATCCAGAGCAGTTTGCCGGTCTTGCCGGAGTAGACGTAGATACGCCCCGGCCCGGCAGCCTGGCCATTGGCGCCGTAAGTCGGAGCCGAGGCGACCACGTCTTTGACCTTGTCGCCGTCCACGTCGCCGAAGCCGCGGGCGATCCAACTGAATTGGTCGCCTTTGGTCTCGCCCACCCACTCGTGAATGATCTTGACCGGCTCGACGAAGGGGTTGGCGAAGTCCTCCGGTTTCGGGAAGAGTTTTTCAAAGCGCGGGTCGGCGCGCAGGCTCTTCAAATCGGCGTTCGTCTTGACCTGATCCATGTCGAAGTTGCCCGCGTCGCGCAGTTGTTGCAGCAGCTTGAACGCTTCGTCTGGGGCAGCCTTCAACGCGTGAATGCCGGCGGCATTGAATATGCCTTGCAGCCGCAGGAGGCGCGTCTGTGTCGCTTTGAGGTAGGCGCCGAGCGCATTGTCCAAATCGCCTTTCTGGCGGTAGGCGTTGCCCAGCAAGAGCAGGCCGGCTGTCGCTGTCGGGTTACGCTGGAAATAGTCTTCCATCGTCTTGATCGCGCCGTCGTAGTCTTTCGCCTGGAAAAGCGCCTGCGCTTTTCTGACCTCTTCCGGCGCAGCGCCCTGCGCCAGCGCCGCCGACGGCTGAAAACAAATGGACGCCGCCAACCACGTCAGCGCGAAGCCGAACCTGAGCCATCTCCGTGTCATGCTTTTCCCTCGCTATTCAGTCAAGTTGTTGTTCCAGATGAGCCGTGCGATCTTCCACGCGCCATCAGGTTGTCGTTTCAGAATCATCAGATATTTGTGCTCGAACTTCGCCGGCTCTTTGCCGTCGCGCCAGACGTTTCTGCCGCGTGTGAGACCACGATCAAAAGCCCACGCGCCCGCGACCTGCGTCTCTTCGGAATGAAACGTGAGTTCCAGCCTGGCTTTCTCGAAACCTTGCCGGTAACGCTCTTTGATCGCGGCTTTGCCCGCGATGGCAGGGCCGGCGGGTGGTAGTAACAACGCGTCGTCTTCGTAAAGCGCGACGATACGCTCTACGTCCGGGGCGTTATCGGCGGCGATGATCTCGGCCAGAACTGTTTTGACCCGCGCGACTTCGGCGTCGCCAACCGGGGACGGTTTGAAATCGCCGATCGCTTTCCCACTCAGGTAATCGCTGATCACGCAATCCAATTGTCGGGATCGGCGCGTATTTTGTTTGCGCTTGCGCCAAGCCGACGCCGCTCACGCCCAAGATTGCGAGTAGTAAGCCACACAATCTCAGACCTCCCAGTGAGCGAAAGGCGGCGATTTCGATCAAGTGTTCGACAATGGGCATAGATTCTCCTTTTAACCGCGATGAGGTGGGAGTGATGATGCGCAGTCTAACGAACAAAGTCCTCAGACCTGAGATCAAAATTTATCAAACGCCTATCAATCGCGGGCAAGACGCGCTTTACGCGGAACCCGTCATCGCTTTTTGGAAAATAACCCAAACAATTTCAGATGGGACCGCCGCGGCGGAAGTTTTGATGTCGAATTGATGCCATTTGAGACGAGGGCTGAGGACGGCGCCTCTATGTTTGATAAAAATTCCTGGTGGCGTCAGGAACTATTCGGAGTTATCCGCTGACCTTGAAACTAAATCGAAACAGGCTAGATCGGGACACACGAATCAACCACGGGGAGCGCGGGGAACACGTGGAGGCTTATCGTTATTGTCTTTCCCCGGCGCTTGCTCAAACAACTTGGGTGAAGGTAATTCCGGGGGCGATCGCCGAACACGATGAAAAGTCGCTCGAAGCCGCCATCGTATGCTTCTTTCATCTTTGCCAGGCAGCCGACCTGGGAACGGTTACAATGGGGCGGCGGGGGCAGCCCGCCCGGCTGCGCCTTGATCCGCAGGCGCTGGACGGTTTTTTGGACGGTCGCGCGGGCGAGCCGGACGATGCGGGCGAAGAGGCTGAAGTGGCCGAAGCGAACGACTGGCAGCCTACCGCGCCGTCTTTGAGCGCGGTTGCGCCGGCGCCCGCGAATAAGCATCGAACCGTGAGTTATTGGACAGCCGCCGTCTCGCGCTTCGCCGGTTTGAGATCATAAACGTCTTCAGCAGCGGCGCGCAGCAGTTCCGCGACGCTCCACGCCTGAGCCACGCAGCCGCGCGCCGCGTGTGGCGCGTCGCCATCGAAGATCTCCGAGACCTGGCCGAGGCCGGCTTCACGGATGTGTTGATTGAACCCTTCCAGCCAGCGCGCGGCGCGCGCGCGGTCCTTACCGCCGTTCGTCTTGAGGTAGGCGGTGATAAACGGCCCCATCAACCAGGCCCAAACTGCGCCTTGGTGATAACCGCCGTCGCGCTCGGCCGGGCCTCCTTCGTAGCGGCCACGATATTGCGGGTCGTTCGGAGAAAGACTCCTGAGGCCGTAAGGCGTAAGCAGGTCGCGCTCGACAACCGCCACCACCTGTTTAGCTTTCTCGCGCGGGAGCATCGTGTGCGTCAGGCTGACGGCGAGGATCTGATTGGGACGGACGCGAGGGTCGCGCGCCTCTCCGTCAACCACATCAAAGAGACACCCAGCGGCTTCGTTCCAGAACAATTGATTGAAACTCCGCTTGGCGCGCGCCGCCATCCGGCCGTATCGCTTTTCGCTTTCCTTTTCGCCGAATTTGTTCGCCAGACGCTCCATCACGCGCAGCGCGTTGTGCCAGAGCGCCTGAATCTCAACCGCCTTGCCGGCGCGCGGAGTCACTTCCCGGCCGTCAACCCTCGCATCCATCCAAGTCAGTTGCACGCCCGGTTCACCCGAACGCAACAGCCCGTCCTCATCAACGCGAATGCCGTAACGCGAGCCGCGTTCGTGCCAATCAATGATTTCGGTCAGCGCGGGATAGAGGCTGGTTTGAACGAATTTGTAATCGCCAGTGTAGCGCAGCAGAGCGCACACGGCCTCGAAATACCAGAGCGTCGCGTCAACCGTGTTGTATTCCGGCTCCTCGCCAGCGTCGGGGAAGCGGTTCGGCAGCATTCCGCGGTCAACGAATCGGGCGAAGGCGAGCAGGATACTCTTCGCCGCTTCATAGCGCCCCGTGACAAGCGTCAGCCCCGGCAGCGCGATCATTGTGTCGCGCCCCCAGTCGCCAAACCAGTGATAACCGGCGATGACCGTCTTCTGGTCTCCACGCGCGACGATGTATTGATCGGCCGCCGCCACCAGCGCGCGGACGGTCTCATTGGCGTCAGGGTAGGTCGCAAGGGCCGCCTGACGGCGATTGATCTCGGCCTGCCGGTAATCCGAGACGCGGTTGATGTCGCGTCGTTCGGTTGAGGCGATGACCGCCGCCCGCGCGAGGCGGCTCAGATCGAATTTCAACGCGCAGGGGCTGAAGCAATCTTCACGAAAATCCAGCCCGCGTTCGCGTTCCACTTGATACTCGAAGTTTCGATACCACCAGCCGTTCAAATCGAGACTATCGGCGTTATGCGCGAGATGCAGTGGGGGCGTCTCTTCGTAAGGTCTGACCGTCGCCAGATTCATCTCTACTTCAACACGCGGGTCGAGCGCGTCATTCTCATGCGTCGCGCCGTGATAATCGCGGAATGCTATGAGGGGGCGCGCTTCGAGAAAGCAGCCGGCTAGCGCCGACCGATCGGCGGTTTTCAACTCGTATTGAATTACCGCGCTGTTTTCGCCATGAATCATAAACACGGACTTCTCGATTTCGATTCCGGCGACTTCGTAGGTGAAGACGGGGAACGGATCGAGCCGAAATTGCTTGAGGTACAGGTGGCCCTGCGGATGGATGACGCCGGGATACTGATTGGCCGAAAGCTCGTAACGTTGGCCGGCGACGACCAGTGTCTCTTCCAGTTTCGAGAGCAGAACCATGCGCCCGACGGGAGGCCTTGTGGCGGCCGTCAGCAATCCGTGATAACGGCGTGTGTTCAATCCTATGATGGTTGAAGAAGCGAACCCGCCCAGCCCATTGGTCTCCAGCCACTCTTTCCGTATAGCGGAATCAGGATTGCGGCACGTTTCGTGATTGAAGCTAATCATTGTTTTCCCCTCGTTGTCTCGCTAGCGCTTGGAGTCTACACCCGCCGTCAACGCGCTTTCCCTCTGTGTCATGAATCCTTCGCCGTGGCAAATCTATTCCCGGCAATCACTCTTTGCAGGAAACGGGGAATAATTCGGGCTTCGAATTAGATAACGTGTTTGGTAGGTCAAGATTGCGCCGCCGCCCAGGCTATAACTACGAAGAGGCAAAACATCTAACGGCATTCTCCGGCAAAAACATCTTTATTTCATCACCGGCGCGCGGACGACATTCATCCGGCCCGCGCTCCTGCTCGGCTTCCAGGACTTCGCCGCCAGGCAGGCGCACGCGCCATTGCCAGCGCGCGCCGTAATCAATCAAGGATTCGAGCCTGCCCGTCAGATTTCCGCCATGTTCCGCGCGCGCGCAAAGCCGGACGTTTTCAGGCCGGAAGGCCACATAACATCGCCCGGCTTCGCCCGTGTGCGGCAGTTTCAAATCGCCCGCGGCAGTGCTCACCATCTCCTCTGTCTGGCCGCTCCGCTCGCCCGCCAGGAGCTTCCAACCGAAAAATCGGGCGGCGCTTGCGCTGCGCGGGTTGAGCAGCAGTTCACGCGGCTCGCCGGACTGCTCTATCCTCCCGTCGAGCAGGAGAGCGATGCGGTCGGCGACGGCCAGCGCCTCGCGCTGGTCGTGCGTGACGAAGATGGTCGTGATGCGCAATCGCTGTTGCAGTTCGCGCACGAGCAGGCGCATCTCGCTGCGCAGGTTCTCATCGAGCGCCGAAAACGGTTCGTCGAGCAGCAGCACACGCGGTTCCGCGCCCAGCGCGCGCGCAAGCGCGACGCGCTGTTCCTGTCCGCCGGACAGTTCGTGCGGTTTGCGTCGTTCGTATCCTTCCAGCCGTACCCATTCGAGCGCCTGCGCGACGCGGGCGGTGATTTCATCTTTCTTCACTCGCCGCATCTTTAACCCGAAGCCGACGTTTTCCGCGACAGTCAGGTGCGGAAAGAGCAACGGCTTTTGAAAGACCATCGTCGCGCCGCGTCGCTCCGCCGGAATTGACAGGACGGAAACGCCGTCGAACAACACGTCGCCGCTCGTTGGGGCGAGAAGCCCCGCGACGACTTTCAGCGCGGTCGTCTTGCCGCAGCCCGAAGGGCCGAGCAGCGCGACCAACTCCGCGTCGCCCGCCGCCAGCGTGAAATCACCGAGCGCTCGCGTCGCGCCGTAATTGACCGTCAGGCGGTCGAGCAAGAGAGCCGTCATCGCCTCAGCACCTTCTCCCGCCAGTCCTTCTCCAACCGTTCCAGGTACTGCGCGTCGGGTTCGGGCAGTTGATGTTTCGCCAATTCGGCGGCCGGTAACGTCGCCGGGCCGAGCGGCAAGGCTTCGGCGGCGGCGCGGTCGGCGGGCGTCAGGCTCTCAAGCGACTGCGGAAAGAGCGATCCCAATGCCCTGCCCTGCTCCAACGCGTGAGCCGGCGACATCAGATGATTGATGACGACCAGCGCGCCCGCCGCGTTGCTGGCGTTGAACGGAATCGCGAGATAGCTGTAATTGCCGATTGTGCCTTCGTCGAAAACGAACGTGCGCGTTGTGGGCGGGTATTCGCCGCGCGCGATACGTTCGGAAGCGAAGCTCGGCCCGTAATTCATCGTGAAATCAATCTCGCTGTTGGCGAACAACCGGTCGGCCTCTTTCGGCGAGGCCGGATAGGTTTCACCCTTGCGCCAGAGGTAAGGTTTGATCTCGTTGAGGTAGGCGATGGCCGCGGCGGCGGCGCGTTGATAACGCTCCTCGTCGAACCTGCCGTCGAAGGCCGCGCCGCCCAAATTCCGCTTCAGGTAAAACAGCAGAATATGGCGGATGAATGCCGAGCCGGTGAAATCGGGCGGGGCCAGATACGTGAAGCGGCCCGGATGCGATTTGATCCATTCGCGCAGTTTTTCGATCGAACGCGGCGGATCGGGCGCGCGCGCGGTGTCGTAGGCGATCACAAACTGCGCGCGCTGATACGGCGCTTCGTAGCCTTCGACAAGGGTTCCAAAATCGCGCTGGCGCGCGTCTTCGGCGAAATGTTTGACGTTCGGCAACGCTTCGGCGAACGGCCCCCACAACACGCCGCCCTGTTTGGCGGTGCGGAAGTTTTCGCCGTTGATCCAGACCAGATCAATTGTCCCGTCCACGGTTTTGCCCGCGCCCTTTTCGTTAAGCAGTTTGTTGACGATGTCGGCCACGTCGCTGGTGGGCAGGAAGCGCAGAGTGACGCCGTACTGTTGTTTCACGGTCGCGGCGACCACGCCCTGATAATACCTGTTGCGCGCTTCGTCGCCCGACCACATTGCGAAGTTGACCTCGCTTCCCTTGGCTTGGACGACGATCTCTTCCCAGCGGGCGCGGCTGAATTGCTCGGCGGTCAGCGCCGGGCGCGCGGATGACCCGGTCTTCACGCACGCGACAAGCATTTGGGAAAGTAATAGCGCGCCGAGCGCTGAAAATAGAAGTTGGCCAATCAGGTTGTTCTTCTTGATCGTCTTCACGTCGTACCTGTCGCCTCTTCAGAAAATGTACCGTAGGTCGTCCAACCTGCGGAGGCTTGGTTAAGGAGTTGTTCAATTGTCGTCAAGCGGCTTGCTTATCAAGCCCAGGGCTTTTGCAAAGTCGTCAGGGAGGAACTAAAACCCAAGGCCTACAACCTACAACCTATAAATTTTCCCTTCGATGGCTCACAAGTCACGGTTCGAAGGAAAAGTTTATAGGTATTAGGTTTTCGGTCGTAGGTTTTAGTTTATCAGCAAAGGTCGCAACCGACTTTGCAAAAGCCCTGGTTATCAAGCCTCCGCAGGTTGGACAACCTACGGTACAGGGCGCGCCGCGCTTTCATTGTTTCAGGGCGTTGCTGTAGCGACATGAGCGACTCCCCAGAAAATTGAACTACTGCTTCAAAAAGCGCGCGACTGAAAAGGCGACTACCGCCGCCGGCGCGAGAAAGACCAATGACAACGCCGCCGCAATCGCTTCGTCGCCGCCCCGTTGAAACGCCACCAGAGTCAGCGGCAATGTCACGATGCGTCCGCCGCCGATCAACAGAGTTGTCAGATACTGGCTCCACGAAATCAGAAACGCGAACGACGCCGCGACCGCCAGCCCCGGAGCGATGGCCGGAAAGGTCACGCGCCGCCATACATCAACCGCCTTCGCGCCGAGCGTGCGCGCCTGCGCTTCGTAATCGGGGTCGAGGCGCGAGAAACTCCCCGTCAACATCAGCGTCGCGTACGGCACGGTAGCGATCAAGTGTGAGAGCGCGACGCCGGCCCAGGTATCGGTCAACCCATAGCGCAGAAAGAGCGAATGCGCGCCCATCGTCGCGGCGAGCGGCGGCGTCAGGACAGGCAGCAAGAGCGCGAAGATCACCACACGTTTGCCGCGAAACTCCTGCCAGGCGAGCACGCGCGCCGCTGGCAGCGCGACTGTTATCGCCAACAGAGTCACCGCTATCGCCACAGTCAGGCTTGTGGCCAGCGCAGGCAAAACCTCCGCGGCCGGCGAAAAGACATATTCCCAGGCGCGGACGCTCCACACCGGCGGCGCCAGTGAAGGCCAGAACCAGGATTGCGCCAGTGACCGCGCCGCCAGCAACGCCAGTGGAATCGCCGCCAAACCGCTGACGGCGACAACCGCGAACACCTTCGCTACCTTGCTCAGCGCTGCTTTCATCGTTTCTGTTTACAGGATGAAGGGACGATCCAGACCAATCAGCGCGCGGGTCAGCCGCAAGTAGCCCCAGGCCAGCGCCGCCGTCAGCAGCGCGCTGATCACCGCGACGGCGATTGCGCCGGGCCTCGACGCCAGATTCACATCCAGATACCGCTGTTGCGCCACCACGGAGAGCATCGCCGGAAAAGGACGACCCAAGATGAACGGCGTTTCAAACGCTCCGAAGATAAAGGCGAATACCATCAGCGAAGACGACACGACGGCGGGCGCGACCAGTGGCAAAGTCACGTGCCGGAACCGCTGCCAGGCTGAAGCGCCCAACACTCGCGCCGCTTGCTCGTATTCATCGCCGAGCCGCGCCAGCAGGGCCAGGGTCATCAACGCAATGAACGGCGCTTCTTTCAAAACATAGGCCAGCGCGATGCCCACCCCATACCGGTCATTGATCAGAGCGGGAAAGTCCGCGGGCTGTTGGATAAATCCCAGCGCATAGACCGCCCGCGCCAACAATCCGCTCGGCGCGATTACGGTGATCAGCGCGCCAACCATCGCCAGGTGCGGCACGGACAGCGGAATCTGCAACAACAGGTTGATCGCATGGCTCCGCCGCGCCACTTCGCGCAAGCCCAACGCCAGCGCCAAACCCGCCACCGCCGAAATCACCGTCGTCGCCGTCGCCAGTTGTAACGTCAGCCACAGCGAAGCGTAAATCTCGCGGTCATCGCCAAGCGCCACGTAATGCCGGAGCGTCAAGGCGTTTTCGCCCGTGGGCGCGAAATACCCCAGGCTCTGAACCGCCGCAAGCATCAAACCGCCGGCGAACAACACGCCGATCACAGCCAGGGCGGGCGAAAGCATCAACCAGCGGAGGAAGTCGCGGCGATTGAGCGAGTAGTTCATCGTTTTGTTCTTCTTGTTCAGTGATGTAAAAGCGTTTTTCGCTCACTGCCTTTTCTTATAGTCTTCGACAGTCAGTGTATAGAAGAGTATTGGATTCCCCGCAAGGGCGAAGCTCAAGATAGTCGTAGATCCTTGGCTTCGCCTCTGTGGCATTGCCACACGAAGTGTGCCATACTTCTGTGGCGTCAACACAGGAGGTTCTATGACACCGAACAAACTTGATTTGCTACAGGGCACTCTGGATGTGATGGTTCTGCAAACGCTCGCGACCATGGGCGCCCTCCACGGCTACGGGATCGCGAGACGGATCGAGCAGATCAGCGGGAATCAGGTTCTGTTGAACCAGGGGACGATTTACGCTTCTCTCGTGCGCCTGCAGCATCGCGGTTTGATTTCCGCGAAGTGGGGAACGTCCGAGAACAACCGGAAGGCTAAGTTTTACTCAATTACGAAGCGAGGGTCCAAACAGCTTACGGCCGACGCCGAGTACTGGCAGCGGCTGGCGGATGTGATGGGCCGGGTGTTCGCTTCATCCACGGAAGGTTCAAATTCATGATTTCAGTTCGGGATTTGCTCGCTCGAATCTTTTCATTCTTCCGCAAGCGGGAACTGGATCGAGATTTCGACGCGGAACTGTCCGCTCACCTTGAGATGTCCATCGAAGAAAATCTCAAACAAGGCATGTCCGCCGAGGAAGCTCGCCGGCGCGCGCTGATCAGTCTCGGTGGAATGGATGCGACCAAAGAACTGCACAGAGACAGCCGGGGGCTGCCGGCGCTGGAGACAATTCTGCAAGACGTTCGCTACAGCTTCCGCACACTGCGGCGGGACGCCGGACTGGCCACATTCGCCATTCTGATCATCGGACTGGGCGTGGGCGCAAGCTCTACGGTGTTCAGTGTGGTCAACGCTCTTCTCCTGCGTCCGTTGCCCTTCGAGGAGCCAGAACGCCTGGCATGGATTGCGAACAGCGCGACGCCGGGCCTATCCGGGTCAACGGTTCAGGTGGCGCATCTTCAGGACCTGCGAGCGCAGAGCCGGTCATTCTCCGATGTGGCGGCGTATTACGCGTTCTACAACGTTGGCGACAACAAGCTCACCGGCGCCGGCGAACCGGAACGTCTGACCGGGGTTCCGGTATCCGAGAACTTCTTCCAATTGCTCGGGGCGCAGCCACAACTGGGAAGATTATTCACCGCCGAAGAATGCAGGTGGAATGGACCGAGGGCCGCGCTTCTCAGTCATCGTCTTTGGGAGAGGCGTTTCGCTTCGGATCCGGGCATTGTGGGCCGCGCAATCACGCTCAACGATGCGCCCGTGACCGTCGTGGGCGTTCTGCCTGCGTCCTTCGACTTCGCCACGGTCTTCGCCCCGGGCAGCCGCGTTGATCTATATCGGCCATTCCCATTGAGCGAGCAAACAAACCGGTGGGGAAATACGCTGGCCCTCATCGGACGCTTGAAGCCCGGCGTGACGGTCGAGGCGGCGCAGGCGGAGGTGAACGCGATTGCCGGGCGGAGCGAGCGCGACCATCCTGAGTGGAATACATTTCGCCCGAAAGTCAGCGCGCTGCATGAGCGCGTCAGTGGGCAACTCCGGTCAGCCATGTTTGTTCTTGCCTGCGCCGTGGGTTTGGTGATGATGATCGTGTGCGCGAATCTCTCCAATTTACTCCTCGCTCGCGCGGCGACCCGCGAGAAAGAAATTGCGATCCGGGCCGCGTTGGGAGCGGGCCGGCGCAGGCTGATCCGGCAGATGCTGACTGAAAGTCTTGTGCTGTCGTGCTGCGGCGCGGCGGTGGGACTGCTGCTCGCCGTTGGCGGAACCCGTCTGTTGTCTCATCTGGACGCCGTCCGCATCCCGCTTCTCGAACAGATACAGGTGGATGCGGGCGCCCTCGGATTCACACTCTTGACCGCCGTGCTGACGGGCGTCGTGTTTGGCCTGACCCCGGCGATAAGAGCCTCATCGCTCGCATTACATACCGCGCTCAAGGAAAGTGGCCGCGGCTCCTCGCAGGGTAAACGCCACGGCTGGATACGCGGCGCGCTGGTCGTCTGTGAAGTGGCTTTTGCCTGCGTGCTGCTGGTAGGCGCGGGTCTGCTGATTCGGAGCTTCCTGCGTGTTCTGGACCTCGATTTAGGGTTTCAGCCCCGGGGCGCGGTCGCCCTCCGGATCGATCCGAGCCGGCGGTACTCCACGCAGGCTCTCAGGAACACGTACTACGATGAGGCGCTCCGCCGCGTCAGTTCCGCGCCCGGTATCGAAGCGGCGGGCCTCACCGACGCGCTGCCGCTGAGCGGTAACCGGAGTTGGGGTGTATCCGCGAGAGGGAAGACCTACGAACGGGGAAATTATCCGGAGGCGTTTGTCCGGATTGTGAGCGATGGGTATCTGCGCGCGATGGGAATCCCGCTGCGCGCTGGCCGTGATTTCTCCGCCGCCGACAATCCGTCAAGCCCGCGTGTCATCATCATCAACGAGACGTTGGCGCGCGTTCTCTGGCCGGGCGAAGATCCGCTCGGCAAAATCATGACGGCCGACGTCGAACGACAGGTGGTCGGCGTCGTGCGAGACGTGCGGCATCTGGCGCTCGAACAAGAGTCGGGCGGCGAGATGTATTTGCCGATCCGGCAGTCGGACGACTACTCGTCGGTGACCCTGGTAGTACGGGGAGAGCGCTCTCTCGCCGATCTTGCGTCCGGAGTTCGTGAAGCCCTCAGGCCTCTCGATCCGAATTTGCCGGCGAATGAATTTCGAGCGATCCAGGAAATCGTTGACAGCTCCGTGTCTCCGCGGCGATTGATTGCGCTGCTGATCGCCGGGTTCGCCGGGTTCGCGCTGATTTTGGCGTCGCTCGGAATTTACGGGGTCATCTCGTATTCGGTGAGCCAGAGAAAGCAGGAGATCGGAATCCGCATGGCGCTTGGAGCGTTACCAGGAGATCTGAGGTTGAGCATTCTGATACAGACGCTGAAACTCGCGGCGATAGGAATGACGCTGGGGTTGGTGGCTTCCTGGTCCCTCAGGCGAGTGTTTCAAGGACTGCTGTTTGGGGTCACACCCTCGGACCCGGCGACATTCGCGGCTGTGCTTGTCCTTCTCATGGCTGTCGCTGCGCTGGCCGGTTACCTTCCCGCGAGACGAGCATCGCGATTGGATCCGGTAGAGGCTCTGCGCGCCGAGTAGAACCCGCTGACGCTAAGGAAGTGGTTACTGGGCTTTCCGCGCTTCCTGCTCGAAGTACGGCTTGAGCCGGCGGCTGCCCGTCGTCGGCGCCACACAGGAATTTGTCGACACCAAAATGACGAAGGGCAAAAACTCACCCATACGCCGGTTAACAAGCCCGTACAGCAAGGCTACGATGCGCATCATCCATACTGGCGCCGCCAATAACCGTGGTCGTTTCCCTAGCGATGTGAAAGCTAGCTCCGCGATCTGCCTGCGCGTCATGGTTTCGGGGCCGCCGATATCGATCTCGCATGAGATGGGCGCGGTTACCGCCGCCATCACGGCCTCCGCCACATCGGTCTCGTGGACAGGATTGGTCATCGCTTTGCCGCCGCCAATGAGAGGCAACGGGCCTTTTCTGGCTATTGCGATCATCTCGGCGAGTGAACCGAAGACTCCCGTCGGACGCACGAAGCCATATTCCAGCCCTAATTCGCTCACCGCCTTTTCGACCTCAGTATGCGCGCGGACATATGCGGCGCCGGCGTAAGCGGCTTCCGTGTGCACTCCCACGTAGACATAGCGCCTTACACCCGCGCGCTTGGCCTCGACGAGGAGCGCCAGGTTCGCGGCCAAGTCCACGGCCTCGAACGGCCGCGTCCCCTTTGCTCTCGGCGACACTGGGGCGCCGAGCGCGGACACCACGCACTCGATGCCGTCGCACACTCCGTCGAGCGTTCCCGGCACAGTCGCGTCGCCCAGCCGGACATCGTCGGCCACCGCCTTGAGTTTCGCAGCGCGCGCGGGATCAAGTGAAAGCGTGCGCACATAGTGCCCTCGCTCCTTCAAGAGGCGCACGACTTCTCCGCCGATGAGGCCGGAAGCCCCGGCCACAAGGATCTTCATGAAATCTCTCTACGTCCTTTCCTCTTATAGTTCTCAGCAGTCGGTGTATGGAAGAGGGTTGGATTCTCATTGATCAACCGCCTCTCTTGCAAGGTCATGCCACATGACTTGGAAAGTTACTGGCTCCGCTGGCGAAGATGCGCTTGCGGCGCGAGACCATTGAGTATTGGCTATTGAAAATTGGTCATTGGAAGCAGGAAAGAAGGCTTTTTCTCCTGGAACGACGATGGCCAATAGCCAATTGACAATAGCCAATGGGATAACTTTCCAAGTCGTGATGCCAATTACTTTTGGCAATTCACCTAGCGTACTCTGGCCGCTAGGTTATCAAAATGGCGGAATCGTCTTTGCGTTAATTGACTCCAAAAACTTCACCACCAGAGCTTGCTGGACCGAAGTGCGCAATAGATCGGGGATGCGCCCGTTCGCTGTGCGGTGCTTGGCGTTGCCCACCACGCAGGCCAACGTCTCGCACGAACCGTTGTGGTAATAGGGCGGAAGCGCATGGATGCCCAACAGCGAAGGGATGTTGTAGCCGTTCCCTCTGCCATCTCCATTGTAGTCTCTGCCAAGGGCGTCTTGCGCAGGTTGAGCGACGCCCGCCACCAGGGCGGATGCGGCCTTCTCCTCGGCGCCGATGTTGGCGCCAAGGGGATTGCCTTGACCGGCCACTCCCAGATTGAATGAGCCTATGTCCTGCAAGAAACGAGCGAGGTACTGCGCGCCAACCGGATTGCCAGTGAATGTGCCGGTGCGCTCAGTAAAAATATCCCCGGCGGCAGGCGGCGATATAAAGTCCTTGGCGCTGGCGGTCCATTTGCCGCCGCCGTGGCAAATGCCGCAGCCGGCTTGCACAAAAAGGGCTCGCCCCGCCGCGATCTGGTCCCGAGTGGCGCCGCCCGGCGCCTGATTGGCCGTCAGAGGCGGGTTGGGTGTACGCACGGCGAAGCGCACCCATTCTTTGAGAGCCGTCAGCGCCGGCACGGCGACACCGCTCCCGGGCAGCATGACCGTGTGCTGCCGCCTTGCGGCATTGGCCCTGGCGAACGCGACGATCGTACAAGGTGGGAGATTGATATTTCCGTCGTCGCCAAACAACAATCCATGGGCCGGGTCGAATGTGCTTGTGCCAGGGGCCGGGTCGCTACAAGGTCCGGCGGCCGCCAGCGCTCCCGGACCGGAGACATTGCGAATGTTCAGCTCGAAATCCTCGATCTCATCGAAAATCGCCGAGTAGTTCAACACCCTCTGATCGTTGGGGTCGTTGGGATTGAAGCTTCCGTTCAGCGGCACGGATTTGCGCGGGCCTGTGGCGAAGGACCAGACGACTCCATCGGTCAGCCCCTGAAAGTGACAGCTCGCGCAGTTCTGCCAACCCTCGGAAGAAAGGCGATCCGTGGTGGAGACGGTCGCGCCGCTGGGCCGAGTGAAATTACCGCGCGACGAGAAGAACATCTCCGCGCCCACCTGTATGACTTCTTCCCGTGAGCCCGGGCGCGGCAGGTCGGTCGTCTTGATCACCTGCGATACAGTGTCGGTCGTCAGGTCCACGACCGAGACGTTGCGCGAAACGAAGTTCATTACGTAAGCCCTTGTGCCGTCATCATTGATCACGATCCCCAGCGGGTTCTTGCCGGTATCGGATTCGCCCGTGTCCGGGTCATTCAGGTCAATATAGCGAGTGGTGTTTTCATCCCCGGTGAAGCTGAGCTTGCCATCCGCATCCACGTTGACTTTGACCAGGAGATCACTGCCCGCCGAAACAACATAGCCCGCGCCCGCGCCGGTCTGATTGGTAAACGCGATTGCCCAGACATTGGAGAAGAACAACCGCTTTTTGCCAGGTTCCGGGTCGCGCGCGCCCAGATGCAGGTTCAAAAACTTGGTAGCGCTGGCGTCGCTCTGCGTTGGGCCGTTGACGCCATCAATCACGTTGACGAAGGCCTGGGTGCTCACATTGAATCGGACCGGGCCGGCTGGCGAGGCTGCGATGTTGGGCAGATAAGCCTGATTCCCTCTGATGACGATGCTTTGGAGCTGGTTCGGAAAGGCCGATGTCGGATCAGGCGTGGTGTCGCCGTTGTTGTCGACCGTGAACCCCGTAACCCGCGCCGCTATCGGGATGGCGACCTCCGGCCGGTAGTCGGCAATCCTCCGCGAATCCGTATCAATATCCACGCGGCAGACCAGGCCCTCTTTGCCGTTGTCGTCTCCCTGCTTGCCGCCAGCCTTGGTGAATGACAGAAACCGGGTGACATAGAGTTTGGTGTTATCTTCGGTCACCGCCAGGCCGCGCGGCTGGAAGTGGCGGTTGCGATCAGGGTCGTTGCAGACGCTGTTGCGTAAATTCACGTGACCGATGATGTCGTGGTTTTTTCCATTGATCACTGTAATGGTGTCCTGTCCGCTATTGGCGACGAAGACGCGTTTGCCGTCGGGTGAGACGACAATATTCCATGGCTCCGCGCCCGTGGTCAGATGGCCGTTACGTCCGACACGGCGGGCAACGCGAGCCTCAAAATCGTCCGGGTCGGAATTGGCGATCCTGATCACCGTGACGGTACTCGCGGCGGCGTTGGCGACGTAGGCGAAGGAGTCGTCGGGGTCCAGCGCAATACTTTGAGGCTCATCGCCCACATCGATTTTCTTGATTACCGTATTCGTGTCAGTACGGATCACGGATACGCTGTCGTCGTCGGGATTGACTACCCAGACCAGCCGATTGTCGGCTGACATCGCAATCGGACTGGAGTAGGTCGGCTTGTCAAAGTGCGCGCTTGCGGTCTTGAGCCGCACACCGATGTTGCTGAAGGCAAAGCCGACGAGAAGCGCAAGCGACAGCAATGCGCTGATGCGCCGTCGTCTCGTGACGATTGTTGGGTTCAACGTCGAATTTCTCATTTTTATCTCCTTTGGGAAGCGTTTGTAGATCTCGCTTTACCGCTTGATCTACTGGTATGGTGAAAATGAGTGGATGAACCGATACAGCTTGGTTATTGAAAGTGGCGACTGCGCACTCTATACATGTTGAGCGGCGAGAGTCTTTAGGTCCCTGTGAAATTTTGCTGAAAGATTCTTGAAAGAGTGATAAAGGGGATTTGCGGGAGGCACGGCCTACGCGGCCAGTAAATTTGCGTTGACAGGAATGACCGAATGCTGGCGCGCGGAACTGCGCCAACACAACATCCGCGTCATGCAAATAAATCCGAGTGAAGTCTTGACCGATTTTTTCCAAACCGCCGGCCTGGAGCAAAAAGCGAGCGAAAGAAAGCTCCGTCCGCAGGAGATCGCGCACGCCGTCGCCAGCGCGCTTCAGATGGATGATCGGGGATTCGTTACCGATTTGACCGTCTGGGCGACTAACCCCGGCTAAAAAGTCCCGCGCGCGTATTTCTTTATTTCAGGGCGTCGCTCACCGCGACATGAACAACTCTTCAGAAAACCCACGTAGTAACGGATTTATTCGTTACGCCCAGGTAACGAATAAATCCGTTACTACGTGGTGTGTTCAGATAACTCCGTCAACCCTGCGACAGCCTCTCAATCACGACGCGAATACCTTGAGCAATGTCCGTGAAGGCTTTATCAATATCTTCCCAAGCCCTCACCGGCCTACCATCTTTAGGTAAAGCCTGAAGTTTGCTGAATGGCATACCTCGCCAATCAACTTCACGTAAAATAATCGGAATAACACATGCGTCTCCGGCGGCATGACGTTGGAGCGCGCGGTTCATTTCGATATCGTGGCAATGGTATGAGGCAATATAGTCTGAACTGATCAAGAGCGTAATGATGTCAGCCGTATTTAACTGTTCATCGATTTCGCGCTCCCATTCCTCGCCCGCTTCAATACTGCGGTCGCGCCAGACTTTGACCCACCCTTGACGCTCGAGGCTACTCAAGTGGCTTACCATCTGTCCGCATAATTCTTCATCTTTATGCGAGTAAGATAAAAAGAGCTTGACCGGTTTCACAAGCTTCCGCATCAGATCATTTTCGGAAGGCGGCTCATCCGCTTTGAGTTCTTCGACCTCGACCTGCCATGAAAAATCTCTGTTCTGATTTCGGATCAGGGATCTTATGATTCCATGCATATCCGTATTATACCTACGCAGATCGGAAATCACTTCGTCTTTGTCTTTTAACAACCTGCAATACAATTGTTCGTTTAAGCTGGCTTGCGCGCGGTAAGCCGCATTCAATTCTCTGTGAAGCTGCTCTTTATCAGCGCCTTCTGGCGCCTTGACTCGAATCACGAAAGTCCCATCCCCTTTATCCTCGATCCCTTGCACTGTCAGATCATCGGCGCCGCACTCCACCTTGACTTTGCGAAAAGCTCTGACGAACGCATCCCAATCAATACTTCCGCGAAAAATGAAATCTATCGCCCCGAAAGACTTTTGAAAGAATTTGCCGAACTCGCCGTCGTTAAAATCACCGCTATTGGGGCGGCGCTCCTTACGGCCCTTGAGGAGGTAAATGTATTGACAGCGCGCCCTCTCCAACTTAGTCGTGTGCGAGAGATTCCAGTTCTCAATACAAGCTCCGGTTAGTGTTGCGCCGGTGAAATCCGCGCCGATGACCTGCGCCCTGGTTAGGTTGGCGTCGGTCAAGTTTGCGCCTGTCATATCCGCATCACCAAGATCCGCCTCCGTCAGGTCGGCTTCGTTCAGTAGCGCATTGCTTAGATCTCTGCCTTTCAGGTTTGCTTTTACAAAAGACTTCCCTCGCCCATCTTTGCTCGACAACAATTCAAGAATGTTATTTTCACTCGTAGCCATGGAGTTCTCGCTCAACCTCGATTTGCGGCGCGGTAATCTCTCCGGAGCGGCGCCTATTCGCTGTCGATCATCAATTGCAACAGTCCATTTGCGAATAGATGCTCTCTCGTTCCCCACCAATCGCAGCCCCGGGCGTTTCTCGCTCCGCTGAAATTCGTATTCCTGAAGTCAACCCCGGCAAATCGCGCCTTTTCCAGGTCCGCATTCTCGAAAGAGGTTCCGCGGCGGCTGAAGAAGCCAACCGCCACGCGTAAAATCAACGACTGTCTACCCTCTTTGTTGACCACCCGCAAAGTCAGATAGGCGCTGACTGTTATCACAGCAATAATAATGGCCACAGCGCAAAAAAATGGAAAGAATCCGATGCCATGTGGGCCGTACTTCAGATCCTGCGAGTAGAAGGATATCGGCGCTCCATAACGAATCACTTGCTCTTCGCCGATTTCTCTTGTCACCACGATGATGAACTCATCCTCGGAAGAATAGCCTTGCCCTTCAATCCTCTTCAGCTTTTCGAGCACCGTGTCAGGCAGACCTACGTCCTTGAGCTGGCGTAGGGACATTTCCGTTATTTTGTAACGTTTTGCTTCCTGGGGCATGAAAACATTGGCCGTGGCGCCGCTGAGCGAGATCATAAAAACCGCCGCGAACATCTCCAGCACGGTACTGGCGACCCCGATAAAAAAAACAGCCTGGCCTGTCTTCCCGAAAATAGTCCGCACCAGGACCTGGATCATCACGCTCGAAGTCGTATTGATGACGACAAATAATGTAACGAACGTCGCCAGTATGATTGAAATGATGATTACGGCCGTGCGCGGGGTCATACTGGATGGAGTAACCAGAGCAAAAAGAAAGGCGAAGGGGATGACCAAGGATATGGAGAGGAAAGAGATTTTCAGCCCGTCTTCCACGCCTTTAATGACGGAAACAGTGAGCGTGGCGGCTATCGTTATCAGGCTGCAAAAAAAACCAAGCTTCCCGTACTTGTAAGTAATCGCCGCAACCGAGCTGCCGGCTCCTACCGTAACTCCGATTGCTAAAACACCTAGAACCAGGGTGAGGAAGACGTGCAGAACCACCTTACTTCGAGGCAACCCCATTTTAGCGTAACCGAAATTTGTCCCATGCAAGATCGCGTTTTTGAAGCTCGCGCCGCGAAGATCGGCATAACTGAAGTCCGCGCCGCTCAGGTCCACCCCCTCAAAGTCAGCCTTGTGCAGGCTGGCGTTGGAAAAGTTGGCGTTGCGGAGAGGCATCGTCGTCCCCTTGAATGAAACGCCATCCATTCGTTTTCTCGCATAATATGGCGCTGGCAGCATAATTACCTCTTTTCGCCGACAAATCCCCTCGCCTTTGCGCTTTCCCCATGGCCGTCCGCGAACCCAGCCGGAAATGGATGAAAGGTCCTTTATCCCGGAGGTTTAACTTGAGAAGAAGACTTACTCTTCTCATCCGGATTAGCTTGCCCGGCGCCGGGTTGAGGTGATTGGGTAGGCGTTGGCTTTAAGGATCGAGGAGTCCGGAACTCGATGGTTCTCTCTTTTTGATGCACTGCTATCCCACGACTATTTTTTGCCGTTACCTGAATCAACACTCCGTTTTTGTAGTCGTTGTTTGACAAGTTGCTTGTGTAAAAGAGAGCGGTGTTACGCCCGGTAGATACAATTCGCCCTGCGCCGCACGCCCATTCACAACTGAAGTCGCTCTCATCCACGTCGTTGAGGAACCTCGCAATTAACTCCACTCTGTCACCGCGCCTCACCGGCGGTGAAGGATAAAGTATGTCAATGCCAAAAAGTACAACGTTCTCCGTCTCCTTATCCTTTACTTCAAAGTTTGCAGAGTTGGTATCCGTTTCTCCCGAGGCGTTCGTCGCCGTCAAATCAATTTTGATTGATGACTGATGCCGGCCGACTTCGATTTTAGCAGTGCATTTTGGCCCTACTTCCGGAGTAATACGAACTCCATTCGAACCTGAGGAGAAAACGCAATTTATCTTGTCTGTATCTCCGCCTCCCTCAACTTCGGCATAAACAAACGCTGGATTCGCCACCCTGATAAATTGATCGCCGAGAAGCCTGATCGCCTTTATGCTCGGCTTCCGGGTGGTAGGCCGCGTCGTGGAGGAGCCTCTGTCCCGCCAAGAGCGCAAGGAATAACCCACGAATAAAAAAGCCGCCATTATGCCAATGCGAACAGCCCATTTCTTCCAGGAAGAATTTTTTTTAGCGACCACATTTCCTCCATGTTTCTTTTTAGATTCTTGTGCGCGTGGCGCCATCAGCCAGTCCAGTTTCTTATCCAGCCATTCTATGTTATCCGCTATTAGCTTGAAAAAGGCGATAACCCTGGGCGCAATGGCGAAGGATGTTAGAGACCACGTGTCATGCATATCGCTTCCTGAAACATCAGGCTTTGTCTCCTCAACGACGCCTTGATAAACTTCATCATCTCCACGCGCCGCAGCGGCAATCCCATTCGGCGCCGGGTTCTCGGACGCGGCTCCAGTTGTTTCAGACTTGGCTGGTGATTCCACGGGGGGCGGACTTGTTTTGATCCGGTGGTGGTGGTAACTACAATTTTGATTTAGTTCCTCCAGGGGCTTCCCACAGTTATCGCATAACTTACCGGTGGTATTTTTTTGAGCCATTGAGTGCCATCTCCTTTATCCTTTACCACCTCCCAATAGCTTTGTCGCGCTAATACTACTCATAAACATCCACGGCGATCTGAGTAAGCGTGTCGGGGTCGGGCGCCACGCGCTGGGCGCGCCATTGCTCGAGCTTGGTGAAACTGCCTCCGCTTCCCGAGGTCGCGAACGACTCGGGATGATTGGCCACGTCGCGGACATAATTGGCAGCGGCGTGCGCAAGAGAGGATTCATTTGCGAAGGACAGAAATTGATCTGTGTCGGTAAAAACCCATTGGTCCTGGCCTCTGTCGTCTTGCCGCAACCCGATGTGGCCCGCTTTGTAGGCGCGAGCGAAGGAGCGGAAGGCGGACGGGCGCCCCAGAGCGATGCGTAGACGGGGAGGAAAGGCCGGCAGCGCGATCTGGTACTTCCTCTCGGCGCGGCGGCGCACGGCTTCGGCGATGCTCTCGGCCATTTCGATGAAGGGGAGCGCGACGCCCGCGCGGGCGGATTCGCCGGCCTCGGCTTCGCTCAGTTCGATCCGCCGGACGGCCGAGTGGTCGTCTCCGTTCTGCTGAGCGCGCGGGCCGTGGGCAGGCGGTTTGGGAATCGCTCTTCCGAATTCTTCGACGGCCTGGCGCTCCTCATCGCCCAGTCCGGTCGTCTGGGGCAGGACGACCAGCGCCTGTTGCGGCTGGGTCTCGGCGCGGACAAGCTTGCGGGCCAACTCACGGCGGCGCTCGTCGGGCATGGAGCCGAGCACACCGCCGATGCGCATGGCCGGGACATTCAGCGCCAGGGCGCGCGCGAGTTGATCTATCGCCGCGGCGACCTCCGTGGCGGCGGCGAAGCTCCGTGGCTCGGCGATAAACGAGTGAATGGCGGCCTGGGCGCGCGCGCCATCGGCTGTCACCCCGAAGAAGAAGCGCTTCCGAATAGCCGAGACGGTGTCCGGCGTGCCGAGCCGGGACTCCAACTCCGCCCTGGCCCAGCGTATGACCTGATCAGTCTTCAACTCCAAGTCGAGGTAGATGCGGCCCTGTAGATAGAGGAGTTGACGGCGCGCCTGATCGAGACGGCCGCGCTGCGCCGCTACCTGTTCGCACACGCGACAGAAATCCTGTACCCACTTTTCCAAATCGGCCGCCGCCGAGTTGGCCAGGCTGATCACGTGATCGGCCACTTCCGTGGCCTGCGCGGGCGCGTTGAGGGTTCTGAGTTCTGGTTTCACGTTGCGCTCCAACCTGGCGGCGAGCAGGCGCAATGTGGCGACGGCTTCGCCGGGCTTCCAGCCTCGCTCCCAGGCGCCCTCGCCAACAGCGCGGCCCTGCAGCCGCTGTGTCACCGCCGTAGAGAACGCCTCGCCGAACCATCCAAGCGGGGCGGAAGGGGTATCCCGCATCAGGTTCACGAAGCCCGCCGCCGCGGACGGATCAACCGCGGCCCGCAACAGCAATTGCAGCGGGCTGCCCGGCGTCTCTGCCCGGCTCCAATCGTCGAGGAGTTCGCCGGCCCGGTCGGCGGCCACGGTCTGTGGCCGCAGGCCGCCCTGCGCGTCGGCGACGACGTCGAGCAGGATGTCAGGTCCGAGCAGGCGCAGAAAGATTTCGCAGCGGACCTGGTCGTAGATCAACGTTGGAAGGACGTGCGCGCTGAAGATCTTCGCCGCCACCGCCATGTGATCGGGAACGGTATGGGCCTGATCCAACAGCGCCGCGCGCGGGTGGCGCTCGACCAGAACCGAGGCCAACTCGCCGCACTGAGCCGCGACTGAGTTCTTATCATCGGCGGCGACGGAAAAGACCCTATGGTAAGGGCTTTGGGCCTCCACTTGGTCGAGCGTCGTCTCGCCGGGCGCGTAGGTTACGCGCTGAGGGAATTTGCGGGTTGTCATCGCGGTCTCGAGTTCCATCGTCACCGCGCGACGGTTCTCGGGGTGGCGGCGCTCCGGATCCTCGCACAACACGCCAATGACTTCGGGCAGCGCGTCCAATCCCTGGCTTTGCTGTTGGCGCGCGATGCGCTGGAACAGACGCCCAAAGTCAAGGAACCATCCGCTCCCGACCCCACCGTCAGAGGCGCCGAAGATCACAACCTGCCGCGCGCCGTCCACGGCCGGGAGCGCGGCAAGCTGCTTGAACTGCTCGACCAGCGTCGGGAAGATACCATTCGACGCCGAGAGCCAGCGGAAAAGCGCCAGCCGCGCCAGCGCGCGCGCTCCCTTGGCGCCGTCCGCCAGGTTGAGCAGCGGGCGCGGAGCCTCGCGGTACGCGTAGGCGTCGAACCATTGCATGTGGTCGGGACCGCGCCCGGGCTCCGGCAGGTAGCTTTCGGTCTGCCGCACAGCGGGCGGGGCCACGAGCGATTCGATCTTGTAGCCTTCCCAATCCTCGAATGGGGATTCGCGTTCGGCCTCCTGCGTGTCAGTGTCTATCCAGAGGAAGCGATACGGCTCGCCGGCGCGGCCTATGTGCGCCTGCTTCAAATCGGCGCGCACTGCGTGGAGCGCACGCCGCCCGTAGCCACCCAGCCCGACGAAGAGGGTCGGGATAGGGGCGAGCCGTTCCAGAGTCGGACGCGGCAGCAGGGGCAGTGGGTCGGGCAAGGTCGGCGGGGGAATCGGCGGCAGCTCCAATTCCTTCTTCACGTCGACGGGCCGCTTCACCCGGCGCGGCGCGTGCGCCAAAGCCCAAAGCAGCGCCGGCAGGAGCATCAACAGCAACGTGAAATAGGTGACCTTGAGCAGCAGCGGGCGGCGCTGCGCTTCGACCCGGTGCAGATTGCCATCCTTATCGGCGAAGACCAGCCGGGGCGGCTCGACGCCGACGCTCCACAGTCCGGCCGAGAGCGGGACGACCGGGTGCGCGTAAGTAGCTGGCTCCTCCAAGATCGGCTGGATCTTAAGTTGTATGGCGCCGCCGCCGGGCATCCAGTTCGTGCCCTCCAGCGGGGTCTCGAAGTGCCGGCCGTCCAAGCGGTGCGACAATTGACCGCTGCTCTCGCGCGGCCGCTTCGGCGCCGGCGGCGCTCCGCCGGGCGTGGAAGGCGCCGGCGCGAAGATAGCTTTGATCTCTTGGAACACTCGCGCCAGCTCGGCGGAATTCGCCGGGTCGTAGACTTTGTCAGGGGATCCGGTCACCTCAATCATGATGGAATCGGATCCCACGTATGGCAGGCCCACCGAATAGATATCGACATGCTGGTCTTCGCGCAGCCTGCGGGCCGCCTCCCTGATTTGATTGCCGTTGAAGAAGCTGTACATCACGCCGTCGGTATAGAAGATCACGACCTTGTTCGCTTTCGGCCGGGCGGTGGCCAGCAACTCGTCCAATTTGTTGAACGCGACCAGGCCGTCGGTGCCTCCGCCCTTTGGCTGCTGCCCTATGGCTCCCAGCCCCTGGGAGAGTTGGGCCGGGCTATCGGTCCAATCGGTCTGGATATCGGCTGTGTCGCTGAACCGGATCGCGGCGTAGCGGATGCGGCCGGGCCGCTCTTTGGTAAGGTCCTGAACGACGCTCTGCGCGGCCGCGGCCATTTCGCCAATCGAGGCGGTCATCGAGCCGGATTCGTCCACGATGAAGGCCATTTCGATTTGCGGCGGCGGCAGCGCGGGCGTCGGCGCCGGTGTCGGGGTTGGGCTGGGGGCAGGGGTCGGGGTGGGTTTGAAACCGGCGTAGTCAATGTAGTAGACGGCCTCTCCCCACGGCATCACGACTTGAGGCGACACCCTGGTCTGCAATTCGCCGGTCTGCGGCTGCGCGTTGGCCAGGTAAACATAAATGGCGAAGGCCACCAGCACGACCAGCGGCGCGAGCAACAGAACGATCAACCCCAAACGAAATCTCTGCCTGCGATCCATCGTTTTCACCTCGTGTTGATAGGGTTTTGGGCTACGTCATAAGGGCCGAGCCGCTTACGGCAAGTTCACGCGCTGCGAAAGCGCGGTGCGTGTCTTCGGGTCGCAATAAAAGGTGAAGACCATCTTCAGCGGCCCGTGCAGATGCTCTGGCGCGTGGGCGGCGAGAAACTTGTCAAGCCCCCACTTCTCACCATCGGGCTTCTCCAGCCTGTTCTCCACAAACTTGACGAGCATCTCGTCGCGTGTCAGGCCCTTGGCCTGCGCGCTGTTGTTGACGCTCAACCGAGCGGCCTCGCGTGGGATGGTTGTCAAGCCACCGCGCCGTCCTTCGCCCTGTTTGAGCGCGAAGATGACGGCGGCTTTGACGACGTCGGCGTTGGGGTCGTCTTCAGAGTCGGTGAGCGCCACGGAGCCGTTAGGGCCATGCCAGACCCACCCTTCGGCGGCGCGCTCCACCGCCCCGGTGGCGATCCCGTGTACGAAGAATTGCATCATCTCCGGGTCTTCCAGCAGCCGCACGACGCGCGGCGGCAGCGCGGGCACGTCGGCGGAGTTCACCTTCTTGAGGTAGTACCGCTCGATGTACCAGGATTCCAACTCCTGCCGAAACGGGTGGAAGACCTGCGCCCGGCGCAGTTCCTTGTCGTGCGCTTCATTGTTGTTCAAGCGGTCGGCGCGCAGCGCGAAATAGTCGTCCCGGCAGTCCTGGATGTCGATGATCTGGTCGAGGCTGGGTTTCTTGACTTTGACCAGCGTGATCGCGTTGCGGTCGGAGTAATTATTCAGGACTCCTTCGATCGTCCCCAGCCTGAGGGCGATGGAATCCGCCAGGTCCAGTTTTTGAGTCCCCGCCGGCTCGCGGTAGACGAGGATGCGCGTCTCAGGTTCATCGCCGGCGTTGATCAACGTGGTAGCTTCTCCGTTTAACAGCCTGACCACCGCCTCCGGCCCAATGTTCTTGTGCTCGCGCACCCAGATGAGATAGTCGAAGACGTCGGTGTTGCTCAAACGCTCGTCAATGCGCTTGTAAAAGAGTTTGTGCAGTTCTTGCGGCAACCCGCGGACGTCGCGCGTGGAGTAGCGACGCTCGCCGATCTCGGGCGAATCAATGACCAGGGTAATGTTCGGCGTTTCGTCGGGAGCGAGGCCGGCCTCCCAGTGCGAATTGCTGAGCAGCGCGGCGGCCAGGCCATTAGCCGACTGGTCGCGCAACTCTTCCTGGTAGCCGTGCATTTGCGGATCGGGCCGATCACCGAAGCTGATCAGGGCGCTGCGGTTACGCGCGGCGCGGTAGAGCCGCGCCTCCAGCGTGCCTTCCAGATAAATCCGGGTCACGGTGAAGAGCGCCGAGGCCTGGTCCTCGGTGCGGCCCTCGCGCCGCACCAGCGCGTCAAACAACCGGCCCAGCAGACGCTCCCATTCGCGCAGCCGCTGGTCCACATTGAGCACTAGTTGTTGCATATCTTTCAGCAATTCGTGCTTCTGGTACCAGCGGATGTAGTCGGCGCACTCGTCACGCGCGTCTTGCTGGAATTTTTCCACCCAGACGCCGAAGTCGAGCATCCCGGACTTCTTGCTCTCGCGCAGTTCCTGCTGCGCACGCGTGTAGCGGTTGTCGCGCTCAGCCTGCTCCTTGGCGACGGCGGCGGCGAATTGCCCGATAACCTCATGCACCTTGCGCAGCGGCCCCTGGTCCCCCAGCATCCAGGTCACCTCGGCGAAAAGTTGCGTCAGCGCCGTGCCCTGCTCCGGCGCGTTCGGCGATTGGCTGAATTGCGCGCGACGCCGCTCCAGTTCTCCGATGAAGAGGTCGTCCACCTTCTTCCGGAGGCGCTTTGAGATGGTATCGAGCACGTGTCGCCGGCCCTTCTCGAAGGTGCGCTCGCCGCCGTTGGGGTTGGTGTAGCGCTTCCTGACTTCTTCCAGTTTGTCGGCGAAGCGCGTGCGCGATTCCTCCTGCTTCTCCTTCACTCCGGCGGGGTCGGCGGCGTTCTCCTTGAAGGTCTTGGTCTCCCAGTCCTTCGACTCTTTGGGGCGCTCCGGCTCGGTCAGGGAGTAACAAGGCTCGGCGTAAGTCAGCAGCACCGACTGCTCTTCGGGAGTGCGGTGGCTGCCGGTCAGTTCGTACCAGATGGTGACGATGCGCCGGGCGTCAAGCTCGTTTTTCGCGAAGGCCTCTTTGGCGCGGTCTACCTTGCCTTCCAATTCCAGCAGTTGCTTGAACAGTTCGAGCAGGTTCCGGAACTTCGCGGTCGCGCTGTCGGCCCGATCCTGCTCCGAACCCGAGTAGAGCCGCTCCACGCGATCGCCAACCTCCTTCGGCGCCGCGACGCGGCGCAGATACTCGGCCACCTGCTCCCAGGCGAAGATCTCGGAGAAGGTCTCGGTCGGGACGTAGATGCGCGCCGCGCCGAAGGACGAAGCCGCGGCGTTGTCGTTGACCGCCCTCTCCAGAAGCGTCGGGCCGGAATTGGCGTCCAGGTAAGGGTCAATCGCGCTCGCCACCGAGGTGAAGAACTTCCGTCGCGCCCCGTCCTCGGGGCAGTCGCTGCCAAGGTAGAAGAGGTCGTCGAACAGCCGGCTCTTGACCTGCGCCGCCTGCTGGCCGTTCTTGTCGTAGACGACACGCGAGGAGACCAACTCACGCGTGGTCAAATCCGCATACCGGTCGTCCTGCGGGACGCCCTGCTCCTGCACCCGCTCCAGTTCGCGCAGCAAACTGTAGGCGCGGCCCTGACTGATGCCACGCACATTCTGGTAAACGTTGGGCAACACGATGACGCCGGTGAGCTTGAGCGTGACGCCGTCGCCGGCGGCGAACCGCGTCAAGTAAGCCGCGTCCACCAGGCAACCGGCGCCCGTGCCACCCGCTGAGGAACCGATCAGCCAGATATTGACGTCCGAGCCTTTGGCCAGGTCGGAGAGCTTGCGGATGATCGGGCGCAGGTGGGCGAGGATCTTGGCGGCGTTCTTGAACATCGCGAACCGCCCGATCTGCCGCTGCTGCGCCGCGCCGATGGTGACCGAGAGTTGGCTCTGCGGCACGTTCTCGCCCAGCCACGGAGCGTGCAGCCAGTCCTTCAGGTGCGGGTAAGCGTCCGGCTTGCCGGCCTGCGAGAGGTAATCGTAAACGTGGGTGCGGAGGTCGGGAGCGAAGTCCACCAACTGGAAATACTCGGTCAGCGGATCGAGCGACGCCGCCTCGTCCTCGCTCTTGGCGGTTTTCTCCTCAGCCGCCCCGCCGACGATCTGCACGGCCTTGCCCGGCTCCCAGTCAGCGATTGTGTCAAAGAGCAGGAATTTGATCGTCTCGGGCACCCGCCCGTACTTGAGCACCGTCAGTTCCTTGAGCGCGGTCAGTACGTGAGCGCCCGTGCCGCCGAATCCCATGACCAATGCTTGCATTGCCATATAACTTTTCTCCTTTACGGTTTCTCTTCGAGGCTGATCGCGTAGTCGTTGCGCGGCAGCCCCTTCAGCCGGTCGACCCTGCCTTTGCGCAGCCGTACGGTGTAGATCTTCTTCGGATCGTTGTCCCAGCTATAGACCGCCTCGGCCTCGACGCGGTCGAACAACGGCGCGCGTTTGATGCGCAGCTTCACGGCGATGTAGTCGCGGTCATCGGTCGAGACGCTGTAGACCCGGTCGTAGTTGAAGTGGTCGCTCCCGGTGATTGAGAACTTTTTGCCGTAATGCCCTTCCGGGTCGGAGTCGGCGTCATAGATTTTGACCGTGACGGTGCGACCCTTGCGCCAGTCGGCGACCCGGATCACGCATTTCGGCAGCGCCCACCTGCCGAACAGGAGGAGGCCTCCGCCCAACAACACCAGCGCGCCCAGCAGCAATGGTCCCATGATGAGCCAGGAGAAGCGCACCTTCATCGCCAGCGCCAGCGGGTCGCCGCCGATCCGCTGCTCCTCGGCGTCCTCGGATAGCTGGATCGAATCGAGGTAGTTCCCGGCCGTGATACGTCCAGGCTGTTCCGCCAGACGCAGATACACGCGGCCGGGCGTCCACCAACCTTCGCCGCTCGTCCAATCGAGCCGCGCCGTCACCGCGCTGGTGAACGTCCCATCGGCGCCGAGGGTGAGCGGCAGCGGCCCGGCGCCCAACGGCGCGCCGGACTGATCAACCAGTTCCAGTTGCAACCACGAGGCCGGGTCTTTGACCAGACCGGCGAGGTTGGGCGCCTTATTGCCTTTGGCGTCCACCACCGAGAATGTCAGGCTGGCCCTGGCCTCCGGTCGCATCAGGCGGAAGCCGTCTTCCGGGTCAGGGTCGCCAAACTGAATGAAGTAAGGGGTCAGGTTGTTGACATCCAGCGTCTCATCGTACGAGGAGGCGTTCGCGGCGAAGACGTCCACCTCCTTGCCGTTCTTGAGCTTCACGAGCCCCTGCAATCGTATGCGGTATGAGCCCAGGGCGGGCGGCTGCCACCGGGCCGCGAATTTGCCATCGCCCAGGAACTCGGTCTTGATGGGCGCAATCGGAGGACCGGACGGCGGCGTAATGACGATCATGCCGTTGATCGGGTAATCCGAGAGCGTCTCCAGCGGCGCTCCCTGTTTGTCACGCGCCTGGAAGAGGATGCGCGCCGGAGCGGCGAGGCCGGTGGCTTTGGCGGGCGAGAGCCGCTTGATGTCGGCGGCGGTCTCCTCTACCCGCCAGGTGTAGCTGCGCGCCGGGTCGCGTTTGATCTTGTAAACGCCGATCTTCGGGTCCTCGACCACGAAGCGGACGAAGTTACCAGGGCTGGTCGCCGGTCCGCCGGAGGAGGCCGGGATATCATTGCCGTCAGGGTCGGTGACACCGGCCGCCGACCGAGGCTGTCCCATGTTGATGACGAAGACGACGCGCCGCAGGTAGGGAGGGCAATAGTACTCGTCGCCGTTGAGCGGCGAGCTTTTGGAGCCGAGCCAGTCGTCCGCGATGTCCTGCATGATCGTGAAGATCTTCGACGAGGCGCTTTCGGCCAGTCGCGCGCGGTCAGTCCCGGCGACGCTCTTCCAGAAAGCTCCGTCGCCCTCGTCCCAGAAATTGCTGGCGTCGTTCAAGCCCACTACCCAGATCTCTACTTTCCGGCCGTTCAACAACTGAGCTTGAGCTTTTATATCGGACTGCAACTCGGAGGTCGTGCGGAGGCCGGGGAGGTCGGGGCGTCCGTCGGTAACGATGAGCATCACCCGTCGGCGGCCGGGCAGTGACGGTTGCGCGGCGTCCATCTTCGCGTACTCAGCGAGGGCCAGCCGCATCGCCTCCGGGGTGTTGGTGTTCCGCAGCGGTTTGTCGGTTACGGCGCGTTCGACCACGGCCTTGGCGCCGCGCAGCGCCCCGCCCGGGTCGGACGGGTTGTAGCGGATGACGTGGTTCGAGAGGACGACCGTGGCGTTGTCGCCGAAGTCAATCACCGAAACGCGGTGCACGAACGGCGTGCCCTCGACGTGCTCGGCCATGCGATAGATCAAATTCTTGGTCTGTCCGATGCGGTGGGCGTAACGGTCGTTGCGCGGGTTCTGCCACATGCTGCCCGACTGATCAATCAGGATGGTCACATCCAGCCCGGAGAAGGATGCGGACGGGCCGGCCGGCGATTGCGGGTAGACCGCCTGGCCGAAGACGAATAGCAGGAGTTGGAGCAGGATCATTGTTCGTTTGCGCATTCAGGCGTCCCCTTGTCCAGGTATTCGCACACCCAATCAGGCAGGTGTGGGCGACTATTGCGGGCTTCGAGAACATCCTTCAACGTATCGCGCCGCGCGCGGTCGAAGCGGTGGTAAACCTTGAGTGACCGTGGCGCTTGCGGCGGGATCAGCTGGAGGTATTTGAGATGAGCTTTGGGATCGAACGATCCGCTCGACGCCACCTTCGGCTGCTGGTCTCTGTCTTCCAGCAGGGTGATGGCCTGCGTGAATTCCACCTCTTCGGCGTGTAGCGCCTCGAGCGTGTCAGCCAGCCGATTCAATTGGGGAAAGCTCGACTTGGGCAGCAAAACGCAAGCCTCGTGGTATATCAGCGCCTCGTACTCGGCTGAAACGATGCGCCACATGGCGCCGCCTTCAGCCCCGGCTTGGACGAAGACCTTGATGACGTCGTTGACGTGACCGGCCAGCTCGGCAAACAGCCCAGGCTCCAATATGTCGAGCGGGGCTTTGCTGCGACACCGCTCGGCGGCCTCGCGAATACGCTCCTCCGAGGAGAAGAGGTCTCGAAGCGGCGCCAACCGTTCCAACTCCTCCAGCAGCCGCGCGCGGACAGCGACGCCGTCCAGACGCATGGCGCGGGCGTGCGCATCTTCAAAATCCTGGCGGTTGACCTCCTGCCGCATGTCTTCATCCTTCAACCGCGCGAGCGGCGCCAGCACATCGGTCAGATCTTTCAAACGCGATTTGGCCCGAGTGAACTTCGGCGACTCCTGCGGGCGCTCGACCGGATGCGGCGCCTGGTTGAGAAAACCGTTGAGCAACTCCCGGCGGCGCTCCTCCCGTTGTAAAGACTCGCGAAGCGGCTTGAGGTCGTCCAGTTCAAGCGTGGCCCGCTCGGCCAGCGCGCTCAGCACGCGCTCGGCGACCCGGTCGCCTTCCGCGCCGAGGTCATCCGCCGCCCCGTGGAACGGCGCGGCCACTTCGCTTTTGCTCGAGAACGCCTGGTAAGCCCAAGCCAGCATCACGGTATCGTTTTGAGTTTGCCAATGGAGCAGCAGCTTCTTTAATCGCCGATCTAACAGTTCGCTCGGCGAGACGTCTCCCAGGTAACGCGCCAACTGGCTGACGCCGCCCGCCGAGAAATCGTGGAGGACTCCTTTCTCAATCTCGATCCACGTCGCCCACTCAGCCAACTCTCGCGCCGCGGCGTCCCCCTTTACTTCCGTGGCCAGCGCGCGGGAGAGGAGTTTCGCCAGTTTCGCCAACCAATCCTGTTGATTCTCAGCCCACACCGTCTCGATCGTCTCCAGCAGGACGCGGTGTGGCTGCGCGACGTAACGCCGAACGTTGTGCCATTCGTCACAGAGGATCTTGGCCGCGGCCGCGGCGCCAACCGCACGCGCCTGTTCAACCCTCAACCGCGTACTCAAGCGCTCCGCATCGGCGCTGGTCGGCGTCAGTTTTTTCAGTTCCCGCTCCGCTTCGGCAAACCGCCTGCTTTTGATATGCCGCTCCACCCAGCCGACGGTCACCTTACGCAGCAAATCCTGCCGGTAAGTTTGCAGGTTTGGGTCGTTCATTTCCTCGTTCAACGAGGCGGCGGCGGCGGCGCACTCTTCCGGTGTGGCGAGATTATCCTCCAGCAACTTTCCCAGCGCCGTGTACCATTGCTGCTGGCGCTCAGCCGTCTGCCGCGCCAGCGCTTGCAACAACCCATCGGGCTTGGCCGACGGCAATTGTTTGCTCGTCGCCCGCCAGGCCGCCCACCACTGCGCCGCGTCGCTCCAACTCGCCAATGTCCCGCGGCGCGTCAGCGATTCCAATTCGATCAGAGCCTCTTTGCCAGCGACCAGCGCGGCGTAGATTTCGCCGGGGTTGTTGGTCTTGAAGAGATCGAGGAACTTCTCAAGTTCCCAGCCGGCCAGCGCGCGATCAAGCTGGTAGCAGGATCGGCGGCGCGAGGCTTCGAGTCGCAGCTTGTGGGCGAGGACGTGGTTGGGCGACTGCGCGAGAATCGCTTCAGCGATCCGCAAGCCGTCCGCGTAAGCCTGCTCCGACTCCGGTATCTCCTCGCTCTTGAAATTACTCATCGCCGTCTCGATTTGCCGGAGCCACTCCGCGTGCCGCACGGCCTCTTCACGGAAGGCTGCGGGAACAGGCAGCCCGCCCGAGCCGGCGGCGGGCAGCTCAAAGACCTTACCCTCCTGCATGGCCTTCCAGGCGGCGGCGTTCCTGCCGGTCTCGTCAGCCATCTCCGTTATCCGCGCCGCCACCGGCGGCGGCGTCCCGTCCGCGTCTTTACGCAGGCGGTTGGCGACCACGACCAGTTTATCCGGATCGAAAGCCCGCTCCGCCTCTCTGCTCGCGTCGCTGGCGAGCGCCTCCAATCCTCGCCTGAACCAATCCTCGCCCATCTCCCATCGCCCGGCGTGAGACTCCGCCGGCAAGCGATTGAATTCCGTCCAGAAGCCGCGTAACTGTTCGAGCGTTACGGCGGCCATGGCCTGCGCGCGGGCAAACTGCCGGACGAACGACACCAGACGCGCGCGCGCTTCTTCGAGCTGAGCCTGCCAATCCTGGGGCGTCCGCGCGCTGGCCATGTAATGCCGCAGTTGCGGCGTTAGCTCCGCCTGCAGGCCCGCCTCGAACCAGTTGGTCGGCGCCTCAGATGGGAGGCGCCGCAGCAGCGCCTGCGCCTCCCGGCGGAGGCGGTCAACTTCGTAAACCTCTTCCTCCAGCCGCTCGACCTTCGCCTTGAATGCGTTGGGAGGCGCGCCCAGCGCGTCCAACAACTGCCACGCCTCGCTGAGCGCCCAGGCCTTCAGCGCCTCGTCAATCCGCATGGCCGTCTCCTGCAGGCGCAGGTGGAAGAGTTCGTCGCGTAATCGCCCAAACTCCGGCAGTTCCTCGTAGGCGGCTACTCCGCGGACGGCGGCCACAAAATCGTTTAAGGACTCAATCTCTCCAGCCTCCGCGCCCGCCTCCACTCGTGGCAGCGCATCCTCAATCCATGCCCGCAAGTTCCTGATAACATCGGCGCGCAACGGCACGGTCACGCCCGGATGGGTCTCCAGCCGTTTGAGAAAATCGGCCAGCCGGTAGTCGGCGAAACCACGGATCGAAGGCCACATGTCCATCAACTCGTCCAGCTCCGGATCGAGAATCTCCTCCACCGGCCGGTCGCCCGCCGCCAACAGGTCATACGCCTTTTTGGCGTAGACGCTTCCTTCCGCCTCGCTGATGACTTTGCGCAGCGTCTCCCGCCCCCGTTCCCGCTGCTCGGGATCGGCGCCGCGCAACTTGATTTTCGCCTCACGGATCATTTCACAATACTGGTCCATCACTTCACTTCAATCCACGGCCCCCAATAAATGACGTGCCCGCCAGCCCGCGGGAAGAGAAACCGCAACTTGTAGACGCCCGCCGGCACGTTCTTCACCGTCGCCCCGGTGATCGCCCTTGCCCCGCCGACGGCCAGGCCTTTGTCGGAGGCGAAGAACTCGAACTGATCCGGCGCCGCGCTGGCGCTGATCGGCTTCGCGACCAAGTCCAAGCCCTGGCCGTCGCGCACAAGCGCCGGCACGGCCTGGTTGGTCAGCGCGTAAACCGCCGCGAAGTTCTGAGTCGCCCGCACATCCCGGCCTTTGACCGCCACGCCGACACCGAGGTGGGTGTAATCCTGCTTGAGGATGTTGGTTCTGTGACCGAGGCTACGCATCCAGTCGTTCATAATCATCGCCGCTACCTTCTTCCGATCAGTCAAGTCGAGGTTCACCCCCATCCAGATGTTCTCGCCCGTCAGCCCAATCATTTGCCGATGCGCCTTCGCGATCCGGTCGGCCGCCGACAGCCCGTCCGGATCGTCATGCCCGAAGAAGCCGCGGACGAACATATCATCGCTGTGCCCGCGCGCCGTCACTTGCAACGTTGGATCCGATTGCAACGAACCTGCCTTGACCTTCGCCCGCTCCTGATTGACCAACGCCAGAATCTCACCCTCCATCTGATCGGCGTGCGTGACGCCCGCCCGCGCCACGTCGGCCGCGCCCGGTCGCGGTATCGCCGGTCCAATAGTCGAGGCTGGCGGCCCAGCGATCACCGCTCCGCCCAACGTCCCATCCGGCGCCGGATTACTGGCGCGCCCTCTCACATTCGGCTGCGTGGGCGTCCCCCTCGACCCGATCACCGGACGGAGCCACAAGAAGAGCGCCAACAACAGCCCCGATAGAATCGCCAACGTAATGATCAGCTTCATTTTCAAACTCTCCTTTCGTCCACGCTCGACGAAAAGTTACTCCCTTCAGTTTTGCAACCACGCCGAAGGGTTGACGAGCGAAACGCGGCCCGGATTCCTTTGCTCCCCGCTAACGCGATAGGGGAACGAGGTAACATCCACGACGACCTCGCCGTTGTCCATGCTTTGCAATTTTCTGCGGACCTTGTCTTTTACCGTCGGCAAACTACGTAAACTTGGGTAGACCGGCTCAGTCTCAATCCCCTGCGGCAAAGGCTCGAATAACCCTATCTCGATGACGTCAACGTTTAGTTCATACAACGCAGCCTGCGTGGACGAACAGGCCATGGAAACAGCTTCCCGCAATAACCTAAAATCCCGCTTGCCGGTGTAGTAAGTGCGCAGCAACAAGTCAGCCCGGATCAGGTAGTGCAACCACTTCTGGCTAAACCCGGCAGTAAGACCAACACTCCACAGCCGGTCCCCCGAATACTCTTCCATTTCAGCGAGCAGTTCCTTCAACCCTTTCCTCACCTTGTCGAGGTAGAGCGCCTCGATTACCTCCGCCTGCTCGGCGGAACCAGTCGCGCGCGTCGCCTTCTCCAACGCGATAAGAGCGGCCGAAAGCCCCATCCTGAGTTGCTGATAGACGCTCGATTTCCTTTCCTTCCGTAACTGGCTAAGCGCCAGTACGACCGCCTGCTCGTCTTCCTTCAGGTGATCAGCCTTGTAGTTGAGTTGGAGCGCAATTTCCTCGACCAACTCTTTACTGGCTACGAGTTGGGAATGCGCCGTTTCCAACCGCCGTTGCAAGTCGTCTCGTTCGGCCTGTAATTGCAGCGCCCTCCTTGCCTCAGGCTCCAGCTTCAGGTATTCCGTCGCCAAGGATTCCACCATCACCATCATTGAACCACTGATTCCGGGTAATGCCCTGTTTACCTGATCTGCTACCTCCCGGTAATCCGTGGCGATCGCATCTATGGTCCCGGTGAAGTTACTCTGATCAGGGTGATACATTCCTAGCTTCTCTATCACTCCAAAATGATCCTCTATTAAGATTTCCACGGCTGTAGGCGCCTCCACATTATTTCTGAAATAACCGCGCAGCGACGTTTCTATCTCTCCGTATTTTTTGACGACCGCGGCGTCTTCTCCCATCCTAGTTCTGATTTTGCCGGTAATATCATGTAACAGGGTAGATTCGCCCTGCCTTGTATCAAGGTAATGATTCCTAACATAACTCAGGTCTTCTAAGACATACTCCCAATACCGCTTCGTTTCTGTGACAGACAACTGATGCTTACTGACTTGCCGCTCTAAAGATTGAAAAACCGAAATGGCCACCCCCACATCCTCAACGAATGTGTCCATTCGATCCCCATCATGGTATTTCTTCCCGTACCACAGGCGCCAAATATGCTGCAAATTCTGACTAACCTCGAGACATTTCTCCAACTTGCCGTCGAATCCGCGCACGTAGGCCTTTACTTCGGCGGACTCCTTCGCAAGAATGGAAAGCGACTCTGGCATATTCTGAGCGACCAGCGTCATATCCGTTCCCCCCGGCAATGAAGGCCCGGCATGGCTGGAATCAGTCGTCCAAACTCCGGGGGATGCCAGGCCGCCTTGGAATTCCGTTAGCTGGCCATATAACTGGTTATGCAAATTGATACATGCGCCGCGCCAATCCTTCGCGCACTGTTTATACTGGCTAGCCGAATTGGGTTTGCCGGAATCCTCTCCCAGCTTTTCTTTCAATATACCCCAAACTCTCTCGCGGCGATTTAAATGTATCAATTTTTCTTCTTCCAATTTAAAAAGAACGGTCCTAGCCAGTTCATTAGGCCCTTTCGTTTGGTCTTTAGCCTCATCGTCCCGCCACACCCCGGAGTGTTTCTGATCAATCTCATCGATGTTGGAGTTCGACTGACTGACAATTTCCCGCCAGATACCCATGATTCGAGGCAGTTGTCCGTTTGGAACCTCCGCGTCCATATCCGGATTTTCGATCTCAGCGCTGGAGCCGTTCTTCAGCAACCGCCACCCCTTGTTATACCTGTAATACGCGAAGCCAATGACTGTGTAACTGTAATACGCCAGGCTAAGGACAATAAGTAAAGCCACCAGCGTCGTGAAGAAGATAGAAATGAACCAGATGGGCGCGCCGCCGAAAATCGAGTTTTTTTCCGCAAGTAGTTCTCTTACCTCGTTTTCCAAATCTGTTATTTGAGCTATCAACTGCTTCTTTTCATCTTCCAACGAAAGCTTGGAACCAGCGGCGCCAGTATTCCGCCCTTCAGCGGCCAACACGTTAGACACGTACTGACGGATAGCTATGGCAAATCCCATGTCGTTCTGCAACCCGGCAAAGAACGTTTTATTTCCGGCTGAAGCGTCTTCGACCTTTCCATCATCGACGCCGACGCCGCGGTTTTTCAGGTAACTCGCTACTTCGCGCAAATTCGCAGGGGCGGTATCAATGATTTTTATTAGATCTTGAACTCCTGTTACTTGTGGATCCTCTGGTAAACATTTCGCCCCGGCAAAGAAAGCTTCGATGGCTGGCTTCGGCCTGCTTTCAATCGTTCGGCCTCCTCCATAACTCACCAAAGCATTACCTAAAACGCCTTTTGCATCATCTCGATGGGTGGGCGAAGCAGACGTAGCGTCAATCCAGTAGAGACAAAACACTTTGCTGCTTGCCGTGTTATCAGGCGTTAGGACTACGCCCAGCGCTTTGGCGTTATCGCCGTTGATAGGGGCTTCGGCGGCCACCAATCTTAGTTGGTGGTTTTTCCCATCGCACACGACGGGGTTGGCGCTTTTGACTATCTGCGCTTGCTGGGCAAAGGCGGCCACGGCCGTGGCGCAAGTCAGCCCCAAGCAAACCAGGAGACTTTGAAGCGCCCGCGTGGCTAAATCGAAACACGCAACATTGGTACGGTACCGGGAGCGGTAGCGACCGGGCGCCATCGAAAGCGCTCTCTCCGATGGCGCCCGGTCGCTACCGCTCCCGGTACCGTACCGTCGCGTGTCCCAGTGTTGTGTGTTTCGATTTAGACATCCCCATGCCTCTCGGATCAAACGAGCGGGAAGTGGCGCGGTGGGCGCATTGGCGCTCGAAGATTCTGTCCTGTCAATGAGTGGTTGCGACATACTCTTGCCTCCTTTACCTCGGCTTACCCCTGCGGATCCAACAAAACGTTCCCCACCGGCCAGGGTGGAGTGGTGACGGTCTTGGCGACTTGTACCTCCGTAAAAATGGGGGTCCGGTTCTCCCCGTCTTCGCCTTCCAGGTAGATCGCCAACTCTCCATTCCTGATCTCCTTGCGGACGTATAGATTTTTATCGCCGCCCAGGATGTCGTCGCGGCGGAAGTATGGGTCGGCCAGGTCAATGTAGAAGTGCTTGCGCAGTGATTTCATATCCTCGCGCGGGTTTGGATTTTCAAGGTTAACCTGCACGAGCCGGAAGGTCGGACTGGGGGTTAAATCAATGGGCTTGTCCCAGTCTTCTTCCAGCACCAAATCGTCGTCGTGATTGATCAAGACACCTAGTTTCGGCGTCAGGGCGGCCTCGTCGCTGGTGTCGGTGAACTCCCGGCTCAAGCTTTGGCGCGCGATTGCCCCCAGCACGACGGCGCTTTTCATCGCATCATCGGCGAGCAGGTCGGGTTTTTCCGCGCTGTCGGGGAACTGCCCCCAAACCCTCTCGCGCAGCCCCGGGTATAGCGCTCCGCGCCCCGAGACAATGACCGTGTTGACGGCTTTATGCCCGCCCGGCGCGTCAGCGGCGTCAATCAATTCATCAATTACTTCTTTGGTCACGAACTCGATGAACTTCAACATACGGTCGTCACGGTGTATCAACCGCGCCGGAATCGAAAGGTAGGTGTAGCCCCCCTCCGCCACCCACAAGCCAGGTTTATCCGTCGGTTCCTCGGCGTTCGGCCGCTCCTGTTCCCTGGTGTACCGTACTACTTCCATTTCCTTGCCGATGCCTACCTTAACTTTGAACGGCGGGTAATCAGCCAAGCCTCCGCCGTTAGCCAGCGCTTCTCTGCACCCCTTGCTCCACTCGTGCTTGGCCTCGCGAATCCAATTCCATAGGCGGATGATGGCGCGTTGATGTTCAAACTTGTTCTCCTTATCCAGGGATCGTCCCACGACCGGAAACCGATATTCGAACCCCTGGGAATTAACAATGTCTCGATTGGGCTTCCGATCACTCAAGAGGCGGTGAATGAGACGCGCCAGAATCTCATCTATGTAATTGCCGGCCACGGGCACGCCGAGGCGTTTCTCCACCTTCCATTCCAGCGGGTAGCGTGGCGGGTCTTTCTTCCACACCACTTTGATCAGGGAGAGGTCTAAAGTTCCGGCCCCGAAGTCGTAAACCAGGATGGTTTCCGTCCCCCCTCGTGGCCGCTTGCGCTCCTGCTCGGTGCAGTAATAGTAGGCCACCGCGTCGGATTCGCTGATCAGGCGGATTCTCTCTTTCAAAGGGAGGTGGAAGCGGGTCGGCAGCTCGTCCGTTTTATGGGCGATCCTCGGCTTACCTAATGAGCTATGGGCGATCCTGTGCAGGAGGTCTTGATGCCGTCTCGTGAATGTATTGGGATGAGAGATTACGATCTGGTCGGCGCGGTAGTCAGGCTCGAACAGGTAAGCCTCCGCCAGCGCGGCAAAGCCTGACTCCACCATCTTCTCCAGGGGAAGCATTTCCTGAACCTCTTTACCATTCTTCTTTATCTGAATGGGGATGTTGCGCGAGGCCGTGCCCAACCAGGACTTCAAGGAATAGATGATCCTGCCCGCATGCTCCTCGAAGTCGTGCGTGACGGCCGGCAACCCAATAAAATCAGGCTCGCCCGGCGTCCGAGAGAGGTTCTCGGAGTAATAGCCGGGGAAGCCGGGCCGGCTCCTATCGCCTGATTCATCGCGCAGATCCGTGTTACAGCAAATCCAACTGGGCAACAGGTGGGAATTGCCGCGCTCCGGGTTCTCCGTGTCATATTGGGCGAAACTGCGTCCGCCACTCACGGTGACGTCTTGCAGCGGGACCATCATCACGTCGTTGGCGCGCCCCATACCCAAGGCGGCGCTGATGGCCGAGGTGCCGAAGTCTATTGCCAGCCAATTCAAGCCTGGCAGTTGTTCAAGGCTGAGCGGGACGACGACCGTCAGCGCGCGCGGTGTCTTGGCCCCCTGATCGTCCACGATGCGGATGTCGAGTTTGACCTCCGCCGCGATCCGGTCGGTTTCGATGCGCGCCGGGACGATGTGAGAAATGTAGCTCGGGTGTAGGCGCACCGCGCGTGTTTGCGACGACTCGCCTTCTTTGACGACGGTTCTGGGCTTCGGCGCCTTGAAATCGTAAACGCCCAGCAGGTCGTCCAGTGGCCGGCCGCCGTCCATCCGGATGCTGTTTCGGACAGCCTGGTCGCAACGGATGCTGGTGGTCAGGTCCACCTCGACCACGCCCCGGCCTGACTTGC
>Ga0187894_10000140_pt1 | contig 92818 bp, 86 predicted proteins | sample GBC1701081metaG_FD_136650 | JGI IMG/M metagenome (GOLD analysis project Ga0187894, IMG submission 136650) | White microbial mat communities from a lava cave in the Kipuka Kanohina Cave System on the Island of Hawaii, USA - GBC170108-1 metaG ...
CTGATGAACTCCCTTGTTTGTCATGCTGAGCGCAGCGAAGCATCCAGTTGGGAGAACGCAGCCAGCGAGCGCACCGGATACCCTGATGGACCCTTCGCTCCGCTCAGGGTGACAGACCGGGGTGAGTTCATCTCCGGAAACCGCCGAAAGCGTTGCGCTTTCGTTGGATCTCTCAGGATGACATGCATTCATGAGCGCACGAGCGGAAGCGTCACGCGGAAGCGTCCGCCCCCGGACGACACCTCGAGCTCGCGGCCGGCGAGGAGCTGGACGCGCTCGCGGAGATTGGCGAGCCCGGTGCCGGACGGGAGCGCGGCCGCCGGCTTCGGGCGCAGCGGATTGGTGACGACGATCGCGTCGCCCTGTCGTGCGACTTCGACGCGGAGTGGATCGGTGGAGTCGAAGCGGTTGTGCTTGATGGCGTTCTCGACCAGCACCTGGAGGGCGGCGGGCGGGAGCTGCAGGCCGGCGAGGGAGTCGAACCCGACCAGTTCCACGCGCAGGCTGCGCGGGAAGCGCAGCTCCATCAACGCGATGTAGGCGTGGATGAAGGCGAGCTCGCCGGCCAGCGGCACGAGGTCGCGGTGGCGCTGCGCGAGGAGGTAGCGCGAGACGTCGGCGAGGTGCGAGTTGAAGGCGGCGGCGGCGTTCGGATCCTCCTCGATGAGCGCGGCGAGGGTGTTGAGGCAGTTGAACAGAAAGTGCGGGGCGAGCTGGCCCTGCAGGGATTGCAGCTCGGCCAGCAGCCGCGCGCGCTCGAGCCGGGCGAGCCGGAGCTGGTCGCGCTCGCGCTCCTTCTGCAGGAAGAGCATCTCGTAGGCCTGCGCGACGAAGACGGCGGCGATGACGGTGTCGGTGGTGATGAAGCTGACGACCGCCCAGTTGGCGGTCGGGAACGGGGCGCCGATGAACCATTGCCAGAGCGCGACGGCGGCGATGGTCACGGGGATGGTGTAGACCACGCACGCCCCGGTGATGAGCAGCAGGCGCAGGAGCAGCCGCGGATACTCCAGCAGGGCCGTGCGCAGCCGGAGGATGAGCGCGCGGTTGCCTTCCCACAGGGCGGCGGCGGCGAGCAGGAACCACGCCGTGCCGAGCCAGTAGACGGACTCGCGCCAGGTGTGTTTGCCGAGCAGGTCGGTGAGCCGCGGGATGAGCAGGCCGAAGAACACCGCGCCGCCGAGCCGCACCCAGCCGTCGCGCACCACGGGAAGCGCCCCGGCATCCGGCGCGGGGCCGTCCGGGTTCAGCCGGGAAATATCCGGGTTCGGGCTGGTGCGGGTTGTCGTCATGCCGCGGCGCCGGGAAGGTGCGCGAAACCAACCGCAACTCCAACCCCAAACCGCCATGCCCGGGCAGATCACCTTCAACCACCTCGCCGTCCTCGTCGCCACGCTGGGCACGTTCATGCTGGGCGGGCTCTGGTATGCCCCCGGTGTGTTCGGCCGCGCGTGGATGCGCGAGTGCGGCTTCACCGAGGAGTTCCTCCTGAAGCAGGGCGGCATGGGCCGCATCTTCGCCGTGTCGTTCGTGCTCGAATACCTCATGGCCTACAACCTCGCCGCCTTCCTCGGGCCGAAGGCGACGTTCGCGTTCGGGCTCTTCGCGGGCTGCGCGGCCGGGCTCGGCTGGGTCGCGCTGGCCTTCGGCGTCACCTATCTGTTCGAGCGGAAATCGCTGAAGCTGTTTTTCATCAACGCGGGCTATCACGCCGTGGCCTTCACCCTGATGGGTGCGATCCTGGGCGCCTGGCATTGAACATGGCCTGATCTGCCGCCGTCACCGATCGCCATGAAAGCGCGCATCTTCGTCCTGCTGACCGTGGTCGCCGCCACCCTGCGCGGCGCGGAAACGCCGGCCGCACCACCCGAGGTGCGGCACTTCGACTTCTGGGTGGGCGACTGGGAGGTGTTCGACCGCTCCAGGGGATTCAAGATCGGGGACAATCACATCGAGCTGATCGAGTCGGGCCGGGTGCTGCTGGAGCGCTGGCGCGACGTGCGCGGCGGCACGGGGGTGAGCATCTCGGCCTACGATGCGGCAAACGAACGCTGGCAGCAGACGTGGATGGCGGCCAGCGGCAAGGTGAACAATTCCTACGGCGGCCTGCGGGAGGGCGCGATGGTGTTGACGACGGCGCCGTCCGGGTTCGACCGCTGCACCTGGACCCCGCAGCCGGATGGGACCGTGCGCCAGCAGATCGAACAATCCGCGGACGGCGGGAAGAGCTGGCAGACCATGTTCGACGGCGTTTACCGGCGCAAATCCGCCGCGGCCACTCCGGCATCTTCCCCATGAGAAAAGAACCCGATCCCTCCCGTCTGCTCCGGCTGGCCCTCCGGGCCAATGCCGTGTTCTCCACCGTGTGCGGAGCCGCCTTTCTCGTCGCGTCGCCGGCCATCGCCGGATTCATCGGGCACGACCGACCCGCCGACCTCGGCGCCACGGGATTCTCGCTGGTGTTGTTCGCCGCGGGGTTGTTCTGGCTCGCCTCGCGGCCGGAGATCAGCCGCCCCGGGACGTGGCTCGCCGTGGCCCTCGACGTCGCGTGGGTGTTGCTGACCGCCGGGCTGCTCGGCGCGGGCTGGTTCAATGCGGCGGGCAAGACGGCCGCGGTCCTCGTGGCGCTGGTGGTGGCGGATTTCGCCCTGTTTCAATACCTCGGCTTGCGCCGTCTCACCGGACGACGACACTCGTGAGCGCCTTGGGCATCTACCTTCGCGCCCTCGACTTCCTCCTCTCCCCGCAACCCCCGACCCCGGAGCAACCCCATGGACCAGGCCACGCAGACGATGATAGCCAACCTCGAGAAGAACTCCGGGCGGACGCTCGCCCGGTGGATCAAGCTCGTGCAGGACTCCGGCCTCGCAAAACACGGCGAGATTGTCGCGCTCCTGAAGACGAAGCACGCACTCGGCCACGGCTACGCGAACCTGGTCGTGCACATGATGAAACAGGGCGACGCCCCCGCGCCGGCGCCGGGCGCCGATCCGGCGGACGAGTGGTTCGCCGGCGACAAGGCCGCGATGCGGCCGGTCTATGACGCCGTCCTCGCCATCGTGAAGAAGTTCGGCCGCGACATCGAATACGCCCCCAAGAAGGGCTACATGAGCCTCCGGCGATCAAAGCAGTTCGCCTGCGTGCAGGCCTCGACGAAAAACCGTGTGGATGTCGGCTTGCAGCTCAAGGGGGTCGCGCCCGCCGGCCGGCTCGAGGCCGCGGGCAGTTGGAACGCGATGGTCACGCGCCGCGTGCGGCTGGAGAACGTCGCGCAGGTGGACAAGGAACTCGCGGGCTGGTTGCAGCGCGCCTACGACGCGGCCTGAGGCGGGCTTGAGCGGGAGCCGGTGGCCGAGGGTGGAACGTGCTGACCTCAGCGCGTTGCTTGCGAGCGGAAATCCTGCAGCGCCTTGAGGTCAAGGCGCTCCACCGTTCGATTCGGGAGCGCCCGCCCCTCGACGGGCTCGAGGCCCTGAGTCCCGTCGAACGGGCAAGCGGGCTGCCCACAATCGTCTGACGCGGAAACGGGTTTGCGCTTGGTGCCGCGCGCCGGTTGTCTGGCGGCGCAGTGGCTGCAGTCAGGCTGATACCGGAATCATGGCACGCGCGCTTGATCGCGGGCGCCGTCGCGTGGGGACTCGCGCTCACCGCGCTCTCCGCCTACCAGGCGCGGCGCGATGGCCCGCCGCCGGAGAACCGGCCGATCCGCGAGCCGGACGGAGGATTCGTCACCGCCGACACCTGCCGTTCCTGCCATCCCGGCAACCACGCGAGCTGGCACGCCTCGTTCCACCGCACCATGACGCAGGTCGCGAAGCCGGAAAACCTGCAAACCAATGCCGACGGACTGGAGCTGGAGCACGCCGGCATCACCTGGCGGTTGGAGCGGCGCGGCGACGCCTATTATGCGCGGCAGCGGTCGCCCGGGGGCGATGGGTTCGGCGCGCCGCGCGAAGTCGTGCTGCTGACCGGCTCGCACACGCTGCAGATCCTCTGGCTGGAGACCGGCGAGGGGCGCACCCTCGTGCAGTTCCCCTTCGCCTACATCATCGCGGAGAAGCTGTGGGCGCCGGTCACGCAGACGTTCCTCCTGCCGCCGGAATACCGGGATTTCTACGCCGTCGGCGAATGGAACGGGGCGTGCATGGACTGCCACGTCACCGACGCGCGCTCGCGGTTCGTCGCGGGCGACCGGTTCGACTCGAAGGTGGCCGACTTCGGCATCTCGTGCGAGGCGTGTCACGGCGAGGGAGCAACGCACATCGCGCGCAACCGCAGTCCGCTCCGGCGTTTCGCGCTGCACCTGGGCGGCGGAGCCGACGACACCATCGTCAATCCCGCGCGGCTGCCCGCGGCGGAATCCACGCTCGCCTGCGGGCAGTGCCACAGCGTGTGGGCGTTCAACAGCCAGGCGGACAAGCTCGCGTGGAACCAGCAGGGCGGCACCTATCGCGCCGGGGGCAAGGACCTGGCAGAACGCTTCGTCGTGCAGCCGGGCGACACGAGCCATGCCGCGCAGAAGGAGCAGTTGTTGAGAGTGAACCCGCATTTCTTCGGCGACCGCTTCTGGCCGGACGGGATGATCCGCGTCACCGGCCGCGAATACAACGGCACCGTGGCGTCGCCCTGCTTCAAGGGCGGGGAGTTCTCCTGCCTCTCCTGCCACGAGATGCATCCCGCGCAGCCGGCGACGCGGCAGGCGATCGCGGCGTGGGCCGACGACCAGCTCAAGCCCGGCATGCGGGGCGACCGGGCCTGCGTGCAATGTCACGAACCCATCGCGCGCAACCTCACCGCGCACACCCATCATGCCGCGGATTCGGCCGGCAGCAGTTGCATGAACTGCCACCTGCCGCACACCACCTACGGCCTGTTGCGCGCCATGCGCAGCCACCAGGTGTCGTCGCCGACCCTCCGGGAAAGCCTGGAGCACGGCCGGCCCAACGCCTGCAACCTCTGCCATCTCGACCGCACCCTCGCGTGGACCGGCGAAAAGCTGCACGAGTGGTATGCGCAACCGCCCGTGCCGGCGGCGCTGCCGGCGGACGAGCGCGAGATCGCCGCCGGCGTGCTCTGGCTGCTGAAGGGCGACGCCGGCCAGCGCGCGCTGACCGCGTGGAGCATGGGCTGGGCGCCCGCGCAGGTGGCCTCCGGCCGCGACTGGCTTTATCCCTACCTGATCACCGGCCTGGGCGATCCCTACGCGGCGTCGCGCTTCGTCGCCTGGAAGTCGCTGCAGACTTTGCCGGGGTTCGACGGCTTTGCGTTTCCCTATGCCCGCGAGGAAGCCGCCCGCGAAGCCGGCGCCCGCGCGGCGTATGCGAAGTGGTGGGACGGGGTGCGGCGCGACGGCGCGGTCCACCCGCCGGCCGTGATTCTGGATTCGACGGGCCGGCTGCGGGCGGACATCTTCCAACGGCTGCTGCGGCAGCGCAACCAGCGCGAAGTCTTCCTCGCCGAATGAAATCCCCTGTGAATCCTGGTCAGCCTCACCTGCGCTTCGGCTGGGCGTCGCTCTTCGCCTGGCTGACGCTCGGGCTGGTGCTGGAGGCGCTGCACGGCTTCAAGATCGGCTGGTATCTCGACGTCGGCAGCGAGACGCGGCGGCTGATGTTCACGCTCGCGCACGCGCACGGCGCGCTGCTCGCGCTGGTGAACATCGCGGCCGGGCTGACCGCGCGCGCCGGCGCGGTGGAGATTGATTCTGCGGCGTTGCGCCGGGGCGCGGTGCTCCTGCCGCTCGGGTTCCTGCTCGGCGGCATCGTCACGCACGACGGCGATCCGGGGCTGGGCATCGTGCTCGTGCCGGTCGGCGGAATCGCGGTGGCGTGGGGCGGGTTCCGCTTTGCGCGCGCCGTGCGGCGGCGTTGAACGGCTCGTCAGCGCGCGCGGCGGGGCTTGTTCATGGGGCAGACGGGGTGGATCGGGCCGGCGGACCGGCGGGGGGAAGCCCGCCCGGAGGCTGACAAATTCCCGGTCCGGCTCTCCTGCCGATATCCGGGATGTGACTCAGAACCGCAGGACGTATTCGGCGTCGTTGAGGCCGAGGACGAGCCGGTGGTTTTCGACGCTCTTCAGGCGGAGGTTCACGGGCGTGTCCCTGTGGCGCAGGATGATGAAGTCGCCCTCGCGGCGCGGCGCGCCGTCGACGACGACGTAGTTGCGATCGTCGCGGGAGAAGAAGCCGGTGACCCTGATGGTCGAGGCGAGCTGCTGGAGCACCGTCTCGTCGGAGCTGGGCGGAAAGACTTCGGGGCCGGCGCCGCCGTCGGTCTGCACGGGCACGGTGCCGGGCCGCGGGCCGATGATGAAGGGGTTGAAGCGGGCGGGCTCGAAGGCGGGCGGACTGAGGCGCTGGGCGAGGAGGGCGTTGATGCGCTCGACGGTGCGGTCGAAGGGGTCGGTTTTCCGCGGCTCGGCGCGCGGGGCCTGGGCGCGGGCGGCGAGGACGAGCAAGACGGAGAGGAGGAGAAGGAGCGGTCTCATGGCCGGCCGAGGAGGTTGACGGTGAGATTGGCGCTGACGAGCCCGCTGTCGGCATCGCGCCGCTGGACGGTGAGGATCACGACGCGGGTGATCTGCGGGCCGGTTTCCAGCCGGAAGAGGAACCGGGCCACCTGCTCGAAGGAGCCGGTGAGGGTGAACGAGAAGGGCACGGTGCGGTAGGCGGTGCCGTCCTCGCGCGGCGGGGAGTTGAGCTGGCGCAATCCGGAGAGCTGGGCGCCGGATTCCTTCTCATACAGATAGAAGATGTTGAGGTTGTCGCCGAGGTTGGTCTCGGTGACGAGGTGGTCGTCGATGCGCTGGGCGGCGGCGGCGGCGCGAGCGTGCTGCTCGCGCAGGCGCGGGCCGGAGCCGAGCAGGGCGAGCGTCTCCTCGCCCTCGATGGTGCGCTGCTGGTTGAGCGTCTCGAGATCGTTCGAGCGCTGCCAGAGCCAGACGCTGGCGCCGGCCAGCGCCAGGCTGCCCGCGGTGCAGAGCGAGGCGAAGAGGTTGCGGCGGAGGAAGGCGGTGAAACTGGAGGCGGGGGCGGCCATGGCGGGCGGTCACTTCTTGCGCATGGTGATCTCGAAGGTCTGGGCGTCGCCTTGCAGGCCGACGCGGTCGAAGGCGGAAAGGATGATGTCCTTGAAATGCGCGCTGAGGGCGGGTTCCTGGCGGAGGATGTCGATGTAGCGCGAGAGCAACTGGGTGGCGCGATCCGACGGCTGGTTGACCGAGCCGCGCACGACCAGCGTGGTTTCGGAAAGGGCGATGCTCTCGAGGCTGATGTCGGCGGGCCGGGTGCGGCCGAGGTCGAGGAGGAGGAGCGACGTGAGGAAGGGGGAGCCGGCCAGCTCGTAGGCCTGGTCGATGCGCTTGGCGGTGCTGTTGGTGGATTGCTGGAGTTTGCGCAGATCCTCCGCCTCCTTCTGGTTGGCGGCCAGCCGCCGCTCCCAGTCGGCGATGCTGCCCCCCAGGGTGCCGTTGGTGTAGGCGAACCACGCGCAGAGCAGCAGCAGGGCGAAGGCGACGGCGCCCAGGACCACATCGACGAGGAAGCGCAGGCGCACGACGTTGTCCTCGGGCAGCTCGTCGGCGAGCCGGCAGTCGAAATGCCAGTAAACGCCCAGGTCGAGGGGTTCGTCCTTGCGGTTGAACTTCATGGCTGCGCGGGGGCGGTGAAGCGGGCGAGCTGGCTGAGGGGCCCGAGCCAGCGGGGTCCGAGGCTGAGCGAGCCGTCGGCGGGCACGCGGAGGCCGATACGCTCGCACCACGCGGCGCAGTCGGGCTGGAAGTGGGCGAGCTTGTCGGAGGCGGCGAGGGCCTCGCCGATCCAGGCGAGCTTGACGGGCAGGCCGGGGCAGAAGAGCGCGCCCACGCGCTGGCCGGTCTGCAATTCGTAGTAGTCCACGGCGGGCTTGATCTGGCGGGCGAGGGGACGGACGAGCCGGCGGCTGCGCTCGAGCAGCTCGTCGTCGGGGGCCTCGATGCGGATGCGGGCGAACTCGGGGGTGGTCAGCGCAAACTCCTTCTGCGCGGTCTCGATCACGGCGTCGAGGCCGTGCTGGAGGGGCTCGGGGGTGTGGACGCCGTCCTTGCCGAGGATGTAGACGTTGGTGTGCGCGCTCTCGACCTCGCACACGACGATGGCGTCGAGGATCTCCTGGGCGGCGGCGCAGTGGGCCACGCCGCCGAGCATGGGCAGGGTGTTGAACTCGAGACGGCGGGGCAGGATGCCGAGCTTCACGAGGGATTCCTGCATGCGGCGGATGTCGGCATACGGCACGCCGAAGAGCAGCGCATGGCGCGGGGCGCCGTGCTGCTCGACGGGGGTGCCGTCCTTCGGGTTGAGCGCGGCGAGCAGCCAGTCGGTGAGGGATTCGCGGCGGGCGTGCTCGTTGACGAGGCCGGCGAGGTAGTCGGGCTCGGCCAGGCGGCGGGGGTTCACGTTGCCGTTGCGCCGGAGCAGCCCGCCGGGAGGGTTGAAGCCGCACACCGCCGGGATGAGGCCCTTCTGTCCGGCAAAAGTCTCGCGGAGCCAGGTCTCGATCCCGGCGGCATCGGCCGGGGCGAACTCCGCGCCCGCCTCCAGGATGATCGGCGTGTCCTCCAGGCGCGACAGGCGGGCCACGGTCACCTGATGGGTGCCGTAGTTGATGAGCAAGCCGCTGCGGGCGCGTCTGAAAATCATATTGCAGGAGGCAAGAACGGGTTGCGCCGTGAGAGGTTGGCGCAATCCGGGAACGTGTCAACGGCGGCCGGTCAATCACAGCCTGCCAGCGACAAGCGGTGTGTCTGGCAGGATGGGTGGGCGGGCCGCACGGTGGGAAACCCTGCATGGGGCTTTTTGCAGGTGCAGGCAACAAGGGACGCGCCGCGGCGACCCCAGGCAGCCGGGAAAATATCCCGCATCTGCCGCCACGCATCGGCCTATGACGCATGGCTTCCGGAGCGCGGACCGGGGTATGACAGGCCCGGGCGTTGCCCGAGGAGGCTGGCGCGCCGTTGCTCACTCCGTAATTATTACATCATACTTTTCGTCTTCCCGGGCCGCGTCGTGCTCCGGCCGGGAACCCGACCGCCAACTGATGACCGCCGCGCCCCACCGCCTCCCTGCCGCTTCGCCGACCGCGTTCGATCTGGCGCTGCCGGATCTTGCGCTGGAGCGCGGCGGCATCGTGCGGCGGCATCGCGTGCGGGCCTGGTGGTGGGGGCCGGCGGGCGACAGCCATGATCGCCCGGACCCGGCGGCGCCGACCGTCCTGCTCGTGCATGCGCTGACCGGCGGCGCGCGGGCCGGGGGGCAGGACGGCTGGTGGGAGCCGCTCATCGGCCCGGGCCGGGCCCTCGATCCGGCGCAGGTCCGCATCGTGTGCTTCAACAACCTCGGCTCCTTCTACGGCACGAGCGCGCCGGGCCTGCCGGGTTTCCCCGTTGGCAAGAACATCACGCTCACGCCCGTGGACATCGCGCGATCCATCCTGCTCGCGCTCGATGCGCTCGGGATCGAGCGGGTGCATCTCGCCGCCGGCGGTTCGCTCGGCGGCATGGTGGTGCTCACGCTGGCCGCGCTGGCGCCCGGCTGCATCCAGCGGATCCTGCCGGTCGCCACCTGCGCCGCCTCCAGCGCCTGGGTGGTGGGCTGGAACCACATCGCCCGCGAGGCCATCCGGCTCGATCCCGGTTATCCGCACGATGTGAGCCGCGGGCTCGAGCTGGCCCGCCAGCTCGCGATGCTCACCTACCGCGCCGAGCCGGGCCTCGAGCTCACGCAGCATCGCGGCCTGTCCGCATTGCGCGGCTTCAAGGGCTACCGCGTGCAGGGTTACCTCGAGCATCACGGTCGCAAGCTGCACAGCCGTTTCACCGCCCGCTGCTACGAGCTGATGCTCGATGCCATGGACCACCACGATCTCTCCCGCTCCCTGCCCGGCGACACGGCGCCCGCCATCGCGCGCATCCGCGCGCCCGCGCTCGTGCTCGCCGTGGACACCGACCAGTTGTTCCCGCCCGCGCAGGCCGAGGAGCTGGCGCGGCGGCTGCGCGCGCACGGCGCGCCGGTCGAGCGCGCCACCCTGCGCAGCCCGCACGGCCACGATGCCTTCCTGCTGGAGTGGGAGCAGCTTGCCCCGCTCGTCACCCGCGCCCTAAATCTTCCGCTTCATGCGCATGAGTCCAAAATGGCAGGTCTATAAATTTGGCGGCTCTTCGCTCGGCACGACCGGGCGGCTGCCAAAGGTGCTCGAGCTGATCGCGGCGGCCCCGCGGCCGCTGGCGGTCGTCGTCTCCGCGCTCGGCGACACCACCGACTGGCTCATCCTGGCCGCGCGCTCGGCGGCGGACGGCGAGATCGCACAGGCGCGCGGCGAGCTCGGCCGCGTGCGCGAGCTGGCGCTCGGCATCGCCCGCCCCGCGCTCAGCGCGCACGGCCTGCGCGCCTTCCGCGCCGACCTCGACGAGGTGCTGACGCCCGTCGAGCGTCTCCTTTCCGGCATCGAGCTGACGCGCGAATGCTCGCCCCGCTCGCTCGACGCGGTGCTCTGCGCCGGCGAGCGCGTGTCGGCCGCGCTGGTGGCGCGCGCCCTGCGCGAACGCGACGTGCCGGGGCTGGCGGTGGACGCGCGCGATTTCGTCGTCACCGACGCCGTGCATGGCGCGGCCACGGTCGAGCCCGGCCCGACCGCAAAGCAGTTTGCCGTCGTCTCCTCCAACTGGGGCGACGCCGTGCCCATCGTCACCGGGTTTCTCGGCCGGACGCCCGACGGCCACACCACCACGCTCGGGCGCAACGGTTCCGACTACACCGCCACGCTGCTCACCTCGCTTTTGTCGGCCGAGTCTGTCACGGTCTGGACCGACGTGCTCGGGGTGATGACCGCGGACCCGGCCTTCGTGCATGAGGCCGCGACGGTGGACCGGCTCTCCTACGACGAGGCGCTGGAGCTGGCGTATTTCGGCACGCGGATGTTCCATCCGCGCACCATCATCCCGCTGCGCGACTGCGGCGCGGCGCTTGTCATCCGCAGCACCACCCAGCCGCAGGCGCCCGGCACGCGAATCGACGCCACGGGCAATCCCGACCCGAGCCGCCCGACCTGCGTCACCAGCCTGGAGCGGCTCACTCTCATCGGCGTGCAATCCCGCCGCACCGGTCCGGGCCGGCCCATCGGCGCTCGCATCCTCGCCGCGCTCGACGGCGCGGGCGTGCGCGTGTGGCTGACCACCGAGTCCACGCTGGGGCAGACCTTTTCCGTCGTCGTGCCCGAGGCCGACGGCGACCGTGCGCAGAAGATCCTGCAGAAGGCGCTCGCTTCCGACATCCACCACGGCGACCTGTCCATCGGGCCGGTGATGACACCCGTCTCGCTCGTCACGCTCGTGGCGGAGAGCATGGGCCGGCGGCCCAACGTGGCCGGGCGCATGCTCAACTCCATCGGCAGCGTCGGCGTGCAGGTGCGCACGATGGCACAGGGCGCCTCGGCGCGCAGCATCTCGTGCGTGGTGGACGCCGACGACACCGCCATCGCCGTGCGCACGGTGCATGCGGCCTTCAATCTCGCGCAGGCGGAGGTCAACGTCTTCCTGCTGGGCAAGGGCATCGTCGGCGGCAGCCTGTTGCGGCAGCTCGCCACGCAGGACGCCGAGCTTCGCGCGCACCACGACGTGCGTGTCCGCCTTGTCGGGCTCGCCGGCAGCAAGGCCGCGGTGTTCGACGCGCACGGGCTCGACCCCGCCGAGGCGGCGAAGAAGCTCGACAAGTCCGCCGAGGACACCGCCAAGCAGAAGGACGTCAAGGCGCTCCTGCCCGAGCTGGCGCGGCTGACCAACCCGGTGCTGGTGGACTGCACGGCCTCGACCGGCATGGAGGAGATCTACGCGCTGGCGTTCACGCACGGCATCAACGTCGTCTCGGCCAACAAGAAGCCGCTGGCGCTGCCGCGCGCGCAGCGCGACGCGCTCCGCGCCGCCGCGCGCCGGCATTTCCGCGCCTACCATTACGAGACCACCGTCGGCGCCGCGCTGCCCGTGATCGAGACGCTGAAGAATCTCGTGCGCACCGGCGACCGCGTGGTGCGGATCGAGGGCGCGTTCTCCGGCACGCTCGGTTTCCTCTGCGAACGGCTGGTGGCGGGCGAACCGCTCTCGGCCGCGGTGAAGCGGGCGAAGGAGCTGGGCTACACCGAGCCGCACCCCCGCGACGACCTGTCGGGCCTCGACGTGGCGCGCAAGGCGCTGATCCTCGCGCGCGAGCTGGGCTTGCAGCTCGATCTCGAGGACGTGGCCTTGGAGCCGTTCGTGCCCGTCGCGCACCTGGCGGAGGACGATCCCGAGAAGTTCCTGAAGGCGCTGCCCGCCGCGGACACCGCGCTGGCGGACCGCGTGGCCGCGCTGAAGAAGGAAGGGAAAATGCTGCGCTACGTTGCGCGGATCGAGCCGGGTGCCGAAGGCGCCAAGGTGACGGTGGCGCCGATGGGCGTGGACGGGGAGCACCCGGCGGCCGCTTTGCGCGGCGCGGAGGCGTTCGTGGCGTTCCATACCGAGCGCTACCGCGAGTATCCGTTGGTCGTGCGCGGCTCGGGCGCGGGCGGCGAGATCACCGCGGCCGGCGTGCTGGCCGACATCCTGCGCCTGGCCCAGAACCTCCGCGGCCGGGCCTGATTTGAATCGCCCGACGATGCAGGGGCCCGATCCGGATAGTGTCACGTATTACGTGACACTATCCGGGAAGAGCATGGCCGGATTTTGCGTGGCAAAATCCGTAAACTCTGACCTTGCGACTCCGTCGGAACTGTCACGTAATACGTGACACTATGGATTACGTTCATCCCAGCTTGAAGGTGCCGGCGGCGATCATCGATCTGATCATGCAGGCTGCTTTGGCCGCGGCGCGTAATGCGCGGAAACGCTACAAGGATCTGCGCCCGATCCGGCGGGGTGGCACGCTGCGTCCCGGCGTGGAGACACCGCTTTGGAACCAGCTTGCGCTGGCGCTGCGTCCGCATCTGAAAAAATATGGGGATCGGGCGATCCTGGCGCGTGAGTTGCGTCTGCCCCGACAGCGCGTAACCGAGTTCCTGCGTTCGAAGCGGACCATGCCTGACGCGGAACGGACTCTGGAGCTGCTGGGCTGGCTGTCACTCCGCTTGCAGGCGCTCGAGAAGGCGAAGAACACCCGCAAGGGCTCACCGGCGACGTCCTAAGAAAGTGTCACGTATTACGTGACAGTTGCGCAGGGCGAGGCGCAGAGAAAAGTGTCACGTAATACGTGACACTCCAGTTTCGGGGCGGTTGAGGAGAGGCAGGCGGTTGAGGAGAGACGGGCGGGGAGGATGCGGCGCGTGCAGGATTGGCTGGCCCATATCCCGAGGCTGGCGCAGAACCTCCGCGGCCGGGCCCAGGTGGGCTAGAGGCTGGCGCGTTCGGCGGCGCCGAGTTCGCGCCAGTCGTTGATCACATAGGGCGAATCGGTGCCGCCGAGCGGGACGTGGCGCAGGGAGGTGTCGAAGTGGATGGAGGCAGAGCCGCTGAGGGTGATGTTTTGAGCAGAGAGGGCACCGTAGATATTCACGCCGTTGCCGAAGGTAAACGTGCTGGAAGAGTCCGGCAGATAGATGGTGCCGTAGAAAGGGTTGGTGGTGGAGGTAAAGTTGAAGGTATCCGAGCCCACGCGCGCGAGGTTGACGGTCAACCGCTTCGAGTCGTAGGTCAGATTTCTGAACCCGGCGCTCGGCGACTCGACCCGGAAATCGCGCCCAACGACCAGCCTCAACGAACCGGTGGCGGCAATAGTGATCGCGGCCCCAGCGTTGGAGCTGAGAATCAGATTGCCGGAAACATAGAGGATGACGGGGCCGATGATGGTGAGGTTTCTGGTGGCAGAGTTAAGTGAGAGGTTGCCTGTGAAGTAATACACGCTTGGGGTGGTGCCGCCGGGCATGCCCAAGATGGTGCTGTTGGGCGTGGGGATGGGAATGCCCCCGGGAACAGCGAAAATGCCGGATATCGGGATATACGGGCTGCGGCTTATACGGGTGAGATCCACACCGGCGGCACTGGGTGCGGGCGAGGTGACCGTGACACCATCAGGCTGCCTCAGGCTAGCTGAGGTCGAGTAGGAAACACTGGGGGCGGCAAGATACCCTTTGACCGTAGAAGAGGAGATGTCGACGGCGTTGCCCGTAGTGCTGCGGCCGGCAAGGACGGCGGAGTAGCCGAGGTTGCTTCCGGGGGCGGAGGAAAATGGGCTGGTGGTTTGGTTGTAGGAGTAAGAGGTCAGGTTACCGGCGGTGTTTATCGTGGTGACAGAGCCATCGTAACTGTCCACCGTGCCGCCAGCGCCCAATCTGAGGGTGGAAGTGGCGGCGGCGGCGTTGGGAAGGAGCGGGGCGGGGCCGGCAGTGGCGCGGAGCTGGGTGATGATAGCGGGGCCGCTGGGCGGGGTGGCAATGCCCTCGCTGTAGATGACGGGCGCGCCGGTGGTGACGCCGGAGGACTGCGCCCACGAGGCCGTCCAGTAACCGGTGTTGTTGGGGGTCTTGTTGCTGCCGGCGGCGAGGCACCGATACCAGACGCCGCCGTAGTGGCGGTAGTTGTTGACCGCGTAGCTGGTGGAGGAATCCCACTGGTAGGACGAGTTGGTGGTGCCGACCCACCAGGAAGTGGCGGTCGCGGGATTCTGGCCGTAGTTGTTGCTCAGCAAGCTGAGATACCAAACGCCGTTGTAGAATATAGTATCGTTTTGGCTGTATTGCCGGCCTGGGTTCCAAGCAGCAGACTGAAGAGGGGCATCGGTCCAATAGGCGCTGGGAGGCGCTTGGCTGGTAGTGTGCGCCCGGATGCAGCGATACCACGAGCTGTTGCGATAAACCACATCGCCTATGCTGTAAGCCAGCGAGGAATTCCACAGCCACATGCTGTTCGTGAAATTGGAGATCCATCCTCCAGAACCATAAATATACCAGATGTCGCCGTAATAGAGCTTGTGGTTGAAAGTGTAGGTGATGCCACTGCTGCGATAGGCCAAGTGAAAATAGGGTGCGGAGGCAGCCCAGTAAGTGGCATTGGGTGGTGCCTGATTGGAGTGAGCCTGAAGGCAACGATACCACGTCGAACCCTGGTATGCATAGTCGCCCGTTTGGTAGGTGACGGAACTGCTCCAAGTATCGGCGGACGGGTTCAGGGTGTAGCCGCCGATGGCCGCCCACTTAGTGGAATCAAACCAGCCGCCACTGTTGTGGCTGGCGATGCAGTAATACCACGTGCCTCCGTAATAAACGAAGGCACCTTTGCTATAGTCGGCATTGGTCTGCCACGCTAGGGATAGGGCTGTCGGGAACGAAGCCCAGTTTGCGCCGTCAGCCGCGAAATTGGCAGAACTCGTGTGCGAGGTTGCGCAGCGATACTGGTCGCCGGCATTATTGACTACATCACCCACGACAAAAGCGGTCGATGCGGTCCAGGGGCGGGCGGTCAGAATCGGAATCCAATAGAGTGTGGACGACCAGTAGGTGGTGTTCGTCGGGAGAATACCGACACTGCTCGTGTGATCGGAAATGCAGCGGTAAAAGCGGCCTGCGTAGCTTACCATGGTGCTCCTGATGTAGCTGACGGAGGCCGCCGACCATTCCTGCGGCAGCGAAGGAGCCGAGGCTGGGGTGCCGCTGGGAGCTGCGGTGATGCAGCGATACCAGACGCCATCGTAATTGACGGTTTGATAGAGAGCATAGGAGGTGTCGCTGCTGTAGTCGGTCGCGGCGAACGCCCTGCTCCACATCCAAGGAATCGGTTCGGGCACCCAGAAGTTCAAGTTCGGGGAGCCGCTGCCGCTGGCGGGGGTCCGGTTGAGATTCTCGTGGCGGACTGAGCGATACCAGATGCCGTTGTTGCCCACCAAGTCGTTGATGCGGTAGGTGGTCGAGGAGTTCCAGGCTGCGGATTGGTTATGTGCGTTGTAGTTGTCCACCCGGAGCTTGATGGTGCCGGTGACGCCGATGCCGCCGTATTTGGCCGGGCCCTCGGCGAAGGTGACGGTCCTCGTGGCGGTGGTGCCGGAGAGCGTCCAGCCCGACCAATCGTTGGTGTTCGCGGCTGCGAGGGCGGTCTCGAGGCCGGCCTCGGCGAGCTGCTTGCTGAGGTCGGTCTGGAAAGAGCGGTTACTCTGCTCCATCGAGACCCGGGCGATGGCGAGGTAGCTGGACAGGCTGATGGCGATGACGGCGGCGAAGCACATCGCCACGAGGATGACGGTGCCGCGGGCGGAACGATGACGGCGCGGGGTCATTGGAGCAGGGCCGAGTTGCGAAGGGCCAGGCGCGGGGAGCTGCCGTAGTAGTTGGGGGTCTTGGTGCCGTTCGTAGCCGATCCGGTAGAGGAGAGGAAAACCAAGGAGATCTGCTTGATACCGATGACCGTGGTCGAGGCCGCAAGGTCACTCTTGTTGTAGGCTTGGCCAGTGGAGTCGTAATATTTGAACCCGTAAACGTAATCAGGATAGCTCGGGTAGTTTGCTCCAAAATCCACAAGATTATACAAGAGCACCTGAGCACTGCTACCTGTGGCGGTGCTTGAACGAGTGAGCTTGTAGTAAGTTGCTCCAGTGGAGGAATCCACATATGTGGAGGAACTGTAAGTCACATCAATCTTGCCAGATGAGTGCAAGGAACTGGGAATATTCGTAAGAATTATTCCGGTCGCAGTCGGACTCGAGATTCCATTCGCCGCCCGCACGTCTTGTTCGATAGTCAGCAGAGTTCGGCGGGCTTGGCTTTCCAAGGTCTGCTGGTTGACCAGTCGCGCGAGATTGCGACCGAGGTAGGTGTAGCTGGAAAGGACGGCGGAGATGATGATGAGCCCGAGGGAGAGGCCGATGAGCATCTCGACGAGGGTGAAGGCGCTGGAGCGACCAAGAGACGAGAGACGAGAGACGAAGGGACGAGGAGACGACAGCGCGTTGGGGGCAACGCGCTCCACCACTCGGAGGGGACCTCGCGGCGTTCCGCCGTCGCCAAGGCTATGGCGGACAAGAAAGCCGCTCCTACAGTTTCTGAAGGCATTCACGAGCGCTGGTAGGTGAGGTTGAGCCCGTATTGGCCGTAGTAGGCGGATTTTTTCCGGGTGTAGGTGCGGGTGGCCACGCCGCCGCTGGGTTGGACGGTCCAGGTGATAGTAAAGGTTACTTCTTTCACGTTGGTCAGTCCGGAAACAGAAGCGACAGTGTGGGTCAGGGTGAAGGTGGCTCCTTCTGCGACGGATGAAGCGACACCGGAGAACTCGAACGCCTTGTAGTATGGCGGCGTGTCAGTCGTCCAATAACTGGCGTTCGGGGGGGCGTTGCCAGTATTGTTCGCGATGCAGCGATACCAGGTGCCGTTGCGCACCACCAGGTCGCGAACCTTGTAGGCGATGCTGGAGCTCCAAACCAGGCTGGTGACAGAGGTGTCCGAGTTGGACATGCCCACGATATCGTTGGTCGAAGAACTGACATCCCACGTAACGAAGCGCAGGGCTTCGATTTCGTGGTCGATCATCTTGGAGGCGAGGGTCTGGCGGCGGGCGGTGGCCATCATCTCGTTGCCGGCGGTCAGGCCGGTGATCATGCCGAAGAAGGCCAGGACGAGGACCAGGGAGGCCATCATCACCTCGACGAGGGTGAAGCCGGCAGAAGTAGCGGGTAGCGAGTAGCGAGTAGTGAGTAGCTTGCGAGGCGTGGCAGCGAAACGGATGGCCGGGGATCGCTTGCGCGGGTCGTGCGCTGACAAACCCGACGACTGACGGAGAAGGCCCATGTTTCAGGCAGTTTTGCTTTCCCCGCACGGCAGACAAGGGCGGAATGGACGGCCGGATCCATCCCCCGTAAACGCGAGGGCCGCCCGGGGTTAGGTGGCGGGCGGCCCTCGGTGACATCAGATTGTTCGTCAGCGGTTCAGGGTCAGGAGAATTTACAGAAGGAAACGAAGCCAACAAAGGAGACTGAGCAGCAGGGAGCTTCGTTACCTTGGTTGACTTCTGTGAACATGGATCGTGGCGGCGGTTCAGAGCAGTTTGTGGCTTTTCGCCCAGCGGATGAACTCGGCCTCAAGTTGGTCGAAGCTCTCGATGACGAAGAGCGTGTCCTGATAATGCCAGATGTCGTAAGGCTGGGCGGCGAGGGTCTCGGGCCGGTAAGGGATTTTTTTCACCTTGGCGGTGAGGGAGTGCCGGGTCTCGCCGGAGGAGGAGATGATGCCGTTGCCGTAGATGCGCAGGCCGCCGGGGTTGCGGATGAGGCCGAACTCGACGGTGAACCAGTAGATGCGCGTGAGGCCCTCCTCGACGGCGGGATCGGTGCAGGCGAGCGCGGCCTGGCCGAGCTTCTGGTAGAAGTCGGCGAAGCGCGGGTGCATGATCATCGGCGTGTGGCCGAAGATGTCGTGGAAACAGTCGGGCGCCGGGGTGTAGTCGAGTTCCTCGCGCGAGCGCACGTAGTCGGTGCAGGGGAAGATGCGGCGGGCGAGGTAGGAGAAGAAATCGCGTGCGTCGAGCAGGCCGGGGGTGCGGGCGATGCGCCAGCCGGTGGCGGCGGTGAGCTTGCGCGAGACATCGGCGAGCGCGGGAACGCGGTCCTTTTCCAGCTTCAGCGCGGCCAGGCCGGTGAGGAATTCGTCGGCGGCGCGGCCGGGCAGGAGCGTCTCCATGCGCGCGTAGAGCGTGCGCCAGACATCGTGCTCGTCCGCGGTGTAGGCCGGGTAGGGGCACTCGTCGCCTACCGGGAGCGGGGCGGTGAGCTTGTGCGGGATGCAGCGCGGGTCGCTGCCATCCTGCGTGGTGGTCTCGGGTCGGGGGGCGGGGGATTGGGCCATGAGGGAGAAAGGCTGAAGAACTGAAGAGCTGAAAGGCGGCGGAGCCGGACAAGTAGCGGAGCCCCGTTGCCGGGGGGGAGCGTGCTGCTGCCGCCGACAGTGTAAACCGCACCCCGCGCGCGGTCCATACGCCGGAGGGAGTAAAGGCGGAAGGAGCCGGCGGGAGGAGCGCATCGCCCCAATGCGCCGATGGATTGCCGCCGCCGGCGATAAGCGCGTTGAGGTCAACGCGCTCCACCTCGGAGATTCACTTGATCGGGAACGGGGCGCGCGTGAGCGCCTTGATGATGGTCAGGGCCGACGCGCCCGGCGGCACGCGCAGCAGCAGGTTCTCGGCGAGGCGGAAGGGCGCCTTGGCGGCCAGCAGCAGCAGCGGCACGGCGGCGACGAAGGCGAAGACGGAGGTGTTGGGCGTGAACGCGCCGAAGATGGCGGCCGCGAGCGCCATCGGGACGATGGCCACCCACACGAGCCCGCTGGCGAAGAACGGCCAGAGCATGAGCTTCAGCCAGCGGCGGGCGGGGCGCTTCGAGCGCCACACGCTCAGGCCGGAGAGCGCCAGCACGGTGCAGAAAAGGAGGATGCTGGTGATGCCGGCGGAGATGATGCGGTGCAGGGTGAAGATGAACGCGTCGGGGAACCCGAGGATCTTCGTGACCATCTGGCCGAGGGTGGCGGTCGGGTCGGGCCGGCTGAAGGTGTCCTCCTCGCCATGGAGCCAGGTGAAACGGCGCGACTCGATCTGCCGGTGGCGCTCCGTGAAGGCGGCGATGCGGGCGTTGTAGCGGGCGGGGTCCTGCCGGCGCAGGCTGTCGGCGCGCGGCACGACCGGCTCGCCGTTGAACACGCCGATGACCTCGGGGTAGTCGTGCCGCAGCTCGGCGCGGGCGGCGGTGACGTTGAACGGCGCGGACCAGGAGAGCGGGTTCCAGCCGTATTCGCTGTCGCCGAGCCGGCCGCCGAAGGTCCGGGCGATCCCGAGCGGGTGCTGGTTGAGCGCGGTGCGCGAGAGCTGATAGTTCAGGCGGTCCCACAAGGCGTCGAAGCCGGACCAGAGCTTGCGGGCGCCGGACACCGCGATGACGGCCAGCACGAACAGGACGAGGCCGAACTTCGCTTCGCGAACGAACTCGCGCTTGAGCCATGGGCGGAAGGGTTCGGGAGCAGGGGCGAAGGGCGCGCTCATGGCGGGCAATGGAACAGAATCGGAGGGGATTGTCACGCCCCGGGCGTTCAGCGGTTGAGCAGGGCGGTGACACGCGCGCGGCCGCGCGCGCCAAGCTTGTTGAAGATGGAGGCCAGTTGGGTCTTCACGGTCAGCGGGCTGCGGCGCAGCTCGGCGGCGATCTCGGCCGTGCGCAGGCCCTCGCGCACGCGCATGGCGACCTCGCGTTCGCGCTCGGAGAGGCGCGCGAGCAGCGCGACCGCGCCGGGCGAGAGCGGGCGGTGGCGGTCGCCGCGCGGGCGGCGGTAATCGAGCTGGATGTGGAAGGCGGGGGCGCCGTCCAGCGCGCCGATGGTCTGCAGCTTGATGCGCGCATGGAGCCCGCGGGCATCCTCGCTGACCACGCGCACCGGACCGCCGGCTCCGCCGGAGCCGGCGCGCAGCTCCGCGCAGGCGGCGGCGAGGGCGACGGGCACGCGGAAGGCGCTGCGCACGCGCAGCGCGGCGGCGTGGCGTTCGCCGTGGTTCCAGACCGCGCAGGCGCGCGCGCCCTCGTCGTTGAACCACATCGGCCGGCACTGCGCGTCGAGCAGCAGGAGCCCGACGGGCACGTCCTCCAGCATGGCGAGCACATGGCCGAGCAACGCGGCGTTGCCGGTGGCGGGAGAAGCGGAGGAGCGGCGGGGCATGGGAACCGGAGGACGGAGGACAGAAGACGGAGAGCCGGAGTCTCGCAAGGCCGTTTACGCCGTCCGGCGTATGGACCCGGCCGGAGAGCGGGGCTAGAGTGGCGGTGCAAATCCCGCCCCGCCATGAGCCGCACATTTTTCGACAAGCCCGTGGTGCGCAAGACCGCCGCCAATCCGCTCGGCCTGAAGCGCATCGACCACATCGAATTCTACGTGGACGACGCCGACCAGTGGCGCGACTTCTTCGTGCAGAAATACGGCATGACGGCGCGGGCCTACGGCGACAACTCCACCGGGCTGGCCGGCCGACGGGCGCATGTGGTCGGGCAGGGGCGGGTGAATTTCGTCGTCAGCGAGCCGCAGGGCGACGGCGCGGAGGCGGAGTTTCTCAAGCATCATCTGGAGACGCACGGTTGCGGCGTGCGCGACATCGCGTTGAAGACGCTGGACGCCAAGCACGCGTTCGCCGAGGCGCAGCGGCGCGGGGCGACCGCCGCGCGCGACCTGCTGGCCGACGGACCGGTGGCGCACGGCGCGGTGGCGGCCTACGGCGACACCATCCACAGCTTCATCGAGCGGCGCGAGCCGGCGGTGTTCCTGCCGGGCTTCCGCAACGTCCCGGGCGGCATCGAGGACCGCGACATCAACTTCGCGATGATCGACCACGTCGTGGCCAACGTCGAGAGCATGGAGGAGTGGGTGCGCTACTACGAGGAGGTGTTCGGCTTCGACCTGTTCATGCATTTCGACATCAACACCGGCCGCAGCGCGCTGATGTCGAAGGTCGTCAGCTCGACCGACGGCTGGATCAAGATGCCGATCAACGAGCCCTCCTCGGCCAACTCGCAGATCCAGGAGTTTCTCGACCAATACAACGGCCCCGGCGTGCAGCACATCGCGCTGCTCACGTCCGATATCGTCGCCACCATCGGCGAGATGCGGAAGATGGGCCAGGAGTTCCTCGACGTGCCGGACAGCTACTACGACGGGAACTTCGAGGAGCGCGTCGGCGACATCCAGGAGGACAAGGAGACGCTGCGGAAGCTGCGCATCCTGGTGGACCGCGACAACGAGGACGGCTACCTGCTCCAGCTCTTCACCAAGTGCGTGTTCACGCGCCCGACCCTGTTCTTCGAGGTCATCCAGCGCCGCGGCCGCTCCATCGGCTTCGGCGAGGGCAACTTCCGCGCGCTGTTCGAGGCCATCGAGCGCGAGCAGGCCCGGCGCGGCACCTTGTGATTTCGGATTTCAGAAAGCGGATTGCGGAATAGACTGTATTCCAAAACCCGGTTTTCATTCCGCATTCCGAAATCCCCAATCCGCAATCCAACATGCCCTTCTACCGCCGACTCGGGGCGATGCCCCGCAAGCACCACATCAAGTTCCCGCGCGACCAGGCCGCGAGCTACAAGGGCGAGGGCCTGCACTACGAGCACGTCGTCACCACCGAGGGTTTCGACCGGGCCTACAGCATCGTCTATCACCTGCGCCCGCCGACGATGGTGAAGTCGGTCGAGCTGTTCCGCGAGCAGCCGGTGAAGATCGCAGCGCACCTGCCGCTGCGGCACCACCACCTCAAGTCCGCCGGCCTGGCCCGCGCGGGCGACCCCTACACCGGCCGCGTGCCGCTGATGTTCAACCAGGACATCACCTGCTCGCGCTGCCGGCCCGCGACCGCGATGGAGAGCGGCTACGAGTTCTACCGCAACGGCCAGAACGACGACGTCATCTTCGTCTGGAGCGGCGGCGGCGTGCTCGAGTCCAACTTCGGCCGGCTCCGCTACAGGCAGGACGACTACATCGTCATCCCGCGCGGCACCATCTACCGGCTCGTGCCCGACGACATCAAGCAGGAGGACTACCTCATCCTCGAGTCCGCGCACCCCGTGCGCATCCCCGAACGCTACCGCCATCAGGAAGGCCAGATCCGGATGGGCGCGCCCTACAGCGAACGCGACTTCCACGGCCCGGCCGAGATCATCGCCGAGGACAAGGCGGGCGACTTCGCCGTGCTGGTGAAGGACCGCGGCGCGCGCTTCACCCGCAACGTGCTGGCCGGCCATCCGTTCGACGTCGTGGGCTGGGACGGCTACCTGTATCCATTCACTTTCAACGCGAACGATTTCGAGCCCATCACCGGCACAGTGCATCTGCCGCCGCCGATCCACCAGACCTTCGAGATCAACGGCTTCGTCATCTGCACGTTCGCGCCGCGCTTCCTCGACCACCATCCCGAGGCCATCAAGGTGCCGTGGGCGCACGACAACACCGAGGCCGACGAGGTGCTCTTCTACGTGCGCGGCAACTTCGGCTCGCGCAAGGGCGTCGAGCCCGGCTCGTTCACGCTCCACCCGCAGGGCATCCCGCACGGCCCGCATCCGGGCACGACGCTGAAGAGCTTCGAGCACCAGCGCACGGAGGAGCTGGCCGTGATGTTCGACACCCAATATCCGCTCGAGCTGACCGAGGAAGCCCTCGCGATGGACGACGCCAACTACCCGCTGTCGTGGTTGGGATGATTTTCACACCAAGGGCGCAAAGGTCGCCAAGCCCTGGAAACCCCGCTTTGCCTTCTTCGCTTCCTTTGCGTTCTTTGTGTAAATGATCCTGGATTTCGAAAAGCTCTCCCCGCGCGAGTCGTATCCGTGGATGATCAACGCCATCACGCCGCGGCCCATCGCGTGGGTCTCGAGCATCTCCGCCGACGGGAAGACCAACCTCGCGCCGTTCTCCTTCTTCCAGGGCGTGTGCGCCAGCCCGCCCACGCTGCTTTTCACCGGGGCGAACGACCGCCACGGGAACAAGAAGGGCACCATCCGCAACGTCGAGCAGGTGCCGGAATTCGTGGTGAACATCGTGCCCTACGCGCTGCGCGACGCGATGAACAACACCTCCGCGCCGCTGCCGCACGGCGAGAGCGAGTTCGAGAAGTTCGGCATCGCCTCGGCGCCGTCGTTGCGCGTGAAGCCGCCGCGCGTGGCCGCGTCGCCCGCGGCCTTCGAGTGCCGCGTGGACCGCATCGTCCGCGTCGGCGAGGGTCCGCTGGCCGGCAACATCGTCCTCGGCCGCATCCTCTGCCTGCACGTGGATGAGTCCGTCCTCGATGCCGATGGCCGGCTCGATCCCGCCAAACTCGACACCATCGGCCGCATGGGCGGCGATCTCTATGCTCGCACCACCGAGCGCTTCGCCATTTCCCGGCCAGCCTGACCTGGCCGAAATTCCAAGCTCCAACATCCAACCTCCATTGAATCATCAGCGCCCAATCCCCAATAGCTGCTTCGAAGTTTCTTCCGTTGGGAGTTTCTCTGGAGCTTGGATGTTGGAGCTTGGTCCTTTGCTGTTACAGTATTTCTCATGAACGAAATCCAGATTCTAGCCGCCACTCGCACGCCCATCGGCGCCTTCCAAGGCGCGCTTTCCTCCCAGCCCGCGCCACGGCTCGGCGCTGCGGCGATCGCCGGCGCGCTCAAGTCAGGCGGTGTCGCGCCGGCGGACGTCTCCGACTGCCTCATGGGCAACGTGCTGCAGGCCGGCATCGGCCAGGCCCCGGCCCGGCAGGCCGCGATCTTCGCCGGACTGCCGCAGTCCACGCGTTGTGTCACAGTCCACAAGGTCTGCGGTTCGGGGATGCAGACCGTCATCGGCGCGGCGCACTTCCTCGCCGGCGGCATGGGAAGCATCGCGGTCGCCGGCGGCATGGAAAACATGTCGCAGGCGCCCTACCTGCTGCCGAAGGCGCGCGACGGCTACCGCATCGGCCACCAGCAGGTCGTGGATTCGCTGGTCAGCGACGGGCTGTGGGATCCCTACAACAACCTGCACATGGGCAATTGCGCCGAGCAGTGCGCCGCGAAATACAAGTTCACCCGCGAGCAACAGGACGCCTACGCCATCGAGTCGTTCAAACGCGCCAACGCCGCGCAGCAGGACGGCCGGTTCGCCGCCGAGATCACCCCCGTCGAGATCAAGGACCACAAGGGCAACGTCACCAAGGTCGAGCTCGACGAGGGCCCGGCCAAGGTGAAATACGACAAGATCCCGGCGCTGAAGCCCGCCTTCCAGAAGGACGGCACCATCACGCCCGCCAACGCCTCCTCCATCAACGACGGCGCCGCCGCGCTCGTGCTCGCGACCGCCGACACCGCCAAGGCGAAGGGGCTGAAACCCATCGCGCGGCTCGTCGCGTTCGGCGCGCACGCGCAGGACCCGGTGTGGTTCACCACCGCGCCGGTGCAGGCGACTCAGGCGGCGCTGCAGAAGGCCGGCTGGAAGGCCGCCGACGTGGACCTCTGGGAGGTCAACGAGGCGTTCGCCGTCGTGCCGATGGCGTTCATGCAAGAGCTGGGCGTGCCGCACGACAAGGTGAACGTCAGCGGCGGCGCCATCGCGCTCGGCCATCCCATCGGCGCCAGCGGCGCGCGGATCCTCGTGACGCTCCTCGCCGCGCTGAAGGAGCGCGGGCTCAAGCGCGGCGTCGCCGCCATCTGCATCGGCGGCGGCGAGGGGCTGGCCGCGTGCCTGGAACTCGTGTAAGCGTCGACCGAAATGAAGCTCACCACAGAGCAGCTGCTTGAGGTGTTCATTGCGCTGTTCTGGGGACGACAGGAAGCAGTCATGGCCGAAATGTCTGAGGAGCAAAGACAGCGGCATTACGAGCGGGAACGAGAGACGATTCGGAAATCCATCGATGCGTTTCCGAGTGCGGGGCAGAATCATCGCACGGCCCTTGCGGAGAATCTTAAATTCGTCGGGAGGCCCGAAGAAGCGGAGGAGGCCGTGCGGCAGCGATACTTGCATGCCGAGGGCGAATTCCGCCGCCTACGCCGTTCAGGTCTGAAACAAGGAATCAATGATACGCTGCACTTGGTCGAGCAGGGGTATTACCCGCCAAAAACGATCGAGGTGATCAACCGACGACTCACCGCTCGCAACCTACCCAAGGTAGATGAACTTCTGCGTCAGTTTCGTGGCACCCATCTCAAGATTCTGAAGAGAGGGCGAATTCGCGACGAAGAGGAGTTTTATCTGGTCCAGAATATCCTCGCCGACTTGGAGTTCGACGTAACTGAAGAGCAGCGGATGAAATTGGATCGGCTCGCCGGAGAATTTGAACAACAGGTCCGCCGCCGATGATCTGGAAGAATCTCCCGAACAGCGACCACGCCCTGATTGAACTTCATCCGTGCCCATCCGTGGAATCTGTGGTTAAATAATCCATCTCCCCATGAGCAAAGTCTACCCCAACGCCAAGGCCGCCCTCGCCGGGCTGCTCCACGACAACATGATCCTCGCCGCGGGCGGATTCGGGCTGTGCGGCATCCCGGAGAACCTCATCACCGCGCTCCGCGACAGCGGCGTGAAGGGCCTCACCATCGTCGGCAACAACGCCGGCGTGGACGGCTTCGGGATGGGCGTCCTGCTCACCACGCGGCAGGTGAAGAAGGTCATGGCCTCCTATGTGGGCGAGAACAAGGAGTTCGAGCGGCAGGTGCTGGCCGGCGAGCTCGAGCTCGAGCTCATCCCGCAGGGCACGCTCGCCGAGCGGCTGCGCGCCGGCGGCGCGGGCATCCCGGGCTTCTACACCCGCACCGCGTTCGGCACCAAGCTGGCCGAGGGCAAGGAGACCAAGGCTTTCGACGGCAAGGAATACGTGCTCGAACCCGGCATCAAGGCCGAGGTCTCGCTCGTGAAGGCGTGGAAGGGCGACAAGTCCGGCAACCTGGTCTTCCGCAAAACCGCGCGGAACTTCAACCCGATGATCGCCACCTGCGGCGCCGTCTGCGTCGCCGAGGTCGAGAAGCTGGTCGAGATCGGCCAGCTCGATCCCGACTCGATCCACACGCCCGGCATCTTCGTGGACCGCATCATCCAGGGCGTGAACTACGAGAAGCGCATCGAGTTCCGCACCGTGCAGGGCGCCGCGGCCTCGAAGAAGGAGTCGCCCGTCCGCGACCTGATGGCGAAGCGCGCGGCGCAGGAGCTGCGCGACGGCTACTACGTCAACCTCGGCATCGGCATCCCCACGCTCGTCGCCAACTTCATCCCGCAGGGCATGAACGTCACGCTCCAGTCCGAGAACGGCCTGCTCGGCATCGGCCCGTTCCCGACCGAAGACAAGGTGGACGCCGACCTCATCAACGCCGGCAAGCAGACCATCTCCACCATCCCCGGCTCGGCCTTCTTCTCCAGCGCGGACTCGTTCGGCATGATCCGCGGCGGGCACATCGACCTCTCGATCCTCGGCGCGCTCGAGGTGGCCGACAACGGCGACATCGCGAACTGGATGGTCCCGGGCAAAATGGTCAAGGGCCCCGGCGGCGCGATGGACCTCGTCGCCGGCGTGAAACGCGTCGTCGCCGTGATGGAACACTGTGCCAAGGACGGCAGCCCGAAGATACTGAAGCAGTGCATGCTGCCCATCACCGGCAAGGGCGTGGTCAGCCTCATCATCACCGACCTGTGCGTGTTCGAGGTGAAACCGGGCGGCGGCGGCCTCCGGCTCATCGAACTGCATCCCGGCACGGCCCTCGACGACGTGAAGGCGAAGACCGGGGTTCCGTTCGAGGTGAAGATGTAGGGCGGAATCGCCGATCCCGCCCGTTCTCGAATCCGGTATTTTAAGCGTGGCGGGGTCGGCGACTCCGCCCTACAACCTCTCGGGAAACCGTTCATCCCGACCCGATTGCTTCCGGTTCCCGTCAACGTTTTCCCAGACCCAACATGAAACCACGCAGCCCATTGGTATTCGCGACCGGCTTGATCGCCGCCTCGCTCTCCGCCCCCGCCGATGAAGCCGGCCGCCCCGTGCCGCCGCGCTTCAACGTCGCCTACATGGACACGACCGTCGATCCGCGCGCGGACTTCGCGCGCCACGCCTTCGGCCGCTGGCTGCAGGAGAATCCCATCCCCTCGGACAAGTCGCGCTGGGGCGGATTCGACGAGCTGGCGCAATACAACTGGGCCGCGCTGAAGAACATCCTCGAGACCACCGCCGCGCGTTCGCACGAGCCGGGCTCGGTCGAGCAGAAGGTCGGCGATTTCTTCGCCTCCGCCATGGACACCTCCGCCATCGACGCGGCCGGGCTGGGCCCGATCGCCGCCGACCTCGAGCAGATCGCCGCCATCGCCAGCCCCGCGGACCTCGCGCGCGCGCTCGCTCACCTGCACAACCACACCGTTGGCTCGTGCTTCATAATCGGCGTCGGCGCCGACCAGAAGAACAGCGAATTCAACGCGCTCTACGCCCGCCAGGACGGCCTCAGCCTGCCGAGCAAGGAGTATTACCTCGCCGACCAGTTCGAGAAGCAGCGCGCGGCCTTCATCGAGCACGTCGCGAAGATGCTGCGGCTCGCCGGCGGCAGCGAGGAGGACGCGGCGGCCGGGGCGCGGACCGTGTTCGACGTGGAAAAGTCGCTCGCGGCCAACGCGAAGACGCCCGTCGAGCTGCGCGATCGCGTCGCGAACTACAACAAGATGCCCACGACGGACCTCGCGGCAAAGGTGCCGGCCTTCCCGTTCCTGGATTATCTCGCCGCGCGCGGCATCACCGGCCCGGCCGCGGCCGAGATCATCGTCGGCCAGCCGAAATTCTTCGAGGGCCTGCAGGAGCAGTTGGCCGCCCGCCCGCTCTCCGACTGGAAGACCTACCTGCGCTACAAGGCGATCAACGACGCCGCTCCGGCGCTCGCCGCGCCCTTCGAGCAGGAGACCTTCCGCTTCTACGGCACCGTGCTCCGCGGCACGCCCGCCATGGAGCCGCGCTGGCAGCGCGCCGCCCGCGTGGTGGACGGCGGCATCGGCGAGGCCCTCGGGCAGCTCTACGTCGAGCGTTACTACCCGCCCGAGGCCAAGGCGCGGATGGACGGGATGATCGCCAACATCAAGGCCGTCATGCGCGAGCGCCTGCAAAAGCTCGAGTGGATGACCGAGCCCACCCGGCGGAAGGCGCTGGCCAAGTTCGACCGGTTCGTCGCGCGCATCGGCCACCCCGACGAGTTCCGCGACTACGGCAAGGTGGCCATCGGGCGCGGCGATTTCTTCGGCAACCTCCGCGCCGCCACCCGGTTCGAGGTGAAACGCAACCTCGCCAAGCTCGGGCAGCCCGTGGACAAGTCCGAGTGGGGCATGACCCCGCCGACGGTGAACGCCTACTTCCAGCCGACGGCGAACCAGATCGTGTTCCCCGCCGGCATCCTCCAGCCGCCGTTCTTCGACTTCACGCTCGACGACGCCGTCAACTACGGCGCCATCGGCGCGGTCATCGGCCACGAGATCACCCACGGTTTCGACGACCAGGGCCGGCGCTACGATGCCGACGGCAACCTGTCCGACTGGTGGACGCCGGAGGACGCCGCGCAGTTCGCCGCCCGCGCCGCCAGACTCATCGAGCAATACAACGGCTACGCCGCGCTGCCCGGCCTGCACGTCAACGGCGCGCTCGCGCTCGGCGAGAACATCGCCGACCTCGGCGGCACCTCCATCGCCTTCGAGGCCTTCCAGCGCTCGCTCGCCGGCAAGGAGAAGAAGCTGATCGACGGCTACACGCCCGAGCAACGGTTCTTCCTCTCGTGGTCGCAACAATGGCGCACGAGCTACCGCGACGACGCGATGCGCCGCCAGGTGTCCGTCGGCCCGCACTCGCCCGGCATGTTCCGCGCCATCGGCCCGATCACGAACCTGCAGGAGTTCTTCGACGCCTTCGGCATCAAGGAGGGCGACCCGATGTGGCGCAAACCCGAGGACCGCGCCAAGATCTGGTGACCGCTTTCGCTCCCGCTCGGCCTTTCGGCCGTGCGCCGGCGACCGGTTGAGATTGTCAATCATTAATTGACAATCTCAACCTCGGCTTGACGCGGTGGACTGGGGCGCGGGCGCGGGTGGTGGGAAGGCTCATGGCGCGGTGCCGTTCCCGGGATTGGAAGGGATGACGTGACAGCGACCGCAACCCGACCCAGGCTGCGGGCATGGACGCGGAATTGCGCAGCCTCCTCATCGGCACGCTCGGGCTCGATGCCGCGCTGGTGGCGGCGATGGTGCTGGCGGTCCGGCGGCGGCCGCGCAGCCCGGCGGACCTCGCGTCGCTGCATGTCCCGGGCTGGTATGCCGGCACGGCGGCGCTCCAGTTCGCGCACTTCGCCGAGGAATACATCGGCGGTTTCCAGATCCTGCTTCCGCTGGCGCTCGGCCTGGAGCCGTGGAGCGCGAAGTTCTTCGTGAACCTCAACCTCGCGTGGCTGGCGGCGTGGCTGCTGTCGGTGCCGCTGGTGCGGCGCGGATTCCGGCCGGTGTTCTTCCTGCCGTGGTTCCTCGCCATCGCCGGCGTCGTCAACGGCATCGTGCATCCGCTGCTCTGCCTGCGCGCCGGCGGATGGTTCCCCGGCATCTGGACCGCGCCGGCAGTCGGCGTGGCCGGCGCGATGCTCGCCCACCGGCTGTGGAAGGGGACGGCGGCGCCGGAGGAAGTGTCACGTATTACGTGACACTTCCGAGAAGAGCCAGAACTGGTTTGTCACGTAATACGTGACCAATTCTGGGGGGCGGCTTCGCTCGGGTTGTCACGTAATACGTGACAAACTTTCGGGAGCGGTCGCCGTCTGTTATAGCCGGGGTCGGTGACCCCGGCATGGAGAACACTATGCTCACGAAGGCCGGGGTCAGCGACCCTGGCTACAACAATCCAGTCACGTTGCGCTTGCCCGGAATAGAAGTTCGCGGCGTGATGGCGCGATGCCGCTCACCATCTGGACCAACCACGAATTCCGGCCCGAGGCGCTGGAGGCGTTCAAGGCCGGGCTGGCGGCGGGCGGACACCGGTTGATCCATTCGCCGAAGTCGTCGGCCTCGGTGCTGGCGGCGGGGGCATCCGACCCGGCGCTGGCGGAGGCGGACATCGTTTTCGGCCAACCCAAGGTGGACGACATCATGCACCAGCGGAAGCTGCGCTGGGTGGCGCTGACCACCGCCGGCTACACGCGCTATGATGGCGGCGATTTGCGCGCGGCGTTCAAGGCGCGCGGCGCGGTGCTGACGAAGGCTTCGGGGGTCTTCGCCGACGCCTGCGCGCACCAGGTGCTGGCCAACATGCTCGCGCTGGCCCGCCGGCTGCCGGGGCAATTGCGCAACCAGGACGGCGCGCGCGAGTGGAAATACCTCGAGGACCGGTTCGTCGCCACGCTGCTGACCGGGCAATCGGCGGTGCTGCTCGGCCACGGCGTCATCGGCAAACGGCTCGCGGAGCTGCTGCGTCCGTTCGGGATGAAGCTGACCGCGTTCCGCCGGACGCCGGCCGGGAAGGACGAGGGTATCGCGGTCGTCAACGCCGCCGGATTGCCCGCGGCGCTGGCGGCGGCCGACCAGGTGGTGAACATCCTGCCGGAGAGCAAGGAAACCATCAACTTCATGGACGCCGCGCGGTTCGCACAGATGAAGCCCGGCGCGCGGTTCTACAACATCGGCCGGGGCACGACGGTGGACCAGCCCGCGCTGATGGCCGCGCTGGAATCCGGCCGGCTCGACGCGGCGTATCTCGACGTCACCGAGCCCGAGCCGCTGCCGCCGGAGCATCCGCTGTGGAAGACGAGGAATTGTTACATCACCTGCCACGTCGGCGGCGGCACGCGCGAGCAGGACGACAAGCTCGTCCGGCTGTTTCTCGACAACCTCGCGCGGTTCGAGCGAGGCGAGGCGTTGGTAGAGCGGATTGTGTAATTGCCCGACCGCGCGCGCCGCGGCCCGCACGGAGGCGGGCCCTCCATCAAGGTGGCGCTACTGCTTGTAGATCTTCCCGGCCTTCATGACGAAGCTGACCTTGGTCATGAGGGAGATGTCGGCGAGGGGGTCGCCGGGGACGGCGACGAGGTCGGCGATCTTGCCTTTCTCGGCGGTGCCGAGGTCTTGCTCGATGCCGAGCAGCCGGGCGCTTTCGAGGGTGGCGGACTGGATGGCCTTCATCGGGGGCATGCCGGCTTCGACCATGTAGATGAATTCCTTGGCGTTGTCGCCGTGCGGGGCGACGCCCTGGTCGGTGCCGAAGGCGATCTTCACCCCGGCGGCCCACGCGCGCTGGAAGGTGGCCTGGATGAGCGGGCCGATGGCGGCGGCCTTGGGGCGGACGATGGGCGGAAAGTAGCCGTCCTCCTTGGATTTCTCGGCGACGAAGCGGCCGGCGCTGACGGTGGGGACGTAATAGGTGCCGTGCTCCTTCATGAGCCGGATGGTCTCGTCGGACATGTAGGTGCCGTGCTCGATGGAGACGACGCCGGCCTTGATGGCGCGTTGCATGCCTTCGTCGCCGTGCGCGTGGGCGGCGACCTTGAGGCCGTAGTCCTTGGCGGTGGATACGACGGCGGCGAGCTCGTCGTCGGTGAAAATGGGGGCCTGGCCGCTCTTGGCGAGGCTGAGGACGCCGCCGGTGACGGCGATCTTCACGAGGTCGGCGCCGTCCTTGTAGCACTGGCGCACGGCGCGGCGCATGCCGTCGGCGCCGTCCACGACGTTGGTGAGATCCTCGCCGAGGAGGGCCTGGAGACGGGAGTTGAGGCCGTTGGTGCCGTCGCCGTGGCCGCCGGTGGTGGAGACGCGGCCGCAGGCGTGGATGCGCGGTCCCTCGACCCAGCCCTTGGCGATGGCGTCGCGGAGGGAGAGGTTGAGTTTGTCGGCGGCGCCGAGGTCGCGGACGGTGGTGAAGCCGGCGAGCAGGGTCTTTTTCGCGTAGGTGGTGGCGCGCAGGGCGTAGTCGGCCGGGTTCAGGTAGAACCGCTCGGTGTAGCTGGTGGGGGATTGCTCGCCGGTGAGATGGACATGCATGTCCATGAGCCCGGGCATGACGGTGGCGGACTTGAGGTCCACGACGGTGTCGCCCGCCGCGGGGGCGGCGAAGCCGTCGGCGACTTCGGCGATGCGCTCGCCGTCGATGATGATGGTGACGTTGCGGCGGGCGGTGTCGGCGCGTCCGTCGATGAGTGTGCCGGCGTGGACGAGGGTGCGGGCGAGGAGCGGGGCGGCGAGTATTGCCGCAAGGGCGGCGATGAGGAAACCACGGGCGGGGAGGGGATTACGCATGGGCGGATGCTGGCGCAGCGGCCCGTCGCGCGCAACTGCTAACCGGCCGGGCCGGGCCGGGCGTCGTGGGATTGTTGCAAGAGAGTGATTGCACCGGCGCGATGCGGGTGTCAGATAATGCGTCCGGTCCGGTGTTTCCGGCGTATTGTTGTGGAATAATCCGTCTCTCCGGGCGCTCCCATCCAATCCAGACGACAGCCCCTACCTCTTTCTGCGCGAGCCGCCGGCAAGTGCCACGCGGCGAACGCTGAGAACCCAAATAACCAAAATCATCCATGAACAAATCCACGCGTCTCATCATCACCGCCGCTGCCATCGCCGGACTCTATGCCGGGGCCCTCGCGACCAAAGCATCCGCAGCCACCAGCGCCGGCACCGCGGCCCATGCCGGCGATAAAGCCAAAGACGGCTGTAAAGGCAAAGACGGCTGTAAAGGCAAGGACGGCTGCAAAGGCAAGGACGGCTGCAAAGGCAAAGACGGCTGCAAAGGCAAAGACGGCTGCAAGGGCAAGGACGGCTGCAAAGGCCACGAGTGCAAGGGCCATAACGAGTGCAAAGGCAAGGGCGGCTGCAAGAGCGGCGACAACGGCTGCAAGGGCAAGAACTCCTGCAAAGGCAAGGGCGGCTGCAAGAGCGACACGGGTGACAAGAAGTAAGCCCGTCGTTCACGCGATTAGGTTCTCGGCAAGTTCAATCGCCGCAACGTTTCGGGAGGCCGGACCCTGTGCCGGCCTCCCTCTTTTTAGCCGGTCTGCCTGCTCGTCGCCCATGCCGACGGGGGGGCGGACATAGTTTTAACCAGGGATGACACAGCCAGAACGGATAGCAGGAGAAATCACTCTGAGTGCGAAAATCGCGGTCTGGGGGCTTTCCCATCAGCGCCCATCCGTGAGATCCGCTGTCAAATCCCACCTCGAAACCGCACAGACGCCCGGCTGCTGAAGTCAGCCGCCGCCTCCTTCCCCACACCATGCCCGCCAACCCATTCAACGGCTTCACCGACTACGGCATCGGCATCGGCCTGCGCATCCCGCACTACGATCACATCCTGACGAAGAAGCCGACCGTGGACTGGTTCGAGGTCATCTCCGAGAACTACATGGTGGACGGCGGCCGGCCGCTGGCCGTGCTCGACAAGATCCTCGAGCAATACCGCGTGGTGCAGCACGGGGTGTCGCTCTATTTCGGTTCGGCGGAGAAACCCGACCGCGCCCAACTGAAAAAGCTCAAGGCCCTCGTGAAGCGCACCAACACGCCGTGGCTCTCCGACCACCTCTGCTGGGGCAGCGTGGACGGCTCCTATTCGCACGACCTGCTGCCGATGCCCTACACTTTTGCTTCCGCCCAGCGGACCGCCGAGAACATCAAGATGGTCCGCGATTACCTCGAGATCCCCATCGCGGTCGAGAACGTCAGCTCCTACACCGAATATCACGTCTCGGAGATGACCGAGTGGGAGTTCCTCTCCGAGGTGGTCGAGCGCGCCGACTGCGGAATCCTGCTCGACGTGAACAACATCTACGTCTCGTCGCGCAACCACAGCTTCAACCCCTACGACTACGTCGAGAGCATCCCGCACGACCGCGTCGCGCAGATGCACATCGCGGGGCACACCAAGTTCGAGAAATACCTCCTCGACACCCACGACCATGCCCCGATCGACCCGGTGTGGAAGCTCTACCGCCGCGCCACCGAGTTGTGCGGCGTCACCGCCACGCTGCTGGAGTGGGACGACAAAATCCCGTCCTTCGACGAGGTGCATGCCGAGGCGCTGAAGTCCAAGGAATACATCGCCGAAGCCCGCGAGGCGCAGAGGCCGGAGAAATCTTCAACCGCCGTGGGCGGGGTGCCCTCACCCCGCGGGAGATGAGCCGCGCCGCCGGAAACACGCGGGGTGAGGGCCCCCCGCCCACAGCATGAAAGCCTCTTCCTGTCATTCTGAGCGAAGCGCAGAATCCAGTGTTCTGGCTGTCATCAGCGTTCCGACTGGATCCTTCGCTGCGCTGAGGATGACGAACTAGCCCCATGCCCCGCACCATAGAGAAGCCCTTCGCCCCGGCGAGGCTCCGTTCCGCCCGCGACCTCGCGCACCTCCAGCGCGCGATGTGGACGGTGATCTCGCGCCCGCTGACCCCGGGCAACCGCATGCCGCGCCGCTGGACCGACGGCCGGCCGACCAGCGCCGTCGCCGCGCAGATCGCCAAGCCCAACGACCGGCTGACCTCCTTCGAGCGGCTTGAAATCTACAGCCGGATGTATTGGTTCCGCGTGCTCGACAGCCTTTACGACGACTGCCCGGGGCTGCGCGCCGTGCTCGGCGACGCGCGCTTCATCAAGCTGGCCGAGGCCTACCTCGTGAAATACCCCTCGCGCTCCTTCAGCCTGCGCAACCTGCCGGAGCGGATGCGGCGCTTCATCCGCGAGGAGCCGCGCTGGACGCGGCCGCACACCGCGCTCTGCCTCGACCTCGCGCGCTTCGAGTGGGCGCGGGTCGAGGTGTTCGACACCGCGTCCTTCCCCGTCTTCACCACCGACGACCTGCTCGACGCCGACCCGGCGAGGCTGAAGCTCAACCTCCAGCCCTACCTGCAACTGCTGGAGCTGGACCATCCGCTCGACGATTTCTTCATCGCCGTCCGGCAGCGCGAGGAGCTGTCGCGCGGCGAGACCAGCAACACCGCCGTCGGCGCCGTCGGCGGGAAGAAGCCGGCGCGCAAGGTGCCGCGGCCGGCGCGCGCCAAGACCTTCATCGCCGTGCATCGGCTCGGGGGCGGCACGTATTACAAGCGGCTCGAGCCCGCCGCCTACCGCGTGCTCGCCGCCATCCGGCGCGGAAAACCGCTCGCCGCCGCGCTGGCCGCCGGCATCCCGCGCGCGCGGAGCCCGCGCGCGGACTGGGCGGCCAAGGTGCAGGAGTGGTTCAGGAACTGGATGGAACTCGGCTGGTTCTGCCGGCGGTGATGCACTTATCGGTCATCCTGAGCGCAGCGAAGGATCCAGCATGATAACCGCAGCGGTCATGCTGCTGGATTCTTCGCTGCGCTCAGAATGCGGGGATGCTGGTCCCCGCGGCGGTGGAATAACCTTCGCTATTTGATCCTCCCACTTCCCATGAAAATCCACGCTTTGCTCGACAAGTTCGAAGCCCTCGCCGCCTGGCTGCAGTCGCCCCTGCTGCTTGTCCTCCGCCTCTACTGGGGCATCTCCTTCGCCCAGACCGGCTGGGGTAAATTCGGCCGGATCGACGAGGTCGCGGAGTGGTTCGGCGGGTCGCTGAACATCCCGTTTCCCAAGCTCAACGCCATCATGGCCGCCGGCACGGAGCTGGTCGGCGGCGTGCTGCTCGCGCTCGGGCTGTTCGCGCGCGTCGCGTCCGTGCCGCTGATCTTCACCATGCTCGTCGCCTACGGCACCGCGCACCGCGAGGAGCTCGGGGCGATCTTCAGCAAGACCGAGGAATTCACCGGCGCCGACCCGTTCCTCTTCCTGCTCGCCAGCCTGGTCGTGCTGGCGTTCGGCCCGGGCAATCTGTCGGTGGATGCGCTGCGCCGCCGCAAGAAAGTCGCGGCCTCCGCCTGACGCGGCATCCGCCCGCGGGGCCGGCGCGTAGCTCTGGCAGACCCCGCCATGCAATTTGTTCGTGTGCCACCGGCCGCCGCCGTCCTGCTTGCAGGGGCGGCGGCCATTCTTTCCCCCGCCGCTCCGCCGGCCGGCGCAACCGCCGCCGGTGAGACCCCCGCCATCGAGTGGCGGGCGTGGTCGTCGGCGCTGTTTGCGGAGGCGGAGCGCGACGGCAAGTTCGTGCTCCTCGACCTCGAGGCCGTCTGGTGCCACTGGTGCCATGTCATGGCGGCGACGACCTACCGCGACCCGGAGGTGATCCGCCTGATGCGCGCCCGTTACCTCGCCGTCCGGGTCGACCAGGATTCTCGCCCCGACCTGGCCAACCGCTACGAGGACTACGGCTGGCCGGCCACGGTGGTGTTCGCGCCCGATGGCACCGAGATCGTCAAGCGCCGGGGCTACATCCCGCCGGGGCCGATGGCGCGCATGCTGCAGGGCATCATCGACGATCCCTCGCCGCTGGCCTCGCGCGAGGCGGAGCCCGAGCCCGCGGCGGCCCCCGGGGCGGCGCTCGACGCGGACGGCCGCGCCGGACTGCGGCAGCAATGGCTGGCGGGCTACGACGACGAGCGGGGCGGCTGGGGCTTCTCGCACAAGTTCCTCGACTGGGACGCCGTCGAATACGCCCTGCGCGAGGCGGCGCGGGGCGAGGCGCGGGCCGGCCGCATGGCGCGCGAGACGCTGCGGCTGCAGCGCCGGCTGCTCGATCCCGTGTGGGGTGGCGTTTACCAATATTCGACGGGCGGGGACTGGAACGAACCGCACTACGAGAAAATCATGCAGATGCAGGCGGAGAATCTGCGCATCTACGCCCGCGCCTACGCGCAGTGGGGCGATCCGGAGCATCTCGCGGCGGCCCGCTCCATCCACGGCTACCTGCGGGCGTTCCTGACCAGCCCCGATGGCGTGGTCTACACCTCGCAAGACGCCGATCTGATCCCCGGCGAGCACAGCGGGGACTACTTCGCCCTCGACGATGCCGGCCGCCGCGCGCGCGGCCTGCCCCGCATCGACCGCCACATCTACGCGCGCGAAAACGGCTGGGTCATCGCCGCGCTCGCGCAACTGGCCGCCGCCTCCGGAGACGCCGCGCCGCGCCGCGAGGCCGAACGCGCCGCGCATTGGATCCTCCGGCACCGCGCGCTGCCCGGCGGGGGCTTCCGGCACGACGAGCAGGACACCGCCGGGCCCTACCTGGGCGACACCCTGGCGATGGGCCGGGCGTTCCTGGCGCTGCACCAGCTCACCCAGGAGCCGGAGTGGCTGGAGCATGCCACCGCGGCCGCGGAGTTCATCGAGGCTCGTTTTTCGCGCGGAGCGCAGCCGGGCTACGCGGCGAGCGACACCACCCGGGCCTCCTTCCCCGCGCCCCGGCCGCAATTCGACGAAAACGTGGGGGTGGCGCGTTTCGCCCTCGCGCTCGCGGCCGTGACCGGCCGCGAGTCCTTCCGCGGCCTGGCCGGGCGGGCGCTCCGCTGGGCGCTGGCGCCGGAGGTGACGCGCGGCCGGCACTTCTATGTCGGCGGGCTGCTGTTGGCCGAGGAGGAGGCGCGCACGCCGCCGCTGCACGCGACCATCGTGGGTCCGCGGGACGATCCGCTCGCGCGCGAGCTGTTCGCCGCCGCCCTGCGCGTGCCCGACGCCCACAAGCTGGTGGAATGGTGGGATCCGGCCCGCGGACCGGCGCCGCGCGGCGAGGACATCTTCCCCGCGGGCGCGGGCACCGCCGCCTACCTTTGCGCCGACGGGGCGTGCTCGCGGCCCTTCGCCGACGCCGCGGCCTGGCGCCGCAAGCTGCAGGCGGCGGGCCGGCCCTGAGCGTCAGGCCGCCGGCGGGTTGAACAGGTCGTCGTAGGCGTGCAGCACGCTCGCCGTGAAGAGCGGCACCCACAGGCAGATGGCAACCAGCAGGCCGAGCCCGCCCGTGGCCAGCAGCGCGGCCCCGGCGGGCCCGGAATCGTGCCGCATCGCCACCGCGCCCGCGATCATCAGCGCCACGGGAACGGCGGCGAGCACCCACGACATCACGGTCAGCGCGATCAACAGGCCGAAGACCCGCCACCACTGCGCGGTGACGACCTTGCGGCACAATTCCATCCCGTCCCAGAACGGCAGCAGCTTCTCGCGCACGACGAGGTAGGCGAAGAACCAGGCGACGGCCAGGTAGATGCCCGGCAGGATCAGGCAGAAGAAACCGATGATGGTCAGCAGCACGCAGACGAGCGACGCGAGCATCAACTGGACGAAGCAGACCGAGAAGCCGCTGAAGGCGTCGCCCAGCTCCGTCGGCTCGCCGCGGACCCTTTTCAAGCAGTAGTAGTAGAGACCGCCGTTGAAGACGCCGGACAGCAGGAAGGTCGAGAGCAGGCCCAGCAACGGGATCGAGCCCGCCACGGCGGCGCACAACCCGATGAGCAGGGAACCGCCGAGCAGCGGCCAGAAGTTGGCGCGGCCGCTGTCCCAGCCGCGTTTGATGCAGCCGGAGATGCGGAGCGGCGCCGCGCGGGCGATCAACTCGGCGGCGCTCGCGGAGGCGGGCGCGGCCGCCGCCGCCGGGTGGGGCGAGGCGGAAGGGACGGCGGTGCCCAGCGTGCCGGCAAATTCCGGCATCGCGGCGATGGTCGTCCAGAGCGGTGAGTCGGCGCGCTTGATCCTCGTCTGGCCGTTGGCCCGGCCGCTCGCGAGCCAGTCCCGCACCTTGTCGGCCGGCACCGGCCCGTATTCCTTCCCGTCCGCCCCGATGATGGAAAACATAGTGCGCCGATTCAGACGGAATCCCGCGCGAGGTCAACGCGGCCTTGGATTTTCACTCGCCAGCCAGATGCGGAGCTTTATGTAGACATGGCATGATGAAAAAGCGCTCAGCCAGAGCGGTTAAATCCAGACGTGTTGAGGAGGAACAAACCGAGTATCTGCCTGAGTTGCAGGCCGAGGCTTTTACTGAGCCAAGCGGACGTCGCCGCGAAGTAGCCGCAATTTTTCTTGATGAGGGACAGGTCCGTCAGCGTCCGGCCATTATCCCGCGACGTGCCGGCAAGCGCATCGCGTTTGGTTGGTATGGTGGAAAGTATTCGCATCTCGACTGGCTGCTGCCGCTGCTGCCCGCCTGCCACCATTACTGCGAGCCATTCTCGGGTTCTGCCGCGGTGTTGCTCAATCGTCCACCCGCGCCTGTTGAAACATACAATGATATTGATGGTGAAGTGGTGAATTTCTTCCGCGTGCTACGCGAGCAACCCAGGAAATTGATGGATGCTCTGCGATTGACTCCATTTTCTCGGGAAGAGTTTTTTTGGTCGCTTGATCCTACGCTTCAGGACAACTCACTGGAACGTGCGAGAAAATTCTTCATACGTGCGCGGCAAACACGAACGGGCTTGGCTCAGACCGCCACCTTAGGACGCTGGGCTAACTGCAAAAATACTTCCCGTGCAGGTATGTCTGGAGTGGTATCTCGGTGGCTAGGCGGAGTTGAGGGGCTGGAGGTAGTTGCCCAGCGATTCATCACCGTCCAGATCGAGAACCGTCCGGCTGTGGAAGTTATCCGACTCTATGATGACAAGCAGACCCTGTTTTATTGTGATCCGCCATATCTGCATGAAACCCGCGGTGACGCCAAGGCCTATGGATTTGAGATGAGTGAAAGGGAGCATCGCTTGCTGGCGCGCGAATTGAATGCTTGTAAGGGCCGGGTTGCGCTGTCCGGCTACCGGCATTCGCTTATGGACGATCTCTTTAAGGGATGGCGCCGCTTTGATGCTCCGGCCAAGGTTTGCCATTCCGTCAAGCAGATGCGCCAAGAGTGTGTTTGGATGAACTATTAAGAAGCGATGGGCCGCGCGTTCGATGACAGTAAGCTCAGGGGGCTTCTGGAAGCGGAATTCGCCAATGCCCTAGCTGAATTCAGAGCGAACCGAGCGCAGCCCGGTTCCCATTTGTTACGCAAAGTAGTCCCGGAACTCTTTGCTTCCAGGTCGCAATCGTTTCGTGAGGCTTTGGTTGGGATCAGTTTAGTTCGGATTTGCGACCAGTCGGCAAACCTTCGTTTTCCCTCCGTCAAACAAGGCCCGGAGGCTTATCCTGGACGCGACATCGATGAGAGAGTGGTCAACCCATTTCTTCAACAAGAGCAGATTCCCTGTTCGAAGGGACCATACCTTGCTGTGTTTCGGCGGGATTTTAAATTCCTTCCCGATAAGGCAGCAGGTGTGCGCGACAAGGCGGGCTACGACGCATTTCTTAAATTCATCTCTTTGCTTGAAAAGGCAGACACGAAAACTGCCAAAGAAGCGCTGCGCGCCTTGCTGCATGGTTTCTTGGTATTGCGTGAAGAGAGCAGTGTCGAATTGCGACGAGTGCAGCGCCTCAGTCTCGATCAGTTTTATCGACTTACGACTGCCTTGCTCGCGCATCAAAGCGGCGGTTTAATCCCGGTCCTGCTATCCGTTGCCATGTCTCAATCTCTTTCGGAACGATTTAACCTCGGCTGGCAGGTAGAATCACAAGGCATCAACGCTGCAGACAAAGCTTCAGGTGCAAGTGGAGACATCACTGTCAAAAGTGACAACCAAGTGATTCTGGCTGTAGAGGTGACTGAAAGGCCAATAGAGAGGAATCGTGTCGTTGCCACGTTCAACACAAAGATTGTGAAGCAAGGTGTGGCCGATTACCTTTTCTATTTACAGGAAAGGGGCCCGAAAGCGATGCGCTAAGTGTCGCTCACCAGTATTTCGGTCAGGGGCATGATATCGGGTTTCTCCCTGTCGCCGGTTGGATAACTGCCAATCTTGGATCAACAGGTGCTTCAGGGAGGAAGATAATTTTGTGGAAACTGCTCGATTTGTTAGAGCGCCCGGACGTTCCAGCACATATCAAGACAACTTGGAACGATGCGGTAGGCGAATTATGGAAGCGATAACGACGCCTCAATCCTCGCCGGATTTCTCGCGCACGCGCTGGCGGTAGCCCTTGATGAGCTTTTTCCATTCGGATTTGTTCTGCCGCGCGGCGCGCGGATCGGCGCGCCGGACCTCGTAGGCGGCCTCGCGCCGGAGCCGCTGCCAGCTCTGCCAGCGCGCGAGGTCGAGCGTCCCGTCCGCCAGCGCGGCGGCGATGGCGCAGCCGGGCTCGGTGGTGTGCGTGCAGTCGCGGAACCGGCAGCGCGCGGCCAGCTCCGCCACGTCGGCGAAGGCGGCGCCGAGCTGCGCCGCCGGCGCCCATGGCTGCAGCTCGCGCATTCCGGGCGTGTCGATGATGAGCGCGCCGCCGGGCGCGACGAGCAGCTCGCGCTGCGAGGTGGTGTGCCGGCCCTTGGCGTCGGCGCCGCGCACCTCCTGCGTGTCCTGCACCCGGTCGCCGAGCAGCCGGTTGATGAGCGTGGATTTGCCGACACCCGAGGAGCCGAGGAACGCCACGGTCGCGCCCGGTGCGAGCCACGGCGCCAGCGCCTTGAGCCCGCGGCGGGTCTGGGCGCTGACGACCTGCACCGGCACGCCGGGCGCGATGGCCGCCACCTCGGCGCGGCGCGCCTCGCCGTCCTCGGTGAGGTCGGCCTTGTTGAGCAGCACGACCGGCTGCGCGCCGCTGGCGTGCGCGGCGGCGAGGTAGCGCTCGATGCGGCGCAGGTTGAAGTTGGCGTCGAGCGCGCTGACGAGGAACACCGTGTCCACGTTGGCGGCCACGACCTGCTCGACGACCTCCTCGCCCGCGGCCTTGCGCGAGAACCTCGTGCGGCGCGGCAGCAAAGCGTGGATGTCGGCGCGGGTGTCGTCGCCCGGCCGCGGGGTGACCGCGACCCAGTCGCCCACAGCGGGAAAATCGGCCGGCCCGGCCGCATCGTGCGCGAAACGCCCCGTGCATTCACCGAGCCGGGCGCCGTTTGGGTCCGTGACCTCGTAAAAGCCCTTCAGCTCGAGCGTCACGCGCGCGGGCGCGCGGCCCAGCGCGGTGTGCGGAGCGAAGGCGGCGGCGAAGTGGTCGCTCCAGCCGAGTTGTTCGAGGGTCACGGGGCGGATGCTGCCAGCGCTTGGTTTGCCAAGGCAAGAAAGGGCGCAGATCCTGCTGTTGCCAGCCAGCACCACTCCGTTACCTTCACCCCGTCCGGCCACCACCGCGAGAATGTCACCTATTAGGTGACATCTCCTCTGGGAAACGGAGCAGATTCGGCCGGGAACTTAAGGCCGTAGTGCCAGCCCGGATCATGCACCGCCAGGAGGTTTCTGATCAGAGAAATTTCCGTCCGCCATCCGGGCGGAGCGCCTTGACCTCGCGGCGCCGAATGGCCGCGGCTTCGCCGCAACGCGCTGAGGTCGGCGCGTTCCATCCTGAAGTGGATGCGTCTTGAACCCGGATTCCGAGATCGGAGAATCTGCCGGAGGGGCTTTAGGCCCCGATCGGTGGCGGGACATTTCAGGGCTCAAAAGAATCGCGGCCTAAAGCCGCTCCTCCAGTCGAGCCAACGCATCCCAACCGCGGAATCCGGGTTGAAAGAGGTTTTCCGGCTCAATGGCCTGATCCGGCGGAGCGGGGAACAGGCGGGCGTCGGGCGGCGGCTTCCATCCCGACGCCGGTCGCCGATGTGGAGATCGGCGGCCACCTTTGGATGCGCGCTGCGGCCGAAAGCAGCACCGCTCCAACCGCGCGAGTCCGGTGGGGCCCGCTCAGAGCAGCGCCCGCCCCGGCGGGCCGTCGCGCCAGAACAGCGCCGTGCGACCCACGGCGCCGACGCATACCGAGTCCGCTTGCGCGGCGATCGCATCGCCCAGCGCGGCGCGCTCATGCCGGTCCTGCCCGCCGGTGAAGCGCAGCTTCACCAGCCCGCGGGCCGCGAGCAGCCGGTCCAGTTCGGCCAGAAAGGCGGGGGTGACGCCCTCGCGACCGAGGAACGCGGCGTCGGCCAGCGTCTGGCCGCGGCCCCGGAGTCTGGTGCGCTGGGCGCCGGTGAGATTCATGGTCGGAGTCCGCCACGGATGCCGCGGTTGGTCACGGCCAAATTCATTCGCTGTGGGTTCGATGCCCCGAAGCTTGCTTCGGCTTGGCCGGTGGAACGGGATTGAGCGCGGATTGCATGGGGTTCGAGTGAGGTTGCAGAGGTCTTGGCAAATGCCCCGGAGCTTGCTCCGGGGATTCTTTACTGAGCATGTCATTCTGAGCGAAGCAAAGAATCCAGTGTGATGGGCGCAACGGTCGTGCGGATGGATTCTTCGCTTCGCTCAGAATGACAAGAGGCTCCGGCTGATGATCAGTTTGAGAATTCGTCCAGCGGCAGCTCGCGCCACTCGCCGGGCGCGAGGCCGTCGAGCGCGAGGTGGCCGAAACGGACGCGATGCAGCGCGAGCACCTCGCGGCCCTGGCTGGCGAACATCCGCCGCGCCTGGTGGTAGCGGCCCTCGGTCAACGTCAGCTCCGCCTCGCGCGGACCGAGGATTTTCAATTCTGCGGGCGCGCAGGGCGCGGTCTCGTTCTTCAGCAGCAGCGTGCCGCTCGCGAACAACGCGACGAGTTCCGGGCGCAGGTCGGCGTCCACCGTGGCGCGATAGACCTTCGGCACCTTGTGCTTGGGCGAGGTCAGCCGGTGGACGAGCGCGCTCTGGTCGGTGAGCAGCAGGGTGCCGCTGGTGTCCTTGTCGAGCCGGCCGACGGAGGTGACAACCGGGTGGCGCCGCCGCCAGCGTTCCGGCAGCAGGCTGTGAACGGAGGGGCCCTCGCGGCCGTCGTGCGAGCAGACGAGACCGACGGGCTTGTGAAGGAGGAGCAGCAGGCCGGCGGGATGGTCGAGCGGTTCGCCGTCCACCTGCACGGAGGCCTCGGCGGCCTTTTCGCGCGGATCGTCAGCGGGACGGCCGGCGACGGTCACGCGCCCGGTCTCGATCCACGCGCGCGCCTCGCGGCGCGAGCAGTAGCCGAGGTTGGAGAGGAGCTGGTCGAGCCGGCGCATGCCCCTGCGATAAACCACGAAGGACCCGAAGCCCACGATGAAAAGACATCTTTCTTCCGGGGCGGACCGTATCAGGCATGTGATGTTGAAATCCCTCCCTTTGCCGGCCGCGATGCTCATGGCGGTCCTTTCGTTGCTCACCATGGTGCGGGCGCCGGACTATGTCTGGACCTGGAAGCTTGCGATCCTCGTCGGCGAGTTCGGCCACTGGCTCGTGCTGTTGCCGCTGGGTCTGGCGGCGCTGGCCGGTTTCGGTCCGGCCGGCGCGGGGCGGCTGGTCGCGCTGGCGTTGTGCGCGGTGGCGGCCGCCGGCTTCCTGCGGCCGGCCTGCAGCGCGTGGCGGCTCGGCCGCGGGCTGGGCGCGGGCGCGTTCTCGTTCGGCCGGCTCTATGTGCCTGCCAACCCGGAGCCGGCGACGGTGCGGACCGAGGTCTTTGCCCGGCCGGAGGGCCAGGAGCTGAAAGTGGATGTCTATGGTCCGGCGCAGCCGCAGGGCGGGAACCCGCGACCGTGCCTCGTGGTGATACACGGCGGCGGCTGGGACAGCGGCGACCGCACCCAGTTGGCGGAGTGGAACCGGCGCTTCGTCGCCCAAGGCTGGGCGGTCGCAGCCGTCAGCTACCGCTTGGCCCCGCAAGCCATCTGGCCGGCGCAGCGCGACGACGTGCTCGCGGCCATCGCGTGGCTCAAGGCCAACGCGCCCCGACTGGCCCTCGACCCGGCGCGGCTGGTGCTGCTCGGGCGCTCCGCCGGCGGGCAGATCGCGACGGCCGTCGGCTACGGCGCGCGCGACCCGGCCATCCGCGGCGTCATTGCGCTCTACGGCCCGCACGACATGCCCTTTGCCTGGTCGGTGTCGCGCGAGGACGACGCGCTGAATTCCATCAAACTCATGCGCCAACTGTTTGGCGGCGCCCCCGACACGCCCGCGCGGCTTGCGCTCTACGAGTCAGCCAGCGGGCAACTGCTCGCGCGGGGCGACTCGCCCCCGACGCTGCTGGTGCATGGCGCGCCCGACACGCTCTCGTGGTATCGCCACAGTGAGCGCCTCGCCGCCCGGCTGGCGGAGCTGGGCGTGCGGCATGCATACGTGCAACTCCCGTGGGCGACGCATGCCTTCGATTACAATCCGCACGGACCCGGCGGCCAACTGGCGGATTTCGCCATCGCGCGGTTTCTCGCCGACGCCTCCCGCTGAATCCCGCCCGGCTTTGTAATATATTATATTACAAACAGCCGGAGCCTACCAGTTGCTCCGCCAGCCGCCGAGGATGAGGCGGGGCGTGCCGGTGTGGACGAGGCCGGCGGCGCTGCGGCCGGTCTCGACGCGCGCATCGGCGAGGTTTTCGAGGTTGAGGAAGAACTCGCCCGCGCTTCCGGAAGGCACCGTGACACCCAGGTCCGCAACCACGGCCGCGCCGAGCGGCAGGAGGTTCTCGTCGTCCTCGAACTGCCGGCCGAGCCAGCGCACGCGGGACTGAAGACCGAACTTCGGCGCGGGCTGCCAGCGGACCGAGACGGCGGCGCTGTGGCGCGGCACCTGCGCGAGCCGGTTGCCCTCGATGCCGGGGGCGAGCGCGGCGCGGCGGACGGTCGCGTCGTTGTAGAGGTAGTCGGCTTGCAGGGACCAGACGGGCGAGCGCCGCCACTCCGCGGTCAGCTCAAGGCCGCGGACGCGGATGCGGTCGAGGTTGAGCCGCTGGCGGCCGGCGCCGCCGGCGGGGATGAAGCCGAAGAGCGGGAACGTGCCGGGACCGCTGGCGAGCGTGACGTTGCCGACGGCGTCGCGGAAATCGCTCCAGAAGACGGTGGCGCCGAGGGAGGAGCCGAGGAACATGGGTAAAGGCGAGCCGGTCTTGAGCGAGCGCGATTTCTCCGCGGCGGTGGGCTCGCGATTGCGCGACCACTCGACACCGATCTCGCCGGAGCGCACGCGCTCGGTCTGTAGCGCGGCGTTGGCCTCGGTGATGACGTTGCCGACGCGGAACGGCCGGTGGAGCTCGTTGAGGGTCGGCCGGCGGAAAGCGTGCTGGGCCGCGGCGCGCAGCCGCCATCCCGGAGAAGCCTGCCAGGCGAGCCCGGCGCCCGGGCTGAACTCGAGACCGTCGCGGGATGCATGTCTTTCGCTGCGGAGCGAGGCGCCGGTGGCGCGGTCGGTCTCGTCGCGGTGGCCGGCGCTTTCGCGCCACCAGTCGAGCCGGGCGCCGAGGGTGGCGCGCAGCGCCGGCGCGACCGGACGCTCGTGCAGGGCGAACAGGCCGGCGAAGTCCTGCCGGCCGCCCGCGACGCGGAGGCGGGTGAAATCTCCGTTGGCAAAGCTGAAGTGCTCGCGGGTCTCGCCGCGCAGGCGGCGCAGGTCCGCCCCGGCGCTGGTGCGGGCATTGCCGGGGTGCGACCACCGGCCGGTCCAGGCCGCGCCAAGCGCGACCGCCGGCACGGAGAACTGGTCGGCGGCGGGAGTCTCGGCGGTGCGGGCGGCGTTCACGGCGCTGAAGGTGCTGGCGAAGTCCTGGTCTTGCGCGTAGGCGGTGGCGGTCCAGGAAAAGGATCCGTCCACACGGAGGTGGAGGCGGGCGGAGGCAAAGTTCTCGCGGGAGGAGTTGCGCTGGTAGGGCGTGCCGTTGGCGCGCTCCTCCGCGAACGTGCGGGCGGTCAGCGTGAGGCTGCCGCCGGGCGCGAGGTTCTGCCGCCAACTGCCGGAGAGCCAGCGGTGCTCGCTCGCGGCCGGACGGTCGATGGCCCCGCGATTTTCCGGGGCGACGAGGTGGAAGCCGTCGGTGGAAAAGGCGCGGCCGGAGAGCTGGAGCGTGCCGGCGGAAGTGGTCCGGGAGATATCCGTGTCGGCGGAGAGGGTGCCGAAGCTCCCGCCGGCCGCGGCGAAGCGCCGGCCGTCCGCCGGGCGCTCGCGGGTGAGAAGCTGCACGACGCCGCCGAGCGCGGCGTTGCCCCAGGCGGTGGCACCGCCGCCGTTGACCAGCTCGACGCCGGCGAGGGAGAGACGCGGCACCTTGCTCCAGGCGACCCAGCCGCCGAACGGATCGTTGAGCGGCACCCCGTCGAGCAGCACGAGCGAGCGGCTGGCGCCGCTGGGGCCGAGCCCGCGCAGCGACACGCCCTGCGCGGTCGGATTGGCCGAGAAGCTGTCGCTGCGGCGGAACAGGCTGAACCCGGGCACGGAGCGCAGCGCGCCGTCGAGCGTGGCGGCGGGGCTGGCGCGCAGCTCGCCGGCATCGAGGGTGACGACGGCGAAGGGGACATCCGCCGGCGACTGGGGAGCGCGGGCCGCGGTGACGAAGACGGGGCCGAGCGGGACGGCGGTCTGGGCGGCAAGCGGGGCCGCGACGAGCAGGGCTGCCAGAAAGTGCTTCATGGCAGGCCGGGCCGGGAGCGGGCGAGGGCAACCTCGGCCGGAGTGACCTCATTGGGAGGCGGGCTCGAGGCGAACCGCTGGCGGGTGTAGGTGGCGAGGGCGGCGATCTCGGCGTCGGTCAGATGCGCGAGCGGGGCCATGTCGTTGTCGAAGGCCGTGGCCGCCTCGCCGAGCACGGCGGAGCCGCGGAGGATGAGCGTGAGGAGCAACTGCGGGTCGGGGGCGGAGATCCACGCGCTGCCGGCGATGGGCGGCTGGAGATTGGGCACGCCGCCGCCGTCGGCCATGTGGCAGGTCGCGCAGTTGTCCATGAAGAGCTTCTCGCCCGACACGGAAGGCGCGGATCCGGTCACAGCGAGTGGAGGCCCGCCTTCGCTCGAAGAGGGCTCCTGTTTCGAACAGGCCGCGAACAGCAGCAGGCTGATTGAAATGAGGATCAGTCGGGGCATGGTAGGGCGGGTTATCCTTAACCCGCCGGGTGCGGCAACGGCGCGTTAAGGATAACGCGCCCTACCAAGGTCAATTGCCGGTATGGATGATGCGCCAGACGCGGCCGGCCTTGGAGTCGGCGATGTAGAGCGAGCCGTCGGGGCCGACGGCCACGCCGTTGGGCCGGTGCGCGGCGTCGTTGGGCGAGGCGATCTCGGCGCGGCCGGCGAAGTTGTCGGCGAAGGTCTCGAACTCCCCCGCGGGCAGGCCCTGCGCGTCGAACGGGATGAAGACGACGCGGTAGCCCTTTTGCGGCTCGGGGGCGCGGTTCCACGAGCCGTGGAAGGCGAGGAAGGCGCCGCCGCGGTATTTTTCGGGGAACTGCGCGCCGGTATGGAAGGCCATCTGCATCGGCGCCCAGTGGGCGGGAAAGGCGATGAGCGGATCGGGGAATCTGCCCGCCGGGGCGGGCTTTTTCCCGTCGCCGCCGTATTCGGGGGCGAGCATCCGTTTCCCCTGCCGTGGGTCGAAATAGGTGGTGGGCCAGCCGAGGTTCATGCCCTCGGCGAGCACATGCAGCTCCTCGGCGGGATTCTCGGCGTTGTCCTGCGCGGTGTAGTGTTGCGGGGCGACGGTGTTGAGCTGGTCGCGGCCGTGCATGACCATGAAGAGGCGGCCGTTGGCGGGGTTGAGCGCGAGGGTGACGGAGTGGCGGTGGCCGGTGGAGAAATGGAAGCCGTCGGCCTGCGTCTGGCCGGGCTTGGCGGGATCGAAGCGCCAGAAGCCGCCGTGGGTCTGGAGAAAATCCGTGGGATCCTGGCCGACGGCGCCTTTGGCGCGATCGGGCTCGCCGAGGGCGTTGGAGGGGGAGCCGACCTCGATGTAGAGCTGCCCGTCGGCGCCGAAAGCGAAGACCTTGGCGGAGTGCTGGCGGCGGTTGGGCAGGTCGCGCACGATGCGCTCGGGCTCGCCGGCGGGGACGAGTTCGCCCGGCGTCAACCGGTAGCGGAAGACATGGTCGTCGGTGGAGTGGTAGAGCCAGCCGTCGCGCAGGGCGATGCCGGTGCCGCCGCCGGTGCCGAACTCCTGGACGACGTCCGCGCGGCCGTCGCCGTCGGCGTCGCGCAACGCGTAGATGCCGTCGCGACGGGTCTTGATGTAGAGGTCGCCGTTCGGAGCGACGGTCATGTTGCGCAGCGGCTTGAGTTTGTCCGCGACGACGAGCGCGCGGAAGCCGGGAGGAAGGACCAGGCCGCCGTTGTCGGCGTCGGGGGCCGGCAGGGAGGCGCGGGCCGCGCCGGGGAGGACGAGAAGCAGAAGGATGGGGAGAAGTCGGGTCATGGCGGGGAGGGAAAAGGAAACGACTCCGGCGCAAACGGCAAGCGAGCTTGTCGTCCCGCCGGCGACCGGGCGGCGGAACCGCGCGGGGCAAGATTAGTCTCGCGTCCGGCGGAGGCTTGCGGGATGCGTTGGCCCTTATGGCCAACTGGGAATACAAGATCATCAGCAGCGGCAAGGGCGGCTTCGCGTCGCCGGCGCTGATGGAGAAATTTCTGAACGACCTCGGGCAGGAACAGTGGGAGATCATCCACTACCACACGCCGCCCGACAATCCGCTGGCCTTCAGCGGGCTGGCGCGCCGCTCCACCGAGCGGGACTGGACGCTGGAGGACGCCGCCAAGGCGGCCGCCCGGGCCGAGGCCGACAAGCTGCGCGCGGAGTTCGAGGCGAAGTTCAAGGCCGCCACCAGCGCGGGGCCGCCCGCCGAGGAACAGGCCGAGACCTTCCTCGCCGAGGAGAAAGCCGGGCCCAACGACGGGTTCCGCCGGCTGCGCGACACCTCGCGCGACGACGACCCCGACGCGCCGGAGGACGAGAACGGCGGCAAGGACGAGTGGGACAAGCTGGCGGCGGAGGACGAGCTGCCGACGTTCTTCGACGCGCTCCGCCCGCACATGCGCCGCAACCAGCGCGGCCCCGGCATGAGCGTGGGGGTGGATTACCTCGCCAAGAAATGGAAGCTCGACGAGGCGGACATCAAGGGCGCGCTCGTCGAATGCGGCCTGCAGATCCCGGCCGAGGAGAACGCCCGGCCGGTCTACGTGGAGTTCGAGGGCGACCTTTACTGGGTGAACATCAACCGCCGCGGCGAAATCTGGATCAACGTCCGCGAGAAGCCCGAGCCGAAGTTCCGCCTCGTGCCGGGCACGCGGATCAAGACGGACGACGAGCCGCAGGCCGAACCGCCGCGACAGCGCGAACGCGAGCCGAAGGCGGAGGCGCCGGCCGCCGAAGCCGAGCCGGCCGAGCCGCCGCGCGAAAAGACCTTCCTCGACCGGATCCGAGGCCAGATGCGCCGCAACCGGCACGGCCACGGCTGGTCCGGCAGCTTCGGTTTCCTGACCAAGGCGTTGAAGACCGACGAGGCCGGGTTGCTCGCGCAACTGGAGGAGCTGGGGCTGAAACTCGCGCCGGAGGGCGCGGAGAAACCCGAATTTCACGAGGCAGAAGGCTTCCTCTATTGGATGCAGAAGAATCCGCGCGGCGAGATCTGGATCAACGCGCGCAAGGAGAGGCAGCCGGCGGCCTCCAGCGAAACTGCCGCCGGGGTCGCCGCCCCCGGCGGCGCCGTGGATGAACCGGGCGCGGCGAGCCCGGCCACGGATTCGGACCAACCGCCCGCAGCAGCGGCTTCGTCGGAGAACCAACTGGCTGCGCTCCGTTTGCTGCTGCAGCCGAAGAAGCGCGGCGAAGGCGTGGCGGCGCAGGTGAGCGACATTGCCGACCAGCTCGGGCGGCCCGCCATCGAGCTGCTCGAGGCGCTCGTCCGCGCCGGGCTCAGCGTGCCCGACGATCCGGACACCAAGCCGTCGTTTGGCGAGCATGGCGGCGAGATCTTCTGGCTGAACCGCAACGCCCGGGGCGAGCTGTGGCTCAACGCCAAGCCCGTCGGGGCGAAGCGTTCGCGTTCCCGCAAGAAGTCCGAGGCCGGCGACGCGGCCGGAGAAACGCCCGCCGACGAACCCGCCGACGTGTGACCGCGCCGTGGAACGGCGAGCGCGAGCCCTGGCAGGGGTGGCGCGTGCCGCCGCGGGCGGGTCCGGCGCCGGGGGTCGGGCACGCCGAGCGGGTAGGGATCGGCGCGGCCGGCACGCCGGCCCGGGGGCCCCGGGCCGAACGCTTTCCGGGCCGGATTGGGGTTGCCGCGTCCGGCCGTTTGGTCCTCAAGAACGCGGTCATGCCTTCGCTGCCGCCCGTGATCTTCGAGGACGAGGCGCTCATCGCCTTCGACAAGCCCGCCGGGCTGCTCATCGCCCCCGACCGGTGGGACAAGGCGCGCGAGAACCTGATGGGCCTGGTGCACGAAAAGATGGGCCGCGGCGTCGCGAACGTCCACCGGATCGACGCCGGCACGAGCGGCCTCGTGCTCTGCGCGAAGACCAAGCCGGCGCTCGACATGCTCAGCGGCCAGTTCCAGGCGAAGACGGTGGAGAAGGTTTACACCGCGCTGGCGTGCGGCCGGCCGGCGCTGGACCTTTACACGGTGGACTTCGTGATGAAGGAGGACGCCGCCGCGCCCGGCCGGATGTGCGTGGTGAAGAAGCACGGCAAGGCCGCGGTGACGGAGTTCCGCGTCGTGGAGCGTTTTCCCCGGGCGGGTCTCGCGCACGTCGAGTGCCGGCCGCGCACCGGCCGCACGCACCAGATCCGCGTGCACCTCATGGCCAGCGGCACGCCGATCCTCAACGATCCGTTCTACGGCAACGAGACGCGGCTGCTCCTCTCGGACCTGAAGCGCGGCTACAAGGGGCGGGACGAGGAACGGCCGCTGATCGCGCGGCTGGCGCTGCACGCCGCGGAGCTGGCCTTCACCCATCCGGTCTCGCGCGAGCGGACGACCCTGCGCGCGCCGCTGCCGCAGGATCTGGCGGTGGCTTTCAAATATCTGCGGAAATTCGACGGACCTCATCCCGCGGGCCGCCGGAGGTGATTTGCATTGTGGAGCCGCGCAGCGTGGTTTAGCCCCGAGACCGACCGATCCCCCATCTCGTTCTCCGCATGACTTCACCTGTGACTCACTCCGTTGACGCTGACGGCATCGGCTGGATCACCTTCGACAATCCCGCGGGCCGCGCCAACGTCGTCAATCCCGACACTCTGGCCGCCTTGCGAACCGCCGTGACGGCCCTGGCCGCGCAGCCGGTCAAGGCCGTCGTGGTGCTGAGCGCGAAGGAGAAGATCTTCATCGCCGGGGCGGATCTGAAATGGCTCGGCGCGCTGGCCGACGCCAAGGCCGCCGAGGCGGCGGCGCGCGAGGGGCAGGGGGTGTTCGCGCTGCTGGCGGGTTTCAAGGCGCCGGTGGTGTGCGCCATCCACGGGGCGTGCGCGGGCGGCGGCCTGGAGATGGCGCTGGCCTGCCACTGGCGCATCGCGACCGAGGCGAAGGAGACCGTCATCGGCCTGCCCGAGGTCGGGCTGGGCGTGATTCCCGGCTGGGGCGGCTGCGCGCGGCTGCCGCGGCTCATCGGCGTGAAGCCGGCGCTGGAGCACATCCTGAAAGCGCAGCTCGTGCCCGCGACCGAGGCCGTGCTGACGGGCTTGGTGGACGAGGTGGTGCCGGCCGATGCGCTCAAGGTCCGCGCCAAGGAAGCCGCGCTCAATCTGGCGGCCGCGCCGGTGTCGCGACCCGAGCCGCCGCCGGTCAACGCGGCGTTCTTCGCCGAGCAGCGCCGGATCCTGACGAAGAAGATGCGCGGCCACCCCGCGCCGCTGGCGGCCCTGGAGGCGGTCGAGCAGGGCACGGCGGGCTCGATCGAGGAGGCGCTCGCCACCGAGGCGAAGCATTTCGGCAGCGTCGCCGCCGGCGAGGTGGCGAAGAACCTCATCCATGTGTTCACGCTCAAGGACGCGGCGAAGAAGGCCACGGTGGACGCGTGGTTCCCGGCCGCCCCGGCGGCCGCCCGGCCGCTCCCGGCCCCGCGGTTCATCGGCATCGTGGGCGCGGGCGTGATGGGCTCGGGCATCGCGCAGTGGTGCGCGGTCCGCGGCATCGGCGTGATGCTGAGCGATGCCGACGGCGACGCGCTCAAGCGCGGCGTGCAGGTGATCCGCGAGCTGTTCGCCGAGTCGGTCAAGCGCGGCAAGATGACCGGCCCCGCCGCGCACAAGGCGATGGGCAGCATCGGCATCACCACCGATCTGGCCGACTTCGAGGCGTGCGACCTCGTGATCGAGGCCGTCGTCGAGGACGTGGGGGTGAAGCAGAAGCTGTTCGAGCAACTCTCCGGCGTCGTGACCCCCGAGTGCGTGCTCGCGTCGAACACCTCCGCGCTGCCCATCGAGGAGCTGGCCGCGAAGGCGAAGCACCCGGAGCGCGTCGCGGGCCTGCACTTCTTCAACCCGGTGAGCCGGATGCCGCTCGTCGAGGTGGTGCTGGGCCGGCAGACCTCGCGCCCGGCGGCGGAGCAGGCGCTGGCGCTCGCGCGCACGCTGGGCAAGACGGCGGTCATCTGCCGCTCGGCGCCGGGCTTCTTCGTCACCCGCGTGCTGTTCTTCTATCTCAACGCGGCGTGCCGGCTCTGGGAGGAGGGCGTGCCGGCCGAGACGCTCGACGCGGCGATGCGCGAGTGGGGCTGGCCGATGGGTCCGCTGCGGCTGATCGACGAGGTCGGCGTGGACGTGACGGACTTCATCCACGGCGAGATGAAGCTCTATTTCCCCGGCCGGTTCACGGGCACGACCATCTGCCAGCGATTGCTCAAGGCGGGCCTCCGGGGCCGGAAGCACGGCGCGTCGTCGGGCTTCTACGAATACGGCGGGCTGGCCGAGACCCTCCACCCGGCGCTCGCCCAGTTCGCGCCGGCGCAGGAGAAGAAGATGACCGCACAGGCCATCCAGGATCACCTCAACGGCGTGATGATCGACGAGACGAAGCGCGTGCTGGCCGAGGGCGTGCTCAAGTCCGCGGACGACGCCGACCTCGCGCTGCTGCTCGGCGCGGGCTTCCCGGCGTGGCGCGGCGGGCTGATGCGTTTCGCCGCGAAGTCCGGCAAACCCGCGGCCTAAGCCAAAGGATGCAAACGGGCGCAGCGCGGCCGGCCCGGAGGAAAATGGCGTTGCAGCAGGGTCCGGTTGAGGGGAATTTCACGCCCGTCACCGCCCCATGGCCAAGCCTGCGTCCACCACCCTGAACAAGGAACAGCGCCGCGCGCTGCTGCGCACGATGCTGGAGAGCCGGCACGGCGACCTGCGCGAGGAAAGCCTGAACCGGCAGGGCAAGGGGCATTTCCACGTCTCGGGCCGCGGGCACGAGGCGCTGGCCGCGCTCGGCGCGCAGCTCCGCGCGGGCGACTTCATCGTGCCGTATTACCGCGACCGCGGGCTGTGCCTCGGCCGCGGGCTCTCCACGCGGCACATGGCGCTGGAGTATTTCGCCAAGCGCGACTCGGCCTCGCGCGGCCGCATGATGCCCTCGCATTACTCGAGCCGCGAGCTCGGCATCGTCAGCGTGCCCACGCCGACCGCCGCGCAACTGCTGCCGGCCTGCGGCATCGCCTGGGGCCTGCAGCTGGAAAAAAAGGACGGAGCGGTCGTGACGTGCGTCGGCGACGCGGCGACGCGCCAGGGGGATTTCTTCGAAGCGGTCAGCATCGCCACCGAGCGCAAGCTGCCGCTGCTGCTCGTCGTCGAGGACAACGCCTACGGCATCTCCACGCCGACCCGGGAGATCAACCCGCTGGCCCTGCAGGTCGTGAACCCCGCGCAATGGCGCGTGGTGGACGGCAGCGACATCGAGGCCGTGCAGACGGAGACGCAGCGCGCCCTCGCGGAGATCCGCGCGGGGAGGGGGCCGGTGTTCCTCTGGGCGCGGATGGAGCGGCTCTCGAGCCACACCAGCTCCGACGACCACACGCTCTATCGCTCGGAGGAGGACATCGCCGCGCTCGCGCAGGCCGACCCGATCCGCCGGCTGCGCGATGGCATGCTCAAGGCCGGCGAGCTGACGAAGAGGGAGTTCGAGGAGCTGGACAAGGAGATGAAGGAGAAAGTGCGCGCGGCCTACACCGCGGCCGAGAAGGCCGAGAATCCGCGCGCGGACGAGCTGTTCCTCGAGGTATGCGGCCCGGCGCCGGAGCTGGACGAGGAGCTGTTCAAGCCCGGCACCTACCGCATGGGCGACCTGCTCAACCGCACGCTGCGCGCGGGACTCGACGCCGACCCGGCCCGCATGATCTTCGGCGAGGACGTCGAGGACCCGAAGGGCGGCGTGTTCCGGCTCACCCGGAAGCTGTCCACCGATTTCCCGGGCCAGGTCTTCAACTCGCCGCTGGCGGAATCCACCATCATCGGCCTGGCGGGCGGACTGGCCCTCTACGGGCGGCGGCCGGTGTTCGAGATCCAGTTCATCGATTTCATCTACCCGGGCTTCAACCAGCTCGTGTCGAACCTCGCCAGCCTCCGCTGGCGCTCGAACGGCGAGTGGAAGGTGCCGGCGGTCATCTATGCGCCGTGCGGCGCCTACCTGCCGGGCGGCTCGCTCTGGCACTCGCAAGCGAACGAGTCGGTCTTCGCGCATTTTCCCGGCCTCAACGTCGTCGTCCCCTCCACGCCCGAGGACGCGGCGGGCCTGCTCTGGACCGCGATGCACGCCGACGACCTCACGCTGTTCCTCATCCCCAAGCACCTGCTCTGGGCGCAGCTCGAGACGAAGGACGCCGTCGTGTCGGTGCCGCTCGGCTCGGCGCGCCGCGTGCTCGCGGGCGATGACCTGACGCTCGTGGCGTGGGGCAACACGATGGAGAAGGCCCGCGAAGCGGTGGCCGGGCTGAAGGGCGAGGCCGGCGTGGACCTCATCGACTTGCGCTGCATCGTGCCGTGGGACAAGGCGCTCGTCGCCGAGTCGGTGCGCAAGACCGGCCGGCTCGTCGTCGTGCAGGAAGACACCGAGAATTGCTCCGTCGGCCAGATGATCATCTCGCACGTCACCGGCGATCCGGCCTTGTGGGCCGCGCTCAAGGCGCCGCCGCTCCTCGTCTCGAAGGGCAACGTGATGATCGGCTACAACTCGATCTACGAATACGCCGCCGTGCCCGATGTGCCGCGCATCGTGGACGCCATCTGGAAGACCGTGTCGGTCACGGCGGCGCATACCGGCGCGACGGCGCCCGTGCCTGCTGTAGCCGGCCTCGGTGAGGCCGGCAGGCCGGGGTCAGCCGCCGAGGCTGGCGCACTCGTCGCGACCCCGGCTACAACTCCGGCTGCAGCCGACTCCTCCCACGGCCCGCAGAACACCGTCCTCGCCGGCACGAAGGACATCATCGTGCGCGTGCCGATCATGGGCGAGGGATTGCGCTCCGCCCGCGTCGTCTCGCTCGACAAGCAGCCCGGCGATCCCGTCGCGCACGACGACGTGCTCTGCGAGGTGGAGACCGACAAGGCCGTCTATCCCATCGAGGCGTCCTTCGCCGGCGCCTTCAAGGAATGGAAGGTGAAGGTGGACGACACCGTGCTCATCGGCCAGGAGATCGCGCTGGTCACGGGTGATGAAGCCAGCGTGGCCGCGCTGCCGGTGGAGCCTTCGACCGGCCCAGGCCAGGAAGGTGCGAAGACCCCGGTCGCGGCGAAATCAGCGATTGCAAACCCCACGGTTGTAGGAGCGGCTTTACGCCGCGACGAATCGGGGCATAAAGCTCCTCCTACAGTTTCATCCGAGTCGAAACCCGCCTCCGCCCCCATGAGTGGCAACGCCCGCCCGCCCGCGCTGCATCCCGCCATCACCAAGCGGCTCGATGCCGTCGTGCCGGCCAACATGTTGATGGACTGCCGCTGGGACTCGCTCCGCAAAGCCCGCGAAGAGGCCAAGGCCAAGCACGGCAAGGCCGCCGCCTCGCCCTCCGCGATGATGGCGTGGTGCGTGACCCGCGCGATGGAGAGGCACGCCGCCTTCCGCTGCATCGTGAACAAGGACGGCGCCATCCACGAGCAGGCCGCGTTCGAACTCGGCGTTGCGGTTGCGCTCGAGGGCGACCGGCTCGCCACCGCCGCCATCGCGAACGCCGCGAAACTTTCCTGGGGCGATTTCGTCAACGCCTACAACCGCGCGGTCGAGGAGACGCGCGGCGGCAAGCTGCGCGATGTGCAGGCGCCCATCAACCTCACCAGCCTCGGCGCGTTCGGCGTCGAGAGCGCCACGCCCATCGTGGTGCCGCCGGCCATGGGCACGCTTTTCATCGGCACGGCGCACGAGCGGATGATCAACGACGGCGGCGTCATCCACCCGGCCGAGGTCGTCACGCTGTCGCTCACCTTCGACCACAAGGTCGTCAATGGCGCGGGCGCGGCGGCCTTCCTGCAGGATCTGAAGCGCGGGTTCGAAAGCTTCCAGTCGCCGGCCTGAGCCGGACGGAGGAATTCCGAAACTTTGCGGCTGGCACCAGCCAGCCTGCTGAAGACGGTCGGCTTCGAGCTGGTCGAGAATGCCCGCAAATCCTCCGCCACCGGCCCGCCCGTGCGCGTGGCCGGCCGGGTGGAAGGCGGCAACTGCCTGCTCATACCAAACGCCTGTGGCTTTCAACCGATGACCATAATCAATAAGCTACGGTCGCTTGAGATTTCTCCGCCGGAAATGGCATCTGTTTGGGTGACAGCCGGTCCGTCACGCAATACGCGACAAACTCCCGGGGCGGCTTGTAACGCATCACGTTACAACGGGCCGAAATCAGACCTGCAGCACGCCGGTGTGGAACGACGCCTTGGCCGGCGATCTGACTGTTGGTCGGGGTTTACCCCCGACCGTCGGGTATAAAGCCCGACCTACACCTGCAGAACACCGGTATGAAAGCTGGCCTTGGCCGGCGGCCGGCCGGCGAGGGCGAAGGCGCGGAGCAGCGTGGCGCGGGTGTCGTGCGGCGGGATGATGGCGTCCACCCAGCCGCGGGCGGCGCCGTAGCGGATGTCCGCCTGCTCGATGTAGCCGGCCTTCACCCGCTCGCGCAGGGCGGCCAGCTCCTCCTTGGTGCGCTCCTGCTTCGAGGACTTGGCGAGGATGTTGTAAACCACGTCGCTGGCCTGCGCGGCGCCCATCACGGCGTATTTGCCGTGCGGCCAGGCGAAGATGAACCGCGGGTCGAACGCCTTGCCGCACATCGCGTAGTTGCCCGCGCCGTAGGAGCCGCCGGTGATGACCGTGATTTTCGGCACGGAGGAGTTGGAGAGCGCGTTCACCATCTTCGCGCCGGAGCGGATGATGCCGCTCTGCTCGGCATCCTTGCCCACCATGAAGCCCGACACGTCCTGCAGGAAGAGCAGCGGCACGCGCGTCTGGTTGCAGTCCAGGATGAACCGCGCGCCCTTGTCGGCGCTGTCGGCGTAGATCACGCCCGGCATCTGCAGCCCCGCGCCCCCCGCCGCTTTGGACTGCACGCGCTGGCGCTGGTTGGCCACGATGCCGACCGGCCGGCCGCCGAGCCGCGCGAAGACGCAGACGATGCTCTTGCCGTAGTCGGCCTTGTATTCGTCGAGCGAACCCGCGTCCACGAGGCACTTCATCAGGTCGCGCACATCGTATTCCTTCCGGCCATCCACGGAGACGAGTTCGTAGATCTTCGAGGCGGGGTATTCTGTAGCCGGGGTCGCGACGAGTGCGCCAGCCTCGGCGGCTGACCCCGGGCCGGGCACTGTAGGAGGGGCTTTATGCCCCGATGATTCTGCGCCGCCGGTCGGGTCGGGGCGTAAAGCCCCTCCTACAGCTTCTGCCGGCAGCAACCCGATGAGGGACTTCAACCGGTTGAGCGCCGCCGGATCGTCCTTCTCCTTGAAATCCACCGTGCCGGAGATCTCCGCGTGCATCGCGGCGCCGCCGAGGGTCTCGGGGTCGGTCTCCTGGCCGATGGCGGCCTTCACCAGCTGCGGGCCGGCGAGGTAGAGCCCGCTGCCCTCGGTCATGAGGATCTTGTCGCAGAGCACGGGCAGGTAGGCGCCGCCCGCGACGCAGTTGCCCATGATGGCGGCGTATTGCGGGATGCCCGCGGCGGAGAGGACGGCGTTGTTCCGGAAAATGCGGCCGAAGTCGTCCTCGTCCGGGAAGATCTCGTCCTGCATCGGCAGGAAGACGCCGGCGGAGTCCACGAGATAGACGAGCGGCAGGTTGCACTCGAAGGCGATGCGCTGGGCGCGGATGACCTTCTTGCAGGTCATGGGGACGAATGCGCCGGCCTTCACCGTCGCGTCGTTCGCCACGATCATGCACGGGTGCCCGGCGATGTCGGCGATGCCGGTGACGACGCCCGCGCCGGGGAACGCGCCCCATTCGGAATACATCCCGTGCGCCGCCCAGAGCCCGACCTCGAGGAACGCCGCGGGGTCGTCCACCAGCCCGGCGATCCGCTCGCGGACGAAGAGCCGGCCGAGCTTGTGCTGGCGGTCCTGCCCGGCCTTGCCGCCGCCTTCGCGAAGGGTGGACTCCTCCTTCGCGATTTGCTGGCAGCGTTCGTGGAAGGGATTCGCGCTCACGGGATCAATTGGTGGTGGTGCCGCCCTGCCGCGCCGAAGTCCCGCGCGGCGGGACGAAGGCGGGCGCCTTCGCGCAGCGTCGCTTCCTGCTGCGCGACCGGCCTTCGCGCAAGGCTTCGGCGCGGCAAGTTTTCATTGCAGCGGTCGAGGAGCGCGGGGGTGGGGGAGGAAGGAGAATTCATGTTTCAACAGGGAAGGCCGGGCAATTTCTGCTAGCCGGCACAGGCAATCGCGCTATGGTGCATGCATCCGCCATGAAAAGCGCGTTCCCTGAACCTGAAATCATCACCCGTCGCGGCAAGCCCGTGTCGGTGGTGCTGCCTTTGAAGCGCTATCGGGAACTGCTCGAGCGTGTGGAGGATGCGGCGGATCTGGCCTGGCTGAAGCGTGCCCGCAAGAAGCCGCGGAGCTTTCGCCCGTTGGAAACCTATCTGGCGGAATCCGGCGGGCGGTGAGCGATGTATCAAGTCCTGCTCGAACGGTCCGCCGAGCGCGACTTGAAGCGGTTGTCCGCCGACGTGCATGACCGGGTGATCGGCGCGATCAGGGGGCTGGCGGCGAATCCGCGGCCGCCCGGCTGCCGCAAGCTGGCCGGCGGTCGGAACGACTGGCGTATCCGGGTCGGCGACCACCGCGTGCTCTATGAGCTCGCGGACACCGTCCGGATCGTGCGCGTGAACCGGGTGCGGCATCGGCGGGAGGTTTACCGTTAGGTCGGCGATGCGCTCGCGGACGAAAAGCCGGCCGAGCTTGTGCTGGCGGTCCTGCCCGGCCTTGCCGCCGCCCTCGCGCAGCGCGGCCTCCTGCTGCGCGATTTCATTGCAGCGGTCGAGGAGCGCGGGGGTGGGGGAGGGGGTGGTCATACGCTATTAGGACTTGCCACCCTGAAATTCAGCAGGCCGAAGTTTGTTTATTTGGGGTAGACGAGCAGGTGGTGCGTCGCCGAATGAATAGACTTCAATACCTCCCAAGACGTCGCCCAAGGCATACACGAAAATGCCACATTCGCCTTCATTTATTGAGTCGTAGACAAAATCTCCAAGGGGCGTCATGCCGACTCCGTCGGGAGGATTTAGATTTGGAATGACGAAGTCCACGCTGTCACACCCGCAGGGGCAGAGACGACACACCTTGGCCCTCTTGAGCTGCTCCAAGAAGTCGGCCTTTCGATCCGAGTGGCCGTTTGTAAGAATCCACGCTGCGACACTTCGTTCATGATCGGTTAGCTCACGCGGTGGTTGCAGCGTCCAACGGTCGGATCGAGAATTTTGGGAGTCGGTCGACATATGTTACACCATCGGCCAGAATTTGCCGACGACGCCGGTGAGGCAGGCGATGATCTTGCCGTAGAGGCGTTGACGAGGGCGGGGCATCGGCCGGTAGTTTGCTAGGCGGGGCGATTCGACGAAAGCCCGGAGTTCAATCTGCCGGGGGTTTAATCGCTTTGGGCGAGATGGCGGGAGATGAATTCCGAGGGAGTGCTAGGCTGGGGTTTGTAACCGGCCGCGCGCAACGCGGCAAAGTCGGCATCCTCGGTCGGGATGAAGCCGGCTTCCGCGGCGATGGCGCAATCGACGAATTTGTTGTTGTCGTCGGGATCGCTCGTGATGACGCGAAAGCGGAACGGCGGGTCGTGGCGCCGCACGTTGCGGTGCAGCGCGGAGAGACTGTCGAGCCAGACGGAAACGGTCTGCCATCGGTAGGCGGAGCTCAACCGGATGATGACCTCCTCGTATTCGAGCAGGATGTCCGTCGAGACCGCCAGGGTAATCCGGCCTCCGGCCAAAGCGGCTTTGATCTCGGGGTAGGGGGACTTTGCGCCGAAGAGCTGCACCAACACGTTCGTGTCGATGCAGACGATCACGAATGTGGATGGGCGGCCCGCGCCTCGCGCACGGCCTGCTCAATCAGTGCAGGGGAGAGTTTTCCATCCTGACGGTCACGGTCGAAATCCCGGTCCAGGCGATCGGTCGCCTCCAGCAGTTGCAACTGGAGCAGCACGCGCTGGAGGACGGCGAGGCGGGACGGGGACATGCGGTCGATCTCGCCATGGAAGCGCTTTCGGAGGGCGGTGTCCAAGGCGACCGTCTCCGCAACCTGTTTCTTGAACGTCTCGGAATCGAGGTATTCGGCTCTGCCCTCCTTCACGAGCTGCTCGCGCTCGCGGAGGACTTCGAGGTGCCATTCGGGGACCGGGATGCTGTCGGGATTGCGGCTGAGATCGGCCCAGATCTCCTCCATCAACCGAAGCTTCTCCTCGACGGTCAACTTATCGAGAGGAAGGGTGAAGCTCATCGCCGGAGGCTAAACCGGCGCCGGTTCAGGGCAAACCCGGAAATCAGACCATCGGCCGGAACTTCCCGACCACGCCGGTCAGCCACGCAGTGATCTGGCGCAGAAACTTTGATTGAGGTGGGGCATCGGCGGACAATCTGCGAGGTGGAGAGATTCCATAAAGCCCGGAGTTCTGTCCGGCCGGGGTGGTTTAGGCCATTCAGCCCGGATTCCGAGATTGGAGAATCTGCAGGAGGGGCTTTAGGCCCCGATCGGTGGCGGGACATTTCAGTGCGCAAAAGAATCGCGGCATAAAGCCGCTCCTACAGTCGAGCCGACGCATACCAACCGCGGAATCCGCGTTCAGATGACCGGAAGCTTGCAGGGCGGGGCAATCGGAGCCAGCTTGTTTGCGTCTCGCCATAGACGTCGCCATGACCGCCACCGACCTCATTACAGTCGATCCCGAGATCCTCGGCGGAACCCCGGTGTTCAAGGGCACCCGGGTGCCGGTGCGGACGCTTTTCGAATATCTCGAATCCAACTATACCCTGGATGAATTCCTGGAGTGCTTTCCGTCCGTGCCGCGTGAACTGGCGCTGAAGGTGTTGGAACGTTCGGAGTCGGCCCTGTTGACCGCATGACGGTTCTGCTGGACGAGTGCGTGCCGTGGCCGATGCACAAGCTGCTTGCCGGCCATGAATGCACGACCGCGCAACGACAGGGCTGGGGTGGCATCCAGAACGGTGAGTTGCTGACACGGGCTGAGTCGCAATTCGGATTGTTCGTCACTGCCGACCAGGGCATCCGCTACCAGCAGAACCTGTCCGGGAGGAAGATCGCCATCCTGGAGCTTTCCACCAACGACCTGCGTCGGATCAACGGTGCCGGGGCGCTTTTGGTTGAGACGATCAAGGCATTGAAACCGGGAGAATATCGCCGCCTGGAGATTCCTTAGCTGCCGGTCCATCCGTGCTTCTCCGTGAAATCTGTGATCAAAAAGCTCGCTTGCCAAACCATCGGCCGGAACTTCCCGACGACGCCGGTCAGGCAGGCGGTGATCTGGCCGAGCGAGCACACCTCGACGGTGTGGACGAGTTCGCCGAAGACGTTGCCGCCAGAGTGCGTGAGCGAATTCATGGCTTGAGACGCTGCTTGATCAAGTCGGGCGAGCGGCGGCAGTCGATCACCGCATCGACGAAGGCGGTGTCGCCTTGGATGAAATAGAGAACGGCATGGGGAAACTTTTTCGAGCCCATCCAATGATATCGCTTGTAAGCCCGGCGATGGGTGCCTGCGTAGCTTTCCAAGGAATCGATATCCCGCTGGAGATGTTCCAGAAAGTAAGAGCCCAGACCCGGTTTCTGAAGTTCGTAAAACCAGTAACATTCCAGCAAGTCGCGCTTCGCGGACTGCAGGATCTCGACTTTCATTTCGGACGGCCGCGCGCGATTTCCTCGGCGATCTCCTTTTTCGCCTGCGCCCAAGGGATGTAGTGCGCCTGGCCTTCCGCCACCAGTCGCTGGCGTTCCTCCAGAAGGTCGATGTGCCACTGCTGGATGGGAATCTGATCCGGATTTTTCAGCAGATCGGACCAAATCTCATCGAGCGCGAGGAGTTTCTCCTCGGCGGTCATCTTCTCCAGGTTCAGGATCGTGCTCATGGCCCGTGTGTCACCGGTTGGCGAGTGCGGTCAGTTCGTCGTCGAACTTGAAGTATCCAAACGGGCGTTGGGGAATGGCGCCCTTGCGGGTCACACGCTCGAGCCGCAGCAGGTGTTCGCCGCGCTTGAGGTAGACCGACTTGCCCTTCACCGCCTGGTCGGCCAGCCGGCCCAACTTGGACCGCGCTTGGGAAATGGTGAGGGTGTTTCGCATGGGGCGGGAAAGTAGCGCCCAGGACGGACAGGGCAAACCCGGAAATCATACCATCGGCCGGAACTTTCCGACCACGCCCGTCAGGCACGCGGTGATCTGGCCGAGCGAGCAGACTTCGACGGTGTTCACGAGTTCGCCGAAGACGTTGCCGCCGGCGCGGGCGGTGTTCTCGAGTTTCTGGAGGGCCTCGGGCGCCTTCTTGGCGTGCTTCTTCTTGAAGGCCTTGAGCCGCTCGACCTGCAGCCGCTGCTTGCGCGGCGGGGTGCGGGCGAGCGGGACGTTGGGCAGCGGCTCGTGGGACACGTATTTATTCAGCCCGATGATCGGTCGCTCGTTGGAATAGACCTGCTTCTCGTAGGCGTGGCCGGCTTCTTGGATCTTGCTGCGCTGGTAGCGCTGCTCCATCGCGGCGATGACGCCGCCGAGCGTGTCCATCTCGCGGAACACGTCGAGGATGGCGGTCTCGACCGAGCGTTCGAGCGCGAGCAGGCCGGGCGCGCCGCCGAAGAGGTTCATCATGTGTTTGAACAGGCCGGACTCCTCGAGGATGATCGACTGCCCGTGCGAGGCGAGGAGGGCGTATTTCTCGGTCGGCGTGGTGAACGGCTCGTCGGCGGAGTTGGAGTGGCACGAATTGGTGTAATTCATGTAGGCCAGCATCAGCTCGACCGCGGTGCGCGTGAGGTTGTTCTGGAACTCGGCGGCGATGAGCGAGCGGCCGGAGGTCTGGGTGTGCAGCTTGAGGATCTGCGCCTTGGCGTCGGCGCCGAAGACGTCGCGCATGCCGATGGCCCAGATGCGGCGGCAGACGCGGCCGAGGACGAGGTATTCGACGTCGAGCCCGCAATCCAGGAAGAACGAGAGCCGCGGGCCGAACCGGTTCACGTCGGCGCCGCGCTCCTGGAGGAGCTGGGCGTAGGTGAAGCCGTTGGAGAGGGTGAACGCCGCCTGCTGCACGGGCGTCGCGCCGGCCTCGGCGATATGGTAGCCGGAGATGCTGACGGGATACCACTTCGGCATGTGGCCGGTGCACCACTCGATCATGTCGCAGAGGAAGCGGAGCGAGGCGTCGACGGGGAAGATGACCTCGTTCTGCGCCTGCGCCTCCTTGAGCATGTCGGCCTGGATGGTGCCGCGGAGGTTGGCGACGCAGCCGGGGCCGAAGCGGCGCTTCGCGGCGGCGATGAACATGGCGAGGATGACCGGCGCCGGGGCGTTCATCGTCATCGAGACCGACGCGTCAGGGCGCGTGAGGTCGAAGCCGTCGAAGAGCCGCGACATGTCCTCGACCGTGTCGATGGCCACGCCACCCTCGCCGACCTTGCCGAGCACGCCCTCGTGGTCGGAATCGAGCCCGTAGAGCGTGGGGCCGTCGAACGCGGTGGAGAGGCGCAGGCTCTTCTGGTGGCGGTTGAGGTATTTGAAGCGCGCGTTGGTGTCCTCCGCCAGCCCGAGACCGGCGAACAGCCGCATCGGCTCCTCGCCGGCGGGGGTGGGGTAGGGCGGACTATCCTTAGTCCGCCGCGAAGCATCACCGCTGGCGGAAGTGCCCGGCGCGTTAGGGATAACGCGCCCTACCGGGTTGGGTTCCAGATACATCTCGCGGTAGGCGGCGGTGGCGTAGGGGAACGAGCCGGGCAGGCCCTGACCGAGAAGGTATTCCGCGATGGCGCCGGGTTCGTCGGTGTCAGGCAGCGCCAGCCGGGGCAGGGCGGTGCCGGTGGGCGACTTGGTCCACTCGACGGCCGAGCGGACCTGCGCCCACTTCGCGCGGAGCTCGTCGGCGAATTTCTGGTCGGTGCGCGCGCGCGCGACCTCGGTGGCGACGTGCTTGTTGTAGGCGGCGACGGAGTCCGCGATGCGGCCGAGCGAGCTCATCGGGAATCTTTCTCCTTCTTTCGGAAGCAATCGCCCGGAAGAGAACGATTACGATTAAGAGAACGAGAACGATATCTGTCGGAAATGAAGATCACGACTTCACCTCCATCCAGCAGGCCTTGTCGCCGCCGCGGGCGAGGTCGAGCCCGGCGAGCCTGGCGATGGCGCCGAAGAGCTTGTCCACACCCGGGTCGAAGTGCTTCGCGGCGGTCGTGGCGAAGAGCGTCTGCTCCTTCTTGTTCTGGTCGAGCCGGGCCTGGATCTCGGCCTTGGCGGTGTGGGCGCGGGGGTCGTCGCACTTGTTCAACGCCACGAGGTCGGCGCCGTTGAGCAGCGCGATTTTCTGGAGCTGGATCCTGCCGCCGTAGTGCGGGGGCAGGACGAAGAGCACGGCGTCCACGAGCTTTTTGCCGTGGAAGGTGTTGAACGGGTCGCTCTCCTGGCCGACGCCGACGGATTCCACGAGAATGAGATCGAACTCGCCGGAGTCGCGGAGGACGTCGATCGCCGCCGGCGCGGCGGCGGAGAGGCCGGTCAGGCTGCCGCGGGTGGCGAGGGAGCGGAAAAACACGCGGTCGTCCTGCGCGTAGATGGCGCTGACGCGGTCGCCGAGGATGGCGCCGCCAGAATCCGGATGCGACGGGTCGTTGGCGAGCAGCGCGATCCGACCGGCCGGACAGGCGCGCAGGAAGCGCGAGGTCAGCTCGTCGATGAGCGTGGATTTGCCCGCGCCGCCCGGACCGGCGACGCCGATGACATGCGACCGGCGTCCGCCGGTCGAGTAGCGAGTAGCGGGTAGCGAGTAGCGAGCAGAGGCAGCCTCAGCGATGCTGATGGCCCGGGCGAGGGTGCGGTCGCACTTCAATTTTTTGTCGAGCTTCGGCACGCGGGCGAAGTCGCGTTTTATCTCGGCCATCATCTGGTCGAGCGGCGTGCCGGCGAAATAGATGCGGTCCGTCCCTTGGCGCTTCATCACGCGCTCGTCAGCGTGGGTGATCGTGCCGCCACCGCCGCCGAAGACGGGGATGTCGCCGTTGCCGGACTTTTTCAGCTGGTCCACGACCTCCTTGAAGAAGACGAGATGCCCGCCGTTGTAGGACGAGAGGCCGATGGCGTTGGCGTCCTCCTGGATGGCCGCGCGGACGATGGCTGAGGCCGCCTGGTGATAGCCGAGGTAGATGACCTCGATGCCGTGGCGCGCTAGCTCGATGTTGATGGTGCTGACGGCGCTGTCGTGTCCGTCGCAGATCGGCACGGCGGTGAGCAGCCGGAGCGGCGCGGCGGGCTTGGCGTGGGGCGTGGCGGCCATGCCTCATGCATAGCTCCTGCCCTCCGGCGTGCAATGACCGAGCGGCAGCAGCGATGGGAACCGTCCGGTTTCGCCCATATGGATGAATGGCAACACGGCCGGACGCGGACCCTTGCGCGGTCTGGCGCGCGGTCTAGCCTCGTGGGCAGACCCATGCTTCACCTCCACTCCCTTTATCACGATCACCTTTCACCTTCCGACCTGGCCTTTCTGAAGAAGGCGACCGATTTTGTCGCCCGCGAGGTGGCGCCGCATGCGGCGGAGTGGGAGGAGAAGGAGGAGCTGCCGCGCGACCTGTTCACCAAGGCCGGCCGCGCCGGGTTGATGGGCATGCTTGCGCCCAAGGCGGTCGGCGGGCAGGAGGTGTCGATGCTGTGCTTCTGCCTCGTGATCGAGGAGATCGCGCGGCATTGCGGCGCGTTCGCGATGAACATGGCCGCGCACAACGCCCTCTGCGTCGGCCATCCGCTCGGCTACGCGAGCGACGAATTGAAGAAGAAGATTTTTCCGAGCGCATTGAACGGCGACTGGATGGTCGCGTGGGCGCTGACCGAGCCCGGCGCCGGCTCCGACACCGGCGGTGTCATCACGACCGCGACCGAGCGGCCCGACGGCTCGTGGGAGCTGAACGGCCACAAGACCTACATCACGATGGGCCTGCACTCCGACCGGATGGTCGTGATGGCCGTCACGGGCCAGGATGCGAAGGGGAAGAAGGAATTCTCGGCGTTCTGGATCGAGACGAAGGACATCGAGCCGGTGCGCAAGGTGAAGACCTCCGGCGTGCGCGCGAGCAACACGAGCGAATTCCACCTGAAGAAGGTGCGCGGCGAGCTGATCGGCGCGCGCGGCGAGGGCCAGCGCGCCGCGCTGGCGTGCCTCGACGGCGGCCGGCTCGGCATCGCGGCCATGTCGATCGGCCTCGGGCGCGCGGCGGTGGACATCGCGACGAAGCGGATGCTCGAGCGGAAACAGTTCGGCAAGCGCATCGCCGAGTTCCAGGCGCTGCAGTTCATGCTGGCCGACTGCGAGCTGGAGCTGCGGGCGAGCGAGGCGCTGCTGCTGCCGCCGTGCGTGATGCACGAGCGCGGGCAGAAGTTCGGCCTCGAGGCGTCGCTGGCCAAGCTGCACGCCTCCGAGGCGGCCTCGCGCGCGTGCAACCGCGCGCTGCAGATCTGCGGCGGCTGGGGCTACACCCGCGACACGTCCGTCGAGCGGATGTGGCGCGATGCGCGGCTGACGGAGATCGGCGAGGGCTCGAGCGAGATCCAGCGGCTCATCATCAGCCGTGTCCTGCTCCGCGCGGCCGAGGAAAAGCACGGGCTGACCGGGAAGAAGTGAGGCCGGCATTTCCGGTCAATAGTGCGAGCGGCTTGCGGGCTTGCCCCGCGCGGGACGGGCGGCGACTCTTCCGCACCCCCATGAAGGGCGCCGCCATCTCCTCCCGCCGCCGGTTTATCGGTCAGGCCGTGGCCTTGGGCGCGGTGGCGATCTCCGCCCGGTCGGCAGGCGCCGGGGTGCAGGATCCGGCGCGCAAGCTCGGCGTGGCGCTCGTCGGGCTCGGCGGTTACAGCACCGGCCAGCTCGGGCCGGCCTTGCGCGAGACCAAGCACTGCCGCCTGGCCGGCGTCGTGACCGGCGATGCCGCCAAGGGGGCGCGCTGGGCGCGGGAACACGGTTTTTCCGAGAAGAACGTCTGGCATTACGACACGATGGACCGGATCGCCGGCCACCCGGACATCGACATCATCTACATCGTCACCCCGCCCGGACTGCACGCGGAGCACGCCATCGCGGCGGCGAAGACTGGCAAGCACGTCATCTGCGAGAAGCCGATGGCCAACACCGTGGCGGAGTGCGACGCGATCGTCGCGGCCTGCCAGGAGGCGGGGGTGCGGCTCTCGATCGGTTACCGGCTGCACTTCGATCCCTACCACGAGGAGCTGCGGCGGCTGGTGCGGACGAAGGAGTTCGGCCCGTTCATGAAGATGGGGGGCGTGTTCGCCTTCCGGATGGGCACATGGGCCTGGCGCGCGGAGAAGAAGCGCGGTGGCGGCGGGCCGTTGATGGACCTCGGCGTCTATCTCATCCAGGAATCCTGCATGGCGGCGGGCGCCGTGCCGGTGGCGGCGACAGGCCGGGAGCGGCCGAAGACGCGGCCGGACTTCTTCCGCGATGTCGAGGAGGGCATCGATTTCACGCTCGAGTTCGCCGACGGCGCGCGCAGCGAATGCTTCACGAGCTACAACGACAGCGGCAACCGGTTCCGGGCCGAGGCGGCGGGCGGTTGGTTCCAGGTGGAACCGGCCTTCAGCTACCGCGGGCTGCGCGCGGCGACGAGCCGCGGTCCGCTGAGTTTCGAGCCGCCGGTGAACCAGCAGGCCTTGCAGATGGACGGCTTCGCCGCGTGCGTGCGCGACGGGCTCCAGACGCGTGTGCCCGGCGAGATGGGTCGGCGCGACATGGCGATCGTCGAGGCGATCTACGCCTCGGCGGCCGCGGGCGGCCAGCGGCTCGAGCTGAAATACTGAGCGGGAGCACCGAGCAGACGGAGCAGCAATCTGGAGGCGGGGTGCCCTCACCCCGCTTGCCTCACTGGTGCGGCGCTTGCTCTGCGGGGTGAGGGCACCCCGCCTCCATCACATCCCGGGTGGAGGGCGGGTTCCACCAACGTGCCGGGGTCAACAACCCCGGCTACAACTTCCGATGCCAACAACGCGCGGGGTGGGGGCATCCCGCCTCCATCAAGGCCCGAACCTTTACCCCACGACCGGCAGCGCGACGTGGACGGTGGTGCCCTTCTCGGATTCGCTCTCGAATTTGATGTCGCCTTTCATGCGCTCGACGATGCGGCGGGCGAGGACGACGCCGAGGCCGAGGCCCTGCTGCTCGAATTTTCCGCGCTCGTGCTGGTGGAAGACATAGAGCTGCTGGAGCTGCTTGGCGCTCATGCCGCGGCCCTCGTCCTTGACCGTGAGGCGCAGCCATTTGCCGTCGGGCTTCAGCGAGAGGTGCACCGGCGCGCCCTTGTGCGAGAAGCCGAGGGCGTTGTCGGTCAGTTCCTCGGACAAGGCGGTCAGCTCGGTGGGGCCGCCGAGGAGCTTCGCGCCGGCGAGCTCCACCTTCACGTCGGCCGAGCGCTGGTGGCGGTCGATGGCGTTGTTGATGCCGGCGAGAAGGGATTCCTCGACCTGGGCGGGCTCCATCGCGCTCGGGGCGGTGCTGGAGGGGGCGTCGAGCGAGATGATGAAAAGGTAGTTGCGCAGCGTGCGGTGGAGCCGGCGCGAGGCCTTGAGGATGTCCTTCAGGATCTCGCGGATCTCGTCCTTCTCCATGTTGTCGAGATCCTCGATCAGCATCTCGGTGAGTCCGAAGACGCCGGCGAGGGGCGTGAAGAACTCGTGCGGGAGGGTGGAGTGGAGGTTGGCGCGGAGCTGGTCGACGACGCGGGTCTCGAGGTGGCGGGAGAGCTCGGCGCGCTTGAGGCGGGCGGCGACGCAACTGCGGAGATCCTCGATCGAAAACGGCTTGTAGAGGAAATCGTCGGCGCCGAGGTCCATGCTGGCGCGACCGTCGGCGTAGGCCATGTTGCCGGTCATGAGGACGAACTGACGGTCGGCCAGCTCGGGGTCGGCGCGGAGGGTCTGGAGCGCGCGGCGGCCGTTCATGCCCGGCATGTCGATGTCGCACAGGATGATGTCCGGGAGGTTCTTCCGCGCCAGCTCGATGCCGGCATTGGCGTTGCTGGCGGTGAGGGCGCGGAAGCCGTGGGCCTCGAGCGCGGCGGCGAGGACGGGACGCAGGCGGTTGTCGTCGTCGATGACCAGCACGGTCTTGAGGCTGGCTCCGGGGATGGGGTTGGTGGACGGATCCGACATGCGTCCGGCGAGGTTGAGAGAAACCGGGCCGGAAGCAATGCCGGGAAAGCAAGGCGCCCGGGCCGTCCGGCCCGGGGTCAGAAAAGAGGCGGAGAGGTGAGGCTGCTCAGGCGGCGCGAGCCTTGCGGCGGCGCCAAGCGGCGAGCCCGAGCGCGGCGAGGCCGGCGAATGCGGCGTAGGTCGAGGGCTCGGGGATGGAGGAGAGGTAGCCGGAGGAGAACTCCATGATGTAGCCCTCGGTGTTGCCGTTGTGCGTGGCGCTGCCCCAGACCAGCGTGCCGTCGGCGGAAATCCCGAAAAGGCTGAAGTCGGACCAGCCGGTGAGATTGGCGCCGCTGCCGCTGGCGATGGTGCCGAAATTGTGCCAGCCGGAGGAATTGTAGATGAAGGAGCCGGCCGAGGAATCGTCGGAGGCGTTGAACCACGACAGGGCGATCACGGAGCCGTCGTTCGTCATGCCGCCGAAGATGTTCGGCAGGAGTCCGGCACCGGGGGCGCCGAGCGTGGTGGTGGTCGTGCCGTTGAAGAGGAAGGCCTCGGAACCGGTCGAATAGCTCGTGCTGTCGCCGGCGTAGAGGCCGAGGGTGCCGGCGTCGTTGAGCGCGAGCGACTGGTTCCAGGTGCCGCCGGAAAGGAGTCCCACGGCGGTAACGCTGCCGGCGCCGCTGTTGTCGTAGATGAAAGCCTGGTTGCCGGCCCCGGAGGCGCTGGTGTTCGTGCTGGCGTTGCCGAGCGCGATGCTGCCGTCGGAGGAGGCGGCGCGGGCGGTCATGACGTTGTAGGTCTTGCCGCCGAGCAGGCCGATGGCATCCGCCGCGCTGCCGGCAACGGTGTAGCGGTAAGCCCGGTTCACGCCGCTGAGCGAGGCGAAGCCGTAGAGGAGGTTGCCGTTGTCGGAAATCGCCACGGCGCTGCCGGCCGAGGGACCGCCCAGATTGAGCGCGCTGGAGAGGTTGCTGGTGTCGAAGCGCGCGGACTGCCGCGTGTTGCCTGAGCTGGCGTTGTAGGCCCGCCCTGCGATGTAGGCGGCGTCCGGCGTGATGGCCGAGGCGATGATGGCGGTGGTGCCGCCGGTGTTCGCCACCAGGTCGGGCAGGGCCGTGAGGGTGCCGCTTGAGGTCCAATAGACGGCCGTGCTGTTGCCGTCGTTCGACGAGCCGACGGCATGAAGCGTGCTGCCAACCTTCGTGACGTCGCGCACCTCGCTGGAGGTGGTGCCACCGGCGAGGTCGCCGATGCCGTAGAGGGTGGCGGTCTGGGCGGAGGAGGAACAAACTGCCAGCAGCGCGGAGGCGGCGGACAGGAGGAGGCGGAGGTGCTTGTTCATGGTAGCGTGGTAAAGAGTGGAAAAAGATCGGGCGGCCGGACCGCGTGACTCCGGCCGGGGGATAGAACCCCGGCACAGGGGATTTCCTGATTCGGGCCGGATAGGCGAAATGCGGATTGCCTTGCGGGGAGCGGCCGGGCTGACTGCGGAGGATGCGGGAAAATCATCGGGCGGCGTTGCGCGGGGAAAACCGGAGGCGCCTGGAGGCGTCGTTGCCGGTTTCGTCCGGGGAGAAAGCCGTGCCCGTCATCCTAGAGGAAGAAAGCCGTCCCGCCCATACGGAGGATTCCGTATTCGGGCGACGCGACCGGCGCGGTCCCTCCGCCCGGGATTTCACCGCGGTGCGCCGGTTTTCCGCGGATCTTTTCCGCATCCACGCGGCCGGCGATGAGCGTCAACTGGGGGAGGCGCTGCGGCAGTCCGCTGCGCGCCACGCCGCCGGGCCGGCGGCGCTGCTGGCGGAGCATGCCGCCGTGCGCCAGTCGCAGTTGCTGGCCGATGCGGCCGGTGTGCGCCTGCCGGAAACATTGACCCCGCGCGAGCGGCAGGTGCTGGCGCGCCTCGCCCGTGGCGAGACCGACGCGGTGGCGGCGCGGGTGCTCGGCATCGCGACCCGGACGGTGAGCAAACACGTCGAGGGTATCCTACGGAAGCTGGGCGTGGAGACCCGGACGGCGGCGGTGCGGCAGGGCGGCGCGGCGGCCGCCGGAAAACGATGAACGCACCATGGTCCGCGCGCCAGACGATTACCGGTGGCTGTCCGACACGATCCGGGGTTGCTACCTGGCGCGGACGCCGGCCGAGCTGGCCGCGCACGCGACCCGGTGCCTCGTGCAGCGCCTGCGCATGGTTTACTCGGGTCTCGAGGAGATCAGCAACGCCGGTTCGGATTTCGCGCTGCATGGCGTGACCCACACGGTGCCGGTGATCCCGGACTGGATGGCCTATGTGCACGACCATCCGGTGCTGCCGCTGCTGCGGGCGATGCCCCTGCAGGCGCATGTCCGCACGCTGGTCACGCGCGCGCAATTCGAACGAACCGACTACTACAACGGCGTGGCCCGGCCGATGGGCTGGAACGACTGCCTGATCCTGCGGGTGCAGGGGGCGCCGACGGTGGTCACGCTCTCCGCGTTCCGCGACCGGATTTTCCAGGACGGGGAGAAGCGGCTGCTGGCGTGCCTACAGCCCCATGTCTCGGCGGCCTGGCGGCGCCTGGCGGCGCCGGCGCGGGCGATGCTGTATGGGGGCGAGCGACGCCTGCGGGTCACGGCCGCGCTGGCCCCCGTGGGCCTGGAGCCCTCGCTGCTGGCCCGGCTGCGGCTTTACTTCCCGGGGTGGCGGGATTTAACCCGGCTGCCGGGACCCGTGCGGGACTGGGCCCGGGCGGCCAGTGCGGCGCTGCGCACCGGGAGCGAGGCACGACCGTTGCGCTCCCTCACGGTGGAGGGAGCCCACGGCACGCTGTTCGCCTGTTATTTTCCCCTGGCGGATTCCGCGGCGGCGGAACTGCGGTTCATCGAGCGGCCCGCGGAATTGACCCGCTGGTCCAGCGCGCTGAACCTGAGCCCGCGCGAGCGGGAGGTGCTGCACTGGCTGGCCGAGGGCAAGCGCGACGGGGAGATCGCGCGCATCCTCGGGCTCGCGCCCAAGACCGTCGGCAAGCATGTGGAGCATGTGCTGGCCAAGCTGGGCGTGCGCAACCGGACGGCGGCGGCGGCGCTCGGGGTGGGCGTTTGACCGGGGACGAGCGGGAGTTCGGGGCCGGTTTGCCGGGCGGGGATTAAACCAGCGCGCCCGGAGGTCGCGCTCCACCTCCTCAGAACTCGGCCGAGCCCGGGGTGCGGGCGAAGGGGATGACGTCGCGGATGTTGCCGACGCCGGTGACGAACATGAGCATCCGCTCGAAGCCGAGCCCGAAACCCGCGTGCGGCACGCTGCCGTAGCGGCGCAGATCGAGATACCACCAGTAATTTTTCTCGTCGAGATGGTGCAGCGCCATGCCGGCGCGAAGCTGCTCCAGCCGTTCCTCGCGCTGGCTGCCGCCGATTATTTCCCCGATGCCGGGCACGAGCAGGTCCATCGCCGCGACGGTCTCGCGGCCCTCGGCACAACCGTCGTTCTGGCGCATGTAGAACGCCTTGATCGCGCGCGGATAGTTGTGGACCGTCACCGGGCACTTGAAGTGTTCCTCGGTGAGGAAGCGCTCGTGCTCGGCCTGCAGGTTGGCGCCCCACGAGACGGGATGCTCCCAGGCCTTGCCGGATTTGAGCAGGATCTCGACGGCCTCGGTGTAGCTGCAGCGCTGGAACGGTCGCTCCAGCACGAAGTCGAGCCGCGCGAGCAGCTCCTTGTCCACGAACTTGGAGAAGAACTCGAGGTCGGCGGCGCAATGCTCCTTGGCGTCGCGGATGAGATGCTTCACGAACGCCTCGGCCAGGTCCATGTCGCCGTGCAGGTCGCAGAACGCGACCTCGGGCTCGATCATCCAGAACTCGGCGGCGTGGCGCGAGGTGTTGGAGTTCTCGGCGCGGAAGGTGGGGCCGAAGGTGTAGATGTTCGAGAGCGCGTGCGCGAAGATCTCGCCTTCGAGCTGGCCGGAGACGGTGAGGAAGGTCTTCTTGCCGAAGAAGTCCTTGGTGTTGTCCACGTGCTTGCCGTCCTCGGTCCTCGGCGGGTTCCCGGGGTCGAGCGTGGTCACGCGGAACATGTCGCCCGCGCCCTCGGCGTCGCTGGCGGTGATGATGGGCGTGTGGATGTAATGGAAGCCGCGCTCCTGGAAGAACCGGTGCATGGCGTAGGCGAGCCGGCTGCGCACGCGGAAGACCGCGCCGAAGAGGTTGGAGCGCGGGCGGAGATGGGCGATCTCGCGGAGGAACTCCAGCGTGTGGCCCTTCTTCTGGAGCGGGTAGGTGGCGTCGGCCTCGCCGAGCACGCGGAACTCCGTGGCGACGACCTCCCATTTCTGGCCCTGGCCCTTGGACTCGACGAGCTTGCCCGCGATCTCGACCGACGCGCCGGTGTGGGCGCGCGCGACGTTGGCGTAGTCGGGGAGGGAGGCGTCCACGATGACCTGCAGGCCCTTGAGGCAGGAGCCGTCGTTGAGCTCGATGAACGAGAAGGCCTTGGCGTCGCGCCGCGTGCGGACCCAGCCTTGCAGGAAGATGGCGTCGGCCGGCGCGGCGGCGTGGAGGGCGTCCTTGACGAGAGTGCGTGGCATGAAGGGAGGCGCAGCCAAGCGGGCCGGGCCGCGCGAGGCAAATCAGGAAAACCGCCTGCGGGTGACACGGAAACACGTTGCACCGTCCGGTGCGCAGCGGCAGGTTGACCCACCTTCCTTCCGCATGAATTGCTATGTCACCGCGGAGACTGCACCCGGGGAAACCCGGGCGGCGCTGACACCGGCCAGCGCCGCCGTTCTGGTCAAGCTCGGCCTGAAAATCCAGGTGCAGCCCGGCCTCGGGCGGGCCGCCCACTATTCCGACACCGCCTTTCGCGAGGCAGGTGCCGCGCTGGCGGAGGATCATGCCGCGGCGCTGGGCTCGGCCGATCTCGTCCTCCGGGTGCGCAAGCCGACACCCGGGGACATCGCGGGCATGAAGCGCGGCGCGTGGCACGTGAGCTTCCTCGATCCGTTCAATGAGCGCGAGTTGATCGGCGCGTTCGCGAACGCGGGCATCAGCGCGGTGAGCCTGGAGATGATCCCGCGCACGACTCTGGCGCAGAAGATGGACGCGCTCAGCTCGCAAGCCAGCCTCGCCGGCTACGCGGCCGTCATCGAGGCCGCGCAACGGCTCCAGCTGGCCCTGCCGATGATGATGACGCCGGCCGGCACGATACTGCCCGCGCGGGTGTTCGTCATCGGAGCCGGCGTGGCGGGCTTGCAGGCCATCGCGACCGCCAAGCGGCTCGGCGCGCGCGTCGAGGCATTCGACACCCGGCCGGTCGTGGAGGAGCAGGTGCGTTCACTCGGCGCGAAGTTCGTAAAGATCGACCTCGGGCAGACCGGCCAGACGGCGGGCGGCTACGCGCAGGCCTTGACGCCGGAACAGGTGGCGAAGCAGCAGGCCGGCATGGCGAAGGTCATTGCGCAGTCCGACATCGTCATCACCACGGCCAAGGTCTTCGGCCGGAAGGCGCCGCTGCTGGTCACGAAGGACATGCTCGCCGGCATGAAGCCCGGCAGCGTGGTCGTGGACCTTGCGGTCGAGAGCGGCGGCAACGTGGAGGGCTCGCGCCCGGGCGAGGATGTGCTCACGCCGGACGGCGTCGCGATCATCGGCCACCCCAACCTCGAGGGCACCGTCGCGCACCATGCCACGCAGGTGCTGGCCGCCAACTACGCGGCGTGGATCACGCATTTCTGGGACGGGACGCAAAAGACGCTCCGGGCCGACCTCGCCGACGAAATCCTGAAAGGCTGTCTCATCACGCACGGCGGCGCGGTCGTCCACCCGCAGTTCGCGCCCAAGACCTGACCAACCCCGCGCCATGGAACTCATCCTGCTCTTCTTCATCTTCACGCTCGCGGGCTTCCTCGGCTTCGAGCTCATCGCCAAGGTGCCGTCGCAACTGCACACGCCGCTGATGTCGGGCTCCAACGCCATCTCCGGCATCACCATCGTCGGCGCGCTCATCGCGGCAGGAGCGGACGACGGCTCGTGGATCACCACCGTGCTCGGCACCGCCGCCGTCACGCTGGCCATGATCAACGTCGTGGGCGGCTACCTCGTCACCGACCGCATGCTCCGCATGTTCCGGAAGAAGGATGCCGGCGCCAAGCCCGAGAACCCCGCGCCATGAGCCGCGAGATCCTCGTCAACTCGGCCTACATCGCGGCCTCGATCCTCTTCATCCTCGGGCTGAAGATGCTCGGCCGGCAGACGACCGCGCGGCGTGGCAACCTTCTCTCCGGCCTCGGCATGCTCATCGCCATCGTGGTGACGCTGCTCGACCAGCATGTCGTCAGCTTCACCTGGATCGTCGTGGGGCTCGCGGCCGGGACCGCCATCGGGCTGGCCTGCGCCCTGCTGGTCAGGATGACCTCGATGCCCGAGATGGTCGCGCTGCTGAACGGCTTCGGCGGCCTCGCCTCGCTCATCGTCGGCGCGGCGGAGTTCTTCCGCATCCGCGGCGGCACGGTGACGCCGGAGCACGCCGCCTTCACGTCCACGAGCATCTACCTGACCGTCCTCATCGGCGGCATCACCTTCACCGGCTCGGTCTACGCCTTCTGCAAGCTCGCCGAGTGGCTCAGCGGGCGGCCCGTGCTCTTCGCCGGGCAGCACATCGTGAACGGCCTGATGCTCGCGGCCATGCTCGGCGCGGGCGGCCTGTTCGTCGCCACGGGCGACGGGCGGCTCGCGCTCGCCTCCTTCGGCGTGTTCACCGCGCTGGCGCTCGTGCTCGGCTGGACGCTCGTCATGCCCATCGGCGGCGGCGACATGCCGGTGGTCATCTCGATGCTGAACAGCCTCTCGGGGCTCGCGGCCTGCGCGGCGGGTTTCGTCATCCGCAACAACGTGCTGGTCGTCGCCGGCTGCCTCGTCGGCACCAGCGGGCTCATCCTCACCGCCATCATGTGCCGGGCGATGAACCGCTCGCTGGCCAACGTGCTCTTCTCCGGCTTCGGCGCGGCGCCCGCCGCCTCCGCGGCCGGCCCGGAGGCCGGCGCCATCACGGGCGAGCTGAAGCCCATCTCGCCCGAGGACTCGTTCGCGGTGCTCGAGGCCGCGCGGCAGGTCGTCATCATCCCCGGCTACGGCATGGCGGTGTCGCAGGCGCAGCACGTCGTGCGCGAGCTGGCTGAGATGCTGGAGCGCAACGGCGCCGAGGTGCGCTTCGCCATCCACCCGGTGGCCGGCCGCATGCCCGGGCACATGAACGTGCTCCTCGCGGAGGCCAGCGTGCCCTACGAGCAGCTGGTCGAGATGGATGCCATCAACCCGCTCATGGCCTCGATGGACGTCGCCGTCGTCATCGGCGCGAACGACGTGGTCAATCCCGCCGCCGCGCGCGACAAGTCCTCGCCCATCTACGGCATGCCCATCATCAACGCGCACGAGGCGCGCACGGTCATCGCCCTCAAGCGCGGCAAGGGCACGGGCTTCTCGGGCCTCGAGAACCAGCTTTTCCTGCTGCCCAACACGCGGATGCTCTACGGCGACGCCAAGGCCTCGTTGCAGGGCGTCGTGGCCGAGTTCAAGAGCCTGGCAGGGGCCTGAGGCCCCCGGGAACAATCCCGGGAACAGGATTCTGCCAGGGATATTGAAAATTTCCGGAGAAGATGTCGGCGCCAGGCCAGACCGGGCGTGACTTTTTCGGGCCGCCCGTCAGCATGATGGCACCATGCCACCCCGGGGTGTCAGAGAGTCGTGCCGGATAGGATTTTTCGGAATGTTGCTCGCGGCGGGAGCATGGGCGGCCGACCGCCGGCTGTTGAGCCCGACGGATTTGAAATCCCTCGATCGCGAGAACCAGCTCTGGTCGCTGGTGCGGCCGGAGGACGACGTGGAGACCAATCTCACCGTGTGGCGGCGGGTAGGGGTTAGCGAGGAGGAACTGCGGTCGTTCACGCCACGGCTGGCCGCGCTGTGGGACGTGGAGCCGCCGCGCGCCTACGGCTGGCTGCACGCCGAGACGGTCGAGCGCATCCGCGACATCGACCGGGCCTACGCGGTGCGGATGCGCGCCGCCCGGCTCTACGCGGCCACCGGGATGAAGGCCGGGCGCAATCCGCCCGAGACGGCCCGCAACGCCACCCTGTCGTGGCGGCGCGCACTGTGGTGGCATCTGGAGCCGCGCGACTACCGGGAGTTCTGGATGATGAATTCCCCGTCCGCGCAGGGCATCCTGCGGTGCGCGCGCGGCATCAGGCTCACCGACGACGAGGCCCGGACGCTCTGCGACTGGCAGCGCGAGTTCGACTACATCCACGGCGCGATGCGCGAGCCGGGCTTCAGCGGACCGCGCCAGTGGGCCGAGCGGGAGGAGGCGAGGTGGGACATGCACCGGCGGTTCCGCACCGTGCTGGGCGACGAGCGGTTTGCGATGTTCCTGGCGGAATCTGACGAGGACTTCGACGCGATGCAGCGGGCCTTGGCGCCGCTGGAGGACATCAATGCCACGGCGCAACTGGAGCTCTGGTGGCTGCGGCGGAAAGACCGCCTCGCCCGCCGGGACGTGATCTCCAGCGAGCAACTGGACCGGATAGCGCTGGCGACCATCGCGCAGGCCGCCGAGCTGCTGGGCGCGCGCGGCCTGGCGTCCTATCAGGAGAGCGAGGATGGCCGCTGGTTGCGCGCACCCCGCCGAGGCTTCAGGCCGAAGATCCCGATCCCGCCTTTCGAGATTCAGCGCTCGATCCCGACCGGGTAGAGCAGGTGGCGGTCGTCGTAGAACCGCGAGCGCGTGTAGAACCACTGGAGCCGCGCCGTCGGGTCCTTTGCAAACTCCGGCTCGGCGGCGAGCTTGGCCTCGAACTCCGTCTTCAGTCTTGGGTTTTCAGCGAGCAGCTTCTCCGCGAGCGGGGCGATGGCATAGCCTTCGATGTATTCGGTGCGCTGGAGGATTTCCGGGAAGAAACCCCAGGCGAGGAACGAGTCGGCGCTCTCCGGTTCGAGCAGCGCGATGGCGAGGTCGCCGAGCGGCTGGTCGGTCGGCACACGGACGGAACCGGCGGGGAAGGTCTCGGCGCGGGTCTCGGGCTGCACCTTCGCCGCGAGCAGGTGCCGGCCCTCGAAGGGTTGCGCGGCAGGCTTGGGATCGGCGAGCCGATACATCTCCACGGTGAGCGTCTCCGCGGTCTCGAGTCGGGTGAGCCGGATGCCGTGCGCCTCGAGCCGGGAGATGATTCCGGCTTTGGTGACCGGCACGAGATAAGCCTTCGGTCGGCGCAGCTCGACGCCGGGCTTGGTGTTCCAGTGCACCGGCAGGCCGGGGTAGATCTTCGGCGTGCCGAGCCAGCGGACCTCATTCGTGCCGGAGGCGGGCGAATCGTATTCCTCATAGGCGATGCCGGGGAAATCCATCGGGACGATCTTCTCATGGGTGTCGCCCCAGTTCATCGCGAGAGCGGCCGGCCGGGCGGCCTCGTCGGCCGCGATGGCGGTCGTGACGGATGCGGCGTTCTCGCCAAGCACCTTGAGCGAAGCCTCGAGCAACACGTAGGTGCCGAGGACGCGCTGCTTGTAGGGTTTCAACGAATGGTTTTCGACCAGCACGGCGGGAATGTGCCGGAGGTCGCCGTAGGCGTTGGAGAAGCGGGGATTGCCGGGGCCCGTGACGAGGCCCTCGGTGAGATCGCGGTTGTTCTTGGCGAAAACCAGCGGGCCGGGGATGTGTCCGGCGGCCTTGAGCGCGGTGTCCATGGCGGGCCGCCAGACGTGGTCGAGCCAGGCGCCGATGCGCGGCGACCACGCGAACGAGCCGTCCCAGCCGTGGAAGCCGTAGGTGATGTCGTATTGGTAGTCGATGCCGTCGGTGACGTGCAGGTCGAGGTAGAGCGCGGGGCGCCACTCGTTGAGCAGGGCGAGCATGGCCTGCATCTCGGGGGCGTCGGCCTTCATGTAATCGCGGTTCAGGTTCAGGTTCTGCGCGGTGGTGCGCCAGCCTTGGTGGACGGGGCCGCGCTGGTTGGGGCGGTTCCAGGCGGAGCGGCGCTCGTGGCCGTCGGCGTTGAAGACGGGCACGAAGACGAAGTTCACGTTTTCCAGCAGGTGCTCCTTGCCGCCGAAGGCGAGGTCGCGGAGCAGCATCATGCCGGCATCCTTGCCGTCGATCTCGCCGGAGTGGATGCCGGCCTGGGCGAGGAGCGTCGGCCGGCCGTTGTCCGCGAGCTGCCCGATGCGGTGGATGCCCTCCTTGGAGGCGATGACGGCGAACAGTTCGCGGCCCTGCGCGGTCCTGCCGATGGCCTTGATTTCGATGAAGGGCGAGGCCTCGGCGAGTTTTTTGAGCCACGCGATGGTTTCGTCGTAGGTCGGCGAGTCGGTGAGCCCGGTCTGCTCGGATGGCGTGATCCAGGGATGGTCCGGCTTCGCGATGAGCGCCTCGCTGGCGCCGGACCACGGTGGCGCCGGTGGCAGAATTCCGCCGGGATCATTGGCGCGGAGCAGCGCGCAGGACAGGAGCAACAGGATGACGGGCGGGCGTGAACGGCGCATGACGGGGGTGGGGTTTATCCGGCGCTCATCGCCGAGGCACGCGCAATCTTCGCGCGGGCGCAGTGGTTGCCGCCATCAGTCCGCGCTCCCGCCCGCGTCGAGCGACACGAGCAGGCACAAGGCGGCCAGGATGATCACGGCGGCTAACATTGTTTGGTGTTGGGGGTCGGACCTCCGGCGGACGTTGGCGTTCTCCGGAAATCGCGTGCTAGGTGGTCTCAAGAGAGTCAAAAGCAGAAATCGTGCAAGGGCGGGAATCACCTATGTCACGCGCTGGCCGCGGGGTTAGAAGCGGAGGCAATGGAGGTCATCAGCCCGCGGAACCGTCCTTTCTCGAGTGCAGGCAGATGCGGTTGCCGTCCGGATCGGCGATCCAAGCCATCCAGCAGACGCTCGTTTCGACGGGCGGGATGAGGATTTTCACGCCCATTTTGCGGCAGGTGGCGATGGCGCTGGGCACGTCGTCCACCGCGAGGGCGACGCACGCCGGGCCGCTCCAGTCCCACTCGGGATGGCGCGGGTGCCCGGTGCCGTTGAGGCAGAGGGTGAGCGGCGCGGTGGCGAACTCGGACCAGAAGCGGTTCCATTCGCCGCCGCGCTTGAAGCCGAAGAGCTTCCGATAGAACGCGCGGGTTTTGCGGAGGTCCTTCGTGCTATACATCACGAAATCAAGCGCGCGCACCGGGATGAGCGCCTGAGCGGAGGAGAGGGAGGATTTTTTCGGGCGGGGCATGGTGCGAGGAGGGGACGAGTCTACCCCATGAATCTGACAACCCTATGTCAGCAGTCCGCTATTCCGTGCCGATATCCGTGGCACTGTCCCATCGGCCAAGGCGGACGCGTTTGACCGCCGGCGCGCGCCGCCGTATTCCACGCGCCATGAAGACTCTCCTCGCCGATGCCGCGCAGCGCGCCACCCGCTATCTGGAAACCCTCGATGCGCGCGGCGTCGCGCCCACGCCGGAGGCCATCGCCGGGCTGCGGGCGTTCGACGAGCCGCTGCCCGCCGGGCCGGTCGATCCCGCCGGCACGCTCCGGCTGCTGGACGAGGCCGGCTCACCCGCGACGATGGCGATGGCGGGCGCGCGGTTCTTCGGCTTTGTCATCGGCGGCTCGCTGCCTGTCACGCTCGCGGCCAACTGGCTGGCGGGTGCGTGGGACCAGAACACCGGCCTCTACCACCCCACGCCAGGCACCGCCAAGCTCGAGCAGGTCGCGCTCCGCTGGCTGCTCGACGTGCTCGGCCTGCCGAAGGATTGTGCCGGGGCATTCGTGACCGGCGCGACCGTCGCCAACCTCACCGCGCTCGCCGCCGCCCGCCATGCGGTGTTGCGGAACGTCGGTTGGAACGTCGAGGCCGACGGCCTCTTCGGCGCGCCGCCCATCACGGTGATCGTCGGCGAGGAGGTGCATCCGACGGTGAAAAAATCTCTCGGCGTCATCGGGCTCGGCCGCAACCGGCTCGTGCGGGTGCCGGTGGACGGCCAGGGGCGGATGCGCGCGGACAAGCTGCCGCCCATCGCCGGCCCGGCCATCGTCATCGTGCAGGCGGGCAATTTGAACACGGGCGCCTTTGACCCCATCGGCGAGATTTGCGCCAAGGCGAAGGCCGTCGGCGCGTGGGTGCATGTGGACGGCGCCTTCGGCCTTTGGGCCGCGGCCTCGCCGCGGCTCGCGAAGCTCTGCCCGGGTCTCGCCGACGCCGACTCGTGGGCGACCGATGCGCACAAGTGGCTCAACGTGCCCTACGATTGCGGGCTTGCCTTCGCGCGCGATGGGCACGCGCTCCGCGCGGCGATGGCCATCACGGCCGAATATCTGCCGACCGACACGACCGGGCGCAATCCGAGCGATTACACGCCGGAGCTGTCGCGCCGCGCCCGCGGCGTCGAGGTGTGGGCCGCGCTGCGCACGCTGGGTCGCGCCGGACTGGCGGAGATGTTCGAGCGCAACTGCGCGCAGGCGCGTCGCTTCGCCGAAAAACTTTCCGCCGCCGGGTTCGAGATCCTCAACGACGTCGTGCTCAACCAGGTGCTCGTCTCCTTCGGCGAGCTGGAGAAGACCAAGCGCGTCATCGCTGCCATCCAGCGCGACGGCACCTGCTGGGCCGGCATCACCGTCTGGCAGGGCCGCACCGCCATGCGCATCAGCGTGTGCTGCTGGGCGACGACCGACGCCGACGTGGAGCGCAGCGTGGAGGCGATGCTGCGGGCGGCCCGTTCGGCCTGAGGCAAAGCCGGGCTTGTCCCGGCCGCGGGCCGGCGTAGCGTGGAGCGGCCTCCCGGACGCAACCTCAACCCCGTCCCATGAACATGCGCCCCCGTTTCGCCTCCTTGATCGTCGTCCTCTCCTTGCTGCTGCCCGCTGTGCCGGCGTTGCACGCCAAGAAGCTCACCCCCGACCAGGAGCGGGCGAAGATCCGTGACATGCGCGACGACGTGCTGAAGGAGCTCTACCAGCGACGTCCCGACTTGAAATCTCGCCTCAGCCAGGCCGAGGGCTACGCGGTGTTCTCGAACGTCGGCGTGAACCTCATCTTCGCCAGTTTTGCCGGCGGCAGCGGCATCGTGGTGACCCAAGGCGCGTTCAAGGACGCGGAGACGTTCATGAAGATGGGCTCGGCGGGCATCGGCCTCGGGCTCGGCGTGAAGGATTTCCGCGCGGTCTTCGTTTTCACCGAGAAGGACAAACTCCAGGCGTTCATCGCCAAGGGCTGGGATTTCAGCGGGCAGGCCGACGCCGCGGCCAAGTCGGACGACAAGGGCGCCGCTGCGGCCGGCTCGGGCTCCATCCTGCCCGGGGTCGAGGTCTACCAGCTCACGAAGAACGGGCTCGCGCTGCTGGCCACGCTGCAGGGCACGAAGTATTGGAAGGACCGGGAGCTGAACTGACCCGCGCCATGCGCCCGTTCCGGCTGATCCTGCTGTCCGCCCTCGGCGCCGTCGCGTTGCCCGCGGCGGACAAGGCGCCGGTGCTGCCCGCGCCGCCCGATGAGGCCGCGGTGCGCGCGCTCTTCGAATCCATGAAGCCGCCGGTGCCGCCCCGCCGGCTCGTCGGCAACATCCACTCCGTCGGCACCTCCGGAGTCTGCTGCTACCTCATCACCACGCGCGAGGGGCACATCCTGCTCGACACCGGGTTCGCCGACACGGTGCCGGGCCTGGTGGAGAACATCGCGGCGCTCGGGTTCAAGCCGGCCGACATCAAGTTCATCCTCAGCAGCCATGCGCACACCGACCACGTCGGGGGTCACGCGGAGATGAAGCGGCTCACCGGCGCGCAGGTCGTGGCGACCTCCGCCGACCGGGCCATCCTCGAGTCCGGCGGCGCGGCCGACCCGCTCCCGTGGCCGCGCGCCGTCATGCTCTACGAGAAGGTGGCGGTGGACCGCACGGTGCCGGACCGCGGCACGGTGAGCCTCGGGGGCGTCACCCTCACGGCGGTGCTGACGCCGGGGCACACGAAGGGTGCGACGACGTGGACGATGAAGGCGGAGGAGGACGGGAAGACCTACGACGTCGTCTTTATCAGCAGCATGACGGTGAACCAGGGCGCGCGCCTGAAGCTGAAGCCGACCTACCCGGGCATCGCCGACGACTTCGCGACGGCCTTCATCCGGCTGAAGTCGCTCCCGTGCGACATCTTCTTCGCCCCGCACGGCAACCAATGGGACCAGTTCATGAAGTTCGAGGCGCTCGACGCGGGCAAGGGCGTGGAGGCGCTGGTGGACAAGGACGGCTGGCGCAACCTCATCGGCCTCGCCGAATACAGCTACCGCCGCCAGCTCCGCGACGAGGAAGCCGCGGCCAAGGCCGCGAAGTGACCGTGCGGGGGAATCCCGGTTCGTCGCGAATCTCCGCGCACCGGCCGCATTGGCTTTGCGAAGCCGGGGAATGCGACTAGGATCCCGCCGTCATGCGACCGACACCCCTTGCCGCAAACCGGACTCGCCGGGAGGCGCTCAAGGGCCTGACCGCGCTCGGCGCGGCCGCGCTTTTCGGGCGGATGTCGGGCGCGGATGCCGGCGCGGGCGAAGTCCTGACCCGCGCCATTCCCTCGAGCGGCGAGCGGATCCCGGTCGTCGGGCTGGGCAGTTGGAAGACGTTCAACGTCGGCGGCGATCCGGCGGCGCGGGGCGAATGCACGGAGGTGATGCGCCGGTTCTTCGGCCTCGGCGGGCGGATGATCGACTCGTCGCCGATGTATGGCTCCTCGCAGGAGGTCATCGGCCACGGCTGGGCGCAGCTCGGCCGGCCCGGGGTGTTGTTCTCCGCCGAAAAGGTCTGGACCTCCGGGCGCGAGGGCGCGGCGCAGATGGAGGCGACGCGCCGGCGCTGGGGCGTGGAGCGCTTCGACCTGATGCAGGTCCACAACCTGCAGGACTGGGAGCAGCATCGGCCGCGGCTCTTCGAGATGAAGGCGGCGGGGCGGCTGCGCTATGTCGGCATCACCACGTCGCACGGGCGGCGCACCGCCGACATGGAGAAGATCATGCGCGCGCACCCGCTGGATTTCGTGCAGGTGACCTGCAACGTGCTCGACCGCGAGCTGGAACAGCGGCTGCTGCCGCTCGCGCAGGACCGGGGCATCGCCGTCATCATCAACCGGCCGTTCCGGGAAGGGTCGCTGATCGATGCCATGAACCGGCATCCGCTGCCGGCGTGGGCCGCGGAGTGCGATGCCGCGAACTGGGCGCAATTCCTCCTCAAGTTCATCGTCGCGCATCCGGCGGTCACCTGCGCCATCCCCGCCACCGGCAATCCCGCGCACATGGTCGAGAACATGGGCGCGGCCTTCGGACGGCTGCCGGACGAGGCGATGCGGCGGCGGATGATCGCGCACGTCGGGTCGCTCTGATGCCGGAGTGGGGGACATATTCGCCGTCCGACTTCCCGATGTTCTCGGACCGGACGTATCACCGTCTGTTCGAGCTGCTCAACCGCGCGACCTGGCCCGCGCAAATCACCACTCTGGCCGCGGGAGTCGCGCTGCTTGTGCTGTTGCGGCGGACGGACGAACGGTCGGGGCGCATCGCCTCCGGCCTGCTGGCGGCGGCCTGGCTCGTCGTGGCGTGGGCGTATTTCTGGGAAAAATATGCGACCATCCACTGGGCGGGCCGGCACATCGCGGTGCTGTTCACCGGGCAGGCCCTGTGGCTCGGGTGGGTCGGAGTCGTGAGAGGCCGCATCGTGTTTGCGGCGAATGAGGGCATCGTCGCACGGATCGGGATCGGGCTCGCGGCGTTCGCCGTGCTGGCCTATCCGCTGCTGGCCCGGCTGTTCGGGCGGCCCTGGGCGCAGACGGAGGTCTTCGGGCTCGCACCCGACCCGACCGTGGCGGCGACCCTCGGAGTCGTGCTCGCGGCCTTGCAGGTCCGCTGGTCGCTGCTGGTCGTGCCGATCTTGTGGAGCGTGTTCAGCGGGCTCACGCTGTGGACGATGAAGTCGCCCGATGCCTGGGTGCTGCCGTTGCTGGCGGTGGCAGGAATCGTGATGGCCGGCGTGCGGCAGCTCCGTTCCGGCGGGTCGGAATACAGTCGCGCGCGGGCGGGTGATTGATTGGCTCGGCAGTGATGTTAATCGTCATCCGCGAGCGGCTGCGAACCTTGGGACCGGGGTTGCTGCTGGCGGCGGCGGGGAATCGGGGCCGGGGCCGTGGTGGTGGCATCCGTGACCGGCATCAGGTTCGGCGCGACGCTGCGCTGAGCGGTGGCGTTCCTCATGCCGTTTCTCGCCGCCACGCTGCTCTACCTGAACAACCGGCGCGACTGGATGGGCGCGCTCGCCAACCGGCGGCCGGGGAACGCGGCGCTTGTCGTGTGCCTGCTGGTCTTCGGGGTCGTCTGCGTGCGCGAGATCTGGCAGGCACTGGCGCCCTGAGGCGGCGGGACGCGTCGCACGGCCTGCTTGGGGCCAAGGCGCGCTCTCAACGGCCCCGCCGGCCGGTCGGGATCGGGGCTATTATGACGTTTGTGCCGGAAATGTTACGACCGGCCTTGCCGAGGCGCGGCGCGTTCCTAAACCTCGTGGGCGCACACACCCAATGATCGTCACCGCTCTCTCCATCCTCGGCGGTCTCGGCATGTTCCTCTTCGGGATGAAGATCATGTCGGAGGCCCTCCAGAAGCTCTCGGGCGAGAAATTGCGCGGCATCATGCGCACGATGACGGGCAACCGGTTCGTCGGCGTCGGCACCGGGTTCCTCGTGACCTGCCTCGTGCAATCCTCGTCGGCCTCGACGGTGATGATGGTGAGCTTCGTCAACGCCGGGCTGCTCACGGTGGTCGAGGCTGTCGGCCTCATCATGGGCGCCAACCTCGGCACGACGACGACCTTCTGGATCGTGTCGTTTTTCGGGTTCAAGTTCAGCATCGCGAGCATCACGCTGCCGGTGATGGGCCTGGCGCTGCCGCTGCTCTTCGCGCGCCGGCCCAAACTTCGCTCGCTCGGCGAGTTCTGCATGGGCTTCGGCCTGCTGTTCCTCGGGCTCATGTTCATCAAGGACTCGGTGCCTGACATCCGCAGCAACCCCGAGGCGCTCCAGTTCATCTCCGATTACAGCGGGCGCGGGTTCGTCTCGGTGCTGATCTTCTTCGTCGTCGGCACGGTGCTGACCATCATCGTGCAGTCGTCGTCGGTGGCCGGCGCCATCACGCTCGCCATGGCCTACAAGGGCTGGATCGACTACGGCTCGGCCTGCGCCATCATCCTCGGCGAAAACGTCGGCACCACCATCACGGCCAACCTCGCCGCCCTCAACGGCAACGTCTCCGCCAAGCGCGCCGCGCGCGTGCACTTCGCCTTCAACATCATCGGCATCATCTGGGCCATCGCGCTCTTCGCGCCGTTCTCGCGGTTCATCGACTACCTTGTGCCCGGCGAGGTGACCGACCCGACCGCGCTGCCGCTGCACATGGCCGCGTTCCACTCCATGTTCAACCTCTGCAACACCGCGCTGCTGATCGGCTTCACCACCCAGCTCGCCGGGCTGGCCGAGCGGCTCGTGCGCGACCGGCCCGTGCCCACCCGCGACCACATGGACTACGACTCGCCCCTCGTCCCGCAGACCGGCGAGCTCAATCTCGCCGAGGCCGAGCGCGATGTGCAGCGCATGGGCGACATCACCCGCGAACTCGTCACCGGTTTCACCGGGCTGTTCGAGGCGACCCCGCCCGACCTCGACGCCCGCATGCAGGAACTCAAGGCCCTGGAGAAGGAGAGCGACCGCCGCGCCATCGCCGCCACCCAATACCTCCTGCGCTGCGCCGCCGGCGGCCTGAGCGAGGAGACCATGGCGCGGGTGACCTCCATGCTCCGCGTCGTCGCCGAGCTGGAGGACATCTGCGATCGCGGCTACCGGCTCGTCCTCCTGGCCGAGCGCAAGCACCGCAAGCGCCGCCAGCTCCCCGCCGTCGTCAACCAGCAGGTGCGCGACTTCTCGCGGCTGCTCCTGCAGTTCATGGATTTCTACTCCAGCCGGCTCGCCCAGGGCGTGGCCGTCGCCGACATGGAGACGGCCTACCAGCTCGAGAACATGATCGACGACTTCCGCAAGAGCCTGCGCAAGGAATCCGTCGGCCGCATGCGCCAGAGCGGCGACGTGGTGAAGGCCGAGATGCTCTACATCGACATGCTCAACAACATGGAGAGCATCGGCAATCACTCGCTCAACATCCTCCAGGCCCTGCGCCACGGCGGGAGCTGAGCGCGAAGCGGCAGCGGCGGGCCAATGAGAACTCGACCGCCACGCCCGGGCGGCTAAGGTCGGGCGATGGAGCTGCTGATCGAAAGCCGCTGGACGCTGGTCGTCCTGTTCCTGGTGATGCTGGCCATGCTCGAGACCGGGCGGCGGCTCGGCCAGCGGCGCTTGCAGGAGGAGGGCGAGGGCGCGACCAAGGGGCTGGGCGCGATGGAGGGCGCGGTGTTCGGCCTGCTCGGCCTGCTGGTGGCGTTCACGTTTTCCGGATCGGCTGCACGCTTCGGGGCGCGGCGCGAGCTGATTTTGCAGGAGACCAACGCCATCGGCACGGCGTGGCTGCGGCTCGACCTGTTGTCCGCCGCGGCGCGGGAGGAACTGCGCGGCGACTTCCGGCGCTACGTGGACCTGCGGCTGGAGGCCACGCGCGAGGGCCGGCAGAGCGCCGACCCGGCGATCGCGGCGCTGCAGCAGTCCATCTGGACCAAGGGCGTGGCCGGGGCGCAGGCCGCCGCCGATCCGCGGGTGGCGGCGCTGCTGCTGCCCGCGCTGAACGAGATGTTCGACACGGCGACCGCGCGCTACCTGAGCTCGCAGACCCATCCGCCGGCGATCATCTTCATCACGCTGCTGGTGCTGGCGTCGCTGTGCGCCGCGCTGGCGGGTTACGGCATGGCCGGGAGCAAGCACCGGAGCTGGCTGCACATCCTGTGCTTCGCCGGCAGCCTGCTGATGGCGGTGTATGTCATCCTCGAGCTGGAATTCCCGCGCCGGGGCCTGATCCGCGTGGATCGTTACGACCAGGTGCTCGTGGAACTGCGCGACAGCATGAAGTGAAACCGCCGGGGGTTGCCAGCCGGGCAGTCCGGGCTAGGGTGGCGGCCATGCTGAAGACGAAGTCGGTGCATTCGCCGATCGAGAAGGCCGATGGGTTGCGGATCCTGGCCGCGCGGTTCCGCGGGCGCGGGCTGCCGGCCGACCGCTACGACGTGTGGATGGCCAGCCTCGGCCCGAGCGAGAAGCTGCTGAAATCATTCCTCGCCGGAAAGATCTCGTGGAAGGAGTTCGGGAAGCGCTACCGGGCGGAGATGTTCGCTCCGGCCGCGAACGACGCCGCCAACGCCACGATCAAGAACCACGGGCAGAAGTTCACCCTCCGGCTCGTCGCCAGGCTGGCGGAGAAACAGGATGTCACCTTGCTCTGCCACTGCGCCGAGGACGCGACGCAATGCCACCGGTTCCTGCTGCGGGAGTTGATCGAGAAGGAAAGCGGCTGAGGTTTTTGGCCACGGATGACGCGAGTAAAGAATCCCCGGAGCAAGCTCCGGGGCATTTGCCAAGACCTCTGCAACCTTACTCGAACCCCATGCAATCCGCGCTCAATCCCGTTCTACCGGCCAAGCCGAAGCAAGCTTCGGGGTATCGGACCCACCGCGAATGAAGTGTCACGTATTACGTGACACTTGTTTTGGACCGGGCTGAGCCTGGTGAACGCAGGAGGCGTGGACTGCTCCGATCATCCGGCCGTCTGTCGCGCTTCCCGGGCCAGGCGCTGTCGGCGGGTCTTGCTGGCGCCGCGCTTGCGTTTCTTGCGCGAACGGGCGGGCAGCTTGCCCATCATCGAATCGCCCCAATCGGTGCATTTGCCGGCGGCAAGAAGACTGCCGGGGCTGCGACTGCGGGGCATGGGCCGGAAGCCGGAGCAAGCCGGCGGTCAGCGGGTGCGGGCCGGTTCCCAGGCTCTGGCCTGCGCGGCGAGCGCTTCCGCATACCGCGGCCAGTCGTGCAGCGTGGCGGGATCGAAGTCCGCGCCGTTGGGCCAGACGAGCGTGTGACACTCCGGATCGAGCTGCACCCGGGCGAAAAACCCGGCATCACGCAAGGGAGCGAACAGTTCGCCCGCCAGCACGGGCCGGAAATCGATGACCTGCGCCGTGCCGTCGTCGAAGCGCACCCGCAGCGTGTGGCCGCCGAGATGCTCGAATCCGGTGACTTTGACGATGAGGTGCATATTTCAGGCGAGCGGCTCGATGGGAGCCGGACGATGGCCGGAAAGTAGCAGCTCCCAATCCCTTTGCAACTCGTCCTGATGCAGCTCGGCCCAGGCCTCGACCAGCCGACGCTGGCGCAACGGAAGCGACCCGGCGATGAGTTCGATGCGCCGATGGTGTAAACGGCGACGTGCTCCTGGTAATAGGCGTGAAAATGCGGCAGGTTGTGCCGCTCGCCCGCCTCGCGATACATCCGGATGATGATGCCGTAGAAACGGGACAGCTCGGGCATCGAGGAACGGAATCGGGAGGCGTAGGTGGCGTCAACCGGCTGTTTTTATGCGCCACGATCAAACGCGTTTGTAACGTAATGTATTACAAACTTCGCTGTGACTCGTCGCCAAGCTGGCCGAGGAGCAGGACGTCACCCTGCTCGGCCACTCTGCGGAGGACGCGACGCACTGCCACCGGTTCCTGCTGCGGGAGTTGACCGAGCGGGAAAGCGGCTGAGGTTTTTGGCCACGGATGACGCGGATGGCCACGGATGGTTTGTCACGGGATGCGTGTCAAACCCCGGAGGGGCTCAGGCGAGGAGGTAGCGGCCGGATTTGCGGGTGCCGGTGCGCTTGACGAGTTTTGCCTTGAGCAGCGGGGCGAGGATGTGGGCGGCGCCCTGTTTGGTGACATTGAGCGTCGCCCAGATCTCCGCGGGAGCGAGACCTTCGGGTTTGTCGCGCAGCAGGTGCAGCAGTCGCTCCTGGTTCGGCCGGAGCACGGTCTTTTTCGGGCCGGCCTTGGCGGCGAACTGCTGCACGCGCAACCAGACGCGCTCGAGCGTCACCCGCAGTCCCTCGATGGTGTATTCGAGCCACGCGGTCAGATCGCCGCCGGCCTTGGGCACGGCGGCGAGCCCGGCGTAGTAACGCGCCCGGTCCTCCCAATAGAATTCGTCCACCGAGAAAATGTGGTGCGTGTCGAAGCCGCGACGGTAGAGCTCCCAGAGCGCGAGCATCCGCCCCACACGGCCGTTGCCGTCGGCGAACGGGTGGATGTCCTCGAACTGGTGGTGCAGGATGGCCGAGGTGAGCACGGGCGACCACTCGGCGGACGGGCCGTTCCACCAGTCGAGCAGCTCGCGCATCAGGCCGGAAACGAGGTCGGGGAAGGGCGGCATATGCCGGCCGACGCGCACGGCGATGGTGCGGTAGCGCCCGGCCTCGCCCTGGTCCATCACGTCCTTGGCGAGCAGCGCGTGCAGTCGGAAGAGATCCTCGTGGGTGCTGGGCTTCCTCTGCTTCGCCCGCTTCTCGACCCAGCGGAGCCCGGCGAAGTAGTTGAGCACCTCGCGCTGGGAGCGCTCGGTATGGACGGGCAGGGGCGTGCCGTGGTCGAGGGTGCGGACCTCGTCCAGCGAGAGCGGGTTGCCTTCGATGGCGGTGGAGGCGTGCGCGCCGCGCTGGCGGGTGTCCTGGGCCAACTGGGGGATCCACGCCACCTGCACCGTGGCCGCGGCGATCTTCGCCTTCAGGTCCGCGATGGTCTCCAGCTCCCGGAGCAGCCGGGCGGTGACGGTGAACTGGGGGGCGAAGGCCATGGGGAACAAGTCAAGTATGAGTCCAGTAATAAGACAAGCGGCCTGCTGGATAAGTCAAGCGTGAGTCCAGTAGTCTGGCATGCCCCGCCCGCGGCCCGTTTGTAATACCATTTACGTTGCGGAATGGCACTTTAGCCCGGAGCGCCAGCGTTTGCTTCAGCCAGCAGCCAGCCGTCGCCGATCAATTGCGCGACCCGCGCCCCGCTCGTGCGCAACGGTTCCA
>Ga0187894_10000141_pt1 | contig 92133 bp, 63 predicted proteins | sample GBC1701081metaG_FD_136650 | JGI IMG/M metagenome (GOLD analysis project Ga0187894, IMG submission 136650) | White microbial mat communities from a lava cave in the Kipuka Kanohina Cave System on the Island of Hawaii, USA - GBC170108-1 metaG ...
AGCCTGGCGAAGTCGCCCGTCCGGTTGTCGCGCTCGATGAGGATGAAGTTGTCCGTGCCGGGGATCCCGGTGATCTCCGACAGTCCCACCCAGGTCGCCTCGGCAGGCTTCGCCGCGAGCTCCCACGCCACCGAGTCCCACGTTTTCGCCTGCGGATCGTAGATCCACAACCGCGACCGGTTCGGCTCATTGCGCGCGTTCAAGCCGCCGTCGTCATCATCCAGATCCTCGCACGCGCTCGTCGTGTAATCCACCCCCGCTGCTGCGCGACGATCAGACGATACCCGCGGCCAGACGCATTGCGCAGCACCGCCACGCCTTCGAAGCCGGAGCCCAGCGTCCCGCGTCGCGTGGACGCCGCGCGGCAGGCAAGAATCTGCGGCGGCAGGCCGATCTCCTCCAGCACGCGTCCGTCGAGATTCGCGTGAATCAAGAGGTTCTGCCGGCTGTCCGAGTCGTTGCCTTCGCTCGCAATCCACAAGGTCCGATCGGGACCGATCGCGATGCCCTCGGGATCGTAATTGCCGTGGCCGGCGGTGAGCGTGAGCGCGCTGGTGATGGCCGCCGGACGCTCCGACACGTCGATGCGGAAGATCTGGCTCTTCGCGTAAGCGGAATCCCACACGCCGAGCAGCGTGTCGTTCCGCCATGGCACGGACACGAGGCCGGACAGCGCCGACCACGGAATGGGCGAGCCGTGATCGTCCTCGGACACGATCTGCGGATACGCCGGCTGGCCGGACGTCAGCTCGTAGATCATCACGGTCGATCGCGTGTTGAGCCCTTCGAGGTCGGTCTCGCCGGAGACGACGAGCAGATTGCGGCTCGGGATCGCGAGCAGGCCTTCGGGGCCCAGCGGACCGGGCAGCAACTGATCGAACACCGGGCGGCCGAACCAGTCCAGCTTGTAGACCGCGACGAAGCTGCCGCGCTCGGATCCGACGAACAGATAATCCTTGTGGCCGAACCGCGCGTACGTGATCGCTTCGGGCTCGGTGCCCTTGTTCGCGGACCGCGCTTCCGGATAGTGGCCGTGCCGCACGGCCAGCTCCTCGAATGAAGTGCCGCTGTCGAACGCCAGGCCGCCGTCGCGCTGGAAGATCGAGAATCCTCGGCTGCCGCCGAAGAGATCGCCTTCGTTGGCCGTCGCGATATGGAGTCGTCCCAGGAATCCGGGCACCCACGCCACGGCGTCGGGCTCGCGGCGGACGCGGCGCAGCGTGTCCGTCAGCCGGATCTCGCCGTCATCCGTCGCGTCGACGCCTCGCAGGGTCACCGTGCCCATGTCGAAGTGATCGCGGACGCGCAGCGTCCGCAGGTCGACGATCGCGAGGTGATTGTTCTCCTGCAGCGTGACGACGGCTTCGTTCCGGTCGTTGATGTCGACGAACTCGGGTTCGGGGTCGTCGGACGCGTACGCGGCGAGGCCCGTGAGCTGAACGACGCGCGGCGCGGCCCACGCCGTCGGAGGTCCGGCGAGCGTCAGCACGGACAGGAATCCCGGCGGATTGCCGTACGGCGTCTGCGGCAGGCCGCCCGGCACGCCGCCGCCCGCTTCGCATTCGTCCTCGTCCACCTCAACGCCGTCCTTCGATCCGCCAACGCACAGATCTTCGCTGCGCTCGTTCTCGATGACGATGGCCGCGTAGCGCTGGTCGGGGCTGATCTTGATGGAATCCGGCTGTCCGCCCAGGTCGATCTCGCGGACAATCGTGCGCGTTGCGAGATCGATGACGACAAGCGCTCCGCTCGTCCCGGTCTTCGACGCGCTCGTGTCCGCGGCGACCAGCGCGTACCGGTTGCCCAGCACGGCCACCGACGTCGGACTGTAGCTGTGATCGGTATTGGGGGGATCAGCGTCCGGGTTCGGATCGAGCGGGAGGCTGCCGAGCGGCTGCGGGCGCGCCGGGTTGGTGATGTCGATCAGTCCCACCGCGCCGCGGACGCCGTCCGTGTACACCAGCGTCCGGCCGTCGGCGGTCGACGCGACGATTTCGGCCACGGTTTCGCCCGCGCCCTGGTCACCGTTGTTGCGATAGTCCGCGAACGTCCCGACGCGCTGGAAGCTCTTCGCGCGCGGGAAGACGTGGAACAGCCGTGGCCGTTCGTGCCAGAAGTGTTCGTACCAGAAGGGGGATCCGCTCGTCGCCTGCGTCGAGACCGACATCAGGCCGACGGCCAGTCCCGCCAGCACCAGTCCTGTTGTGCCTTTCTTCATCGTGTCCTCGCATCTATCCATCTGAAACGGCAGCGGATCCGGCCAATCCGGTCGTTCGCTTCGCCGGTCACTTCGTGCAGACGCGACGCTATCCGACGGTTGCGTCGATGGTGTTGCGGGGAGATGACGGGTTGTTGTCCTGGAATCTGTCGTCCCCGGAATCTGTTGTCCAGAGGATGCCGCGGGTGTTCGAAATGGCATGGTCCGACGTTTAGGGGATCGATCGGGTGATCCGCGCGCGAGCGCGGCGGGGAAGGACGTCTCCAGGAGGCCTGGCGTGGACGAGGCGATGGATCAGCGTAGCGAACTGGAACGGGCCTTACGCGGCGCTCTCGAAGACATGGACGCCGTGCTGCAGCGCACGGGGCCGTATGGCGAGCACGTGGTGCTCTATCGCGCCGTCCGGCTCCTGCTGGCGAGGTCGACGACGACATTGGGAGAGTGCCGGCGGGATACGCCGTACGCGCCGCTCCGGCCGGTGATTGGCGCGGACGGCCGGTTCAAGTGGTGCTGCACGCACGACCCGGAGCACTGCGCGTCGTAGCGTCCGCGGAACCAGGCGATGGGAGATTTGTTCGACAGCGTCGGCACGTCGCTCCGGGCGTTCGGCGTCGCCATTGCCGGCATCTGGCTCTCGACGTCCTATATCCACGGGCAGCTCGGCTCAGGCTTGCAGGCCGCCGCGGCCGTGGGCATCGGCGTGATCCTGCTCGTCTTCATCGGCTACGCCGCGGAGTTTGTCGGCGAGTGGCAGTTGCCCAACGCACCCGTCGCGTCCGTCCGCATCATGGAATGGTGGACGATCGCGCCGATCAGCATCGGCGTCGCCGCGTCCGCGCTGGGCGTCGTCCTCGCCATTGAATGGTCGCTGCCCAACGGCGTGACGGAAAGTGACAAGGCGCTCGCCGAACAGCTCACGACGGCAATGACCGCGTTTCTTTCGTCCATCTTTGTTTCGTGGACCGCTGACCAGGACGAATCGCCCGTCGCTGGCCGTATCAAAGATGCGTTCGCGCGTCATTACAAACGCGCGCCGGCCACGGGTGCGGCCACGCCGCCCACTGGAGTGAAATACTTCAAGGCCGAATCGCGCGGTGAGCGGCTGGTGTTCTCGCCGTCGCTCGAAAGCATCAGCGGATGGGGTCATGCGGCGCGCATTGCACGCGCGAAGCGTCTGGCCCACGAAATTAAGACGCACGCCAGCGATCCGACGCCGTAGCTGTCGCACGTACGCGCGTCTGTCGCAGACGTGCGTTCTCTCCATCTATCTCGCGATCCATTTCTCTTCCTTCACTCCATCTCCTCGCATCTTTCTCTTCTTCGTTTCTTTCTTCTGCTCCGTTTTCGCTCGGGTCTTTCTTTTATCGTCCAGGTAGTGCGCGCGTTGCGTTACGCGCCGCGATATGACTCGACATCTTCTTTGTTGCGGTCGGTAATATGTCGGGCGCGCTCGCATCCTTCTCTCTGATGGCCATGTCCTGCCAATGAGATCGCGACGTCGTGGGTCCCGGGTTTGCGCACTCACGCCACACGATCGATGGTTCAGTCAACGAATCGAAACATAGAGGAGAATGCACATGAACACGAACACGACGGCCGGTCTTCAGCGCATTGAACTGTCGCTGAAGAAGATCAACGAGACGAGTGACGATACGTTGCAGGCGGTTCCCATCAGCTCGGCCTGTACGAGCGGCTGCTTCTCGTCCGTCAGCTCCATCGAGGTCAAGTCCGGCAACGGCATGCTCGACGAGATGCAGCTCGACGCCGTGATCCGCATGAACGAAAAGTCGCTCGACGTGGCGGCGGACGACAGCTCGTTCTCGTCGCTGCACGTCTCGGGTCCGTCGCTGCACGCGTAAACCCACACACGCGCGGTCGACGTGCGAATGACGTGATGCTGGCTGTGACTGGGCAGCCGGACGATCGCGTCACTCGCCTCTGTCGCCGCTTTGCCGCCGGCTTCGTCCACGCCGGCGGCTGCCGGCCCACTCGGATCTGATCCGCGTCTGCCACCGCGCCCCCGCGGCGCGGCTTGTTCATTGGGCGTCGGCGGGATCCGCCTGCGTGTCACCCGCGCCGGATCCTGCCGGCGCATTTCGTCTCGTCTGACATCCGTCCCGTTCTTGCGGGCTTCCGGCCTGACGGCCTCAGCCCGCGACGCTCACCTGGCCCTTCGGGCCAACAGTTTGGAGCTTGCGTTTCATGCACCTTTGCGCGCCGCTGACCGATCTGGCGCCCCTCATCGACGACCGCTGCGGCCTCATCCGCCGCCTGCATCGCTTCCGGTTCCCGTCCGGGTTCGATGGACAGATGCACGGCTTCATGGCGGTCCTCGGCCGGCCGGGCGCGCTGCATCCCGGTCCGTGCCGCGTCGGACAGACGCTGGGCGCGCTGTACGGCTCGGGCACCGCGGTGGACGAGGCGACCGCGCAGATCCGCGCGGTCTGCGAGGCGCTCGAACGGTATTGCAGCGTGATGTATCCGATGGACGGCGTGCTGCGGGCGACGCCGCGCAGCCTCGGCGATCGCGCGCTCGATCCCCGTCGCCTGCCGCGCTGTTCGGCGCGTGAGCGCGAGCGCGCGGCGCGCGCGTTCAGGCTGCGCGAGCCGGATCCGGATCGCGATGAGTTCTGGATTCGCGGCTATTCGCTGACGCACGCGCGTCCGCTCTGGGTGCCGTTGACGGCCGCCTATCTCGGACTGCCGCTACCGATCGACGAGCACACGCTCTTTCCGCTTTCGACCGGATTCGCCGCGGGCGTCGATTTCCGTCAGGCGATCCTTTCCGCGTTGTGCGAGGTGATCGAGCGCGACAGCCTGGCGCTCTTCTGGCTCCATCAGCTTCCGATGCCGCGCCTCGATCTGGATCGCGTTCCGCTATCACCGGCGCTGCGCGACCTGCTGCGCGCGGGTGAGCGGGCGGGCGCCGAGACCACGCTGCTGGATCTGACGACAGATGTGGGCGTGCCGGTGATTGGGGCGATTCAGACGTGTGGCCGCGCCGCGCCGCATGCGATTGCGATGGGGGCGTGCCGGATCGACGCGGGCGCCGCCGCGCTGCGCGTCCTCGAAGAGGTCGGCAGCCTGCGCGTGGCGTTGACGTCCGCCGCGGATCGCCGCGTGACGAAGGCGGCGTTCTTCACCGACGCGGAGCAGACGCCGGAAACCTTCGGCCTGCTGTACGCCGGGCCTGACGGTCCCGCGCGATTCCGGTTCGCGACGAACGACGCGCCCGTCGCGCGCGAGCTTCCGGCGCCGATCGTCTCGGACGATCCGCTCGCCGCGATCGTGAACCGCCTCGCCTCGCTCGGCATGGAAACCATCGTCGTCGACGTCACCACGCCCGACGTCCGCGATTTCGGCATCACCGTCGTCAAGGTCATCGTGCCGGAGCTGATGCCGATCACCTTCACGCATCACGCACGCTATCTCGCGCACCCGCGTCTCTACGAGGCGCCGCGGGCGCTGGGCTACGGCGAGCGGACAGAGGAGACGATCACGGATGATCCCATTCCCTTCGCCTGATCGCGACGCGACGCGGACGCCGCGCGATGCCGTCCACGCGATTCACGTCATTCATGACGGACGGCTGGGCGCGCGGTGCGCGGTGCTGCTCGCGGACGCAGGCGTGCCGGTGACGCTGGGCGCCGCGGACGTGATGCCGCTCGCGCTGCCGGCCGACGCGATCGTCGTATTGGCGACGGATCGTCCGCGTCCGTCGCTGGCCCTGCGCATCGACGCGGACGCGTGGAAGGCCGGCGTCCCCTGGACGTCGGGCACGCTGATCGCGCACGAGTTCCGCGTCGGGCCGTCGATCGTCCGGGGATTGACGCCGTGCTTCGACTGCTGGTCGCGGCGCGTGCGATCCGTCGCGCTCGATCTCGACGCGCACGACGCGCTCGAGACGCTCGCGCGATCGGACGATCGTTCGCCGTGGTTCCGAGGCGTGTTTGCGCCTGTCATCGAGCAGGTGGCAGCGCTGCTCGCGGCCGAAGCGCTGACGCTCGCGCAGCGCGTGATGACGACGGATGCCGCCGATCGCGCGGACGCGGATGCGGTCCATCGCGGCGACGCCCGCCTGGGGCTCGTGTGGGAAGGCGACGCGGTGGCGGGCGCGTTGCAGGTCCGGCGCTTCGCGTCCATCGGCGTGTGTCCGCGCTGCTCGGCGCACGTGCATGCGGCGACGTGCGCGTCGGCGCTGGCGGACTACGTCCGCGCGCAGCCGCTGGCGCCGCGCGAACCGTCCGCGGCTGCGAAAGAGAGGACCGCGTGACCGGCACGGATGCGTATGAGGCGCGCGATCTGAGCCGCATTGCCGAGCGTCACGCCGAGCTGCGCGGACCGGCGCGTCCGCGATTCGTCGGCGATCTGCTGTGCGTCCCACTGGGACCGGATCGGATCTTCGTGGTCGGCGGCGAGGCGCAGACGCTCCAGGGCGGCGGCGTGTCGTGGCTGATGACGACACTCGTGCCCCTGCTGGACGGCACGCGCACCGTCGCCGATCTCGCCGCGCAGTTCCCGCTCGTCGCGCCCGCCGATCTGAAGGACGCGATCCACCTCCTGCACCTGCACGGCATGCTGGAGGACGCCGGGGAGGCGCCGCTGCCGCCCGCCGCGGGCGCGCCGGAGACGGCGATCTATTTCAGCCGGTATCTGCGCCGCACCGGCCGCCACGTCAGCGGACGAGCGGCGCAGCGGGCGCTCGAAGCGGCGCGCGTGTGCGTGGCGGGTGACGATCGCCTGACCGGGCCGCTCGCGTCGATGCTGCGCGATCTATGCGTCGCCGACGTCACCGTCCTCGCGGACACGCAGCCGCCAGCGTCGAACGAAGCGGATCCCGTCACGGATCTCGTCGTGGCCTTCGGTACGTCCGACGCGTTGGCCGATATATCGCGCCGCTGCCGGAGCGCGCGCGTGCCGCTGCTCGCGGTGGATCCGGACGCGTGGACGATCGGTCCGCTGACGATACCGGGCGCGTCGGCCTGCCCGACGTGCGTGCGCCTGCAGCTTCCGGCGCGTGAGCGATCGCCGGATGCGCTCAATCCCGTGCTGCGAACGATGTGGGAGCGCGCGCTCGTCTGCCGCGTGGCGCAGCACATCGCCGCGTTCGCCACCGGGCTCTTTCAGGTGCTGCCGATCGAACACATCGAGGAATGGCGGCCGCTCGAACGCGACACGCGCTTCCACCAGTTCGTCGCGAAGCTGCCGAATTGTCCGCTCTGCGGCGCCGATGCGCCGCCGCGCACGATGACGCTGCCGTCCGGGCACGCGGAGAGCCGCGCGCGCGTCTTTCACAGCACGACCATCGTGCAGCCGTGGCACTTGACGCAACCCGCGGGAATGCTGCAGCACATCACCCCGCACGTGCGGCAGCTCTTGAACGAGGCCGCGGGCGCAGCGTCCAGCGGACGTCCGCCCGCGCGCGCGTCCCAGGGCGGCCGCGCGACGTTGTTCCGGCCCGCCGCGGCGGTGTTGTCGCCCGCGCCGTCGCCCGCGCGCGTCGCGGGATCGCGGCTCGACGCGCGATCGCTGGGCACGCTGCTGTTCTACAGCTTCGGCGGACGCGTCGAGCGGCCCAATAACTCGCGGGGTGAGGATCCGCGGAATGGGGACGCCCGCGTCGACAGGCATCTGCACACGGCGTCGGCGGGCAATCTGGCGTCCGCCGAGGCGTATGTGATCTGCCGGTGCGTGGACGACGTCGCGCCGGGCCTGCATCAGTACGTGCCCGCGGCAGACGAGCTCAGGCAGATCACGTCCGCAGACGGCGCGTCGCTCGCGGACGCACTCGCGCGCGCGATGCACGCGCCGCTGACTACGCTTGCGCCCGGATCGCCGGAAGCACCGTCCTCCGTGACACCAGCCGCCGCGCTCGCCTCCGCGGACGCCATCATCTTCATCGTCAGCGCGGTCGCCCGCCTGTGCGGGAAGTACTACGCGCGGGGCTACACCTACGCCCTGCTCGACGCCGGCGTGATGGCGCACCGCGTGCACCTGCTTGCGCGCGAGCTGGGCTTCGTCGCGACGCCGTTCTGGCGGTTCGAAGATGAGGCCGTGGCGGAGGCGCTGGGGGTGGACGGGATCGATCGATGTCCGCAGGTGGCGATCGCGATCACGCGTCAGACCGGAGGAGCGTCATCGTGAATCTTGCGCCATATCGAGTCACCTCGACGCTGGCCTGCGCGGACGGACCGCTGCGCGGCGTCGCCGAGATGGTGCTGGCAGGACGCAATGCCGCACCGGCCGCGTCCGCGCTGACGCTGTCCGCGCCCACGCCCGAGCCCGGCGACGTCACGCGCGCGCTGGCGCTGCCCCCGCCGCGCGATCTGTCGGGGGGAAGTCGATCGCTAGCCTCGGCGATCGTCGGGCGTCGCAGCGGCAGCCTGACTCCAGGACCGCTGGACGCCGCAACGTTGGCCGCGCTGCTTGCCGCGGTGGACGACACGCCGGGGCTGATGCCAGACGCGTCCTTCGCGCCGGTCCTCCATCCCGCGATCTTCGCAGTCGACGCGGTCCCCGCCGGGACGTATCGCTACGCACGGGACGCGCACGCGCTGCTGCCGATCCGCGATGTCACGCGGGAGACCGTCGCGCGCGCGGCGCTCCTGCAGCACGAGCACGGCACCGGCGCCGCGGTGCTGTTCCTCGTGATGCCGCTGTCCCGATGGCTGCTGACGTACGGCGATCGCGGCTACCGCGGCGCGGCGTTTGCCGCCGGCGCGTGGACCGATCGCCTGTATCTCGTCGCCGAAACACTGGGGCTGACCTACACCGCGACGGGCGGCTTCGCGCCGTCGGTCGTGGACGATCTGCTCGGACTGGACGGCTGCGAGCGGACGGCGTTCTTTGCCTTCGCCGTGGGCGGCCCCAGACGTGTGACACCGCGTGTAACACCGCGTGTGGCCCCGCACGCAACGCAAGGCAGCGTGCCGCCTACGGCGGATCGCGCGGGCGGCCGCGTATGAGCACGGCGGCGGAGATGTGGCGGATCGAGGGCTGGTGCGCCCTCCGCGTCGCCGGGCTGCCCGCGTCGGTGCTGGCGGAGCTGCGCCTGCGCGAGAGCGCGGACGTCGAGCGCCTGCTGACCGCGGTCGAGGAGGAGATCGCGTCCGCCCGAGCCGCGGCGGCGGCACGCATGTTCGACGTCGTTCACGGCTGCGAGGATGTCGATCTGCGCCGGGCCGTGCTCGACGCGAAGCGGCGGCTGTTCGGCGGCAAGCCGGTCGACGCCGCGGCGCTCGATCGCTGGTCGTCCAGCCTGCCGCACGAGGCGCGCGCCGCGCTCGGGCAGGTCGTCGCGCTCGAAGCCCGACGCGACGATCTGGCCGCGCGGTTCGACGAGACGATCGAGCGCGAACGGCTGGCCGCGTCCGACGCGTTCCGGCGGACACTGACGCACGGACGGCTGCTGAGCGGCATCCTCCTGTCCAGCGCCGATCACTTCGCGACGGCGCGCAAGCTCGCGGGCCTGCCGGCGGGCGCGCGGCTCTCCTCCGCGCAGCAGATCCGGGAAGGCGCGGTCGCGCGCTACGTCTTTCGCGCCGCGACGCGCACGACGCCGTTCTCGGGCCTCGCGGCGGTCGCGCTCGTGGGATGGGCTGACAACGCCAACGCCAACGCCGCGCACGCGAACGGGACGCGGCCCCGGCCGTCCGGCGTGCGGTGGCAGAGCGCGCCGCAGATCGAGCTGCGGCATCTGTACGGTGTTCTCGCGCGCGCAGACGAGTCGACGCGCCTGCGACAGCCGCTGCGCATCAATCCGCTGCGCTCGTTCGTCACCACGCCGGCGCCGGTCATCGTCTTTCCACGCCTGGCGCGACGCGAGCGCACGGACGACCGCGCGCCGTTGGATTGGATGGAGCTGGGCTGGTCCGAACAGGTGGCCGCGATCGTCGAAGCCGCGGACGGCCGCACGCTGGACGAGGCCGTCGCCGTGCTCGCGGCGGGCCGCAGTGACGATCAATGTGAAGGCCACGATGAAGAGGGGCCGTTCCGCGACGCGCTGGAACAGTTGATCGACGCCGGGCTGATCGAGATCGGCCGTCCGTCCGCGTCACCCACGCCGGCCGGCATCCGTGCGCTGGCGCGCGCGTTCGACGGACCCTCGCCGTCGGGCCCGTCGTGTGCGCCGGGCGCATCGGGCGCGTCGTGCGCATCGGAGGCATCGATCGAGGCGCGGACGCTGCGCCGCCTGGCGGGCGAGCTGGAAACCTTCGCGCACGCGACGGTCGCGCATCGCGAGGCCGGCGTGAGCCGGATGGTGTCGGACCTCGGACCAAGTCCGCACGGCGCGCGGTCGGCGGTGCTCGAAGACGTCTTCCTCGACGGCGTGTGCGCGGCGGATCTGCCGATGGCGCCGCAGGCGCTTGCGCGCGAGCTGGATCCGCTGCTGCGCCTGCTGCACGCAAGCGCGTGCGGCGCGGCCCATCGCCTCGTCTGCGCGGCGTTCGTCGCGCGCTTCGGCCGTGACGGCGTCTGCCGCGACGTCGGCGCGTTCATCACGGACCTCCTGCGCGACGCCGCGCTCGTGTCCCGCATCCGCGGCGCGCGCGATCCCCTCCGCTGGCTCGATTCGGATCTGCGCCGCGCCATCGCGTCCGCCGAAGGCGACGCGATCCAGATCGCCCCGTCGCTGTTCGACGCCCTCGGCCGGCCCGAAGGCCCGTTCGCGACGGCGATCTTCCTGCAGTGGGCCGCCGCGGACGACATCCGCATCGTTTTCAACGGGGCGCAGGGCGGCCGCGGCAAGTATCTGTCGCGCTATCTCGAGGCGGACCACGCGGGGGCGCGGGCGGCGCGCGACGCGGTGCGCGAGCGCCTCGCGCGGACGGATGGACCGCTGCCCGTCGAGATCGCGCCGGCGCTGGCGCTGAATTTCCAGATCCACCCGCGCCTGACGGAGTGGACGCTCGAAACGCCGTGGGAGCCGGCCGCGTCGAGCGCCGGCGTACTGCCGCTCAGCGATCTCGCCGTGTGGTTTGACGCCGCCCGCCACGAACTGCGCACGTCTTCCCAGCGGCTCGATCGCGAGATCGATCTCGTCCACCTCGGATTCCTGCGCGACGTCGCGCTGCCCGATCCCCACTTCCTGCTGCGCGCGCTGTCGCCGCGCCTCCGCGAGGATACGGTGGCCGAGCGCGCGGATCTGTATAACGTCCTCGATCGCCTCGCGCTCGCGCGCGGCCTGCCGCTCGTGCCGCACCGGCCCCGTCTCGACGTCGGCCGTCTCGTCCTGGAGCGCGCGCGCTGGGCGGTGCCCGCCGCGGCCGTCCCGCACAAGGAACCGCGCCAGTCGTACGCGGACTACTTCCGCGAGGCCGCCCGCTTCCGGCGGACGTACGGCCTGCCGGCGCGCGGCTTCGCCCGCTACGTCGGCCGCGACGCGACGGGGTTCGGCTTCACCGACACGCGCATGTATGTGGACTGGGAGACGCCGCTGACGCTCGCCGGCGTGAGACGCCTGCTGCGCGGCACGGACGACAAGGCCGAAGGCTACGTCCTGTTCACCGAGCTGCTGCCGGACCCGCACGCGTCCTGGCTGCGCATCGACGGCCATCCGCACGCCGCCGAGCTGATCGTCGAGCTCGATCTCCCGCGAGGCCGATCGTGACCTGGATCTACCGCCAGTTGTTTCACGAGCTGTTGCCGGACGGCGCCGACACCGACACGCTGCTCACGCGCGTGGTGACGCCGCTGATCGACGATCTGGAACGACGGTCGGCCATCGATCGCTTCTTCTTCCTGCGCTACGCGGAGAACGGCAACCACCTGCGGTTGCGCGTCCGCGTGCCGGCGGACGTCGATCCGCGGCCGAGCGCGGCGCAGATCGAGCGCGCGGCGTCCGGGAGTCCGCTCGTGACGCGGATCGTCGCCGCCGAGTACGAGCCCGAAGTGGAAAAGCACGGCGGTGCGGCCGGGATGGAGATCGCCGAGCGCCAGTTCTGCGCGTCCAGCCGGTTCGCGCTTCGCTGTCTGGCGAGGACATCGGACCGCCCGGCCACGCGCGTGCTCGTCGCCGCGTGGGCGCTCGACGCGATGCTGATCGCCGCAGACATGACTGGCGCCGCGCGGCATGCGTTCCTTGCGGGATACGCGCGCTATTGGCGTGAGTACGCGCGGAAGATGTCCGTCGACGTGCCGGCGTCCGCGCCGGACTCGGACAGCGTCGCGCTCGTGCAGGAGATCCTGCGCGATCCGGATCGCGTGCGCGCGTGTGTCGGCGATGAATCCGCGTACGCGGACGCGGTCGCGCGCGACGTGCGGGAATTGAAGACGGTGGCGCGTGACGGGAAGCTCGAAGCGCCGCTGCCGATCGTCCTGTGCAACCTCGCGCACACGTTCCACAACCGCCTGGGACTCCCGCTTGCCGCCGAAGCGTGGGTCGCCGACCTTCTCGCCGCCGCCACCGCGTTTTCGTCTCCATCACCGGCTTCCGGCGTCGCGGCGTCCGTCGCGACGTTGATAGCGGCGGCGCGCGATGGCCGGCCCGCGTGTGCCGTGATCGACGGCAGCGACCGCGCGCTCGCGGCCTCGCTCTCGACGGAGGCTGCACGCGCGGGCGTGCGCGTGCTGGCCGCGGGACCAATCGACCGTCACACCGCCGCGCCGTTCGCGCTGATCCACGCCATTGCCGACGTCCATCCGTCCGGCGCCGTCCTGCGTGCCAGCCTGCGGCGCATCCAGGAGGCGCATGACGATCCGGACTGTCCGCTGCCGCCGGAGCCCACCGCGATCGCGGATGCGCTCAGAAGCTTCATCCACGCGGAGACGCGCCAGCCGACGATCCTGATCCTGCACAGAGCCGACGCAGGGGACGCCGATACGCTCGACGCGATTCTCTTCCTCGCGCGTGCGCTCGAAGACGAGCCGGTGGGCGTGGCGCTGGCCGTGGACGGGCCGCCGCGCCCGGAGTGGACGGCGTTCCTGCAGGCGCTCGCGGACGGTCCAGGCCTGGTTCACGTCGCGGAGTCCGACCTCGCCTCGGGTGCGAGCAGACCGCCGCCGACGATCGCAGACGAAGCGCACCCGAATGCGAGTGTCGAGGCCGCGCGCGGGATGGCGTTCGTGCGCGCGGGAGCGCTGCGTGAAGGCGTGGCGATCCTCGGTCGCGCGCTGGCGTCGACGCTGTTGCCCGCCTCGACGCGCGCGGACGCGTTGATCGCGCTCGCGCAGGCGCTGTTGCGCTCGTCGCGTCCCGCGCTCGCGCGCCGGGCCATCGACGCGGCGACGTCGCTGGGCGTGCGTCCGTCGCGGCAGGTGCTCGCGCGTCGTGTGCGGATGGCCGCACTGCACAACCTCGGGGACACGCGCGGACTCGACGCGCTGCATGACGAGGTGATCGCGGACGCCGCGCGTCAGGCTGATGCCACCGATGGTGTCGGCGATGCGGGGCGGACGTGGGCGCTGCTCGACGCCGCGCTCGTCTGCGCGACCGCGGACCGCCACGTCGAGCACGCCGCGCGTCTCGACTCGCTGCTCGCGCGGCCGGACGCGGCGATCCCGCCGCAATGCCTGCTCGCCGCGCACGCGTGGCGCTCGGCGGCGCACCTCCTCGCGGGATCCGCGGACCGCGCGATCGGCCATCAGCGGATCGCCGTCGCGACGGCGGAGCGCCTGGGCGACGTCCATCGCGCGCTCTTCCTCCGCGCGCGGCTGGCCGCGAGCCTCGCCGCGCACGAGATGTGCGACGAGGCGGAGCGTCTCTTCGACGTGACGGCCCGCGTCGCGAGCTGGGCGGGTCTGTGGGACCTCGGCGCGCTCGCGGCGCAGCACGCGATCTCCCTGAATCTCGCTCGCGGCGAGGACGCGGCCGCCAAGCGGTGGCTGCTCGCGCCGCGGCCGGCGCTGGCGCCGCTCTGGACGTCCGCGTACGGCGCGCTGGCGGCGCTCTACCTCCGCGCGGAGATGGCGCTGCAGGCCGGCGACGCGGCGTCCGCGCGCACGCACATCGACGCGCTGCGCACGCGCCTGGCTGGTCTGCGCAGCGATCGTCCTGAGAATGCCACGCTGCTCGAAGCGCTGCTCGTGCGGCTCGACGCGGATGCCGCGTCCGCCCGCGGCGACGAGTCCGCGGTCGCGGTCGCGCAGGAACACGCCGTATCGGTCGAAGCGCGGCTTCAGCCGGCGGAGCGGCGTCTGCTCGCCGCGCTCGTGCGCGTCCGCTGCGATGGACGGCTCGCGCAACAGGAAGGACGACGAAGATGACGGGTCACACGTTGCCGCCCATGCCGGGGCCGCCCATGCCGGGGCTGGCCATGCCGGGCCTGATCGGGCCGGGCACGAAGCATTTCACCGCCGGGACGCATCGCACGGCGAGTCCCGAGGACACGTTCGAGCGGGTGCGCCGGTTCATGCCGGCGATGGGCATCACGCGCGTCGCCAATGTCACCGGACTGGATTGCGTCGGCATTCCGGTCGTGGTCGTTTGCCGTCCGAACTCGCGCTCGCTCTCGGTCAGCCAGGGCAAGGGCCTCACGCTTGCCGCGGCCCGGATCTCCGGGTTGATGGAGTCCATCGAGGCCTTCCACGCGGAAACGATCGTGCGTCCGCTGCTGCTGGGATCGGCCGCCGAGATTGGCGCGCGCCACACGATTGCCGACATCTACGCGCTGCCGCGGACGTCGCGTGTGCCGCTGGACGCGGACACGCCGCTGTTGTGGGCGGAGGGCTACGACCTCGCGCGCGGCCAGCCGACGTGGGCGCCGTTCGAGCTTGTCCACGTCAACGCTACAGGCGTGGGTCGTGTGACGCCTGGACTCTTCTGCTGTTCCACCAACGGGCTGGCGTCGGGCAACACGCTGCTCGAAGCGATTGCGTCGGGCATCTGTGAAGTGGTCGAGCGTGATTCGACGACGACGTATGGGTTCCGGACGGAGGAGGAGCGTGCGGCGACGCGGCTCGATCTGGAGACGGTGGACGATCCGGCCTGCCGCGAGGTGCTCGCGCGATTTGCCGCGGCCGGCCTCGCCGTCGGCGTGTGGGAAACCACCACAGACATCGGCATCCCCTGCTTCGACTGTCTCATCGTCGAACGCACGGAAGACGTGATGCGCTCGCTGCACGGATCCGGAGGACAAGGCTGTCATCCGTCACGGGCGATTGCGCTGCTGCGCGCGCTGACGGAGGCCGCGCAGACGCGTCTGACGATCATCTCGGGCGCGCGCGACGACATCCTGCGCACGGAATACGACCGTCATCGCAGTCCCGATCAGATCCAGAAGACGCGCGGCCTCGCGCTCGCGACGGGACGCCGCTCGTTCCTCGACGCGCCCACCTTCGACGCCGGCACCTTCGAAGAAGACGTCTGCTGGATGATCGCGCGCCTGCGCGCCGCCGGCCTGGACAGCGTCATCGCCTACGACCTCACGAAGCCGGAATTCGGCATCGCCGTGGTGAAGGTCCTCGTGCCGGGCCTCGAAGGCATCCATTCCTATCCGGAGTACATCTTCGGTCCGCGAACGAAACGCGTCAGCGGAGACGCCGGCGGAGACGCCAACGGAGACACCGCATGAGCATCATCGTCTTCACCGGGCCGACGATCGCCGCCGCCGAGGCGCGGCAGGATCTCGAAGCCACGTATCTGCCGCCGGTCTCGCAGGGCGACGTCTATCGCGCCTGCGCGAAGGGGCCACGGATGATTGCGATCATCGACGGCTACTTCGAGCGCGTGCCGTCGGTCTGGCACAAAGAGATTCTCTGGGCCATGAATCAAGGCATCCACGTCTTCGGCAGCTCCAGCATGGGCGCGCTGCGGGCGGCGGAGCTGCACACGTTCGGCATGGAAGGCGTCGGCGTGGTGTTCGAGGCCTTCCGGGACGGTGTGATCGAAGACGATGACGAAGTGGCGGTGGCGCATGCGTCGGCGGACGCGGGGTTTCGAGCGACGTCGGATGCGATGGTGAACATCCGGCAGACGCTGTCCGCCGCGACCGCGCGGCGCGTCATCGCCGCGTCCACGCGCGACGCGCTCGTCGACGTCGCCAAGGCGCTCTTCTATCCCGAGCGGGTCTATCCGGCGATCCTGGCGGCGGGCCTCGCGCGCGGACTGCCGTCGGACGAGATCGCGGCGCTGCGTGCGTTCCTGCCGCAGGGGCGGATCAACCAGAAGCGGGAAGACGCGCGTCTGTTGCTGCGGACGCTGCGGCACCTGGCCGAGCAGGGCCTCGCGCGCAAGGTCGTGGACTACAAATTCGAATCGACGGAATTCTGGCAGCGCGCGGAACAGACGGCCGGCGACTTCGCGCCGCCCGAGCGCGAAACCGGACCGGCGGCGTATCACACCGTCACCTTCGACGGCATCCTGGACGAGCTGCGGCTCGACCCGGACGCCTACCGCCAGGCGATGGCGGGCGCGATGCTGCGGCATCTCACGATGCTCGAAGCGGGACGGCGCGGCATGACCGTCGACACCGACGCGCTCGAACGCACGTCCGACGCCTTCCGGCGCCGGCGCGGACTCTATCGGCCCGAAGACGTCCAGGCCTGGATGCGCGAGTTCAATCTCGATTGGACGGCCTTCGTCCGCCTGCTGAAAGACGAAGCCTTGTGCGCGTGGGTCGAGAAGGCGATCGAAGAAATCTCGCGCGGCCGCCTGCGCGATCACCTGACGGTGTCGGGCGGCTACGCGAAGCTCGCGGCCGCCGCGCGCGCGAAGCAGCGGCGGCTCGAACAGGCCGGCATCCAGAACCCCGGGATGGACGCGACGTCGCTGACGGAGGCCGATCTGGTCCGCTGGTACTTCGAGCACTGCGCGCGGACGCCCGTGCCGGCGGACGTCGGTCCCGCCCTGCGGGCGGCGGGCTTCACCGACGTCGAGGAGTTCACGCGCATCGTCTTGCGCGAGTACCTGCACCGCGCGCTCGCAGGCGTGGACACGACGTCGAATCACGTGTCGTGATTGCGTCGGGATCGATCGATCTCGCCGGCAACGCCGGCCGGGCAATCCGGTCGGGCGCAACAGGCCGCGGCATCAGCCAGCCGCCTTGGATCGCTGCGTACGCCTGATGAAGTCGAGCATGAGCGACGTGGCCTGGGCCGCGTGCGTCTCCAGGAGCTTGTGGCCGGTGTCGAACACGTGGGCTTCCATCCTTGGCAGATCCTGCATCCAGGACAGGGTCTCGGGGAAAGCGAAATAGATATCGTGCCTTCCCCAGAGCATCAGGGCCGGCGGCTGCCAGCGCGCGAGATAGTCGGCGATGGCATCGAACCGGGCGGCGTAATACTGGTAGTCCACGATGAGCGCTCGCTGGGTGTCCATCCGGCCCGGCAGGGTCAGCACGCGCCAGTCCGCTTCCCAGTTTTCGGCCGGGATGCGCGCCGCCACCTCCGGCGGGAGACCGCCGACATACTGCTCGCGCGTGCCCTCGAACGTCAGATGCGCGGTGGACTCCGCCTCGTTCTTCTCGTTCGGATGCGCCCAGTAGTCCAGCACCGAGGCCCATGTCGGCCCGAACCCCGTTCGATGCGCGTTCGCGTTCTGGATGATGAGGCCCGACACCTGCTCTGGCGCCTGCATGGCGATCTGCAACCCCACCGGCGCGCCCCAATCGTGCAGGTAGATATAGCGCGGCCCGATCGCGAGCCGGTCCAGCAACTCCGAGATGGCCTGACCGAGAGCGTCGAAGGTGATCGTCGGCAGGACGTCGGACTCGCCAGAGCCGGGCAGATCGGGGGCGATCACATAGGCTTCCTGCGACAACTCCGGGATGACGGCGCGAAACGCTCGCGAGGAGGCCGGAGATCCATGCAGGAGCAGTACGGCGGGCTTCGTCGCCTCGCCCGCGGTGATGAAAGATAATTCCGTGCCGACGGATAACCGAAATCGTTGCCGGGTCGCCGAATGCATCTGTTGGACTCCTCCCTCGATCGATCGTCCGATCGCACGCAATGCCTATTCACGTAATGTGCCAGACGTGCGCAGATCGACCGTCTCGTCCATGTCCGTTCGCTGGAGTGGTCCGTTCGTTGGAGCAGAGTGACGCTGACGCGCGCCTCATCGGTACGCGGAGAGCGAGATGGCGGTGTGCGGACGCGGGAGGACGCGCGACTAGCGTGAGCCGAGGCGGCGTGACAGGCGATCGCCCGCGGCCTTGCGCAGGTTGATGATCTTCTGCCGCTCGACGCCGAGCATGCATGCGATGACGGCGTCCGGCAGCGGCAGATATCGCCACAGCCAGACGAACTTGTCGTCGTAGCGCGCACACGCCTGCGCGCGGCGCAACTCGTCCTCGGGCAGGTCCAGCGCGGGCCATGCGCGGCCGAAGTGTTCGTCCGTCAACGCCAGCGCCGCGCCGATGCGTCCGATGCTGGCGATGCCGTAGGCGGGGAACAGCTCCAGTTGCCCGTCGCCCGCGGTGAAGTTCAACGCGTACGCGACGCGCTGCGGCTGCGGCAGGTGCTCGATCTGCACCCACACGCGGCCCAGGAACTCGCGCCATTCCGCCTGCTCGTCCGGCCGCGGCCTCGCGTCCGGCACGCGCTGGCTGACGGTCGTCCACGCGTCGGGATCGATCTCGGACGTGAAGGTGTCCGTGAGCTTCATGCCGGCCATGAGCCTGGCCAGTTGATCGAAGGCGATGGGGTGACCGATCCAGCGAAAGAGCTGCAGGAGCAGGTCGGCGTAGTCGACGCGGCGGCCGTTGCGGCCCACGTGCACGACGTGCTCGACGAGGCGCGGGTCGGCCACGAGTTGCATCAGGCGCTCGCTGCAGGTCGCGGGCTTGGGCTGCGTCCGCCATTCGGCGAGTCCGCAGAGCTGAAGCTGTCCCTCGGTCGTCCAGAGCGCGAGCGAGAGATGCCGTTTCAGGACGTAGCGCAGCGCATCCACGAGCCGCCGGTGCGTCGGGTGCTCCTGCCGCACTTGTCCCTTGATGACGTGCGACGCGATCACTTTGACGTAGTGGACGTAGTTGCCAATCACGCTGGCGCTGGCGTCGGACCGCAGCTTCCAGAGGTGCCGGATCACGCGATGCGTCGCGTCCTGGAACGCATCCTCGGGCGCGCGTCCGTGTCTGGTGATGGCCGAAATCGCAGGCGTCGCCTGCGCCACCAGATCGTCCAGCCGGCGGGCGGCTTCTCGTTCGTCACGCGCGAGAAGGAAAGGGACTAGAAGCGAATCAACTCGTCCGTTCGTGCGCTGGCCGTTCATTGCTCGACACCGTCAGTGGAACGCCAGGCGACACGAACGTCGCCGTCCATCCAGGCAGGTTGGGATGCGTTCCATCAAGAGAGATCGCGAGTCGAAGAGAAAAGGTGACAACGGACCGCAGCGCGGCCCGGCCGGCACACCGGGGCGGATGTGATGCCTCCTCGATCTCAGTGACCGGAGCGCCCGAAACGTGTCACACGGGCGAGATGGACGATCGGTGTCGACCGGGGCTGACAGGTCGCTGGGGACTGACGGGGTTGCTGGCGGCTGGCGGGAGGGAGCGCGACGCCGCCGGACGACAGGCCCGGCGGCGTCGAGGATGGAGTGGGACGCCCGTTTCCTGGCGTTCCTGGCGGCCTGCGTGACCGCCTACTTCTTGACGGCGAAGTTCGTTACGACCGCGTCGGAATTGTGGCTGACGCGGATGCCGGCGATGCCGTCCGTGGACGACAGCTTGCCCGGGCCCGTGACGTCGGCCTTCGTGCCGGTCCACACCGCGGTGCCGTTGATCAGGCACGCGACGCTGTCGCCCTTCACCTGCCAGCCGACTTCCTGCACGACTTCGGTTTCCGGCGTCGCAGCCTTCTTGACCGCGTCGTGCGCGGTCGGCCGTCCGACGACGTCGACCCGCTTGCCGGCGCTGAACATGCGGATGATGTAGGTCCCGTTGCGATAGGCGGCGCAGTACAGCGCGTTCTGCGCGTCCGAGTCGAGATTCGCGCCTCCGATGAACACGCCGAACGGATGCGGATGGTTGTACGTCTGCTTGGCTTCGGTGAACGTGGCCTGGACCGTGTAGTCGCCCGCGCCCGTGTTCGCCGGATTCCAATACAGCGCCGCCGGTCCCGTCGTCAGACGGATTCCGGACCCCTCGGATGCGAACCTGGCGTCATTGACCGTCAAGCCCTGACGGTTGCCCGCGTCCGCCTTCCCCTGCCATCCTTTCACCGTCACGCCGCCGCCCGCCACCTTGCGGTCAGCATCCTGCTGCTCTTGCGCTGCCGGAAGCGCCGAGACAAACACGGCGGCAAGAAGTCCGATCGCAAACGCACTGCCTTGGCGCACTGATGTCCTCCTTCGGAAACCGTTCTGTGAAATACCTGAGCTGAAGACCATGACCCGCGTCTGGAACGACGCTGCGTCAGCGGTAATCCTACAACCGAACGGCCCGGTTCCGCTCCGTCCTCGTCCGATTGCCTCGGGTCTCCCAGGGGCTTCGCGGGCTCGACGCTCAATCCGGCCGGCAAGCGGTCGAGCGGCGAGCGGTCGAGCGGGGACGCGATCGCGTCAGCGCCAGGCGCCGAGGATCGCGCCCATGACGATGAAGGACACGGCCCAGTAGCCGCCGTTGATGGCTGTGTAGATGGGCGGCCGCCGCTCGAAGAGCGCCGCCGTGCCGATGCCGAGCACGACCCAGATGGCGGCGAGCGCCCCCGCCGTCGCGCCCCATGCCGTCGTCGTCCCCGGGGCGTTCAGGAACATCGCGAGGTTGAGCGCCATCACCACGGCGAAAACGAACGCCGTGCCGAAAATCACGCCCGTCTTGCCGGACTTGAGCTGTTCCTCGGTGAGATTATTGGCGCGCATCCAGGCGCCCTGGAACAGCAGCGGCGAATACCACAGCCCGCCAATCATGAACGTGGCGAAGGCGGCGACGAGCACGGCGAGCAAGTTGATGGATTCCACGGTGATCTCTCCTTAGTCAGATGTGGGCGTCTGCGTCGCCCTCGATGACGTATTACGCGAAGCTCGCCCGCCCTGTACGCCGGTTCTGTACGCTGGTGCTGCCCGCCGGCCCTGCTCGTCGCCACGGCATGCCGGGGGCGGGCGTTCGCCGTCTTGGGGCGTCCGGCAGAGCGGCGGTATCATTCCCCACCGGTACCAGCCCACGGATGCCTGACCCGCGGATGTCAGACCCACGGATGCCTGAGATGGGAGCGTCTCCCGAAAGATTCCCGCGCCGGTGCGTAAGAGAGTGAGAGAACCGCATGTCGAGTTTCCCGCCCACCCGTCATTCGGTGATCGAGGGCATGCGCAGCGCCGACGCCGGCATCCGGCGTGACGCCTTCGGCGACCTGGTGGAGGGTTACTGGAAGCCGGTCTACAAATATCTACGCATTCAGTGGCGGCTGCCGGACGAGGACGCCCGCGAGCTGACGCAGGCGTTCTTCTCGCAGGCGTTCGAGAAGGAGTGGCTGGCGCGCTACGAGCCGGAGAAGGCGCGGTTCCGGACGTTCGTCCGTGTCTGCGCGGACCGTTTCGTCCAGAACGCGCGGCAGGCGGCGTCGCGGCTCAAACGCGGTGGCGAGGCGGAGGTCCTGCCGCTGGACTTTCCGGCGGTGGAAGCGGAGATGAATCGTCAGGGGTTGTCGGCGCTGCCGGACGCCGAGGAGTTCTTCCGGCGCGAGTTCATCCGGGCGCTCTTCGAGCGCGCGGTGGAAGACGTCCGGGCGGACTATGTGGCGGCCGGCAAGGCGCAGCAGTTCGCGCTGTTCGAGCGCTACGACATCGCGCCGCCGGACGACATCAGCTATGCGACGCTCGCGCAGGAGTTCGGGCTGACGCAGGCGCAGGTGACGAACACGCTGGGACGGGTCCGCCGCAGCTTTCGCACGCGCGCGCTCGACACGCTGAAGACGATGTGCGGGAGCGAGGAAGAGTTCAGGCGCGAGGCGCGCGACGTGTTCGGAGTGGAGATCGAATGACCGGACTGTCGGACGAGGCGGTCGATCGCTTGCGCGCCGTCGCGAACTGGCCGGAGTTCGAGTCGGAGCGCTACACCGTGACGGAGGAGATCGGTCGCGGCGGAATGGGGATCGTGTATACCGCGATCGACGGCGCGCTGGGCCGCGAGGTGGCGATCAAAGTCTCGAACACCGTCGCGAGCGCGGCGTTCGAGCGGCGACTGGCTGCGGAAGCGCGGATTCTCGCGCGTCTCGAACATCCCGGCATCGTGCCGGTCCACGACGTCGGCCGCCTGGCGGACGGACGCCTGTTCTACGTCATGAAGCGCGTCCAGGGAAAGACGCTGAGCGAGCACCTGTCGCAGCAGTCGGACCTCAGCGAGCGGCTGCGGATCTTCGAGCGGCTGTGCGAAGCAGTGGCCTTCGCGCACGCGCGCCGGATCCTGCACCGCGACTTGAAGCCGGACAACGTCATGATCGGGTCGTTCGGCGAAGTCATGGTGATGGACTGGGGCGTCGCGAAGGCGCTGAGCGATGACGCCGAGACGCGCGCGGCCTCCGAACCGCTGTCATCGCCGTCCGCCGAAACGGTGCTCGTCGACGCGCCGCTGCCCACGACGGCGGCGCACGCGGTGACGGCGCCGGGCACGGTGATCGGCACGCGCGGCTTCATGTCGCCGGAGCAGGCGCGCGGCCGCACGGACGATCTGGACGAGCGCGCGGACGTCTACAGCCTCGGCGCGATCCTGCAGACGCTCCTGCGCCAGGACGCCGCGCCGCCGCACGTGGGCGCACGTCCAGCGACGACCGCTCCCGCCGCCCTGAAAGCGCCGCCGCCGCTGCGGTCGATCTGCGGCCGCGCGCTGGCGGTCGATCCGGCGGATCGCTATCCGTCCGCGTCCGCGCTGGGCGACGAGATCGCCCGCTACCGCGCGGGCCGCGCCGTGCTGGCGCATCGCGAGACCGTCCTGGAGCGTACCGCCCGCCTCGCGAAGGTCTATCGGACGCCCATCGTGCTCGTGCTGACGTACATGATCATGCGGGCCATCGTTGCCTTCGTCACGCGCGGGTGAGAGATGCGTGTGAGAACGCGTAAGAGGACAGAAGAGGACGGAAGACAGAGTGAAGCCGGTACAGGCAGATAGGTAGGCAGACAGCGAGCGGGTTCGCCTTTTTGAGCGAGGTAACGAGTGTGAGCAAACCGTTGTTGGGAATCGTGCTGGGCGGCGTGCTGGGGATCTTCGACGGCCTGACGGCGATCGTGTCGGCGCCGGAGGTCGTTCCGCAGATCGTGTCGATCGTGATTGGCTCGACGTTCAAAGGCCTGATCGCCGGCGCCCTGATCGGATGGTTCGCCAAGAAGGTCCACTCGGTGGCGGCGGGGCTGATCGTCGGCGTGCTGGTGAGCGGCTTCTTCGCCTTCCTCGTCGCGCTGATGCCGCAGCCGTCCGGCGAGCACTACTACTGGGAGATCATGCTGCCCGGCAGCATCGTCGGCCTGATCGTCGGCTACGCGACGCAGCGCTGGGGCGGCGAAAACCGCGTCGCGCCCGCACGATCCTGATCAAAGCGGCGGACAGTCCCGACGGCAGTTGGCAAAGCACATGCTCTGCCTCTGGTCGCAGATCGGAAGGCAGCCCGGGAGATCGTCGACAAGGCAGCAGGCGTCGTATCTATTCTGACAGGCGGTCTCGCACGTGAGGAGTGTGCCGCCAAGACAGATTCCCCCGCGGGCGTCGGCCGTCATGATCACAACGCTCGCCGCCAGCATGCCCAAGAGGGCCAGCTTCTTCGCGATTCGAGATGCGGTGATGGACATAAGCGCTCCTCCTGGACGTTCATTCAACCATCGCAAGGCACGAGCGCTCGACGCCGTTCGCAATGCCGAGATCGCGTCGACGCGGGCGTCGCGAGGGACACGTCCCGCCGCGACGCCGTGAACGATTGGATGAATCAACGTGGACAGTTCAGGCGGCAGCGGGACTGGCACCCGATCCTGGTCCGGTCGCAGATACCACAGTTTGTGTGACCGAGTTCAGTGCAGGTGAGGTGGCACTCCTGGAAGTTCTCCACACAGATGGCATCGCACGCGGGGCTTGAGCCGCCAGGACAGGCGCCCCCGCGGGCGTCGGACGGCATGATGGCGACGCTCGCCGCCAGGATTCCCAACAGGACCAGCTTCTTCGCGATTCGAGATACGGTGATCGACATGCGCCCCTCCTGGGCGCCTATTCAATCATCGCCGTGCACGAGCACCCGGCGCTGTTCGTGATTTCGAGAGCGCGCGTCCGCGTTCAGGACTCCGGCACGTCGTTCGGCAGGTGCAGCGTGATGTCGGGCTCGTCCTTGCTCATCGCGTTGTAGAGATAAATGCGGCTCTTGTCCCAGCTCCGCTTGATCGTGCGCTCGGACACGCCGCGCATCGCCGCGATCTCCGCAATCGAATAGCCGCAGAAGAACCGCAGGTCCACGATCTCCGCGAGCGCCGGATTGTGCTTCGCGAGATCGTCCAGGGCATCGCTGATGCGGGCGAGGTAGTGCGGATCTTCCACGCCCTGCGCCACGTCCGGCTTGAACGTGGTGTGAATGACGCCGCCGCCCCGCTTCTGCGCGAGCCGGTTGCGGACGTCGTCGATGATCAGGCCGCGCATGACGCGCGCCGCATAGGCGATGAAGCGCGCGCGATCCGGGAACACGGCGCTCTCGCGATCGCAGATCGCCAGATACGCCTCGTGCAGCAGCGTCGTCGCGCCGAGACCCGCGGGGCCCTGCTGGCGGCCGAGCTCGCGCCGCGCAAGCCGATGGAGCTCCGTGTAGAGGTTTGAGAAGAGCGCATCTGCCGCCGAGCGGTCACCTTGATCCGCCAGCGTAATGAGGGCCTCAATCGTCGATGCCATGCTGATACTTCCCGACAACCGCCGCGCGGACGCCGCGCAGGCCTTCTTGGTGATAACTCGTCCCGGCCGGATCTTGAACAGGCATCAGAGCGGGACCAGCAGAATCGGTGTTCGGGCAAGCTCTGCTGTCAGGCGAAGGCCGAGTTGATTCTACTCCGCACGGCGCCGAACGCTGCGCACGGCCCTCGCGTCCCAGTCCGAAGCTCGGCCGCATGCGCGATCGTGGCCCGTCGATGCGGCTTTTTTCGATCTTCTTCTTAAATGCGCGGACATCGGCGGACGGGACCGATCCGCGCGCGAGCGCGCGTGTGGTCCCTGCGCGCGGCAGAACGGAGTTGCATCGAACCGTCGAGCGTCGGATAGTGGACGCCGACGGCCTGGCCGTGCCGCGCCTTTCGGGGTGTGAGGGGTGCGTGAGCATCGCGCGCGTCAGGCCGTGGCGGTTCGAGTAGCAACGATGGCTGGAATCGATCCCGAGCGGTGGCAGGTGGTGAGTCCGCATCTCGACGAGGTGCTGGGCCTGGACGACGAGGCGCGTGCGTCGTGGCTGGCGGCGCTTCGGGCGAGGGACGCGGCGCTGGCGGACGATGTGCAGGCGCTGCTGGGGGATTACGAGACGCTGCAGCGACAGCAATTCCTCGAAGGTGTCGTGTCGCACAGCGTGCTGCCGCCGCCCTCGGCCGACGCTGACGGGACGCGCGGCGTATCCGCGCTGGCGGGACGCGTGTTTGGCGCCTACACGCTCGTCTCGCCGGTCGGCGAAGGCGGCATGGGCAGCGTCTGGCTCGCGCATCGCAGCGATGGCCGCTTCGAAGGACGCGTGGCCGTCAAGCTGCTGCACATGGCGCGGCTCGGCCGCGCGGCCGAAGAGCGCTTCCGGCGCGAAGGCACGATCCTCGCGCGCCTGCTGCATCCGCGCATCGCGCACCTGATCGACGCCGGCGTGGCCGACGGTCAGCCGTACCTCGTGCTGGAATACGTCGACGGGCAGCCGATCGATCGCGACTGCGACGCGCGCGGCCTCGACGTGCGCGCGCGCGTCCGGCTGCTGCTCGACGTGCTCGACGCCGTCGCGCACGCGCACGCGAATCTGATCGTCCACCGCGACATCAAGCCGTCCAACGTCCTGGTCAGCGCCGACGGCCAGATCAAGCTGCTCGACTTCGGCGTCGCCAAGCTGCTCACCGGACCGGATGAGCCGCTCGATGAAGACGTCGCGCGCGGGGCCGCGGATCCGCCGACAAGCCCGCCGACAGTTCTGCCGACCTTGACGCGCGAGCACGGTGTCGCGCTGACGCCGGAGTACGCGGCGCCGGAGCAGTTGACGAACGGGCCCATCACGACGGGCACCGACGTCTTCTCGCTGGGCGTGCTGATGTACGTCCTGCTCACGGGCCAGCATCCCATCGGCGTCGATCGCGCCAGCTCGCCCGCGGATCTGTTCAAGTCCATCCTCGGCACCAACGCGCCGCGTCCCTCCGACATCGTCACGAAAGCCACTGCGGCGCAGACGACCGAACGGCTCGCGGCCATCGCCGCGCAGCGCGCGACGACACCGGAGCGCCTGCAGCGCGTGTTGAAGGGCGACCTCGACACGATCGTCGCCAAGGCGCTCAAGAAGAAGCCGGAGGAACGGTATCCGTCCGTGACGGCGCTCGCCGAGGACCTGCGGCGTTATCTGATGAACGAGCCGATTGGCGCGCGGCCCGATTCGTTCTTCTATTCGGCCGGGAAGTTCGTCCGCCGGAACGCGCGTCCGGTGATCGCGGGCGTGACGGCGGCGCTCGTGCTCGCGGCGGTGGTGATCTTCTACACGGCGCGGCTCGCGGCGGAGCGCGATCGCGCGCGCCACGAGGCGGACAAGTCGGCGAAGGTGACGAGCCTGCTGTCGCAACTGCTCACGGGCGCGGATCCGTTTGCCGAAAAGCAGGAGCCGACGGTGCGCGGCGTGCTGGACCTCGCGGCGGCGCGCCTGTCGAAAGAGCTGGCGTCGCAGCCGGAGCTCAAGGCGGAAATCTTCCCGCTGCTCGGCCAGACGTATCAGCGGCTCAGTGAATATGACAAGGCGCGGCCGCTGCTCGAAGAATCCGTCCGCGTCTCGCGCGAGCTGATCGCGCGCGGCGAGGGGCTCCCCGACGAGCGGAATGCGCGCCTCGCGCGCAGCCTGCGGGAACTGGGCATCCTGGAGCGCGAGACCGGCGATCTGGCGAAAGCCAAGGGGCTGCTGGAGGAATCGCTGTCGTTGGAGCGGAACGTCCACGACAACGAGCACGAGCGCGTCGCCTCGGCACTCGGAGACCTGGGATTGACCTATCAGGGACTCGGACAGTTCGATCGCGCGGAACCGCTCTTCCGGGAAGCGCTGGCCATCCGCCTCGAGGTCCAGGGCGAGGGCCACGCGGACACGGCGACCAGCTACGGCGATCTCGCGGCGCTCCGGCGCCTGCAGGGCGACCCCGCGGGCGCCGAGGTGCTCATGCGGAAAGGCCTGGAGATCGATCGCAAGGTCCGAGGTCCGCGGAACCTGAGTGTGGCGATCGATCTCAACAACATCGCCGTGATGGTGAACGAGCAGGGCAACTACGCCGAGTCCGAGCGGCTGCTGCGCGAGTCGCTGTCGATCCTGCGCGAAGTCCTGGGGAACAAGCATCGCAGCGTCGTGTCCACGCTGGCGAATCTGGCGTATGCCAACTACACGCTGGGCCGATACGACGAGGCGATGCCGTTCATCGAGGAATCGCTGGCGATCGGGATCCCGTTGCTGGGCGAGGACCACCGGGCCATCGCGACGTACCGGAGCTACCAGGCCGAGATCCTGCTCGCGCAGGGACAGCCCGCCAAGGCCGAACCGCTGCTCCGGCTGGCGCTGCAGACGCGGCGGCGCGTCTACACGGCGAACGACTATCGCATCGGCGCGATCGAGAGCCTGCTGGGCGATGCGCTCACGCAGCTCAAACGCTTCGGCGAGGCGGAACCGCTGCTGCTGCACGCGCACGCCACGCTCCGGCGCATCCCCGGCGTGCAGGGACGCGATGCCCGGGACAACGTCAAGCGGCTGATGGCGTTGTATGACGCGTGGGGCCGTCCGCAGGACGCGGATCGCTACCGGGCGCTCGACGTGCCGGCATCGGACACTCGTCCGACCGGATCCCAGAGCGCGTCGCCGCCGGCCCAGACCCAACCAGCCCCGACCCAGCCAGCCCAGGCCCGGCCGGCCACGAGCAAGTGAACCGCGGCCCGTCCGCGGACGATTTTTCGATCTCTAGTCAGAGCGGCGCGGCATGAGGCCGTCGCTGCCGCAGGATCTGGAGTCGCGTCGAGCGCACATGTCTGGAATCGATCCCGAGCGTTGGCAGGTCGTCAGTCCGTACCTGGACGAAGCCCTCGACCTGGAGGCTGCCGAGCGGATGCCGTGGATGGCCGCGCTGCGCGCGCGCGACGAGAGTCTGGCCGCCGATCTCCAGGGCCTGCTCGCCGATCACGAGGCCCTGCAGCACACCGGCTTTCTCGAAAGCGTCGTGTCGCACAGCGCGCGGCCGCCGCTCGATCCGTCTGGCACCGGTACGGGCGACGGCGACGGCGACGGCGATGCGGCCGGCCTCGCGGGACGCGTGTTCGGCGCGTACACGCTCGTCTCGCCGATCGGACATGGCGGCATGGGCAGCGTCTGGCTCGCGCGGCGCAGCGACGGCCGCTTCGAAGGACAGGTCGCCGTCAAGCTGCTGCACATCGCGCGGCTCGGACGCGCGGCCGAAGAGCGCTTTCGCCGTGAAGGGACGCTGCTCGCGCGCCTGACGCATCCGTGCATCGCGCACCTGATCGACGCCGGCGTGGCCGACGGCCAGCCCTATCTCGTGCTGGAGTACGTCGACGGGCAGCCGATCGATCGTGCGTGCGACGCGCGCGGCCTGGACGTGCGCGCGCGGGTCCGGCTGCTGCTCGACGTGCTCGACGCCGTCGCGCACGCGCACGCGAATCTGATCGTCCATCGCGACATCAAGCCGTCGAACGTCCTCGTCCGCGCGGACGGCCAGGTCAAGCTGCTCGACTTCGGCATCGCCAAGCTGCTCCCGGACCTCTCGTCCGCGGACAGCGATGACGGCAACACCGGCGCGACGCTGCTGGCGCTGCCGACGTTGACGCGCGAGTATGGCGTCGCGCTGACGCCGGAGTACGCGGCGCCGGAGCAGTTGACCAACGACCCCATCACCACCGGCACGGACGTCTTCGCGCTCGGCGTGCTGATGTACGTCCTGCTCACGGGCCAGCATCCCATCGGCGTCGACCGCACCGCCTCGCCCGCCGATCTCCTCAAGTCCATCCTCGACACCGACGCGCCTCGTCCTTCCGACATCGTCGCGAAGACGACGCCGCAGACGATCGAGCGGCTCGAAGCCATCGCGGCGCGGCGCGCGGCGACGCCCGAACGCCTGCAGCGCCTCTTGAAAGGCGACCTCGACACCATCGTCGCCAAAGCGCTGAAGAAGAAGCCGGAGGAACGCTATCCCTCCGCGACCGCCTTCGCGGAGGATCTGCGGCGCTATCTGGTGGACGAGCCGATCGCCGCGCGGCCGGATTCGTTCTTCTATTCGGCCGGGAAATTCGTCCGCCGGAACGCGCGTCCGGTGATCGCGACCGCGATCACGGCGCTGGTGCTGGCGGCGGTGGTGATCTTCTACACCGTGCGGCTCGCGGCGGAGCGCGATCGCGCGCGTCACGAAGCGGCGAAGTCGGCCAAGGTGACGAGCCTGCTGTCGCAACTGCTCACGGGCGCGGATCCGTTTGCCGAGAAGCAGGAGCCGACGGTGCGCGGCGTGCTGGACCTCGCGTCGACGCGTCTGTCGAAGGAGCTCGCGTCGGACCCCGAGCTGAAGGCGGAGATCTTCCCGCTGCTCGGCCAGACGTATCAGCGGTTGGGTGCGTTCGACAAGGCGCAGCCGCTGCTCGAAGAATCGGTGCGTGCCGGGCGCGAGCTGGTCGCGCGCGGGATCGGCGTGCCGGCGGAGCAGGCGTCGCGTCTCGCGCGCAGCCTGCAGGAGCTGGCCGTGCTCTTTCGCGAGCGTGGCGATGTGGCGACATCCGTGCCCATGCTGGAGGAAGTGCTGGCGCTCCAGCGGCAGGCGCACGGCGACGAGCATCCGCTCGTGGCGACCGCGATGAACGAGCTCGGACGCAGCCTGCGGCCGCTCGGGCAGTACGAGCGCGCGGAAGCGCTCTTTCGCGATTCGCTGGCGATGCGGCGCAAGCTGTTCGGCGAGGTCCACCAGGACACGACGACCAGCCTGACGGACCTTGCGACGATGCTGCGTCAGCGCGGCGATCTGGCGGGGGCCGAGGATCTGCTGCGTCAGAGCCTGGAGATCGACCGAAAGCTGTTCGGACCGCGGCATCTGAACGTCGCCAACATGTTGAACAACGTGGCCGTCCTCGTCAGCGAGCGCGGCAATCAGGCCGAGGCCGAGCGGCTGCTGCGCGAGTCGCTGTCGATCACGCGCGAGGTGCTGGGACCGACGCATCGCGCGGTCGCGCTGCGGCTGGGCAACGTCGCGTTCACCGTGTACGAGCAGGGCCGCTACGACGAGGCGCTGGCGCTGGTGGACGAGGCGATGAAGATTGGCGTGCCGGCGCTTGGTGAAGAGCATCCGACGATCACGAACTTCTACCTCTATCGCGGCATGATGCTGCTCGCGCGCGGCGACGTGGCGGAGGCGGAAGCGCCGCTCCGGCAGGCGTTGACGGCGCGTCGGAAGCTGCTGCCCAAGGGCGATTGGCGGATTGCGTCGGTCGAGAGCCGGCTGGGCGAGGTGATGACGCGCCTCCGCCGGTTCGACGAGGCGGAGCCGTTCCTGCTCGCCGCGCACGCCGCGCTCAAGGACATTCGCGGTCAGCAGGGCCGCGATGCGCGGTCCAACAACCTCCGGCTCGCCGCGTTCTACGACGCGGTGGGCCGCCCGCAGGACGCCGCACGTTACCGGGCGCTCGTCCCCGCGAACACGAAGAAGTAGCCTTCCACACGTCCGCCCGCGATCACAATCTTGTGCGCAGGGCTGTTCCCGCCGCCTTTCTCGTGCTTGTTCTCTGCGTGATGTCCCCTTTTGCCGGCTGATTGCGATCCCTTCAGAGAGCCCCGGGATTCGGAGCGGCTGATCTGCACGTCGTGGGTCGCCAGCCGGGCGAGGATTGACATCATCATGTACTTCTTTCGGATTGCGGCGATCGTGTTGGCGATCGCCGCCGGACAGACGGCGTCCGCGTGGGCCGAGGTGTGCAGTTGGACCGGCGCGAGCAGCGTCAATTGGAACGATGCCGCGAACTGGCAGAACTGCCGCGGAGGCGTCCCCCAGAGCGGCGACGCCATCGTCATCACCACCGGTACGCCGAACGCGGCCAGCAACAACGACATCAGGGGACTCAGCCTGATCGGGATTCAGATGGTGGGCAGCACGCCGTTCGCCGCGGACTACGAGATCTCCGGCGAACCGATCACGCTGACCGGGGCGCTGACGTTCAACATGCCCTTCGACCTTCAGAATCGATCCGCGCGCTTCCACAACACGCTGACGCTCGGACAGGCGATCGTGATCTCCAACGCGCGCGCCTTCGGCGGCCGGTTGGTGCTCGACGCGGTCGATCTGGGCGGCTTCCCGCTGACCCTGTCCGCGGTCGGCCCCATGGAACTGGGAGCCGTCAGCGGACACGGCGCCCTGCGCAAACAAGGTGCGGCGGCCTTGACTCTGAGCGGCGCCAGCACCTACACCGGACCGACCACGATCGCGGAGGGCGGCGTGTTCCTCTCGACGTCGCAGTCGCTTGGTGCCTCGGGTGCGGGGAACGGCACGAGTGTCCAATCCAATGCATTCATGACGATCCTCGATGGAGTCACGCTCTCGGAGCCACTGGTTCTCGAGCAGGCCGGCCCGAGCCCGGTGCTCGGTGCTTCTGGAACGGTGACCCTGAACGGCAATGTGACCCTCAACAACAACAACGTCCAGGTGGCCTCATTTACCGGGGGGCATCTGACGTTCGGCGGCACGATCACCTCGGCGCAGCCCAATACGGCCCTTCACGTGAGCGGCCGGGGCACGATCGTGCTGGGCGGGACCGGCCACGCGTGGGGATCGCTGGTCATCGAGTTCAGCACGTCGCTGCGGCTGGCCGGTCCGGAGGTGCTGCCGGCCGCGGCCCCCGTGTCTTTCGAGAACGAAAGCCTGATGGATCTGCAGGGACAGAAGGCGACAGTCGGCGCGCTGGGCGGCGTCGAGTCTGCACGCATCCTGCTTGGCGGCGGTACGCTGACCATCAATCAGACAGTAGACTTCGGGGATTTCCGGGGCACGATCGAAGGCCAGGGGCACATCATCAAGGCCGGGCCCGGTGCGCTCGGCCTGAGCGGCCCGAACGCGAACACCTACACCGGCACGATCACCCTGCAGGCGGGCATTCTCGATCTGTTCAAGCCGGCCGGCGTGAACGCCATCGGTGGTGCGTTGATCGTCAATGGCGGCGAGGTGTTCTCGGGGACCGACCAGATTCCAGACGCGGCGCCGGTCACGATCAACAGTCCTGGCCAATGGCGGATCTTCAAGCGCGAGGTCATTGGACCGCTTTCGGGCAGCGGACGTGTGTTCGTTCGCAGCGAAGTGTCCGCGCCGGCGGATGGACTCGAAGTCCGCGTGCCGGATGGTGTGACGACGTTCAGCGGCAAGATTGACGGCATCGCGGCGACGCATGTGGTCAAGCAGGGCCCGGGCACGTGGGTGCTGAGCGGCGAGAACACGATCACGCCCGGTGTGCGCATCATGGACGGCACGCTGACCGTGGACGGCAGCCTCGACGCGGATACGTCCGTCCTGGTGGACGGCGGCACGCTGACGGGCACGGGCCGCGTCGGCCGCATCATCGGATCGAACAACGGCGCGACGTCCTTCACCGTACGTCCCACCGCGCCCGGCGTGCTCACCGCGAACAACGCGGTGATCGGCGACGATCTCCTCTTCACGCTGGCGAACGGGACCAGCAACCAGCTCCGGCTGACGGGCGGCGGCCTGACGCTGCGATCGACCGCGCGATTGACCGTGTTCAACACCGCCGCGGTGCCGACGGGCACGAGCGTGACCCTCGTGTCCGCCACGATGCCCGTCCAGGGGACGTTCTCCGGGTTGCCGCAAGGCGCGGAGATCACAGCCGATGGACAGCGATTCAGCATCGACTACGCTGGCGGCAGCGGCAACGACGTCGTGCTGACCGCGCTCGACGATCCGTTCGGGCTGACGTATTTCCTCGCGGAAGGATCGACCGGCGCGTTCTTCGATTCGGACGTCCTGCTCGCGAACCCGAACCGGTTCGAGGCGCCGGTGAAGATGACGTTCTACAAGGAGAACGGTCAGCAGGTCGTCGTCTCGCGGACGCTCGCGCCGCAGTCGCACGCCGTTATCCACGTCGACGAGATTCCGGGGCTCCAGGCCGCGGCGGCGTCGGCGAAGGTCGAGTCGTTGAGCCGACAGGAGCTGTTCGTCGAACGGACGATGTTCTGGGGGCCGACGCGGTACGCGGGTCATACGGGATCGGCGCTGCCGGAGCCGTCGCCGGACTGGTTCTTCGCCGAAGGCGCGCAGGGCTTCTTCGATACGTTCGTCCTGATCATCAACCCGAACGCCACCGCCGCGGACGTCACGTTCACCTTCCTGCGCGAAAACGGTGAGCCCGTCGTGAAGACCGTGACGGTCGCCGGTGGATCGCGGCGCAGCGTCGGCGCGTTCGACTATCCGGAGCTGGCGTCGCGGGCGTTCGGCATCGAGATCCACGCGACGCAACCGGTGATGGCGGAGCGCGCGATGTACTTCGCGTCGACGCCGGATCGGCTGTGGGGCGGCGGCCACGTGTCCGCCGGCGTGACCGCGCCGCAGCGGACGTGGTTCCTCGCGGAAGGTGCGACCGGTGACTTCTTCGATACGTTCATCCTCTTCAGCAACCCGCAGCGCACGCCCGCGCAGGTGCAGGTGAAGTATCTGCTGTGGACGGGTGCGAGCATCACGGTGTCGAAGACGATCGCGGCTGGCGGCCGGCTCACGGTCAATCCGGAAACGGAAGAAGACGAGCGGCTGAAGAACGCGGCGTTCTCGACGGACATCACGTCGGACCAGCCGATCATCGTCGAGCGATCGATGTACTGGCCGGGCGCGACGCAGCCCTGGGGTGAAGCGCACAACAGCGTCGCCTTCGTGCGGCCTGGCGCCTCGTGGGGACTGGCCGAGGGCCGGCTGGGCGGTCCGGACACGCCGTTCAGCACGTACATCCTGCTGGCGAATCCCAACGCCGAAGCGTCCGAAGTCACGGCGACGTTCCTGCGCGACGCCGCGCCGCCGATCGTCAAGACCTACACGGTGCCCGCGACGGGACGCTTCACCATCGACTGCAGCACGATCCCCGAGCTGCACGATTCGACCTTCGGCGTGTCGATCGAGGTCACCAATCAGCAGCCCATCGTCGTCGAGCGATCGATGTACTGGGACGCGAACGGCATCTTCTGGTCGGGCGGCACGAACGCTCCCGGCATCCTCTGGAACGTGCCCTGACGAGCCGGTGACGGACGGCGTCGCGCCGCGGCGCTGTCCCTTTTCCCCCGCCTCTTGCGATCTCCCTTAATGAGCCCACCAAGGAGGGCCGTGGGCCTGCGCTGACGCAGGTCCACGCAGTTCAAAAGGACGACATCATGAAGCGTGTCTTGATCGCCGCCGTCGGCGTGTTGATAGGCGCCGTGTGCGCGTCGCCCGTGTGGGCGGCAGATTGTGAGTGGACGGGGAATGTCAGCCGGTTCTGGAGCCAGGCCAGCAACTGGACCGCGTGCCGCGGCGGCGTGCCGCAAAGCCCCGACGGCGTCATCTTCCCGATCGGCCGGCCCAACGCGTCGACCGAGAACGACATCCCGGGGCTCGTGCTCAGCGGCATGCAGTTTCCGGGCACACCGCTGAATAGCACGAACTACGACATCTCCGGACAGGACATCCGCCTGATCGGACCGATCTCGGTGACCAGGCCGGTCAGCACGTCGGGTCAGGGCGTCCGCATCCGCAACAGGCTGATCGCGGTCCAGGACGTGGTGTTCTTCAACGCCCACACCCTCGCGGGCACGCTCCAGTTGGATCGGGTGGTGATGGGCGGGTTCACCCTGCAACTGCATGCGAACAGCAACATCCAGATAGGTGAAGTCAGCGGCAACGGCACGTTGATCAAGCTCGGTCCCGCCGGTCTGACCCTTGGCGCCAACAGCTACACGGGGCTCACCGTCATTCGTCAAGGCACCATCTACGCGCAGCATTCGCAGGCGCTCGGCGACCATGCCGCGGAGAACACGATCGTCGAGAGTGGCGCCACGCTCTACCTGGGGAACCAGGTTGTGCTCAGGGAGCGCCTCACGCTTGTCGCCGCGGCGGGCACCACGACGCCCGCGCTGGTGACGGCCGAGGACGGAACCGCGACGCTGAACGGGGATATCGTGCTCAACGGCCAGCCGATCGTGTCGACGCCGGCCGGATCGAACCTTGCGATTGCGGGCGCGATCCAGGCGAACGCCAGCACGACGTGGACGAAGCTCGGTCCCGGCGCCATGACGCTGGCCAGGAGCGGCAACACCTGGGGCCGGTTGATCGTCCGCGGAGGATCGCTGCTGCTCTCCGGACCGAACGCGCTCGCGCCCGCGGGACGGTTGACGCTGGCAGAATCCGCCGTCGTCAATCTGGGCGGACACGATCAGACGACCGGTGGACTCGATTCCGTTGACGGCTTCGAGATGCGTCTGCTCCTGACCTCGGCGACGCTGACCGTCAATCAATTGGTCCAGGGCCTGTATGGCGGAACGATCGAAGGCTCCGGTCATCTCGTCAAGACGGGTCCGGCGAATCTCTACGTGTCCGGGACGGCTCCCAACTCCTTCACCGGCACGACGACGATTCAACAGGGATCGGTGAGTCTCGCGAAGCCGAACGGCGTGCCCGCGGTGAGCGGACCGATCGTCGTGAACGGCGGCGAGCTCCTGAGCATCAGCCCGGCGCAGATTCCGGACAACGCGCCGGTCACCATCAACAGTCCGGGCGTCTGGACGCTGATCGTCCCCGAGACGATTGGATCGCTGTCCGGCAGCGGCCGGATCGTCTTTCAGCGGAACGCCCCGTCACAGGTGCCCGGTCTGATCATCACGCAAGCCGTGACAGGCACCTTCAGTGGATCGATGGAAGGCAGCAGCGTGGAGCACGTCGCGAAAGGCGGAGCCGGCACGCTGGTGTTGACCGGCAACAACCCGTTCACGCCTGGCATCCGCATCGCCGCCGGGACGCTGGTCATCAACGGGACGCATGATGCGATCGCGTCGATCCTGGTGGATGCCGGACGCTTCACCGGCTCGGGCCGTGTCGGGCACATCACGGGATCGACTGGCGCGACCGTCGGCCTGGTCAGTCCCACGCCGGGCGCGGCGATCACCGGCAATACCGCCGTCATGGGCGGCACGCTCGAGATCCAGGTCGCCGACGCGGGTCACGGTCAGCTTCGTCTGACGGGCGGCCTCACGCTCCGCGCGGGCGCGCGGCTCGCCGTGGTGCGCCTCGGCGTGCAGCCGCGAAAGGGCACGAAGCTCACGATCGTGTCCGCCGGCCAGGCGGTCAACGGCTTCTTCGCGGGCCTGCCGCAGGGCGGCACGATCGACGTCGACGGCCAGCGGTTCCAGATCGACTACTTCGCCGGCAACGGGCACGACATCGCGCTCACCGCGCTGGACGGCCCGAGCGCGCTGACGTATTTCCTCGCGGAAGGATCGACGGGCGGCTTCTTCGACGAGGACGTCCTGCTCGCGAATCCCAATACGGCGGAAGCGCCCGTGACGCTGACGTTCCTGAAGGACAACGGGCAGCAGGTGGTCGTCTCGCGGACACTCGCCCCGCAGTCGCAGGCGGTGGTTCATGTCGACGAGATTCCGGGCCTCGAAGGCGCGGCGGCGTCCGTGCGCATCGACTCGACGAGCGGGCAGGAGCTGTTCGTCGAGCGGACCATGTTCTGGGATCCGGCGCACTATGCGGGTCACACCGGATCGGCGCTGCGGCAGCCGTCGCAGACCTGGTTCTTTGCGGAAGGCGCGCAAGGCTTCTTCGACACGTTCGTGCTCGTCATCAATCCGAACCCGACGCCGACCGACGTGACCTTCACGTTCCTGCGCGAGCGCGGGGCGCCGGTGGTGCGGACGGTGACGGTGCGCGCGGCGTCACGGCTGACGCTGGGCGCGCACGAAGTGCCGGAGATCGCGTCGAGCGCGTTCGGCATCAGCGTGACCGCAACGCAGCCGATCATGGCGGAGCGCGCGATGTACTTCGCGTCGACGCCGGGCCGGCTGTGGGGCGGCGGCCACGCGTCCGCGGGGCTGACGGCGCCCCGGCAGCGCTGGTTCCTCGCGGAAGGCGCGAGCGGCGGGTTCTTCGACACGTTCATCCTGTTGAGCAATCCGCAGGACGCGCCCGCGCAGGTCACGGTGAAGTATCTGCTGTGGACGGGGGACGCGATCAGCGTGCAGAAGACGGTGCCGGCGAAGGGCCGTCTGACGATCAACCCGGAAACGGAAACAGACGAGCGGCTGAAGAACGCCGCGTTCTCGACGGACATCACGTCGGACGTCGCGATCGTCGCGGAGCGATCGATGTACTGGCCGGGCGCGACGCGGCCGTGGGGGGAAGCGCACAACAGCGTCGCCTTCGGCCAGAGCGCACTGTCGTGGGGCCTCGCGGAAGGCCGCCTGGGCGGCGACGGGACGCCGTTCAGCACGTTCATCCTGCTCGCGAATCCGGAAGCGACGAACGCGCAGGTCGAAGTCACGTTCCTGCGCGCGCAGGGCGCGCCGGTCGTGAAGACCTACACCGTGCCCGCGACCGGCCGCTTCACGATCGACGCCAGCACGATCCCCGAGCTGCACGATTCCACTTTCGGCGCGTCCATCAAAGTCACCAACCAGGTGCCCATTGTCGTCGAGCGCTCGATGTACTGGGACGCGAACGGCATCTTCTGGTCGGGCGGCACGAACGCGCCCGGCGTCTCCTGGGGCATCCGCTGACGAGCGGCTGCTGACGAATTTCGTCCTGTCCCGATCCGGCCGCCGATTGCGATCTCTTCTCAGAAGAGTCCGATCGGCGGCGGACGTGTGTCCGGCGCACGCAGGGAAGGATGAAATCGTGAAAGTTGTTCGAATTGCGATTATCGGTGTACTGATCGCCGCCGGCCATGCGGCGACCGCGTCCGCGGAGGTGTGTCGCTGGACCGGCGGGGGCGGCGCGAACTGGAGCAGTCCCCAGAACTGGGAGACCTGCCGCGGCGGCGTGCCGCTCAACAACGACTCCGTGGTGTTCCCGGCCGGACGGCCGAATGCCGCGAGCGTGAACGATCTGACCGGGCTCGTGCTCGGCGGCCTGCAGATCCTCGGCCTCGGCGCCGGCGGCGCGGACTACGACATCGCGGGGCAGGCGCTCAGGCTGACCGGTCCGCTCAGCGCGGAGATGCCGGACAATCAGTCCGAGGCACGCATCCGCGCGAAGATCACGCTCGGCGCAGCGATCGTCGTCTCCAATAATCATCCCGCGGCGCTCACCAGTGTGACGCTGGACGCCGTCGACCTCGGCGGCTTCACGCTGACGGTCGACAGCAGCAGTGCGCTGCAGATCAACACCCTCAGCGGCAGCGGCGCGCTGACCAGGCAGGGCCGCGGACTCCTGAGCCTCGGCGCCAGCACCTACGCGGGACCGACCACCGTCAAGGCCGGCAACCTGCTGGTCCTGACGTCAGAATCTCTTGGCGCGTCGGCGGGCGCGAACGACGCGACGGAAGTCCAGGCCGGTGGTCATCTGGCGTTGAGTCGCAACGTCACGCTGTCGGAGACGCTGGTGCTTGCAGGCGATGGACGCGATTCCCCGTCGAGCACGATCCAGGGCGCCCTCATGGCCGCGTCCGGCACGGCGACGATCACCGGCGACGTCGTCCTCACCGCCGACACGACGGTGTCGGTCCAGCCGAACGCGCAGCTCGTCTTCGTTGGTCCGGTCAGGGGGACGACGCTTCCGATCGTCCTGTCGAAGCAGGGCGCAGGCACGCTCGCGCTGCGCAGCCTGGCGAACGCCTGGGACAGACTCGTGGTCTTTCAAGGCACCGTGCGGCTGGACGCGGACAACGTCCTGCCGGATACGAGCGACCTGGTGCTTGGCCTGTCCGGCGTACTCGACATGCAGGGCCACGACGATGCGTTCGCAGAACTGAACGGCCTGTTCAACTCGCGCGTGCTGCTCGGCGGCGGCCGGCTGGTGGTTGCCGAAGGCAGCTACATCGGCACGATCGAAGGCGCGGGAGAGCTCGTCAAGTCGGCGTCTGGCGCGCTGGTGCTCGGCGGCACGAATGCCAACACCTTCACCGGCACGTTGACGGTGGCGGGCGGCACGGTGTCGCTCGAGAAGGCGTCCGGCAAGGACGCGACGCGTGGCGCGATCCAGGTGAACGGCGGCGAGCTGATCACGCGCAGTGCGGACCAGATTCCCGATGACGTGATGGTGACGATCCAGACGGCCGGCCGCTGGACGCTGCTCGCGCGCGAGACGATCGGCTCGCTGTGGGGCAGAGGCGTCGTCAGCCTGCAGGCGAATCCGCCCACTGCCGGCGGCGCGTTGACCATCAACGTCGCCACGACCTCGCCATTCGAGGGACGGATCGAAGGCGCCAGCAGCGAGCCCGTCGCGAAGACCGGCATCGGCAGACTCATCCTGGGTGGCCAGAACACGGTTGCGGCAAACGTGCGCGTCACCGAAGGCACGCTGGAGGTGAACGGCAGCCTTGCCGCTGAGACGTCCGTCCTCGTCGACGCCGGCACCTTGAACGGCAGCGGTCGCGTGGGACATATCACCGGGTCGAGCGGCGCCGCCTCGGGCCGCGTCAATCCAACGCCCGGACGCACGCTCTCCGGCACCAGCGCAATCCTCAGCGGATCGTTCGACGTGCAACTCACCAACGCCGGTCCGACGCAGCTTCGACTGACGGGCAGCCTCACGCTGCGTGGCGCACGGCTGGTCGCCACGCGGAGCGGGACGCTGGCGGTGGGGTCGACATTCACCATCGTCTCTGCCGGCCAGCCGATCATCGGCACGTTCTCCGGACTGCCGCAAGGCGCGGAGCTCGGCGCGTTCGGTCAGCGCCTCAAGATCGACTACGCCGGCGGGAGCGGCAACGACATCGTTCTCACCGTCATGGAAGGACCGCCGCCGCAGACCTACTTCCTCGCGGAAGGATCGACCGGACCGTTCTTCGATGAGGATGTCGTCCTCGCCAATCCCGGCACGGTCGCCGCACCGATCGTGATGACATTCCTGAAGGAGAACGGCCAGCAGGTGGTCGTGCCGCGCACGCTCGCGCCGCAGTCGCAGGTCATCGTGCATGTGGACGAGATCCCCGGCCTCGAAGGCGCCGCGTCTTCGGTACGGATCGATTCGCCGACCGGGCAGGAGCTGTTCGTCGAACGGACGATGTTCTGGGGACCGAGCCGCTATGCGGGGCACACGGGATCGGCGCTGCAGCAGCCGTCGAACGACTGGTTCTTCGCCGAAGGCGCGCAAGGCTTCTTCGATACCTTCGTGCTCCTGGTCAATCCCAACCCGAATCCCGTCGACGCCACGCTGACGTTCCTCCGCGAACGCGGCGGGCCGGTGACGAAGACCGTGACGATTGGCGCGAATGCCCGGCGCACGGTCGGCGCGTCTGAGTACCAGGAGCTGGCCTCGCAAGCGTTCGGCATCCGGGTCCACGCGACGGAACCGATCATGGCCGAACGATCGATGTACTTCGCGTCCACGCCGGATCGCCTGTGGGGCGGCGGCCACGAGTCGGCCGGCATCACCGAGCCGTATCCGCAGTGGTTCCTCGCCGAAGGCTCGACGGGCGATTTCTTCGATACGTTCATCCTGTTGAGCAATCCACAGAGCACGCCCGCGCAGGTGTCGATGCGCTATCTGCTCTGGACCGGCGAGTCGATCGACGTGACGAAGACGATCCCCGCGAACGGACGGCTGACGGTCAATCCGGAAACGGAGCCGGACCAGCGCCTGAAGAACACGGCGTTCTCGACGCGGATCGAGTCCGACGTGCCGATCATCGTCGAGCGATCGATGTACTGGCCGGGCGCCACGCGGCCGTGGGGCGAGGCGCACAACAGCGTCGCGTTCAAGGAGCCCCATCACTTGTGGGGCCTGGCGGAAGGACGGCTGGGCGGTGACGAGACGCCATTCAGCACCTACATCCTGCTCGCGAATCCCGCCCCGGTGCCGTCGCAGGTCGAAGTCACCTTCCTGCGCGACGGCGCGGCGCCGATCGTGAAGACGTACACCGTGCCGGCGACGGGCCGGTTCACCATCGACACGAGCGCGATTCCGGAGCTGCACGACTCGACGTTCGGCGCGTCCATCCGCGTCACGAACGACGTCGGGATCGTCGTCGAGCGATCGATGTACTGGGACGCGAACGGCATCTTCTGGTCGGGCGGCACGAACGCTCCAGGCATCCTGCGGCCCCTGTTCCCGTAAGCGTCAGGGAAGGGATCCTCGTACGGCGCGATCTTTTGAGGGCGCCGTGTCCCTTTCCGTTGCGTGATTGCGATCTCTAGAAATGGGAGGTTCCTCCGGACCTCCTTGCCGTAGGCCAGAACGCGCGCCCCCCCCGGTGAGAGCCCTGGTCTACGGCAGTTTTGTTCCTCCGCCCCCCCCCGTCCCCGCGAGTGGGTGCCGGTCTGTCGACGCTGCGGTGATCGACGCCGACGCGATCAGTCCCGGCCCGATCAACGCCGGGCCAAATCAGCGTCGGGCGGACCCGGCCGTCGGCCGCGCGCCCAGACGCCGCGTCGCTTTCGCCAGCTCCGCCAGGTCGGCGGTATTCGCGAAGCCAAGCCGGACGTACGCGCCTGGCGGCTCCGCCGCAAAGTAGCCGCGGCCGGCGCTGATCGCGACGCCTTGCGCAATCGCGGCCGCCGTTGCGGCAACGTCCGTCTGACCGGGCGGCAACTGGATCCAGATATTCATCCCGCCCGTGGGCACGCGCGTGACGCGCCACTCGGGCACCTCGCGCGCGAGGCCGGCCACGAGCGCCGCGCAGCGTTCGCGCAGCGCCAGGCTCAGCATCCGAACGTGCCGTTCCCACGCGGGCATGCTCAACAGCTCCACCGCCGCTTCCTGCAGCGGTCGCGTCACGAAGAAATCATCCACGAGTCGGATCGCGCGCAGCCGCTGCATGACCGGCCCGCGCGCGACGATGGCGCCGATGCGCAGGCTGGGGGATGCGGGCTTGGTCAGCGACGCGAGATAGATGACGGTGCCGTCGCGGTCGTCCGCGACCAGCGCGCGCGGAAGCGGCGCGCCGTGTCCGAGGTGGCGCGCGTAGTCGTCTTCCACCACGAACGCGCCGACGGCGCGCGCGACGTCGACGATCTGCCGCCGGCGTTCGGGCGGCAGGATGATGCCGGTGGGATTCTGGAACGTCGGCTGGCAGTAGAGCAGCCGCGCGCCGGTCATGGCGAACGTGTCCGCGAGCAGATCGGGGCGGATGCCGTCCGCGTCCAGCGGGACGGGCACCGGCCGCAGTCCGCACGCCCGCGCCGCCGCGAGCGCGCCCGGGTACGTCGGCGATTCCACGAGGATCGGGCTCCCCGGCGGCGCGATCGCGCGGAACGCCATCGACAGCGCGCTCTGCGCCCCGCTCGTCACCAGCACATCGGCCTGCGTCACACTGCCGCCCGCCTGCCGCGCGAACATCGCGCGCAGCGGTTCGAGACCCGCCGTCGGCGCGCGGTCCCACGCGTCCGGCCGCCGCGCCGCCCGCGCGAGCGCGGCGCTCAATGCGCGCGTCGGCTGCAGCGAGCGATGCAGATAGCCGCCCGCCATCATGATGGCGTCGGGCGACGGCGGCCGGAGCAGCTCGATCACCGACTGCTCGTCCACCGTGCGATCCGCGAGCGCGACCGCCTGCCAGGACGTGTCGATCGGCCCCTCGCCCGCGCGCGTGCGGCGCGGCGCGACGAAGGTCCCGCTGCCGGGACGCGTCACCACTTCACCCTCGGCGGCGAGCCGCGCGATGGCGCGCGCGACGGTCACCGGCCCGACGCCGTGCCGCCGGATCAGGTCGCGGCTGCTGGGGACGCGGTCGCCGGGCGCGAGCCGGGCGATCTCGGCCTGGAGGCTTGTCACGAGCGAGTCGATACTGCTACTCTCGTACATGAACGTCCATGATAGCGCTATCGAGCGCCCGCGAGAACCGCTCCTCGACGTCGCGGCGCTCCGCGCCGACACGCCCGGCTGCGAATCCGTCATCCACTTCAACAACGCCGGCAGCGGCCTGATGGTCGCGCCCGTCCTGCAGGCGGTGGTCGATCACCTGCAGCTCGAAGCCCGCATCGGCGGCTACGAGGCGGCCGCCGCGCGCGCGGCCGAGGTCCGCGGCTTCTACACCGCGCTCGCCGAGCTGATCGGCACGAAGGCCGACAATATCGCCTTCGCCGGCAGCGCCACGCACGGCTACAGCAAGGCCCTGTCCGCCATCCCCTTCAATCGCGGCGACGTCATCGTCACCACGCGCCACGATTTCATTTCGAATCAGATTGCGTTTCTCTCGCTGCGGAAGCGATTCGGCGTCGAGGTCGTCCATGCGCCCGATCTGCCGGAGGGCGCCGGCGTCGACGTGGAGGCGATGGCCGTGCTGATGCGCGCACGCCGTCCGCGGCTCGTCGCGGCGACGCACGTCCCGACGAACTCGGGCCTCGTCCAGCCAGTGGCCGAGATCGGCCGCCACTGCCGCGAACTCGATCTGCTGTATCTCGTCGACGCGTGCCAGTCGGTGGGGCAGTACGCGATCGATGTCGAGACCATCGGCTGCGATCTGCTGACGGCGACGTGCCGCAAGTTCCTGCGCGGTCCGCGCGGTTCGGGCTTCCTGTACGTGTCCGACCGCGTCCTGCGCGAGGGCTACGAGCCGCTGTTCATCGACATGCGCGGCGCGCACTGGGTGGAGCCGGACCGCTATGAGTCGGTCGACACGGCCGCGCGGTTCGAGGAGTGGGAGTTTTCGTACGCGACGCTGCTGGGATGCGCGGCCGCGGTGCGCTACGCGCTGCAGGTCGGGCCCGCGCGCATCGAAGCGCGGACGCCGCCGCTCGCGGCCGGCCTGCGCGATCGGCTCGCGGCGATTCCCGGCGTCCGCACGCTCGACCGCGGGCCGGCGCCCGCGGCGCTCGTGACGTTCGCGGTGGACGGCTGGCAGCCGCAGGCGTTCAAGCAGGCCATCGACGCGCGCGGCATCAACTCGGCGCTCAGCTTCCGCGAGTTCGCGCTGTACGACTTCAACGACAAGAACGTCGACTGGTGCCTGCGCTTCTCGCCGCACTACTACAACACGGAGGCGGAGATCGAGACGGTGGTGCAGGCCGTCGCCGAAATCGCACCGCGTCGCCCTTCCTAGGCAGACGCAGTCCCGCGCGGCCGCGGCGTCAGTCGGGTCGCGGGATGAACCGGACCGCGTCGATCGCGACGTAGCCGTCGGCGCCGGCGTTCGTGATCGTCACCGCGGCGTCGCGGTCCGGTCCGAAGCGGAAGACGCCGACGGGCACGAAGGCGAACGGCGTGTCCTTCTTGCGCTGGTTCAGCGTGAGCGTCGCCTGGCCGCCGGCGTGCTCGATCGTGACGGGGACGTTGGTCGCGCGGTTGGACAGCGTGGGCCACGCGATCGCCACCTGATACCGTCCCGCGCGCGGCAGCCGCGTGGCAAACCGCGCGACGCCGGACCCGTCGCCGCCGCGCGTGTCGAGCAGGCCGACACGCTGCCGGTACTCGACGTCCGTGCCGCGCGTCCGCTTCCACCGGCCTTTCAACTCCGCGCGCAGATACTGCACCTCGACGAACGCATCGGCGATTTCGCTCTCGTCGGCGTCGCCGCTGCCGACACCGCTGTTGTTGCCGGGGCCTTCACTCGTCGTGTCCTGATCGGCTGCCGACGCTTCTCCGACGACGATTTCCTTTACGGCTGGCAGCGCGACGCCGTTCTCGCCGTCCCGCGCGAGCAGCATGATCCGGAACCGGCCGGTGCCCGGCGGAATCCAGCTCACGCGCGGCGTCGTGCCCTGGACGGCGCCGCTGCCGTCGAAGTTCCACGCGATCGTCGTCAAGGGCGCGCGGACGTCGCGCTCGACCAGCGCGACGTCGATGGGCCGCCCCGGCGCGTACGGGCCGGCCGTCAGCACCTTCACGTCCACGAAGGGACGATACGGCGCCGTGAGCGGCACGCCGGACGCCTCGAGGCGCGCCTGCAGATCGGCGATCGGCACGTCCTGCACGCGGACGCCCTTCGCGCGCGCGAGGTGCGCGGCCAGGCCGCCGGCTTCGCCCAGCATCATGAACACCGGCTCCATCCGCAGGCTCGAATACGCGACGTGCGTCGCCGAGACCGCCGCGACGACGAGCAGATTGCGGACGCCGTGGGGCGTGATGCTGCGGTAGGGGATTTCGTACGGATCCGCGGACCCGTTGAAGTGGCCTTCCTCGGTCAGCCCGTCCGCCGTCCAGAAGGCCTGGATGGGATGCGAGTCCGTGTTGTAGCTGCCCATGCAGATCGTATCCGGCTTGAAGCGGTCGTACTGCACGTCGCGCTGCGTCAGCAGATAGCGTCCCTGCATGCGCCGTGCGACGCGCACGTACACCTGCGGCGTGACGTGGCCGCTCTCGACGTATTCATCCTTCGGCAGTCCCCAGCGCCGCGCGGACGACTTGAAGTCGGCCGGCAGGCGTGGGTCGTTCTGCAGCATCCACCAAAGACTGAGCCAGTGATCCTGCACGCGCGCGACGATGCGGGCGCGGGCGGCGTAGTCGGCTTCCGCATACGCGGCGTTGACGCCGGGGAGGTCGGCCTTGTTGGGATCGGACTTGCCGTTGATCTCGCCCCAGCGTTCGTGGTCGTCGAACAACGACTCGAACGTGGTGATCTTGTGATCGAGTACGAGCTGGACGTAGTGCTCGAACGGCGCGGGGTCGTAGTGCGTCGGCTTCGGCACGGGGACGCGGATGTCGTCGCGGGTCGTCAGCGTCCCGCGGATGTTGAACGACTGGACGCGATGATCGCCCGCGCCGAGATACTCGGCTGGTCCTTCGGTCAGGCCGGCGAGCGGCTCGTGATACTCCGCGCGCGCCTCGCGGCCGACGCGATACAGCACGCCGGCCTGCGCCATCAGATCGCCTTCGTACGTCGCGTCGACGAACACGCGCGCGGTGTGGCGCGGCCGCGCGCCGGTCTCGTAGTGGCGGGTGACGATCTCCTCGATCGCGCCGTCGCGGACGCGCGTCGCGTCGAGCTGTTCCTTCGTGCGGACGACCACCTTCGCGTCCGCCAGCATCTCCGCGAAGATGCGTCCGGCCACGCTCGGCTCGAAGACGAGGGTGTCGCGCGCGGTGCGCGCCTGGGTGGACGTCTCGCCGTACGTGCGCGTGTAATAGGAGACGACACGCTGGAAGAACTCGCGTGAGAGGCCGCCGATCGTGTCCTTCTTGCCGATGTCGGTCTTGGTCAGGCCGCCAGACATCATGCCGCCGATGAGATATCCCGGCTCCAGCAGCAGGACGCGGTCGCCCGCGCGGCCCGCCGCCACCGCGGACATCACGCCGGCGGACGTACCGCCAAAGACGATGACGTCGAACGCCGGTGGAGCGGCGTCGGCGCTGGGCCGCGCGGTGGCGGCGGTCAGGAGGAGGAGGACGAGGCAGCCGAGCGTGCGAGCGAGCAAAGTCATGATGCAGCCAATCGATAGAGATGGACGCGCGCGCCGCGTGGAACTGGCGGCGCGCGGCGGCTCGGTGATTGATCGTCAGGGGGCGATCATCAGGGCACGATCCAAGGCGTTACGGGTTGATCAGATTGCCGGGCGCGAACGGGATCGTGTTGCCGGACGTGCTGACGCCGGTGATCTTCACGTCCTGCGCGTCCGACTGCGTGGGCGTCCCGTCGTACTTGATGCCGTAGTACTGCCGCGCGGAGCCGCCCTGGCTGTAGAGCGGACCGACGCGTCCGCCGGTCACGCGCAGCGTCGACACGCCGGCCGCGACGTAGATGCCCGCGCCCGTCGTGCTGCCCGCCGCCAGCGCGGTCCCGTTGGCGCCGATCAGCGGATTCGTGATGCCGATGTCGCGCCCGCCGTTGATCTCCAGGCCGTGGACGCCGGATCCGCGGATGCGCAGGTTCGTCAGCACGGCGCCGCCCGTGAAGCCCGCGCCAATCGTGAAGCCAGACGTCGAGTCCACCTGGCCGATCCAGGTGTTGATCATCAGCAGGTCGCTGGCCGCGTCGACGCGGACGCCTTCGTTCGACGTGTTGTCCACGCCAAGCTTGTTGGTGAAGACGTATTTGGGCCCGGGCTCGCTGCCCGTTCCGCCCACGAGCCACATGCCGCGCCGCCCGGCGACGAGCCGCGCGGACTGCACTTCGACGCTGTCCACGTTCGGGCCGAAGACGAGCCAGTCGATGACGGTGTTCGCCGTCTTCGACACCGAGGCGCTGATGCGGTGCAATTGCGCCGCGTCGCTCTTGCCACCGTTCGCGCCGCGGACGCGGATGCCGTAGTCGCCCGTCAGCGCACGCAGCGCGACGTCTTCCAGCACCGGGCCGACGGAGTTGACGACGTCGATGCCGCGATGCGTGCCCGAGATCCGCACGTGCTCCAGGTACGCGCTCGTGCAGCTTTCGATGCGCACCGCGTTGGTGGCATGACTCGACGTCCCCGCGAAGCTGACGTTGCGCACGCCGCAGCCCGTGCAGTTGAGCAGCACCACGGCTTCGACGTTGCCGGCTATCTTGAGGATCGTCCCGCCCGCCGTGCTGACGCCGTGCCCTTCGCCGAGCAGCGTCACGCCTGGCTTGGACAGCACGATCGGACTGTCGATGTTGTACGTCGCCGCCGCCGGGAGAAACACCACGCCGCGTCCGCCGGTCGCATCGTTGACCACCGCCTGAATCTCGGCCGAGTCGATCAGTCCGTTGCCGTTCGCGTCCACAGGCGCGACGTAGCCGGCGATCGTATACGGCGGCGCGGGCTGTGCGCTGGCGATGTCGACGGCGGCTGTCGTCCAGACGCACGCGATCAGGGCCAAGGGAACGAAAGCGAGAGCGAGACGAGGTTGCGACATGATGAGGCTTACTCCCGGGACGAAGGCCGCTGCCAGTCCATGACCGCGCGCTGTGCGCGGAGCTTCCGCGTGAGGGTCTGCGTATCGATGTCCTGGACGGCCACGCCCGCGTCGATCGCCATCTTCGCGGCGACGCCGGCCGCGTGGCCGATGATCATGTATTGCGGCTCCATCCGCAGTGTCGAATAGGCGACGTGCGTCGCGGAGAACGCGACCGGCACGAGCAGATTGGCGGCGTCGCGCGTCTTCGGCAGCATCATGCGGTATGGAATCTGGTACGGCGTGACGGACACCTGCATGTCGCCTTCGTTCTCGACGAAGCCGTCGGCGTTGACGATCCGCTGCACGTTGTGGGAGTCGCTGTTGTAGGAGCCCATGCCGATGACGTCGGGCTTCGTCAGATCCGTCTGGATGTCCTTCTGCGACATCACGTACTCGCCGACCATCCGGCGTGCTTCGCGCACGTAGAGCTGATGCGGCCAGTGGCCCGTGTCCGTGAACTCGTCCTTGCACAGGCCCCACGGCGCCATCTCGTCGTGCAGCGGCTTCGGCACGGACGAATCGCGCTGGAGGAAATAGAAGAAGCCCTGGATGTAATCGACGTGCGCCTGCCAGATGCGCGCGCGCGTGGCGTAGTCGCCGTCGGGATAGTCGTAGCTGCCGCCCAGGTAATCCGTCGAGAACGCGCCGTTGTTGTTCGTGTCGGTCTTGCCGTTGGGGAGGGGATCGGGCTTCATCACGTCCCACAGCGACCACGGTTGCTTCAGACGGAACATCGGATCGCTGCGGTGCTCGGGACCGGGGACATCGCCGGCCGCCGCGGCGGCGGCTTTGATCTCGTGCATGCCGGCGAGCATGCGTCCGAGCAGCGCGTAGCGGGCGGCGTCGTAGGACGCGGGCTTCGGGAACGGGACGCGGTTCTCGGGCACCTTCGTCATGCAGACACGGAAGTTGTACGCCTGCACCTTCTTGTCCGCCGTGCCCGGCGGGTCGACCTTGCCGGCGGACACTTCCGGCAGCAGCCGTCCGTTCGCGGCGTGCGGGCGGATCTTCACCTGGAACTGGTGCTTGGGCGTGCGGTCGCGGACACCGGCCAGCGATTCGCCGTATTCCTGCGAGCCCTCGCGGCCCCACGTGTAGGCGACGCCGCTCTGCGCCATCAGATCGCCTTCGTAGCTCGCGTCGACGAAGACCTTGGCGGTGAACGTCGCGCCGTTCTCCATGACGATGGACGACAAGCGTCCGCCGGACTTCGTGACGCCGGTCTTCTCGCGCAGGCGGTGGCGCCGGAACACGCGGACGTTGGCTTCTTTGATCAGATCGTCGAAGAGGCCTTCGGCGACCTTGGGTTCGAGCGTCCACTGGATCGGCGTCCCGTGTTTCTTGCCGGCGCGCTCGTAGTACTCCAGCGCGTAGCCGCCAATGACCTCCTTGCGGCCGAAGTCCGTCCAGCCCAGGCCGCCGGACACCATTCCGCCGAGGTGATCGCGCGGCTCCAGCAGCGCGACGCGCGCGCCCTCGCGCGCCGCCGCGACCGCCGTCATGACGCCGCCCGCCGTGCCGCCGTAGACGACGACGTCGAACGCCTGCGCCTGCTGCGGCGGCGGCTGCTGCGCCCGCATGTGTGGCGCGGCGACCGTCGTCATCACGAACGCCATCACGGATATGACTCGCCTCATCGTTCGCCGCATGCCGATCCGCTCCTCTGGTTGCTGGTCGATGTATCGCTTCCCATGGCGCCGCGTCCCGTAGCCGATCCGGGCGGGTCAGCGCGTCAGCGTGTAGGTCAGCCGGACCTCGCGTCCGCGCGCCAGGCGGAAGGTGTCCTGCAAGTAGGTCTTGTCGCTCAGATTGAACCCGTTCAGCGCGACGTTGTGGCGCAGCGCGCCGGAGGACCAGCGGTAGCCGATGAACGCGTTGTAGAGCGTGACCGCTGGATGGATCTGGCGGAAGCGCGTCGCCGAGCCGGCGTTGAAGACGTAGTCGCCGGTGTACGTCAGGCTCGTGCCTGCGCGCCAGCCTTTCAGCCGTCCATCGCGGAAGACATAGCGCGCGGCGGCGTAACCCGTGCCGCGCGGCGATTTCAGGAGCCGGTCGCGCTGCGCGGTCGGCACGGTCACTTCGCCGTCGATGTACGCGCCGCCACCCTGGATGAAGAGGCTGCGCGTCAGGTTCCAGCGGAACTCGGCCTCGGCGCCGTTCGCCTCTTCGGCGCCGGACGCGATGAACTGCGGCCCCGAGTCCACCGCGGACGGGTCGTAGTCCGGGTTGGCAATCGCGACGTCCGTCTTGTCGATCCGGAAGACGGACAGCGTGTAGCCCAGGCGTCCCTCGAACGGCGATCCCTTGATGCCGGTCTCGAATCCCCGCGAGCGTTCGTTCGGCACGACGCGGTGCGTGCCGTTGTCGATCGTCACCTTCGGCTCGAAGCCGGTACTGTGGTTGACGAACCAGACGAAGCGGTCGTCCGGCAGTTTCAGGTTCGCGCCGAGCGTGTAGCTGACGGCGTCTTCGGTCGATCCGCTGCCGTCGGACAGCGAGATGACGGGCGTCTGATCGTTGGCGGAGGCCACGCGGGTCGCGTCGACGGAGAGGAGCCGGGGCGAGGACACGCGATCGTAGCGGAGGCCGGCGAGCGTGACGAGCCGGTTATCGAAGAGGAAGGCGCGGTGACTGGCGAAGGCGCCGCCCGTGTTGATCTTGCGGTCCGTGTCCTGGAAGACCTGCGTGATCTCGCCGCGCGGGACGTCGACCCAGAGCGGGTCGTCCGGGTTGATGTCGAACGTAGGACGCCGGTTGACGGTCGCGGAGGTGCGGACCGGCGGCCGGACGAAGGTCCTGTTGCGGTGCGTGTAGCGGCTGAAGTCCGCCGTGCCGAGGAACGCGTGGCTGACGGATTCCATCTGCTTGCGCCAGAGCAGGTCCATCTGTCCGAGATACGCGGATTCCTTCTGCGTCTGCAGGAATGCCTCTGCCGTCATCGTGCCGCCCGGCTGCACGGTGTTGCCCGCGCCGTAGCGGTATTGCTGCTCGTCGAAGTCCTTGTCGTAGACCTGCAGGTTGACGCGCGCCGTCAGGTTCGCGGCGACGCGGTGCTCGATGAGGACGTTGCCGCTCTGGAAGTTGCGGGAGAGGTCGTTGTACGGACCCTGGATGTTGTATTTGGCGAGGTCCCAGCGGATGCCGGCGGTGAAGCTACCTTGTCGAAAGACGGGGATGGTGTCGCCTTGATTCGAGTCGATGACCTGCCGCTCCCAGGAGAAGGTCATGGAGGTCTTCGGCGACATCGCATAGGTCAGCCCGAGCGCGAAGAGCTGCTTGTCGTTGAAGAAGTAGGCGAGGTCGCTCTCGGTGCGGTTGCGCGAGTAGTTCGCGAAGTAGAACAGCTTGCCGCTGCGGATCGGCCCCGCCGCTTCGAAGGCGACCGGCATGAATTTGTAGCTGCCGTAGGTCAGCGTCGCCGAGTAGCGCGGCTCGCTCGTCGGACGCTTGGAGACGTAGTTGATCAGGCCGCCAGGACTCGATTGCCCGTACAGCGTCGATACCGGCCCCCTGATGATCTCGACACGCTCCACCATCGTCCGATCCGCCGGGTTCGCCCGCGAGAAGCCGTCGCGCAGCACCGGCGGCTCGAACCCACGCAGCCGCTTGCCGTTGTTGGCGCCCGTGTCCTCCGCGCCGGAGAAGGCGCCGCTGACGAAGCGGAGTTGATCCGCGGATTCGAACAACTGGAAGTCTTCGATGAAGTCGGACGTGAGGACCTGGATGGAGTACGGCGTTTCGACCAGCTTCGCGCCGAAGCGCGTCCCGCTGACGGCGTGCGCCGTCACCGTCACCTGTTCCACCGCGCGGCCCAGGTCGAGGACGATGTCCAGGCGGATCAGGCTGCCGGCGGTGACGTCCGGGGTGTCTTGTGTGGCCAGCGCGAATCCATCCATCTGGACGTCGATCCGGTACCGCCCGGGCGGCAGACGCGGCGAGGTGTAATAGCCGTCGCCGTCGGAAACCGTGGTTGCCGCGACGGCGCCGGTCGCAAGGCTGGTGATCGTCACCGCGGCGCCCGGGAGCGTGCCGCCCGACATGTCGGTAATCTGACCGGTCACCTGTCCCGCGGTGTCTGCTTGGGCTGACGGTGAGGCGGACGCGGCCACCGCGATCAGCAGGCACCCCAGAAGGCAACCCAGAAGGCGACCCAGAAGGCAATAGTGCGTCGCGCGAGCAGCGGACGGGCGCATAGGGGACTCACCTCGAAGCCGGCCGTGGAACGGGAAGATGGAGCGCGCGCAGTATGCCCGCGGAGGCCGCCAGGTGGAAGTTTCCAGCAGTTTGCTACGAGCTGTTACGCAGGTGTGTCAACGAGTTCTAGTGGGGCTTCCGGTCCTGTAGGACCTCAGCCCGCGACGCTCAGTCGACCCTCCGGCCGACAGTTCTTGCGGGCTTCCGGTCCTGTAGGACCTCAGCCCACGACGCTCAGTCGGCCCTGCGGGCGACAGTTCTTGCGGGCTTCCGGCTAGCGCCTCAGCCCGCGACGCTCAGTCGGCCTTGCGGCCGACAGTTGCGTCGAAGGCGCGGAAGGCGACGAGATCGACTTTGAGCACCGTCCCCAGGTCGACGTCGGCTTCGACGACCGCTTCGAAGAAAGCAGGAGAGCCGTTCCGGCGCCACGCCTCGTCCAGCGCCGCCAGGCCCGACCGCGAACTGAGGAAGTGCGCCAGCGACACCGTCTCGACGCCGATGAGCACCAGCGCGCGCGTCCCGCGCGACCCCGCCGGCAGCAGGCCGATGAAGCCAGGCGCCACCCGCCGTGTCGGCGATTCGACCACCGCCGCATATTCCGCCGGCTCGCCCGGCCGCGGCGCGCGGTTCAGCACGCGATCGCCGTCGCTGACCGGCGTGAAGTTCGCCCGCTCGACCAGATGCCGGAACCGCGCGCTGACGCCAGCCGTCCCGAGCAGGATCAAGTTGTCTTCTTCGGCGGCGTCCATCGACCAGCCGGCGCTGCTGATGACGGTGAGCGGCTGCCACTTGCCTTCGAGGTACCGCACGAGCCGGATCGCCGCGAAGGTGTCCGACGCGACGGTGTAGTTCTGCATCAGCAGCGGCTGCCCGTATTTCTTCCGCAGCGGCGCAATCTCGGTGGACTTGTCGAGCTCCTTGAAGTCGTTGACCAGGACGTCGCGGACCTTGAGCGTCGATCCTTCCCAGCGGAAGAAGACCGGGTGCGAGAGGATGATTTTGGTCGAGCGTCCTTCGTGGAAGAACGCCTGCCAGAACGGCGGCAGCGGACCGCCGTCTACCCGCGTGGCCGTCCCGCCACCCGCGTTGCTTCCAGGCAACCGCAGGAGCAGCAGCCCGCACGCGATCGCCAACACGAGCGCCAGCGCGCTCACGGCCATCAGCGCCGTCTTCATGCGGGCGAGGGTGCGCTCGTGTCCGCACGCGACCGTCGCCGCCGGTTCGCTGATCACGTCAAGCTGATATTTCCCCGCCGGAATCGCCAGCCGCTCCCGCGATCCCCGTCCCTCATCTTCGTAGTACTCTTTCAGCTTCTGCCGCAGACGACCGATCTGGACCCGCACAGTCGCGTCCGTCCTGGGATCGAAGTCCGCCGGCCGCCCCAGCGCGTCAACCGCGATAGCGTATTCAGCGATGTCTTCGTGGCGATGGTCCCAGAGGTAACGCAGGAGGGAACGGAGCGCGGTGGCTTTCTTGAACGTCCGGCTGGCGAGAATGGCGTCAACGGCCGGGTGACCGGCGGACGCGGCGGTGGCGGCATCCGGGGTGACCGGTTGGTCCGCGTCGCTGGCTCCGCCGTTCATCGGCCGCATGTTACTTGGCCAAACCCTTCCACCTCAAGGCCGCCGCCGGTCAGGCAGTGCCCGACGCCAGCCGCGCCGCCTTCGCCGTCAGATAGTGCCGCTCCGGCACGCTCGTCGTCCGCATCGCCGCCGCCCGGTAGTGCGCAATCGCCGCCTCGCGATCACCGGAGAGCTCGAGCAGGTGCGCGCGGACCGCGTCCAGCCGGTGATTGCCCGCCATACGCTCGTCCGCATCAAGCGCGTTGAGCAGATCGAGTCCAGTCGCCGGTCCGTGGACCATCGCCGCCGCAATGGCATGGTTCAAGGCAACCATCGGATTGTCCGACATGCGCGCCAGCAGACCATAGAGCGCAAGGATCTGCGGCCAGTCCGTGTCCTCCGCCCGCGGCGCTTCGTCATGCAGCGCCGCAACCGCCGCCTGCAGTTGATAGGCGCCAACCGCTCCCTTCGATAGCGTCGCGCTGATGAGCGCAACGCCTTCGTCTATCGCCCGCCGATCCCACAACGTCCGATCCTGCTCGTCCAGCGGAATCAATTCGCCGTGCGGCCCCGTCCGCGCCGGCCGCCGCGCGTCCGTCAGGAGCATCAGGGCGAGCAGGCCTGCAACTTCGGCGTCATCCGGCAACAGCCGGTGCAGCGCCCGCGTCAGCCGGATCGCTTCCGCCGAGAGCTCGATGCGATGAAGCTGCGGCCCCGCACTGCTGACGTATCCTTCGTTGAAGATCAGATAGAGGACGTGCCGCACCGCACCCAGACGCTCCGCACGATCGAGCGGCGTAGGCATCTCGAAGGGGACGCCAGACGCGGTGATGCGCTGCTTCGCCCGGCTGATCCGCTGCGCCATCGTTGCTTCAGGCACGAGAAAGGCGCTCGCGATCTCCGCTGTCGTCAAGCCGCCGACGGCGCGCAGCGTCAGCGCAATGGCCGATGCTGACGTCAACGCCGAATGACAGCACATGAAGAGCAGGATGAGCGTGTCGTCCTGTTCGCTGATGTCCACCCCGTCAAAATTGGCGAGGTCTGGCGCTGGCACATAAGGCTGATCGGCGGCCGCATCAGCCACGACTGCCGCTTCACGGCGTCTACGAGCCTGTTCGCTGCGGATGTGATCGGTCATCCGCCGGCTCGCAACGTGAAACAGCCAGCCACCAGGGTTGTCGGGCACGCCGTCCTTCGGCCACTGCAGCGCCGCCGCGAGCAGCGCTTCCTGCACCGCGTCTTCCGCCGTGGGGAAGTCGCCGAACCGGCGCATCACCGCCCCGAGCACGCGCGGCGCCGCGTCGCGCAGCGCCTGCTCGACGCGGGCCTCCAGAGTGTCGTCTGTCATAGCTTCCCGTTCGGATCTCCCCGATCGGCGCGGGCATCACCGGTCTGCGTCCGGACAGTGTACATCCGTCCCTTCAGGACCAATCAGCTCGTCCCGGGCGTGCGGGCCGTATATCATCTCGAAGGATTTGTCCTGCCGTGCGGACGCGGTGGGAGGCGAGTGCGGACGGACTATGCCTACGACACGTCTTTATCTGGTGCGACATGGCGCAACGCCGCTGACGGCGGAGGATCGGTTCTCGGGCGACATTGGGGTTGAGTTGTCAGACGAGGGGCGCGAGCAGGCAAGACAACTGGCGGAGCGGTTGAAGAACGACGGTATCTCCGCCGTCTACGCCAGTCCCCTCTCCCGCGCCGTCGAGACCGCCACGATCGTCGCCGGCGGTTGCGGGCTGACACCGACGTTGCGCGATGGCCTCCGCGAGATCAGCCACGGACATTGGGAAGGTCTGAGTCGCCGCGACGTGGAGAAGCGGTTCGCCGCCGAGTACTCCGCATGGGAAGAGGATCCGTTCACGTTCGCTCCCGAAGGCGGCGAGTCCGGCGTCGCCGTGCTCGCGCGCGCCCTCCCCACCCTCCGCGACATCATCGTTCGACACCCCGGCGAGATCGTCCTCGTCGTGTCACACAAAGCCACCATCCGATTGCTGCTCAGCAGCCTTCTCGGCTTCGACGCCCGCGGCTATCGCGATCGCCTCGATCAGGCTCCCGCCTGCCTGAACGTGCTCGATTTCCGCGATCACGTCCGCGCCCGGCTGATGCTGTTCAACGATGTGTCACATTACGCGGATCGCCCCCGCGACCCGCGCCCGAACCTGTCGAAGTGGTGGGACGTCGCCACACCCAAAGGCTAGCGCCCCGCACGGGCCGACGCCATCAGAACCGCTCGTCCGCCGTCGGACCGTACGAGCCCGGCACCGGGACGTTGAGCAGACGGAGGTAGAGGGAGAACTGCCCGCGGTGATGGATCAGGTGGCTGAGCGTGAAGTCGCGGAAGACGTCCATCCTCGCTTTCTCGAACCGCACGCGTCCCCGCATCGTGAACCGCCACGGCTGCAGCAGCGCTTCATCATCCACGCCCGCCATTGCACGCACGCACCGCGTCACGCCGTCATCGAAGCCGTCGATCACTTCGGCAACTGAGGTTGCCTCGAAGGATTTGAACGTGGCGGGATCGAAGTCGAGCTCGTCCTGACTGAAGATGGCGTCCCCCCAGCGGACGCAGTCGACGATGTGGATGGCGAGGGCGAGGGTGGTGAAAGACTTCTCGTGCGGGCGCCAATCGAGCTGGTCGGCTGGAAGGCGTGAGAGATGGGTGCGTGTGGTGGCGGATTCGTGCTCGAACTCGCGTTGCAGCGCGGCGATCATTCTCGTGGTGGGCATTCTCGTTGCTGGCCTTCTCGTCACGGGCATGCGGGCTATTTCCGGGGATCCTCGGTGGACGCGGCGGCGTCGCGGACGGCGCGATCGAAGAGGGCGGTGATGTCCCTGAAGCTGACGGCTTCATCCGCGAAGGCGAACGTTCCGCTCTCGCGCATCTCGCGCGCGGCGCGGAGCAGGGCGCCGAAGGCGGCGCGTGCGAGTGCGCTGCCGACGCTTACGCGTTTGACGCCGATCGCCGAGAGCTCCGGCAGATCGAGGCGTGCGCCTTGCAGGCCCATCACGACGTTGACGGGGCGATCGACGGAGCGGACGACGGTGGCGATGTCATCCTTGCTGACGAGGCCGGGTGCGTAGAGGACGTCGGCGCCGGCGTCCTGATAGGCCTGCAACCGGCGGATGGTGTCCGCGAGGTCTGGCTGTCCGACGAGGAAATTTTCGGCGCGCGCGGTCAGCGTGAAGGGAAACGGCAGTGCGCGGGCGGCCTCGGCTGCCGCGCGGACGCGGTCCGCCGCGTGGGCGATCTCATACAGCGGATCGTCCTGGGCGCGGCCCGAGGCGTCTTCGATCGATCCGCCGACGGCTCCGGCCGCGGCCGCGCGCCGGATGGTTTCCGCGGCCGTCTCGGCGTCGTGTCCGAAGCCGTTCTCGAGATCCGCGCTGACGGGCAGATGCGTTGCGGACGCGATTGTCTCGACGTGCGCCATCATCTGATCGCGGTCGACCGTGTTGTCCGGCCGGCCGGTAGAGAACGCGTAGCCGGCGCTTGTCGTGGCCAGCGCCTCGAACCCCAGTTGCGCGAGCAGGCGCGCGCTGCCGATGTCCCACGGGTTGGGAATGATGAACGCGTGGTCGCGTGCGTGCAGCGCGCGGAATTTGCGTCCGCGTGTCGTGAGACTGCTGTCGTGAGTCGTCATGCCGGGATCGGTCCTTCCGTCCGCCTTCAGTTGATGTCAGCCGATGCGATCGTGTAGCGGAAGCGGTCCGCTTCGACGCTGTTCTTGCGCGTCCCGCCAATTTCCGCTTGCGGATACATCAGATAGGGCAGGGGCTTGCCGGACGAGCCTGGCAATCGCACGTCGTGGGTGTCGTTGAACGCGATCCAGTTCATCTCCCACGATCCGAACAGGCGTGCGCGGAGGCGGACGATATCGGGATCGGTCAATTTGGCGTCGGGGCGCTCTTCGAGGATGGCCTTGCGGACGTCGGCGGGGTCGGCGGGGACCCAGCCGAGATTCGCGAGATACACCTCGGCGCGGCAGTGCTGTCCGGTGGTGATTGTGCCTGCGCGGCCGAGGCTCTTGAAATCTTTCGACGGGCCGACGCGGATGCCGTACAGGTGTCGTGCCGGCAGGCCGGCCGCGCGTGAGAGTCCGACGAAGAGTGCGTTGAGATCGGCGCACTTGCCACCGAGGTTGCCGGTTTCCAGCATCCAGCGGATGTCGCCGAGTCCGCAGCCTTGCACTTTTGGATCGCGGTGTGTGCGTTCGACGACCCAGTCGTAGATGGCGCGAGCCTTGGCCAGCGATGTCTTATGTCCTCGTGTAATGGAAACCGCGGTTTCCCGGACGATGCCGTCGGTTGGCATCAGGGTGGTGGGTTTGAGGTGCTGGGCGAGGTCAACGGGAGTTGGCTTTTTTGTGCTGGCCGACATGGATGGCATATGCAGGGGGACGGCGATGTTCTTCGTTGCGACGCGCATGATGACGTCGAGGGTCGAGGTCGTCTCGGGCGACGTCCACTCGGCGGCGATCATCATCGGACCGGGAGCGGCTTCGCCTTCCACCTTGCAGGATGTGGCATTGCCGGTCCACTCGTGGCCGAGCGCGCGTTGGTACGGCGTGTCGCGTGGGAGGGGGAGCGGGAGCCAGACGCGCGTCGAGGGTGTTGCGTCGGGGATCTCGACGTGGAACCGGATTTCAAACGTCCGCCAGCCGCCGGCCTCGGCGCCCTCGATGCGCGATCTCAGCAGCCACGGCGCCGCTGCCGCGGCGGTACCGAGAAAGGTTCGGCGATCCATGAAAACGACATTACCACACGACTCAGGCAGCCGACTTTGCGCCGCGCGATCGTGTCAGGCGCCTCGTCACGGGAACGTCCCGTGCATCGCCTCGGGCGCAACGTCTTCGGCGCACAGCCGATCGTCGCCCGGGAAGTGACGCATTTCCAGCCATAGTGACGCGAAAATTCTTGCGACGGTCGAGCGTGTGAGGCATTCGCCTTGCACCATGTTCGCGAGAGGCCGTTCGCAGGCGCGACCGTAAGTCAGGTCACACGTCACCCCAACCACCATCCAGCGCACACGGCGGCCCGACCGGATCGAGACCCGGTCTTTACCTCCTTTTCCATTCGAGGTGTTGCATGCGTCTTCATATCGCCAGTCTTTCCGGCGTGGTCCTGCTCGGCATGGTCCTGCTCGGTGGGACGCCGCTCGCGCAAGAGGATACGGATCGGCCCGGCCGCCCGCCCACGCCCTATCTCGTGCAGGATATTAATCCAACCGGATCGTCCATGCCTGGCGCTTTTTTCACGTTCGGAGGCGTGACGTATTTTCAGGCGAACGATGGCGTTCACGGCGTCGAGCTGTGGCGGACCGACGGCAGTGGTGGCGCCGGCACGACGCTGGTCAGCGACATCAACCCTGGTGAGCCGTCCAGCGGTCCGCTCGAACTGACCGCCTTCCGGCGCCGGCTCTACTTCGCGGCAACCACGGTGGAGCACGGACGTGAGCTGTGGTCCACTGACGGAACGCCGGATGGCACGGCGCTGCTGCAGGACGTCAACCCAGGTTCCGCGGATGGCAATCCCGGTGTGTTCCTGCCCGCGGGCAATGTGCTCTTCTTCCGTGCGCAGGATGCGGCCGGTCTCGAGTTGTGGCAAACGGCCGGCACCGCCGAGAGCACGATGCTGATCGAGGACGTGCATCCCGGTCCTGAAGGATCGATTCCCACATTCCCCACGCTGTTGCGCAACGCGCTGATCTTCGCGGCGGATGATTCGTTCACGCCCGGCATCGGCTTCAATCGCGAGTTGTGGCGGACGGACGGCACGCCGAACGGAACGATCCGCATCAAGGACATCAATGCGGGACCGGCGCCGTCGATTCCTGCCAATCTCACGCGTCTCCGCGGACTGGTGATTTTCGCCGCGATCGACCCCTCGTCCGGCGCGGAGCTGTGGCAGACGGACGGCACGCCGAATGGCACGGTCCACCTCAAAGACATCAATCCCGGATCGGCGTCAGCGTTTCCGTCGAATTTCAGCCCCATCGGCAACACGATCTATTTCATCGCGGATGACGGGACGAGTGGGCGTGAACTGTGGAAGACGGATGGCACGGCGGCGGGAACGCTGCTGGTGAAGGACATCAATCCTGGATCAGGGTCGTCCCAGCCACTGGAGGCGACAGCGTTCCGCGGCGGAGTGATCTTTCAGGCAGATGACGGTGAACACGGACGGGAACTGTGGTTTACGAATGGGACCCCGGAAGGAACGCGATTGATCAAGGACATCAATCCGGACCGGCGCTGTCGAGTCCGTTGGATATCACGCGCGCGGGCAATGAGGTGTATTTCTCGACAGTCAAGGATGCGGGCGCGGGTGACGGGACGGTGCTGACCGAGCTGTGGCGGTCGGACGGAACGGAAGACGGCACGCGGCGCGTCTGGCAGGCGCCCGGCCGCTCGAACGGGTACGCCATCACGAACCTCACGTGGTCCGGGCGTCATCTCTTCTTCAGCGCACCGTCCGGGACGGACGCGAGCGGCGTCAGCGCGGACGTCGAGTTGTACGCGATCCGTCTTCGCGCGTCGCGGGACGCCGACGATACGACAGATCCAGACGCGACAGACCCAGACACGGCAGACCCAGACTCGACGGACATATCGGCCGTCAACGAACGCTGAGCGTGTTGTCTCCCGCACGAAAGGAGTGGTCCGGGGCGACGGTCCGGGCGACGCAAACGCTGTGCTACGATCGACCGCTCGCGAGTCGCCCTGATGACCACTCCTTCACAGACATCCAGAGACGAGAGCGGGATGCGCCGGCTGGTAGAAGCGCGTCCTCCGGTTGACATGGATCTCGTCGCATCCATCGCGCGTGCGGTTCGTGTCGACACGTTCGCCGCGAAAGGCCGCGGCTTCCTGGTCTCACCCCTGTCCGCAGACGAGTACGCGAACCGCATCGCCAACGGCTACACCATTCATCTCCTGATGCAGGGCGACTCGCCGGTGGGCATGGTCAGCGGCATCCGCTCAGAGAATCTGACGCGACCCGATCGGCCGACGTCCACGTTGCCCGCGGTTCACGCGTTCATCCGCGACTACTGCCAGCGCGAAGCCATCGCCCACTATTTCGTGCTCGCCCAGCTTGCCGTCCTGCCCGACCACCAGAACCACGGCCACGGCGCCGCGTTCCTGCACCTGCTGCTGAAAGACGTGGCACGCCCCGTCTTCATCGACGTCCTCGAACGGCCACTCGAGAATCCGAGACTGCGATGGTGGCGCGCACAGGGGTTTACACGGATCGGCGACGTCCCCGAAGTCCTGCCCGCCGACCGCCCCGTCTTCGGCTCGCGCGAACTCACCTGGGGCATCTACATGCACACAGGCATGTCATTCCCCGAATAGCCGGTCCGCTGGCGACCGCGGCGTTCGATGTGTCCAAACGCATGCGAATGATCGGGAACGGTCGGCGGTTCTGGTACATAGATCCGACAGGTACCACGACCTGATGCTTGCGGGCCGCCTGCCGCACTTATAGAGTGACGGCAGCGCCGGACCGGTCGATCTCTCTCCGGCGCGCGCGTCCTGTGGCTGAGGGATCACATACCGGAGGAGGCTCGCATGTCCTGGAAGTCCCGCTTCACCCGCTCGCGGCTCACGATCCTCTGTCGGCTCGGCATCCTCGCGCTCGCGATTGTTCCCGCGGCTAGTCCGATGATCGTATTCCCCATCGCTGGTCCCGGCTTCTGCGTCTATTACAGCGACAACACCTTCACGGAAGTCGTCGGCACCAGCAGCGTCGGCTGCTGCGGCGAGATTTCCAGCACGGGGACGACCAGCGCGTTCCGCCGCTGCAAGCGGATCGGATTCTGCACGGACGTCCTCTGCCCGGGCGACACACCACAGTAGACGGGTTCCAACTCGTGGCCGGGAGTGCGCGTTGCTCTCGGCCCGCGTCTGCCGCCCGCTCGCGCGATGGCCGGTTCCAGACAACCGGCGTGCTCGGTACTGGACGAAGGTGGGGCACGGACGAAGGTCATGGCGATCGCGTACCGCCAAGACGAACGCACGCGAACCGGTATACAATCCAGCCCGTCCATTGACACCGCCGGCGCCGCCCTCGCGCGTCCGCCGGCTTTGACGCTGCGTGCGGCTCGGAGTCTCGATGAAAACTCTCGGATGGCTGGGCGTGTTGCTGGTGGTGGCGGTGACGGTTGCCGTGGTGGTCGTGCCGGTCGTCATCATCCAGCCCTTCAGTCCGCAAACGGCTGACGGCGTCGCGCTTTCATACCTGCTTCGCCAGTCCTCGGTCTACGTCACGACGGCCGCCGCCATCTTCCTGATCGCCATCTTCATCGCCCGATGGCGCCGCACCCGCTGGTTTGCCCGGTGCGTCCTCATCCTGCTCACCGGCGTGACCCTGGTCACCGCCTGGTTCGCGCGACAGAATCACTTCGAGTGGATGTTCCGTCCGGTGGACGCGCGCTTCGTGCAGGCAGGCGAGGCAACGGGCGTTTCGCCGGACGAGCAGGTGATTGGCGTGACGCTTGGCGCGGACGCGATGGCATTCCCGATCCGCCGTATCGGGTACCACCACATCGTGAATGTCACGCTCGGCGATCAGCCGATCGTGGCGACCTATTGAACGCTCTGTCACACCGGTCTGGTGTGGAGTCGGGCAGTGGACGGGCGTGTGCTGACGTTTCGTCTGATCGGGATCAACAATCAGAATTTTCTGATGGAGGATCTCGAGACGCGCTCGTGGTGGCAGCAGGTCTCGGGAGAAGCGGTGCATGGGCCGTTGAGAGGAAGACGACTGGCGCCGGTGCTGCACGATGAGGTGAGCTTTGGCTTGTGGCAGCGCGAGCATCGGAATGGACGGGTACTGGCGTTAGCGGATCCAGCCGCGCAGATTCGGGCCGACTGGGACGTGCGCACCGCACAGATGCCGGTGGTCGTGCCGTCGAAGCCGACGGATCCGCTGCCGCCGCGCGCGCTGGTGGTGGGGCTGGTCGTCCAGGGACGCGCGAAAGCGTATCCGATGGACCTGTTGACGCGCACGCGCGCGGTGATGGATCGCATCGGCACGACGCCGGTGGCAATCCTGGTTGGCGCGGACGGCCGATCGACGCGTGCGTTCGACCGGCGCGTGGACGGACGCGCGCTGGAGTTGATGTCGCGGCCGGGGGCTTCGCCCGCGCGGTTTGTGGATACGGAAACCGGCAGCGAATGGGACATGTCCGGCACCGCGATCGCCGGTCCTCTGGCGGGACGCAAGTTACCGCGCCTGCTGTCGCTGTCGGATTACTGGTTCGACTGGCACCTCTATCATCCCGATACGGCGGTCTATCGCGAGTGGCAGCCGCAGACCGAGCCGTAGACGCGTGAACCGCGGTTACTTCTCTTCGACCCGCAACCGCGCCGTCATCGTTGGATGCAGCGTGCAGACGTACGGAAGATCGCCGGATTTCGTCACCGTGTACGTCCACGATTCGCCGGGCTTCATGTCCGGGGATTCGAACCGGCCTGCCCGCGAGCGGACGGTGTGGGGGAAGAGATCCTTGTTCACCCACATCACCGCATCCCCCGCTTTGATCGTCAACTGATCCGGCTGGAACCGCATCGCCTCGATCACCACCGTGTGTGTCACGGGCTCCGGGACGACGTCCGGGACGACCTCGGGAGCAACTGGCGTTGCGCCCGAGGTCAGCATCACAGTCAACGTCAGCAGGGCCGCCAGGAGGGGGAGCGGCGTTCGGACAAGGGTGAGCATCGATGAAGAGACGCGTGGCATCGAGTGGACGTTAGTAGCTGCCGCTGCCGAGGGACGATTGCAGCCGCTTTGCGTGTTCGAGGTGGGCGACGAACGCCGGGCGGACCTTGACCAGCAGCGCCTTCAACTCTTCGTTCTTGGCGCCAGGGATCAGCGTCTTGTCGACGGCGGCGAGCACCTGCTCGTGATACGCCACTTCGTGATCGACATATGCCTTGTCGAACGCGGCGCCCTTCAGCGTCTTGAGGTGCGCGACGTTCTTCTCGCCTCCAGCCTTCAGGCTCTGGCTCGTCGGATTGTCTTCCGGCGTGACCTTCAGTTTCGTCACCAGTTCCACGGCCGATTTGTTGACGCCGGTGTGATCCGCGACCATCCGTTCACCGAACGCCTTCACTTCGGCGTTGGACGCGCGCGAGTGCGCGAGCTTGCCGGCGTCGATGTCGACCTGGTTGGCGGTGACGACAATGGACGCGATCTGCGCGTCGGTGACGCCCTGGGCGGACGCGCTGGATGCTGCAACAAAGATGAGGCCGGCGCACGCCGCGCCGGTCAGGAACGCGCTGGTACGAAACAGTCCGGCGCTTGAACGTACTGAGATTCGCATACGAACACTCCTTCTCGCGGTAGACACGCGTCTCATCTGGTCCTTCGCACGGGCCGCCGGAGCGGCCCGCGGGAGAACCACGAGGCGTGTGGTTGGGACGTGAATTGGATGTCTGCGCGGAGGCTGGCGTTCCGCGCAAACGCTTATGGCCGCGCTGGTTGCGGCATCAGGCGATTGGTGTCGGCTCGTCCGGGCCGTCGTGCTGAAGCGCCTCCTGCGGTTCCTGCGGTGCCACGCGCATGCGCTCGAGGACGCGAGCGACGATGCGGTCACAGCGAGCGCCGGCGAAGCCGAACACGTCGATGGTGGCGCGATCGATGTCGCGGGCGAGCGCTTCGCGGAGCAGCGCGCGGGCACGGAACAGGCGTGTGCGGACGGTCGCCGGCGGAATGGACAGGCATTCCGCGGTCTGGGCCACGCTCATGTCCTCGACTTCACGCATCACGAACACGGTGCGGAACGCCACTGGCAGCTCGTCTATGCGTCGTTCGAGAATGGTGCGAATCTCGGCGCGCAGGGTGGCGCTTGAAGGGGACTCGGTCCGCAAGTCGGCCATCTCGGCCTCCGGTCGATCCGACTCGGACGGGTGTCGATCGCCGATAGGCACGATGACGCGGTCGCGCTTCTGCTTGCGGAGCCGCATCAGCGAGTGATTGACGACAATCCGGGTCAGCCAGGTACCGAGCTGCGCCCCGCCGCGAAATTCGCTGATGTGGCGGTACGCATCCAGGTACGCGTCCTGAAGCGTGTCTTCGGCTTCGCTGTCATCACGAAGAATGGCGCGCGCGACACGAAACAACCGGCTGTTGTTACGGCGCATCAGCGTTTCGAACGCGGCCTGGTCGTCGCCTACGATCCGTGCAACGAGACTGGCATCTTCCTCGGACACAGGCAACGGGGAGCGAGCAGGTTGCGGCATGGGGGTGCTGTTATCCTCCTGCTATTGGATGCCGCTCCCGCCTCGCCTGTTCCTGGGCCTCGTCCGTTCGTCATCGGTACACCTCCACGCACTGAAGAGTCCGCCGCGCGGGCCTGACGCGGTCGTATGAACCGGGTCGCAATGGACCCAGTCATCGCGTCGGTAGCGGCGCGCTCCGGCGGCGCGGACCGTCGACTCTTCATGACCAACAGCAACCAACAGCAGCGGGTGATCGCCGCCCCTCCAGTTACCGCGGCGGCGTCCGTCGCGCCGTCCGCGCGCAGGCACGGCGGACCCCTGCCACGCCGAGACCGAGCAGGACGAGCACGCTGGTGGCCGGCTCCGGAATCGGCTTGACGTCGACGCGATCGACGAGCAGATCGTCCAGCGTGAACGATCCGCCGTCCGGACTGCCCGCAATCACCAGACGCGTAATGGGATTGGCAAACGTGAGTTGCAGGATTTCATTCGGAGCGTTCGCGCTGCTCCCCGTATTCACCATGAACAACGAGCTCGCGGATCCCATCACTCCCGCTCCGAGGAACGCGGTCATCGTCACGCGACTCGTGTACGTGACACGCGCACGGACAAAGTTGACCGGCAGCGCGAAGTCAATCGTCAGTCCGCCAGCCGCCGCATCGAAGATCACCACGTCTCCGGAACTGGGTGGAAACTCAAATTCGTTCAGGCTGCCGCCAAGTGTGCCGCTCACCAGCGCGGACGCACCGCCGAAGATGATGCCGTCCGCGGCAAATTGAGTTGTCACATCTTCGAGATCGGACAATCCCTCGAAATCGAGCAGAACGGGCGCGGCAGCAGCAGGTACCGCGGCAACGGGTACGGCAGCAGCGCCAAGAGCGAGAGCGAGCAGCGACGAGCGGACAATGCGCATGGAATCGCACTCCTGAGCGACGAGGTCTCCGAACGACGAGGATGGTATCGATCGAGCGATATCCGTGCCAGACGCCAGCCGCGGATAACCACCAGCTTTGCATGTTTTCAGGCCGATTATCATCTCACTAACACGGCAACTGGAAGTCTTTTGTCGAACGAATAGATCCCTTGAGGATGTGTTCGTATGTGAGATTTGCTGGCGAGTTGCGATCTTTCGCCTCTGAGTTCCTGCGGTTGGCGGCTTTTGTCTCGACCGCCGACGACATCCGGCTACGCTCGTTCAGCGAAAGGCCGATCGCCTTCCGTGGAAAACGTCATCGCCGCGAGCTGGCGTTGAGCTTGCAGTTCATGCTGACATCCCGGCGAACAGGTGTGAGGTTTCTCCGCGAGGCGATGTATGCGAACGGCTCGAGTGCTCACGCTCCTTGTGTGTTTGAGTGGCGTCCTGTCTCCGCTCGCCGCGCACGCGCAGACCGTCGCGCCTGTCGCGGTCACGCCAACCACGGTTCCCGTCGCCGTGGCCACGCCGGTGACGTTCACTGCTGTCATCAGCGATCCGGCTGTCATTGCGGACAGCGTGCAGTTACAGCGGATTGACGCTGCTGGCCGTGTCATCAGCGTCGTCGGACTGTTGCAGGACGATGGGTCGTCTGGAGATGTAACGGCTGGCGACAAGACCTTCACCCTGCGGTTGTCGCTCTTCGAAGTGACGCCTGGACCGCTGACCTATCGCGTCTCCGCGGCGTTCCAGGGACGACTGACGCGCGTGCTGTCGGCGGTGATGACGGTGACGCGTACCGGCACCGCGGCCAACATCGAGATCACGCAGCCGGCGCCGATGGCGTTCATCAACGTCAGTCCGACGCGTGTGAGCGGGACCGTGGGCGATCGCAACGCCAGGGTGACGATCAACGGCGTCGCGGCGACGGTCACCAACGGCGCGTTTACGGCGCTCGTGCCCGTGCTCGAGGGCACGAACACGCTGACGGCGGCCGCCACCAATGCCAGCGGCACCGTGACGACCGCGAGCGTCCAGGTCACGCTGGACACCACGCCGCCGCGTCTCAACATCAACACGCCGGACCCCAACTTCCGGACCACCGCCGCCACGATCGACGTGGGTGGTCTCGTCAATGACATCGTTGTCGGCACGGTGAACCCGCTCCAGGCAACGGTGGTGGTCAACGGACACTACGCGCAGGTCGCGAATCGCAGCTTCCTGGCCACCGGCATCCCCTTGTCGATGGGCTCGAACACGATTCAGGTGTCCGCGATGGATCGCTCCGGGAACAGCGCGACGGCATCCGTCATCGTCTTTCGCGTACCGGTGACGCCAGGCGCGATCACCACCGTTTCCGGGAGTGGCCAGTCCGGTGCAATTGGAACGGTCGTAACGGCGCCGCTGGTTGTCGGCGTGACGAATGGATTGGGCCTGCCCGCTGCCGGCGTACCGGTGGTCTTCCGCGTGCAGGAGAACAGTGGCGGATTCATCAGCGGATCCGCAACGCTCGGTTCCCTCGCGGTGATCACGAACAGCGCTGGACGTGCGTCCGTCTCGTTCCGCCTCGGTTCGCGCGCCGGTGCCGGCAACAACGTCGTCGAGGCGACGGCAACCGGCGTTTCCGGTACCGCGGTGTTCACGCTTTCGGGGACGTCCGCGGCGGCGCGGCACATCGTTGTCGACACGGGCAACGGTCAGACTGGTGTGGTGGGGCAGGCGCTGACGTTGCCGTTCGTGGCGATTGTGACGGACGCCGGGCACAACCGTCTGGCGGGGGTGCCGGTGACGTTTACCGTGCGCCAGGGCGGGGGAGCGTTCGCGGGACAGTTGACGAGAACGGCCACCTCCGACGCCGACGGCCGCGTCGCCGTCACGCTCACGCTCGGCCAACTCGAAGGCGCCGACAACAACATCGTCGAAGCCACCTTCCCCGGCAACACCGGTTTACCGGTCGCGTTCCTCGCATCCGCGCGCGTTCCCGGCAACGCCGCGCAGACGCGGATCACCGGCGTCGTGCTGGACAACAGCAACGACCCGATCCCCGGCGTAACGATGCGCCTCTTCCGGACGCATCACGGGACGGGCGTGCCTGAACAAGTCGCGACACCGGTCCAGACCGATGGCGGCGGCAACTTCCTGATCGCTCCCGCACCGGTCGGCACGTTCAAGTTGATGGCGGACGGCGGCACCGCGGAGGATGGCCCGTGGCCGACGCTGGAGTTCGACATCACCACCGTGGCCGGCCGCTCCACCGACGTCGGTCTGCCGATCTACCTGCCCGCGCTCGACATGACGAACAGCCTCTGCGTCACGGAAACGACCGGCGGCACGCTGACGCTCCGCCAGGTTCCCGGCTTTGCGTTGACGCTGGCGCCTGGATCCGCGACGTTCCCGGGCGGATCGCGTACCGGCTGCGTCACGGTCACGCCGGTAAACGGCGACAAGGTGCCAATGGCGCCCGGCTTCGGTCAGCAGCCGCGCTTTGTCGTCACGATTCAGCCGGTCGGGACGGTCTTCAATCCTCCCGCGCAACTGACGTTACCCAATGTCGACGGCCTCGTGCCGCGCGCGGTGACGGAGATGTATTCCTACGATCACGACCTGTCCGCGTTCGTTTCCATCGGCACGGGTACAGTCAGTGAAGACGGCGCGGTGATCGCGTCGGATCCTGGCGTCGGCGTCATCAAGGCCGGCTGGCACTGCGGCGGCAATCCGAATCCCGCCGGCAGCGCCGGCGACTGCGGCGACTGCGCCCGCTGCCAGGGCACGCAGTGCGTCGAGGACAACAGCCGTCCACCACAGCAGACCCAGAACGATTGCAAGAAGAAGGTCTGCCAGGGCGGCCAGACGGTCGAGGAGAACGACGATACCGATCACAACGAGGCGTCGTGCTGCTCGGAAGGGCAGAAGACGGAACTGACGGTGACGCGCACCAATCTGCGGACGACCACGGCGAGAGTCACGCCGGCGCTGCCGCAGGGGGCGCAGTTCACCTACACCGCACGCGCCCTCGAAGGACAGAACAACCCGACGTACACGACGCAGAACGCGACCGCCAACCCGAACACGGGCGATATCCGCGCGCCTGCGAACGCCGGACCGCCCGTTCCAGGCGGCCGATCGGAGCTCAGGGTTGAAGTGAACTGCCCCGCGAGCGGAAACATGCGGAAACAGTTCCAGGCGGCGACATTCGGCTTGTCCTGCTACGTGCTGGCCGCGGAGGCCGATCATATCAACGCGCAGGGCAACTGCGGTTCCCTCCGGATCGGCGGCAATATATATACGGGCGCGATCATCGATCCTCCAGGGCTCCCCGCCGGAAGCTACTGCAATGCGTTCCTGCACGATGTCGTCCTGCAAGGCAGCGGCACCGCAGCCAACGGCACGATGGTCCACTATGAAGGCGGCGGCCACACGAATCCCCGCTTCTCGCAGGTCCAGCAGTTTACGGGCGCCGATGGCAACGCGCTGATTCCCAACGGATCCGTCGCCCGCGATCGCGCCGTCGTGCCGCGCAACACGACCGTGCAGCTCGAACGCGGCAATTTCGTGGCGAACGACACCGGCGGCGCCATCAGAGGTTACCGTCTCGATATCTTCGGCGGCGCCGGCCGGGCGGCCTGCGGCAATTTCCCGAATCCCATCGAGGTGGGCGCCTGCTCACCAAGTACAGCCAGATGTCCGCCGCTCGCTATTCCGTAGCCTTTTGCTCATGACTCGATTCACACTCCCCGGATCGACCGGGTTCATCGTTTTGGCAACCATCGTTGTCGCGGCGCAGCAACCGTCGTCTCTGCCGGCCGGCGATCCGACCGCGAAGGTCGTCTACCTGCGCGGCAACACCGTCGCGACCGCGACCGGCGACGGAGCCAACGTTCGCGACCTGGTGGCTGACGCCGACCACAAGTGGCAACCGCGGTGGTCTCCGCAAGGCGACCGCATCGCCTATCGAACGCCCGACACGACCGCGGCCCGCGCGGTCAGCCACGCGACGCTCCGCGTCATCGATACCGAAGGGAAACCGCAGGCGTCGCTGCCGGTCTATTCGACGGATCCCGACGGGACGCTGGTTGGCGGCATGCGGTTCGTGGAGGACAGCGGCTGGCACAGCGCGTCCGCTGTCTTTGCCTCCGGTAGCGTCGGTCCGCGCAGCATCGAGTATCGCGTGATCGATCTCTCGGGCCGCGTCGAGACCAGCTACTTCGGGACGCAGTTCACGCCCTGCCCGCGCACCGGACGCGTGGCGTACGTCGGCGAGCCCGGCAGCGGACCGGACGGCAGGGCCATCATCGAGATCAACGGGAAACCGGCGCTCACCGCCAGCAGCGCGGACGCGGAGATTGAGATGCTGCGCTGGACCGACGATTGCCAGCGGCTGATCGTCCACGAAGTACGCGGCGAGACGTCGCGCCTCATCGTCCTGCGCAACGGCACGGCCGAGGCGAATCTTCCGCTCGCCAAGGACCTCGCCGACGGTACGTTCACGCCGACGCGTGACGCGTTTCTCGTGTCGACGACATCGCTGGCGTTCAGATACGACCCCGCCACGCGCACGCTGACGGCCGCCGCCGCCGCGCAGCGCGAGGCCGATGCGCGCGCCGCCGCGCGCGCCACCGTCATGCAACGGCTGGGCGGCGGATCGCCCGACTGGTGGAGTGCGGCACCGAGGTAGCGTCCCGAGAACGGGACCGGGAAAGGAACGGGCTGCCACCGTGATGCGAAACAGACTGCGTGGATCCGGCAGGAGCGGCATGGCTCGCGCGACGATCTGGTCGGCGCCGTTGTGGGTGCTGCTCGCCAGCATCCCCTCGCTGGCGCAGACCCCGCCGCCCCCGCGCCTCAACGAAAACTGTATCGTCAGCGTGCTGAACCGCAATACGCGCGTCCGCGCCGACGGTACCTGGATCCTTCCTAACGTCCCGGCAAACTTCGGCCTCGTCCGGGCACGCGCAACCTGCGTTGCGGACGGACGCACGATCTCCGGCGAGTCCGCGCCTTTCCTCATCAGCGCCGAAGGATCCGTGGACGTGCCGCCGATCGTGCTCGGCGCGTCGACCCCCGTCCCTCGAACGCTGACGTTGGCCAGCGCGTCGCCGCAACTCGGCCAGATCGGCGCCACGTCGCAACTACTCGTCGTGGCGGAGTACAGCGACGATTCCACCCGCGATGTCTCCGGCGCCGACACCGGCACCAAGTACATCGTCAGCAATCCGGCCATCGCGACGGTCACCGGCGACGGCCTGGTGACCGCGCTCGCGAGCGGCACGGTGCTACTGCAGGCGACGCACGAAGGCACCTCCGGTTTCACGTCGGTCCGCGTCGTGCTTTCGGCCGACTCGGACGGTGACGGCATGCCGGACGATCTGGAGCTCTCGCTCGGGTTGAATCCCAACAATCCGGCGGATGCGTTCGAGGATCTCGATCGGGATGGTCTGTCGAACCGGGACGAGGCGTTGATCGGGACGAATCTGCGGGATGTGGATTCAGACGATGACTCGTTGTCGGACGGGGAAGAGGTGAGAACGGGCGTTGACGGATTCATCACGAATCCGCTGCTGGCGGACACGGATGGCGACGGTGTCCGCGATGCGCTGGAGATCTCTACCGGTACCGATCCGACCGACTCGAACAGCGTCGACCTGACGCGCGCGCTGACCGGCATCACGGCGGCGCCCACGACGTTCACGATCATCGTGAACACCGTGGTTGGCGTCGCCTACACGCAACTGACGGTCACCGGTCAACTGCGGGATGGCTCGACGATCGACCTCACCCCGACCGCGCGTGGAACAAACTACGCCTCCAACGATCTCGACGTTTGCAACTTCGGGTCACCGGACGGCCGCGTGTTTGGCGGCGAATCCGGCAATTGCACGATCACCATCACGAGCGCCGGATTCACCGCGCAGGCGAGCGGTTCGGTCACGACGTTCTCGCCGACGGCGCGTGGATCCGTGGCGATTCCGGGCTATGCGAACAACGTCGACGTCAACGGCGGTTACGCCTACGTCGCTGCCGGCGCCGCCGGTCTGCAGGTGGTCAGCGTCGGCGATCCCATGACGCCCACCATCGTTGGATCGCTCGACACGCCCGGCAATGCGAACGACGTGCGTGTCGTCGGCACCACGGCCTACGTTGCGGACGGCTTCGCCGGCCTTCGCATCATCGACGTCAGCGATCCGACAAGGCCGGTGCTCCTCGGCAGCCTCGACACCAGCGGTGAAGCCTCGGACGTGCTCGTGGTCGGCACGCTCGCCTATGTGGCGGACGGATCGTCCGGTCTGCAGATCATCAGCGTCGCGAATCCGGCAGCGCCATTGCTCGTCCGCACCGTCAGCACGTCCGGCTACGCGCGTGGCGTCGATGTCAACGGAAGTATCGCCGTCGTTGCAGACGATTCGGGTCTCGTGGTGATCTCCGTCGAAAATCCGTCGGCGGCGGCGGTGATCGGTGCGCTGTCTCTCACCGGTCAGTCCATCGACGTCTCGCTGAGCGGCAACTCCGCGATTGTCGCCGCCTACACAGGCGGCATGCATGTCGTCGACATCACGGATCCGACCACACCGATCCGCGTCGGCGGTCTGCCGGGAGAAGCCCCGAACGGCTTTGTCCCGCGCGACGTCCAGGTGGCGGGCGGATTCGCCCTCTTTGCCGAACAACTCTTCGCCAATGCCGTGGCGCCTGTAGTGGACATCGGCGCACCGACCACGCCAGTGCTGCGCGGCGTCGTTGACTTCGGTCAGGACTACGCCGGCACCGGTATCGCCGTGAGCGGGGCGCACGTCTACTGGACCGGCCAGTCGTTCGTCGTTGGAGACGAGAATGGCGTCGCTGGCACCACGCGGCTCTTCATCGGCCAGTACCTGGCGGTCGAAGACCGCGCCGGCGTCCCTCCCACCGTCTCCATCGTCAGTCCGACGACAGGTACGACGGTGATCGAAGGATCGACCTTGACGACGCGCGTGAGCGCGGTGGATGACGTGGCCGTGCGCCAGGTCGAATTCGTCATCAATGGTCAACTGGCGTTTACCGACACCTCCGAACCGTACGAATACACCTTTAACGTGGCAACCGGTGTTTCCACGCTCGTGATCGGCGCGCGGGCGACGGACCTTGGCGGAAACGTTGGCGTCGCTTCGAACGCGACGCTGACCGTCGTGCCGGATCCGCTGACAACGGTGGTTGGCCGCGTGGTAGATGTCGACAACAGGCCGCTGGTGGGCGCGACAGTAACGACATTTGACCGGCCGGGCATCACGGATGAAGAAGGTGGGTTCACGATCCTTGGTGTGCCGACCGCGCGCGGTGCGATCACGGTCAACGTGCAGTTCACGCCGCCGGATGGCGAGCCGGTATCGGGCGCCTCCTTGCCGACAACGCCGGTAGCGTCCGGCATCACGAACGTCGGCACGATCACCGCGGCGGCAACGGTCTTCGAGACGAACTACGGTGAGCTCTGGACGAATTCCGACGATGTGTTCGAGCAGTTTCCGTTGCCGTTCCCGTTCACCTTCTACGGGCAGACGTACACGGATGCGTTCGTGGGATCGAATGGCTATATCACCTTCAACGAGGGTGACACCACCTACATCGAAGCGTTGGAGTCCTTTGCGAGCCTGCCGCGCATCTCCGCGTTCTTTGACGATCTCTATGGCGCGCGTGGAGACGGCGCGGTGTATGTCAACAGTTCGCTCCCTGGGCGTTTCGTCGTCACGCACCTGGACGTACCGCATTTCAGCGACGGTGGATCGAACACGCTGCAACTGCAGTTGTTTGCGGATGGACGCATTCTGTTTGCCTTCAAGTGCATCAGCTCGACGACGACGGGATCGATCACGGGGTTGACGCCGGGACCGTCGGCGCCGCTGTTGCAGGCGGACTTCAGTCAGACGCCGACGTTCGAGACGCCGGCGGGCGCGTCGGTCTTCGAGTACTTCACGAGCGAGAACCCGTTCGATCTCTCAAACATGGCCGTGCTCTTCACGCCGGTGTCGGGAGGCGGATTCAGCGTGCGCGTGATGCCGCTCAGCGGAAACAGCGGTAGCGGTGGTGGCGGCGGTGGCAATCTGAACATCGACGAACCGTGCGTTGGCGGCAATGGTGGCGGAAACGGCGATGGCAATGGCGGAGTCGAGCTCTTGCGGCGGCCGGTGAAGATGCCGGTGAAGATCGAGAAAGGCCGTCCGTGATCGCGTCGATCCGGGCGCGGGCGCAGGCTTGGAAGGCCCGGAAGGCGCATGTCGTGTCGTCCGGGTTCTGGCTGGCGACAACTGCGGGTGTCCTGCTGCTGGTGTGGACGGTGGACGCGCGGCAGGAGCGCGCGCCGCGGTCGGCGATCGGTCGCGAGGTGTCGGTGCCGCGGCATCTGCAGGATGACGAAGAGTTCACGACGCCCATGCTGGAACTGATCGAGTACGGCCGTTTACTCTTTGCCGCGAACTGGACGGATCAAGAAGGTGGCGGTCGTCCCTTGATGAAGGGCACGGGGAAGGAACTGACGGATCCGACGCAGCCGCTCGTCGGACGTCGCGCCTTCAATCGCATCTCCGCGCCCGACGCCAACTCCTGCGCGGGCTGTCACAACCTGCCGTTCGGCATCGCGGGCGGCGGCGGCGACTTCGTCACCAACGTCTTCGTCCTCGCGCAGCGGTTCGACTTCGTCACCTTCGGATCCGCTGGACCCACTGGATCCACGGGGGGATCCGCTGCCCACGGAGACGACCTGCCGACGCGCGGGACGCTGGATGAGGATGGGAAGCTGGTGACGCTGGAGACGGTGGGCAACTCGCGGGCGACGCCCGGACTGTTCGGCGCTGGCTACCTGGAGATGCTGGCGCGTGAGATGACCGCGGACCTGCATGCCATCCGCGACGAGATGAAACGGGGGGAGACGCGTGCGCTCGTGGCCAAAGGGGTGTCCTTCGGCACGCTGACGCGCAAGGCCGACGGCATGTGGGACACGAGCAAGGTCGAAGGCCTTGGACGCCTCAGCCTCCTCGCCCCCACGCCCATCGATCGTCCATCCCTCGTCATTCGCCCCTGGCACCAGGCCGCGAACGTGGTCTCACTGCGCGAATTCTCCAACACCTCGTACAACCATCATCACGGCATCCAGACCACCGAGCGTTTCGGGAAAGGTACCGACCTCGACGGCGACGGCTTCATCGACGAAATGACGCGCGCCGATGTCACGGCCGTCTCGATCTATCAGGCGACGCTCGCCGTGCCGGGCCGCGTCATCCCGCGCGATCGTCTGGTGGAGGATGCCGTGCGCGACGGGGAACGGCTGTTTACGGACATCGGCTGCGCGCGCTGCCACGTGCCGCAACTGCCGCTAACGCGCGCCGGATGGATCTTCACCGAGCCGAATCCGTACAACCCGGCGACCAACCTGCGTCCCGGTGACGCGCAGCGCCTTGCGATTGACCTGACGGATCCGCGTCTGCCGCAACCGCGGTTGCGGCCGGCAGAACCGGCCGGCGGCGTCATTCTCGTGCCTTCGTACACGGACTTCAAACTGCATGACATCACGGATCCGGACGACCCGGCTGATGCTGAGACGATCGACATGAACCAGAGTCTCGTCTCTCCAAAGCTGCGCGCCGGCAACCGGCGGTTCCTCACCAAGCGCCTGTGGGGCGCCGCGAACGAGCCGCCGTACTTCCATCACGGCCGCTTCACGACGCTGCGTCAAGCCGTCCTCGCGCACCACGGCGAAGCGCTCGCGGAGCGCCGCGCATTCGAGCGCACGCGTCCGGCCGATCAGGACGCGCTGATCGAGTTCCTCAAGACGCTGCAGGTGCTGCCCCCCGGAACCCCGCATCTCGTGGTGGACGAGCGATTCCAGCCAAGAGCCTGGCCCGACACTCGTCCTTCCAGCGAACCATAGCGTCGAGCTAGGCTGCCGACGCTGTCGACGTGGACGTGCGTCGCGTCACCGTGGGTTGACGCGACCGGTCTGCGCCGGCTTGCGACGCGCGACATGGCCGGCGGATAGGCTCGTTCCGTCCGTCCGGGCGCCCGCGGCGGCGAACAGCGGGCGCATCCGGCTGCGTCATCGGCTCGCGGGAGGCGTATAGTAGTCGCAATCCCAAGTCCACGCCGGGGCATTCACGCAACCGGCGTTTCCGATCCGTCTCGAGGAGCGCGTCCATGATCACGCTCACCGTCAACGGCAAGCCCCATCAAGTCGACGTGTCCGAGGACACCCCGCTGCTCTGGGTGCTGCGCGACACGCTCGGCATGACCGGTACGAAGTTCGGCTGCGGCATGGCGCTGTGCGGCGCCTGCACGGTGCATCTCGACGGGACGCCCGTCCGCGCCTGCCAGACGCCGGTCAGCTTCGTGTCGGGGAAATCCATCACGACCATCGAAGGCCTGTCGGCCGATCGCAGCCATCCCGTGCAGCGCGCATGGATCGAGCTCGACGTGCCGCAGTGCGGCTACTGCCAGTCGGGGCAGCTCATGTCGGCCGCGGCGCTGATCGCGACGACCCCGGCGCCGACAGACGAGGACATCGACAACGCGATGTCCGGCGTCATCTGCCGTTGCGGGACGTATCCGCGGATCCGCAAGGCCATCCATCGCGCGGCCGAGCTCGCGAAGAAGGGGAGCTGACATGTCCGCCACCCATCGCGATCGCCATCGTCCCGCCGCCGCTGACGGACAACCGCAGGACAGTCGCGCTCTGGTGGGTCCACCCATCGACGCCGCCGCGGCCCGCCACGTTTCGTCAACGCCCGCGCACGCGGCCAGCATCCACACGGGCGCGGCCGCATCTTCGCGCCGGCAGTTCTTCAAGACCGCCGCCGTGTCGTCTGCCGGCTTTGTCGTCGCGCTGTATCTGCCCGGATGTCGCAAGTCGGAAGCATCCATCCCACCGCGCACCAAGGCCGTCTCGCCAAACGCCTGGCTGCGCATCGACACCGACGGCTCGATCCACTTCCTCTGCGATCGCTCCGAGATGGGCCAGGGCGTCTACACGGCGCTGCCCATGCTCTTCGCGGAGGAACTCGAGGTGCCCGTCGAGTCGATCCGCGTCGAGGCCGCGCCGCCAGGTGACGTCTATATCAACAGCCTGCTCGGCGGTCAGGTCACCGGCGGGAGCACGAGCATCCGTGACGGCTGGGACAAGCTGCGGCTCGCCGCCGCCGAAGCCCGCGAGCGCATGATCGGCGCCGCCGCGCAGCAGTGGGGCGTCGACCGCGCACGCTGCCGCGCCGAGAACGGGTCGATCGTGGCCGAAGACGGCCGCCGCGTGACGTACGGCGCCGTCGCGGAGCTGGCCGCGTCGATGCCGAAGGTGGAGAACGTCAAGCTGAAGCCGGCGTCGCAGTTCACGGTGATCGGCAAGCCGCGGCCGCGCCTCGACACGCCGTCGAAGGTGGACGGATCCGCCGTGTTCGGCATCGACGTCAAGCTGCCGGGCATGCTCTACGCCGCACTGACGCAACCGCCGGTGCTCGGCGGCACGATCAAGCGCGTGGACGACACCGCCGTAAAGGCGCTGCCAGGTGTCCGCGCCGTAGTCCAGACGTCCGCCGGCGTCGCGGTCGTCGCCGACAGTTGGTGGCAGGCCCATCAGGCACGCCAGCAACTCAAGGTGGAATGGGACGCCGGTCCGGCCGCGAAGCTCGATAACGCGACGATCTTCCGCGGACTCGCGGCCGCATCGAGCCAGACGGGCAAGATGGTCCGCCAGGACGGCGACGTCGAGGCCGCGTTGAAGTCGGCCGCGAAACGCGTCGACGCGGTCTACGCGCTTCCGCTGCTCGCGCATGCGACGCTCGAACCGCAGAACTGCACGGTGGAGTTCAAGGACGGCGCGTGCCACGTCCACGCGCCGACGCAGATTCAGCAGTTCGCACAGACCGCGGCCGCGAAGGCCGCCGGCCTGCCGCCCGAGCGCGTGTTCATTCACACGACGCTGCTCGGCGGCGGCTTCGGCCGCCGGCTCGAGTGGGACTTCATCCCCGCCGCCGTCGAGACCGCGAAGGCCGTCGGCAAGCCGGTCAAGCTGCTGTGGAGCCGCGAAGACGACATGACCCACGACGCGTACCGGCCGCCGGCACGCGACACGATCTCCGCGGGCTTCGACGCGAACGGCAACCTGACCGCCTGGAAGTTCCACCTCGTCGGCCCGTCCATCACGTCCCGCTGGGCGCCCGCCGTCGTCGAGAAGCAGGTGGATCCCTTCGCCATCGAGGCCGCGCAGAATTATCCGTACGACGTGCCGAACGTGTATGTCGATTTCCTGCAGCACGAAATCGGCATCACCGTCGGCTACTGGCGCTCGGTCAGCCACGCGCTCAATTGCTTTGTCGCCGAGAGTTTCATGGACGAGCTCGCGCACAGCGCGAAGAAGGATCCGTACGAGTTCCGCCGCGCGCTGCTCGGCAAGCAACCGCGGTTCCGCCAGGTGCTCGAAGCCGCCGCGACGAAAGCAGGCTGGGGCAAGGCGCCCGCCGGCCGCCATCAGGGCATCGCCGTGATGGAAGGCTACGGAACGTACGTCGCGCAAGTGGCCGAAGTCTCCGTCGAGAAAAACCGCCTCAAGCTCCACAAGATCGTCTGCGCCGTCGACTGCGGCCGCACGATCAATCCCAGCATCGTCGAAGCCCAGGCCTTCGGCGGGATCGTCTTCGGCCTGACCGCCGCACTGTTCGGCGACATCACGCTGAAAGGCGGCCAGGTGCAGGAACGCAACTTCGACGGCTACCGGCTGCTCCGCATCAACGAAGTGCCGCCGATCGAAATCGTCACCACGTCCAGCGAAGAAGCGCCGGGCGGGATGGGCGAGCCGACAACCGCGGTGATCGCGCCCGCATTGTGCAATGCGATCTTCGCGGCCACGGGCAAGCGCCTGCGGAAGCTGCCGATTGCCTCGCAGGGCTTCTCGATCTAGGGGTTCTCGATTGACGATGTCCGATCGGATCGCTGTTCTCCACCGTCTCGCGACCGCGGCTGCCGCGGTCGCGTTCCTGATCGCTGGATTGACACCTTCCGTTGCCGGCGCCGCTGACCGGCGCTCGATGCAGAGCGCCGGATCTCGTGAGAAAGCCGCCGCTCAACCGGCCCGGTCGAAAGCCGACGAGGACGTCACGGACCTGACGCCGGACCAGATCAAATCCGGTATCGGGCAGCGTCATCCCGTGGCGTATTACATCCTCGCGAAGAAGCTCTTTGCCGAGGGTGCGCAGGACGAGGCGGTGTTCTGGTTCTACGCCGGTCAACTGCGGTACCGCTTCTACCTCGCCGCGAATCCGAAACTGCCGCAAGACGGCGCGCCGGCGCTGTTCGCCTCGCTGTCGAGCGTCATCGGGCAGACCATCAACGAATATGCCTTCGGCGACATCGACAGGCTGACGTCAACGATGGATGACGTGTTGAAGTGGGACGAGCGCACGGATAACGGGTTCACGTCGAAGACCGAGCACGCGAAGGAGTGGCAGGAGATCCGCACCGGCCTCGCGCGCCTGCGTGACATGACGCGCGACCGCGCGGACGAGATCCGCGCGCAGCGCAAAGCCAACGGCCTGCCCAATCGCAAGCCGTAGCCGGCCGGCCGCGTCCTGCGGTTGACGAGGTGATCCGTCAGTGCTGCAGCCGCGCGAGGTGGTCGTAGCTGGTGCGGACGCTGTCGAGCGGGGCCGCGGGATCGACCGCGTGCTCGACGAAGAAATGCGTGTCGTCCGGCTGCGGGACGGCGGCGAGGATCCGCTGAAAGTCGACGCGGCCCTTGCCGAGCGGCCGGTCGCCGTCCTGGCCTTCCGCCGGGACGTCCTTCAAATGAAACAACCGATAGCGCGGCGCGTGGCGCTGCAGATAGGCCACGGGATCGTGGCCGGCGCGCGTCATGTTGCCGACGTCCAGTTCGAGCGCGACGGTCTCCGGATCCGTGCGCGCGATGAACGCATCGTAGGGGATCCGTCCGTTGACGGGCGTCATGAACGGCGGCTCGTTGTGCAGCGCCAGCCAGATGCCGGCCTTGCGGGCGACGGCGCCGGCGATGTTGAACCGGTCCGCCCACTCCAGCCAGTCATCGAGCGACTGGCGTTCGTCTTCCGAGAAATTGACGACCGAAAGGAACTCGACGCCGAGGACGCGCGCCGCCGCGAGGTGCCGTTCCCAGCCGACGCAGATGGCGCCGGTGTGGATGAGGGCGGACGTCGCGCGCAGCCGGGTGCGATCGAGCGCCGCGCGGAGTTGCTCCGGCGTGCGCCCGAAGTTCCCGCCGTACCATTGCAGCTCGATCTCGGTGTAGCCGATGGCGGCGATCTGCGCCAGCGTGCCGTCGAGATCGCGCGTCAGCGCGGCGCGCAGGATGCCGGCCTGCAGGCCGAGATGCGCGAGACGCGGCCGCGTCGCGGGGACGTGATCCGGCGTCGGGGCCGTTCGAGTTGGTGTCTGCGCTTGCGATTGCGCCTGCGGACGCTGGTCCTGATGCGTGACGCTCGACGCGAGACCGGCGGCCGCGGCCGCGAGGAACGAGCGCCGGTCGATCCGCTGCGGATGGATCATGCTCGCCCTAATCAATGCTAACGCTGCGCCTTGACCTGGGCCGGGGTCACGGCGGACGCGTTCGTGCCGAACCGCTGGCGAATGTACGTCAGCGCGTCGGCGATGTCGGCGTCGTTCATCGCCGTGGCGAACGGTGGCATCTGCGTCGAATACTTCGGGCGGTTGGCCTCGGGCAAGGCCTTGGCCGACCCGTGGAGGATGACGCGGATCAGCGTCGTTGGATCGCCCGTGACGATCGGGCTGCCGACGAGCGCCGGGTGCATGCCGGAGACGCCGTTGCCGTCCGGCATGTGGCAGAGCGCGCACGCCTGCTGATACACCTGCGCACCGCGCGACGTGTCCACCGCCGTTGCTGCCGGCGTTGCCCCTGCCGTGCCCGTGCCCCTTCCAGTGCCACTGCCGGTGCTACTGCCGCTGCCTGAACCGGCGCCCGTATTGGCGGACGTGGCGGCGGGCGCGGGCGTCTCGGCGCGCCGCGCGGATGCCGCGCTCGGCGTGCTCGTCTCACCCGTATAGATCACGCGCCAGATGCGGCCCTTTTCGGTCTCGGTGATGTAGAGCGAGCCGTCCGGGCCGACGGCGACGCCGCACGGGCGGAAGCGCGCCTCGCGTGTGTTCACGAATTCATCCTTGCCGGCGAATCCGTTGGCGAAGACCTCGTACGTGCCGCGCGGCATGCCCTTCTCGTCGAACGGGACGAACGCCACCACGTAGCCGGCCTGCGAGCGCGGCGCGCGGTTCCAGGATCCGTGGAAGGCGACGAACATCCCGTTGCGATATACCTCGGGGAACTGCGTGCCGTTGTAGAGCGTCATCTGCAGTGGCGCCCAGTGTCCGGGGAACGCCACGACCGGCTTGTCGAACGGATCGGGATCGACGCGCTTGAAGTTGTCGCCGCCGAACTCGGGAGCGAGCATGCGGGCGCTCTTGATCGGATCCCAATACGACGTCGGCCAGCCGAAATTCGATCCGTCGCGGATGACGTGCATCACCTCGGACACGCGTTCGGCGTTGTCGAGCGCGTCGTAGTGGACGGGATTGACGACGTTCAGATTGTCGCGGCCCATCTGGACCATGAAGAACGCCTTTGATGTCGGGTGCCAGCTCAGCGAGAGCGCGTGGCGGTGGCCGGTGGAGAAGCGGACGCCGTCCGCCTGTGTCTGATTCAGCTTGTTCGGATCGAATCGCCAGAAGCCGCCAAACGTCTTCTGGAACTCCGTCGCGTCCATGCCTTTCGCGCCGAGCTGCCGGTCTGGCTTGCTGTAGACGTTGTACGGCGATCCGATCTCGACGAGCATCTGACCCTGATCGTCGAAGGCGAACGCCTTCGCGTCGTGATCGCGCTCGGCGGGCAGATTCTTCACCACGGTCTGCATCTCGCCGCTCGGCACGAGCTCGCCGGGCGTGTACTTGTAGCGATACACCGCGGTGCGGCTGGAGTGATACAGCCAGCCGTCGTGAAAGGCGATGTGCGTCCCGCCGTCGCCTGGTCCGAACTCCTTGATCTCGTCCGCGCGCCCGTCGCCGTTCGTGTCGCGCAGCGCGAAGATGCCGCCGGACTTGCCCTTTGCGTAGATATCGCCGTTCGGCGCGACCGCGATGCCGCGGAGGCGTTCGGACGTGTTCCCCACCTTGCGGTTGACGACGAGATTGTCCGCCACCACCAGCGCGCGGAACCCCGCCGGCAGCGTAATCGCCCCATCGTCCGGATCGGGCGCGGGCAGCGAGGGCACCGCCGCGCCGGACATCGAGAACAGCAGACCGAAGACGAGCACCGGCAGGACAGTGGCAACTGGGATGGCGGCAACTGGGACGGGGAGGACAGAGCGCAGGGCTTTCATGATCGCGAGCGTATGCCGCGCGGAATCGTCCGCGCAAGGCTTCCTTTGGGCGCGCATCCTAACACACGTCCCGTCTCCGTCCGCGCGCATGGACGGAGACCGGGCACCGCGTACGCATCAGACGGCACGCGACACTTCGTCACTTCACGGTGTACAGCCGATCCTCCGTGGGATCCACTTCCACGAAGATGTCGCGGTACTCGGACCCGCCGCCGCCGTGCCGCTGCATGCCGATAGGACCCTTGGACAGCCGCGTGGGATCCAGGTCCGTGTAGCGGACGATCTCGACGCCATCGACCGCGACGCGCAGCGTGCCGGTCTTCAGGTTCGCGAGAATCTCGGCGACGTTCCAGGCTTCGTAATCGCGTTTCCCGGGCACGACGACTTCTTTCGGCAGGTTCTTGTTCTCGAAGTAGTCCCACATCGCGCCGTGCGGCGGCTGCACCTGGAGGTTCTTCGTGTAGGCGAGCGAGCCGTCGACGGGACGCGGTCCCCAGAAGAGGATGCCGAGGTGATCCTTGTTCACGGGCGCCATGCGCGACGTCACGATCAAGCGGAAATCGCCGTAGTCCGCCTTCGTGAATGCGGAGCGCGCGCCGCTGCCGAAGCCGCGCATCGCGCCGTCGACGATGGTCCAGTTCTGCGGGTCGTGCTCCCAGCCGTCCCAGGTCTGCCCGTCGAAGATGCGGATGCACGTCGGACACAGCTTCTGGACGTCGTTCTCAGTGCCTGCGTTCTGAGCGCTGCCTGACGCCTGGACGCCAATCGTCACCACCGCCACCGCCACCGCCGTTGCGGTCATCGCTGCCCATGCCAGATTCCGCATGCGTCCTACACTCCTCGGGTTGATGCCAGCTCCTGTCGCGTCCGTTCGCACGCGGGATAGCCGTCGGCCTGTGCCGCCGCGAGGATCTCCGCGGCGACCTCGGCCAGCGCGCGATGGTCGTCCAGGCTGTCCCTATCTTCCTCCGCGGCCGCCGCGTGCAGGCGTCCGGCGACGTCCCCGAAGAGTGTCATGGACGACACGAGCTTCTGCGTGTCGATGGACGACCCCATGAGTGCGCGGACGGACGCGGGCTGGCGCATCCGCAGTTGCGCGGCGACGCTGCGCGCGATCTCCAGGAGCCGCGCGCGCAGCACCGGGTGACGCAGATACGCTCGCGCTTCCGCGGCGTCGGCGATGCCGTACGTCCGCGCCGTGGGCGAACTGCCGAGGCCCGCTAACTGCGGGAAGATGTACCAGATCCAGTGACTGCGCTTGCCGCCGGCCCGTATCTCGTCGAGCGCCGTCCGATACCCATCGACCGCCCGATCCTGGGCAAGCGTGAACCGATCCAGGTGTGACATTGATATCCGCAGATCCCGGGGCGGCCGTGCGTCAGGGCACCCGTCCTCGTGTGTAACAGTCACCAATACTATATCGACCTGTCTGCCGGCCTCTCTCTCCGTCTCCGGACGTGAGGACGTCCCGTCCACGCGATCCGGCGTACGCCGGGTCAAGCACGTCTTTCGCCGACTTCTCTGCGGTCCGTCCCTTTGGTGACAGGTTCGTCCACCCTTCCCCGTGTATCATCAGTTCTGGGACTACCCACCCATGACCGGCACTAGCATCCTTCACTACCAGATTGGTAAATGCCTCGGCGTTGGGGGCATGGGCGAGGTCTACCTCGCCCGCGACACGCGTCTCGGACGGTCGGTCGCATTGAAGTTCCTCAAGCCGAGCGTGCGGGCTGACGCCGCGCTGCGCGGCCGCCTGCTCCGCGAAGCGCGCGCGGCCTCCGCGCTGCACTCCTCCAACATCGCCGCCATCTACGACATCGTCGAACAGGACGATGTGACGTTCATCGTGATGGAGTATGTCGAGGGCGAACCGCTCTCGGCGATCGTCGCACGGGGACCGCAGCCCGTGCGGGAAGCCTTGCGCATCGCGCGTCAGGCCGCGGAGGCGCTGGACGACGCGCACTCGCACGGCGTCATCCATCGCGACATCAAGAGCGCGAACCTGCTCGTGGACGAGCGCGGACGCGTCAAGCTGCTCGACTTCGGTCTCGCGAAACAATTACCGACCGCGGTGAGCGACGGGAACGCGCAGACGCGCACCGCGCTGATGGAAACCGTCGCCGGGACCGTGATGGGCACGTTCGCCTACATGTCCCCGGAACAAGTGCGCGGCCGGCCCGTCGACGTGCGCACGGACCTCTTCTCGCTCGGCATCGTCATCTACGAAATGGTGACGGGCCGGCTGCCGTTCGACGGCGCGACCGTGACCGAAGTGATCGACGGCATCCTCAATCGCGAACCGGCCGCCGTCGCGCGCTTCAACTACAACGTCCCGGCCACGCTCGAATCCATCATCCGTAAGGCGCTGGCCAAGGATCCGGCGTTCCGCTATCAATCCGCGCGCGACATGTATATCGACCTCACCAGCGTGCTGCGCGCGCTGGAGCACGAGAGCGAGATGCGGTCCTCCGCGCCGTCCGACTCCACGCGGACGTCGATTGAAACCGTGGCCAGCGCGACGCTGCCGCAGGAGCGCGCGGTCGCGGTGATGACGTTCGCGAACATCACGCGCGAGCCGGCGGACGATTGGATTGGCTCCGGCATCGCGGAGACCGTCACGGCGGACCTGAAAAACGTCCGCGGCCTGACGATCATCGGCCGCGCACAGGTCTTCGAGGCGCTGAAGCACCTGAGCACCGGCGATCTGCAACGCGTCAGCGAGCAGGTGATCGACATCGGCCGGCGCCTGGGCGCCAAGTGGATCGTCGGCGGCGCCTATCAGCGGCTCGGGCCGCGCATCCGCATCACCGCGGAGATCGTCGACGTCACGACGGGCCGGCTGCTGAAGACCGTCAAGGTGGACGGCGAGATTGCCGACCTCTTCGCGCTGCAGGACAAGATCGTCTACGAGCTGACGCAAGGCTTGAACGTCACGCTGCGGCCGTCGGAGATCGAGGCGATCGACAAGCGCGAGACCGAATCGCTCGAAGCGTTCGAGACCTACTCGCGCGGCATGATGAACCTGCGGCTCGCGACGCCGGATTCCATCGACCGGGCGATCTCGCTGTTCGAGCAGGCCATCGGCCACGACCCGAACTACGCGACCGCGTGGGCGATGCTGGGCATGGCCTACGGCTTGAAGGGACAGTTCCTCTCGATTGCCGGTCTGACGCTCAAGGGCCTGGAAGCGCTGGAGCGCGCGAATCGGATCGATCCGGAGCAGGCGGACGCGCACACCGGCCTCGCGATGACGTACTTGAACCTGAAGCGTCATGACGAGGCGATTGCCGAAGCCCGGCGGGCGGTGGCGCTCGATCCGAAGAGCGCCTGGGCGCATGCGGTGCTCGGCCGCGCGCACTGGCTGGGCCGGGGCGAGATCAACGAGGCCATCGACGCGCTGGAAACCGCCGTGTCCCTGAACACGGAATCCGGCTACGCGTTCCTGCAGCTCTCGTGGCTCTACGCGATCCGCGGCGACTTCGAGAAAGCGGAGCACAGCGCGCGTCACGCGGCGGACCTGCAGGAGCGGGCCATCTCGGGCACCGAGGGGCTGCAGACGGTCGGTGCGCACGTGCGGCTTGGCTACGTCCACTATCGCCAGGGCCGGTACGCGGACGCGATCGCCGAGTTCGACAAGGAGACGGCGTTCCTCGCGACGCACGACCACGGGCTGCGCGACCGCGTCGCCCTGGAACTGCAGTTGAAGCTGGCTGCGGTGTACTGGCGCCAGGACGACCGGGCGCGCGCGGACGAGCACTTCGAGCAGGCGATCAAGAGCTTCCGCGATCGCGTCGGCCGCGGCGCGGACGATGGGTTCACGAAGTACTACGTCGCGGCGGCGTACGCGCTGCGCGGCGAGGAAGAACCAGCCGTCCGCTATCTGAAGGAATCCATCGACGCGCTCGGCAACATCAACCGCCTGCGCGCGCAGCTCGATCCGGACTTCGACCCCGTCCGCGGCGCGCCCACCTTCAGCGCGCTCTTCTGGGCCACGGCGATCTGAGTTCGCAGGTCGTCCACTCGCACGCGCGCGCTGGCCGACGGCGCGCGCACGCACGCACCGCTCACCGCCCGCTTCACTTTCCGCTCAGATACAGGACATTCGGCGCGCCGGACCGCGCGAGGGCGATGTCCGGGAACCCGTCGCCGTTGACGTCGCCCAGGGCGAAGCCGTACGCGGAGCCCTTCGCGTCGCCCAGGCTGGCCTGCGTGAACCGCCGGCCCGTGCCGTCGTTGAAGAAGATCGTGTGCGGACCGGACGTGTAGCCGAGCACGAGATCGGGATGACGATCGCGATTGAGATCGCCCGCCGCCAGGGCGTACGGCCGCCGCGCCTTGTCGGCAACCTGGAAGCCCGGCGTGAGGCGCCCCTTGCCGTCGTTCATGTAGACGGTCAGCGACGCCGCCTTCTCGTCGCCGACGATCAGATCGATCGAGCCGTTGCCGTCGACGTCCGCCGCGGCCCCGACGCGCGCCGCCGCGTCCGCGGGACCAAAGGGTCGCGTCCGCGCGAACCCCGCCTTACCGTCATTGAAGTAGATGTGACTCTGTCCGCCGTCGCGGCTCGGCACCGCGAGGTCGATGAAGCCGTCCCCATCGAAATCGGCCGGCACGATCGTGGTCGCGGACGCCGCCGGAATCGCGATGCACTCGCTGGCGAACCGTCCGCCTCCCTCGTTCAGACACACGAAGCTCGGTCCCGGTCGATTCGCGGCGATGACGTCCACCCGCTTGTCGCCGTTGAGATCCGCCATCGACGCATTGCGCGTCGACCACGCCGCCACACCCCACGTGCCGGCAACCGTGAACTGGCCCTTGCCGTTGTTCACGTAGACCAGCTTCCTGTCGGGCGTGTCGTTGCTCGTGAGGACGTCGAGATCGCCGTCGCCATCGATGTCCGCGAGCGCCGCCGTATACGTGCGATCGGCGACCGGCCCGAGGTCCGACGCGGTGAAGTGGCCGCGGCCGTCGTTGATCAGCACGCGATCGACGAGCGGATCGTGTCGCCCTTTCGCGAGCACGATGTCGAGATCGCCGTCGCCGTCGAGATCGCCGAGACTGACGTTCGCGGACGTTTCGGATGTGTCTTCGAGAGAAACGACGGTCTCGAAGGTGCGCGGACCCGCGGCCTGCTGGCCACCGAGCGCGAGGATGCCGGCGAGGACCGCGGCGTGACCCAATGCGTGCGACATAGACTGCTCCTGAACCTGAGAGTCGTCTACGATGATACGCAGCCGCACGTGGCCGTGTTCCGTGCCATGTGCGGCTATGTGCCGCGCAGCACTTGCGCCGGGTCCACGCGCATCGCCCGCCGCGCCGGGATCACGCAGGCGGCGACGCTGACGACTGCGAAGAGCGCGGCGGCCGTGATGAACGTCGTTGGATCCGTGGGCCGGATGCCGAACAGGTGTGTTTCGAGCAGGCGTGCGCCGGCGTACGCGCCCGCGAGGCCCAGCGCCACGCCGATCGCGACGAGCCGCAATCCGTCGCGCACGATCAGCGCGACGATCGCCGACGGACGCGCGCCCAGCGCCAGCCGCAATCCCATCTCCATCGTCCTCCGTCCCACCAGGTGCGCCATGACGCCGTAGAGACCGACGGCCGCCAGTGTGAACGCGACGACGCCGAACACGCCGACGAGTGTCGCCATCATGCGTTGATCGCCGAACGAACGATCGAGCTGCGCGGCCAGCGTCCGCGGACGGGCGAAGGCGAGCTGATGGTCGATGTCACGCAGCGCCTCGCGCACCGCGGGCAGGACCAGCATCGGATCGCCCGCCGTGCGCAGGTGCAGCGTCATGCCGGACTCGTAATTCTGCGCGAGCGGGATCAGGAAGAACGGCGGCGGATCGCGCTCGACGGCGCTCGCATACACGACGTCGGGCACGACGCCGATGACGTCCAGTCCGCTGGTGTTGTCGCCTCCGGCGATCAGGCGTTTGCCGATTGGATCCGCGTCGCCCCACACGCGCGCCGCGAGCGAGCGGCTGACGATGGCGACCTTGGGCGACGTCGGACTGTCCGTGCGTGCGAACGAGCGGCCGCGCAGCAGCGGCACGCCCATCGTTTCGAGATAACCGTCGGTGATGACATTCGCGCGGACACCGAGCGCGTTCGAGTTGTCGCGTTGGACCGGACGTCCGTCGACGCTGACGCCGAGGCTGCGTGCGCCGCCGCCGAGCACGGCGACGCGCGCGGCGCTCACGCCCTGGATGCCGGGCACGGCGCGCAGGCGATCGAGCAGTTGCGCGTAGAACACCTGTCCCGTCGCTTCGGTGTAATTGCGGACGTCGAGATTGACCTCGGCCAGCAGGACGCGGTCCACGCGGTAGCCGAGATCGACCGCGTACGCGTTGTGCAGCGTCCGCAGGAACAGGCCCGCGCCGACGAGCAGCACGAGCGTGAGCGCGATCTGGAGCACGACGAACGCACCGCGCAGCCGGCCCGCGCGGACGCCGGTCGCCACGGCGCCGCCCTCGTCGCGCAGAGCCGACAACGTATCGCGTCGCGTCAGTTGAAACACCGGCGCCAGGCCGAAGAGCAGGCCGCTCGCCATCCCCACCACCAGGGTGAACGCGAGCACGCGCGGGTTGAGTCCGAGCTCCACGCTCTCGGGGATGCCGAACTCGTGCAGCAGCGGCGCGCCCCAGCGCGCGATCAGCAGGCCGCCGATCGCGCCGATCAGAGACAGCAGCACCGCCTCCGTCAGCCATTGACGTGCGAGGCGGCCGCGGCTCGCGCCCAGCGCCACGCGGACGGCGACTTCGCGGCGCCGCGACACGGCGCGCGTCAGCAGGAGCCCCGCGACGTTCGCGGACGCAATCAGCAGGACCACGATGACGGCGCCGATGAGCAGACGCAGCAGCGGACGGCTCGACGCGCGTACGCCGGGGCCTTCGCCCAGCGGCACCACGGTGGTGGCGCGACCGCGGTTGCTGTCCGGATACGCGGCGGCGAGTTGTCCCGAGCGGACGTTGAGGGCCGCCGAGGCCGTGTCGATGGTGGTGTCGTCGCGCAGGCGGCCGATCATGTTCATCCAGCGGGTGCTGCGGATGGACAGCAGGTCCGCGCTGCCGCCGCGCGAGCGGCGCAGGCCGGCCGACGGTGGACGCACTTCCTTTTGCATCGCCATCGGGACGTAGAGATCCGCCGCGCGTCCAAGCTCCGGACCCGTGAAGCCGCGCGCCGTGACGCCGACGACGGTGTACGGCTGGCCGTTCAGGCGGAGCGTGCGACCGACGAGCGACGGATCGCCGCCGAAGCGCGTCTGCCAGAGCGGATACGAGAGCACGACGACGCGGACGGGTGCGCTGAGGCGATCCTCATCCGGCAGGAAGCCGCGTCCGGCGGCAAAGCGGACGCCGAGCGTGTCGAAATAATTGCCGCTCACGACCTCGCCGGGCATCTGCTCCGTGGCGCCGTTCACGTCCACGGCGAGGCCGATGCCGGCGTACGCGGCGAGGTCCGCCAGCGCGCCGCTGTCACGCAGATCGACGTAATCGGGATACGACCCGCTGGAAAAGCGCGTGCGTCCGTCGGAGCTGGGCGTGTAGACGCTGACGAGGCGATCGGGCCGCGCGAGCGGCGCCTGCCGCAGCAGCAGCGCGTCCACCGCGCTGAAGATGACGGCGTTCGCGCCGATGCCGAGCGCGAGGATCAGCGCCACGACGAAGGTGAAGCCCGGCGCGCGCGCGAGCATGCGGACGGCGTACGCGGTGTCGGCGCGGAGATCGGCAATCAGTCCCGCGAGACGTCCGCGGCGGGACGAGGGGACATCGGACAGCGTGGCCGTGGACGGCGCGCCGGGCGCGGCCGCGTCCGGCTGCCAGCGATCGGCGAGGCGGGCCGGCAGCGCGCGGCTGGCGGCTTCGATGCGGTGCGCGATCTCGCGCGGATCGCCGGCGAGCGTCGCCTGCGCGCGGGCCAGCGCGGCGTCGTGATCGACGCCGGACGCGCGCGCGTCCTGATAGACGTCCTGCAGGTGTTCCGCCAGCTCCTCGACGACTTCCGGCTCGCGTGGCAGGGTCAGGGTCGACAAATACTCGCGGACGTACGAACGGAAATCCATCGCCGTTACCTCACGGGTTCCAGGCCGCCGACGCGGTGCAGCGCGGTGAGCAGCTTGTGCCAACTGCTGCGCTGTTCGACGAGGACGGCGCGTCCGGCACGCGTGAGCCGGTAATACCGGCGCCGCCGCTGGCCGGCCTTCTCGACCCAGCGGCCTTCGATCCAGCCGCGCCGCTCCATGCGATAGAGCATCGGATACAGCGACGCCACGTGGAACGTCAGCATGCCGTCGGAGCGATCGTCGATCCGCTTCGCGATGTCGTAGCCGTGCCGCTGCTGCTCTTCGAGGACGGAGAGCACCATCAGCTCCGCGCTCCCGCGCTTCAGGTCGGTGTGTGCCGCCATATATAGCCGCACAATATATCGATCGTCGGAGGCGTGTCAAAGGTTGTGAGCGGCGCGGCGGGACGCGTCGGGTGAGCGGGCTCGGCGTGGCTGGCGAGCGGGGAGCCTGCGGGCCGTGTCCGGCTATAATCGCGCCATCATGACCGTGATCCCGGTGACGCTCATTCCACCCTGCACGTCCGTGGTACGCCGCGCCGGCATCGCGCTCGCGCTGACGCTGATGTTCGCGCTGACGCTGACAGGCGCGCCGCGCGAGGTCCTCGTCACCACGCCCGCGGAACTGACCGCCGCGCTCGCGGCCGCGCGCGCGGGCGACACGATCGTCCTGAAGGACGGCGACTGGAAGGATCTCGTCCTCGACTTCAACTCGTCTGGCGGCACCGCCGACGCGCCGATCACGCTGCGCGCGCAGACGCCGGGCCAGGCGCGGCTGACGGGTGCGTCGCGTCTGACGTTCTCCACCCCGCATCTCGTCGTCGAGGGCCTGTTCTTCACCAACGGCGCCTCGCCCGGCGAGGCCGTCGTCGAGTTCCGCTCGCACCACGGCCGCCTCTCCGAATCCGCGATCGTCGATTACAACCCGTCGAACCCGGACACCGGCTACGCGGGGGTCGCCTTCTTCGGCAGCGACAACCGCGTGGACCACAGCACCTTCCGCGGCAAGTCGAACGATCGCCCCGTCATCACCAATCGCGGGCCGGGCTACCGCCGCAATCGCGTCGACCACAGCTACTTCAAGGACATCCGCCACGTGCCGAAAAACGGCCGCGAAGTTATTCAGATCATGGGCTACGGCATGAGCGAGGAGCGGGGCGAAGATGGCGCGTTCTTCGTCGTGGAGCGGAACCTGTTCGACGAAGCGCACGGCGAGGGGATGGAGATCATCTCGATCAAATCCAATCGCAACGTGATTCGCGACAACACGTTCCGGAAGACCAAGGGCGGGATCACCAATCGCAGCGGCAACTTCAACACGATCGAGCGGAACATCATCCTCGGCGAGCGGGAACCGGGATCGTACGGCATTCGCGTCACGGGACACGGCCAGACGGTGATCGACAACTACGTCGCGGACGTCGGCGGCTCGTGCCTGCTGCTGGTCGCGGGCGAGCACATCGACGCACCGCTGACGCCGGCCTATCAGCCGATCGCGCGTGAAGGGACGCCGCTCGGCCGCGTGCCGCGCTACGCGCAGGTCACCGATGGCCTCTTCGCGCGCAACACGCTGGTCGACTGCGGCGAGGCGGCGGTCGAGAT
>Ga0187894_10000142_pt1 | contig 91902 bp, 79 predicted proteins | sample GBC1701081metaG_FD_136650 | JGI IMG/M metagenome (GOLD analysis project Ga0187894, IMG submission 136650) | White microbial mat communities from a lava cave in the Kipuka Kanohina Cave System on the Island of Hawaii, USA - GBC170108-1 metaG ...
CGAGCAGGAGCTTCGCCAGCGCGAGGCGGCTCTTCTCGCCGCCCGACAGGACGCCGACACGCTTCTCGACCGCGTCGCCCGAGAACAGGAAGGCGCCGAGCAGCCCGCGCACGTGGGGCGCTGTCTCGGCGGTCGCGATGCTCATCATCTCCTCGTACACCGATCGCGTCGTCGACAGCATCTCCGCGTGGTCCTGCGCGAAGTAGCCGAGGCGGACGTTGTGTCCCGCCTTGCGCTCGCCGCCGTCGAGCCCGAGCACCTCGGCGAGCATCTTGAGCAGCGTCGTCTTGCCGGCACCGTTCGGTCCGACGATCGCCACGCGCTGGCCGCGCTCGATCGTCACGTCGGCGTGGTCGTAGACGCTCTTCCCGTCGTAGCGCTTGTTCGCAGCCTTCAGCTCGAGCACGACGCGGCCGCTGCGCTGCGCTTCGGGCAGTCGCAGGCGGAGCTCGCGCTCGTGTCCGTCGGGCGGCGGAAGGCGCTCGATCTTCTCGAGCTGCTTGATGCGGCTCTGGACGAGCGCCGCCTTCGACGCCTGGTAGCGGAACCGGGAGATGAACGCCTCGATGTGCTCGATCTCGGCCTTCTGGTTCTCATACGCGGCGCGCGCGAGCTCGAGCCGGGTTTCGCGCTCCTCGAGGTAGCGGCTGTAGTTCATGCCGTAGTCGGTGATGCGCCCGTGCAGCACTTCGGCGATGCGGTCGACGGCGACGTCGAGGAAGTAGCGATCGTGCGCGACCAGGATGACCGTGCCGGGATAGGCTGCGAGGAACTCCTCGAGCCAGTTGCGCGCCTCGAGGTCGAGGTAGTTGGTCGGCTCGTCGAGCAGGAGGACGTCGGGACGCTGGAGCAGGATCTGCGCGAGCGCGACGCGCATCTGCCAGCCGCCGGAGAGCTCCCCGCAGTCGCGGTCCATGTCGGCGTCGCCGAAGCCGAGGCCACGCAGCACGGTCTCGGTCTCGGACTCGATGTCGTAGCGGCCGCGGTGCTCCCACTCCTCGCAGATGGCCGTGTAGCGCGAGAGGATCGCCTCGTAGTCGTCCGCCTGCGGATCGACGGTCGCGAGCTGGTGCTCGAGGTCGGCGCGCCGTGCCTCCAGCTCGTGCAGCTCGGCGAACGCCGCGAGCGCGTGATCGAGCACGGAGACGCCCGAGATGCCGAGGATGTGCTGCGGCAGGTAGCCGACGCGCGTCCCCTTCGGCAGCGCGACCTGGCCGTCGTCGGGCTCGAGGGCCCCGGCGAGGATCTTCAACAGCGTCGACTTGCCGGCGCCGTTCGGACCCGTCAGGCCCACCCGCGCGCCGTCCGGGACCGCCCACGACACGTTGTCGAAGACGATCTGGGACCCGTAGCGCTTGCTCACTCCCGCCAGGGACAGCATCGAATTCCCAAGGATGCCGGCAGCGGCCGGTCGGCGCAACGTCGCCGCCCGCCGCTGCGTCCATCACGCCTCGACCGCCAACACCTCGACGGGCGCCGCGATCCCCTTCAAGGGCAGCGCCCCGCACGCAACGAGGCCCACCTTCCGGCCCGGGTCGAGCGCGCGCCGCGTCGACTCGGTGATGAGGATCGGCCGGCCGAGGTCGCGCGTCATCACCTGGAGCCGGGCGGCCTGGTTCACGGCGTCGCCGACGATCGTATAGATGACGCGCTCGCCCGCGCCGATGTTGCCCGCGATCATGTCGCCCGTGCAGATGCCGATGCCCGTCTGGAGCGTCGCGCCGCTTTCGGTCGGACGCTCGTGGAGCCCGCGGACGAGCGCGACGGCGGCGGCGACGGCGCGATCGGCGTGGTCGCGTAGCGGCCGCAGCGGCCCGCCGAAGACGATCACGATGCCGTCGCCCAGGAACTGGGTGATGATCCCGCCCTCGCGCTCGGTCACGCGCTGGACGATCGTGTAGTAGTCGTTCAGGACGGCGACGACGTGCGCCGGTGGCGCCGTCGACGTCATCGCGGTGAAGCCGCGCAGATCGACGAACATCGCCGTCGCGTGGACGACCTCGCCGCCGAGCTTGAGGCCCCGCTGGAGCGCCTGCTTCGCGACGGCCGGGCTCACGTAGCGCCCGAACAGCTCGCGCGCGTGCTCGCCCCGCCGGAGGTCCTCCACCATCGCGTTGAAGCGCTGGTTCAGCTCGCCGAGCTCGTCGGGGCTGCGAACCGGAACGCGCGCCGTGAAGTCGCCGTCGGCCACCTGCGTCATCGCGCTGCGCAGCGCCTGGACGGGACGGTTGATGAACCGCGCGACCAGGAGCGCCATCAGGGCGGACGTGACCCCGCTCGCGAACACGACATAGACCTGCGCGCGCAGCAGCTTCTCCCAGAGCGTCCGCATGCGCATCGGCACCTGACCGCCGAGTCGCTGGTCGAGGCTCAGGTCGATCGTCAGCATGACGAGGAGCGGTAGCACCGAGGTGAGGAAGAAGGTGGCCGCGAGCCGCACGCGGATCGGCACGCGCAACACGCCCTCGCGCTCGAGCGCGCCGTCCGGGAAGAAGAGCGGGATCTCGCGCCGCCAGTGGTACTCGCTCACGAGGAACGCCAGCGCCGAGGTCGTGGGCCCGCCGACCATCACGATACCGATGAAGAGCCGCTGCGCTTCGAGCAGCGGCACCGCCTGCCACCAGACGAGGTAGAGGAGGTACGTCACGCCGGCGAACGTCCAGGCCGAGAACGAGAGGATGGCGTTCGCGAGCGCGGCGTTGAGGGCGCGTCGCCGGATCGTCGCCGGCACCTCGGCCGGGTCGAGCCCCGCGCGGATGCGACGCCGCCACATCCGCAGCGGCCGTACCCAGACGGCGCCGAGAAACCAGTTGAGGCCTACGAGCGGAATCACGATCACGACGAACACGAGCGCCGCGTGCAGCGTGTCGGGCGGCTGTACGCCGCCGAGCGGATCGACGTAGTTGTAGTAGAAGAACATCGTGACCGCGCCCATGATGTTGGCCGGGATGATCGAGAGTGCGGTCAGGCGGCGGATGAGCCCCGGCCGCATCGTGCTCGGGTCGATCGCGTGGGGGCGAGGCGCATCCATGGGGCTCTCAGCCCCGTAGACGTAACCCGGCGGGCAGCGACTCGTCGAGGAGCCGCGCTTCCTCTCGTGCCTCGAGCGGCACGACTTCGCGCACGAGGCGCGCGAGCCGTGCGCCGTCGGGCTCGCGCTCGAGACGCAGGGCCACGCGGTCCCGCAGCGCGGGATCGAGGTCCCGCTCGCGATCGCCCGTCATACGCGCGACCTGGGCCAGCGCGAACGCGGTGGCATCGGGGCGCGTCCAGGCCGCGCCGAGCAGGTGCTCGACGACGTCCGCCGCCGCCCGCGGCGGCACCACGCAGTTCGCCGGGCCGGCGATCGGCGCGCGCGCAGCGACGCGCGCGAGCGCCCAGGCCTCCTGGTCGGTCGCCTTGCCCTTCGCGACCGCCTGCGCGAGCACCAGCGCCAGCTCGGCGCGCGCCGACGCCGCCAGTCGCTCGCATCCGCCCACCGCCTGCCACATCTCGCGCAGCTCCTGCGGTGCGGCCTTGGGACCCTTCGCCTTGCCGCGTCCCGTGAGCTGCGGCCGCACGAGCTCGAGCACGTGCTGCTGCTGGCGGGCGCCGAGCCCGCCCGCGACGCGCTTCCAGAGGTTCCACATCTCGGCCCGGCACTGCACCGCACGCGGATGGCGCAGCTCGGTGCCGAGCACGCGCCAGAGCTTGTCGATGCGGATCGCGTCGCCGGGATCGCCGAACCCGGGACGGAGGAGGAACCCCGCGAGATTCAGCCACCGCGCCTCGTGCGCGGGGCTCCGCGCGCGGCGCGGCTCGAGGGTCCACAGGACGTCCCACAGCGCGCGGATCGCGGCGAGGGGCCAGGCGTCGCGGCCGGCGTCGAGCGCGGTTTCGAAGCGGCGCATGAGCGAGACGGGATCGTCGGCGCCCTCGAACGTCTCGCGGAGCAGGCGCTCGGCGTCGGCGACGCGCGCCGCATCGACGACGATCGCGGCCTGCTCGGCGGGCGCCGCCTCGTCCGCGACCGTGTCGCGCAGCCGTAGCTCGAGCCGCCAGCGGTGCTCGGTCGTGCGCGATTTGAGCCAGAGCTCGAGCGTGCCGATCTCGGAGAGGCGCACCTCCACGTGCACGGGCAGCGATCGCTCCTCCAGCTTCTTCCCGAAGCGCACGACGGTGCGGAGCGGTGGCAGGGCGGTCAGCGTATCGGGGCGCGCGTCGACGAGGTCGCCGGCGTGCTCGCCCGTGCGATCGGTCGCGGTGAAGAGGGGGAAGGCCACGGGACGGTTCGTCGTGAGCTCGAGCTCCCGATCCGACAGGTCGGCCGTCTCGCCCTCCTCCATCCCGCGCGACACGACGCAGAGGAGCTGCTGGTCCTGGAGGCCCAGGTAGTACGTGCGCGCCGCGCCGCTGCCGATGCGCACGCCCTGTCCGCGCCGGACGAGACCGTAGTACGCCGCGCCCCGGGCCACGGCGAGCTGGAGGGAGTCGGCGTCGAGCACGGCCGGGCGCCAGTCGCCGCCGGGGTCGTGCCACGCACCGACGATGGCAGCGATCCGCTCGCGCACGGCCGCGGGCTCGAGCGCGCCGCCGTTGAAGAGGAGCGCGTCGGGTCGGACGAGGGCGTGCGCCCGCTCGCCGGCCGCGTCGCGCTGGCGGGCCAGGAACTCCGCCAGGTGGCGCGTGATCGCGGCGTCGGCGGCGAACGGCAGCCCCCACTCGCGAAGCCCGCTCGCGCCGCGCTGCGGGCGCGCATCGGCGTCGATCCGTGGAAAGAACCCGTCGAGCACCAGCCGGTCGAGCTCGTCGCGCGTGACGGAGGTGGCGAGCGTGCCGCCGACGACGCCGCTGCCGCGCCCCGCGACGGTGACGCGCACGTCGCGGACCGCGTCGTTCGAGAGCATGGCCTCCTTGGCCGCCCGGCACTGGCTCACGAGGAGATGAAAGCGCGGCGTGTCGAGCTGCCCACCGGGGACGAGCCGCGCTTCGGCGGTGCGCGCCAGCGCCAGGTCCATGTTGTCGCCGCCGAGCAGCAGGTGCTCGCCCACCGCGACACGCTCGAGCCCGAGCTCGCCTCGGCTGCCACGCGCGGCGACGAGCGAGAAGTCGGTCGTGCCTCCGCCCACGTCGACGACCAGCACGAGCGGCGTCGCGGCGATGCGCGCCTTCCAGTCACGCTCGTGGGCGACCAGCCAGGCGTAGAACGCCGCCAGCGGCTCCTCGACCAGCACGACCCGAGGGAGACCGGCCGTGGCCGCGGCCTCGAGGGTCAGCTCGCGCGCGACCTCGTCGAACGACGCCGGCACGGTGAGCACGATGTCCTGCTCCGCCAGTGGCTCGGGAAAACGTGCGTCCCACGCCTCGCGCAGGTGCATGAGCGTGCGCGCCGACGCTTCGACGGGCGACAGCTTCGGCACGTCGTCGGCGCCGCCCCACGGGAGGATGGCCGCCGTGCGATCGACGCCGCCGTGACACAGCCAGGATTTGGCGGAGCCCACGAGCCGGCCCGACACGCGCGCGCCCTGGTCACGGGCGAGCAGGCCGACGCAGTAGCTCCGTCCCGCCGCCCACGGGAGATCGAGGCTCCCCGCCGGAAGATCGTGCGCGCCGGCGAGGTAGCAGAACGACGGCAGCGTCTCGCGCGCGTCGACCTTCCCGGGCGCGACGAGCTGGGGCACCGGGAAGACGCGGATCGCCCGGCCCGCCTGCGTGTCGACGTACGCGCAGGCGGTGTTGGTCGTGCCGAGGTCGATGCCGACGAGGTAGCGCGCCGCCATCAGGACGCGGCCTGCCGCACGTTGAGCTCGAGCTTCCAGCGCCCCTTGCCGTCGCGGGCGACGCAGTAGAGCTCGAGCGTGCCGATCTCGGTCGCGTGGGCCCGAAGGTGCACCGGCACCGTGCGGCCGTCCTGACCTTTCGCCGTGAGCGCCGCCTCGATCGGCGCCAGCTCCTCCAGCTCCCCCGGCTGCCAGCGCTCGACGAGCGTGCCGGCGACGTCGTCGCGTCGCACCGACGAGCCGAAGAAGCGGAACTCCGCCGGCTCGCCGACCACGAGGCCGAACTCGGCGTTCGGCACCGCGAGCTCGGTGCCCTCCTCCATGCCGAACGGCGCCACGCAGAGGGCCTTCACCGGCGCCGCCACACCCGGCACCGCGGGTGCCGCCACCTCGACGCCGACGTAGTACGCGCGCGCGGCGCCGCCGCGGATGCGTACGCCGCGGCCGCGCCGTGCGAGCCCGTAGACCGCCGCCCCCTCGGCGACCGCAAGGTCGGGATGCGCGCCCGCGAGCACCCGGACGTCGTCGCCGCGCCACGAGCGTAGGACCGAGGCGAGCCGGTCGCGGAAGCGCGGCGCGTGCATGACGCCGCCGTTGAACAGCAGGGCCGACACGCCGTCCGGCGCGACGTCGTGGTGGCGCGCGACGAATGCCGCGATGTGCCGCGTGATCGCCGCGTCGTTCGCGTACGGCAGGCCGATCTCCTGCAGCCCCACGCGTCGCGCCGCGTGCGGCCGTGCCTCGGGGCCCACCTTCGGGAAGAAGCCGTCGATGAGCGTCGCTTCGACCTCGACGCGCCCGAGGTCGGTGCGCACCGCACCCCCGATCACCTTGCGCGAGCGACCGAGCACGACGACCGGCTCCTTGTCGCGCGTCGGATCGGCGAGGAGCTTCTCCTTGGCCTCCCGGCAGGCGTGCACGAGGCCGCGGAGCTGCCACTCGTCGAGCGACGTGCCCTGCGCCGCGAGCCGCTCGCGCACCGCGTGCGCGAGCGCGAGGTCCATGTTGTCGCCGCCGAGCAGGATGTGATCGCCGACCGCTTTGCGCTCGAGGCCGAGCGATCCGTTCTCCTCCCCGACCGCGACGAGGGTGAGGTCGGTCGTGCCGCCGCCGACGTCGCAGACGAGGATCACGTCGCCGACGTGCACCTCCTTGCGCCAGCCGCCGCGCGTCGCGGCGAGCCAAGCATAGAACGCCGCCTGTGGCTCCTCGACCAGGTGCACGGTGGGAAGGCCCGCCTGCGTCGCGGCGCGGACGGTGAGCTCGCGCGCCGCGGCGTCGAACGACGCCGGGACGGCGAGATAGACCTCCTGCTTCGCGAGCGGCGCCGGCATGGCGGCGTCCCACGCGGCGCGCAGGTGCGCGAGGTAGGTCGCCTGCGCGTCGACGGCCGAGACCTTGGCGACGTCGGCCGGCGCGTTCCACGGCAGGATCGGACCGCGCGGATCGACGCCGACGGAGCAGAGCCACGACTTCGCCGACGACACGACGCGCCCGGGCACCTCGGCGCCGCGCGAGCGCGCGAGCGCACCCACCGCCGCGTCGGCCTCGCCCCACGGGAGCGCGAGGCTGCCCTTCGGCAGCTCGCCCGCCGCGGGCAGGTAGATGAAGGACGGCAGCCGATCGTGCGCCTCGACCAGGCCCGCCTTCACGACCTGCGGGATCGGCAGGACCGCCGCGGCGTGCGCGTCGGCGTCGAGCGCGAGGGCGCTCGTGTCGACGTACGCGACGACCGAGTTCGTGGTCCCGAGGTCGATGCCGACGACGTATCGCGCGCTCACCCGATCTCGACCTCTGCCGGCGCGACGACCTTCGGATCCTGGCCGGTGCGCAGCGGGAGGTTCACCGACTTCACGCGCCAGCCCGCGTGACGGAGGACGCCCGTGAACGGCGGGTTGCCGCTGACGTTCCCGACCAGCCGGATTGTCGCCGGATCGAAGCCCGCCGGCACCGTCACCGTCGCGCCCTCGTCGCCCGACATGATGGGCTCGATTGCGACGGCGCCCTCGAGCGCCTTGCGGCAGCTCGCGTGGATGCCGCGCGTGGCGGCGCCGATCTGCTCGTCGGTGTACGGCGCGATGTCCTCGCTGAAGAAGTCGACGAGCCGTCCTTCCTCCTGCAGCGTCGCGAGCAGCCGCAGCGCCGCGTTCTCGGCCGGCTCGGAGGGCTTGGCCGGCGGCGCGGCCGCCGCGGTCGTCGTCCCGGACGCCGGGGCAGCCGATCCCGCGACCGCCGCGACGACGAACGCGAGAGCGAGCGGTCCCGCGAGGAGCAGCGCGAGGCACGGCGTGCATTCCGCGAGCTCCGGGCGCTGGCCCAGCACCGCGTAGTTGCCGCCTGCGAGCGCGATACCCAGCACCAGCGCGACGCCGTACGTCTTCATGCCCGATCTGCTATCACACGCGAACGCTCCGGCAACCGCGGCGTCATGGCGACGAGCGCGGCTCCGAGCACGAGCGACGTCGCCGCGGCCACGGCGAGCGTCGCATCGAGGCCGACGTGCGCGGTCGCGACGCCGCACAGGCCGACGACGCTCGCGAGCGCGAGACGCGAGACGAGGCTTTGTACGGTGAGGATGGTCGCTCGCAGCTCCGAGTCGACGAGCCGATTCATGAGGACGTTCAGCAGCGGCATCCAGAGCCCGTCCAGCACGCCGCGCGTGAGGATGAAGAGGGCGCCGGCGGGGCTCGCGACCGCGGCCATCGCGCCCAGGCCGACGACCGGCACGGCAGCCATGAGCGCGGCGCTGCCGCGCACGCCGAGCCGTGACTCGATGCGGTGCGCGCCGGTCGCGACGACCGCGGTCACGACCTTGGTCGCAGCGACGACCGCACCGAAGAGGGCGAGCGGCACCCCGACCGCGCGCAGGTACGGCTGCTGCAGGAAGAAGTACACGTGCGAGGCCGAGACGACGAGCGCGGCGAGCGCGATCGTCCAGCGGACGGCGGGCGTGCGCGCGACGACGCGCCCGGCGTCGCGCAGGACGCCGCGCGTGCGGTGATGACGCGGCGGCTCGCGCAGACACGCCGCCGCCACGACGGTCGCGCTCCCTGCGGCGATGTTGGCGACGTACGGCCAGGCGAGGTCGTGCGCGGCGAGGATCGATCCCGCGATCGCCACCGCGCCGGAGCCGAGCGACGTGATCGCCTGGCTGAGGCTCTCCGCGCGCGGATAGCGGTCGAGCGCGCCGGCGGCGTCGAGCGTGTCGTAGAGCAGCGCCGAGTCGGCACCGGAGCGCAGCGCCGACACCATCGCGAGCAACGTCTCGAGCACGACCGCCATGCCGACGCTCGGCCACCACAGGATCCCGGCCGAGCCCACCGCGAGCACGACGCCGCTCGCGACCAGGCACAGGCGTCGCGACACGCGATCGGCGAGCGCCCCGAACGGCACGTCGAGGAGCGCCCGCACGAGCACGAAGTACGATTGGAGCCAGAGCACCGCCGCGAGCGAGAGCCCGACGCGCTCCTGGTAGAACACCACGAACACGGCCTGCGAGAAGACGGCGCCCGCGGTCGCCTGGTAGACGAAGTACGGCGCGAGCGACGGCATGGGCGAAGCGTAGCGAACGCCGTGGCGGTTTGCATTGCGGCGGCGAACCCGACAAGGATTCTCGCTTCACATGGCCACCGCCTTCGAACGCTACGTCCACCTCCTGGTCCGCTTCCGCTGGCCCGTGCTCGCCGTCGTCGCCGCGCTGACCGTGCTGGTCGGGAGCGGCATGACCAAGCTCCGGAGCGAGTTCAGCGTCGAGGCCAGCCTCCCCGCAAATCATCCCTTCGTGCAGATCGACAAGGAGATCCGCGCCGAGTTCGGCGGCCGGCGCACCCTCATCGTCGCGATCGTGCCGCGTGAGGGCGACGTCTGGCGGACGCCCGTGCTCGAGATCGTCCGGGAGTTCACGCTGGCAGCGCTCCGTCTCCCCGACATCATGGCGCAGAACGTGGTCAGCCTCGCCGCGCCGTCGGTCCGCTACGTCGAGGAGTCGGGCGGCTCGATCAAGGTCGACTACCTGATGCGCGACGCCCCGAAGACGCCCGAGGAGATCGCGCGCCTGCGCGCGAAGGTCGAGAGCGACCCGCAGCTCCGCGGCATGCTCGTCACGCCCGACCAGAAGGCCGCGATCGTCGTCCTCGACTTCTTCGACGGCAAGCAGCAGTCGTGGGAGGTCGCGAAGGCCGTCCTGGCGCTGGCCGAGCCGTATCACGCCCGCGGCGTCGACGTCTGGATCGCCGGCGAGCCCACGTTCGCGCTGACCGACCTCGACCAGTCCGGCATGCTCATGCGCCGCATCCCCGTAACGTTCCTCGTGATCGCGGTGATGCTGCTCGTTTCGTTCCGGAGCTTCCAGGGCATGTTCATTCCCATGCTCACGGCCACGCTCTCCACCGTGTGGGGGCTCGGGCTCCAGGGGCACACGGGCATTCCCATCGACGGCTGGAACGCCGCGGTGCCGATCCTCCTCATCGCCGTCGCGGCGGCGCATTCGGCCCAGATGCTGAAGCGGTACGTGGAAGAGGTCGTGCGGACGCGCGACAACCGCGCCGCCGTCATCGAGTCGACCGTGAAGATCGGTCCGGTCATGGTCGCGGCCGGCGCGACCGCTGCCCTCGGCTTCGCATCACTCGCGCTCTTCGGCGTCCGCTCGATCGCGAACTTCGGGCTCTCGTGCGCCTACGGCATCGGCAGCGCCGTCTTTCTGGAGCTGACGCTGATTCCGGCGCTGCGCGCGGTGCTGCCGGCACCGAAGCACGTTCCGCCCGAAGGCGGCGTCACGACCGCGGTCCTGGCGACGCTCGAGCGTGCCATCCTGCGCGACAACGGCCGCGCCGTGCTGATCGGCACCGCGATCGCACTCGCGCTCTCGCTGATCGGCATCGCGCGTATCCGCACCTTCGGTCCGACGCGCGAGTACATGCCGAAGGGCAGCCTGCCCCGCGTGCACCTGGAGGAGATCGAGAAGCACTTCCCCGGCACGGTCACGATGACGATCCTCTACGAGGGTGCCGAGGGCAGCGCGAAGTCGGTCCCCTTTCTGCAGCACATGGCGGCGTTGCAGGCCGAGCTCGAGAAGGACCCGCTCGTGCTGCGCACGGCGTCGCTCGCCGATCTCGTGAAGACGCTCCACAAGACCTTCGCGTCGGACGCGCCGAACCCGTATCGCATCCCCGACGACCAGGAGCTGGTCTCGCAGCTCATGTTCCTCGGGGACTCGCCCGCCTTCGAGCGCTTCGTGGATCGCGCGCAGACGAAGGCGATCGTCATGGCGTACCTCAAAGACGACGACTCGGCGCTGGTGGGCCCGCTCGTCCGCCACACCGAGGCGTGGCTCCACGACCATCCGCCGCCGGACGGCGTGAAGGTGCTGGTCGCCGGCGGCGCCGGTCCGACGATCCTCGCCGTGAACGAGCACACGACCTACGGGAAGCTCCTGAACATGCTCGTGGTGCTGCTCGCCATCTACGCCGTCTCCTCGACGATCATGCGCTCCGCGACGGGTGGGCTGTACGTCGTCTGCCCGATCGTCGTGACCGTGATCGAGCTCTTCGGCATCCTCGGCTGGACGGGCGTGCGGTTCGACATGGGATCATCGTCGGTCATCTCGATGGCGGCCGGCATCGGCGCCGACTACGCAATCTACTTCCTCTATCGCCTGCGCGAGGAGCGGCGGCGCTCGACCACCGATGCCGAAGCGTTCGGGATCGCGCTCAAGACCTCGGGGCGCGCCGTGCTGTTCGTCGCCGCGTCGATCGGCGCCGGGTTCTCCGTCGAGGCCATCTCGCCGTACCTCGGCATGCGCCTCTTCGGCACCCTCATGCCGCTCGCGATGCTGCTCTCGTGCTTCGCGTCGCTGTCGCTCATGCCCGTGCTCGTCCTGCGCACGCGGCCGCGCTTCATCTTCGGTGGCGAGGCGGCGCCCGTCGTCTCCCCGATGCCGTCCGTCGCCGCGAGCGGCTGAGAGAGTCTCGCGATGGGCCTCGCCGACGTCCACGCGCATCTCACGCACCGAAAGCTGCTCCCGGACATCGACGCGATCGTCGCACGCGCGACCGCCGCCGGCCTCACGACGATCGTGTCGAACGGCCTCAATCCGCGCGACAACGAGGCGACGCGCGCCCTCGCCGCACGCCACCCGGTCGTGAAGCCCGCCTTCGGCTTCTATCCCGTCGACACGGTGCTCGCCGACATGGTCGCGATGGGCGTCGAGTATCCGCGGGACGAGGAGCCCGTCGCCGCCGACGAGGGGATCACCTGGGTACGCGAGCACGCCGGCGACGCGATCGCGGTCGGGGAGATCGGGCTCGACGGCTACTGGGTGCCGGAGTCGCTCTGGGAAAAACAGGAGGCGGCGTTCCGCGCGCTCGTGCGCATCGCCCTCGACGCCGGGAAGCCGATCATCATCCACACGCGAAAGCGCGAGCGCCGCGCGCTCGAGGTGCTGGAGGAGCTGGGCGCGACGCGCGTCAACTGGCACTGCTTCGGCGGCAAGGTGAATCTGGCGCGACAGATCGCCGAGCGCGGCCACTACTTCTCGATCCCCGCCAACGCGCGGCGCTCGGAGAGCTTCACCCGGATGCTGCAGACGCTGCCACGCGAGCGGCTGCTGCTCGAGACCGACTGCCCGTACCTGTCGCCCAACCGCGAGGAGCGCAACGAGCCCGCGACGATCGCGGGCACGGCCGCCTACGCGGCGGAGCTGTGGGGCGTTTCGGAGGCCGAGGTCGCGACGCGCATGAGCGAGAACTTCGCGCGCCTGTTCGGCGTCGAGCCCTAGCGTTCAGGTGGCGGCGAGCAGTGCCGCCAGATCCTGCGCGTTCTGCACCGCATGGTCGCGGTAGCAGTTGTTCATGAGGACGAGCACGCGCCGGCTCGCCGTCGCCAGGATTCGGATGCGGGGCACCCACTCGGCGAGCTCGCCGCCCTGGTAGAGGTAGCGAAAGCGCTCGGTCGTGGACACGCCGGCGCGCGTCCACGTCTCCCGGCGGCGCCCGTGGAAGCGCACGACCGCGAGCGCGTCGGACGTGGACGCGGCCACCGGCGGGACGCTCGCCGCGGTACCCTGCGGCTCGTCGACGCAGACGTAGGCGAGCCGCCGCTCGCGCAGGCGGTCGAGCGTATCCTCGGCACGCCCCTCGGAGAGCCACCCGGCTTCGCGGAATTCGACCGCACACGGAAAGCCCGGCAGGCGCGCCACCGCGTCGTCGAGCTGCGCCCAGCTCTCGGCCCCGGGCCGGAACCACGGCGGCATCTGCAGGAGGACGTACGCGAGCTTGCCGGCAACGACGAGCGGTTCCAGGTTCGCGCGGAAGCGCTGCCAGATCTCGGTGGTCACCTCGGCGGGGAGCGCGCGAGCGTGGACCTGGCGAGCTCGACGCATCGCCGCCGGGAGCGCCGCCTGCAGATCGCGGTCGAGGCGCGCCGGCTCGACCGGGTGTCCCGTCATGGCGGCGAACGCCTTCACGCCGAAGAGGAACCCGGCCGGCGTGCGCTCCACCCACGCCGCAGCGTTCCGCGCCGACGGCAGGGCATAGTACGTCGCGTCCACCTCGACGACGCTGAAGCGCTGCGCGTAGAAGCGCAGTCGCTGCTCGGCCGTGCGCGCGGTCAACGGATAGAAGGCGCCGCTCTCGAGCAGCGTCTTCTCCGTCCAGGACGCCGTCCCAACCCGGATGTCGGGCCTTGTCATCGGCGGCGCGAACCTAATATGCGTCGGGATCATGATGCGAATCGCGTCGACCCTCATCGTGCTCGCCGCCGCGCTCGCGTACGCCGACGAGACGTGCATGTCGCCGTACATGCCGAAGATCACCGGGCAGGAGGACTACGTCTACGCCTGGACGCTCGGCATCGAGGGCGTGGGCGACGGCTCGGACAAGCTGGTCACGATCGGCGCGCGCCCCGGGACGCCGACCTACGGCAAGGTCGTGTCGACCGCCTCGGTCGGCGGCCGACACGAAGCCCACCACGCGGGCTTCAGCGACGATCGCCGCTACCTGTGGGCCGGCGGGCTCGATTCGAGCACGATCTGGGTCTTCGACATCGCGAGCGATCCGGCGCACCCGAAGATCGTGAAGACGATCGACACCTTCGTCGCCGACAGCGGCGGCGTCGTCGGGCCACACACGTTCTTCGCCCTGCCCGGCCGCATGCTGATCAGCGGGCTCTCGAACTCGAAGGACGAGGGCGGCCGCACGGCGCTCGTCGAGTACAACAACGACGGCCAGTTCGTCCGCACCATGTGGCTGCCGGACGACGCGAGCTACGGCTACGACGTGCGCGTGCAGCCGCGGCTCAACCGCATGCTGACGTCGTCGTTCACGGGCAAGAAGAACTACATGCGCGACCTGTCGGCCGTGATGGGCGACGCCGAGGCGATGAAGAGCTTCGGCAACACGATGGTCGTGTGGGACTTCCACGCCCGCAAGCCCATCCAGACGCTCGAGGTCCCGGGCGCGCCGCTCGAGATCCGTTGGGCTCTGCAGCCGCGCCACAACTACGCGTTCACGTCGACCGCCCTCACGTCGAAGATCTGGCTCATCGAGCAGCTCCCGGACGGCACGTTCAAGGCGAGCGCCGTCGCCGACATCGGCGACCCGAAGAAGATCCCGCTGCCGGTCGACATCAGCATCTCCGCGGACGATCGCTTCCTGTTCGTCGACTCGATGATGGACGGCATGTGCCGCATCTACGACGTCTCCGACCCGCACCATCCGAAGCTCGTGACCGAGGAGCACGTCGGCTCACAGCTGAACATGGTCTCCGAGACGTGGGACGGCGAGCGCCTGTACTTCACGTCGTCGCTGCTCGCGAAGTGGGACAAGAAGGGTAGGGACGACGAGCAGTTCCTGGCGGCGTACCGCTTCGACGGCAAAAAGCTCCACCCGCTCTTCCGGATCGACTTCGCGAAGGAGGGGCTCGGGCGCCCGCACCACATGCACTTCGGGCAGGACCAGTTCTACAAGAACCAGATCTACAGCGAGGCCGAGGCCGCGCGCGCCGTCGCGCGGAGATGACCCGCGCTTGCATCGCGGCGCTGGCGCTCGCGGTCGCGACCGCGGCCGCGGCGCTCGATCCGTCGGACTACGCGTACACCTACGGCGTCGGCACATTCGCCCCGGAGTACGCACCGCCGCCGCCGGGGACCTACGAGCTGCCGCCCATCAAGACGGTCACGGATCACCCGGTGGTCGCGGACGACGGCTCGGCGACGACGCTCTTCGCGCTGGTGGGGAGCCGCGTCGCGATCGTCGCGTTCGTCTACACCACGTGCGTCGAGGCCGCCGGCTGTCCGGTCAGCACCGCCGCCCTGCACCGGATCGACCGCGCCGTCGCCGACGATCCCGAGCTACGCGGCAAGGTCGTCCTCATGAGCGTCAGCTTCGACCCCGAACGGGACACGCCCGCGCGCATGGCCGCGACGCGTCGCCTGCACGAGGCCGGCGCCGACTGGCACTTCGTCACGACGCGCGACGACGCGGCCCTGCAACCGCTGCTCGCCGACTTCGGCCAGCCCGTCGGCAAGCTCCGCCGCGCCGACGGCTCGTGGACCGGACTCTTCCGGCACGTGCTCAAGATCTTCCTGGTCGACGGCGAGCACCGGGTGCGAAACGTGTACAGCGTCGGGTTCCTCCACCCCGACCTCATCCTCAACGACGCTCGGACCGTCCTGCGCGACGCCGTCGCGAAACGCTGACGCCGCCGGAGCGCGCGTCGCGAGGTCGGCGCCGCGGGGTCAGCGGCTCGCGAACAGCACGTTCGCATCCGCAACCGAGATCGCGTCGCCGTCCATCGCGTCGTACGTGCCGGCGCTCAAGAGCTCGCGGCCGATGCGTCGGGTGAGGCCGAGGACGGCCTGCATGGGACTGCAGCCGACGCTCACGCGGCGGACGCCGACGGCGGCGAGCGCGGGCACGGTGGGCGCCCCCGGCCAGACGAGGATGTTCACCGGGCACGGCACCGCGCGTACGAGCTCGCCGATCTCGGCGAGATCCACGAGACCGGGGACGAAGACGCCATCGGCGCCGGCGTCGACGTAGCGAGCCGCGCGCGCGAGCGTGTCCTTGAGCCGCGCGGCAGGATCGGGAGCGGGCACGAAGTACGTGTCGACGCGTGCGTTCACGAACAGCGGAACGCTCTCGTCCCGCGCGATCTGCCGGGCGGCGCGGATCTTGTCGGCGAGGACGTCGGGCGGGACGAGCGTCCGGCCGGCCGCGGCCTTCCCGTCCTCGAGGTTCACGCCGATCGCACCGGCGCGCAGGATCGCCCGAACGGTCTCGCCGACCTGAGCAGGCGAGTCGCCGAATCCGCGCTCGACGTCGGCGCTGACCGGCACGCGCACGACGCGGCAGATGCGGGCGATCGCCGCGACGATCTCGTCGCGTGGCGCGCGCTGCCCGTCGGGGTACCCGAGCGCCCAGGCCATGCCCGCGCTCGTCGTTGCGATCGCCGGCGCGCCGGCCTCTTCGAGCATGCGCGCGCTGGCTGCGTCCCACGCGTTGGCCAGCACGAGAGGTGGTCCGCTACGGTGCAGCTCTTGGAAGCGTTCCGCGCGCTCGCGTGATGTCGCCATGCGGACACCACTACGTTGCCGACCGAGGTCACACCACCGCGTACGGTGATGAGGTCCGTTTCCCGCTACTGGAGCGCGACGCTACTGCGTGACCTTGACGGTGACGACGTGGTCCTTTTGGATGCACGTCATGAACTCGTTCGTGCCCTCGGTGGGATAGTAGAAGCCGAACAGGTTGCAGTGCTCGTTCTGGTCCGTGAACGGACCGAACGTGAACTGGGTGTCCGTGTCGTTCTCGTAGCGGCACGTCCACTCCAGCCCCTGCACCTCGGGCTGGAACTTTCCGGAGTAGCGCTGGAAGACGGGCTCGGTGTAACCCTCGAACTTGTAGAGCTGCTCGCCGGTCGTCGTGCCGTCCCACGTGTTGACCGTGAATTCCTTGCCCCGGAAGTGGTAGTGGCCCGTGAGCGCGAGGAGCTTCACCGGTCGCGGGAAGACGCACCGCGTGGTGGCGAACGATTCGCTGTGCGGCGGAACGACGACGTCCCGGTCCTGGCCGAAGAACGCGCCCGCGAACGACTTCACCTTCTTGCGCTTCATCGAGTAGATGTTGAACGTCGCCCAGCCGGGCTCGGAAGTGGAGAGGAGGCCGTTGTCGACGAAGTGGGTCTGCGCGACGTACTGCTCGCCGCCGCGGAGCATGAAGGCGACGCCGCGCGGGAGCTTCCAGTCGAGCGTCACGTTCTGGCTCGCGAAGATGAGCTGCCACTGGTCGAAGTTGAGCGCGAAGTTGCAGGTCTCGTGGCCGTCGGGAACGCTCATGTTGGGATCGACGGGACGGTAGAGGTGGATGTGGTGGCTTCCGCCCTGCACCTGGATGCGGACGCGTCCGACCGCCATGTCCTTCGGGCTCGGGTTCTTGAAGTACGTGCACTGCGTGGTCTCGGAGCCGTGCGGCACGTCGACCGGCCCGACGGTCATCTGCATGCCGTGACGCGGCTTCTTCACCTTCGGCGCCTCCGACGAGAGCGGCGTCAGCAGGTCCGCCGCCGCAGACCTGCACAGCAGGTGCGCGAGCATGACGGCGACGGCGAGGGTCCCCTTCCGCATGCCGCTCCTCAATAGCAAACCCGGGTCCCCGGCGTCGAGCCGCTTTCTCAGTGTTTTCGCGCGTCTCACGCCGGTGGCGGTTGCATCGATGCGAGACTCTCGCAGCCAAGCGAGAGAACGTCACGTCACCTGGGACGAAGGATCGCAGCGAGTGGGGCGTCAGGACGCATCGCCGAGCTGCTTCGGATTCGCGACGCGGAGCTTCTCGACGATCGTCATGCGGACGTGGGCCCGGACCGCGTCACCGAACGCGCCGCCGTCGGCGTCGCCCGCGCGGATGCGGCCGACGAGCCGGTCGGTGAGCGCGCGCACCGCCGCGCGCAGCCCGTCGAGTCGTCCCGGCGGCACCGTCTCGTCGACGCCGAGGAGATCGCGTAGCCGGCGCCATTCCGCGACGAGCAGGGTCTCTCCCTCCTGCAGCTCGCGCGTGACGATCGACAGGACGTTGGCGGCGACGAGCGCGTGGAAGCGCTTACGTCCCTCGAGCCCGGGCAGCACGTCCTGCTCGAGGAACTCCCGCACGGCGGTGAGGAGCTCGATCGCGGTGGGTCGGTCCTGCATTAGATTGTTGACAGCGGGTTCCTGGCGGAACCCGCGCAGATTGCCCCCGTGCGTCGGGCCGCTGCGCGGCCCTCCTCCGATGGGCGTCGACCGCCCTGCGCGCGGCCTCCCTCACATGCCGGCACGTCGCGTGGGCGTTTCACGCGGCCTCCATCAAGTCGAGCAACTCGAGCTCCATTTCGACGATGCGGCGGCCGAGGGCGGCGAGCTCGACGTTCTTGACGCCGCCGAGAAAGCTCTGGGCCTGCATGATGCAGATGACGGCCCACTTGAAGTTGCCGAAGATCTCCCACCACCGGACGGCGGCGGCATCGACGGGCGCGCCGCTCGCGCGCTCGTAAGCCGCGAACAGGCGCTCGCGCTCGCACAGGCCGCCGACGGGCCTGTCGTCGGCACCGAAGCGCCACGAGCGCACGCAGAGCCAGCCGAGATCCTCCATGGGATCGCCGGCGTGGGTGAGCTCCCAGTCGATCACGGCCCGCAGGCCGTCGGGGCCGACGATCACGTTGCCGATGCGATAGTCGCCGTGCACGACGGTCGCGCGGCGCGGCGCCGGCAGGCGGGCGCCGAGCCAGCGGATGGCGAGCTCGAGCGCCGGATGCGGGTCGGGCGCGATGCCCTGCAGGATCTGCGCGTAGCGTGCGACTTCCGCCGCCCCGGGGCTCTCCCCGTCCGGCGCGCGCAGGCCGAGCGCCTCGGGCGCCATCGTGTGGATGCGTGCCGCCGCCTCGGCGAGCTGCTCGGGAAGACGCTCGCGGGCGCGCGCCAGCTCGGCGTCGCGAAGGATCTTGCGGCCGATCGTCTCGCCCTCGACGAAATCCATGATGAAGAACGACGCGCCGAGAACGGCGTCGTCCCCGCCGCACCACAGGACGCGCGGTACCGGCACGCCGGCGGCGGTCGCGGCGCGCAGCAGCTCGAACTCCTGGCGCCGGCTCGACTCGATCACGTGGCCGGGCGGGTCGCGACGCAAGACGAGCCGCTCGGGCGGCGCGCCCGCACGCCCGAGCGTGAAGAGCCAGATCTCCCGCGATGCGCCACCCGGAAGACGCCGCAAGCCCTCGACCGTGACCGGCGCCGCGACTTCCCGCTCGATGAACGTCGCGAGGGCCGCTGCGAGCTCAGCCGACGTGGTCCAGGTACTCCGACCAGCCGTAGCCCACGCGATCGCCCCAGCGCCACTCCGTAAGGCCCTCGGCGATGCGCGTGGTCGTGCCGTCGCGACGATTGCGCAGCGGCACCATGTTGAGCACGCGCCCGGTGATCTCCTCGGGCGTGCCGCCGTCGATCGGATGGACGCGCACGCGCAGCGCCGCGTGCAGCTTCTCGTCGCCGGCGAAGTCGCTCTCGACCTCGACCTTGCCGATGTAGCGGTTCGGCGCGCCCTCTTCGTAGATGTAGCCGCCCTCGACCGCGCGGCCGTCGCGCTGCACGGTACGCGCGGCGGCGATGCCGCGCCCCGGCCCGAAGTTCATCGTGAGCCAGCGATAGTGGTCGGGCGCCTGCCAGTAGCGCGGGCCCCACGAGCGGTCGCGCAGACCGAAGCCGTCGATCGCCCACGGGGTCCCGTCGACGACGACGCGGCCGGTCGCGTGCATGTGCTGCTCCAGATGGCCGCGCGCGAACTCCTGTCCGGACCTCTCCACCTTCACTGGGACCCACTGCCCGTCCTTCTCCTCGCGCGGCTCGCCGCCCGAGACCGGGGAGATGCCCGTGTACGCGAGATCGACGAGCGCGGGCACGTGCGGGTTCGACGTGAAGGCCGCGCGCGGATCCATCAAGTCCAGCGGGCGCGTCATGAGGCACACGTTGCCCTCGTAGCGCACGGCGTGCTCGCGCATCGGGGCCTTCACCGTGAAGCGCATCCCGCCCGCGTCGAACGTCGAGTTGTCCGGGATCTTCGGGCGTCCGTACATGAACCCGACGCGGCCGTCGGGCAGGTACAGGCAGCACGTCATCTCGGCGTAGCCCTCGTTCGGGCGGTTGCCGATGCGACAGAAGCCGCCGAGCTTCACGTTCGGATCGTAGAAGTTGTAGTACGCGCTCTCGTTGTAGTTCGATTCGCCGGTGTTCTCGTGCATGAGATCGTCGGCGTCGAGGCAGACCAGACGAACGTTGCCCATGCGCCGACAGTGCCCCAGGCACGGTGCGGAGGTCAACGCGACCCCGGCGTTTGCGGCGCGGCGGGACGTGCGGGTATGGCACGCCCATGGTCGCGCCGCTCGTGTACAGTCCGTACGCCTACGAGATCCACGAGGATCCCTACCCGACCTACGAGCGCCTGCGTGACGAGGCGCCCGCGTACTACAACCCCGACCTCGACTTCTGGGCGCTGTCGCGTTTCGACGACGTGCACGCCGCGATGCAGGACTACGAGCGCTTCTCGTCGTCGCTCGGCGTCTCGCTCGAGCCGGGCAGCGGGCAGCGGCCGCCCATGATCATCGCGATGGATCCGCCGCGCCAGCAGAAGCTGCGCAAGCTCGTCTCCAAGGCGTTCACGCCGCGGCGGGTGGCGACGATGGAGCCGCAGATCCGCGCGCTCACGCGGAAGTACCTGGATCCGCTCGTGCCGCGCGGCGCGTGCGACTTCATCCAGGACTTCTCGGCGAAGCTGCCGATGGACGTCATCAGCACGATGATGGGCGTACCCGACGAGGACCAGGACATGCTGCGTCGCTGGTCGGACGCGCTCCTGCACCGCGAGGAGGGCAAGGCCGACCCGACGCAGGCGGGCATGGAGGGCGCGGGCGGGCTCGTGCGCTACTTCGCAGAGGACATCGGACGGCGGCGCAAGCATCCCGGCGACGATCTCGTGAGCGCGCTCATCGACGCCGAGGTCGACGGCGAGCGTCTGACCGACGCGGAGATCATCGGGTTCTGCTTCCTGCTGGTCATCGCCGGCAACGAGACGACGACGAAGATGCTCGGCAACGCGATCGTGCTGCTGGCGCGGCATCCCGACCAGCGCGCGTACCTCGTGGAGCATCCCGACCGGATCCCCGACGCCGTCGAAGAGGTCCTGCGCTTCGACAACTCGACGCAGATGCTGGCGCGCGTGCTCACGTGCGACGTGCCGCTGCACGGCAAGACCATGCAGGCTGGCAAGCGCGTCGTCCTGCTGGTCGGCTCGGCGAACCGTGACGAGCGGGTGTTCGAGCGCGCGAGCGAGTTCGACATCCGCCGTCCGCTGAAGCCGTCGCTCGCGTTCGGCTACGGGATCCACGTGTGTCTCGGCGCGTCGCTCGCGCGCCTGGAAGGCCGCGTCGCTCTCGAAGAGGTGCTGCCAAACATGCCCGAGTACGTCGTCGACGAGGCCGGCCTCGTCCGCGTCCACTCGGCGAACGTGCGCGGCTACGCGAACGTGCCCATCCGTTTCGCCTCTCGACAGAGCTGACGACCAGGTCCGAAAACCGCCAGACACGGCTCGCGGCCCGGGCTATACGGGAGCCGTGAACCTCGATCCCAACCGCTGCTACCGGGCGCTCGAGGCGCGCGACCGTCGCTTCGACGGTCGGTTCTTCGTCGGCGTGCGGACGACCGGCGTGTACTGCCGGCCCATCTGTCCCGCCCGCACGCCGAAGGCGCAGAACATCACGTTCTTCAAGTGCGCGGCCGCGGCGGAGGAAGCGGGCTTCCGCCCGTGCTTGCGCTGCCGGCCGGAGACGGCGCCCGGGACGCCGGCGTGGGCCGGCACGTCCGCCGTGGTCGCGCGCGCGCTGCGCCTCATCGACGCGGGCGCGCTCGACGGCGACAACGCGGACGGTCTCGCCGCGCGCCTCGGCGTCGGCGAGCGCCAGCTCCGCCGCTTGTTCGTGAAGCATCTCGGCGCAGCCCCGGCGCGCGTCGCCCGGGCGCGACGCGTGCACTTCGCGCGGCGCCTGCTCGACGAGACGGATCTCGCCGTGACGAAGATCGCACTGGCGTCGGGTTTCGGCAGCATCCGGCAGTTCAACGACGCGATGCGGGAGACGTTCCACGCCTCGCCGACCGAGCTGCGCGAGAAGCGCCGCGCACGACCCGCGGCAGGGTTGACGGTGCGGCTGCCCTACCGGCCGCCGCTGCCGTGGGACGCACTGCTCGGGTTCCTCGCCGCGCGCGCGACGCCGGGCATCGAGACGGTGGAGGACGGCGCGTACCGCCGCACGATCCGCGTCGGCGACGAGGCGGCCGCGATCGAGGTGCGGCCGAACACGGATCGCCATCACGTCGTCCTGCGCGTCGACGCGCCCGATCACCTGCGGCTCATCGACGTCGTCGAGCGCGTGCGTCGCGTGCTCGACCTCGGCGCCGATCCGGATCGGATCGCGGACCATCTGCGACGCGATCGCCGGCTGCGGCGGATGGTCGAGCGCCTTCCGGGGTTGCGCGTCCCGGGCGCGTGGGATCCGTTCGAGCTCACGGTCCGGGCGATACTCGGGCAGCAGGTGACGGTGCGCGGCGCGACGACGCTGGCCGGGCGGCTCGTCGCGCGATTCGGCACGCCGGTCGACCTCGGGGCGGGTCTGACGCGCCTCTTCCCCCTTCCCGAGGCGCTCGCCGACGCCCCGCTCGAGCAGATCGGGCTTCCCGCAGCGCGCGCGAAGACGATCCGCTCGCTCGCGACGGCGGTCGCCGAGGGACGGCTCGCGCTCGAGAGCGCGCAGGGTACCGAGGAGCTCGTCGCACGGCTCTGTGCCCTGCCCGGCATCGGACCGTGGACGGCCGAGTACGTCGCGATGCGCGCCCTCGGCGAGCCCGATGCGTTCCCGGCGAGCGATCTCGGCGTGCGCACGGCGCTCGGCAACGGCGCCGGATCGCTGCCCGCGAAGAAGGTCGCGGAGCTCGCGGAGGCGTGGCGGCCGTGGCGCGCCTACGCCGTGATGTACCTGTGGCACAGCCTCGCATGAGGAGGACACGATGACGTACGAGTTCGCAGTGATCGAAACGCCGCTCGGCCCCGCGCACGCGGCCGCGCGTGACGGCAAGCTGTGCGCGCTGCAATTAGCCGCGACGCCCCCGCGCCCGTCGTCGCTCCTCGCCCGGCTCGATCTTCCGCGCGCGCAGCGCGCCTTCGATCGGGCCGGCATCCGGGCCGCGCTCGCCGCCTACTTCCGCGGCGACCTCGGCGCGGTCGACGACGTCGAGGTCGACCCGGACGGCACGTCGTTCCAGCGCCGCGTGTGGGCGGCGCTGCGAGCGATCCCCGCCGGCGAGACGACGACCTACGGCGCGCTCGCGCGCAGCCTCGGCATGCCGAACGCCGCGCGCGCTGTCGGCGCCGCGAACGGCGCGAACCCGATCTGGATCGTGCTGCCCTGCCACCGCGTCATCGGCAGCGACGGCGAGCTCACGGGCTATGCGGGCGGCCTCGATGCCAAGCGCTGGCTCCTGGAGCACGAGCGGTCATTCCGCGCGCAGCGCCTCGATCGGATCGAGGCCGGCTGCGCGGCGCGCGGGTAGCACCCCCGAGAGGACCCCCACCCCGAGGCTCACCCCGAGCGCGAGCGCGACGAGGCCCGGCGGCGTCTCGACCGGCAGGCCGGGCACGAACCACCGCAGGACCGCACCGAGACCGAATCCGATCGCGACGCCGGCGAATCCGCCCAGCACCGCGATCGCGGCCGCCTCGGCGAGAAAGAGGCCCGCGACCTGCGGGCCGCTGGCGCCGATCGCGCGCACGAGGCCGATCTCCGCGGTGCGCTCGCGCACGGTGATCCACATCATCGTCAGGATCCCGATCGCCCCGACCAGCAGCGAGATGCCCGCGATCGCGCCGACCGCCATCGTGATCATGTTCATCACCTTGCCGAACACGGACAGCATCGCCTCCTGCGTCGTGACGGTGAAGTCCTCCTCGCCGGAATGTCTGGCCGCGAGCACGCGCTTCACCTCGGCCTCGATCCGGTGCGTCGCCTCGGCGGGCGTGTACGTGAGGTCGATCTCGCCCAGGTCGGTCAGGTTGAACATCCGCATCGCGGTCGCGACCGGCACGTAGGCGGTGTCGTCGAGGTCGAAGCCGAGCATCTGGCCCTTCGGCTCCATCACGCCGCCGACCCGGAAGCGGGTCCCGCCGACGCGTACGAACTCGCCGAGCGGGTTCGCGTCGCCGAAGAGCTCGCGCGCGAGCTTCGGTCCGAGCACGGCAACCTGCGTGCCTCGCCGCGGATCGCCCGCCTGCCAGAAGGTGCCGAGACGCGTGCGGAACCGCCACGCGGTCTGGATGTCCGGCGTGACGCCGTTGATCGCGACATTGCGTCCGCGCTCACCCGCTTCGACGCGCGCGGTGCCGAACGCGGTCGGCACGACCTTCTCCACGCCCGCGATGCGCCCGAGGGCTTCGGCGTCGTCGATCGTCAGGTGCTGCGTCGTGCCGCCGAACACGCCCGGCATGCCGGACGTCTTCGCCTTGCCGGGGTGGATCGCGATGAGGTTCGTCCCGAACTGCGAGAACTGGGCGACGATGTAGCGGCGCGTGCCCTCGCCGATCGACGTCAGCAGGATGACCGCGGCGATGCCGATCGCGATGCCGAGCATCGAGAGCACCGAGCGCAGGCGATGGCTCGCGATCGCGCCGGCCGCGATGCGGACGAGGTCGCCCATCACCGTCGCCCCAGGGCCGCGACCGGATCGAGCTTCGCGGCGCGGCGCGCCGGCACGAGCCCGAACGCGACGCCGACCAGCACCGCGACGGCGAGCGAGCTCGCGACCGCCCAGAGCGGCGGGCGCGCCGGCAGCGCCGGATACATCGTGACCAGCACCGCGACGCCGGCGAGACCGGCGACGAGCCCGAGCACGCCCCCCGCGAGCGAGAGGAGCGCGGCTTCGGTGAGGAACACACGCGTCACCTGGGCGCGACCGACGCCGACGGCGCGCAGGAGGCCCACCTCGGCCGTGCGCTCGGCGACCGAGACCAGCATGACGTTCATGATACCGATCCCGGCGACGGCGAGCGACACGGCGGCGATCGCCGCCACGGCGAGCGTGAGGGTCCGCAGGATCTTCGAGAACGACGACAGCACCGCGTCCTGCGTGATCACCGTCACGTCCTCTTCGCCGTCGTGGCGCTCGCGCAGGACTCGGGTGACGTGCGTCTTCGCCACCTCGAGGTCGGCGTGGGCGTGCACGTCGATGAGGATGCGGAAGAGCGAGCGCCGGTTGAAGAGCCGCATGGCGCGCGCGACCGGGATGATGACCACCTCGTTCAGGTTCATGCCGAGCTGGGTTCCCTGCGCCTCGAGAACGCCGATGACGCGCGCGCGGACGTCGCCGATCCGGACGACCTTGCCGAGTGGGTCGGCGGCGGGAAACAGCTCGGCGGCGACCGTCGCGCCGAGCACCGCCACCGCGACGCCCCGGCGGAGATCGCCGGGCGGAAGGAAGCTGCCGCGTCCGAGCCGCAGGCGGCGCACCCCCAGGAAATCGGCCGTCGATCCCACGACGGCCACCTGCCGGCGCCGGTCCTCGTGCGCGACCGTCTCGCTGCCCATGGCGATGGGTGCGATCCGCGCCGCTTCGGGCACGCGCCGCAGGATCGCCTCGGCGTCGCCGAGCGTCAGGTCCTTCGTCGTGACGCTCATGAACGCGACGGCGCCCGTCGTCTCGGTTTTGCCGGGGACGACGGCGAGGAGGTTCGAGCCGAGGCTCTCGAACTGCCCGACCACGTAGCGCCGAGCGCCGTCGCCGAGCGCCGTCAGCACGACGACCGCCGCGACGCCGATCGCGACCCCGAGCAGCGTCAGCCACGTCCGTACGCGATGGCCGCGCAGCGAGCGGGTCGCGAACGCGAGCAGGTCGCCGAACGTCATGAGATGCTCGCGAACGCCGTCGCGACCTCGGCCGGGGCCAGGCGGCGCTCGATGCGGCCGTCGACCATGACCACGACGCGCCGGGCGCGGCGCGCGACGTTCGGATCGTGCGTGACGACGATCAGCGTCAGCCCCTCGGCGTGCAGGCGGTCCAGCAGCTCCAGGACCTGCCGCCCGGACGTGGTGTCGAGGTTGCCGGTCGGCTCGTCGGCGAGCACGACGCGCGGGCGCATCACCATGGCGCGCGCGATCGCCACGCGCTGGCGCTCGCCGCCCGAGAGCTGATCCGGCCGGTGGTCGGCGCGTGTCGTGAGCCCGACGCCGGCGAGCCCGGCGGCTACCCGATCGCGGCGCTCGGCACGCGGGACGCCGGCGAACACCATCGGCAGCTCGACGTTCTCGGCCGCCGTCAAGCGGGGAACCAGATGGAAGGATTGGAAGACGAAGCCGATCACGTCGCGTCGCACCGCGGTGAGCGCCCCGTCGTCGAGCCCGCTCACTTCGCGGCCGTCGAGCACATACGAGCCCGACGTCGGCCGGTCGAGGCAGCCGATGACGTTCAGCAGCGTCGACTTGCCGGAGCCCGACGGTCCCATGATCGCGACGTGCTCGCCGGCGCCGATGTGCTCGCTCACGTCGTCGAGCGCGCGCACGATCGTCTCGCCGACCTGGTAGACGCGCGAGACGTGCTCGAGACGGATCACGGCTTCGGTTCCGACTCGACCGTGACCCGCGCGCCCGCCTTCACGTCGGCGCGGTCGAGCGACGTGACGACCGCTTCGCCCTCGACGAGCCCGGAGCGGATCTCCGTCACGTCCCAGTTCTTGAGCCCGACGCTGACCGGGCGCTCGCCGAGCCGGCGGCCCGAGACGACGAGCGTCTTGTCTCCCGACAGGACCGCCGACGTGGGGATGCGTAGCACGTCGTCCCGCGTCTCGAGGATCACCTCGACGTCGGCGGAGGTGCCGGGGAGCAGGGTCGCCGCGAACGCCTGGTCGTCGAGCTCGACTTCGATCTCGACGGTGCGGTTCTGCTCCTCGCGATCGAGCACGTACGCGGCGACGCGGACCACGTGCCCGGGGAAGTGCTTGCCGGGATACGAGTCGACGGCGACGCGCGCCGGCGCGCCGGGGCGCAGGCGCGCCGAGTCGACCTCGTCCATGGGGGCGCTCACGTAGATCGACGACGTATCGATGACGTCGATGACCGACGGCACGAGGATCACCGGCGGCGATGGCGTCGACCACTCGCCCACTTCGACCGAGAGGTCGGCGATGACGCCGTCGAACGGCGCACGGAGCACCATGTACTCGAGCTGGCGCTCGGCGAGCTCGATCTGTGCCTGGGCGCGCTTCTCGCCCGCCTCCGCCGCCTCGCACACGGCCGCCGCGGTGCGTGCGCTGCTCTCGACCTGGTCGAGCAGGTCCGTCGACACGATGCCCTGCTTCGCGAGGCGCCGGTTGCGCTCGAGCTCGCGCGCCGCCCGCTCGGCCGCGAGACATGCGCGTCTCCGCTCGGCGACGGCGCTCTCGCGCTCGCGCCGCGCGAGGTCGAGCCGTGCCTTGGCGACGCTAGCGTCGAGCTCGAGCAGCACCTCGCCCACCTGCACGTGATCGCCCTTTCGCTTCGGGAGCGAGACGACGCGCCCACCCTCCTGCGGCGAGAGCTTGGCGCGCCGGCGCGCCTTCACCGTGCCGGCACGCGAGTTCGTGACCGTCTGCTCGACGCGACCGCGCTCGACGCGCGCGATCTGCACCGGGACGGGCGTCGGCGCGAACAGCGTGAGGCGAAGCAGCACGATCGACGCGACGATCGCGAGGACGACGAGCGCCGGGGTCCGGTAGCGGCCGAGGTTCCGAAGGGACACGGAATCCCATGGTTACCACGCATGCGCGAGCTTCGCATCGATTCAGAGCCCGAAGCCTTTCCGATCGATCGGGACGCCGCCTGCGGGCTGATTGCCCCAGGTGCTGCGCCCCCAGCCGATGTGCTCGGCGAGATCGGTCTGGCACACACGAAGTCCCGCCGCCCGCAGCCGCACGCATGCAGACATGTCGGCGTGGTTGTCCGCGGCCACGGGTCCGATCCGCGTCCAGTTCCTGGCGAGGAACGACCAGCTTCCGCCCGGCGCGGTGTCGCGGACGAGCGCGCGCGTGCCCCCGCAGTCGATGACGCCGCGGACGGTGTTCCATTCCCACTGCGGCTCCACGTATCCGCCGAGCAGGGCCACGTCCTCCGGCGCATGCGTCCAGAAGCGGACCAGCTTCGCGAGGAATCTCGGCTTCCACGCGATGTCGTCGTCCGAGAAGACGACGATGTCTGGCTCGTGCCGGAGCGCCCGGTGGATGGCGACGTTCATTCCCCAGCCGGCGTCGTTGTTGTCGCCGATGCGCGGAGCGGCGTAGCCGCCGAGATCGCGCACGAGGCGCGCCGTGCCGTCGGTCGAGCCGTTGTCGACGAGCACGAGCTCGAACGGATGGCCGGCGTGCCGAAGGCTCGAGAGGGTGCGTTCGAACGCGTCCCGCCGGCCAGTCTGCAGGACGTTCCACGTGCGCACCGCGACGGCGACCTTGATGTCGGCCGGCGCGCGATCGGTCGGCGCCACGACTCGGATCGGCGTCGCCGCCGTCTTCGAGCCACGAAGGCCGAACCAGCATTCGCCCTCGCTCACCACGTCCCACTCGACCTGGTACTCGCCCGGCTCCTCCGGCGCCTGGAAGCGGCCGGAGAGCGCGATGCGCTCCCCCGGCGGCACCGGCCGACCGAGCGGCGTCCTGGCGCCGTCCCAGATTCGGGTGCGGCCGGATCGATCGTGCACGTGATAGCCGAGCGCGAGCCGTGGCCACTTGCCTAGGTGCGGATACCACGTGAGCCGGCCGACGTTCGTCGCGATCACGCAGGCGCCGACCGTCTGTCCGGCCGGAAGCACCTCCGGCATTTCGACCGCCAGCTCCGCCCTCCAGGGTGAGGACGGCTCGGCGAGCAGCGTCGCGTCTTGCGGACGTCGCGGCGTGCGGCGCGCGTCGAGCCCCATGGTCTCCAGCGCTTCCTCGGGGGTCGAGAACACGAATCGGTCCGCGAGCTGGTGGCGGAGGAGCCAGTCGAGGTTGTCGAAGAACCGGGAGACTTCGGCGCGGATCGGCAGGTCGGACCGCAGGACGAGCGCCAGGTACGGGTCCGGCAGGCTCTCGAGGAGCCGAGCGGCGGCGCGCGCGAACGTCGAAGGCTCGATCCACATGCCGAGCGTGGTGTGCTCCACCGGCGCGCCGTTCGTCGCCGTGGTCTCGACCGGCGCCGAGCTCATGGGGATCATCCAGAGGCCCGCGCGTCGAGCGGGGTCCGGTCGGCGGAAGTCCGCGCGCGAGCGGCGAAAGGGAATGCACGGCACGCTGAAAGTATCCGGGATGGAGCCGGTTGCGAGCTCGTCGGCGGCGAGCTTCGCCAGCGCCGGCCGGCCCGGCTCGAGCGTCAGATCGAAGCGCGCCCCGAGCCGCTCCACCAGATCGACGGTGGCGTCGTTGAACCAGCGATCGCCGAAGCGAAACGCCCGGCATGGCTCGCCCATCGAGCGCTCGTACGCCTCGAATGCGACGCGCACGCAGTGCTCCACCCACGCCTGATCGCCGACGTCGTGGACCCAGGTGCGATGCGCGTCGCTCCATCGCCAGGGGTGCGTGTGGAGCCCGATGGAGTCGCCGTGGCGCCGCCACTCCTCGACGAGCCGGGCGTAGCGCGTGACCGCCCACTCCTCGGAGCCGTAGGTTTCCGTCACCTGGGGATCCATACGGACGAACCACGAGAAGCGGGCAGGCGATCCTGTGGCCGCAACCACGCGGCTTCGGACGACGGAGAACAGCTCGGCGACCCTCTCGAGCCCGAGCCATGGTGCCCGTTCGGATCGATCGACGACGCGCGCGTCGGGCTCCACGTCGATGCAGACGATGATCGGGATCTTCCGCCCCCGGGGCATTGCGGGCCGCTCTACAACAACGCCGGGCGATGTGACACCCTCGGCGGCGCGATCGGTTGCCCATGGCGGCGAAACGGCGAGCGTCGAGGGTGACTCTTCTCCAGCGCGTGGTGAGCGGCGGCCAGACGGGCGTCGACCGCGCCGCGCTCGACGCGGCGATCGCGCTCGGCGTCCCGCACGGCGGCTGGTGCCCGCGCGGACGGCGGGCCGAGGACGGCGTCATCCCCGAGCGCTACCGCCTGCGCGAGCATGCCTCGGAGGACTACGCCGCGCGCACGGAGCAGAACGTGGTCGATTCGGACGCGACGCTGATCCTCGGCCGCGGACCGCTCACCGGCGGGACGGCGCTGACGCGTGAGCTCGCGGTGCGGCACGGAAAGCCCCACCTCGTCGTCGAGCTCGGCGACTCGCCCGATCCCGCCGCCGTCCGCCACTGGATCCGGGCCCGCCACGTCGGAACGCTCAACGTCGCCGGGCCACGCGAGAGCCTGCAGCCCGGGATCCAGCGCGAGGCCGAGCGCTTTCTGCGCGCCGTCCTCGACGCGCCCGGCTAGGCCGCCGATCGCGTGACGCCGAGCGCCGTGCGTATCGCCGCGACGAGGCGCTCCGCCTCGCGCTTGTCGCGCACGCCGTCGGCGACGGCGACCGAACCGCCGAGCCGGCGGCCCGGGATCGCACGGCGGCGCACGCAGACGCTGTAGTACGGCGTGTCGCCGGCCTGCATCCGGATCGGCATCTCGACGTCGGCGACGTCGGCCGCGTCGACGACACGCGTCCGCGAGATGACGAGGAATCGCGTCGTGATCGTGAGCCCGTTCTTCCCGACCACGGCGCGCTTCGAGACGAACGCCATGGCGAGCACCGCCCACCACAGGAGGGCTCCGATCGCCCCCGTGACGATCGGGAAGATCAGCGGCGCGCCGAAATGCCGCTGAACCCAGATCGTAGCCGTCCACAACAGCGTGAAGCCCGCGAGAAGACAGCGTTACCCGGGGATTGCGGAACGCGGGCACGACGATCGTCACGCCGTCCGCCTCGTCGGTCACCAGGATCGGCGACGGGGGCACGTCGCTCGTCACGGCGAAGGCCGGCATCTCGGATCGGGCGGCCTCTTGCGGCGGAAGCGGCCGGCGGCTCTCGTCGGTGTAGTACACGGGAACGTCGAACGTCGCCTCGAAGTCGACGCCGGGAAGCGGCGCCGACACCGTGAGGCGCCACACGATCTCGTTCCGCGGACGACTCTGGTCCGTGCCTGGCGCGTCCGCCGCGATCGGGATGTCGATCGGGATCGTCGTGCCGGCGCCGCGGTAGTCACGAACGGCGGTGCCGGCGACCCGGCGCTCCTCCTGCCAGCGGATGTGCTCCGACGTGCTCTGGTCGTCGCCCGATCCCGTCGTCTGTCGGTTGATGCAGGACAGCACGACGCGGAAGCCGTCCGCACGCGGCGTCGGCACGCCCGCGCGCACGGTCGCGACGAGGCGGCGTCCCACCGGGATCGGCACCGTCGCGAGCTCGAGCACCGACTCGCCGAAGCGGCGGTACTGGAGAGCGCGGCGAGCTGCCTCGGCGAGCAGCCCGGCCCCGACCACCGGGAAGACGAGCGCGACGAGGACGATCCGGTTGCCCTTCGCGAGCGCTTCTCGGACCGCCATGACCGCGCCCGGCCCCGAGATCAAATTCCACAGTACGGCAAACGCGAGCATGCCCCACATGCCGGCGCGCGCGCTGCCCCGGACCTCCTTCGACGCCCAGTCCTCGCGCCAGAGCCACGGCTCGTCGGGGTGCTCGCGCGCCCGCTCCCGCTGGCGCGCGATCGCCCCGCGTCCCCATGCGAGGGCGGCGACGAGGCCCGCGCCGACACCGCCGAACGTGAGGGCGAAGATCGCGAGGAACCCCGCTCCGAACCAGTCGCCCGCCGTCGCCTTGCGGACGGCGCCGACGGCGGTCGCGATGCCGACGCCGCAGAACGGCAGCGCGAACAACGCGAGCAGCCGCATGCCCCAGGCCGCCTCGCCCTCGGTCGGCACCGGCGGCGCCACGAATTTGCCGGTGGAGACGGCTTCCTGCCGGTCGTCGCCGCCCGACGGGGCGTCGACGCGCGTGCTCGCGGGCTGTGCGGCCACGAAGAGCAACGGAGGTGCCGTCCGCGGCGTCACCCGGATGACTCGGCTGTGGCTCCAGTCCCGGCGACGTCGTATCGTCGCGAAGATGCGCACCCTCTACGTCGGCAACAAGAACTACTCGTCGTGGTCGCTGCGCGCCTGGTTGCTGCTGCGCCAGCTCGGCGTCGACTTCGAAGAGAAGAAGATCGAGCTCTTCGCCGACGGGTTCGATCGCCAGGTCGCCCGGGTATCTCCCGCCGGCCTGGTGCCGGTCCTCGTCGACGACGGCTTCGCGGTGTGGGACACGCTCGCGATCGCGGAATGGGTCGCCGAGCGTTGCCCCGACAAGCGGGTGTGGCCGGCCGACGCGAAGGCCCGCGCCCGCGCCCGCTCGATCTGCGCCGAGATGCACGCCGGATTCTCGGAGCTGCGCCACCGGCTGCCGATGAACCTCGAAGCGCGACTGCCGGGTGTCGAGCGGAGCCCAGCGGTGCAGCGCGACATCGATCGCATCACGAGCATGTGGAGCGGCCTTCGCGCCGAGCACGCGGCGGATGGTTCGTTCCTCTTCGGCGCGTTCGGCGCGGCCGATGCGTTCTACGCCCCGGTCGTCACGCGGTTCCTCACCTACGCGGTGGACGTGCCGCTCGCGTGCGCCGAGTACATGCAGACGGTCCTCGCGCTCCCGGCGATGCGCGAATGGACCGAGGCCGCGCTCGGCGAGAAGCGCTTCATCCCGGAAGAGGAGCCGTATCGAACGAGCCGCGACGCGTGAACGATCACTTCTGCAGGATCGTCTGCGCGCCCTTCGCGAACTCCTCGGCGCCCTTCGCGTCCTCGGCCAGATCGGGCAGCTTGAACGGCACCTCGACGCCGCGCTGACACGCCGGCCGCGCCGCCATCTGTCCCATCCAGCGCTGCAGGTGCCCGAGGCCGTCGATCGAGACGCCCGACCACTTGTGCGTGCGGACCCACGACCAGTTCGCGATGTCGGCGATCGAGAAGTCGCCCGCGAGCCACTCGCTCTCACCGAGCCGTCCGTCGAGCACCTCGAAGAGCCGGCGCGACTCGTTCTGGTAGCGCGCGATGGCCGAGGGGATCTTCTCCGGGAAGTACCGGAAGAAGACGTTCGCCTGTCCCATCATCGGGCCGACGCCGCCCATCTGGAACATCACCCACTGGATGACGCGCGAGCGTCCCTTGCGATCGGCCGGCAGGAGCCGCCCTGCCTTCTCGGCGAGGTAGATCATGATGGCGCCCGACTCGAAGATCGGGAAGTTCCCCTCGTCGCGATCGACGATGGTCGGGATCCGGCCGTTCGGGTTGATCATCAGGTACTCCGGCGTCTTCTGATCGCCGCCCATCAGGTTCACGATGCGGACCTCGTACGGAATCGCGAGCTCCTCGAGCGTGATCGAGGCCTTCCAGCCGTTCGGCGTGGGCGCGGTGTACAGATCGATCATGGAACGACCCTCCAGGGATGACGTGTAGGGGCCCTCTCACCACGACGCAGGAGCTATTGCCATCGCCCCTCGCCGGCGCTCGTGCGCGCGCCCCGGTTCGGGGTATGAGCCTCGGCGATGCGGATCACCCGCCTGCTCGTGGCCAACCGCGGCGAGATCGCGATCCGGATCGCCCGCTCGGCGGCCGAGCTCGGGATCGGCACGGTCGGCGTCTTCTCCGAGGACGACGAGGCGTGCCAGCACGTGGGCCGCATGGACGCCGCGCACGCGCTGCGCGGGCACGGCCCGCACGCCTACCTCGACGTCGAGCAGCTGCTCTGGGTCGCGCGCCAGGCGTCCTGCGACGCCGTACACCCGGGCTACGGCTTCCTCGCCGAGCGCGCCCCGTTCGCGCGCAGCGTCGCCGGCGCCGGCCTCGTCTTCGTCGGGCCGCGGCCGGAAACATTGGAGCTGCTCGGCGACAAGGCGGCGGCGCGGGCGCTCGCCGAGCGTGTCGGCGTTCCGGTGCTCGCCGGGACCGGGCGCGCGACGAGCCTCGACGACGCGCGCGCGTTCCTCGCCGGGCACGGCGCCATCATGGTGAAGGCGGTGGCGGGGGGCGGCGGGCGCGGCATGCGCGTCGTGTGGAGCGCAGACGAGCTGGAGGCCGCGTGGACCCGCTGCCGATCGGAGGCCGAAGCCGCGTTCGGCAACGGCGACCTCTACGTCGAGGAGCTCCTGCGTCGCGCCCGGCACGTCGAGATCCAGATCGTCGGCGACGGCACCGGCGCGGTCGTGCACCTCGGCGAGCGCGACTGCAGCCTCCAGCGCCGGCATCAGAAGCTGGTCGAGATCGCGCCGGCGCCGGGGCTCGCGAGCGACGTGCGCGCGCGTCTCGCCGAGGCCGCGGTCCGACTCGCGTCGGCGGCGAGGTACGCCGGCGTCGGCACGTTCGAGTTCCTGGTCGACGCCGGCCAGCAGAGCCGCTTCGTCTTCATCGAGGCGAACCCGCGCCTGCAGGTCGAGCACACGGTGACCGAGCTGGTGACGGGGACCGATCTGGTCGCGATCCAACTCGGGCTCGCGGCGGGGCGCTCGCTCTCGGATGTCGGGCTCGCGCAGGAGGGCATCGGAGCGCCGCGTGGCGTCGCAATCCAGGCCCGCGTCAACATGGAGACGCTCGCCGCCGACGGCACGGTGCGGCCATCGGCGGGCGCGCTCGCCGTCTTCGAGGTGCCGACAGGACCCGGCGTGCGGGTCGACACGTGCGGCTACGCCGGCTACCGGCCGAGCCCGAGCTTCGATTCGCTGCTCGCCAAGGTCATCGTCGCGGCGCCCAGCTTCGAGGGCGCGGTCGCCAAGGCGTCGCGCGCGCTCGCCGAGTTCCGCGTCGAGGGCGTCGCGACGAACCTGCCGTTCCTCCGGAATCTCCTTCGCGATCCGGCGCTCGGCACCTACGACGTGGACACGCGCTTCGTCGACGACCACCTGACCACGCTCGTCCCGCCGGACGAGCCATCGGCGAAGCCTGCGGCGGCCCTCGCCGGCGCCAAAGTCGACGCGCGCGATCCGCTCGCCGTCCTCGTGCACGGCAAGACCGCGAGCGCAGCGGCGCCGGCGGCTGCCGGCGCACCGGCCGACACGCACGACGGCGGCGTCGTGGTTCGGGCTCCGATGCAGGGCACGATCGTCGCGATCGACGTCGCCGTCGGCGACGCCGTGCCCGCCGGCGCGCAGCTTCTCGTGATGGAAGCCATGAAGATGGAGCACGTCGTGACGGCGCCCGCGGGCGGCGTCGTGCGCGCCCTGCACGCGGGCGCCGGCGACACCGTCTACGAAGGTCATCCCCTCGTCGTCCTCGAGGTGGCCGAGGTCGGCGCGTCGGCCACCGACGCGACGGCGAAGGTCGATCTCGACCGCATCCGTCCCGACCTGGCCGAGGTGCACGCGCGACACGCGAAGACGCTCGACGCCGCCCGACCCGAGGCCGTCGAGCGGCGCCGCGCGACGGGCCAGCGCACGGCGCGCGAGAACGTCGACGACCTCTGCGATCCGGGCAGCTTCGTCGAGTACGGCTCCCTGGTCATCGCGGCGCAGCGCCGGCGCCGGCCCGTCGAGGACCTGATCGATCGAACGCCCGCCGACGGGCTCGTCGCGGGCATCGGGCGCGTGAACGGCCACCTCTTCGACGAGACCCGCTCGCGCTGCGTCGTGATGTCGTACGACTACAGCGTCCTCGCGGGCACGCAGGGCCTGCAGAACCACCGCAAGAAGGACCGCTTGTTCGAGCTCGCCGCGCAGTGGCGCCTGCCGGTCGTCTTCTGCACCGAGGGCGGCGGCGGCCGGCCGGGCGACACCGACGGCGCGGGCGTCGCTGGGCTCGACTGCTGGGCCTTCAACTACTGGGGACGTCTCTCGGGCCTCGTGCCGCTGGTCGGCGTCAACTCGGGTCGCTGCTTCGCGGGGAACGCCGCGCTCCTCGGCTGCTGCGACGTCGTCATCGCGACCGCGAACTCGTCGATCGGCATGGGCGGCCCCGCCATGATCGAGGGCGGCGGGCTCGGCGTCTTCCACCCCGACGAGGTCGGCCCGATGCACGTGCAGGTGCCGAACGGCGTGGTCGACGTCGCGGTCGCCGACGAGGCCGAGGCCATGCGGACGGCGAAGCAGTACCTCGCCTACTTCCAGGGCCCGCTCGCCGAGTGGACGTGCGGCGACCAGCGGGAGCTGCGCGGCATCGTCCCGGAGAATCGCCTGCGCATCTACGACGTGCGCAAGGTCGTGCGGACACTCGCCGACGCTGGCAGCGTGCTCGAGCTTCGCCGCCACTTCGGTCTCGGCATGGTGACGGCGCTCGCCCGCGTCGAGGGGCGCCCGCTCGGCATCATCGCGAACGACCCGAGCCACCTCGCCGGCGCGATCGACCGCGACGGCGCCGACAAGGCGGCGCGCTTCATGCAGCTCTGCGACGCGTTCGACCTCCCGATCCTGCTCCTGTGCGACACGCCGGGCATGATGGTCGGGCCCGAGGCGGAGAAGACGGCACTCGTGCGCCACGTGAGCCGGCTCTTCGTCACCGGCGCAAGCCTCACGGTGCCGTTCTTCACGATCGTGCTGCGCAAGGGGTACGGCCTCGGCGCGCAGGCGATGGCAGGCGGCAGCTTCCATGCGCCGCTCTTCACCGTCGCGTGGCCGACCGGCGAGTTCGGCGGCATGGGTCTCGAGGGTGCCGTGAAGCTCGGCTATCGCAAGGAGCTGGCCGCGATCGAGGACCCGGCCGCGCGCACCAAGCTCTTCGAGGAGATGGTCGCGCGCATGTACGAGCACGGCAAGGCCGTCAGCTACGCCACCTACTTCGAGATCGACGACGTGATCGATCCCGCGGACTCGCGGCGCTGGATCATGGGCGCCCTGCGCTCCGTTCCGCCCCCGCGCCCGCGACGTCGCAAGAAGCGCCCCTGCATCGACACCTGGTGACGGAGACCCTCGCGGCGCCCCGACGGATCCTCAGGGGCACGTACCGCCCTGCGTGCACGCGCTCCCGATCCCGCCGACCGGGATATGGCCGCAGGCGATGCCGGCACGGAAGTCGTCGCCGCTGTAGGTTTCGACCTTGCCGTTGGGGCACGTGAAGCTCTTGGTGCCGTCGGCGTTGGCGGTGAAGATGTAGTCCTTGTCCTTGCGGACGATCGACGCGAGGACGTCGGGCAAACGCTCGTTCGTCGACGTCGACCTCGGGTCGCGAAGGTTCGCTGGGCTCAGCGCGGAAAGGCTTCGAGCACGCCACCGTCGACCGGAATCGTCGCGCCGGTCGTCGGCGTCTGGTTCGAGGCGAGGAACACGACCGCGTTGCCGACGTGCTCGGGAAGGATCAGCGTCCTCAGGAGATTGCGCTGGCGGTAGAAGTCCTGCAGCTCGCTCGGATCGAGACCGCGCGACTTCGCGCGCGCCGGCCCCACCTCCTGCCAGAGGCCCGAGGGTCGTGACGCGTCACCGAACACGGCATCGGCGTTGATCATGTTGACGCGGATGCCCGCGCCCGCGAGCTCGAGCGCGGCCACCTTGCCGAGCTGATGGGCGCCCGCCTTGGACGCGCTGTACGTCCCGAAGTCGGCGCCGGGCGCGAACACGTTCTTCGACGAGTTGACGATCACGTGCCCGCCGGTGCCCTGGCGGCGCAGGAGCTGGGCGCCCTCGCGCAGGCACAGGAAATAGCCGACGAGATTCACGTCGATGACGCGGCGGAACGCACCCGGATCGGTCGCCTCGATCTTGCTCACGTGCGCGACGCCGGCGTTCAAGACCACGATGTCGACGCCGCCGTACAGCCGCGCCGCCTGCGCGAAGCCCGCCGCGACCGACGCCTCGCTCGTGACGTCCATGACGACCGCGGCCGCGAGCCCCTTGCCCTTGGGATCGAGCTCCTTCACGGCGGTGTCGAGCTTCGCCTGGTCGAGATCCGAGAGCACCACATGCGCGCCCGCCGCGACGAGCTGCTTGCAGATGCCGAAGCCGATCGCGCCGACGGCGCCGGTGACGAGCGCCACCTGCCCAGCCAGCACGGGCTCCTTCGCCTTGCCGAGCTTCGCCTGCTCGAGGACCCAGTACTCCATGTCGAAGAGGTCGCCGTCGGAGAGCGCCGTGTAGCGGCCCAGGTCGTTCGCGAGCGCCTTGGCCACGATCGTGTGGTCGGCGATGTCGGCGGCGATGCGCGCGTCGGCCTTGGTGCGGCCGACGGAGAAGATGCCGACGCCCGGGACCAGGAGCACGCGCGGCGTCGCGTCGAGCTTCGTCACCTTCGTGCGTGCGCGACCCTTCTGCGCGTCGAAGTAGGCGCCGTAGGCGGCGCGATAGGTCGTGACGGCCTCGGCGACACGCTCGCGAAGGCGCTCGTCCTCGCCTAGCGGGAGGTCGCGCAGATAGAGGTGCGGGCCCTTGGTGCGGATCACGTGGTCGGGCGTGAGCGGGCCGCGAATCGACAGCTCCCCGGCGTCCTCGCGGGCGAGCGTGCGCAACGTGCCTTCGGTCACGCGATACTCGAGCACCCAGCGATGCCACGGCTGATCGCCGTTCCCCGTCGGCTCCGCGAGCGCGGCGCGCAGGATGGGGGCGAGGCGCGCCGCGGCGCCCTCGGCCTTCGCGAGGTCGACGCCAACGGGAACCGTCACGCGCGACGCTTCCTTGCGCTGCCTGGCGACGCCCCTCTCGGCCCGATCGACGCCGGTGATCATGCGCTCGTACGCGGTGCGTGCGTCGTCGGCGAAGGTGAAGAGGCCGTGGTTCAAGAGCACGAGCCCTTCGACCTTGGAGTTCTTCTCGAACACCTCGGCCGCGAGCTTGGCGAGCGCGAAGCCCGGCATGATGTACGGCACGACCGCCCAGCCGGCGCCGAACGCCTCGCGCGCGAGCGCCTCGTTCTCGGCCGCCGGCTGGTTCGTCACCACGAGCGCGATGTCGGCGTGCGTGTGGTCGATGAACTTGTGCGGGAGGAAGGCGTGCAGCAGCGTCTCGACCGACGGATTCGGCGCCGCAGCGTCGAAGAGGTGCGTGCGGAGCTGGTTCACCATCTCCTCGTCGGAGAGCTCCGCGAGCGCGCGCAGGCGGCGCAGGTGCGCGAGGTCGACGCCGGGGAGCCCCGGCGGCTCGATGGCGTCGAGATCCCAGCCGCTCCCTTTCACGAACAGCGCCTCGGTCTCGTCGCCGACGAGCGTCTTCACCATCCCCTTGAGCGACGTGTTGCCGCCCCCGTGCATCACCAGATCGGGGTCACGGCCGATCAGGCGCGAGGTGTAGACCCGCAGCGCCATCTCCTCGCCCCATTTGGGCGCGAGGCGATCCACGTACTCGGCGGCTTCCTTGTCCGACCAGCGGCTGTCCATCGGGCCGACACTAGGCGGCGGGGCTCCAGGTTTTCAAGCCGCCGCAGCGTGCGCTAGGGTCGTGCCCCATGAGCGAGCTCAGCGTGCAGGACCGTCTCGACATCCAGGAGCTGATGGCCGTCTACAGCCGCGCGATCGACTTCGGTCGCTGGGAGGAGCTCCCCGACCTCTTCACCGACGACTGCACGCTCGACTTCGGCAAGGTCATGGGCACGCATCAGGGCAAAGACGCCGTGCGCGCCTTCGCGAACATGCTGAAGGGGACCGGCCTCACGATGCGCCACTACGTCACCAACTGCATCATCACGGGCGGCGGGGATCGAGCCGAAGCGACGACCTACGTGCTCGCGTTCACGGGCCAGAAGGGCAGCCTCACGCCGACGACCGGACGCTACGAGGATCGGCTGCGCAAGCAGGGCGGCCGCTGGCTCCTGCAGGAGCGGCGCGGCATCATCGAGCTGGGCGGGTAGCGACCGCGCTCAGTCGGCGGCGTCCAGGTGGACGCTCGCGACCTCGACGCACTCGATCTCCTGGAGCTTCCGCCGCACCTCGAGAACGCCGTCGACGCCGCCCGTCACACGGCCGTGGGCGCGGTAGGTGTACTCGTGACCCGGCATGTAGAGATCGATCCCCTTCTCCTCGGGATGCTGCTCGGCGCTCTCGTCCAGATCCGCGATCACCACGCTCGCCGGCGGCGACCCGATCACCGCGCGCACCTGCTTCGCGACGTCGCGTGAGAACGTTTCGACCTCGAAGCCGAAGTGCGCACCCGCCAGGCGATGATGCTCCGCGAGCTTCAGGTGCGCGGCGGCACCGCCGCGCTCGAGGGCCCCCATGAACGCCGTCGCCAGATCCTCCACGACGAGCACGACCTGATGGCGCCCGCCGGTCAGGAGCTCGAGGACGCGTTCGCCCAGCGACTCGGGCTCGACCCCGACGTCCTCGGCGAGCCGCACGCTCGTCGCGGGAACCCCGCGGTCGCCGATGAACCCGGAGACGAATCCTCGCGTCGCCTTCTCGCCGCCGTCGACCACGATCGCATGCCAGTCGCTCATCTGTGCCTCACTCGAAGAAGACCCACGTGACGATGAGGAACGTCGTCACCAGGAAGGGCAGGCTGTACCGGAGGATGTAGCCGAAGAACGAGGGCATGGGCACCCCGGCCTCCTCTGCGATGGACTTCACCATGAAGTTGGGCGCGTTGCCGATGTAGGTGTTCGCGCCCATGAACACCGAGCCGCTCGAGACCGCGGTCAGGAACAGCGGATGCTCCTGGATGAGCCGCGCGACCGCCTGGCTCTCCGGGACGCCCGGGAAGAGCCGTCCGAGGGCCGTCGAGAGGAACGCGAGGTAGGTGGGCGCGTTGTCGAGGAACGACGATAGGATGCCGCTCGCCCAGAAGAAGTGGGCCGGCTCGCGCACGGCGCGGACGACGAAGGCCATGCCGCCCTCCTCGCCCACGCGCAGCATCGCCATGGCCGGGATGATCGTCACGAAGATCCCGGCGAACAGGATCGCCACCTCGCGGATCGGCCCCCAGGAGAACTCGTTCGCGGCGCGGACCGTCTGCGGTGTCGCGAGCCACGAGAGGGCGAGCATCGCCAGCAGGACGCCATCGCGCAGGAGGTTCCCGGTCGTCTGGTGGACGCCGAGGATTCGGATCTCGCTGCCCTGCCACAGGCCGGATGCGACCACCGCGCCGATCACGCCGGCGAGAAAGACGAGGTTCGCGGCGCCTTCGATACGAATGGGCTCGGCCGCAACCGCCGACGGCGCGCGGATCTCCTCGGGCTCGCGGCTCCAGTAGTAGAGCTCGTGGGCCATGTAGACGGCGAGCACGATCGCCGCGGTGAAGAGCACCCCTTTCCACAGCCCGAGCGTCCAGAAGAAGGGCACGCCGTGCAGGAATCCCAGGAAGAGCGGCGGATCGCCGAGCGGCGTCAGCCCACCGCCGATGTTGGCGACGAGGAAGATGAAGAAGACGACGGTGTGCGAGCGATGGTGGCGCGCACGGTTGGCCTTGAGCAGCGGTCGGATCATGATCATGGCCGCGCCCGTCGTGCCGACGAGCGAGGCGATCGCCGTCCCGATCAGCATGAGCACGGCGTTCGTCGACGGCGTGCCGCGCAGCGACCCCGCCACGTGGATGCCGCCGCCGATCGTGAACAGCGCCGAGATGAGGATCAGGAACGGGATGTAGTCGACGATCGCGACGTGGAGCAGCTCGTGCACCGCGTCGCCGCCGAAGCGCAGCACGAACGGCAGCGCGAAGAGGAGCGCCCATCCCGCCGACACCTTCGGGAAGTGATGGTGCCAGAAGTGCGGCGCGAGCAGCGGAAAGAGCGCGATCGACAGGAGGATTCCCGCGAACGGCAGGGCGCTCCAGACGGGCAGGAGGGATCCGAGGTCGACGACCAGTGCACCGTGCACGATGGGCGACGGCAATAGTGGCTCGGACGGCGCCGCGTCAACTACCTTGGCGGGAATTTCCGAGCGCGGGCACGACGCGCGCGAGGAAGTCCGCCATGCGCTCGGCCATGATGTCGTGCGCGGCCGCGGTCGGGTGGGGGTCGAGGAGCCCCAGCTTCAGCTGCGCGCGGTTCCGGCCGTCGAACCAGTGGTACGTCGATTCGACCGGAACGTGATGCTCGCGGCCGAAGCGCTCGAGCGCGGTGACCGTGGCACGCTCGGCCGGACCGTCGTCGACGTCGCAGACGACGATCGCGAACGCGATCCGCCGGGCGTCGGCGATCGCCTGCATGCGCTCCAGCGCGGCGCGGCTCGCCCTCCAGCCGCGATCGGCGTCGGAGAAGGGCTCCTTCGCCAGCTCCCGCGGGCGCGGCTGCCGCTCGGGCGGGGGCACGAGCCAGCGGTAGGCGTCCACGGCGAGCTCGCCCACCCGGCTGTTCGTCACGAGCGTCGTCACGAGTCGCTGCTGCAGCGTCTTGCGCTCGGCCTCCGTCCACGGCGTCACCACCTCGTTGTCGTTCACGACGTAGACCAGCAGCAGCACGTCGGGATCGAACGCGAGGCCCTCGCGCTCGAGGAATGCGACCTCGTGCACGGTGTTCCAGCCGCCGACCGCCGCCGTGATCACCTCGACGGGCGCCCCGCGGCGTTGCGTGAGAAGGCGCTCGAGCCCCTTCGTGAACATCTCGTCCTGCTCGACGCCCCAGCCGAGGGTGATGGAGTCGCCGAGCGCGAGCACGCGCAGCGTCCCCGCGGGCTTCGCGCGCGCGAACGTCCGATCCCGGAGGCCAATGTCGTTCGTCCGCCAGCGCACCCCATCGATCTCGCCACGGAACCCGGCAAGGTGCATCGGATACGGCGCCCCCGTGTAGGTGAGGATCTCGAGGTACTTCCCGAGCTCGACGAAGATCTTCAGGCGGCGCGGTGCGAGCCGCAGCGCACCCTCGGCGACGAGAAGCACCAGCGCGACGATCCCGAGGACGCGAGCGATCCTGCGCATGCGCGCGGGAGGAGAGCGCGCGGCGCCGTGCGGCGTCAAGCTGCGGCGGCGATGCTTGAGGCGCCCCGTGCATGCCTGGTAAGCACTTCGGCTGGTCGTGCGCGTCACGGCGTGCGCAAAGGAGCCGTTCAGGTGAATCTCAGCTTCAGCCCCGAATACGAGACGTTCCGCGAAGAGGTCCGCGCGTTCCTGCGCGAGCACTGGACGGACGAGGACAAGGCCGCGGCGCCGGCCCCCGAGCCGAACACCGTCGCGGCGTCGATGGGCGCTACGGTGCGCACCGACGATCGCGCCACCCGCTTTCGCGAGAAGGCGATCGCGCGCGGGTATCTCTACCGCCACATCCCGAAGCGCTACGGCGGCGCCGAGCAGCCGGCCGACCCGCTCAGAGCGACGATCATCGGCGAGGAGTTCCGCCGCCACGACGCCCCGTTCGAGATCATGGGCCAGGGGCCATCGATGCTGGCGCCGACTCTCATCGACAAGGGCACCGAGGAGCAGAAACAGAAGTTCGTACGCGACACCCTGCTCGGCAAGATCAAGTGGTGTCAGGGCTACAGCGAGCCGGGCGCCGGCAGCGACCTCGCGTCGCTGCGCACCAAGGGTGTGCTCGAAGGCGACCACTGGGTCGTGAACGGCCAGAAGATCTGGACGTCCAACGCGGCCGAGGCCGACTGGATGTTCGCCCTCGTCCGCACCGAGCCCGAGGCGCCCAAGCACGACGGCATCACCTACATGCTGATCGACATGAAGACGCCCGGCATCGACGTCCGGCCGCTGCGGCAGATGACCGGCGAGGCCGACTTCAACGAGGTGTTCTTCGAGAACGTGCGCGTGCCGAAGGACTCGATCGTCGGCGAGCGGGGCCAGGGCTGGTACGTGTCCCGCTCGACGCTGAAGCACGAGCGCGCGCTCATCGGCAACGCGACGTTCGCACGCCGTACCTTCGACGGCGTCGCCATGATGGCGCAGGCGGTGGAGATCCGCGGTCGCCGAGCGATCGACGACCCCGTGTTCCGGGGACGCCTGGTCGAACTCGAAGCGCGCCTGCTCGCGGCCGAGTACAACGGCTATCGGCTGCTCACCGCGGGCGCGCGCGGCGTCGATCCGGGGCTCGCCGGCATGGTGCCGAAGCTGCACTCGACGACGCTCGCGTACGACATCGCGAAGCTCGCCATGGATCTCATGAGCGATCGCGGCTGCCTCTCTCCCGGCGAGCCGAATGCACCCGCGATGGGCATGTTCGGCACCGCCTACATGTGGTACTTCGGCATGGCCCTCGGCGGCGGTGCCCCGAACATTCAACGCAACGTGATCGCCGAGCGCGGCCTCGGCATGCCGCGCGACCAGCGGAAGTAGGGACACCGTCAGATGGATTTCGGACTTTCGGAGGAGCAGACCCTCCTCCAGGACTCGATTCGTCGCTACCTCGAGGCCGAGTGCCCGACGACGCGCGTGCGCGCCATCATGGAGAGTGCGACCGCTCACGATCCGGCACTGTGGCGCGGGCTCGCCGAGATGGGCATTCCCGGCCTCGTCGTCCCGCCGGCCTACGGCGGGTCGGGCATGGAGCTTCTCGACGCCGCCCTCGCGGCCGAAGTGCTCGGGTGGTGCTGCACGCCGGGGCCGTTTCTCGGCTCGGCGATGGCGACGGTCGCGCTCGTCGAAAGCGCGTCGACCGAAGCGTGCCGGCGGTGGCTGCCGGGCATCGCGTCGGGTGATGCGCTGGTCACGTTCGCGCTGGGCGAAGGACTCGGCGAGTGGGATGCGACGCGCCTCACCTCGAAGGTGGTCGACGGACAGCTGTCGGGCGAGAAGCCGCTCGTGCCGTACGGCGAGGTCGCCGACGCCATCGTGGTGGCGTCGCAGGACGCCGACGGACCGGGGCTGTGGGTGGTCGAGCGCGGCGCGCCGGGCCTCTCGTCGACGCCGCTGCGGGTCTTCGACATGACCCGGCGCGTGAGCATGGTCGCCTTCGACAAGACGCCGGCCGCCAAGATCGCGTCGGGCCGCCATGCGACCGACCGGGCACGCGACGCCGGCCTCGTCCTGGTCGCCGCCGACGCGTTCGGCGGCGCCGCGCGCTGCATCGACATGACCGTCAAGTACTCGCTCACGCGCGAGCAGTTTGGGCAGCCGATCGGCGCCTTCCAGGGCGTGAAGCACCAGCTCGCCGACCTCGCGTGCGACCTCGAGCCGTCGCGCTCGCTGTGGTGGTACGCGGCGCACGCCTTCGACCACATCACCGACAAGAGCGAGCGTCACGCAGCCATCGCGAAGGCGCATATGACCGACCTCTACGATCGCGTGACGCGCTACGCGATCGAGCTCCACGGCGGCATCGGGTTCACGTGGGAGTTCGATCTCCATCTGTGGTGGCGCCGCGCCGTCTTCGATCGCGCGTTCCTCGGCGAGGCGGCGTATCATCGCGAGCGCGCCGCGACGCTCGCCGGGTGGGGCGCGTGAGGCGATCGCTCGTGCTCGCGCTCGTCATGTTCGCCGGCATGGGCGCCGTGCTCGCCGCGCCGACCGACGAGGACTTCTACGCGGGCGAGTGGGTGAAGGACGCCGCGGGGCGGAGCTACCTCGAGATCCGTGTACGACCCGATCCGGGCGACATGCGCACAGATCCGATCTCGTACACGCACCCGGCGCTCTCGCCGTCGCTCCTGGGCACGCACATCCTGGACTACAGCTGGGGGCTCGGCGATTTGATCCGGCTCGTCCAGACCAAAGCCGCCGCGATGCCGTAGCGGCCGGCGACTACACGCCGTGGGTCGCGATCTCGAACACGAGGTACGCGACCGAAACGAGGCCGATGGTCGCTACGAACCGCCGGGCGCTCGGGACGTTCGCCGCACGCCTTCCGTCATCAACACGGCACGTCACCACCGTCGTGCAGAGCCGGCCGCCCTTTGGCTACAGCAGGAGGAGTGTCGCAACGAGCAGCATGCCGAGTGCTCGTCGCCGGGTACCTGCCTAGCCGGCACTCACCACTGCCCCGTCGCGCATCGACACGACACGCGTCCCGTACGCCGCTGCTTTCTCGTCGTGCGTCACCATGACCACCGTCGCCCCACGCTCGCGGTTGGCGGCCCGGATGAGGCTGAGGATCGCCTCGCCGGTGGCGGAATCGAGGTTCCCGGTGGGCTCGTCGGCGAGGATCAGCTTGGGCTCGATCACGAGCGCGCGCGCGATCGCCACGCGCTGCATCTCGCCACCGGACAGCTCGTCCGGTCGGTGCGTGCGCCGGTGCGACAGCCCGACGGCATCCAACGCCGCGACCACGCGCCCCTGCATGTCGCGCGCGCGCCTGCCGTCGAGCAGCAGCGGCAGCGCGACGTTCTCCTCAGCGCTGAGGGTCGGCATCAGGTTGAAGAACTGGAACACGAACCCGATCGAGCGGCGCCGGAAGATCGTGACCTCGTCGTCGGTCATGCGCGAGATGGGGGTTCCCTCGATGATGACCTCGCCCGAGGTCGGCAGATCGAGCCCACCCATCAGGTGCAGCAGGGTGCTCTTGCCGGAGCCGGAGGGCCCCACGATGGTGACGAACGCCCCGGCTTCGAGATCGAGCGACACGCCCGCGAGCGCCTTCACGTCGACGTCGCCTTGCCGGTACGTCTTTGTGACGTCTCGCAGGGAGATCATGGGTCCGGAGTGGTCGCACAAGGACTCGAACCTTGGACCTCCTGCGTGTGAAGCAGGCGCTCTAACCAACTGAGCTATGCGACCGCGCGGAGGGCCGGTCGTAGCCGACACCCCCTGCCCCGTCAACGGCTTGTGACTCACGACCACGCGCCGTACGCTCGACGTTGGTGCGAGCCTTCGCCGCGCTGCTCTTTGGTCTCGCGATCGCCGTCGCGCACGCTGGGGACCGCCGCCGCTTCGACAACGATCTCGAGATCTTCGTCCCGATCGACCCGCACGAGCATGAGCGCGTGTACTGGTTTGCCCACCCAGAGCGCCGGGTCGTGCTCCCCGGGACCGTCACGATCAACAAGGCCGGCTATGTCTGCGACGTCGACAAGCGCCGCTTCAGCCGCCAGCAGGAGTTCATCGCTCACCTCCGGCTCGTGCACGGCGTCCCGCCTGACCAGATCGCCGACATTGTCGTGCTGACCGACGGTCAGGTCCACTACCCCGCGGAGTAGGCAAAATTCCCTGTTGAGGGGCCTTGACGGAGACCTCCCCCTGCCCTAGCTTGACGCAGCGCGTAAGAGCGAAGAACAAGGAGGGAGGATCTTTCTATGGCAGACCCAATCACGTTCCCGAGGTCGCTCGACGACGTCCGGGCCCAGGTGGAGCGCATCCGCAGCGAGGGCGAGAAGCTCGTCGACCGCCTCCGCAGCGACGCGAAGGACCTGATCGCCCGTGCGCCCAAGGTCGTCTCGATCGACGAGGCCCGCAAGCGTGCCGAGGCGGCGGTGAAGACGGTGCAGGATCTCCGCGCGCGTCGCACCGAGCTCCTGACGCAGCTCACGACCCAGGTGATCAACCTGCTCGGCTTCGCCACGGCCGACCGCGTCGCCAACCTCGAGACCCGGATCGCGAACCTCGAGCAGCGCGTCTCGTCGCTTCCCAAAGAGCAAGCCGCCTGACGTTCGGCGTCTAACGCTTCCGGGGGCTGCGGCCGAAGCCGCCGCCCCCGGGCGTCTCGACGTGCAGGCGATCGCCCGGTGCGACGTCGAGCGTCGTCTTCCCCGGCAGCGTCGTCGATCGCCCCGCGCGCCGAAGCAGGTTGCGACCGCACGCTCCAGCTGATCCGCCGGCGAGCCCGTATGGCGGAACCGTTCGGCGCTCTGTGAGCAGCGCCACCCGCGCGTCAGACAGGAACTCGATCTCGCGCACGAGACCGTCGCCGCCCGGATACGCGCCGCGCCCACCCGATCTCGATCGCAGCGCGTAGCGCCGCACACGGATCGGATAGTACGCCTCGAGGGCTTCGACGGGCGTATTCATGGTGTTCGTCATGTGCGTGTGCACGCCCGACGCACCCGCTACGCCGGGGCCGCCGCCGGCTCCGCCGGCCAGCGTTTCGTAGTACGCGAACGCCCGCCCACCCACGACGCCGCCCAGAGCGACGTTGTTCATCGAGCCGCAGCTCGCCGCCGGAATCCGCTGGGGCGCCGCCTTGGCGAGCGCCCGCAGCAGGACGTCGACGATCCGCTGCGAGGTTTCGACGTTGCCGCCCGCGACTGCCGCCGGGGCGAGCGCGTTCACGATCGTTCCCTCGGGCGCAACGATCTCGAGCGGTCGTGCGATGCCGTCGTTGGTCGGGAGGCGATCGCCCGCCAGCGCGGCGAAAACGTACAGCACTGCGGATCGCGTGACGGCGAGGTTTGCGTTGACCGGTCCGCGCACCTGCGGCGCGCTGCCGGTGAAATCGATCCGGGCGCGGCCGCGCCCGAGGGTCACCGCCACGCGCAGCGGGATGCACGTCGCGCCGAGGCCGTCGTCGTCGAGCACGTCGGTCGCGCGGTAGGTGCCGGCGGGCAGCGCGCGCAGCACCGCGCGCATCATCGCCTCGGCGTAGTCCTCGAGCGTGCGCATGTCGTGCGCGAGCCGAGTGACGCCGCCGACGCGTCGCGCGAGCTCGATCAACCGTCCCGCACCGACGCGGAGCGCAGCCCATTGGGCCTGCAGATCGCCCTCCCGCTCATACGGTACGCGGGTGTTCGCCAGGAACAGATCGAGGACGTCGTGCGCGACGCGACCACCGCGGACGAGCCGGATGGGCGGGATGCGAACGCCTTCCTGGAAGATGTCGGTCCCGACCGGCATCGAGCCTGGCTCCATGCCGCCAATGTCGGCGTGGTGCGCACGATTCGCGACGTACGCGAACGGCCGTCGGCTTCGCGCCATGAAGACGGCCGCCACCACCGTGACGTCCGGCAGATGCGTCCCGCCGGCGAACGGATCGTTCAGGACGACGACGTCGCCTGGTCCCATGTCGACGGCGTCGATCGCGGCTCGCACCGACATGGGCGTCGAGCCCAGGTGGACGGGGATGTGCGCCGCCTGCGCCACCAGACGCCCGGCCGCGTCGAAGACCGCGCACGAGTAGTCGCGTCGCTCTTTGATGTTGGGCGAGAGTGCCGTGCGTCCGAGCACGACGCCCATCTCCTCGGCGATCGCCGCGAGACGATGGTTCGCGAGCTCGAGCCCGATCGGATCGCGCACCGTCATCGCTCGAGCACCAGGCCGCCCAGGCGATCGACGCGGATGCGCCAGGCCGGCGGCACGACGGTCGTTGCGCTGTACTCGCACACGATCGCGGAGCCGCGGTGCCCCCAGCCGACGCGGAGATCGTCCCGACGGAAGACCGGCACGGTCGCCGGACGACCGCCGAACCACACCGGACGGCGAGCGATCGGGACGCCGCGTCCAGAGCGCGGCGGCGGATCGTCCGGCACGCGCGATCCCCCGCCGCGCGCCCGAAGACGCAACGTCACGACCTCGATCGAACGCGTCTCGTCCGCGTGTCCGAAACGCTCGCGGTGGAGCGCGTGGAACGCGCGCCGCCAGGCGCGGCCCATCGGCACCGTGAGCTCGTAGGATTGCCCCGCATAGCGGACGTCGAGCGCCCGCTCGACGGCGACGCCGCGAACGCCCTCGCGCGCGAGCTCCCGTCGGGCGCGTGTCTCGAGCTCGCGAAAGCCGCGCGCGAGAACGTCGTCGGTCGGACCGATCGCGCGCAACGTGCGCCCGAAATCGCGTACCACTTCGGCGACGAGCATCCCCCAGGCCGAGAGCAGGCCCGGGTGGCGTGGCACGTAGACGCGCGACATGCCGAGCGCGTCGGCGAGATCGGCGGCGTGCAGGCCGCCCGCGCCCCCGAAGGCGACGAGCGTGAATTCGCGCGGATCGTAGCCGTGCTCGACGCTGATCACGCGCAGCGCGCGCTCCATCGCGGCGGCCGCGACCGACACGATGCCCGCGGCGGTGCGCTCGAGGGAGCGTCCGAGCCGCCGCGCGACCCGACCGACCGCCCGCCGCGCGCGGTCTGCGTCGAGCCGCATCGCGCCACCCAGGAACTCCGTCTCGACCAGACGACCCAGCACGAGGTTCGCGTCCGTGACGGTCGCCTGCGTACCCGTGCCGTAGCAGGCGGGGCCGGGGTCCGCGCCGGCGCTCTCGGGGCCGACGCGCAGCGCGCCGCCCGCGTCGACGCTTGCGAGCGACCCGCCGCCGGCGCCCACGGTGTGGATGTCGAGTGCGGGCACGCGGATGGGAAGGCCGTCGATCGTCGTCTCGGTCCGATAGGCGAGCGGACCCTCGACCAGGCTGACGTCGGTCGACGTGCCGCCCATGTCGAGCGTGAGGATGCGATCGAAGCCCGCCCGCCGCGCGCGATCCGACGCGCCGACGAGGCCGCCGGCCGGACCCGAGAGCACCGTGCGTACCGGCTCGCCGGCGGCCGTCGCCGCACCGACGAGCCCACCGTTCGACTGCATGACGCGCACGCCGCCAGGTACGCCAGCACCGAGCTTCCCCAGGTGCTCGGTCATGAGCGGCCCCACGTACGCGTTCACGACCGCGGTCGCGACGCGCTCGTACTCGCGATACTCGCGCAGCAGGCGATGCGACGCCGTCACGTGGAGACCGAGCGCGGCGAGGGCGCGACGAACCGTCTCCTCGTGCCGCGGATCGAGGTAGCTGTGGAGGAAGCAGATGGCGACCGCCTCGGCACCCGAGCGTCGCACGGCCGCGACGAGGCGCCGCACGGCGCGCGGATCGAGCGGCGTCTCCACGCGCCCGTCGACGAGCACGCGCTCGGCGACGCCGAGCCGGCGCGCCGCCGGCACGAGCGGCGCCCGCACCTTCGGCATGAGATCGTAGAGCCGGGGGCGCGTCTGCCGCCCGATGGCGAGCACGTCCTCGAAGCCCTGCGTCGTCACCAGCGCGACGCGCGCGCCCCGTCGCTCGAGGAGCGCGTTGGTCGCCACCGTGGAGCCGTAGTGGAGGCGGGTGCGACGATCGCTGCCGACCGCTGCCAGCGCCAGCCCGACGGCGCGACTCGGGTCGCGCGGCGTCGAGCGAAGCTTGTGGACGACGAGCCGCCGTCCGACGACCGCGACCAGGTCCGTGAACGTACCGCCGGTGTCGACGCCGGCGAGCATCGTGCCGCGGCTCAGGACGCCTTGGCGGTCGAGCCCGAGCCCGACTTCGCCTTCGACGAGGCCTTCGTGTCCGACTTGGCGTCCGTCTTGGAGTCGGACTTCGACTCCGATTTCGTTTCGGACTTCGCCTCGGATTTCACCTCGGACTTGGACTCGCCGCCGTCCGCCCCACCGTCCCCCTTCTTCGCGTCGCCGCTCCGAGCGTAGTCGGTCACGTACCAGCCCGAGCCCTTCAGCTGAAAGCTCGTGTTCGAGATGATGCGGCGAACCTTGCGGCGGCAGGTCGGACATTTGGCGAGCGCGGCATCGGTGATGCGCTGCGAGTGCTCGAAAACCCCGCATGTGCCGCACTCGTACTCGTAGATCGGCATGCGGGGGCTCTAATCAGGGCCCCCACCCTTGTCAACGAACGGGCCGAGCCGCACGAGCGCGGTCGCGACGTCGACGCCCGTGACGACGACGCGCTTGTGCCGGCCGGCCGCGCCCGTCTCGACGGACACCGCGGCAGGCCGTACGGCGAGTGCCTCGGCGAGCACGCCGACCAGCTCGCGGTTCGCGGCGCCCCCGACCGGCCGCGCCCGCACTTGCACCTTGAGGGCCTCGCCGTACACGCCCGCGACGCGCGAGCGCGACGCGCCGGGCTGCGCATGGATCCGCAGCACGACGCCGCCCGCGCACGGCCCGAGCCAGCCCACGGGCGGGGGCGCGTCAGTTGAACCCGTAGCCGCTCCCCGGCAGGCGCCCGGCCAGCTGGTAGAGGCTCCCGGCGAGGAACAGGCGAAGGAACTCGACGCCGAGCAGGACGACGATGGGCGAAAGGTCGATCCCCGAGAGATACAGGAACGGCAGCGCGCGACGGACGCGCGAGAGCACGGGCTCGGTGACGCTGCGGATGAAGCGCACGATCGGATTGTACGGATCCGGGCTCACCCACGAGAGGACCACGGCGGCTACGACGAGCCACCAGTACAAACCGAGGAGATTGCTCACCAGCCACGCGAGCGAAAAGACCAGGTTCTGCAGGACGAACATTGCGCGCCCTCCCTACGACGACGCCAGCTCGCGCGCGCGCCGGTTCGCAGCGTCGACCGCAGCAATGACCGTGTCGCGGAATTGATGCTGATCGAGCGCGTTCAGACCGGCGAGCGTCGTGCCGCCCGGCGACGTCACCATCTCGCGCAGCTCCTTCGCCGACATCCCGCTCTCGACCAGCATCGCCGCCGCGCCGACGATCGTCTGGAAGCAGAGCTTGGTCGCGAGCTGCTGCGAGAGCCCCCCGCGGACCCCGCCCTCGATCAATGCCTCCGCAAAGGCGTAGATGAAGGCCGGGCCGCTTCCGGAGAGCGCGGTGACGGCGTCGAGCAGGTCCTCGCCCGTGATCGACACCGCCTCGCCGCAGGCGCTGAACAGCCGCAGTGTGTGCTTCAGGTCGGGGGGCGTCGCGTGGGCGCCCGCGACCGCGACCGACATTCCCTTTCCGACCAGACATGGCGTGTTCGGCATGACGCGGACGGCACGCGCGCCGCCGCCGAGCCCGAGCTCGATCCGGCGGAGGGGGAATCCGGCTGCGATCGACACGAACAGCTTCTTGGACGTCGCTTCCGGGCGGATCTCGTCCAGGACCTGTGCCATCACCTGCGGCTTCACCGCCAGCACGATCGTCTGCGAGCCGCGCACCAGGTCGCGATTGTTGCGGGTCCCCTCGACCTTGTAGGCGCGCTTCAAGCGCCGCACCTGGCTCTCCGCGGCGTCGCTCACCCAGATGTCGGTGGGCTTGTACCGCCCGGCGGCGATGAGGCCCTTCACGAGCGCCCCGGCCATGTTTCCCGCGCCGATGAAACCGATCTTCTTCATCACCCCTCCCGCCATGCGCCGGCCTGACGCGCTCCGAAGAGCGCTCGGCCGAGCCGCACGAGCGTCGCACCTTCTTCTACGGCGACGGTGAAGTCGTCGCTCATTCCCATGGAGAGCTGGGGGAGTTCAACTCCCAGCCGTGCGGCGAGGTCGTCGCGCAGCTCCCGCAGGGCGCGAAAGCACGGGCGCATCGCCTCGGGGTCGGGCGCCACGGGGCCAATCGTCATGAGGCCGTCCAGGGCGAGGGCGGGCAGGCGCAGGACGGCTTCGCAAAGCGTCCCGGCCACCGAGGGGTCCGCCCCCCGCTTGGTCGCCTCCTGGGCGACGTTCACTTGCACCAGCACGGGGAGGCGCCTGCCGGCGCTCGCGGCAGCCGTCGAGAGCGCCGACGCGAGGTCGGGCGAGTCCACCGTGTGCACACGATCGAAGACCACGACCGCGGCGCGCACCTTGTTGCGCTGGAGCCCGCCGATGAGATGCCAGGTCCCGTGGCCAACCTGGGTTCGCTTCGCCTTCGCCTCCTGGACGTAGTTCTCGCCGATGTCGGTGAGGCCGGCCGCGATCGCCGTCGCCGCCACCGACGGCGGAAAGGTCTTCGTCACGGCGACGATGCGAACCCGCGCGGCATCTCTGCCCGTCCGCCGCGCCGCGTCCGCGATCGCGGTTCGCACGTCGACCAGTCGCTCGGCGAGTGCGTGCGCATCGCCCGTCACGACGCGTCGTCACGCGCCCGCAGGCGGCGGCGCAGCTCGCTTCCCATTCTCCCGTGACCATAGCACGACGGCTGCGGCCGCGCCGCAGGTTGCCGGTCAGGGAGACGCGTGGTAGCCCGAAATCGGAGCAGCGATGCGGAGCGCATTTGCGGGGTGGATCGCGGCGCTCGCGATGGTGGCGGCGTCGTGCTCGACGACCGGTCGAGGCCAGATCGCCGCCGCAGGCGCGGGGGCGCGCGAGTCCGTGTGGGTGGCACGACCCCGCCGTACGACGCCGCTGCTCGCGCTCGTGCGTCCGCGGCCCGAGCTGGCCGACCTGACGCTGTATCTGCAGGCCCGAGACGCCGCCCGTGCCGGCGACGATGCGAGCGCGATCCAGTTCGTCACCGTGCTCGTCGAGCAGCACCCCGACTCGATCTGGTTGCCGGGTGCGCGGATCATCGCCGGACAGCTCCGTCGCAAGGCGGGCGATCTCGACGGTGCGCGCGGATGGTTCCAGGCGGCGCGCGAGGGACTCCCGCCGGGGAACGAGCGGTGGGTCACGAGCACGCTCGCGCTGGGCGACGTCGAGCATCTGCGCGGCGACGACGCCGCGGCGCTCGCGCTCGCACGCGCCGTGCGCGCAGCGAGGCCGAGCGGCATCGCGGCCCGTCGCGCAAAGCGCCTCTCCGATCGCATCCGCCGTGCGCGTCCGGAGCTGTGGTCGAGCGCCACCTCGCGTCTGGCCGACGCGGAGCTGCTGCTCGACGAGGATGACGCGGCGTCGGCGGCCGTCGAGGCACAGTCGGTGCTCGACGAGCACCCGCGCACCGAGAATCGCGCGCAGGCGCTCTGGATCCGCGCGCGCGCAGAACACACGCTCGGCGAGCGAAGCCAGGCGGAGGCGACGTGTCTCGAGGTCGCCGACCTCTCGCCGGCCTTGGGGCCGAAGGCGATCTCCGCCGCCGCGCGCTGGCGCTGGAACGCCGACGACGACGCGACTGCGCTGCGTCTCTACCGCCAGGTGCCGACGCGTTTCCCGGCCGCGCCCGAAGCCGCCGAAGCCCGCTACGCCATGGGACGCATCCACCAGGAGGCGGGGCGCTACGACGAGGCGTTCGACGTCTACGATCGTCTCGCGCGCGACGAGCCGCGCGCCCCGGTCGCGAGCGAAGCCCGCTTCCGCGCGGGGTGGGTCCGGTATCTCTCGGGCGACCTCCCGGGCGCGAGCGCGTACTTCGCCGCCATCGTCGTCGACGGGCCGCCGAGCATCCGACCTGCCGCCGCCTACTGGGAGGGACGGATCCGCTCCATGCTTCGGGACCCGGAGGCGGACGCGGATCTTTCGGCCGTCGTCACCGAGCATCCGACGTCGTACTACGCCGGGCTCGCCGCCGAACGCCTCGGGATCGCCACCGACGCACCGACGACCGTGATCGCACCCCCGTCCGCCGCGCTGCCCGACGACCTTCCGGGCCCGCATTCCGAGCGTGCGCGCGTGCTGGCGTCGTTCGGGCTCTACCGCCTCGCCGAGCGCGAGCTCGACGCGATCCCCGACGATGTGCCGCGTCTCGCGCTCGCGCAGGCGTACACCGCGGTCGGCGCGCCGGGCGCTGCGATCGTCACGGCGCGCGGCCTCGGCTCGGACGCCGACGACACCGCTCGGCGCTACCTCTATCCGCTCGGGTTCTGGCCGGTCGTCGAGCACGAGGCGCAGGCGCGCGGGCTCGACCCGCTGCTCGTGGCGGCGCTCATCCGCCAGGAGAGCCTCTTCCTTCCCGAGGCGATCTCACCCGCCGACGCGCAGGGCCTGATGCAGCTCCTGCCGCGCACCGCGCGCGTCGTGGCCGACGAGGCTGGCGTCACGCCGGCCGAGGTGAAGGCGCTCGACGTCGTGCCGACGAACGTGCGCCTCGGGACGACGCTGCTCCGCCGCCTGCTCGATCGCTACGACGGCTCGCGCGTGAAGGCGCTGGCGGCCTACAACGCCGGCGAGGACGCGGTCGCCAAGTGGGAGCGGCGCTACGGCGCGCGCCCCGACGACGAGTTCGCCGAGCTCATCAGCTATCGCGAGACGCGCGACTACGTGAAGCTCGTGCTGCAGAACCTGCAGATCTATCGGCAGCTCTACGGCGCGAGCCCGCCCGCGACGAGCCGCGGTAATCCCCCGAACGCGCCGTTCGACATGATGACCACGACGTCGCCCGGTGTGCTCGTGGCGACGAGATAGTCGCGGATCGCGGGCACGCCATCGATGAGCCGCGCCGGCGTGCCGAGCGCGGCGACGTCGGCGACGATCTCGGCCGGATCGAGCCGCTCCTCGGGCGGAATCGGATCGCCGGGCTTCGCGAACACGGCCGCCAGGACGGCCTCGTCGGCACGCGCGAGGGCGGCGGCGAACTCGCGCTGGAAGACGCGCCGCCGGCTCGTGTTCGAGCGCGGCTCGAACACGGCGCGCAGGCGCCGGCCGGGGTAGCGCAGGCGGAGCGCGGCGATGGTTCCGGCGACGGCGGTCGGGTGGTGCGCGAAGTCGTCGACCACCGTGATGCCGCGCACCTCGCCGACGACCTCCTGGCGGCGCGCGACGCCGTGAAAGCCGGCCAGCGCCGCCGCCGCTTCTTCCAGAGGCACGCCGCACTCGCGCGCGACCAGCATGACGCCGAGCGCGTTGCGGGCGTTGATGTCGCCCGGTACCCGCAGCGTCACCTCGCAGACGGCCCGATCGCCCTCGCGCACGGTGAAGCGCACGCGCCCGTCGTCGACGAGGTCGGTGACGCGCCACGCGTTCCCGGCGCCGATCCCGAAGCGCATCACCTTGGCGCGCGTCCCGTCGATCACGTCGAGCAGGTGCGGGAAGTCGCCGCAGGCGACGAGCGGGGCGTCGGGCGCGAGCAGCGCGAGGAGCTTCCCGAAGGCGCTCTTCACGTGGTCGAGGTCGCGATAGATGTCGGCGTGATCGAATTCGATCGCGTTCAGCAGCACTGCCCACGGCCGGTAGTGGAGAAACTTCGCTTCCTTGTCGAAGTAGGCCGAGTCGTACTCGTCGCCCTCGACGACGAACCAGGACCCGGTGCCGAGTGCCGCGTTCGAGCCGAGATCGCGCGGCGCGCCACCGATGAGATAGCCGGGGTCGGTGCCCGCCCGCCGCAACACCCACGCCAGCATCGACGACGACGTGGTCTTGCCGTGCGTCCCGGCGACGACGAGCGGCCGACGCGTGGCGAGGAAGAGCTCCTCGAGCGCCTGCGGGAACGACATCGTGCGCAGGCTACGCTCGCGAGCCGCCGTGGCCTCGACGTTCGTGCGGCGCACGGCGTTGCCGCACACGACGAGGTCCGCGCCGTCGAGCCGTGCCGGATCCCATCCTTCCTTCACGCGGACGCCGAGCTGCTCGAGCAGCGTCGACGCCGGCGGATAGACGCCTTCGTCCGAGCCCGTGACGTCGTGCCCCGCCTCCTTCAGGAGCGCCGCCAGCGCGCTCATCCCAACCCCACAAGCCGCGATCAGGTGGATCCTCACGCGTCGAGCGCCTCCCACACGGCATCGTGGACGAGCGGCCGCACGCCCTTGATGCGCTCGTTGTCGCGGCGCGGATGAACGCGATTGGTCAGGAACACGACGTGCGCGCCGCGATCGCGGTCGATCCACACCGACGTGCCGGTGAAGCCCAGGTGCCCGACCGTGGACGCGGACGCACGCGAGCCGGCCATCGAACCCTGCGCCGACGGTGTGTCCCAACCGAGCGCCCACGTCGAGTCGGCCACGCTGCCTTCCTTTCGCCAGAACTCACGCACGAGCGTACCCGGCAAGAAGTCGGCGCGATCGCTCGCGCAGGCCTGGAGCCGGGCCACGATCCGGTGGACGTCCTCGGCGCTCGCGAAGAGCCCCGCGTGCCCGGCCACGCCGCCGATCGCCCACGCGTTGTCGTCCTCGACCTCGCCGCACAGAATCTTCTGACGCCAGGCGCAGCGATCGGTGGGCGCGATCATGTCGGTCACCGGCGTCAGCTTCTGCGCGTGCATGCGATCGAGGTCGATGAACGCCGTCGAGCGCAGCTCCATTGGACGGAAGATCCGCTCCTGACAGAAGCGATCGAGCGGGTGATGGCTCACCAGCTCCACGAGCTCGCCGAGCAGCATGAAGCCGAGGTCGCTGTAGACGGCCTTGGTGCCGGTCTCGTACTCGGGCCGCATGCGATGGATCTCGTCGAGCACCATCGCGCGCGCGCCGCCACGCCCCGAGAACTTGAATTTTCCCTGGCGCTCGGCGCGCTGCACGTCCTTGAAGAACGGCTTCCAGGCCGGGAGCCCGGAGCAGTGCCCGAGCAGGTGATGCATCGAGACGTGGATCTTGCCGTGGACGCCGAAGTTCGGGACGAAGCGCGACACGCGGTCGTCGAGCCGGATCTTGCCTTCGCGCACCAGCAGCATGATCGCGGTGGTGGTGGCGAGCGCTTTCGTCAGCGACGACAGGTCGAACACCGTGTCGCGACGCATCGGGGTGCGCGCCGGCTCGAGGCTCCGATGTCCGAACGCTTCGTGGTAGACGACGTCGTCGCCCCGCCCGACCAGGAGCACCGCGCCCGGGAACGCGCCGTTCGTGACCGCCTGCTCGATCACGGCGGCTGCGCGGGAGAAATCCACGCCGACGATCTACACGACGGCGGGCTCGAGCGCGACGAGGGCGCCGGCGTCGACGTCGAGCTCGACCGTGAGACCGAGAGGCAAGGTCAGGTTCTCGACGCCGGTCTCGGCCGGGTCGTGGCCGGACGGCAGGCCGAAGCCCACCGGGAACGGCGCGTCAGCGAACGCGTCGCGCACGACGTCGAGGGCGGTCGCGCCGTTCGCGCTGCGACACGCCGCCATGGTGCCGAAGACCACCCCCGCCACCCGATCGAGCAGCCCCGCTTGATGGAGCTGCAGCAGGAGGCGATCGATGCGGTACGGCCATTCGTGCACGTCTTCGAGGAAGAGGATGGCTCCGTCGGTATCGAGCGCCCACGGCGTGCCGAGCGTCGTCGCGATCACCGAGAGGCAGCCGCCGACGAGGCGCCCCGTCGCACGACCGGGACGGATCGGCGTCGGAACCTCCGCCTGGAACTGGAAGCCGGCATCGCTCAGCGTCGACCAGAGGTGCGTTGCCGAGCGTGCCGTGAGACCGCGCGCCACGTCGGTCGCCACCATCGGACCGTGGAACGCCGCGACGCCCTCCTGCACGACGGCGGCGAGCAGCGCCGTGACGTCGCTGCAACCGACGATGGGCTTCGGGTCGCCGTGGAGCACCCGGAGATCGATCGACGGCACGATGCGCTGGCTGCCGTAGCCACCGCGCGCGCAGAAGATCGCACGCACGTCGGGATCGACCAGCATCGCGGTGAGGTCGCGCCGCCGGGCCGAGTCGGGGCCGGCGAGATACGCCTCGCGCGCGAGGACGGACTCGCCCAGGCGCGGAACGAGGCCCCAGCCCTCGAGGACACGGAGCCCGGCCGCCAGTCGCTCCTCTTCGATCGGGCTCGACGGTGCCACCACCCCCACGACGTCACCCGGCCCGATCCGCCGGGGCCTTCGAATCACCGCGCCCCCAGCCACGCTCTTTGTATCCCGCAACGGTTCACACCTTGCAAAGGCGCGCACGCCTCTCTAAGCACGATGCATGCGGACGTCGCCGGCGCAGATCGACCGGGTGGCCGGCATCCTCGTACGTCGGCTGCTCGAAAAGGACGTGGTGACCCTCACCGCACCCGAGGCCGCCGTGAAGGCCCGGTTCGTCGAGCTCCTGGCGAAGAACTTCGACGAGGAAGCGGCGATCGAGCGCGAGGCGACGGTCCAGGCCGAGAAGGTCGTGCGGCAGGGCGCCCCGGGCATCAAGCGCGAAGACCTCGATCTGCGCCGCGTCGAGCAGCTGATGAAGCAACGAATCGCGAAGGAGCGAGGGTTCGTGCTGTGAATCTCTCCGAGGGTCGGCTCTCGTACCTCTCGCAGCAGCTGCTCAAGGCCGTCGTCGACGGCAAGCTCGGCACGGTGCGGAGCGATCACCGCTTCCTCTCCGAGGCGAAGAAAGCCCTGACCGAGGAGTTCTCGATGGACGACGAGCTCGACCGTCTCGCCCGCGCGCGCATGCCCAAGCACGTCATGCCCGGCGGCCGCGACTGGGAAATCCGCTACCGCCAATACTACGAAGAAGAACGCCGCAAGCGCTCCAAATGACCGATCGCGAGCGCGCGGCGGAGCCGAAGCCGAAGCGTCGCCCCCGACGTCGCGGCACCGAGGCCGCAATCGTGCGTCCTACCGCTTCCCCGCCGCCGCCGACGGCTCGGGATCCGCCGCCAGCGTCCGCGTGAACGCCACCGCCCGCTCGCGGCTCATCGACGCCACGATCGCCGCGATCTGCTTGGCCTCCATGCGCGCGAAGATCGTCCGCAGCGTCTCGTCGTCGAGCTGGTCCAGGATCTGCGCCGCCTCTTCGGGGCGCATGTTCTCGTAGATGCGCGCGACGCCGCCGCGGAACTTGCAGGCCGCGGTGCCGCCGCTCCCGTCGCGCGACTCGAGCTCGCCGAGCGCTTCCTCCACGGCGCGCTCGATCGACTCGAGCGCGGCGGCGCGCTGCGTGAGCTCGCGATCGCGCTGATCGAGCTCGACCGACCGGCGATGAACCTCGTCGAGAAGCTTGTGGAAGCCTTGATCCTCGGGCGCGACGGCGGTGCTCTCGGCGCGCGGGTCCGCCGACCGTGCGTCGACGGTCGCTGCGGCACGCGAGGCCCACCATCCTCCGAGGATCGCCACCCCGAGCCAGAGCACGCCCAGGATCGTCGCCCGCCCCGTCGCCATCACGTCACCCTCCTTCGCGCCGCGCCGGCTGTACCCGCGCCTGCTGCTTGTCCTCGACCCGGGTCGCCGCGAGCACCGTCGCTGCGCGTCGCAGGAGCGGGTGCGAGGACTCCGCCAGAACGCCGAGCCCGGTCATGGTCGCATCCGGGTTCTGGCAGACGAGCGCGGCGCGCACGAGCCCAGCGCCCGCCGCGGCGCGCGCCGTGCGCCCGCCGTCGGCATCGAGCGCCTGCTGGTACGCCACGACGGCGCTCGCGCACACGTGGCGCTCGGTCGCGGCACGTCCCGCTCGGAGCGCGTCGTCGGCGATCTCGGCCCGCAGCTCGGGTGCGGCACGGTTTCCAATCGCGGCGCTCGCGGTTTCGATGTCGCCTCGCGCGAGCGCGAGACGGACCTTCAGCGTGCGCAGCGGTGGCACGAGCGCGGGATCGACGGCCGCCTCGTCCAGGCCCGAAATGCCGGCGGTCGCGGCCGAGACGTCGCCCGAGGCGAGCGCCATCTGGGCGCGGGCGACGCGAAGCGACGGCGCTTCGTTCGAGGCCGGCGGACCCAGGAGCTTCTTCGCCGAGTAGGCGAGACCCATCTCGCGCAGCGCATCCACGACGGCCGCGCGCGTGGTCGCGTCGACGTCGCGGCGGACGAGCTCGGTATTGGCGCCGTAGAGCGCGACGATGCCGGGCCAATCCTCGTTGGCGTAGCGGCGCGCGATCTTCTCCTGCAGCTCGATCGGGCGCACGGCGGGGGGACTCGGCGGCAGCGGCTCGTCCTTGCGGGCGACCGGCGCGGGCGTCTCCGCTTTCGGCGAGGGCGCGGGCTCCTCGGTCTTCACCGCCGGAGTCGCGGGCGCGCGCGGCGTCGACGCCTGCGCGGCGGCGGCGACCGGCGCGGGAGCAGCCGGCGCCGGGGCGCTCGGCTTGACCGCGGTCGTCGTCTTCGCCGGCGCGGCCGCCTTCGCCGCGGATTTGGACGCGCCGGCGAACGTCACCACGATCTCACTGCCGCTGCGCTGCACGTCGAAGGCGTGCGCCTCGCGCAGCTCGATCACGACGCGCGCCGTCTTGGGGTCGAACTGACCCGTGCGGATCTTCCGCACCGCGCCGGCGCCGTCCGATTCGCGTGCAACCGCGGGGCCGAGCTTCGTGCCCGGCAGATCGAGGTAGACGCGTGGCGGCGCGTCGCCGTGCGCCGGGATGCTCCGGGCGACCGGCTGGACGTCGGCCGAGACGTGCAGCTCGACGCCGGGGGTCGGCCCCTCGCGCACGACCACGTGCTCGAGGAGCGCCGGGGCCAAGGTCGCGGCAGGCGCGTCCGCGCACACTCCGGTGGCGGCGAGCATCGCGCTCGTCGCGATCACCAGGATCGGCCGTAGGAGGAATCCCACGACCGGTATCCGTAGCAAGCCCGGCGCCAGCAGTGTTGCGCGTTGGACGTTGGCCGCTACGGAGCGTGACGCCAAGGCCGACGACCAGCGTGTCAACCGATTGACGCGGGCCGAAAACACGGGCGTTCACGACGACCGGCCGGTGGCACTCGCCTTGCTGCGCCTCGGGGTATGAAGACGGGCGTGATCCTGTTGGGTGCCGCGGCAACCGTGCTCGCGATCGCGAGCGCGCAGGCGGCGGTGGTCTGCAAGAAGAAGAGCGGCGCCATGATGGTGCGCGACACGGTGTGCAAGACGAAGGAGCTGCCGGTCGATCTCACGGACCTCGGCGTCGTCGGCGAGAAGGGCGACAAGGGCGATCAGGGAGGCGCCGGCCCGGGTGGACCGCTGCTCACGACGTTGCCGCCCGGCAAGACGCTGACCGGCGTCTTCGGCGGCGGCGCGGAGAGCCCCACCACCACGGCCGCCGAGTCGGCGATCTCGTTCCCCTTCCCGCTCGCGTCGTCTCCCACCAAGCACGTGATCGCTCCCGGTGCCCCGCTGCCGGTCGGTTGTACCGGAACCGTCCCGCTGCCGGTGGCGAACCCCGGGCACCTCTGCATCTTCGTCGGCTACGGCCTCAACACCGATACCTACGACGCCTACAGCCCGTACGACGGCGTCAGCAGCACCGCCGGTGACTTCCGTCGTGGGGCCGTCGTCTACGCGAATCCCGCCGCGTCCGGCTTCTACGAGTTCTCCGGCACCTGGGCCGTCACCGCTCCCTGAGCTGGCGTACGGGATCGCCACGCACCGGCGCTGCCGCGTCGCCGGCGACGTCGTGTCCGTCCGCAGCGCCGGCCCAGATGCCTGGCGTGCGCCTTGCACCCTGTGATCGCACGATGGCGATCCGCCGCACGACGTCCACGCTGGTCCTTGGCGTCCTCTTCTGCACGTGCCTCGCTCGCGCCGGGTCGCCGGGCGACGTCGGGGCGGACGGCCTCATGGGCGGCGCACCGCAGGCCGGCGGATCGGCGGCGATGCCGCCTGCCGACCCGCGTCTCGGAGCGATCGGCGGCTCGCAGGAGCTCTACGATCTCGCGCAGCAGGTGATGACCGAGCTCGTGCAGCGCTACGGCGGCGATCCGCAGAAGATGAGCGAGGCGCTCGCGCGCGCGAAGAACGACCCCGAGGGCTTCGCCAAGTCGCTGAGCCCGGCCACACGCGCCCGCTTGAAGGCGCTCGCGAACAAGGTTCCCGACCCGGACTCGGGACGCTAGCGCGCCCTCCTACTCCGCCTTCAGCGCGCGGATCCCGATCGAGAGCTGATACTCCGGGTCCGTGTGCTCGAGCTCCTCGCGCGTGAGCTCGTCCGATGCGAGCCCGTGCAGGTACGCGATCGACGTCACGACGTTCCCGAACGCCTCGACCTCGACCGTTCCGCCGGTGAACGCCTCGGCGACGAGACCGCGCGCCGACACGCGTGTAAAGCCCCACGCCCAGCGATCGCCCCAGTCCTCGTGCGGGCTCGTCTGGCTCATGCCCGGTACGGTCGCGAGCAGCACGCCACCGGGCTTGAGGATCCGATGCAGCGTTCGCAGCGCGCCGCGCACGTCGTAGATCAGCTGCAGCGTCTGGGTGACGATGGCGCAGTCGAACGTCGCCGATGGGATGTGATCGGCCGTGACCAGGTCGCCGACGATGGTGGCGCGCGGATCGTCGGCCTCCAGACACAGCACGTCGCGCGACGTCACGCGGTCGCCGCCGAAACGGCGCGTGTAGGTGTCGTCCTTGATCTCGAGCACCCGGCCGTGCACGTCGCCCGCGTGCCGGGCGAGGAACGTCTCGATGTACCAGCGATCGATCGGCAGGCCCCGATCGAATCCGTACTCGCGGCTGATCGGCGTCAAGCGCCGCAGGCTCCCGAAGCGGACGAGCCCCACGGGCGGGACGTACTCCCGCCGCTCCCATTGCGCGCGCAGCCAGCGGCGCGTGCCCTCCGGAAGCGTCCGCTTCGCGAGCCAGCGCATGCCCCCGGTCGCGGTCATCGCACCCACTCGTCCAGCCAGCGCGCGAACTCTTCGCCCGGGAGGTTCGGCACCTCCACGCGCGGCAGGTCGAGGACGTCGGCGCGTGCGGTGACGGGCTTGCACGCGCTGCCGCACGCGACCCGGAAGCCCGCCGCACGGACGAGCGCGATCGTGTCGGGCGTATGGTCACCATGCGGGTAAGAGAAGTGCTCGACCGGCGCGCCGACGATCACCTCGAGGCGCTCCTTGCTCGCGCGCACCTCGCGCGCCTGCTCGTCGCTCGCGAGCCCGCCCAGGTACGAGTGGCTCACGGTGTGCGCGCCGACGCGTACGAGCCCGTCGCGAGCGACGGCGGCCAGCTCGGATGGGGAGAGCGGCCGGTGCGTCGGGCGCGAGCGCGCGTCGACGCCGGCCCACGTGCGCAGCTCGCCTAGCGTGCGCTGCCGCTCGGCCCCGGGGAGCCGCCCGATCCGCCGGTGGATCGCGAGGTAGAGCGCGTGACGATCGCCGTCCGTCTCACACGACCACGAGAACGGCATGCCGCCAATCTCGAGGAAAAGCGTGTCCCGGATGCTCGGCGACGCCAGCACGATGCGCTCGAGCTCGTCCCACCAGAACTCCGCGTCGCCGTCGAGCCCGCTCGTCGTGACGAAGAGGGTCGCGGGCAGCTCGAGCTCGCGCAGGATCGGCATCGCGGCGGCCTCGAAGTCCGCGTACCCGTCGTCGAACGTGACGACGACGCTGCGGTGGCGGCGTCCGGCGACGACCTCGCCCGCCAGCGTGTCGAGCGTCACGACGTCGCGTCCGAGCAGCACCAGCATCTGCTCGCGGAAGTTCGCGGGGCTCACGCAGAGCGACCAGGGGTCCGGGAATCCGTCGGCCACGCGGTGATAGAGAAGAACGACCGATGCGCGACGCAGCCGGCTCCGCGCCCGGCGTGCCGTGCGGCGAATCGATCGCGCCATCGCCCGCAGACCGCCGTCCGACGCGACCACGCCCGTCATCCGGCGATCCTGCGTACCGCCATGCGGCGCTCGAGATAGAAGATGTGCTCGCGGAGGTATTCGGTGCTCGTCTCGACCGCCTCCTCCCGCCAGTCGAGGCCTTCGAAAGCGCTCACGACGTCCTCCTTGCGCAGCGCCAGATCGGGGATCCCCCGCCAGGTCGCGATCTCGCGCGTCTCCGGTGCAAAGGGCGTGAACACGACCAGGACCATGCGCCGCCCGAACGAGTGGAGCGCGTTCTCCAGGATCGCCCGCCAGTCCGGATTGTGCTCGAGCACGTGACGCATGAAGATGCAGTCCGCGTCCGAGCGATACGTCCGCAGGTCGACGACGCGGTCGATGCCGAGGCTCGGGCTCCCGTCGACGGCGCGATAGGCGCTGCGCCTGACGAAGCGCCGCGCGTACCCCGTCCCCGCCCCCCAATCCTCGATCGTGCCGTGGCCGTCGAGGAAGGCCATGCCCTTTTCATACGTGACCTCGTCGCCGTACGGGAACGGCCCCCGATTGGCGTACTGCCAGCGACCGACGAGCGTCGCCGTCCATTCAGGCGTCGGCTTCACGGCGCGCACGCCGAGCACGACGGCGAAGGTCGCGTCGCGATGCTCGAGCTCGCGCGGCCGCAGCTCCTCGGCGGCGAGACCGTACAACCTGGCGGCGGCGGCGAGCACGTTGCCGCACGGCTCGACGGCCAGCTTGGAGGCGGGGAACGTCTCCTCGAACAGCGTCTGCGCCGACAGCGGCGTGAAGTGCCAGTAGGTGTCGTGCGCCGAATCCGGACCGACGTTGCCGACGCCCGGCAGCGTCGCGAGCAGCACGCCCCCGGGTTTGAGCACGCGGTACAGGGCCTTCACGAACGGCCGCACGTCGTAGACGCGATCGAGGGCCTGGCCGACGACGACGGCGTCGAAGCGTCCCTCGGGAAGCTGGCTCAGGCGAAAGCGCGTCGTGTCGTCGAGCGCGATCGCGGTGCGGCCCGTGACACCGCGGGCGCGGAACGCGACGCCGTCGCCGACTTCGAGGACGTCGCCGCGCACGTCGTCGACGTGGCGCGCGAAGAACCGCGCGACGTAGTGCCGGTCGATGCTCGTTCCGCGATCGGCTCCGTGGTAGCGGCCGAGCGGCGCCGTACGCCTGAGGCTCCCGAACCGCACGAAGCCCACCGGCGGCGTCCAGCGTCCCCCCGACCACCGCCGCCGGACGGCGCGAAAGAGGGGCCCCGGCAGCACGGCCTCGAGCACGCGGACGGCGATGCGCAGGGCGCGGCGCATCGCGTAGCGGAGCCGGATGCGAGAGCCGTAGCGCAGCGGGTGATCGTACGGCAGGAGGTTCTTGCGGAGCGCGGCGAGCAGCGCGTCGTCCCCGGCACCCTCGTGGCCGAGGTAGCCGCGCAGCCACTGCAGGAAGACCCGCCGCGCGGGGTGCGGCAGCGCGGGATGATAGCGGCCGTCGCGCAACGCGCGCGCACAGCACGAGTCCTCGTGCTGGCGGTAGCGATCCGAGCAGGTGCCGGTGACGAAGATCCGCGCCTGCACGAACATCTTCGCCAGGAACACCTGATCTTCGTAGGGGCCGCGGAACTCCTTTTCGAAGGCGCCGATCTGCGCGAACGCCTCGCGCCGGACGAGGATCGAGCAGATGCCCGGCATGGTTCCGCCCGCCTGCTCGAGCGCGAGCGTCAGGAGGTGCGGCGGCTCGACGATCGTGTCGGGCGCCACGCCGAGCTCGCCGTAGTGGTCGCGCCGCGCATCGTCGGCGTTCCCCGTCCATCCGTACCAGTACTCGGCCGGCCCGTAGGCCATCGCGACGTCGGGGTGCAGCTCGAGGATGCCCACCTGCATCGCGAGCTTGTGCGGCAGCCACACGTCGTCGGCGTCGAGGAACGCCACGTAGTCGCCGCGCGCGTGGCCGACCCCGAGATTGCGCGACGCGCTCATGCCGAGGTTCGCGTGACCGGGGTGCTCCAAGTAGCGCACGCGGTCGGGATGGCGTTCGGCCCATCGCCGCGCGATCGACGTGCTGCGGTCGCTCGAGCCGTCGTCGACCAAGAGGAGCTCCCAGTTGCGCCAGGTCTGCGCGAAGACGCTCGCGATCGCCTCGTCGATGAAGCGCTCGGCGTCGAGGAAGATCATGATCGTGGTGACCAGCGGCTCGCGCCTCATCGCACCGCGCCTCCGGCCGCCCGCGGCCCATCGAGGGCATGGAGGCGCGCGAAGAGCCCCCCGCGGCGAAGGAGCCGGGACGCCGGGCCCTCATCCACGACCCGGCCGGCGTCGAGCAGCACGACGTGCTCCGCCGTCTCGATCGTCGTCGGCCGATGGGTCACGACGATGACGGTGCACCCCCGCCCGAGCTCGGCCACGGCACCGCGAATCGCGTCGGCGGAGATCGCGTCGACGGCGCTCGTCGCCTCGTCGAGGATCAGGATGTCCGGATCGCGCAAGAACGCGCGCGCGAGCGCGACCCGCTGGCGCTCGCCGCCGGAGAGCCGCACCCCGTCGCCGCCGACCCTGGTCGCGTAGCCGTCGGGCAGCGCCTGGATGAACGCATCGGCGGCGGCGCGCCGGGCGGCGGCGCGGAGATCGTCCTGCCCCACGGCGCGATCGCACCCGTAGGCGATGTTCTCGGCGACGCTCGCATCCAGGAGCGGAATGTCCTGCCCGACGAGCGCGATGCGGGCCCGCCAGGTGGTGAGGTCGAGCTCGGGCAGCGGAACGCCGTCGACCGTGATCCGTCCCGCGGTCGGCTCGGCGAGCCGCAGGAGCAGCCGCACGAGCGTCGACTTGCCCGCCCCGGACGGTCCGACGATGGCCGTCGTCGCGCGAGCGGGAATGTGCAGGCGAACGCCGTCGAGCGCGCGCGTGCCGTCGTCGTAGGCGAGGACCACGTCCTCGAGCGCGATACCCGTCGCGAGGCGCTCGAACCGTCGTGTTCCCGATCGGACGATCGCGCCCTCGCCCGAGGTGACGAGTCGCATCACGGCCGATGCCGGCGCGAGCGCGGCGGCGAGGCTCACGCGGCCGCTGTCGAGCTGCTGCATCTGCGGGTGGAGGCGATAGAGAATGGCGACGAACGTCAGCACCGCCGGCAGCTGGCCGGGAGCGGCGAGCGCCGTCGAGACGACGGCGAGCATGAGCGCCGCCACCAGGAACTCCGAGGCCGGTGGCACGATCGCCTGCAGGACCTGCAGCCGCCGGAACGTCCGGCGCTCGGTGTCCGAGCACGTCTCGAAGCGCCCGGCCTCGAAGGGCTCGCGACCGAAGACGTGGATCGTGCGCAGCGTGCGCAGGAGCTCCACCATCCGCTGCGCCATCGTCTCCCAGGCGCTCTTCTCGGCGTGTCCGAGCGCGTCCACCCGGCGCGCGAGCAGGCGCACCGCGAGCGACGTCGCGCCGAGCGCGAGGCCGACGACCAGCGTCATGCGCCACGAGATCCACACGAGCGCCAGCGCGAACACGGCGACCTTGCAGAGGCGCGTCGCGATGCCGGCGAGGGCCCCGACCGCGGCCGCCGTCTCCCACGTCTGGCTCTCGAGGAGGTTCATCCACGTGCCGGTGTCGCGCCGGGCCACCCATTGCTCCTCGGCGCGGAGCAGATGCGTCACCACGTCGCATCGCAGCTCGTGCGCGAGGCGGCTCGTGAGCCCACCCAGGAGCGCACCGTGCGCGAAGACCATCAGGTTTCGGAGCGCGAGAAGCCCGAAGAGGCAGACCAGCACGGCGCGCACGCGCGTGTCCGGCGCGAGGCCCGCAAACGGGGCCGCGACGAGCGCGCCCAGCCGTCCGCCGACGATGGTGCCGGGCTGCGATGCCTCGAGCGCCTGCACGAGCGGCATGAAGAGACCGAGCCCGATGCCCTCGCTGCACGCCACGCCGATCCCGAGCGTGACGATGACCGCGACGCGCGCCGGGTGGCGGCGCACCAGAGGCGTCAACGTCTTGACCGATGTCCACTCGCTGCTCACGCGGAGACCCGAGCGGCTATCGGCGGGAAAGCGCCATTTCTTTAACGCCCGCGTCGCGGCGAGACGCCCCTGCTCCGACCATCTCGAGGAGCGCATCGCGACAGCGCGCGGCGAGGCGGTCGGGATCGTGCTCCGCCGCGACCCACGCGCGGCCGGCGCGGCCCAGGCGCGCGCGCAACGCGGGATTGCGGGCGAGCGTCAGCATGCGCTCGGCGAGCGCCGGGACGTCGAGCGGCGGCACGAGGAGCCCGGTCTCGCCGTCGCGGACGAGCTCGCGCGGCCCCCAGCGATCGACGACGACGACCGGAACGGCCGACGCCATGGCCTCGAGGATGCTGCGGCCGAGTCCCTCGGGCCCGCGATTCGGTTGCACGAGCACGTCGAGGCCGGCCATGACGCTCGCGACGTCCTCGCGCGTGCCGAGGAAGGACACCTGCGATTCGATCCCGAGCGTGCGCGCCTGCTCCAGGAGTGCCGCCTCGTAGCCGAGCCCCGCCTCCGTGCGATACGGCGAGCTGCCGACGATCACGAACCGCGCGCGCGGGATCTCGCGGACCACGCGGGCGGCGGCGTCGAGAAACAGATCCTGACCCTTCAGGGGCGTCAGCGCCCCGACCACGCCGAATCGGATCTCGTCCGGTGCCTTCGCGAGATCGGCGGCCGCCCGCAGACCGGGGCGGAAGCGTTCGAGGTCCACGATGTTCGGCACGACGTAGATGGGTGCGCGCGGCGGCACGAGCGGACGGAACTCGCTCGCGACGTAGCGCGAGATCGCGATCGCACCGTCGCAGCGCGCGGCGGCGAGTCGGAGCACCGCACGGGAGCGCGGACGATCCTCCAGCCCCTCGCGCGCATACCAGATGAGCGGCGCGCCGGATGATCGTCGGACGAGCGCACCCAGCGCGTGCGCCTTGATGCCATTGGTGACGACGGCGTCGGGCTCGAGACGCCGGATCGTCCGGCCGAGCGCGGCGAGGACGCCGGGCGTCGACGCGGCCGCGCGCACGAGCGCGATCGGACCGATGCGCCGCCGCGCCCGCTCGCCCAAACCCGAGAGGACGTGCGGCCACCGGACCAGCTCGACCGATGCCCCGGCCTCGCACGCGATGCTCGCGAGCGGGCCGTCCTCCGGCAGGACGAGCGTAAAGCGCAGCTCGGGAGTGAGCCGGCGGACGAGCTCCAGCAGGCTGCGCTCGGCGCCACCGAGCTGGGCGAACGTGGTGAGAACGACTATGTGGCGGGTCGCCCCGGGCGACCCGCTGTCGGCCTCCGTGCGATTCATGCCGTCGCTCGCGACGGCGCCGTGCTCCCGCCGGCCGGCGCCGCGAGACCCGCTCGGCGGTACCATTCGACGAGGACGAAGCGCGACCAGACCTGCGCCCACCCGAAGCGGGCGTCATGTCGGCGAAACGCGGCCAGCACGCGAACGCTCTCGTCGACGTCGAGCCCGAGCGCGTGGTGCGCGTCGCGGTCGGCGAGTGTCGTCGCCACGTGCGGGGCGAGCGGACCGCGGAGCCAGGCATCCCACGGAAAAGCGAATCCCATCTTCGCGCGACCGACCGGATGTGCGGGTTCGAGCCGCCGGAGCACGGCCGTGAGCATCCGCTTGCGCGCGCCGACCCGACCCAGGTGCCACGCGCCCGGCAGCGCCCATGCCTGGCGCAGCACCTCGAGATCGAGGAAGGGAACCCGCAGCTCGACCGAGCTCGCCGAGCTGAAGACGTCGGCGTCGTGCAGGAGCTGGTTGCGGAGGTAGAAGACGAGCTCCAGGTACGACACGCGCCGGAAGTCGGACGCGGACGGCGGCGGCGCGAGACGGTCGCGGATCCGTGCGGGCAGCGCAGTCTCCGGGGCCGGCTCGGAGCCGAGCCCGCGCTGGAGGAGGTAGGCCGGGACCAGATCGCGCAGGTCGCGGGCCGCGGCGACCTTGGACCATTGCGCGGCGCCGCCGATCCCGGCAGCCGCGAGCGTGCGCGCGAGCGGTGCCAGCCACCCGGCATGGGCGGCGAGGAACGGCGCCTTGCGAAACGTCGTGTAGCCACCGAAGACCTCGTCGCCTCCGAGGCCCGAGACCAGGACCTTGATCCCCCGATCGGCCGCCGCGCGCGCGATGACGAAGGTGTTGATGCCGTCCGCCGTCGGCTGGTCCATCGCCGCGAGCGCCGCGGGCAGGATGCCGAGCACGTCGTCGGGCGAGAGCGAAACCACGTGATGCCGGCCGCCGAGGCGCAGCGCGGTAGCGCGCGCGGTCGCGACCTCGGAGACGCGCGGGTCGTCGAAGCCGACCGTCAAGAAGTGCGGCGCGACGTAGCGCGCCGCGATGCTCGCGACGAGCGTCGAGTCGATCCCGCCGGAGAGAAGCACGCCCAGCGGCACGTCGCTCACGAGGTGCGATCCGACCGCCTGCGTGAGCACGCGCTCGACCTCGCCGACCGCGTCCCCCCACGCGACGTCGCTACGCTCGGGCTCGCCGAGGAGGTCCTCGAGCACGTGGAGGGGACGTGGTTCGCCCTGGGCCCCGTGGGCGTCGACCTCGAGGACGTGGCCGGGCGGCAGGGCATGCACCTCGCGCGCGATCGTGTGCGGCTCGGGGACGGCACCGAATGCGAGGTATCCGGCCAGCGCCTCGCGATCGAGCGAGAGTGGCGCGAGAGCCGCCGCGCGTATGGCGCGCAGCTCCGACGCGAACACGAACGCGCTGCCGAGGCGGGCGTAGAGGAGCGGCTTGATGCCGAAGGGATCGCGGCCCAGGACGAGCCGGCGGGTGCGACCGTCGTAGAACGCGAACGCGTACATGCCGCGGAGGCGCGGGAGCGTCGCCGCCGCACCGAAGCGAACGAGGGCCGCCAGCAGCACCTCGGAGTCTCCGCGCGAGCGGAACGGGTAGCCCGCGTCGGACAGCTCGGCGCGCAGCTCGCGGAAGTTGTAGATCTCGCCGTTGAAGACGAGCCACGACCCCGTCCCCGGATCGCGCATGGGCTGACTCGCGTCGGACGTGAGATCGATGATCGCCAGGCGATCGAACCCGAGCACGAGCGAGCGCGGCCCGGTCGGCACCGCCACCGTGCACGCTTCGTCGGGACCGCGATGCTGCTGCGCCGCGACCATGCGTCCGACCGCCGCTTCCAGGTGGCGGCTCTCTCCGTCGCCCCAGATACCCGCAATGCCGCACATGGGACTACGCCGCCTGCCGCATCGGGAGCTTCGCGCGGCACGCCGTCCACACCTGGTCGACCGTGACCGCGGTGAGGCAGCGCAGGCCTTCGGTCGTGCACTCGGCGAGGTAGCAGTTCGCGCACGGCACCGCGTCGTGCCGCAGGACGACGTGCGCCGCGCCATAGGGATGCCAGCTCCGCGCCAGCTCGCGCGCCCCGAAGACCGCGACGCACGGCGTGCCGACCGCCGCCGCGAGATGCATCGCACCCGTGTCGTTGCCGACGTAGAAACACGCGCGGCGCAGCGCTTCGGCCGACTCCAGGATCGACAGCTCGCCAGCGACCGACGTCCAGCGGCCCGCGGGCCAGCTCCGCACGACCGTCGCCGCGACGCGTGCTTCGTCCGCTCCCCCCACGATCGCGATGTCGGCGCCGTGCGCGACGATGCGGCCGCCGAGTTCGCCCCACCGCTCGACCGGCCAGCGCTTGGCCCCCTGCTTCGAGCCCGGACACATCGCAACGAGCGGCCGCGTCTGCCCCACCCCGCGCGCGGTGAGCAGCGCAGCTACGCGCTCGGCATGCGCCGCGCCGAGGGGCAGGTCGAACCGTGCGGCTCCGGCGTCGGCGCCCGCGCGGTGCGCGACGTCGAGCAACCGGTCGACCTCGTACGGGTACTCGCGCCGCTCGCGGCGCAAGCGTCCGAAGAAGGTGGCCTTGGTCGCGGGAGCGCCGACGAACCGTCGCGCGCCTGCGAGCGCGAAGAAGAGTCGATCGCGCAGCATCCGGAGCCCCGAGTCGCGGTCGCTCCCCAGGTGCACGACGAGATCCGGTCCGAACGCACGGACCCTCCGCAGGACCTCGCGCCGGCCGAGCGCCGTCCCGAGCTCGTGCGCCCGATACGTCACGACGTGCGCAAACCATCCGAAGTCGCGCAGCACCTCGTCGGTCCACACGACACCGTCGCCCTCGTTCGCGGTCATGAGCCCGAGCTCGGCCGCCGGGAAGGCGTCGCGCAGGGCGTGGATGGCCGGCAGCGCGACGATCGTGTCGCCGAGCGCGCCGCAGCGGTAGACGAGGATGCGGCGGGGTCTCCTCATGCGGCGGCGCTGCGACGCACGGGGACGGTGCGCTCGAGCGTCTCGAGGATCTCCGTGAGGCGCGCCTCGTACGAGTAGCCCGACCGCAGGCAGCGGGCTCGCCCCCCGGCGGCGATGCGCTCGCGTGCCGCGTCGTCCGCCAGGTAGTGGTGGACCTTGGCGACGAGGTCGTCCGCGCCGTCGAAGAACGCGGCCTCCTGCCGGTCGACGAAATGGGCCGCGTGCTCGCTCGTGTTTTCCGCCAGCATGAACGCTCCACAGGCGGGAATCTCGATCGAGCGCTGCGTGATCGCGTCGCCGGCGATCGTCGAGAGCAAGCCGAGGTTGATCTTGGCGCCCGCGATCGCCTTCGCGTAGTCGTCACCGTAGATGGCTCCGGGCACGCAGGCGTCGCGCAGCGGACCCGAGCGCACGCGCTCCCAACCCGGCCCGCACACGCGCAGCCGGATCGGCGACGCCGCGAGCGGCTCGAGGAGCCGTTGCCGCGACCGCTCCCAGCGACCGATGAACGACACGTCGGTGCCGAGCACGTCCTGCTCGGCCGGCGTCAGCGCGACGGGCCGATGGATCTCGGAGTCGTAGGCGTTGCCGGAGAGCACGATCTTGCGGGCGCCCGTTGCGCCGAGCAGCGTCGCGTTGTGACGCTTGGTCGTGGCGACGAGGTCGTACTGCGACATGGAGCGCCACAGGTGCCGCGACGAGTTCTCGCGCAGGAGGTAGTTGTCGGGCGAGTAGTGAACGAGCCAGCGCACGCCGGCGCGCCGCGCCGACGCGAGCGTCGCCGGTGTGACGAAGATGCCCTTGTCGACCCACAGGATGTCGGGGGCGGTCGCGAGTGCCTCTTCGAGCGCACGGTTGTAGTCGCGCACCATGGGTCCCATGCGCAGGTGCCACTGCACCCGGCGCGCGAGCCCCTCGTACCCGCGGACGAACGGCAGGTAGTCGACGGGGATCGTCTGGTGGCCGACGCGTTCGAGGACGTGCCGACGCAGCTCGCACGTGTCACCCGAGGTCAGCGGTCCGGTGTAGAGGATCTTCATGCGCCCTCCCGCAAGCGACGTCGCTCGCTGATGGTTTGGACGGCGGCCGTGAGCCGCGCGCGGGCGCGCGCCACCGTATAGTAGTCGACTGCGGTCCATGCCTCGTCGCGCACCGTGGCGGCGAAGCGCTCGTCGTCGAGCAGGCGACGGCACGCGGCCACGGCGCCATCGACGTCGTACCAGCGCACCGCCGTGTGGGGAAAGAGCGTGCGGTGGGTCTCGAGCTCCTCGCTCGTCACCATGGGGATGCGCAGGCACGCCGCCATCATGGCCGTGCGACCCTGGATCACCGCGTGCGGCAGCGAGAGCGCGAAGCGGCAGCCCTTCACCAGGTCGAGGAAGCGGCCGAGCGGACGCACGTAGGCGCGTACCTGGACGCAGCCCGCGAGCCCGAGGTCGCGCAGCATGGCGCGAGTCTGCCGCTCCTCCTCGTCGTCGTAGCAGAAGGCGAGGCCCTCGAGGTGCGGCCGCTCCGCCACCAGGCGCCGGAACGCGAGAAAGGTCGTGATGGGGAGCTGGCTCGCAGGGCCGCAGAACCGCGTCGGCGCGGAGAGCAGGACCACGTCGTCGCGTCCGGCGGGATCGGTTGCCATGGCGCCGAAGCGCTCGGTGTCGACCGGAACGGGCATGTGGAAGATGTGCGCCGCCGGCGCGAGCGCCGCGTAGACGCTCGCCGTGTCGCGCAGCATGACGCCGATGGCGTCGGTCGCGGCGAGCGCCGCCAGGTGGGTCGGCACGTGGCGCGGCTCGACCTCGCGCCAGAAGCGGTCGAGCGGGCCGGGAAAGAGGATCGTCGGCACGTCGGAGCGCCGGCGGATCTCGAGCAGCCGCGCAGGCGGCGCCTCGGTCCATCCCCACTCCCAGAAGAGGAGGTCCGCGTGCGCGAGCGCGGCCCAGTCGATCTCCGACTCGGTGCCGAGCACGATCGGATCGTCGTCGACGAGGCCAGCGAACGCATCGAACTCCGGCAGGACCGCCGCGGCGCCGCTGCGCCCGCGCGCCAGCTCGTAGCCGGCGGTGAGCACCTGCTTGCCGAAGGTGCGCAGGCGCGGCCGCGGGCGATTCAGGAGGATCGCGACCTTCATGCGACCAGCTCCGGGACACCGGCCGCCAGCGGCGCCGGCCGACCGCGCCGCCACATCTGCGAGAGGACGCCGCCCGAGAGCGCGATCACGACGAGCGTCTGGAGCAACGTCGCCACGCAGTGCTCGAAATCGCGCTCGACGCTCGGGACGACCTGGGTCGCGAACAGGACGAGGACGGCGGCGCGCCCCGAAACCGGCAGGGCGTCCTTCCACCGATCGACGAGCCCCAGGAGCAGCCCCCACACGAGCGCGCCGAGGGCGACGGTGTAGGCGCCACCGCCGTGGTAGAGGTCGCCCGGCATCGACGGCGCGATCGCCGCCTCGCTGTCGACGCCGCTGTCGAACGCCCAAATCGTTCGCGCGAACTCGGGCCCGCGATCGGAGAGCGCCTTCGACGGCAGCAGGGCGCGCGGCACGAGCCCGCGCACGAAGGCGTCGGTCAGGATGGGCTCGTCGCGAAACGGAAACGCCGACGGGACGAGGTCGATCGTCAGCAGCAGCGAATCGAGCCCGTGGAAGCGGCGGATGGCGACCAGCCATCCAGGATCGGGCTCGACGATCATGTCGTCGTCGGGTCCGGTGACGCCCTCGGCGACATGGCCGATCGGCGCGCCGCCCCACAGCACGTCGCGATACGCCTGCGTCACGCTGCCGCTCAGCACGAACAGCGGCAGCGCGACCGCGGCCACCATCACCTGGCGGCGGGGCAGCCGTCCGCGTGCGCACCACCACACGAGCGTGGGAATCAAGACGATGGGGACGAGGTGCTCGCGATACGGGCTCACGAGGAAACGGACGAGCGCGGGCGTGAGCGCCAGCCAGCGCGAGCGGGGATCGGTCGTGCGCTCGGTCGCGCCGGCGACGAAGTCGGCCCAGGTGGCCGCCGCGGGAATCACCCACAGGCTGCCGGCGATGCCGAGCGGCGTCACGAGCGCGAGCGGGACGCCGAACGGTCCGACCGACAGGAGGAAGCACGCCGTCGTGCCGACGAGGAGCGCGGTGCGGCGCCGCGCGCTGCCCTCGCCGCCGAGTACACCGATCGCGCCGAGGAGGCCTGGCGAGCGCAGGCGTCCCCAGAGCGCGAAGCCGAGGACGATGCACGCCCAGTAGACGAGGCTCAGCAGGAGCGCGTGATCCACGGTCGAGGCCGGCAGATCCGCGAGGCGGAAGGTGTCGTTCCCGAACTCGACCGAGTCGACGGTGAGGAGCAGAAAGCGCACGACGAAGTCGATCGCGAAGCCGAGCCATACGTAGCCGAGGAGCGATGCCGGCATGGCCCGCCAGCCGCCGCGGCGCACGAGCGCAAGGCTCGGTCCCACGAGCCACGCGATGACGACCAGCGCGAACAGGATCCACGTCGTGCCGGTGCACGCGAGCCCGCCGTGATCGTTCAGCCGCATCGTCATCCGCCCAACCGAGCCACGAGCGATTCGTCGAGACAGCGCACGCCGTAGTCCCAGGACAGACGGGTGGCGGCGAACGCTCGGGCTCCCTCCCCCAGCATCCGGCGCGCGGCGTCATCTTCAAGCAGCCGGGCCCCCGCGCGAGCCAGATCGGCGTCGCCGTCGGCTGTCAGAAACGCCGACTCGGGGTCGGCGTCGATGCCCCGGTACGCTTCCGGGAAGCCCACCGTCGCCTTCCCGTACGCGAGGGCCTCGATCGTCTTGAAGAGCATCCCGGCGCCCTCGCGGACCGGCAACAGCACCACCGCGGCACGGCGATAGACGGGTGTCAGATCCGCGACGAACCCGGTCGCCTCGACGCCGGCCGTCGCCGCCGCCAGACGGCGCAGCGCCGGCGACATGCTGCCCCCGACCAGGAGCAGACGCGCGCGCGGCCGGAGGGCTCGAAGGGCCGGGAACACGCGGCGCAGGAGGCGCCCCGCCGCGTTGGCGTTGGGCGCGTACGCGAAGTTCGCGACGAAGAGCAGCGTGTCGGGCTCCGAGGCGGTCGCCGCGAGGTCCGGGCAGGCGTCGACGTCGACCAGATTGGGCAGCGTGACGAGCCGCGCGGAGCCGCCGAGCGCGGCGATCTCGGCGCGCTCGCTCGCGGTCGGCACCCACACCTCGTCGGCGCGACCCAGATACTCGCGCTCGAGCCGCCGGACCGCGACCTCGTTGCAGAGCGGGCCCAGCTTCGCCGCCGGGCTCGCGACTGCGCGCACCATCTCGCGCGCGAGGCGAATGTTGGAATCGGGACAGTTGGCGACGACCCGCAGCCCCGCCGCTTGCAGGCCCGGTGCGTGGTGGCACCAGAAGGCCCGCAGCACGACGGCTTCGGCACCGACCCGCGCCGCCTCGGCGAGGATGGTCTCGTGCGCGCTCATGGCGTCGTACTGGTAGGCGAACGGGTGCGTCGCACCCGCACCGGTCGCGTACGAGAGCTTGCGCACGATCGTCGCCCAGAGGGTCCCGTCGGGCTGCTCGATGCGCGCGCCCCCGAAGGCGACGCTCGACGCGAGGGCGTGGACGGGCGCGTCGGCGGCCAGCGGATACGCTTCGCCCGCTCCGAAGTAGAGCAGCGCGGGGCGCACGCCGCGCCGCGCGAGCAGATTGAGGATCTGCCAGTCCCGAAGATGCCCGCCCGTCGCGAGCGGATACGGCACGTTCGGAACGACGAAGAGGAGACGTGCTCCCATCCGTCGCTCACGCGACCGCGGCGAGCTCCCGCTGCACGAGATCGCGCAGGCCCTCGCGCAGCGTCATGCGCGGCGTCCAGCCGAGCGCGCGCCGCGCCCGTCCCGCGTCGGCGACCAGGTGCATGCGCTCGATCGGCCGTACCCGTGCGGGGTCCTGCTCGACGCGCAGCGACCGCCCGAGCACCTCGGACAGGGTCGCCACCAGCTCGCGTACCGAGGTGCCGACCCCGGTGCCGACGTTGAAGACGGTCTCCGGCCCGGCGTAGGTCGCCAGGCGCGCGAGGGCGTCCGCCACGTCGCGGGCGTGGACGTAGTCGCGCCGCGGCTCGAGGTTGCCGAGCCGGAGCGTGCCGCCGCGCCGGAGCGACTCCAGGATGTCCGGCAGCACGTGCGGATTCGTCTCGCCCGGACCGAACACGTTGAAGAGCCGCGCCGCGAGGATGCGCCGCGCCGGATCCTTCGCGCGCTCGATGGCGAAGAGCTCCTCGCAGAAGCGCTTCGACGCGCCGTAGACGTTCGAGGTCGCGATCGGATCGGTCTCGGCGTGCGGCGCCGCCGACGGCGCGTAGACGTCGGCGCTCGACGCGAACACGAGCCGCGCGTCGGGCACCGCCGCGAGCGCGTCCAGCACGAGCTGCGTGCCGACGACGTTGACCACCAGCGCCTCGCTCGGATGCGCGACGCAGTACGGGATGAAGTGGATCGCCGCCAGATGGAAGACGATGGTGGGCCGCACGTCGGCCACGACGGTGCGCAGGAGCACGGCGTCGGTCACGTCGCCGCGTACGACGTGCAGGCGCGGATCGCCCAGGTGCGGGCCGAACCGCTCGATCGAGCCGCGCGACAGGTTGTCGAGCACGACCACGTCGCGACCCTCTTCGAGCAGCCGCGGCACCAGATGATGCCCCACGAACCCAGCCCCACCCAACACCATCATCGGCCTCATGCGCACCTCGCCACGTGTCCGTAGACATCCATCATCCGGGCCATGACGGGCCCCGGGGTGTACCGCTCCTCGAGCAATCCGCGTGCCGCCGCCCGCAGCCGCAGCCGGGTCGCACGGTCGTCCAGGAGCGCCACGATGCGGTCGGCAATCGTGTCGTCCTGCTCGGCAACGAACGCCTGCACGCCGTCGTCGACGTCCATGCCCTCGACGCCCTCGCTCGTCGTCACGACGGGGACGCCGTAGGCCATCGCCTCCATCACCTTGATCTTCATGCCGCTGCCGCGTCCGGGCGGGTATGCGAGCACCGAGACGCGCCGGAAGAAGTCCTCGGGCGATGGGAGGTTCTCTTCGATGGTGACGCCGGGCGTCCCCGCGAACGGCGCGAGATAGCGACGCGCGTTCCATCCTGCGACCAGCAGGCGCGCCCGCGGCGCGCGTGCGACGACGCGCGGCCAGATGCGCGTCAGCAGACGCTCGGCAGCCGAGCGCGACGGCGGCCAATGCATCGAGCCCAAGAGCCCCACGACCGGCTCGTCGACGAGGGGCTGTAGTGGATAGAGGTCGAGATCGAGCGCGAACGGGACGACCCAGCAGCGTGCACCGTCGTTGACGCGACGGACGGCGTCGAGCAGCCGCGACGTGAAGAGCCGCATCGTGTCGGTCGCGCGCAGGAGGCGATCGGTTGCGCGCCGCATCTGCCAGAGCTCCTTCCGCTCCGCGAGCGTCGCCGGCCGCGCGTGCTCGAGGTCGATGATCTCCAGGTGGTGGACGTTGAGGAGGCTCCGCGGCACGCCGAGCCCGGCCCATCCCGACCAGAGCTGCTCGAGATGCAGGACGTCGTAGCCGCGCGCGAGCTCGCGCGCGAGCGCGTCGCGGAAGCCGGGCGCGTAGATCATCTCGCTGAACGGGCGGCGCGCGTTCCGGATCTTGCGGCAGATCGGACCGGCCGTGCTGCGCAGCGGAAACGCCGCCCAGCGCAGCCGCCCGGCGGGCGCCACGGCCTCGAGGCGCGCGCGCGCCTCGTCGATGCGCGACGACGGCTCGTCACTCACCGTGAGGCACGACACGTCGTGGCCGCCCGCGAGCAACTGGCGTGCGAGGAGATGGAACCAGCGCGCGGCGGTGTCGCCGAACGGCAGCGGCGCGGCGGGAAGGACGAGGACGGCGCGCATCGTCAGCCGCCCGCCGCCTGGCGGTACGCCGCCACGGTCTCGGCCGCCGCCGTCGTCCAGTCGAATTGCCGCACCCGTCGCAGGCCGCGCGCCCGCAGGTCGGCGCGCAGCGCCGCGTCGCTCGTGACGACGCGCAGGAGCGCCGCCAGCTCCGCGACGCTCGATGGCTCGAAGAGGATGCCCGCGTCGCCCACGATCTCCGGGATGGCGGTGCGTCGCGATGCGACCAGCGGCGTGCCCGTCGCCATGGCCTCGACGAGCTGGAAGCTGAACGACTCCCACAGGGACGGGTTCACGAACACCTCGGCGCCGCGATAGAGCGCCGGCAGGTCCTCCGGCGGCGCCTCGAGGAGTCGCAGCCGGCCCGAGGAGCCGAGGCCGCGCCAGCTCGCGCGCAGGGCCTCGTCGGCCGGCGTGTGCGCCGCCACCACGACGAGGTCGTGATCGGCGAGCGCGGCGCGCTCGAACGCCTGCACGAGCGTGTCGACGTTCTTGTGCGGGTCGTAGCCGCCGACGTAGAGCACGTAGGGTCGCGCGAGGCCGTGGCGGCGCCGCACCTCCGGATCGCGCGGCTCGACCTCGGCGCGGAACTCGGCGGCCGGCGCGAGGTAGACGCGCGCCAGCTTGTCGGCCGCGCACACTCCCTGCGCGATCAGCTCGTCGCGCGTCGTGTCGGACACCGTCAGCACGAGGTCCGCGAGCCGCGCGTTCACGAGCTCGTGCTTCCAGTACCAGAGCCGGCGCTTCGGCGTCGGGAAGAGCCGCCGCCAGTGCGCCCGTTCGAACGAGTTGTGCAGCGTGACGACGAGCGCGCACGGCTTCCAGCACGGCAGCCCCCGATCGGCGAGCGCGTGGAAGACGTCGACGCCCTCGGCGCGCAGGCGGCGCGGCAGCCACCAGTCGTTCCAGAGGGCTTCGCGCGGGAGCTCGGCGCGCACGACGCGCGCGTTCACCCCGGCGAGGTGCTGCGGACACGGGTCCTCGCGCGTGAAGACGACGAGCTCGACGTCGTCGCGCGCCGAGAGCGCGCGGAGGAGGTTCGTCGCGTAGCGCGTCCACCCGCGCGTCGCGGGGATGGAGAGCACGCGGCCGTCGACGCCGACGCGCAGCCGCGCCCGGCTCATGCCCCCACCTTGCGCAGCATTGGACGGAGCATGGGCCCGACGCCTTCCGTCCGCGCCCGCCGCCACGCGTTCCCGAGGCGCCACGCGAGCCGGCGCACGGCGTCGGCCGCCCGCCGTCGGGGACCGTCGTTCAGCCGCACGATCATCTCGGACGCCGGAAGGGCCGGGCGCGGCGCGATCCGTCCCGCCTCGACCGCGGCGCAGAAGGCGGCGAGCGGCTGCACCTGCCGATCCCAACCGAGCGCGCCGGTCGCGAGCGCGCGAGCGTTCGCGGTGGCGCGCCGGCGCCCTGGCACGTCGCCGAGCAGCTCGCTCACCGCGGTCGCCAGCCCGACCGCGTCGCCCGGCGGCACGACGCGCCCCAGGGCGTGCGACTCGACGACGCGGCTCAGCTCGTCGCCAGCCGACACCACCAGCGGCAGCCCCCCCCAGATCATGTCGATCGTGCGCGTGCGCATCGAGAGCCGCGTCTCGAGGTGATCGCCGTAGGTGCAGACGCCGACGTCGGCCCCGGCGTAGAGCGCGCCGCGCTCCGCGTACGGACGCCAGTCCGCGAACTCGGCGCGCGCGCGCAGCTCGGGCGACGCCGCGATCACGTCGCGGATGCGCCGCGCGAGCGGCAGCTCGTCGCCCCCGACCCCGTCGATGCCCGCGAAGCGCAGGCGCACCTGCGGCACCGCCGCGACGATCGCCGGCAGCGCCTGGAGGTAGGTCTCGACGTCGAACCACGGGTAGCAGCCGCCGCACCACAAGAGCACCGGATCGTGCGCGGCGGCGTCGCGCGGGCGCTCGGGCGGCGCGACCGACGCCCCCGACGAGACGCAGAGCACGACGTCGGTCTCCGGCGAGCGCGGACCGATGCGGCCGAGCATCGAGAGAATCGTGAGGTACGAGACGCGTTGGCTTTCGTTCGCGCACAGCACCCGGTCGGCGCGCGCGAAGGCGGCGAGGAACTGCGCGACCGTCGCGCGGTAGTCGCGCGCGACGCGTGCGCCCAGGCGCGGCAGGAGCGCCGTCGCCTGCGAGAGGAAGCTCCCGAACGGCGACTCGTAGCCGTCGACGACGAGCGCGCGTGCGGAGATCCGCCCCGCATGGGCGGCGACCATCCGGGGGTGGGTGATCCAGACGTCGAACGGACCGGCCGCCGCGAGCGCGTCCGGTGGGACGACGCGGAACGGCACGTCCGCCGGGGCGGGCGGCGGCGTCCCGACCACCACGTCGTGACCGGCGCGCGCGAGCGCGCTCGCCATCTCGAGCACGCGCACCTGGAGCCCGGCCATGCGCCCGTCCGGACGGGCGAGCGGCTCGTCGAGCGTGAACGCGACGCGCGCCATGGCCTACGCCTTTCCCCGCGGCACGGCCTCGTAGAGCACGATCTCCGTGCAGAGGTTCGGGAACCGCGCCAGCCACCAGCGATGCCAGACCGGCGCCAGCGCGCTCAGGATCGGCACGCGCGAGAGCCGGCGCTCGAGCGGGATGCACGCGCCGGTCGGCACCCAGTCGCGCACGACGTAGCCGCTGGCTTCGAGGAGGCCTCGGCCCGAACCGAGCGTGAAGAAGCGCAGGTGCGTGCGATCGAGGATGCCGGTTTCCTCGTACTCGAAGGTGCCGCGGAAGAAGAGGGTCTTGCGGACCTGCCAGCACGCGACGTTCGGCAGCAGCACGATCGCGAGGCCGCCGGACGCGAGCATCTCCCGCATCGCCGTCAGCGTCGTCCACGGGTCGACCAGGTGCTCGAGAACGTGCATGAAGAGCACGACGTCGAACGGACCGTCGAGCTTCGCGCGTACGTGCGCGTCCTCGACGTCGCCCACCACGACACGGTCCGCGAAGCGCGCAGCGTGCGGCGCCGCGCGCGGGTCGACCTCGAGCGCCGTCACCGTGCAGCCGCGCGCGCGGAGCTGGGCCGAGAAGTACCCCGTGTGCGCGCCCACCTCCAGGACGTGGGCGCCCGGCGGCACGCGCGCGAGCACGGCCGTCTTCTCGTCGCTGAGCGGCGTCAGGCCCGGCTCGGCGTGATAGGCGAGCGCGGTCACGTGGAGGGCCGCGCGCGAGCTCTCCGTCTTGGTCAACATGACGCCTCGCCGGGAAGCTCCGTGCGGGCCGCCGCGCGACGCCAGCGCTCGGCCAGGGCCGACGACACCGCACGCCGCTCGGCGGGCGTGAGCGCACCCGTCCACGCGGCGGACACGAAGACGAGGCCCGCGACGGCGCCGGTCACGGCGAGCGCCAGCCACGACTCGATCGGCGTCACCAGGCGTAGAAGCACGATCCAGAGTGCTGCCGGCAGCGTCGCTTTCGCGACCGGCCAATGGCAGCGCGCGAGAACACGCCGCAGCGACACGCCGAAGCGACGCCGCACGACGACGAGGAAGACGGACTCCATGACGAGCATCGCCGTCGCCGTGCCGGCGGCGAGCCCTGTGAGCCCGGCCGTGAGGATGCCCGTCACCGCGCACGCCGCCGTGACGACCGGGTAGATCCCCATGAAGATCGTGAAGACCCGCAGCTCGCCGAGCCCCGGCAGCATCACGTGCGCGACCACGTTCTGGCTCTGCACGAGGCTGCCCACGAGGAGGAGGCTCATCACGACGTAGCCCTCCTCGAACCCGGGGCCCATCCACAGGCGCACGAGCGGTCCGCCGAAGCCGAGCAGCAGCGCGACGACGCCGGCGTACGTCGTCATGAGGTAGCGCGTCGTGCGCAGGTAGAGCGATCGCAGCCGGCCACGCTCGCCGCGCGCGGCGAGCGCCGAGGTGGCGGGCATCACGATCCCGAGCCAGCTGTGGAGCAGGGCGCGCGAGTAGTTCGCGAGCCGCGCCCCGATCTCGTAGGTCGTGAGCGAGGCGACCGGGAGCACGACGCCGATGAGAATACGGTCGAGCTGGTGGAGGGTCGCACCGGCGGCCGTCCACACGATCATGGCGATACTGAAACGCCCGATCTCGCGCAGGCGCGCGCGCCGGAAGCCCGTGAGCCGCACGTGCAGCCCCGCGATCCGGCGGTGCACGCACGCCCGCGCCGCGAGCCAGCCGGCGAGCGTGACGGCGAACGACGATCCGACGAGCGCGACGAGGCCGTGTCCGGTGAGCACGAGCGCGATCGTGAGCGCGCCACGCACGACGGTCGTGACGACGCCGATGGCGTTGAGCACGTGGAACGCCTGCAGGCCCGAGAGGAGGCCGTTCCAGACCGACATCGGGAGCCCGAGCGCCGTCTGCACGCCGAACACGAGCAGCACGATGCGAAAGGTCGCGAGATCGTCGGGCGCGACCTGGAAGAGGCGGCTCGCACCGAGGGCGACGGTGGCAAGCCCGAGCGCCGCGGCGAGGCCGAGCCCCGCGTAGACGGCGTAGATGGTGCTCGTCGTTTCGTCGAGCCGCGTGCGCGCTTCGGCGTCGTCGTGCACGAGCAGCGCGGCGGCTTCGTTCACCAGCGTCGGCGCGAGGCCGAGGTCGAGCACGCCCACGTACCCGACGACGCCGGTCGCGAGCACCCAGAGGCCGAACTGCGTCGGACCCAGGTGGTGCACCACGAGCGGCATGGTGACGAACCCGACGGCGAGCCCGATCACCGTCCCGGTCAAGTTGGAGAGGGCGTTGCGAAGGAGCTTACGCCACATCGCGCGTCCGCCCCTCGGGCGCGACGGCGACCTCGCGCCCCGTGACGCGCCGGTACACCGCCAGCACGCCCTCCGCCGCGCGGCGGATCGTGAACTCGTCCTCGACGCGCCGGCGACCGTTCGCGCCCAGCCGCGCGCGGAGCGCCGGGGTCGCCAGCAGGCGCGCAATGGCGCCGCGGAGCGCGGTGGGATCGCCGGGCGTCACGGTGAGACCCGTCGTGCCGTCGAGGTTCACGTATTCGACGCCCGTGCCGAGGCGCGTGCTGACCACGGGCTTCTCGAACGCCATCGCTTCGAGCTGCACGATGCCGAAGGTCTCGCTGCGGTGGGTCGACGGCAGCACGAACACGTCGGCGGCGGCGAAGTACGGCCGCAGGTCCGGCTGCTCGCCGGCGAGCCAGGCGCGTCCCTCGAGGCCGAGCGCGGAGATGCGCGCCTCCAGGCGCGGCCGCAGCTCGCCGTCACCCACGATGAGCAGCGTCGCGTCGAGGCCGGCGACCGCTTCGAGCAGCACCTCGAACCCCTTGTAGTAGACGAGCCGTCCGACGCCGAGCACGATCGGACGCGTGCCATAGCGACGCCGGACGGCGTTCACGTCCGCGTCGCCGGCGCGCATGGCGTCCAGATCGACGCCGAACGGGCACACGTGGCACTTCGTGGCGTACTCCGGGAGCAGCGCGGACGTGGTCAGGTGCTGCGGCGTCGCGACGCAGATCGCGTCCGCACGCGCCAGCAGGCGCCGGCTGAGCGGCTGATGGAGGCGCCCGAGCCAGCGCTGGCGGACGATGTCGGAATGCCAGGTGAGCACGAGCTTCGTCCGACGCCGGCGCACGTGGCGCAGGACCGCGATCTCCGCGATCGGATTCGGCGTGTGGAGGTGGATCACGTCCGCCGCCCGACAGGCGATCTCGCGCGGGAGCAGCGGCGTCAGCGAGACCGAGCGCGCGCGCCCGAGGCTCGCGGTCCGCGTCACCGGAACGCCCTTCACGACCTCGCGCACGGTGCGCGCGGCCGTGTTCGCGACCAGCACCTCCACGTCGACGGTGCGGTTGAGCTCGCCACACAGGCTCTCGAGGTAGGTCTCCATGCCGCCGCGGTACGGTGGGAAGAACTTCCCGACCTGGAGCACCTTCAAACGGGGCGCGCTCACGCCGCGTCTCTCCCGCGGGTTGCGGGCGCCCGCTCGGCGGGCGCCGTCGTCTCGATCGTGACGTCGCCGGCAGACGCTCGCAGCGCGATCATCCGGCGCCGGAGGTGCGCGGCTCCTCGCAGGCCGGCGAGCAACGCGGCCGACAGGATGAGGTCGAGCGCGAGCGTCGTCGGATCGAAGAAGTACGCCGTGCGCGTGGCGTAGAGGCCCGCGCTGGCGACGATCGCCCCCAGGACGAGCGAGACGCCGAGCGTGCGCCACGGCCCCCGCGAGGAGCCGCCCGGCTCGTCTCGATAGACGCCGTTCAGGAGCATGACGCAGAGCTCGAGCACACCCGCGACCGTGGCCGCGCGCAGGACGTCGATGCCGGCGTTGGCCGGCAACGCGCCGCCGTGGAGCGCCAGCACCGCGACGGCGTACGCGACGATGAGGGAGGCGGCGTCGGCGAGCGCGAGCAGCGCGTGCTGTCCGATGGCTGCCATGCCCGGCAGCCCCAGATCGTGATAGCGGAGCTTGCGCACGCCGAGGAACGTCGCGAGCGCCACCGCGACCGCCACCAGTGCCGTGTCGCGCGTCGCCGCCCGCGCGGAGAAGACCGCCGCGAGGTTCAAGAGCAGGCACGCGGCGTAGAGCACCAGCACCGCGTGCCGGTGCGAGAGGCCGAGCGCGAGCAGGCGATGGTGGATATGGTCGCGGTCGGCCTGCATGATCGACGCCGAGACGAGCAGGCGCCGCAGCACGGTCAGCATCGTCTCCATGATGGGGATGCCGAGCGCCAGGATCGGAGCGAGAAGGAGGACGGCCGTCGTCCCCTTGTGGGCCGCCTCGATCGACAGCACGGCCAGCGCGTAGCCGATGAAGAGGCTCCCCGAATCGCCGAGGAAGATCGTCGCCGGGTTGAAGTTGAAGTACAGGAAGCCGACCAGGGCGCCCGCGAGCACGCCGGCGAGGAGCGCGACGTCGGCGCGCCCCGCGAAGAACGAGATCACACACAGGGTGGTGGACACGATGAGGCCCACGCCCGCCGCGAGCCCGTCGAGGCCGTCGATCAGGTTGAGCGCGTTGGTGATGCCGATCACCCAGCAGATCGTGACCGGCGCGCCGAGCCAGCCGAGCTGGAGCGTGGTGCCCGTGAGCGGGTTCGTCGCCTCGCGGATGACGCACCCGCTGGCGACGACGAGGCCGGCGGCGACGATCTGCACGAGCAGCTTCCAGTGCGCGCCCATGCTGCGCACGTCGTCGACGACGCCGATCGCCGCGAGCAGGGCGGCGCCGAGGGCGAGCAGCGGCCACGCGACGCCGGCGTGGGTGAACGCCTGCGCGTCGAGCACGCCCATCCGCTCGGCGACGATCGCCGTGCCGACGAACGCGCCCCACACGGTGACGCCGCCCAGGCGCGACACCTCGACCTCGTGCACCTTGCGATGTCCGGGACGATCGATCGCGCCGACGGCGAAACCCACCTGGCGCATCAGGGGCGCGGCGAGGCTCGCCACCGTCGCGGCGAGGAGTGCCAGGAGGACGATCGCGGTCATGGCGGAGGGACGACCCTCACGCGGCCTGATGCGCTCGGGATGCGGGCGGCGGCGACGGCGGCGTCACCTCTATCATCGTGCCGTGCGGGCCGTACGCCTCGGTCTCGTCCTGGACGCCGTTCAGGACGACGCCCATGATGGACGCGCGCGCGTAGGCGAGGCGCGCGCGGAGCTTCTGCAGCATGCGCCGCGAGGTCTGGTTGCCCCGCGCCACCAGGACCACGCCGTCGACGAGGGTCGAGAGCACGACGGCGTCGGGCGCCGCGAGGGCAGCTGACGAATCGACGATCACGTAGTCGAACTGCGTCGCCACGGCGGCGATCAGCGTCCGCATCTCCGCCGAAGAGAGGAGCTCGGTCGGGTTCACGGGGAGTGCGCCCGCCGGCACGATCGAGAGCGCGTCGCCGCGCGCCGCCTGCAGCACCTCGTCGAGGCAGCTCCGCCCGGTCAGCACCTCGGTCAGGCCCGGCTTTCCGGCGAGCCCGAACAGCCGGTGCGCGGACGGCTGCCGCAGATCGGCGTCGATCAGGACGACGCGCTCGGCGATCTGAGAGAACGCGATCGCGAGGTTCGCGGCGGTGAGCGTCTTGCCCTCGCCGTCCCGCGCGCTGGTGACCAGGATCGTCCGCGGAGCGCCCTCGGGCTGCGCGAACAGGAGCGAGGTACGCACTTGGCGGTAGGCGTCGCTCGAGATCGGATCAGGCTGCCCGGAGACGACGATCGTCGTCCCGCCCGGAGCGCGGCGCCCGCCGCCGAACGGCCACGGCAGGAGCGGCTGCGCCGCGGCCGCGCTCCCGCCGAGGGGAACGACGCCCAGGCTCGGGAGTCGCCCGTAGCGCTCGACGTCGTCTGCGGTCTTGAGGCTGTCGTCGAGGGCGTCGCACACGAAGGCGAGCACGATGCCGGCGAGCGCGGCGAGCAGCGCCGCGAACGCGATGCTGCGCAGGCGTCCGGGGCCCGTGGCCGCCGTCGGCGGGACCGCCTTGTCGGCGACGCTGAGGTTCGTCGCCCGTACCTCGACTGCGACCGTCATCTCCTTCATGCGCGAGAGCACGCTCTCGTAGAGGCCGCGGTTCGTCTCGACCTCGCGCGCGAGGATCGTGTACTCGATCCCGGCGTCCTTCTGCGCCATGGCCTGCGCCTTCTGCTCGGCGAGGCGGACGCGCAGCCGGTCCTCGGTGTCGTGGGCCGCGCGGTAGGCGTTGCGCACGGCATCGCCGACGCGCTTGGTCTCGGCCCCCAGGTGGGCACGTAGCGTGTCCGCCTTGCTGCGCAGCTCGGCGACGCTCGGGTAGTTCGGCTTGAAGAGCGTCGCGATGCGCGCGTACTCGCTCTCGGCCACGGCGAGCTGTACGTGCAGCTCGTGCAGGGTCGTGTTCCGCGTCACCTCGGGCAGCGCTTCCACGCCCTGGGTGTCGATCGTACGGACCTCGGCCTCGAGCGCGAGACGCTCGGCCTCCGCCTTCGAGAGCTCCTTGTTGAGGTCGTCGAGCTGCTCGACGACGACGTTCTCCTTCTTCTCGTCGGTCGCGAGGATGCCCTTCTGCCAACGGTAGTTGTTGAGCGCGGCCTCGGAGCTCTCGAGGCGCGCCTTGAGATCGCCCAGACGATCGCGCAGGAACTCCAGCCCGGCCTGGTTGATCGACGCCCGCTGGCGCAGCCCCTGGCGCACGAAGGTGGCGACGTGCGCGTTGGCGATGCGGGCGGCGAGCGCGGGATCGGCGGCCGTGTAGGTCACCTTGATGAGCCGCGTGCCGGGCACCGCCTCGACGTCGAGACCGGTGAGGTAGCGGCCGACGAGGCGCGGATCGAGGTTGGCCCAATCCGTATCGGGCCCGGCGGGAACGCCGCCCAGCAGACGCTCGTGTCGCAGGCCGCTGTCGCGGATCACGCGCTCGGCGAGCTCTCGGCTCTTCAAGTTCTGGTAGAGCGTGCGGAGGTAGCGGGTCTCGTCCTCGACCGCCTCGGTGTGCATGCCCTGGATGTTCACCACCTGCGGATCGCGCGGCTCGACCTGCAGCGTGGTCGCCGCAGTGTAGCGCCGCGACGTGCGCAGCGCGTCCAGCGTCGCGAACACGGTCACGACCCCCACCAGGGCGGCGATGAGCGCGGCGTTGCGCCGCGCTACGCGCGCGTAGTGCGCGAGGTCGATCCCCGGCAGGTCGTGCGTGCGCTCGGCGAGGTCCGTCATCACAGCACCGAAACGGCGGCTCCGACGCGGAAGATGCTGGTGAAGAAGAAGTACAGCCCGTACGCAGCCAGCCGCGGCGCCGTCGACCCGAGTTCGATGACGTCGCCGTTCTGCACGTAGACGTCGTTCTGCTCGCCGCGGGCGATCGCCTGCAGATCGACGTCGTAGAGCTGCTTCTCGCCATTGACGCCGGCGCGGATCAGTCGCGCGGCGCTCATGTCGGCGGGGAACATGGGACCGCCCGCCGCGGCGATCAGCGCGAGCATGGTGAGGTCCTGGTTGATCTTGTAGGGGCCGGGCTTCATCACCCATCCCTGGATGAAGACGTTCCCGGCCTCGGGAATCATGATGACGTCGCCCGGCCGCACCGGGAGCGAGAGCACGACTTCCGTCATGGCCGCGTTCATGTCGCGGATGTTGAAGACGACGGGCTCGACGTTGCGCAGCATGCCGGGAACCGACACGGCGCCGGCGCCGCCCTTCGGCAGCCGCGCCAGGGCTTCCAGCTCGGCCGCGCTCGACGCACCGTGCGGAATGAACACCACCTGGCGGGACGCGTCGTTCGACGGGCCGCGCGCCATGGCGATCATGTCGAGGATCGTCTCGTTCGGGCTCGCGGGTTCGTAGAGGCCGGCCTTCAGTACGGCGCCGATCACCGCGATCTTGCGGCTGTGGTACTCGCGGACGAAGACCGAGACCTGGGGATCGTACATGATCGCCCCAAGGCGCGAGCGGACCTCCTGCCGGATCTGGTCCTCGGTCCGTCCGCCGGCATGGATGGTCCCCACGACCGGCAGGGCGATGATCCCGTCGCCGGAGACGCGGGTCGTGACGAACGCCAGCTCCTTCACCCCCGGGGCGGCGACCTCGATGATGTCGCCGGGCCCGACGGGCGTGTCGGTGCCGGGTCCGTTCTTCAGGCGCTCGTCGCGCAGGTGGACCAGGAGGTCCAGGGCGCCTTCGTCCTGCTGGGCGGAGACCAGGGGGGGAAGCGCCCGCAGCGTCCCCGGCTCGCCACCGGTCTGCGGCTCCGGGGCCGCCGGCGCGTGCCTGAGCGACGGATCGCCGCCGGCGGGCTGGTGGATCGTCATACAGCCCGTGAGGCCCACGACGGCTGCGGCCCAGTAGATGGAGGGTACGTGGAGTCTCACAACCGCCATGTCGGCGACCGGACCGTCCAACTTGAGACGGCTTCCCTGCCAGGACCTTGACACGGCGGCTCCGGCGGATAGTTTTCGTCCGCTTAACCCCCGAACGAGAGGAAAGGAGCTACAGGCATGAAGGTGAGGCCCCTCCAGGACCGGGTCCTGGTCAAGCGACTCGAAGACGACGTGGAGAAGACCAAGGGCGGGCTCTACATCCCGGACACCGCCAAGGAGAAGCCCCAGCAGGGCAAGGTCATGGCCGCCGGCAAGGGCAAGGTGAACGACGAGGGCAAGGTGCTGCCCCTCGACGTCAAGGTCGGCGACAAGGTGCTGTTCGGCAAGTACTCGGGATCCGAGATCAAAGTCGACGGCGAGGAGCTCCTCATCATGCGTGAGGAAGACATCCTCGGCGTCGTGGAGGGCTGAGGGACATCATGGCAGCGAAGATCATCAAGTTTCACCAGGACGCCCGCGACAAGATCCTGCGCGGCGTGAACGTGCTCGCCGACGCCGTCACCGCGACGCTCGGGCCGCGCGGCCGCAACGTCATCCTCGACAAGTCGTTCGGGGCGCCGAACGTGACCAAGGACGGCGTGACGGTCGCGAAGGAGATCGAGCTCGAGGACAAGTTCGAGAACATGGGCGCGCAGATGGTGAAGGAGGTCGCCAGCAAGACCTCCGACGTCGCCGGCGACGGCACCACCACCGCGACCGTGCTCGCGCGCGCCATCTTCACCGAAGGGCTGAAGATGGTCGTCGCCGGCCACGACCCGATGAGCCTCAAGCGCGGCATCGACAAGGCGGTCACGACGATCGTCGCCGAGCTCAAGGATCTCTCGAAGCCGACCAAGGACCAGAAGGAGATCGCGCAGGTCGGCACGATTTCCGCCAACAACGACACCACCATCGGCGAGATCATCGCAGAGGCGATGAGCAAGGTCGGCAAGGAAGGCGTCATCACGGTCGAGGAGGCCAAGAGCCTCGAGACGCAGCTCGAAGTCGTCGAGGGCATGCAGTTCGATCGTGGCTACCTCTCGCCCTACTTCGTGACCGATCCGGAGCGCATGGAAGCGGCGCTCGAAGAGGCTTTCATCCTCATCCACGAGAAGAAGATCTCGTCGATGAAGGACCTGCTCCCCGTGCTCGAGCAGGTGGCGCGTGCCGGCAAGCCCCTCCTCATCATCGCCGAAGAGGTCGAGGGCGAGGCGCTCGCGACGCTCGTCGTGAACAAGATCCGCGGCACGCTGCAGGTCTGCGCCGTGAAGGCGCCGGGCTTCGGCGACCGCCGGAAGGCCATGCTCGAGGACATCGCGATCCTCTCGGGCGGCCGCATGATCGCCGAGGAACTCGGCGTGAAGCTCGAGAACGTGACCCTGAAGGATCTCGGCCGCTGCAAGCGGATCACGATCGACAAGGACAACACGACGCTGATCGACGGGTCGGGCAAGAAGGCCGACATCGAGGGGCGGATCAAGCAGATCCGGGCCCAGATCGAGGAGACGACGTCGGACTACGACCGCGAGAAGCTGCAGGAGCGGCTGGCGAAGCTGGTCGGTGGCGTGGCG